>Ga0314774_1000014_pt1 | contig 193258 bp, 167 predicted proteins | sample MetaGCBIA2018_FD_204515 | JGI IMG/M metagenome (GOLD analysis project Ga0314774, IMG submission 204515) | Cryopeg brine microbial communities from Beaufort Sea near Barrow, Alaska, United States - CBIA 2018 | ecosystem: Environmental > Aquatic > Marine > Coastal | place: USA: Alaska... | reverse complement strand
TAATACCTCCTACGTCTTCTACCCTGGCAGCTCGGATCTGCTCGTAAGTGTCACCACTGACCAGCGTACCGGAACCATCACGGGTAAACAGTTCCTTGAGCAGCGCACCGTCGTCCAGATAGCTGATGATGTGGGCGCGGCGCACACCCTTGACACAAGCATCGCAAGCCGCTTTTAACAGCTCGGCATCGTGACCTGTCACCTGGCCCGCACTCAACTGGTCGGCTGCCTGAGCCGCAGATAATTCACGCACCAGCGTGCCGTCCTCCGTCAACAGGCCGGGGTCGTCGATAAAAATCATCAGCTTTTCAGCGCGCAAAGCGGCGGCTACCTGGCTTCCAACGTCTTCGTAGGACAGGTTGAATACGTCACCGGTGGGTGAGAAACCCATGGGCGGTAACAACACGATCTGACCCTGGTCGAGCAGCTTTTCGATACCGGAAACATCAACGCGCCGAACTTTGCCGGTATAACCAAAATCAATACCGTCTAATACGCCAACCGGTTTAGCGGTCACATAGTTGCCACTGCACACCCGTATGCGGGCATTGTGCATGGGCGAACTGACCAGGCCCATAGACAACTGGCTCTCTATGTATGCCCTCAATCCGCCTATGGCTTCCATCACCAGCGGCAATTGCTGTTCGGTGGTTACCCGTAAGCCGCGGGCAAAGGTGGACTCAAGGCCAGCGTCTTCCAGCCGTTGTTGTATCTGGGAGCGGGCACCGAACGCTACGACTAATCGCACGCCCAAGCTGCTCAGCAAGGCAATATCGTGAACGATATTGATGAAATTTTCCTGACTGATGGCATCGCCCGGCAGGGTCAGTACCACGGTACGGCCGCGGTGGGCATTAATGTAAGGCGACGAATGGCGAAAGCCGTGCAACCAACCGTTGGCGTTCAATTCAAATCTCCGGGCAAAAGGAATATTACAAACAAAACTGCCTCACAAGCTGACGCAGTATGTTAACGGTCGGTGCAACCTGTGATTGCGCCAGAAACTCGTCGGGCTGGTGAGCCTGGTCGATAGAGCCTGGGCCCATCACCAGAGTTTCCAAACCCAAACGCTGCAGCCACGGCGCCTCTGTCGCGAAGGCGACCGACCCTGCGGTGTGGCCAGTGAGTTTTTCGCAGGCTGCAACCAGAGCGGCATCCGCTGCTGTTTCAAACGGCGGCACGCCGTCAAATAATGGTTCAAACTTGAGTTTCAGGCCGCGTTCACTGGCCACTGGCGCTACCTTCTCCAGAATGGCCTGGCGCAGAGCATCCATATCCATACCGGGTAGCGGGCGTAAGTCAAAGTGCAACTCACATCGACCGCAGATGCGATTGGGGTTGTCGCCACCGTGTATGCAGCCAAGGTTCAAGGTTGGCACCTGAACGTCAAAATTCGGATTGCGATACTGCTGCTGCCACTGGGAGCGCAGGACCAGCAGCTCGCCCATCGCCTGGTGCATGCCTTCCAGCGCATTGCGGCCCAGCTCAGGATTAGAGGAATGCCCTGCCTGCCCCTCGAACACCAAGCGTTCCATCATGATGCCTTTGTGCATACGAATCGGGCGCAAGCTGGTGGGCTCTCCAATCACCGCATAACGCGCCTTCGGCTTACCCGCCTCCGCCAGAGCGCGAGCGCCGTTCATCGAGCTTTCTTCGTCGGCGGTCGCAACAATGATCAGCGGTTGCTGCAATGGTTGACCTACAAACTCGCTGGCGGCATCAATGGCGAGGGCAAAAAACCCTTTCATATCGCAGGTGCCAAGGCCATACCAGCGGTTATCCCGTTCGGTCAGTGTGAACGGATCGCTGTGCCAACGTTTTTCGTCGTAAGGAACCGTGTCGGTGTGCCCTGCCAACACCAGGCCGCCGGAACCGCTGCCCAGGGTGGCAATCAGATTGAACTTGCCGGGCATGTTTGGCACCGGCAGAATTTCCACAGCAAAACCCATGGGCCCCAGCCACTGCGCCAGCAAATCAATCACACCACGATTAGTGGAATCCCACTTCGCCGAGGAGCTGGAAATTGAGGGTGCTGCAATCAACGCAGTCAACATCTCCCGAATAGATGGCGGCATAACTCCACCGCTCGCAGCACTGCTTGGAACTGCCGTCAACTGAGCCATTGCGGGTTCTCCGTCAATCATTATTGTTTGAATTCAGCGGCCGGTTACGCCGCCATACTTCGAGGCCAGCAACCGCAACACGCTGCATGGGGTAAGCCACTTCGCCGCCGGCCACCAGACGAGCTACCTCAATTTCATCGTTGGTTACTCGCACCAGTCGGCCCGCTACACGATTGTTGTTGCGCAGCGTAACCCTGACTTTTTGCCCAAGCCATTGCTCCGCTGCCGCGACAGGCTGCACCAACCAGCCCTCGGCGGATGCCGTTTGCGGCTGTTGCGCCGTAAACACCGGTTGTTGTGGCGTTGCCGAAAGGCTGCTATCGCTTAACAGAAACACATCGGGCACGCTCGCATCGTTATAATATACGGTCGCACCAACGCGGCTGGATGCGTTGGTTTCTTCCGTGTAAATGGGCAACCCCAGAGCGGGTTCGGCCAACCTCAGCGTGGCTTGCAATTCGCCGCCCTCGAGCAACCATTGGCGGTACAGTGCTAGCAACTGCGAACTGGCTAGCCAGCCCCGCGCCAGCAGCCCCAAACGTAACTGGGCCACCGAACGACCAGCCCATTGTTCGGTTGAAAGGCCAGCCTCGCGAGCGCACCAAGCAGCCACGCGTCGCATGACACCGCCGTCGCGCAGAGTGATGTCTAGCGAACTACGAGCCAGCGCCTCTTGGGGCGCCCGCCAGTCTACCCAGGCGGTAGGCCAGTTCAATTCAACACTGCCGAGCTCGTCGGTGATCAGTTCGGCGTAAAAGCCCTGTTCGTTTTGACGCAACAGCGCCTCGCCGGTCATTTCGCCAATGCCCATGCGTATCAAGTCACCACTACTTAAGCGTTGGCGTGGGTCTCGCGCGCAAGACAGAGCGAAGAGCGCCGCTTTGCCGTCACTGTTCGCGCCTTGAGCCGTTACCCAATTGCGGAACATGGTTGCATCGAGCGCCAGGCCCAGGCCTTCCAGCTTCAGCGTGTACGACGCCTCCGCAGACGGGGTATTCAACAGATTGATTAATGATACCGGTGAACGAGCGGTTAACTCTGCAAAGGGCACAGTAAGCGGCTGGGTCAGGCGGAAGTCTTGCCACTGGCTGCCTTTTAGCAATAACCGACCGCGCACGCCTGAATGGATTGCGCCGCGCTCCAGCACACCGTAATGGTTCAAGGCCAGCCGCGCCTCATTCATACGCTGATCCGCAAGCCACCAGACGCTGCCCTTGTAACCGGCCCAGGCCAGAACGGTTAAAATCAGCAGCCATAACAACAGGCGTTTCATGCCTTTACTCCTTGCACATAGGATCCGTTTTTAGAGATCAGTTCCTGGAGATCAAGGTACCCACACCTTCGTCGGTGAAGATTTCGAGCAAGCACGCATTGGCCACACGGCCGTCAATAATGTGCGACGTGCGCACGCCGTTTTCAACCGCACTTAAAGCGCAACGTATTTTCGGCAACATGCCACCGTGGATGGTTCCGTCTTCAATCAGGTCGTTGACCTGGCTGGCGGTCAAACCGGTCAGCACCTTGCCCTCTTTGCTTTTTAAACCGGAAACGTTGGTCAGAAGAATGAGTTTTTCGGCTTTCATGGCTTCAGCTACTTTACCGGCCACCAAGTCAGCGTTGATGTTGTAAGACTTGCCATCCGGGCCAACGCCGATAGGGGCAATAACCGGTATCACGTTGCCGCGGGTGAGCATGTCGATAACGCTCACGTTTACACTGACGACCTCACCCACACGGCCGATATCAATAATTTCGGGACGCTCCAGCTCCGGGCTGCGATCAACCACTTCCAGTTTGCGGGCGCGGATCAAATTGGCGTCTTTTCCGGTCAAGCCAATGGCCGTGCCGCCCTCGGCGTTGATCAGCGACACAATTTCCTTATTAACCTGGCCGCCAAGCACCATTTCAACCACGTCCATCGTCTGGGCGTCGGTCACCCGCATACCGTTTACAAAGCGTGACTCGATATTTAATCGCGCCAGTAACTCACCAATCTGCGGCCCGCCGCCGTGCACTACAATGGGATTGATACCCACCAACTTCATCAGCACCACATCACGGGCAAAACTGCTTTTAAGGTCCTCGTTTTCCATGGCGTTGCCGCCGTATTTGATGACCACGGTCTTACCGGTAAAGCGCTGGATATAGGGCAGCCCCTTGCTGAGTACTGACGCTACCTGAACGGCTGTTTCACGATTCAACGACATGCTTTTGCCTTACTGTTATAAAATTCGAATTTCACCACGAGGGTTCAGAATGTGACATCCAGCTTTGGTGCCACATGCCGAAGCTGCTCACGAAACACGGTTTTTATGCGTTCCAGCGCCTCTTTGGATTCTGCTTCAAAACGCAGCACCAGCGCCGGTGTGGTATTGGAGGCCCGGCACAGGCCCCAGCCGTCGCCATACTCCACCCGCACCCCGTCAATCGTGCTGATACTGCCGTCGCCAAATTCACCCTGAGCACTCAAACGCTCAACAATGCCGAATTTAGACGCTTCGGTGACTTCGATATTCAGCTCCGGCGTGCTGATGTCCTCGGGGAAATCCTCGAACACTTCATCGCTGTGGCGGTCTTCAATACCGAGAATCTCCAATAAACGCGCAGCAGCGTAAAGGCCATCATCAAAACCATACCAGCGTTCGGCAAAAAATATGTGACCGCTCATCTCCCCGGCCAGCAAAGCACCGGTTTCCCGCATTTTGGCTTTCATCAGCGAATGGCCGGTTTTCCACATAACTGGCCGGCCGCCAGCTTGGGATATCACCCCTGCAAGGCGACGGCTGCATTTTACGTCGTACAACACGTCGGCACCGGGGTTGCGTGACACCACATCGCGGGCAAACAGCATCAACAGGCGGTCGGGCCAGATAATGCGGCCGCGGTTAGTTACCACGCCAATGCGGTCACCATCGCCATCAAAGGCAATACCCAAATCAGCCCCTTCCTGTTCAACCTTAGCGATCAGGTCCCGCAAATTCTCGGGTTTTCCCGGATCCGGGTGGTGGTTGGGGAAGTCGCCATCAACATCGCAATACAGCGGAATAACGTCACAGCCCAGCTCGTCAATCAGCATAGGGCCCAGCTCACCGGCGATGCCGTTACCGGCGTCTACCACCACTTTCAGCGGCGCGGCAACGGCAATGTCGCCAACAATGGTGTCCAGATAGGCACGCCTTACGTCTTCCGACGACTGACTGCCGGCACCCTGAGCCAGGTTCCCGTTAAGAATGCGCTGGTGCAGGGCTTTAATGGCATCGCCAGACAGGGTTTCACCGCCAAGCATGATCTTCAGGCCGTTGTAGTTGGGCGGGTTATGACTCCCGGTAACCATGACACCGGAGCCTGTATCAAGCTGGTGAGTGGCGAAATACAACACCGGAGTGGGTACCGCGCCAACGTGTATAACATTGCACCCACTGGCCATCAGCCCCTGAGCAACCGCGTCTGCCAGCCCAGGGCTGGAATGGCGACCGTCGTAACCCACGCACAGCGCGCTGACGCCCCGTGCCAAAGCCTCTGAACCAATCGCCCGACCGATCAGTTTAACGCCGGCTTCGGTCAGGGTTTCGTCAACAATGCCGCGAATGTCGTAAGCACGGAAAATATCCGCTGACAGCGTCGGCGCCTGGTCCAGCTCTTCTAAATCAGGCAAGGCGCCGGCACCGAACAACGGTTCGGCAGACACAGCGCCAAAACCCAAAACGTCTTCGTCGCCATCAAGCATATCCACATTGGGTAGGTCTTTATCTTGGAACAGTGGTTCAGCCTCTGCAGTGGGCCGTTTCTTATCCGCAGCTGCCGGGCGAGCGCTCTCACCGGCCTTGCTGATACGCTTTTCTACGACCTGGGACAATCGATAAAGCACCTCGGCGAGCGACGCGACTGCGTCCCAGCGCAAAGCCGGTAACTTGCTGCGCTCACCGGAGTAAGCTTTATGAGCCCATTCGATAACCAGGGTAGTGTCTTGGCGTAACGAGCGCTGCGCACGGTTAAGCAACACCCAAACCGCGATGGCTGCAACCAGCAGCGGAACCGCCAGCAGCAACGCTGCCAACAGAATGTTTATCGGCATTTTCGCCTGCCCTGCGGGCGTGTACGCAATGCTCCAATCCGGATTTTTCAGGGTCACAACGCGAGGCTCTCCGACGCCGCTGCCTTGACTTAACAAGATGCTGGTCATTCCTGATACGGTCTGGCGCAGCGCCAGGGCGCCGTTATTCTGGCCTTCTGCCAACAGGAGCTGCAGGCTGGTCGCGTCAAACACCATTAACAAGGTGCCGGCTACGGGATTGTCGCCCGACATTTTTACCGGCGCGGCCAGATGGATGAACCAGTGGTTGTCGCGGGGAAAAGCATCCGGAAAAAGCGGGCGCCCGGTTTCCGCCTTGCGCGCCAACTCCAGACCGGCAAAGCCCAACATTGGGTCGTTGGTGGCGGAGCGCGGGATGGCACGACGTGGAAAGACATAAACGGCGGCGACACCGGGCAAGCTGTTTTGTAACTGCGTCGCAGCCTGCAACAGATCGCCGCCACTGCTGACGGTATCGACAAGGCCGGGCTGCGTTGCCAGGCCCTGCACGCTTTGCTGTAACAGCGACAGGTAGCTGTTAATCCGGATTGCGGCGTTGTCAGCCGCCGCCTGGGCCGTTACCTCGAACTGTTGCTCACTGGCCGGCTGCAAAATCAGGAAAAAAACCAGGGCCAAAGCCAGAGCAGTGGCAACAACAACAATCGATGCCTGGCTCAAAGCGACACTGCCCAGTGTTCGCATGCGGTTCGCTGAACCCGCGCCCTCATCGGATTTGGCAGACGGTTTTTTTGCCCGCATCGAGGGCTTGGCATCCTTAGAATGGTCCGGGGCCTGGCTGTCCGGGGTCTTTTTTTTGCCCAGCTTCATGGATCTTTCCTGCGTTTGTCATTGTTCCGGCTCACGCTCACTTGCGGGCCTGGTGATTGCGACGGTCTTGTTGAACTAATTCTCAAAGTATAGCTGCAACGCAGCTACTTGGGGCGCTGTTGCCGATCACCAACGCTAGTTGCGGCCGGTTGAGCCAAATCCACCCGTACCCCGATGGCTGCTGTCGAATTCATCAACCACTTCGAATTCAGCTTGTACTACCGGGACCAGCACCAGTTGCGCCAGGCGTTCTCCGGGCTCAACAGTAAACCGGGTTTGGCCGCGGTTCCAGCAAGACACCATCAACTCGCCCTGGTAATCGGAATCGATCAATCCGACCAGATTGCCCAATACAATGCCATGTTTGTGGCCCAGGCCGCTGCGCGGGAGTATCAGCGCAGCCAGAGCTGGATCCGCAATATGAATCGCCAAGCCAGTACCAATCAGCTGGGTGTCGCCCGGATCCAGCACCAGAGGCTGCGACAAACAGGCACGCAAATCCAGGCCCGCAGAGCCATCGGTGGCATAGGCGGGAAACGCTATGCTTTGGCCAATACGCTCATCCAATACACGGATCTGAAGTTTTTTACGGGTCATGAAGGTTTCCGGTCACAATTATTTTTGGGTTTCTGGTGAGAGCCATTTTGGTTTTGGCTGTCGCCAACGCGCGCATTCAGGCGCGGCGCAATCAGCGCCACCAGCTCGTGCGCAATCTGCTGCTTGGCACAGGGCCCAAGGTGGATCTGGTCGGTGGCGGTGAATACGCTGACAGCGTTGTTGTCGCTGTTAAAGCCGAGGCCAGGCACCGACACATCATTGGCCACGATCATATCCAGGCCCTTTTTGCGCATCTTACTGAGGGCGTAACGGGCAACGTCATTGGTTTCCGCCGCAAAACCCACGGTAAATGGAGCGTCTGCCCGCGCTGCTACCGTTGCCAGAGTGTCCGGATTACGCACCAGCGCCAGCGTCATCTCGGCGGCGGATTTCTTGAGTTTGCCGCTGACATAATCCTGCGGCCGATAATCAGCCACCGCAGCGGTGGCAATAAACAGGTCACAGCCCTCATCAACCGCCGCCATAGTCGTTTCAAGCATTTGTTCTGCGGTCATCACCGAGCGTAGGTTTATACCCGCGGGCGGCGGCAGGTTCACCGGCCCGCTAACCAGCACAACCTCAGCGCCGGCAGCGTGCGCGGCTATGGCCAGAGCGTAGCCCATCTTGCCAGAGCTGTGATTGCTGATATAGCGCACTGGGTCAATAGGTTCACGGGTGGGTCCGGCCGTGATCACCAAGCGCTTACCAGCCAACGCACCGCTGGCGCTATTATCGATTTGCGCTTGCTCCTGAGCCAGCGTCTGCATGATCTGCTCTGGTTCCAGCATGCGCCCTGGGCCGTTATCACCGCAGGCCTGCTGGCCTTCTGCCGGCCCCCACAAGCGAATCTGGGGGTCCGCTTGTAACAACTGCACCACCCTCTGGGTGCGATGATTAGCCCACATGGCCTGATTCATCGACGGCACCAAGGCAATGGGCACCTCGGCAGCACTGCACACCGTAGCCAGCAGATCATCGGCCATGCCCGCCGCCAGACGCGCCATAAAGTCGGCCGAGGCCGGGGCCACGATGATCCGTTGCGCCCATTTCGCCAGCTCAATGTGGCCCATGCCAGCCTCGGCTTCCGGGTCTAGCAACGAGGTACGCACCGGTTGCCCACTCAACGCCTGAAACGTCAGCGGAGTCACAAAAGCTTCAGCGCCACGGGTCATCACCACCTGCACCGAATGCCCCGCTTTTTTTAACAGCCGCACCAGTTCCGCCGTTTTATAAGCCGCGATGCCGCCGGTAACGCCAACAAGAATTCGTTTACCAGCCATAGGGGCTGCGTCCTCATACGTTGTAAAAGCAGTAACATATCACGCCACAGCGCCACAGACAGCCTGCCGCAGAGTACAGCTGCCTTACCAGCGCACTTTTTTTCCCGTAATCTAGAACCCGTTCCCATAGGCGGCTCGAATCAGCCGCTCTTTCATTTGCAAGGATGCAATCATGAGAAACCCCCAGGCGACACCCAGTTCCGTCAAACCATCGACAGAGACCACTAAGGTCCCACCTACCAAGGCAACCTCAGCGGTAGCAGACAGCGCCGCCGCACCGTTCGCGGCATTATGGCCTACCGATGAACGTCCTCGTGAGCGTTTGTTGGCCCACGGCTCAGAGTGCTTGTCAGACGCCGAACTGCTGGCCATATTCCTGCGTACCGGCACCCGCGGTATGCCCGTGATGGAAATGGCCAGGTATCTTTTAGAAACCTTTGGCGGATTACGCAGTCTGATGACCGCATCCAGCCGTCAGTTCTGCAGCGTAAAAGGCCTGGGCACCGCGAAATACGCGCAAATGCAGGCAGCCATGGAAATGGCACGGAGGGTAACGGACGAACCTCTGCGCCAAGGAGATCCATTAAAATCCCCCGAAGATACCCGGCGTTTCCTGGCCAGCCGGCTGGGCACCTATCCCCACGAAGTTTTTGCTGCCCTGTTTTTGGATAACCGGCACCGCATAATCCACTATCGCGAGCTGTTCCGCGGCACCATTGACGGCGCAGCGGTGTACCCGCGAGAAGTGGTACGCCAGGCGTTGGAAGACAACGCAGCAGCGGTTATATTTGCCCACAATCACCCCAGCGGTGTCGCCGAACCCAGCCAGGCCGACATCGCACTGACCAAACGCCTGAAAGACGCTCTGGCGCTGGTGGATATCAGGGTTCTTGACCATATGGTTGTGGGCCACGGTGAGGTAATATCACTGGCCGAACGGGGTTTAATGTAGACTTGGGTCAACCAAGCTCGGAAATTGAACAATTTCCCAACAATTTTTTTGCGTTGGGCTACCAGTTCTGGTATAAAGGCGTCCCTATTCTGGCGGCGTCTGGCGAGCTACGTTCGGTTTTTAGACGCGAACAGGAAGCTCTAATTGCCCCCTAGGCAACCAGAGACGCAATCAACGAATTCGATTATTAAGACCATAGCTCAAGGTCGGAGGCAAGTATGTCCAGAGTTTGTCAAGTTACCGGTAAGCGTCCGGTTGCTGGTAACAACGTATCCCACGCGATGAATCACACTCGTCGTCGTTTTCTGCCGAATCTGCAGAGCCACCGTTTTTGGGTTGAAACCGAAAAGCGCTTCGTGAAGCTGCGCGTATCCACCAAGGGTATGCGCATCATCGACAAAAAAGGTATTGACATCGTACTGGCCGATCTTCGTGCCCGTGGCGAGAAATTTTAAGGAGCCATATCATGCGCGAAAAAATCAAGCTGGTTTCATCAGCAGGTACCGGTCACTTTTACACCACCATGAAGAACAAGCGCAACACGCCGGAGAAAATCCAGCTGAGCAAGTTCGACCCGGTTGTACGTAAGCACGTGACCTACAAGGAAGCCAAGATCAAGTAATTGATCCGGCAACCATAAAAAAACCCGACCATCGAGTCGGGTTTTTTTATGGTTAAAAAGTAGCTCAAGACAATTTTGGCGACGTTACATCTGTTTTTGGCAATATAACATCCGATTTTGGCAGGGTAACGTCCAAAGCGATGGGCAAATGATCTGACATCGGGTAACTGACAACGCCAGAACTGTGAACCTGCAGGCTCGGGCTCACCAGAATATGGTCCAGCGCTTTTTCAGGGCGCCAGCTAGGAAAACTGTGAGCGTTTGCTGGCAACGGAATCAAGTCGGTCTGCTTCAGCGGCGTATTGGTCAGCAGCTGCTCCGCATGGGCGTTCATGTCACCCATCAGCACCACGTGACGATAGTCGTTGATCAATTCGCTAACAAAGCCCAGCTGGCGCTGCTGGGCCGATTTACTCAGCGACAGGTGCATCACAACCAGCAACAGCGGGTCTTCCGGATTTCCGTATTTGGCGACTATCACACCACGGCCGGGAATCAACCCCGGCAAACGGTGCTCTTTTACCTCGAGCGGCCGAAACCGGCTCAGCAAGCCATTGCTGTGCTGGGCAAACTGCCCAAAATTTCGGTTTAGCTGCTGATACCAATAGGGTATACCGGCGGCCTCGGCCAGGTACTGAACCTGGTTGATATGGCCACTGCGCAAACTGCCGCCGTCACATTCCTGTAGCGCAATGACATCGTAATTACTAAGCAGCGTGGCAATCCGGTCCAGATTTTCAAAACGGCTTCGATGAGGCAACACGTGTTGCCAACTGCGGGTCAGGTAGTGCCGGTATGACGATGTACTGATGCCCACCTGAATATTGAACGTCAGCAGCCGGATGTGACCACCTTCCGCAAAATCCGGAACGTGGTCCACACCCGATGAGCTGCCGCGAGCATCGCCCGAGGAACGCCGCATATCATTCCACTGATTGCGCAAACGCTTATACATAGCCACCTGTATCTTAGGAATTCACGCGTTGCCCGCTCAACGGCTTCTCACTCTTATTCGCTGTCGCCGTGCTCCTGGGCAACTAGATATTCAACCACCTCAATCGCCGCTTCCGGGCTACCGGCCGTAGAAGCGGTAACAATGTACTTGCCATTCACCAGCATAGTCGGTGTTCCGGTCACTCGCGCGCCGCGTATTTTGGCCTGCGCCTGCTGCACCCGGGCATTCACGCCAAAGCTTTTATAGTTCTTCAGAAATTCATCCGCATCCACACCGTGCTCGGCGACAAAGTCCGCCAGGGCTTCAGGCGTGTTCAGCTGTCGGCGCTCGACCACCAAAGCCTCGAACAGCGCATCGTTAACCTTGTCCAGCTCACCCATGGCCTGCAGCGCATAAAACGCGTAAGCGTGGGGCTCCCAAGACTTACCCAACGCGGCCGGCAAGCGAACATAATCAACGTAGTCTGGCGCGTTTTTTTCGTACTCTTCGGATAGCGGCTTGAATGAATAACAGTGCGGGCAGCCGTACCAGAACACCTCAGCGACCTCTATTTTATCGGCCTGATCGGTTCGCACCGGGTTATCCAGAACTTTGTAGTGGGTGCCCTGCTGCCAATCCGCCGCCATAGCGGGTAATGCAATGGCCATAGCTCCCGCCAGTAAGGCGGCCTTTATCACGGTCTTAATCATTCACTGTCTCCGAATTGTTAACTGCGTAAGGTAGATTATGACCACAGACGGCGAGAAAGTTCCATTCACACCAGCGTCAACCGGGTTACCGTCCGGTAAATAACAAAAAACCCTGCTCAGGCAGGGTTTTTTACTAAAGCAACTGCCTGACTCAGTTAAGCCCAGAAACGTAACTGGCAACAGCTTCAATTTCAGCATCGGTCAACTTGGACGCCACGCCCATCATGATCGCTGCGTTATTGCCGTTGGCACGAGTACCGTTTTGGTAGGCGTGCAACTGCTTGGCCACGTATTCCGCGTTCTGGCCACCCAATGCCGGGTAACCACCAGGCGCGTTGCCATGCCCTTGCGGGTTGTGACAACCGGCACAGGATGGAACACCCGATGCCATATTACCGCCGCGATACAAGGCCTGACCTTGAGCAACCAAATCCGGATTAGCCTGGTTTACGCTCCTGTCCTGGCTGCCAAAGTAGGCCGCAAGATCCTGCAGATCCTGATCGGACTTACCCGTTAGCTGACCTGTCATTTCGACAATGACACGCTGACCTTGCTGGATGGCAACCAATTGGTTGTGCAGATATTTTTCACCCAAACCCGCAATTTTCGGGTACAAGCCCATTATTGGCTTCGCGCCACCCTGGCCATGACAGGCCTGGCATGCTGCTGCGTTCTGTTCACCTGTTTGAGGATCTCCTGCCCCGTGCGCCATCGCTGTAAGGCTGACACCGAGAACAACTCCTGCGATCAGTTTCTTCATGCTCGCTCCGCTTCTCTCATCTTAAAATATTCTTGGTTGTGCAGCCGTAAGGACTGGACCGTTCAGGCACAATACCGGGGCTGAAACTGCGGACACGTCAAGCGCACCGCCCGGAATTGGTGTAGCATTATACATTAATTCCTGCTAACTGAAATCCAAAGGAAAGCCAATAGCCGTGGACTCTGATCTGACTCAAAAAAGCCTGTCTTTCAATAGTGCCCGATTTCTGGTCAGCGCGTCGAAGCTGAACGAATGCCCGGCAGATATTGGCGCAGAAGTCGCTTTTGCCGGCCGCTCCAACGCCGGCAAATCCAGTGCACTGAACACCATCACCGTAAACGGCAAACTGGCTCGAACCAGCAAAACCCCCGGGCGCACCCGGCTTATCAACTTTTTTTCGCTAAACCGGGAAAATGCCCGGCTGGTAGACTTGCCCGGTTACGGTTATGCCAGAGTGTCTCGTGACATGAAAGACGACTGGCAAACCCACTTGGGCCATTATTTAAACGATCGTCGCTGCTTGCGCGGTTTGGTGTTGGTCATGGATATTCGTCACCCCTTGACCGAATTCGACCAAACAATGGTGCAATGGTGCCAGCACAACGATATGCCGCTGATGATTCTGGCGACAAAATCCGACAAACTGAAATTTGGCCAGGCTAAAACGGCCATGCTGGGCATTCGCCAGAAGCTGAACGAGTTTAGCTGCGTGCAGCATTTAGTCATGTTCTCCTCCAGCAACAAAACCGGCCTGGATGAATGCCGCCAAGCGCTGACTCAGTGGCTGGAAGCAGAGCCGGAAGCCACTGCAGAATAGCCATAAGCCAATGGTGAATAGTAACCCGCGCCTTTGACGCAAGCCAGACATGAAAAAAGCCGGCCTAAAATAATTCAGGCCGGCCAACGTCAGGGTTTGCGACGTGCTAAAACCTGAAAGCACCTTCCTTGAGCTTCCAAACAAACACGGGGAACGTCCGGATTCCCCATGTTAGTTACTTTGATGCGCCGCCTGACAAAAAGTTCCCGGACGATAAGTCTCCCGCAATGCCAACACCGGCTCGCGATATTCCGGGGTCACGTGAGGCAGCTCCAGAGTCAACACCTGATAAATACCCTGCTTCAACTCTGCCAGCGATAACACCGCTGGCTCTTCGGTGGCGTGAGCGGTTTTTAGATAGGCCATCCAGTTGGTAATTACCAGCCAGACATTCAGTGCCATGGCGGAACGCAGCGGCTCGGGACGCGGCGTAATAATGCCACCGCGGGCGAGCTGGTTAAAGATGCCGTTGATAGCGCTCAGGCAACGGCCGGTAAAGTCACCATAACCTGCGCGCAGGCGTGGGTCTGCGTCTAGTAGTGACTCCAGGTCACGATGGAAAAACCGGTATTGCCACAAACCGTCGAACACTGCCTCCAGGTACCAAGCCAGGTCTGCCAGTGCCAAAGGCTGGCTGCCGGGTGCGGCCAGGTAATAATCAACCTGCTGCTGATAGGCTAGAAACAGCTCGTAAACAATGTCGGCTTTGTTGCGGAAGTGGTAGTAAAGATTGCCAGGCGAAATCGCCAGTTCTGCGGCAATGTGGTTGGTGCTTATCGCACGCTCACCACTTTGATTGAACAGCTGCAGACTGGCCTGCAGGATTCGGTCTCGGGTTTTCATAAAGTCGCCAAAAATCGAAAAATCAACGCTCACGCAAACGCCAGCGGGTGCAGCAGGCGCCTCTTTTTACGCCGCTTGACTCACTAGAGTATATACTCTAATAATGAATTTTAATGCATCCAAAATACGTTTTTCACTGATACACAGGGAGTCTTTCTAATGGGCGCAACCCTCGCAACCGCCGCTGCAAAGAACACCAACAGTACAGCGACAGACACGGAAAACCCGGCAGAGAACAACGCCGAGCAGATTGGCTATACCCACGCCGTTTTCCAAAAACAGCAGCAGGCGTTTCGCGCCCAGCCCGCGCCGACAGCCAACGAGCGCCGCGACAACCTGAATAAATTGAAACAGGCGCTGCTGAGCTGGCAAGACCTACTCATAGCAGCCATTGATAAAGACTTTGGCTGCCGCTCGAAAGATGAAACCCTGATTGCCGAAATCATGCCGTCTGTGCAGGGCATTAACTACACCCTGAAACGTCTCGACAGCTGGATGAAACCGTCAAAACGGCACGTATCCATGCTGTTCCGCCCTGCCAGCAACCAGGTGCATTACCAGCCTAAAGGCGTGGTGGGGGTGATTGTGCCCTGGAACTACCCGCTTTACCTGGCCATCGGGCCTTTGGTCGCGTCTCTGGCTGCGGGCAACCGCACCATGGTGAAAATGTCGGAGTTTACCCCGCACACCTCCGCGATGATGAAAGAGCTGGTGGAAGCCACCTTCGACGAAGATCAGGTAGCCGTTATTCTGGGGGACGCCAAGGTCGCCGCGGACTTTTCCGAGCGGCCGTTCAACCATTTGCTGTTCACCGGCTCAACCTCGGTGGGCAAGTTGGTGATGCAGGCCGCGGCTAAAAACCTGACACCGGTCACCCTGGAATTGGGTGGCAAATCACCGGCGATTGTCGCAACCGACGTACCGCTAGAGGACGCAGCCCAGCGGATTGCATTTGGCAAGGCATTTAACGCTGGCCAAACCTGCGTAGCACCAGATTATGTGCTTTGCCCGGCTGACCGAGTGGCTGCTTTTGTTGAGGAATACCGCAAACAGTTCAGCGCCATGTACCCGTCACTGCGGGACAACACCGACTACACGGCGATTATCAACCAACGTCAGTACCAGCGCCTGCAGGGTTATCTGGATGACGCCCGCAGCAAAGGCGCAGAACTCGTCGAGATCAACCCTGCTAACGAAACTCTGGATGCCGCGAGCCACAAATTACCGCTGACATTATTATTGAACACAACGGCGGATATGCGGGTAATGCAGGAAGAAATATTCGGCCCCATTCTGCCTGTTGTGGCTTACGAAACGCTAGACGACGCCCTGCTCTTTATTAACGATCGCCCGCGCCCGCTGGCCTTGTATTACTTCGGTTACAACCAGGAAGAACAGCAAAAAGTCGTGGCCAACACCCACTCCGGCGGCATGTGCATAAACGACGCGTTGATGCATGTAGCGCAAGACGACCTGCCGTTCGGTGGCATAGGCGATTCCGGAATGGGGCATTATCACGGCAAAGAAGGGTTTCTTACCTTCAGCCATCAGCGTGGAATTTTTACCAAGCAGAAGCTTAACAGCGGCAAAGTGGTGTACCCGCCCCACGGCGGTGTTGCCCACAAACTGATCTATAAACTGTTTATTCGATGATTCAGTTGCGCCCGGTTCGTCGCGAAACATTGCTGGCGCTGCTATTCTGGGCAAAATAACGAAGTAGAGACGGAGCTGTACATGCCAAAAGTTATTTACCCGGGTACGTTTGACCCCATCACCCATGGTCATACTGATTTAATTGAACGGGCTAGCCGGTTATTCGACGAAGTGGTGGTAGCGGTTGCCTATAACTCTAAAAAAAAGCCCTTACTAGAACTGGAGGAACGCTGCGACCTGGTGCGCCAGGCCACGGCTCATGTTCCCAATGTGACGGTCATGGGCTTCAGCAATTTGTTAGCAGAATTTGTGCGATCGCAGAACGCCACGGTGATTTTGCGCGGCCTGCGTGCAGTGTCAGATTTTGAATACGAGTTTCAGCTGGCAGATATGAACCGCCGCTTGGCACCGGAACTGGAGAGCGTATTCCTCACACCCACCAATCATCTGTCTTATATATCATCTACCCTGATCCGCGAGATTGCGTCGTTGGGCGGAGATATATCCGAATTTGTTGATCCGGCGGTGCAAGCCGCGTTGAAGAAAAAATTCAGCTAAAGCAGAACGTCTGAATCGGACTATTCCCTGAGCCAGACCAACACCGGCCAGCACGCCAAACCAGGCGGCTGGCCAGACACCTCGCTTACAACAGCGGCGGCAGCGGAATGGGTCGGCCGTTGACGTTCAACACCAAATCTTTCAACGTTGCCTTCAATAACAGGCGGTCACCTTCCGTAACCAACAGACCATCTTTAATCAACGGCGCTGTTTGCATACGCAACGCTTCGTTGTCTTCAGCCAGAGCCAGCGGTATGGATAATTCCATTTCACCCTCAAGCGCCGGCATGATCAATTGCGACGCAGAATCGCCCGCAGCTCCAGGATGAGTTACCAGCACCTTGCCCTGCAAGGGCCCGTCAGGGCTGACCAGATGAATGTCCGGGAACCCCACACTAAAGCCTGCCGCGGCTAGAAGCTGCAACGACTCGCCTACGTCTGACATCGCCTGCATTTGTTGTTGGAACGCGGTTGGGTCGCCGTTTTCAGCGGCAAATGCCGCCAGCTGCATATCCGTCACACTGCGGCTAACAGCGTTCCAGGCCTCTACGTTCAGGCCCTTCAACGCGAATTCAATGCGGTGTGGCCCCAGGGTATCCCCTGCCAACTGCAGCTCATCCAGTTTGATAGTGATGAAAGAGTCGAGAGCGCTGTTGTCGTTTATCGCTTCGCTGTTCGAATAGAGCGACAGACCGCGCAGCATAATGGCGTCAGCGTTTGCAGGCATCAACTCCAGACCCTGCAAAGCGAGGGTGCCCTCGCCGATCCAGATGTCACCGCTCAGACGCTGCATTTCCTGCTCCAATGTCAGATCACTGAGGCGCAGGTCTACCTCTTCCGAGGCAATCACCAGCGACGGCCAGTCTGCACTGATATCCACAGCATCTGCGCCAAGGCTGCCATTTACGCGCACCACACCACCACTGCCAAACACAGTTTCTACGTTATCGTCATCAGTAATGCTGAACTTGGGCACGGTCAACTCGGCTACCGCCGAACCCCAAAGCCGGGTTTCTGCGGTCAAGCGCGGGGCATCATCACCGAACCAGCTTTCGCCTGCCGGGGTCCAGCCGTTCACCGGTTTAAAATCGGTCAGGCTGCCGGTCAGGCCATGGCTCACGCTGGCAAGGTAGGGAACACTCAGTTCCTCACCGCTTGCCGGGTCCCGTAGCAACAATTTACCTTCAAATTCGGAGCTCCAGAATCCGCGGTCGTAGCGCCCGACTTGCATTTCCAACCAGGTCTGGGAACCGTTCACTTCCTGTGAAGCCCGCTGCCACTGTTGCTCGGTCAGGTAGCCTGTGCCATAGGGCAAAGCAATACCCGCCACCACTAGCAGTCCGGCAGACACCATTATCCATTGTCGTTTCAAAGCGTTCTCCAGTCATACCACATTAATAAATCAGGATTTGGCGGTCAGCCGCTCCAGCAACACCAGCTGCGACGCCAACCTTGGTTCGTCCTCAGCTGGCTGGTTCTGCTGATAACTGCCATCGGCCTGCAACACCCAGGACTGGCAGTTGTCAGCAAGATAGGTATTCAAGTCGTCTTGCAATCGCGCCACCAGCGCAGGCTCCTCCACCGGGAAGGCGACTTCAACCCGCCTTAGCAGGTTACGTTCCATGCCGTCGGCGCTGGAGCAATACACCTGGGCTTGGCCATCGTTACCAAAATAGTAAACCCGGGTATGCTCCAGAAAGCGCCCGATAATAGAACGCACGTGAATGGTGCTCGACAACCCGGGCACCTGGGGCCGAAGGCAGCAGATACCACGAATAATCAGGTCGATTTTCGCACCGGCCTGGGAGGCACGATACAGCGCTTTAATCAGCTGAGGCTCGGTCAGGCCGTTGAACTTGAAAATAATCCGGCCCTTCTCACCCAGGCGGGTTTCCCGCTCAATCAGTTGCAGTATTCGCGAATGCAGAGTGAATGGTGAGTGGAACAGTTTCTTGATTTTTAACGCCTTGCCCATACCGGTCAGCTGCTGGAACAGTTTGTTCACATCGTCGCCGATGGCTTCGTCGCAGGTCATAAAGCTGTAGTCGGTATACAGGCGAGCGTTGGCGGCATGATAGTTACCCGTGCCCAAGTGCACATAGCGCCGCAAGCGGCCTTCTTCGCGGCGCACAATCAGAATCATTTTGGCGTGGGTTTTGTAGCCCACTACCCCGTACACCACAATTACCCCGGCTTCCTGCAGGCGGCTGGCCAGCTCCAGGTTTTCCTCCTCACTGAATCGCGCCGTCAGCTCGATAACAACGGTGACTTCCTTACCGCGGCGAGCGGCATCGGCCAAGGCTTCGGCCACTTCGGAGTTGGCACCGGAGCGGTACAAGGTCTGACGAATGGCCAGCACCTGCGGATCTTTGGCGGCCTGACGCAGCAAATCCACCACCGGACTGAAGTTCTCATAGGGATGGAGCAACAGAATCGGACGCTTGCGGATACTGTCAAACATCGAGTCACGGCTGCGAATCTGGCGCGGGATCACCGGTGAAAAACCGGAATAGCTCAGGTCCGGTCGGTTCACCAGCCCCCCCACCGCCAGCAGCCGGGTCAGATTTACCGGGCCGCGCACTTCATAGAGGTCGCGCTCGGTCAGGCCAAACTCGGTCAGCAGAAACTGAACCAGCTCCTGCGGGCAATTATCCGCCACTTCCAGACGCACGCCATCACCAAAGCGGCGGCTCAGCAACTCACCGCGCAGGGCCGATGCCAGGTCTTCCAGATCGTCTTCCAGCTCCAGATCCGCATTACGGGTCAGGCGAAACTGGTAACAGCCTTTGATTTCCATACCGGGGAACAGCTCGTCGGTATGGGCGTGAATCATCGACGACAAAAACACCAGATTGTCGCCGCCGTCGCACACGTCGTCCGGCAGCCGCACCAGCCGCGGCAAAGACTTCGGCGCCGGCACTATGGCCATGCCGGTTTCGCGGCCAAAGGCGTCTTTGCCGTCCAGCTCCACAATAAAGTTGAGGCTTTTATTCACCAGCCGCGGGAACGGGTGCGATGGGTCCAGGCCAATCGGGCTGACCACCGGTAAAATCTCTTCGTCAAAATAGGTACGCACCCATTGGGCCTGAGCCGGGGTCCATTCGTGCCTGCGCACAAAGTGGATATTCTGCTTTTCCAATTCCGGAATCAGCACGTTGTTCAAGATATCGTACTGTTCGTCAATGTACTCGTGAGCCACACGGCTGATCTCCGCCAGTAGCTGTTCCGGCTGCAGTCCGTCGGCGTAGATTTGTTCCCGGCCGTACTTCAACTGCTGGCGAATGCCAGCCACGCGAATTTCGAAGAATTCGTCCATGTTGCTGCTGAATATGCAGCAGAAAATGAGCCGGTTGATCAGTGGGTGAGTATCGTCCAGGGCCTGCTTCAACACCCGGTGGTTGAACTGCAGTTGACCCAGTTCCCGGTTGAAGAAATTTTCGCAGGCGTCCAGGCTCAGACTTTCCTCGGGCGAAGGCACAGTGTCTGCTGCGGGCAACGTGGCCTCATTGTCGGCAATCTTCAGATTGCCCTTTTTACTGGTCATTCGTTTACCGTCCTTGTTTTGTTACTGCGCTCTCAGCGCGGGGTCTGGGCGACCCCGCACCGCGGATCATTTCTGTTTCATCAGCCGTGCGGCGCGAATAGCAAAGTAGGTCAGGATACCGTCGGCGCCGGCACGGCGCATGGCCATCAGGCTTTCCATCATGACCGCATCGCCGTCCAGCCAGCCATTCTGCGCTGCGGCCATGTGCATGGCGTATTCACCACTGACCTGGTAGGCGAACGTGGGCACCTGTAACTCGGTTTTTACCCGGCGCACGATGTCCAGGTACGGCATACCCGGTTTTACCATCACCATATCGGCGCCTTCGGCGATGTCCATGGCCACTTCGTGCAGGGCTTCATCGCTGTTGGCCGGGTCCATCTGGTAGGTGGCCTTGTTGCCTTTGCCGAGGTTGCCTGCAGAGCCTACCGCATCGCGAAATGGGCCGTAATAGGCAGACGCGTACTTGGCGGAATAGGCCATGATGCGGGTATTCACGTAGCCCGCGTCTTCCAGGGCTTCGCGGATCGCAATAATGCGACCGTCCATCATGTCGGACGGTGCAATAACATCGGCCCCGGCTTCGGCCTGAGACAGCGCTTGCTTCACTAACGCTTCCACCGTGATGTCGTTCAGCACATAACCGTTGTCATCAATAATGCCGTCCTGGCCGTGTGTGGTAAACGGGTCCAGAGCGGCGTCGGTAATTACACCCAGTTCCGGATGGGCCTGTTTCAGCGCACGTACAGCCCGCTGCGCCAAACCTTGGGGGTCCCAGGCGCCAGAGCCTTGCAGATCTTTATGCTCGGCAGGCACCACCGGGAACAGGGCAATAGCCGGTATGCCCAACTCCACCACTTCGGCGGCTTGGGCTAATAGAAGATCAATACTCAAACGTTCCACCCCGGGCATAGAGGCCACGGCCTCGCGCTGGTTTTCGCCATCCAACACAAACATCGGGAAAATCAGATTGTCAGGCAACAGCTGGTTTTCACGCACCAACCGGCGAGAAAAATCACTGGCGCGATTGCGACGTAAACGGGTGGCGGGAAACATGCGGGGAGTCAGATTCGACACAGAACCTCCAGATTGGGAAAAAGAGTGGCAAAAAGAGTGGTACGAAAAATAAAAGCCGGCTGCGTACGTCGGCACAGGTTTTTATGATACACCTCGGCCGCCAAGCTTGCAGTTGCGGTAACTGTGTATACAAAAAGGCCCGGGCAATATCGCCCAGGCCTGGCATCACTTTTAGACTGCTTAAGGCTCAGAGTGCACGGCCGTTGAAGCCTGCGTCCACTTTGCTGCCGCCGCCACTACGAAACCCGTTCGCCACTTGACTGATGGTGCCGCCCTGGCTCAGGAAGGCCTCAATGTCAGCCTGCAACTGAGCGCGAACCCGGGCGCGACCCGCAATGGAATGGGTATTTTCAGCGTCGGCCGACCCGCCGCCGGATGTTTCCAGAGTGCTTTCGTCGAATTCACTCATATTGTTCTCCATCAACGAAAACCAAAATTACGAACGCTAAAGGCCGCAGGCCACCAGCATTCCATTTCGACAAAATTCCACATATTGGATTGTCTTGGCGTCTTTATAATCCGTAAACGATGACAAGGCTATTTATTGGCAAACACTTTTTTGTAATTTTTTGTAACAAACCACAAGGCATTGATTTTAGTAGTTATTAAATTATCTGCCCAGATCGAAAAAAGAACCAGATTCTATGCGGGCAGCAGAGCTGCATGGCACTTACTTTGCTAGCCGTACTGCTAATCCAGGCCAGCATCAACCTAAGGCAGGCTCGGACCAGAACGGAATTAGCGAACGTTCAACAAGCCCGCTACCCGCTGCTGAAGTGCTGGCACCACCTCAGCTTCAAACCAGGGGTTACGGCGTAACCACAGATTATTGCGAGGACTGGGGTGTGGCATGGGCAGCTGCGCCGGCCAGTACGCCCGCCAGTTCTGCACGTTAGCCGTGACGGTGCCGGCAGGGCTCGCCAAGTGCCAGTTGTGGGCGTATTGGCCAATCACCAGTGTTATGGCCACATTGGGCAAGCGTTGCAGCAGGGCTCTGCGCCAGGCCGGCGCGCATTCGGGTCGCGGTGGCAAATCGCCGTTTTTACCGGTACCCGGGTAGCAAAAGCCCATAGGCAGAATAGCCAGCTGGCGTTCATCATAAAATGATTCGCGACCAATACCCATCCACTGACGCAGCCGATCGCCGCTGGGGTCGTTAAAAGGCAGGCCGGTTTCATGCACCCGGCGTCCGGGCGCCTGGCCTACCACCAGAATCCTTGCCGACTCTGCCATCTGGATCACCGGGCGAGGGCCGTAGCGCAAATTTTCAGCACACAGTGTGCACGCCCGTACCCGGCCCAATAACTGTTCGAACGGCAAACTTGCAAGTGAATCTGTCATCGGCGTACCTTGGCAAATTGGGGACACATCTTAACCGGGGACAGATTTCAAATCTGTCCCCTACCTTCAAATCTGTCCCCTATTCTGAAGGAATCGTGAATGTCTGACGCATTACGCAAACTGCTCAAGGAGTCGCCGCAGGCTCCGGCGATCACCCCACACATCGGCGTGCTCACCCTGCACTTTCAACTTTATGCCTGTGATGATCTGAAAGCCAAGCGCAAAGTGTTTGCACCATTAAAAACGATCTGGGGTAAAGAGCCGGACTTGGCGGTGGCCGAAACAGACCATCAGGACACTCTGGATCGCGCCACTTGGGCTATCGTGGCACTGGGCTCATCGTCACAGCAGATCAGCCAGCGCCTGGACCAGGTCGAAAAAGCGATCAGCGAACGCATTGATGCCGCCATTCTGGATGTCGATCGACAACTGCTGTAAAGCACATTTGATAAGGCGCCGCCCAATGTGGCGTAACCACTTTTCACGCCGTATACTACGGCTCCTCGAGACTGCGCGTGGCGCCCTATGACCGGAATTAAAAAATCCGCCCAGGCCTCTGTAGAGGCAATGTATCGTGTTTTCACGATTCCTGAGGCACCCGATTCTACCCTGAGCCGGATTGACCAGGACATATCCCGTAATCTTGCTGGTTTTCTTCAGGATCACATTGTTGCGGTAGAGCGCGACCTGGCCGACGTTGAGAAGAATTTCTCGGAATACAGCGTGCCAGAAAAGCCCATATTTGTGTCTGAGCAAGCCCAGTTTCTGCTCGACAAACTGGTGGCAAACTCGGTACACACCGCATCACCGGCTTTTATTGGCCACATGACGTCGGCGCTGCCCTATTTCATGCTGCCGTTGTCGAAGATCATGATTGCCCTGAACCAGAATCTGGTGAAAACCGAAACCTCCAAGGCGTTTACACCTCTGGAGCGCCAAGTGCTGGGCATGATTCATCGGCTGGTGTTCGAAGAAGACGGTTCGTTCTACCGCAAATGGATGCACAACCCCCGCTACGCGCTGGGCGCCATGTGTTCCGGCGGCACCGTTGCCAACCTGACTGCGCTGTGGGTTGCCCGCAACCGCGCTTTTCCGGCGGAAGGTAACTTCCGCGGCTTACAACAGGAAGGCCTGTTCCGCGCTTTGAAATATTACGGATACGAGGGCGCCGCTATTGTTGTGTCGCGCCGCGGCCATTACTCCCTGAACAAAGCCGCCGACGTATTGGGCCTGGGCCGCGATGCTCTGGTGACTGTGGCAACCGACAGCAACAACCGTATCCAGATTGATGCGCTACGGGAAAAATGCCTGCAGTTGCAGAAACAGAAAATCAAGGTGATTGCTCTCTGTGGCATTGCCGGCACGACCGAAACCGGCAACGTAGATCCGCTGGAAGCCATGGCCGATATCGCTCGCGAATTCGGCGCGCACTTCCACGTAGATGCCGCTTGGGGTGGTCCAACCCTGTTTTCCCGACGTTATCGTTCGCTGCTAAAAGGCATTGAAAAGGCCGACTCGGTCACCTTTGACGCTCATAAACAGCTGTACGTACCCATGGGCGTGGGTTTGGTGGTGTTCCGCGATCCCAGCCTGGCCAGTGCGGTTGAACACCACGCCCAGTACATTATCCGCAAAGGCTCGCGGGATTTGGGCAGCACCACGCTTGAGGGCTCACGCCCGGGCATGGCGATGCTGATTCACTCTGGCCTGAAAATTCTGGCCCGAGAAGGTTATGAACTGCTGATTGACGCAGGCATTGGCAAGGCCCGAACATTCGCGGCCATGATTGATGAGGCTGAAGATTTCGAGCTGATCACCCGGCCCGAACTGAACATTCTGACCTATCGCTACTGCCCGTCACAGGTCCGGCAGGCTCTGGAAAGTGCCGATGAAATGCTGGCGGAAAAGATCAACACCAGCCTGAACCGCATCACCAAGTTTATCCAAAAAACCCAACGTGAAAGGGGTAAGGCGTTTGTCTCCCGCACTCGTTTAGAGCCGGACAACTACTTCAACTTCCCCTGCATAGTGTTCCGCGTGGTGCTGGCCAACCCGCTGACCACCACTGACATACTGTCGGACATTCTGGCCGAGCAACGGCTGCTGGCCGGCGAAGACGGTATTGCCGACGAAATGGCAATTCTGAACAACCTGGCCGCCGGCGCCATGGCGCAAACCTAAGCGCTTCTAATCAGCTCTAAACAAACAGAACAAACAATAACGGCGCCATAAGGCGCCGTTATTGTTGCAACTGTGTAGGACGCTTCAGGAGATCTTAATAAAGCGCGTCTTCATCGTCTAACACTTCATGAATGATGTCTAAAAACATGCGGTCCGCATCGCTCCACTTTTCCGGAATACGAATACTGGTGCTGGAGCTGATTTCCCGCGCGATAGCCTCATCAGAATTGGGCTCGCCTTTGTGCTTGCGGGCAATGTCCATCGATCTGACCGCAATGGTGGGTTCGCTCATTACTTTCTTGATAAACACCCTCAGCTCGTTAATTATCCTGGCTTGGTTGCTTTCAACGGATGTACTCATAAGCTCACTCCCAACAAATAAGATTGCGGAAACTAGTACTCCCGCGTCGTGTTACTCAGTATGGGCAAACGCGCCTTGAACGGCCAGTGTCCCGTTTCGCTGATTCGTTAGCCAAACAGGACGTTAAATCATTAGCCCGCGCAGGGTGAAAAACAACACGGCAGCAATCGACGCCGACGCCGGCACGGTAATAATCCAGGCCGCTGCGATGCGGGTCAGATGGGAACGCTTAACCATCTCTTCCCGGTAGACTTTCTTCAGCCGTTTGCGGTCGTTTTTTGTCAGTGGTACCTGTTTTTTATTTTTCTTCGCACGCTTGAGCAAATTTTCCATTTCCTCAACCGAGGCGTTACGGAAGTCATCCAGAAATGGCTTCAGACGTTCGCGCTCTACGAGGTCACGCTCTTCCATGATCTTGTGCAGTTGGGTGGCGTAATTCGACTTCAGATACTCACGCAGGAAACCAACGCCAAACACACCGCCAATGGCGATGTGGGTGGAGCTAACAGGCAGTCCAAGTTGCGACGCCAAAATAACGGTCAAAGCAGCCGATAGCGCAATGCAAAAGGCGCGGGTTTTATCCAGCTCGGTGATTTCACTGCCCACGGTTTTGATCAGCCGCGGGCCAAACAGCATCAGGCCCAACGCAATACCCAAGGCGCCCACCGCCATCACCCACAAAGGAATACTGGAGGACGTCATCACGCCGCCGTTGGCCAAGGCATCGTTTATGGCCGCCAAGGGTCCAATAGCGTTGGCAACGTCGTTAGCGCCGTGGGCGAAGCTGAGCAGCGCCGCGGCAAAAATTAGCGGCCAAGTGAACAGTGTGTTTACGCCCGCGGCGTTGTTTTCCATAGTCGCGGCTTTGCGGTTAACCAACGCGCGTATCGCGAAGAAAGCCGCCGCGGCAGCCACCAGACCCACCAGCGAAGCACCCATAAAGTCCAGCGACACCAGTTTTTTCAGGCCTTTAAGCATCAGATACGTGCCAAACGCCCAAGCCATGCCGGCCACCAGCCAGGGCACAAAAATGCGCGCTGCTGCGATAACATTGCGCCGGTACAAAACGGTGCGGTTTATCAGGTACAAAAACAGAGCGGCCAAAGCACCACCCAAAACCGGTGAAATTACCCAACTGGCCGCGATTTTGCCCATGACTCCCCAGTCCGCAATGCCCCAGCCTCCGGCAGCAATACCCGCCCCCAGTACCCCGCCCACAATAGAATGGGTGGTAGACACCGGAGCGCCCATCCAGGTGGCCAGATTCAGCCACAGCGCGCCGGCCAGCAGGGCTGCCGTCATCAACCAGACAAAGGAGCGGTCGTCACTCAGGTTAGACGGATCGATAATCCCGCCCTTGATGGTAGACACCACGTCGCCGCCGGCAATCAACGCGCCAGCGGCTTCAAAGACAGCCGCCAGAGCAACCGCGGCGCCCAGCGACAAAGCGCCAGAGCCCACCGCCGGGCCCACATTGTTGGCAACATCGTTGGCACCGATGTTGATGGCCATATAACCACCAATCACTGCGGCGGCCATCAGCAGCATGCCGTTTGGCAGGCCACTCGCAAACGAGCCTACCGACAACCAAACGCCCAGTAAAAACAGCAGGCTGATTCCAACCCGAAAGCGTTCCGTGGAGGGGCTGGTAAGAAGTGTGTCCAGAAATCCGCTTGAACGGCTCATATCATGGAATATCTCATGTGGCATGGCGTCATCTGATTGCAGAGAAACTGCAGGCGGCACTATAAAATTTTTGCAATGAAATTGACATAAATCCGGCATAAATCACCGTATTGCAAAAAACGATCGGTCAGGGCTATTATCTCAGCCTGAAAATGGTTGCAGCTGCTTCTCATTACCAGCAACTCATCACCAAAAACCCAAACATTACTCAATTGTTCGGAATTTTTTTATGAAAGCCATCCGCATTCTTGTTGGTAGCGTTTACGGTGGCGCTCTGATGAGTGCCCGCGCCGTCGAAAAAACACTGACGCCGCTCGGTTACCGTGTAACGGTTCTGGAAGAGCCACAGCTGTCTGACATCACCGACAACAATGACGCCCTGCTGGTGTGCACCTCTACCACTGGCCAGGGTGAACTGCCCTCAAACATTCTGCAATTTTATGTGGATTTGCGGGACCAGCTGCCACAGCAGCCCGGCCGCCCGTTTGGCAGCATCGTGCTCGGCGACAGTTCTTACGGCGACACTTTTTGCGGCGCCGGCGAACTGATCGAGGAAGCCCTCTACGAAACCGCCGCGCGTAAAGTAGGTGACACCCTGCGCATCGACGCCATGGAAACCATGGAGCCCGAGATCGAGGCCGCTGAGTGGGCGCAGGAATGGGTCAAACAATTGGAAACACTTGTCTGAGACACAAACCAAAATGCCAGCCAGAGCTGTTTACCCCGGCTTTGACGGGGTCATTTTGTGCCGCTACTGGCCTTTTCGCAGGCGAATCAAGCCTTCCTGTGCACAGGAAGCGACTATGTCGCCGGAAGCATTGTAGAAACTACCACGATTCAACCCCCGTCCGGCCGCTGCACTCGGGCTATCTTTGTCATACAACAACCACTCGTCCATGCGGAAGTCACTGTGAAACCACATAGCGTGGTCCAGGCTGGCTACCCGCAAGCCGCCGTCCCAAAACTTGACCCCGTGGGGCACCAGCGACGTACCCAGAAACGAAAAATCCGAGGCATAAGCCAATAAGCAACGGTGCAGCACTGGGTCGTCCGGCAAGGTACCTCTTACCCGCACCCAGTCCTGGGCTCGGGGTGGGCGGGGCTCGGGATGTAGAAGGTTACCTGGTGCGACCGGACGAAACTCCACCGGGCGATCGCGCGTCAGCAGAGGGCGCAGGGCTTCAGAAACATGGGGCGCCAGCAGTTCGCCCAGCTCCTGCTCGGTTTTCAGGGTTTCCGGCCCAGGCACCTTCGGCATGTCAAACTGATGTTCAAGACCAACCTCATCGCTTTGGAACGACGCACAACAGGTCAAAATTTCCTTGCCCTCTTGTCGCGCGGTGACCCGCCGAACAGAGAAGCTGCCACCGTCACGTACCCGCTCCACTTCATAATCAATGGGCATGCGCTGGTTACCCGGGCGCAAAAAGTAAGCATGCAGAGAATGGCACAGTCGATCTTCCACGGTACGGCTGGCGGCCATCAGCGCCTGGCCCAGAACCTGGCCGCCGAATACGTTGGGAAATCCCAAGTCTTCACTGTCACCCTGGAAGTGATCTACGCCGGTAGCGCTCACGTTCAGCAACTCCACCAGTTTTCGGGTTATATCCAGCATGCCGGCTCCTGTTGAGTGATAATAAGCAAACGACCTAAATTTTCACCCAGGGCGCGCGGCTTGGCAATGAAAACCGACCATTCGCTCTCAGGAAACCGCGCTATGCAACGCCGGCAACTGCCGCGATAACGCCTGTTTCTCCATGGCAAAGCGACCGGTCAGCGCAAAGCCCAACAAAGCCCCGTCTGCACTATTGAACAGCGCTTTCACGTGATTACCATCCTGCTCAACCTGCCACTTTCCCTTCGCGCCCGCCGGTGGCGGGTTTACCGCCGCCGGGCAGCAAGGTGTTTTTATCATCACCGGCATGGACGGGTAGAGCACCTCGCTGAGCTCGCCGCTCAGGGTTTTTGCCAACGCCCGGGCGCTGGCCATCAGCGGCATAACATACAGCAGCAGTTGGCCGTCCACCTCGGCACAGTCGCCCAGGGCATACACATCCGGCGCCGAGGTTTCCAGCGCGCGATTCACCACAATACCGCGGTTCACCGCCAGCCCGGCCTGTTGTGCCAGTTCGGTCCGCGGCCTTAGCCCCACCGCCGAAATCACCACATCGGCCTGCAGCTGCCGGCCGTTGGCAAGCGCCAGGGTTACTCCGCCATCGGTTCCGGCCGGCACTTGCTCAATGCGATCAACCTGGGTACCCAAGTGGAAAATCACACCCAGCGCCTCCAGTTCATTCTGCAGGGCACGAGCGGCCTGTTCGGGCATTAACGTCGGCATCACCGTTGCCGAGGGTGCAATCACCTCGACCTGATACCCGCCCAGACGCAAATCATTGGCAAATTCACAGCCAATCAGCCCGGCGCCCATAATGGCCACTCGCTCAGCACCCATCAGTGCGGCACGGAAGGCACGATAGTCGTCCAAGTCATTAATGGAGTACACCGCATTGCTGCCACTGCCCGCTAAGTGAAGTGGTATTACTTCCGCACCCCAAGCCAGCACTAACTTGCTGTAGCTTTGCCATTGACTCTCTGAATGAGAGTCTAAAAGAGAGCCCAGCTGAATCTGATGGGCCTGTGGGTTCAGAGCGGTCACCCGGGTATGGGGCAGCAAGCGCAGATTGAACTGATCAGCCATCGACTGATGGTCGGCTTGGGCCAAGCCATCGGCATCTTTGCCCTTGCCAAAGCCGGTAGACAACATGGGCTTTGAGTAGCTGGTGCCGTCATCGGCGGTTACCAACAGTATGGGTGCGTCCGCGTTGTGCTTGCGCAGCTCCCGCACCAACGAGTAACCGGCCAGGCCACTGCCAACAATGATAATGGGGTTGCGTTCGGAAGCTGTTGTCATGCTGTACCCGCCTCAGTCGATTTCGATCATTTCAAAATCTTCCTTACCCACACCGCAGTCCGGGCACAACCAGTCTTTTGGGACGTCATTCCACGCCGTTCCTGGCTTGATACCGTCTTCCGGCCAACCTTCGGCTTCGTCATAAATTAGCCCGCACACCACACACTGCCACTTCTTCATTACCTGCTCCTGTTACTATTACTGTTACTGTTACTGTTACTAGCGATTATCGTTCATTTACGCTTCAAATTGGCGCCCGGGCCAATCGTACCGCGGAAAATGCGCGGTCATTAACGCCTGCTGCAGCCCTACGGCGTGGTCAGTATGCCTGTTTTGCACGTGTAGCCATAAATACAGACCCTTTCATGCCCGGTTAGCTCTCCCTTCACACCCATCGCTCCGGTATAATCGCCCGTTTTACGACAGGACCGCCCGTTATGATCGATACCGTCGCCGAAATGAAGCAGGTAATGGCCGAAGCCGATTGTCTGGTTCCAAATCAGCAGGTACAGGCCGCTATTACTGCTCTGGCCAGCGCTATCACCGAACGCCTTGAAGGCAGCAACCCGCTGGTTTTCTGCGTGATGAACGGGGGCCTGATTACCACTGGCCAGTTGCTCACCCAGTTGAACTTTCCCGTTCAGGCCGAATACCTGCATGCCACCCGTTACCGCCAGGAAACCACCGGGGGCATTTTGGAATGGAAGCTGCGGCCGGAAGCCGATATGAACGGCCGTATCATTTTGATTGTTGACGACATTCTGGACGAAGGTACTACCCTGTGCGCCATCGCCGATTATTGCCGCGCACACGGCGCCGCTGAAGTGCTGACCGCTGTACTGGTAGACAAACAACACGATCGCAAATGTCGACCCGGCCTGAAAGCCGATTTCACCGGTATGGATATCGAAGACCGCTTTCTGTTCGGCTTTGGCATGGACTACAAAGGCTACTGGCGCAATGCGCCTGGTATTTATGCTGTCAAAGGTCTGTAAAAACAACCCAACAGCGGCCTGCGCTCTGACGATCCCGCCGGCCTGCTGGTATCGCCGGCCAGTGGCCGCGGGCTTGCGCAATCCTCAGGTTCATGGCCCGGCGCGTTACTGGTTAAACGTTCAGGGGTCGTTCACCCGAGCGTTGCAGAAACGCTGCCAACTAAGCTTTCATGTAGAAGTCGCCAGCGAAGGTTTTGCCCTGCCCCGCGTCGAAGAAGCTCGCAAGCTGAACATTCCCTGGCGCCAGCAAGCGTGGATTCGCGAAGTGCGCTTGTGCGGCGATGGCCAGCCCTGGGTGTTGGCACGTACCGTTATCCCACTGGCGTGCCTGCAAGGGCCAGGCCGCCAGCTTCGAAACCTGGGCAACCGGCCGCTGGGTGCCTACCTGTTCAGCCACCGCCAGTGGCATAGAGGCCCACTCGAAACCGGATTATGCCAGGGCACCCATAGCGGGCAACCGCAGCTGGCCCGGCGCTCGCTGTTTCACACCCGCAGGCAGGGCCGCCAGCATTCGCTGATGGTGTGCGAATACCTGTTACCACAGCTTTACAGCGGCGCAGAACGAACTTAATTCCGTCCGAGTTGGCAACGGCTTTTTGACCCGCGCCCGACACTGACTATAATCCCCAGCATATTCACCGTTATTACCGACCAGCGAACTCTGTCATGTTAGCCAACGCCTTGCCCGATCACGTTCGTTTGCGCCTGCGGGATTACGCCTTACTGCTGCGCCTGAACCGCCCTGTGGGCACGTTGTTGTTGCTATGGCCCACCTACTGGGCGCTGTGGCTGGCCGCCGACGGCATGCCCAGCACGAGCAACCTGATTGTATTCACGCTCGGCGTGTATTTTATGCGTGCAGCGGGCTGTGCCATCAATGACTTTGCTGACCGCGAATGGGACAGGCACGTCGAACGCACCAAAGACCGGCCGTTAACCACCGGCCGCATTCAGCCCTGGGAAGCCGTCGCGCTGTTTGTTGGACTGGGCCTGGTATCGTTTTTGATGGTGTTGCTGTTTACCAACACGCTGACCCTCTATCTAGCTTTTGGTGGCGCTCTGTTGGCGTTCGTTTATCCCTTTATGAAGCGCTATACCCACCTGCCCCAGGTATTTCTGGGGGCGGCCTTCGGCTGGAGCATTCCGATGGCCTGGGCAGCCCAAACCGGTGAGCTCAGCCAAGTCACCTGGTTACTGTTCATTGCCAATATTATCTGGTCGGTGGTGTATGACACCTTTTACGCCATGGTAGATCGCGAGGACGACCTGAAAGTGGGCATAAAATCCACCGCAGTGCTGTTCGGTGACGCCGACCGCCTGATCCTGGGCATTCTGCAAACCACCATCATCGCCATACTGCTGCTGGTCGGCCAACAGGCCGAGCTGGGCACTTTTTACTATATAGGTTTGCTGACCATGGCTTGCTTGTTCATTTACCACCAATTTCTGGCCCGTGAGCGCGACCGAACCGGATGCTTCAAAGCCTTTTTACACAATAACTGGGCAGGTTTTGCGCTGTTTGCCGGGCTGGCCGTCGATCGCATGCTCGCCTGAGCAAAACTCTCGACCCGCTGTCACACATCTGTAACAGTAAGCGAGTGTAATACGGCGAATTCAACGCAACGCTAAAGCAGGTTACCGCCATGCCCGAAAAAACCATTCTGATTGTAGACGACGAGTCTGCCATTCGCGAAATGGTCACTGTGGCCCTGGAAATGGCGGGGTATGACTGCCTGCAAGCCGCCGACGCAAAGGCTGCCCACACCCTGATTGTCGACAAGCGCCCGGATCTGATTTTACTGGACTGGATGCTGCCGGACACCAGCGGTATCGAGCTGGCCCGGCGGCTGAAAAAAGACGATACTACCGCGGCAATTCCCATTATTATGTTGACCGCAAAAGTCGAAGAAGATAACAAAATACTGGGTCTTGAATCCGGCGCCGACGACTACATCACCAAGCCATTCAGCCCTAGGGAATTGCTGGCCCGGCTGAAAGCCGTGCTGCGACGCAGCACCCCCGCCGGCGTTGACAGTGCGCTGGAAGTCGGCGGCCTGACTCTGGACCCGCTCAGCCACCGGGTTAGTAGTCAGTTCGGACAACTGGAACTGGGGCCAACAGAATATCGCATGCTGCAGTTTTTCATGAGCCATCAGGACCGGGTATACAGCCGCAGCCAGCTGCTGGACCAAGTTTGGGGCGCCAACGTGTATCTGGACGAACGCACCGTAGACGTCCACATCCGCAGGCTGCGCAAAGCGCTTGGCACCCATCACGACCATCTGATACAAACCGTTCGCGGTGCCGGCTACCGATTTTCCGCAGACCCCGGCTAAGCGCCGAACCCGTTACGGAACCATTGCCATGCAACAGAACTGGTCGCAATACCTGCGCTTGATGATTGCCCTGCTGGGATTGACCTTGCTGCTGGGTTGGCTGGCAGGCTTTCCACTTTACGGCTTACTCGCCGGTCTGCTGCTTTACCTGGGTTGGACCCTGGCGCAAACAAAACGCCTGCTACGCTGGCTGGCGCAACCGGATACCGCTAGTGAAGCGCCAGACAGCGTGGGCTTGTGGGGTACTATTTTTGACGGCCTGAACAAACTTCAGAAACAGCACATCAAACACCGCTCTGCGCTGCAAGAGCGCCTTCAAAGGGTGCAGCAATCCGCCAATGCCATGCGCGACGGCGTAGTGATGACCGATTCTCGCGGCGCTATAGATTGGTGGAATGGCAGCGCAGGTTACCTGCTCAATTTGCGCAACGGCACCGACCAGGGACAGCTGATTCAGAACCTGATTCGCCTACCCGCATTCATCCATTACTTTGAACAGAAGCAGTACCAGCAGCCATTAGAGCTGAACGCTCCGGCTCGCGCGCACCTGCGCCTGCAGATCCAAATCAGCCTGTTTGGCGATAACGACCGCCTGCTGCTGATCAAAGACGTTACCCGCCTGCATCAGCTGGAACAGGTGCGGCGGGATTTCGTTAGCAACTTATCCCACGAAATGCGCACACCGCTGACCGTTATCAGCGGTTACCTGGAAACCCTGGCGGACCATAGCGATGAAGTACCGGCCAACTGGCAGCGTGCGCTGGCCACCATGGCAGATCAATCGGCGCGCATGGAAGCCTTAATCGCCGACCTGATTCTATTATCGAAAATCGAAACCGGCGATCGCAATCTGCACGAAGGCACCGTCGATGCAGGCACTCTGCTGCGACAGGTTTGCGATGACGCAAACGCCCTCAGTGGCGACAAGCAACACCGGATTGAGCTGACAATCGACGGCCCGACGCAGATACGCGGCGACTTGTCACAGTTGCGCAGTGCAGTCTCTAATCTGGTTTTTAACGCGGTAAAGTACACCCCCGCACAGGGCCAGATTCGCGTTCGCTGGAGCGCCGGCGAACAAGGCCCACTGCTGACGGTGGAAGACAACGGCATTGGTATAGACCCAACCCACATTCCGCGGCTAACGGAACGCTTTTATCGCGCTGACCCCAGTCGCCACAAAGACACCGGCGGCACAGGGCTGGGGCTGGCTATTGTAAAACACGTGTTACTGAACCACGACGGACAACTGCTCATCAACAGCAGCCCGGGTAAAGGCAGTACCTTTAGTTGCCAATTCCCCGCGCAGCGGATCGTTGCTAGCGAGGCGCTGCTGCTCGAAAGCGGGCAATAAAGCGCGACAGGTCTTCCATTTTCTTCGGGTCTTCATCTACAAAGCGGATAGTGGCGCTGACAAAGTCGGTGTCTTGGCGTTTGTCGACCGCTTGAAGCTGGTGCACGTATCCGTTCAACCGAGCCACGTCGGTTTCCGAGATTTCAATATCCACGACTGCTTGATCCAAAATGCCGGGAAACTGCTGGTCGCGGCGGGCAATCACCCGCACCTCGTTAAGATTGATGTCTTTTACCACCGACTGCAGGGTGTGGTCGGCAAAACGCACGGTGGCCAGATTCATCACCTGGCGCGCCTTTGCGTCTGGTTGGCACTGGGGAGAATCCGCAGCGGCCACTACAGCGGCTGGCGTTGCAGAAGCGGTCGGGGGCTTGGTTTTACGGGTCAACAGAGAGGCCGACTGTGCCAAGGCACCGGCCTGAACCGCAGGTGCCTTGCCAGCGCCTGCCATGGCCTGCGCCAGTGTTTGCCCCATCACCTTGCGTATTTTTTTACCCAGACCGTCAGGGCTGAACGGCTTGCCCAGATATTCCGAGACGCCCTGCTGTATGGCTTCAACCACGTGGCTTTTATCGCCGCGGCTGGTAATCATAATAAACGGCACTTTGGCGTACTGGGGCTGCTGTCGCATCCACTGCAGCAGTTCCAGCCCTGACATTTCCGGCATTTCCCAGTCGCAAAGAATCAAATCAAAGGTGGTGCGCAACATCAGCGACTGCGCTTTTTTGCCGTCGGCGGCATCAATGGTCTCAATAACAGGAAACTGCTGCCTGACTGCACGCTTGATCAGGTCTCGTACAAAGCTGGCGTCATCTACCACCAGTGCTGTCAGCATCGCCATTGGCTCAACCTTCTATTACGCTATTGTTGGTAAGTTTCACGTTACTATAAAACAAACCCTCACCATAGAAACCCGTCGCGTAAAAAATGGTCCCACCGGGTGAATGTAGGTTACTGATTTGTCACCCGCCAGCAGTGGCAAGTGTGTTTTTAGGGCCGCAAAAAACGCTACTATGGGCGTCAATAATACGTCCCAAGCCCATTTTTCGGAGGTTCTACGTGCCCGTCTCCATTTCCCGTATTTTTCGCCCGGCCGCCACGGCCCTGTGTGCCAGCATGCTGGCCACTCTGCCGCTAAGCGCTAGCGCCAGCATTGCCGACAAGGCCACGGACCAGCCTGCTATGCTCACCAGTTTTGAGACGTGCAAAGCAGATTTGCAACAGCAGGCCATAGCCGCCGGCGTTAGCGCTGAAACCGCTCGCAGCGTATTGGCTGGCGCGGAGTATCTGGAACGGGTGATTGAGCTGGACCGGCGCCAACCGGAATTCACCACGCCCTTTGCTGACTATTTGAACCGCCGGGTAAACGACACTCGCATCGACAAGGGCCGTCAGCTATTAATAGAGCACGCCGATCTACTGCAACGAGTGACCAATGAAACCGGCGTGCCCGCCGCCTATTTGCTGTCCTTCTGGGGCCTGGAAACCAACTACGGCAGCTATTTTGGCAAAATGTCGGTGCCCAGCTCATTGGCGACACTGGCCTGTGACGAGCGCCGCAAAACCTTTTTTACCCGCCAGCTGATTGCTGCCCTGCAGATTGTTGACGAAGGCGCCATTAGCCCTGAGCAAATGGAAGGTTCCTGGGCCGGTGCCATGGGCCACGTGCAGTTCATGCCCACGGTCTTTCTGAAGCACGCCGTCGACGCAGACGGCGATGGCCGCCGTGATTTGTGGAACAGCCTGCCAGACGCTCTGATGTCAGCCGGGCATTTTTTGCAGTCTATGGGATGGGATGGCGACTACCGCTGGGGCCGTGAGGTACAGCTGCCCGATAACTTTAACTTTTCCCTGGCCGATGGCCGCCGTAAATCGCTGGAGCAATGGACCCAGCTTGGCGTTACCGACACATCAGGCGGACCGCTGGCCCAGGAAGCAATCGATGCCACATTGATTGTACCCGCTGGCCATGAGGGTCCGGCGTTTCTGGCTTATCACAACTTCAACGTGATTATGGGCTGGAACCGTTCAGAATTTTACGCCATCGCCGTGGGCCACCTGGCCGACCGAATTGCCGGTGCAGGCGGGCTACAGAACCCTCCCCCGGTCGATGCGCCTGCGCTGTCCCGCGACAACATCATGCAGTTACAACAGCAGCTGGAACAGCGTGGATATTCCGCCGGCACGCCAGATGGCATTATGGGCCCGGCCACCCGCGCCGCTATTCGCCAGTACCAGATTGCCAACGGGCTGGTCGCCGACGGTTATCCGGGGCCTCAGGTTTTACAAGTTCTGCAGGTTACACCGGCGCTTTGATGCGGCGAACAAGCACCCCGGCCCGCGTTCAATCGCGCTGCACTGCCTTGCTTTGGGGCACATAACCGGTGCTATCCCGGCTCTGTGCCTTGCCACGCCAGCACCTGGCCAGGAGCGTTGAATAACATGCGCCTTGATCAATTTATTGCCACCAGCTCGGAGCTTTCACGCAAGGAAGCAAAGCGCGCCATAGCCGCTGGTGACGTTCAGGTAAACGGCAACGTCTGGAAGAGTTCGGCCACCGCCGTTCCAGCTAATGCTGAGGTTATGCTGCAAAGAGAACCTGTTGCGTTGCCGGGTGAGCGTTACTTGATGCTCAACAAGCCCGCAGGATTTATCAGCGCCACCCGCGACAGCGACCAACCCACAGCGCTGGACCTTCTGCCGGCTGAGCTGGCCCGCAATCTTCATATTGCCGGCCGCCTGGACGCCGACACTACCGGTTTGCTGCTGCTGACAACCGATGGCAAGTGGTCACACCGAGTCACCTCACCAAGAGTGGAGTGCACGAAAACTTATCAGGTGGCTTTGAGCGAGCCGATTTCACACGCGGCCATTGCGGCCCTGGAAACCGGCGTGATGCTTCGTAACGACACTAAGCCGACAAAGCCCGCTCAGGTTGAGGTACTGCAGTCACAGCTCATAGAGCTGACTATTTCTGAAGGCCGCTACCACCAGGTCAAACGCATGCTGGCCGCCGTTGGTAATCACGTCACGACGTTGCACCGCAGCCGCATTGGTGGGGTAACGCTGGATTCGGCGCTGGCCCCTGGTGAGTATCGCCTTTTGACCAGCACCGAAATCGCCGGTTTTAACTAGGAATCTTCAAATCTTTGGCCTGCCGAAACCGACACCCGTTCTTACTCCCGTGTAATCTGTACAGACCACCACGCTGACCTGCATCAATAGGCCCCGAATCCGCCGCGCATATACTTCCGCCATACTTTGACATCAATAGAAGGCTTGTATGTCTGCGCACGACCTAAACAACGATGCTCACATCAACACCCTGACTGACAATGCGCAAGACGCATACAACTACTGGCGCGCCGGTTATGGCGTTATAAGCCACGGTGACCTGCTGTGTGCAAGCGTGCTGCGCTTGGCCCGGCAGCTGGTCAGTCGCAAGCTGCAGCCGAATCTGGAAACCGTATTCCATCATCTGGCTGCTCTAGACCGGCTTGCCAGTGCAGGCATGTGGCAAGTGGTGCACATGACCTACACCAACCGGGTATGCCCGCAGGGCAAAGCACTTGCGGCGGATGACTTCAAACCCAAACCCGAAGGCCATACCGGCGGTGCGTTGAACATGGTGCCGGCCTACGCCGCCTTTCTGGCAACCAACAGCCTGACCGGAAAAACCCGCAGCTGGCTGATGGGCCAGGGCCACTGCGTGGCCGCTATTGACGCCCTTAACGTGCTAACCGGTAATCTGCATCCGGAACAACAGCAAGCCTATGGCGGCGCCGATGGCCTGACACAGCTGGCCCGGGATTTTTACAGTTACCGCCAGAATTCCGATGGCAGCAACGCCTCGCCCTTGGGAAGCCACGTTAATCCTTACACCGCCGGCGGCATTATCGAGGGCGGCTATTTGGGCTTTGCCGAGCTGCAATACGCACACATGCCCCTACCCGGCGAATCTCTGGTGGCGTTTTTGTCTGACGGTGCTGCTGAAGAACAACGCGGTAGCGACTGGATACCGCGCTGGTGGCGCGCTGAAGACTGCGGTTTGATAATGCCTATCATGATTGCCAACGGCCGGCGCATTGAACAGCGTACCGAACTGGGCACCCGCGAAGGCCTGGAGCGCTTCGAAAAACATCTGTCCGCGCGCGGCTTTGCGCCCTTCCGTTTTGATGGTCGCGACCCTGCAGCGTTTGTGTGCGCCATGCTGGATATGGAATGGGCGCTGGAAGAACAGGTCGACGCCGTATTGAGTGATCAGCAGAACTATCCCACACGGATTCCTTACGGCATTGCCGAAACCATCAAAGGCTTCGGTTTCTACGGCGCGGGCGAAAATGCTGCGCATAATTTGCCGCTGCCGGGCAACCCACGGGTTGACGCACGCATACGCGAACTGTTTCATCAACACACCGCGCCGCTGCACGTTGAGCCAGACGAACTGACCGCCGCACTGCGCACGCTAAACCGCCATCAGGATCAAAAAAGACCGCTAGAGCGGGACCACCCTCTGGCTTTGCGCAACCCTCCAGACCCGGTTATTCCAACGTTGGCGCCGGTGCAGCACGCCGCATCGCCGATGACCGCCATCAACGATTTCTTCTGCGCGCTGGTTCGGGCTAATCCGACACTAAGGCCCCGCGTGGGCAACCCGGACGAGCTTGCCAGCAACCGTCTGGAAGGCGTATTGCACCTGTTAAAACACCGGGTAAACGAACCGGAAAACGACAATGAGTCGGTTCTGGGCGGGGTTATTACCGTATTAAATGAAGAAGCGGTGGTGTCTGCTTGCCTGGCCAACAAGGCCGGGCTCAACCTGGTGGCCAGTTACGAAGCTTTCTGCGTGAAAATGCTCGGGGCCATCCGTCAGGAACTGATATTCGCCCGTCATCAAACTGCAGTCGGGCGCCCTGCGCGCTGGCTTGGAATGCCCGTGGTAGCAACATCACACACTTGGGAAAACGGCAAGAACGAGCAATCTCATCAAGACACAACGTTCTGTGAAAGCTTACTAGGGGAAATGAGCGATGTGTCCCGCGTGGTGTTCCCCGCTGACTACAACAGCACCCTGGCGCTGATGCCCGGCATTTATCGCAACCGCGGTCGCATTACCTGCATGGTTGTGCCAAAGCGCCAGCGGCCATGTGTGTTCAACACCGCCGAAGCGGCGCTTCTGGCGCATCAGGGAGCCATTGTTATTGATGAAGACACCGGCGGGCGCGAACCGGTTATGCTGATTGCGAATGGCGCCTATCAGCTTTCAGAAACCATCCGTGCCTGTGAACGATTGCGCGACAGCGGTGCCGCTTTCCGCTTGGTGTATATTCAGGAGCCAGGACGTTTGCGTCAGCCCCGCGACGCCCAGGAAGCCGCTGTGTGCATGAATGAACTGGAACGTGAACAGTTGTTCCCGAGCCGGCTGAGCCGCCGGGTCGCACTAACGCACATGCGCGCGGAGGTGTTTCGTGGCCATCTGCACACGCTGTTTCCAGCACCGGCAACATCACGCGTGTTGGGTTACTGCAACCATGGCGGCACGCTGAACGAAGCCGGCATGCTGTTTGCCAATGGTTGTTCTTGGGCCCACGCTCTGGCGGCTTGCGCCAGCGTAATGGCATTGCCACCCGGCGAGTGGTTATCCAGCGCGGAACTGGCGGCGGTAGAAGGCCGTGGTGACCCTGCGGTTATCACCCGCTAAGCGGCCATTATTAAAATCTTATTAAGTGCGGATAACACTCACAAAAAAAGGCAGCCTTAGCTGCCTTTTTTTATAGCGGGTTACTTCTGCATCCAAGCGGGATTACAGAGGTACAACGTTTTCCGCTTGAGGACCTTTCTGGCCCTGGGTAACGGTAAACTCGACTTGCTGGCCTTCTGCCAGAGTCTTGAACCCGCCGCCCTGAATAGCGCTGTAGTGAACGAATACGTCGGGGCCGCCTTCACGAGTGATGAAACCAAATCCTTTTGCTTCGTTGAAGAACTTCACAGTACCGGTAGTAGTAGACATGCTTAAATATCCTGCAATCAATCAATTATTCACCCCGCTCAACCAAGATGGTTTGAGCCGGTGTTTACGGAAAACCAGAATCTGCAGAATCAAAAAAAGGACGGTAACTGCTTATCACTGGGTCTAATACTAACCGCTGGAATACGTCTTATTAATGAAATGCTTCACTGAATATTTCCTTCAAGAATTACTCTACTCGGGAATTCAGGGCTTGCCAAGTGGATTTTGAAAATTTTGCATAGGTAATGGTGCAGATCAAGTTTTGATCAATGCGACCGTGTAAAAGCCAACAGCCGTCATCAGCAACGCTCCGCAAACGTGGGCCAAAATACCCACCAGCGCCATGCCCCACTTGCCCTGTTGCATGGCCGTGAGCATTTCCAGCGAGAAAGTGGAGAAGGTCGTCAGCGCGCCACACAGGCCGGTTATTGCAAACAAGCGCCATTCCGGTGACAGGCTGGAGCTGTGGCTGAACCAGGCCAGCAACAAACCCGCCAGCCAGCCACCGGCCATATTCGCCACCAAAGTGCCCAGCGGCACATGGTGATGGCTGGCGTTCAGCCACAGACCCAGTGCCCAACGCAAATTCGCGCCGAGCACCGCACCACCACTAATGGCCAAAACCGACAACCACATACTCAGTGCGCCATCAAGAAGGCTGCGCTTCTGAGGGGTTGTGATCAATCACCGACTTTTTATTGCGGGCGAATTCGTCAAAGGCGAAGTCGTCCACGGTCAGCATTTCCAGCACCTTTGCTTCGTAATCGCGCATGAAGATTGCCTCTTCTTCGCTGAACACGCCCGCGTCCAGAGCGGCTTCAAAACGCTGTTCCGGGTGCAAAGCGGTGATCGGCAGTTCACCCTTGCTGTAGGCCTTGTTGGCTTTGCGATAGAGCTTTTCAGCTTTGGCGTTGTCTTTTAGCAAGTTGTTGTAACTGGCCACGGGGTTGGAAACAACGGCGTCGACGCCGTTTTCACCTTCACCCACCCACAGGCTGGACAACAGCTTTTTCCGCAGCGGCGAATCGGTTGAAATGGCCTTTGCCAGGGTGTGGGTCAGAGCATCACTCGGGCCTGTCCAGCGCCGGCCGATGGGTAAGGTAATCACCCGCAGCGCACCGGCGACTAAACGATTGGGCAAGTTATCAAGGAATTCCACCAACGCCGTTTCCGTGCGCGCCAGCAACATGTCCAGGCTGTAGGCCATGAGTGCCTGCTCGCCGTCCACCGGCTGGGTTTCGTGCCAATGCTTGAGCACCATAGAGGCCAAATACAGATTCGACAGCATGTCACCCAAACGCGCAGAGGTCAGTTCGCGCATTTTCAGCTCACTGCCCAGAGTGGCCATGGCCGCGTCGGAACACAGCCCGAAGGCGGCGCTGAAGCGGGCCACAGACTGGGCGTATTTACGCGCACCGTGATCAAACGGCACGTCTGCACGGCCAATACCCAAGGCCTGGGTAAAGGCTCGGGCAGCGTTACCAAACACCAGCCCGGCGTGACCGAAGAAAGCTTGGTCAAAGGCATCAATATCGTCGCTGTCTTTCGCCGCTAGTTCTTTTAACACGTACGGGTGGCAACGAATGGCACCCTGGCCAAAGATCATCAGGCTGCGGGTCATTATGTTGGCACCCTCAACGGTAATAGACACCGCCGAGCCACTGAACGAAATGCCATTATAATTGCGTGGGCCAAGGGTGACCGCCTTACCGCCGTGAACGTCCATCGCATCAGACAGAATGTCGCGCTGATACTCGGTCAAGTGGTACTTCAGAATCGCCGACGGCACCGCCGGTTTCTGGCCTTGGTCAATCATATTGGCGGTGTGGTTAACCGCTGCTTGGGCAATGTACGTTTTGGCAGCAATCCGCGCCAGCGGCTGCTGCACGCCTTCCATTTCCGCCACGGGCGTATTGAACTGGCGCCTTATTCGGGTAAAACCACCGGCCGTGGCCACCGCGAAGGCAGCCCCACCGGCAGCGCCAGACGGCAAGGTAATGCAGCGGCCCACCGACAAACATTCCACCAGCATGCGCCAGCCCTCGCCAGCCATTTTTTCACCACCGATCAGGTAGTCCAGCGGAATAAACATGTCTTTGCCGATAATCGGCCCGTTCAGAAACGGGCTTCCTATCGGGCAGTGGCGACGGCCGATTTCCATGCCGCCGGTATCACGGGGAATCAATGCGCAGGTAATGCCGCGGTCTTCAACATCGCTTAGCAAGCCATCGGGGTCGAACATGCGGAAGGCCAGGCCCACCACCGTGGCGATCGGCGCCAGGGTAATCCAGCGTTTCTCAAAATTCAGCCGCAACCCAATCACTTCTTTGCCGTCAACTTCCTGCTTACACACAATACCGGTATCCGGTAAGGAAGTGGCGTCGGAACCCGCGCGCGGGCCGGTCAGGCCAAAACAGGGTATTTCGCGGCCGTCAGCCAGGCGCGGCAAATAATATTCTTTTTGCTCATCGGTGCCGTATTTTATAAGCAGCTCGCCGGGCCCAAGGGAATTGGGCACACCCACCGTTACCATCAGCATTTCGTTAACGGCCAGGCGCTGCAGCACGGCGGTCTGAGCTTTCGCGGAAAATCCCAAGCCACCGTATTTTTCAGGGATAATCATACCGAAGAACTTTTCGCGCTTGAGAAAATCCCACAACTCTTGCGGCAGGTCGGCCCGCTCTACGGCTATGTCCCAGGCATTGCACATGGCCAGCGCCTGGTTGCACTGATTATCCAAAAATGCCTGTTCTTTATCCGTCAGGCCGGTGTTGCGGTTTATCAACAGGTTGTGCCAGTCGGGTTTGCCGGTAAACAATTCGCCGTCCCAACTTACCGTGCCCGCTTCCAGCGCTACTTTTTCCGTTTCAGACACTTTCGGGGCGACTTTCTTGAACAGGGCAAAGGCTTTGGGCGTTAACCAGCTGCGGCGAAAGCCCGGCAAGCCGGCAGCGGCCGTCATCCCGGCGCCGACAAACAGCAGCAGAGCCAGCCAAAACGATGCAAACAGCAGCGACACCAAGCCCACTCCAACCATAACACCCACCGCAGCCTTGGCTCCGGCTTCCTGGCGCATCACCACCAACAAGCCGGCTATTGCCACTACAAACAGTATGAACGTCATCATTAATTCCCCTGTTGTGCCTGGTTTGAACAGCTTATTTCTATCACTTTACGGTACCTGATTGCTTAATATCTGGCCAGCTAAGCTCGGCGTGTCACCGCATCAGGCGGTTACAATCACTCTGATGCCTTCCAACGCCAGGGTGGCGTGCCCTATTGCTTCGCGGGCGGCTGCCAACTGGGTTCGGAAATACTCGATTTCCTCATCACGAATCGCCGGGTTCACCGCCTGCAAGGCTTCCAGACGGCGTATTTCCGGGCCGAACATTGCGTCCACCTGCGCCAGTGCTTTTTGTTGCAGCGGTTGCAGGTGCGGCTCAGCCAGGCGCTGGGAGTGGTCCACCATGGTTTCAACCTGGGCACGAATTTGCGGCACAATTGCCTGTGCCGTGCGTCGGCGAATGTTAGAGCACATATCGTTCAGGCGGTCATGGGGCAAGGCTTTTGACAAGTCTTTGCCGGTGACATCCACCAGCAAACGTAGCGGCGACACCGGCAGATAACGAGTCAACTGAAGAGCGTCTGGAGCCGGGCAATGCACCGTGAACAGGGCTTCCATCAGCAGGGTACCGGCCGGCAAAGCTTTCACCGACATGGTTGCCAGCGCGGCTTTACCCAATCCGGAACTGGTCACCGACTCCATAATGCCGGTCACCATCGGGTGCTCCCAGCTCATAAACGCCAGGTCTTCGCGCTCCAGCGCGCGGTCCCGTTCCCAGGTGACGGTTATGCCGTCTTCGGGCAAGCCGTCCACGTGCCCGGCCTGGTACTGCTCGCCCGGACGCAGCACGTCCGAATGTTCGGAATGGTCTTCTACATCCACACCCAGAATGTCGAAGGCTTCCATCATATAATCGCGTACGGCCGCAGCTGATTCTTCGGCTTCAATGGCATCAATCAAACGTTGCGCCGGTTCGTTGCGGCAGGAGTTCAGCTCAATCAGCGCATCGCGGCCATTCTGCAGCAGGGTTTTCAAGCGCGCAGTTTCCGCCGCAGAAGCGCTCACCAGGATTTCCAGAGCGGCTTCGTCGCCCGCCAGCGACTGCTGCCAGGCCTCGGCTACCGACTCCTGCACGGCCACACCCACACTGCAACTTTCTGCAAAGGCGTTCAGGCCACGCTGGAACCATTGGTACTGCACTTCCTGACTGGTGCCTTCCAGATACGGGATATGAATATCAATGGCGCTGGTTTGGCCGATACGGTCCAGGCGGCCAATGCGCTGCTCCAGCAGGTCCGGGTTGGCCGGCAGATCAAACAACACCAAATGATGGGCAAACTGGAAGTTACGGCCTTCGCTGCCGATCTCGGAGCAAATCAGCGCTTGGGCGCCCTGCTCAGAGTCAGCAAAATAAGCTGCGGCGCGGTCGCGCTCGATCAGGTCTAAATGTTCGTGGAACGCAGCGCTGCGAATGCCGGCGCGCAGTTGAAGATAGTGCTCCAGCGCCATAGCCGTGCTGGCGTGGGCACAAATTACCACCACTTTTGCCGGGCGCAGGCCCGCCAGTGTTTTTTGCAACCAGGCTACGCGTGGGTCTTGCGCTAGCCACTGCTCTTCGTCGGGCTCGTTACGTTCGGGAGTCAGGCCGTCAATGCCGCGGGTGAAGCCGCTATAAAGTTCGGGGCACGGCAGTGGCACCGGGTGTGGGAGACGCTCGGGAAAGCCCTGAATAGCAGCGCGCGTGTTACGAAACAACACCCGGCCGGTGCCGTGGCGATCGAGTAAAGCGTCAATAATCGCCTGATGGGGGTCGCTCTCAGCCAACAGCTGGGGCAAGTGCGAACCCAGCCACTGCTCTAGAATTTTCTGGTCGTCGCTTGCGGTGGTGTGTTCGGACTGCAATCGGCGCACCACAGCGTTGACCGCTTCGTACTGGCTTTCCTGTTCGCGGAACGCCTGTAAATCGTGGAACCGCGCAGGATCCAGCAAGCGCAGGCGTGCAAAATGGCTGACCAGCCCCACCTGTTCTGGCGTTGCGGTCAGCAGCAGCAGGCCCTGGCTCGCCGCCGCCAGATTTTCAATTGTTTGATATTCCGCACTAACATGGCTTTCACTCCAGGCCAGGTGGTGCGCTTCATCAACAATCAGCAGGTCCCAGCCGGCCGCTATGGCGTCGTTTCGGGCTTGTTCAGTGGCGGTCAGAAAACTCTGGCTACACAACACCAGCTGCTCACTTTCAAATGGGTTTTCCCGACCTTCTTCGCCGAATATATGGCTCATCAGAGCATCCACGTCGCTCTGCTGTTCTTTGATGGCGTCATAACGGCCTTGATCAACAATGGAGAAACGCAGATTGAAGCGCCGCAGCATTTCAACCAGCCATTGGTGAATCAGCGAGTCTGGCACTACTACCAAGGCCCGCCGGGCGCGGCCCGTATGCAGCTGATAGTGCAGAATCAAACCGGCCTCAATGGTTTTGCCCAGGCCTACTTCGTCGGCCAACAGTACCCGCGGGGCAAAACGCCGGGCCACTTCGCCGGCAATATAAAGCTGATGGGGCAAATGCTGGGTGCGGGCGCCAATCAGGCCCTCGGCCGGCGAGGCCCGCAGACGGTCAAGATGGTTCAACGTGGAAAAACGGAGCCGAAAGGCACCGTTACGGTCAAACTGTCCGGCGAACAGGCGCTGATGGGGGGCCGAAAAGTTCACCGTTCCGCTGAGCTTCACCTCAGAAACCATCTGAATTTTTTCGCCATCATCGGCGTGGTAAACCAGCAAACCGGCCATGTCTTCCACCGCGCGCACGATGTAGCTTCCACCATCGAAGGTTTCGATGGTTTCACCCAGCTGATAAATAATGCGCGACAAGGGCGCGTTGTCGGTGGCGTAAGTACGCTCTTCGTCAGCCGCCGGAAAACCAAGGGTCACCCTGCGTCCGGAAATATCTGTAACTATGCCCAAACCCAGGGCTGTATCGCTGTGGCTAACCCAGCGCTGACCAATGACAAAATCCGACGTTTCCAAGCAACCTCCAAATCCTAATTCTAATCAAAAACGTGCGGAACCTTGTTCACGCACCCATAACGCCGTGGCACCGCACACCGCTGCCGGCACCACAAACAAATTCAATACCGGCACCATGGCCGCCAGCGCTACCGGCAGCCCAAAACCCAAAGCCAACAGACGGCGCTCGGCCAGCATCTGTTTTAACACCGGGAAACGGGTTTTGTGATTATCTGCCGGGTAATCCACGTACTGCAGCGCCATCATCCAACTGTTGAACACGAACCACAGCACCACCGCCACTAGGTTCACCACCGGAATCAGGCCCAAAATGAGCAGACCCAGAGCACGGGGCAGGTAATAGATGATTTTCTGCAATTCGCGCCACAGTGAGCGCGGAATGTCTTTAACAATACCCGCCCAGCCTTCGTCGCCGCCTATTGGTTGGCCGGTCAGGTGCTGCTCGCAGCGCTCGGCCAAGTAGCCATAAAAGGGTGCACCAATCAGGTTCGCCACAATCACAAAACCGTAAGCCAGCAACAACACAATAACCGCGCCGTAAAGCAACCAGAACAGCCAGTCCAGCGCTTGCAGCCAAGCCCAGTCTGGCAACCAGCCCATAGCCGTCGCAATCAGACCGGAAAATAAGTCACCCAGATAAAAAAACAGCAGGCTGAACAGCAGAATGTTGATCAGCAGGGGGATAATCACAAAAAGGCGAAGCCCGGGTTGCCGAATCAGGCCAAAACCCTCGCCCAGATATCCCAATCCGCGAAAAAAGTTACCATTGAACATGGCGCAAAAACCTTGGTTGCAGTGACATTGACGGGCTGCAAAGCATATCATGTTGCGGTCTTTGCCACAGCTGGAACAAACAATCGATATGCTTTTAACAACCACGAAACAACGGCTTGCACAATTACTCCGCTTACGCGCCCTGTGGAGATTTGCGCTACTGGCGTCTATTGCCGCTATTCTGTTTCTGGCCACGACCGCAGGCCCGCTACCGGTGCCCTCTGCGCAAAGCGACAAGGTCAATCACCTGATCGCCTTTCTGGAGCTCACGCTGTTGATGCGTTTGGGCTGGCCGCAGCTGAAACCGCTCTACTTCATCCCGCTGTTGCTGGGCTTCGGCATGCTGATAGAAATTGTGCAAGCCACCTTGCCCTACCGCGACTTTTCCCTGGCTGACGTGGCCGCTGACGCCGCCGGCATCGCTGCGGGAATGCTGATTTGGCCTTGGCTGCAAAAATTCAACGCGCGATATTGAACGATTTACGAGTCAGTGTAAGCATTCTCTTACAAATCGGTTGTTTTCTTGGCTTTTTATTAGTGGGCAAATACAACATAAAGCAAAATATATTATTATAGATTATTGATTAGTAAATAATTTAAATCGAACGCCCGTGTATTTTATAGCGCTATAATCCGAAGGTATAATCTACCAAACGCTCTGTATTGGTAATATAGCGTTGATCACGGACGATGTATGCACCACGGAGTGGGCCAAGGACCAGCAACACGGCAGTTGCACATTGCGCAGGGATGCGCCGACCTATCATCAAAAGCGGTCTTTTTTATACCAGCCGCAGCACAATCGCACTAACTGCTCTATACTTCGTTGCCAATCTGGCCAGTTTACTTTTCTTTTATGACCCGCAGACAAGACACCGACGATTACCTTTCGCTATTTCTGAACAACACACCGCTGCTAGACGTGCGTGCGCCTGTCGAATTCGACAAGGGCCATCTTCCCGGTGCCATTAACGCACCGCTGATGAACGACGACGAGCGCCACCTTGTTGGAATTTGTTACAAAGAGCAGGGCCAAAGTAAAGCCATTGAGCTGGGCCACCAGCTGGTGCAGGGCGACATCAAGGCTCAGCGCATTGAAGCCTGGAAACACTTTTGCACCCAACATCCAGACGGCTACCTGTACTGTTTCCGCGGCGGCCTGCGCTCACATCTTTCACGCCAGTGGATTGCCCAAGCGGGCATTAACTATCCGCTGGTGGAAGGCGGCTACAAAGCCATGCGCCGGTTCCTGATCGATCAGCTAGAACAGCAGATTGCCAGCGAGACGTTTTACATCCTCAGCGGCCGCACCGGCACTGGCAAAACCCGCGTATTGCACACCCTGCCCAACCCGGTGGATCTCGAAGGCCTGGCCAATCACCGCGGTTCCAGCTTTGGCCGACAGGTAACGCCACAGCCCACGCAAATCAACTTCGAAAATCAGCTTGCGGTTGCCATGCTGCACGCCAGGCATCATCACGGCGGCCCCATTTATCTGGAAGACGAAAGCCGTCTTGTGGGGCATTGCGCGCTGCCCGTCAGCCTGCGGGAGCGCATGGCTGCGGCACCGTTGGCCGTGCTGGACCGGCCAATGGCCGAACGCATTGATATTATTCGCCAAGACTATGTCGAAAATATGCTGGCCGACTACACGAACCTCGATGGCGAAGATGCCGGCTGGCTAAATTTTAGCGACTACCTTTTGAGCGCGCTCGATCGCATTCGTAAGCGCCTGGGCGGTGAACGCCATCAGCAACTGCGCAGCATGATGGAGTCCGCACTGGCGCAACAGGCAGAGAACGGCAACAGCAACGGTCATAACGCCTGGATACACAGCCTGCTAGAGCATTACTACGACCCAATGTACGATTACCAGCTGGCCCGCAAACCGGGCACAGTGATTATGCATGGCGGCCCGGACGCCATCGCACAGTGGGCCAAACAAGCCCACCCGCGTATTTTATAAAACGAGAATTTCACAAGGAGTTAGTAATGGAAGATTTATTTAGCGCCGAAGGCCGCGCCGCAGAACTGGCAGACCAGGCCATCACACTGGTCATGGCCTACGCGCCCAAAGTGGTACTGGCCATCATCACCCTGATTGTGGGCATGTGGCTGGTTAACCGGTTTGTTAACGTTCTGGACTCAAAACTTGGCAAGAAAGACCCCACGCTGAACAAGTTTCTGTGTGGGCTGATCAATGCCATTCTCAAGGTTCTCCTGCTGATTTCTGTTGCCTCTATGATCGGCATTGCGACCACCTCATTCATTGCCGTTATTGGTGCTGCCGGCCTGGCTGTCGGCCTTGCCCTGCAGGGCAGTCTCGGAAATTTTGCTGGTGGTGTGCTGATTCTGATTTTCAAGCCCTTCAAGGTGGGAGATACCATTGAAGCCCAAGGGTTCCTTGGCGCTGTGGATGAGATCAGCATTCTGTATACAATTGTTAATACCTTCGACAATCGCCGCGTTGTAATCCCGAATGGTAGCCTGTCTAACGCTACGCTGGTTAACGTCAGCATCTACGACAAGCGTCGGTGTGACATGACCTTCGGTATCGGTTATGACGATGACATCGACAAAGCCAAAGGAATACTCAAACAGCTGATGGAAGAGGACGAACGCTCACTCAGCGACCCTGCTCCGCGAATTTGTGTGGGCAGTCTCGGCGACAGCTCCGTTAACCTGATGTTCCGGGTGTGGGTCGCGACGGATAACCTCTGGCCTTATTACTGGGACATGCAGGAAAAAGTCAAAAAAGCGTTCGATGCTGCGGATATCACGATTCCCTTCCCCCAGCGCGATGTGCACATGTACAAGGCTGAATAGGGCTGAGCGCAAAAAGCCTACAGCCGAGTTTCGCAATCCCTGAAACCTCGGCTAAGCTCATCAGTAACAGCAGCTGCCGTTACTGATGAGGAGGCCGCCACCATGCCCGCAAACGCTTTAAAACAATACCTCGACAGCGCAGGCGTAGAATACTTGTGCATGCTGCACCCACCCGCATTCAGTGCGCGCCAATTGGCGAGGCACGTTGGTATTGCCGGAGACCGGGTGGTTAAAACCGTGATCATCGAGCTGGATGGCAAAATGGCCATGCTGGTGATGCCCGCCACCTGGCGCGTGCGCTGGCAGCGGCTGTCACAGATTCTCGACACCGATTTTGTTGAGCTGGCCGATGAACAGGCGTTCCAAAACCTGTTCCCTCAATGCGAAGTAGGCGCCATGCCGCCCTTTGGCGAGCTCTACGGTATGAACGTGTATTGCGCCGAAGCGCTAACCCAGCAGCCCGAACTGGCGTTCGCCGCCGGCAGCCACAGCAAATCCATTCACATGAAAACCACCGACTTTCTGGCTCTTGCCCAGCCGATGATTCTGAACCAGGGTTTTAACAAACCCGGTGTTGCCAAACCGGCGTGGCTGGTAAAACGCAAACAACCGGCCGCCTCTGGGTCTGCCCAGGCACTGTAATTTTCCCTATCGTTGCTATAGCGGCATGACCGCATAACAACTCCGCGGCTTGCCTGTTCGTTGCCATCGCGTAAACTGATAACAACAAACAGGAACCCGATATGACTCAAGCATTTGATATTGCGGTTGTCGGTGCCGGCATGGTGGGTGCAGCCCTTGCGACAGGCTTGGGCCGCAACGGTTTTCGCGTGGCGCTGATTGACTTCGCTAACGCTCCCGAATTTGTGCCAGGCAGCACGCCAGATATCCGCGTGTCGGCCCTTAGCGCCGGTAGTGAACGCTACCTGCGAAGCCTACAGGCCTGGGACGCCGTTCTGGCCATGCGCGCCACGCCCTATCGCCGCCTGGCGGTGTGGGACCAGTCCTCGCACCCGCTCACCCGGCTGCTGCCAAAGCCCCTGGCACGGGTGGAATTCAACGCCGACAAGCTGGGCGCCAGCCACCTTGGCCACATCGTAGAAAACAGCGTTACTCAAGCAGCTCTCTGGCAGGCCGCAAGTACCCAGCCGAACATCACTTTAATGCCGGGCGTTGCGGTGACCAATCTCACCCAGAACCACGATCACGCTCGGCTGGACTTGGATAACGCCACCGCTATTGCAGCAACCCTGGTGGTAGGCGCCGACGGAGCCCAATCCCGGGTGCGCGATCTCGCCGGCATTGGTGTCACCCGCAGCCAATACGATCAACAAGCCATGGTGATTTCTGTTCGTTACCGCGGCGCGGTGGAAGACATCACCTGGCAGGGCTTTTTACCCTCTGGCCCGCGGGCCTTTTTGCCCTTGCACACAGCCGGCAAGGAATTTCCCGGCGAAAGCTGGGGCTCGCTGGTGTGGTACGACGCCCCCGCGCGGATTGCACAGCTCAAAGCTATGCCCACCGAACAGCTGATGGCCGAAATTCAACGGGAATTTCCCCAGCCGCTGCCAGAGCTAACGCATATAGACACCCGCGCCAGCTTCCCCATTGCCCGCCAGCACGCCAAACACTATTGCCAGGGCCGTGTGGTCTTGGCCGGCGATGCGGCTCACACCATCAACCCGTTGGCCGGTCAAGGCGTGAACCTGGGCTTTCAAGACGCCCAATGCCTGCAACAGCTATTGACCGTTGCCCGCAACAACGGCACCGACTTGGCCGACTCCGCCTTACTGAGCCAATACGAACACCAGCGCCGACCCGCTAACCGCCGCATGATGCTGGCTATGGATGCCTTCTACCACCTGTTCAGCAACCGAGTTCCTCCGCTGCACCTGTTGCGTAACCTGGGCCTGGGCGCGGCGCAGGCACTGCCTTTCGCCCGCAACCGCGTAGCCCGTTACGCCATGGGTCTGGATTGAACGTCACTTTTTAACCCACTTCCTACCTCATTTTAAACAAGGAGCCTGTTATGTCAGAAACTCTTTTTACCAAGATCATTAACCGGGAAATTCCCGCCGACATCGTGTACGAAGACGACACCACCCTGGCGTTTCGCGACATTAACCCGCAAGCCCCCGTGCACCTGCTGATTATTCCGAAAAAGCACATTGCGACTATTAACGACATCACCGAAGACGATCGGGAGCTGGTGGGCAATCTGTATTACGTGGCCGCCAAGCTGGCCAAAGAAATGGGCTTCGCCGAAGACGGCTACCGAACCGTCATGAACTGCGGCGAAAACTCCGGCCAAACGGTGTTCCACATTCACCTGCATCTGCTGGCCGGTAAACCTATGGGGTGGCCGCCTTACTCCGACAAAATGAAGCAGGCGTAGAGCAAGCACTGTTTGAGCAAATCAAAAGCGGCGCCTGCAACGGGCGCCCCTTTTTGCAGCTGTTCGACGTTCATTTACGGAGCTTTTTTGAACAAAAATGCGAAAGGGTTTTTCATGTTGGGGTTCTCTGGATAGTTGGCAGAAAGCAAAATCACTGCTTACTACTGTTTACTCACATCTTTTGATTTTGAGTTGCTATAACTCGCTCAGCGTTTACTTTGCTGGGTGCTTGAATTTGTTGCCAAATGCCAAAAATAACGACTAATGAGCAGTCTGAATGAAAAAGCAAGAAAACAGGACGAGATCGAGCTCTGCCGCGCCTTATCGTCTTCCCATTGCGTTGTATATTTTTGCGTTGCTCGGCCTAGTGGTTTCCGCTGGTTACGTCGCTCAAAACACCTACAAACAGGCTACAGAGACTGCAATAGGTCGCTCTGTCGCCCGCGCTGATCTGACGGCTGAACTGGTTGCAAACAGGCTGCTTTCTAGCAGGTACGGCTTGCGGGCTCTCGACGGATTTGTTCACCAGCCAAACACTTTACCTGAGATGCTCTCCGAATCTTTTGCCAGATTATCCTTGTCCGATGGCCAAAGCATCGCCATTCTGGACCAATCTATGAAACTGGTGGCCCGTATCCCAACTGCTCCCGGAGATACGTCCAGCTTGGGAAAGGTCGTCAACCGTCTGGAAATTCGTCGTTTTATTGACAGTGGTTCCAGCAGCTATCAGGCGGTTTTCGAGTCACATATTGATGGTGAGAAAAGGTTTTACGCGTTCAAACGTGTGCCGGGTGCTCCCTACATTATTGCCGTTGGCGAGAAAACCTCAGTAGCATTACAAGGCTGGCAACAGAGCCTTTGGGCTGGAACCAGCGGCATTTTACTGGTTGCGGTTATTGGCCTGTTTTTTCTGAGGCAGTTCTGCCGAAGACTGTCTGTTCAGAATGCATTATTGCGCGAAAACCAGGAGCGCAGGGTTTTGCAACAAAAGGCACAGGCCAATGAGACTCGATTACAGGCCCTTATTAATTCCATTCCGGATTTGATCTTTGTGTTCGATGAGCAAGGAAAGTTTGCCTTTGTTCATGCGCCAGACGAAAGCCAGCTACCAATGCCGGTGGACAGGCTGCTTGGACTACATTACCGCAAAGTGCTGCCGCCAGAGCTTGCCAGCCGATTTGATCAAATTTCAGCGGACATCAAACAATCACGGAAAGTCCGCGATTTTGAATATCAGTTGTTTTCTAAAAGTGAGCCCCGCGACTTTGAAGCTAGAATAAGCTCGCTACAAGGCATTAGTGGCCATTACAGCGGTTTCCTGGCCGTGGTGCGAGATGTCACCGAAAACAAGCTTCATGAAGCTGAACTGCGCATTGCGTCCGCCGCGTTCGAGACCCATCTCGGCATTATGATAACCGATGCAAGCGGCGTGATATTGAGAGCCAATAAAACATTTTCACGCATTACCGGTTATGCCGAGCATGAGATTTTGGGGAAGAACCCGAGCGTCCTTCAATCCGGCCTGCAAGACACTCCGTTTTATCTTCATCTCTGGGCCCGCGTTGAGAAAAACGGCTCGTGGGAAGGTGAAATATGGAATCTCAAAAAAGACGGAGAAGCGTTCGTCGAATGGCTGACGATCACTGCAATTTATGGAAAATCGGGCATCGTCCAGAACTACGTAGGGACCTTTCACGATATCACCAAACGCAAGAAAGCCGAGCGGGAGGCGCATCGATTGGCTTTCTACGATTCGCTGACGGGGCTCGCGAATAGGGCACTTCTTAAGGAGAGAATCTCTGAGGTTTGCAAAGCCAACACTCGACAGAATACCCATGCTGCCCTTTTGTATGTCGATGTTGAGCAGCTGCGTGCGGTTAACGATGCCAGGGGATATGGGTTTGGTGACCTGGTCCTGAAGGCCATTGCTGAGCAGCTCGGTACCATGGTGCGTGAGAGTGATACTCTTGCTCGCATCGGAGGTGACGAATTTGCCATCCTGCTGTCCAATCTTAATTCTTCACAGGACGTTGCCGCGCGCGTGACAGAGGGCGTTGCGAACAAAATCCTTGATGCCTTCAACCGCCCGATTGATGTTCTGCAACAGAAAATACAGGTGAATATCAGTATCGGTATCGCCCTGATTGACGGACGTAACTCTCCTTGCAATCAACAACTTCAGAAAGCTGAGCAAGCCACTCAGCAGGCGAAAGAGCGGGCAAGACTTCGGGGTGAAAAGCGCATCTCATTCTTCGATCCTGAAATACAGGCCCAGGTTGTTCAGCACGTTCTTCTGGAAGAGGAACTGCGGAACGCGTTGGCGGAAGAGCAACTTGTGCTCTATTACCAGCCCCAGATCCGCAACCCGAATCAGCTGGTCGGCTACGAAGTACTCTTGCGCTGGCGTCACCCGAAACGGGGCATAGTATCCCCCGGTGTTTTCATTCCAATAGCCGAACAGAGCCGGCTTATTCTGCCGATCGGCCGGTGGATTATCGAACAGGCCTGTGAAAAGTTGGCGGCGTGGCAATCAGAACCGGCCAGCTCCGGGCTCAGTCTTGCGGTTAATGTCAGCATCGTTCAGTTTCAGAGTGATAACTTCGTAGAACATGTGGGCCGGATTCTTGAAAAAACAGGTGCGCCACCACGCCTGCTGAAACTTGAGGTGACCGAGAGCCTGCTAATGAATGACCCCGAGCGGATCACCGAGATGATGAATCGTCTCCGTTCTATGGGCGTTCGTTTTTCGTTGGACGACTTTGGCACAGGGTATTCTTCGATGAGCTATCTCAACCGATTGCCTCTGGATCAGATCAAGATAGATCAGTCGTTTATAAGTGAGGTAACGAACAACCTGGCAAGCTCCGCCATTGTGGAGTCCATAATCGGGCTGGCCAAGGGGCTAAATCTGGAGGTCATTGCCGAAGGGGTAGAAACGGAAGAGCAGAGAAACTGGCTGGCGAATCATGGATGCCAGAATTTTCAGGGGTACTTGTTTGGCCAGCCGGAAGAGATTTGAGATTTGAGTGTTGGGGTTTCGTTTGACCAGAAAAGTCATATCCGTTCGAATTGAGGGAATCTGCGACTTTTTTTGTACAGGCGGAATTTATCCAGGTTTTATCTTTCAGGCGAATGAACCCCACGCGACAATAAACCAGTTGAGCTATTAGGAGTGGCCTATCTAACCGGAAAAACGAACGACTGCGACGGTGAACAGTGCGAAGTCCATTAGTTCATTCCCTGGTTATTTCTAAGCCGCCTGTGCGGCGGTGAACAATCCGCCACTTGGTTGCCCGGCGGGGTGTAGTTTCTAAGCCGCCTGTGCGGCGGTGAAAAAAATGGCATTCACTGCGGCGGGAACAATTGATTTCTAAGCCGCCTGTGCGGCGGTGAACAATCTGTGCGAACGACTACAGCACTGCGCACATTTCTAAGCCGCCTGTGCGGCGGTGAACGAGCCTCACGGCGTCCTGAAGCGCTTGCAATGTTTCTAAGCCGCCTGTGCGGCGGTGAATACGCCGCAATGGGCTACGCCTGCGGGTTTATCTTTCTAAGCCGCCTGTGCGGCGGTGAACACACGACAAGGGGAAGACATTGTTTGCCGGATTTTCTAAGCCGCCTGTGCGGCGGTGAACGCCCACGGATCGGTAATGGCCGGCGTCGATGCTTTCTAAGCCGCCTGTGCGGCGGTGAACCGCCTGTTGGGACTGAGTGTGAGTTTAGAATTTTTCTAAGCCGCTTGTGCGGCGGTGAACGGCCCGAGTGGCTGAGCTTGAATCCCAGATATTTTCTAAGCCGCCTGTGCGGCGGTGAACTGACAACGAGATGGAGCAATTCGCGGAAGTGTTTTCTAAGCCGCCTGTGCGGCGGTGAACAGGTAGTCATTGATGGGGGCCATCCATCCGAATTTCTAAGCCGCCTGTGCGGCGGTGAACGTTTTTGAGCTATATTGACCGCTAAGTGATTGTTTCTAAGCCGCCTGTGCGGCGGTGAACGGGGCTATGGCCCAGGCGGTCAGCGATACCACTTTCTAAGCCGCCTGTGCGGCGGTGAACCGGCGGCGGCATGGGGCGCAAGAATCCAGACTTTTCTAAGCCGCCTGTGCGGCGGTGAACGAGCAGGGTAAACCGCAGAATTCGCCGCAACTTTTCTAAGCCGCCTGTGCGGCGGTGAACGCCGATGAGTAGGACTGCGGCCATTTCTAGTATTTCTAAGCCGCCTGTGCGGCGGTGAACACATCCAGACCACGATAACGAGCCACCGTTTCTTTCTAAGCCGCCTGTGCGGCGGTGAACCATGGGCAGGGTCGGTGGGGTGAACCCGGTCATTTCTAAGCCGCCTGTGCGGCGGTGAACCGTAAGCAGGGTGAGCATTACGCACTGTGCGATTTCTAAGCCGCCTGTGCGGCGGTGAACACACCACCACCAGCGCCCGCACCGGTTCCGTGTTTCTAAGCCGCCTGTGCGGCGGTGAACAAATCAACCGCCCACATGTGCGCCTCGGCGATTTTCTAAGCCGCCTGTGCGGCGGTGAACAACACCGCATCCAGCTCCACCGCGTTTGCCGTTTTCTAAGCCGCCTGTGCGGCGGTGAACCCAACATCGATTGCGTCTTGCCCGGTGTAGATTTTCTAAGCCGCCTGTGCGGCGGTGAAAAAAAGCGCCATCACGCCGACGCGGCGGCCGCAATTTCTAAGCCGCCTGTGCGGCGGTGAACGCGTTGAACGCCCGGAGCTGGCGGGCCTCATCTTTCTAAGCCGCCTGTGCGGCGGTGAACACTGGAACGATCAAAGGCATTTTCCATGAAATTTTCTAAGCCGCCTGTGCGGCGGTGAACCCGGCGAGGGCTGGGAAGAAATCTATACCGTATTTCTAAGCCGCCTGTGCGGCGGTGAACGGCGAAGCTGTCGGCATCCAGCCCGATGTTCATTTCTAAGCCGCCTGTGCGGCGGTGAACGCCCGCCTGTCACTTTCAGACATTGAGAAAGTTTTCTAAGCCGCCTGTGCGGCGGTGAACTCGAAGCGCAGACGGCCGAGTTTCTGGCATCTTTTCTAAGCCGCCTGTGCGGCGGTGAACTTCCGACTCCAGAAATTCCTGTGTGCCGGTGTTTTCTAAGCCGCCTGTGCGGCGGTGAACATACTGGTAATAGCTCACCGGCGCTGCCTCCTTTTCTAAGCCGCCTGTGCGGCGGTGAACTCAAACCTCTATTCCAGCCGCCTCTTCAAACATTTCTAAGCCGCCTGTGCGGCGGTGAACGTTTTATGCCAGCCTACCTGCTGGTCAATCTTTTTCTAAGCCGCCTGTGCGGCGGTGAACAGTCAATCGGCGTTTGTTGTTCCGTTTGTCCTTTTCTAAGCCGCCTGTGCGGCGGTGAACAAAAATGGACACAACCGGCATTTAACGCTTTTTTTCTAAGCCGCCTGTGCGGCGGTGAACGTAAGGTTTGCCCCCGCCTCCACTTTTATTTGTTTCTAAGCCGCCTGTGCGGCGGTGAACGGCGTGATGCTGAGCCAGCTTCGCCGGGCGCTTTTCTAAGCCGCCTGTGCGGCGGTGAACCCATCGCGAGTGATGCTGACTACGGCCTGCCCTTTCTAAGCCGCCTGTGCGGCGGTGAACGTAACCGGTAAATTCACTCAAAGCGTTAACAATTTCTAAGCCGCCTGTGCGGCGGTGAACGCTGAAACCGGCGCCCCAGATAGCGAGCTACTTTTCTAAGCCGCCTGTGCGGCGGTGAACGGCATTCAGTGCAGCGCACTAACCACTGGTCATTTCTAAGCCGCCTGTGCGGCGGTGAACTTTCCGCGCCGATGATTCAGTCGCTGTTGGATTTTCTAAGCCGCCTGTGCGGCGGTGAATGCGCTTGAAGCCCAGCAGGCGTGGCATACCCATTTCTAAGCCGCCTGTGCGGCGGTGAACCCACCCAACATCCATTCATCAGGTATTGAACTTTTCTAAGCCGCCTGTGCGGCGGTGAACACTCACGGCCTTTTTTGCTGATAAGCACCCGTTTTCTAAGCCGCCTGTGCGGCGGTGAACTCAAGAAACGCCTGGGTGTGCTGCTGGAAGATTTTCTAAGCCGCCTGTGCGGCGGTGAACGCTGCGTGTGCGCACGAAGCAGGCTGTAACGTTTTCTAAGCCGCCTGTGCGGCGGTGAACGGCATCAGCGAAGCCGAAGCCGGTTTCATGCTTTTCTAAGCCGCCTGTGCGGCGGTGAACGTGACATCGTGGGCAAGCTTACGATCGGCTATTTTCTAAGCCGCCTGTGCGGCGGTGAACCTGTGAAGGCCAAGAAGGCACCAGCGGAGTCATTTCTAAGCCGCCTGTGCGGCGGTGAACCTACCTTGGTCTGTCTCGGGCAAAAGTCTATCTTTCTAAGCCGCCTGTGCGGCGGTGAACTGCCGAGTGACTCACGAAACGAGTCGACATCTTTTCTAAGCCGCCTGTGCGGCGGTGAACACTTCGACGTGCAGCGCCTGGTTGTTTCGCCCTTTCTAAGCCGCCTGTGCGGCGGTGAACTGCAATCCAACCCGCGATGCCGCTGGCCTGCTTTTCTAAGCCGCCTGTGCGGCGGTGAACTGTTTTATATTGTCATAAAACCTATGTTTTTAAAGAGCTTGCGCCAACTCACCATTAAAAAACATACTTTTGGCGGAAATCATTTTAAATCTTTAATAACAGACAGTTGAATGATGCACAGATTTACAGGGTCGTCATCATCTTAATTTCGTCAAACAATTTCGATACCAGCCGCTCTCGGTCTACGGTATCAATAATCGATCCACGTAATTTCTTATCTGCTTGAGCGATATTCCGTTCCTCGCTACTAATCTCGAACGCGAGTGGAAGTACAAGTTGATCTTTGATTAGATCAGCAATATCGAAAACCAGACCACCGCGCCGGGTTTTGCCATGGAGTATTGGCAGAGCAAATGGAATACCCAACCCATGCAGAACCGCCGCGGAATACCCATACGCCAAATAATTTCCGTGATCGATCAAGCTATTCACAATTTCGCCTTGTGAGCCAGACTTTCTCTCGCCCTCGTCTCTACGAAACTCAACTCCATATTCTCGCGCTAGCAGTGCGTACAATTTTTTTGCCCATATTGCCTCCACAGTGAGTATATGGGTGGCTGATTCGCTCGTTTTCAGCCTGCTCCTGATATCCGCTAGTAATGAGCCAGGCAAGGTGATTCGTCGTTTTTTCCACGCTACCTCTGTCCATTGCAAACGTGTTTCAAGCAGATGCTTTCCGAGTTCAAGCCTTTTGTCATCGCATGACCAAAGCTTGAACCAGCGCTGTGCGTATTCTGTTGGTCGGTATTCGTCTTGCGGCAAAATAAATGTGGCGTCTAACGCGCCTATTAGCGGTGACCCACCCGACCCGCAGAAGCCTACCATTACATTAGATTCCGCCAGCTTGCGCATGGCGGAATTGGTAATGGATGTTCCGGTTCCAAGCAAAAGAAAAAGCGTATTTTTGTCCGGTATATTGAACAGCTTTTCGATGTTTTGCCCGGTATCCGTAAGGTAAACAACTCGCTCGTCTTTCTGAATAACTTTGCAGCGTTCCAGATAAAACACATTTGCGCGTTTGCTCAACGCAACCGCTCGGGGGCGGCCACTATGCGGCAGTGATTTCATGATACCTCTGGCAACCAGTAAGGCGCAGCTCGCGAGGAAAGCCCATACCCATTAAGCTTGCCTGGACTGTCTGACCGATGGTCAGACGTGAATCGCACCACTCCTAAACCGAATCGCAGATCAGGCTGCTTGATTGATCGCACATAGATTACCGGCATTTGCGTTAGCTTGTCTGACACTTCAGCTCGCCACTTAGCATCACTTTTGCGAGGATGGCGGTGCCGGGTGTAAGCGACCCAGCACTCGGGGTTTTCAGGACACGATTTAATGCGCTTCACGGCAATGTGATCTTTCACGCTGCTGTTGCCTTCCAACATGTCTGCCAACTCGTCAAGTTCAGGCCTGTCTTTTGCGTAAAGGCGTATGCGCTCCCCAACTTGCCTGTATTCGCCTGTCTTCATTAATGGCAGTGCCAGTGCTATCTCGGTATCGCTGTTGGCCATAAAATGATGGACCACTTTCACGATCTGGGACGCAACAACAGGCACTAGCGCGCCAGCGACAACTCGGATATCAATGTCCATATACTTTTGCATATCGCGCTCCACCCGTTAATCATCCTTCTTCTTTTTCTCACTGTAAACGCCACCGCGTATCAGTGCAGCGATCATGAACATGCCTTCAGGGGTGTCTGGATCAATCTCGCCAAGGCGGGGTGCTAACACAAATGCAGTGGTGCCACTTTTCTCATTTCGGAAGAACGTCATTTTGTCCAGATTAGCGCCTTCCGGTTCTACGGATATGGGCAGATCGTCGTTCAATTCCGCGGCTGGGTACCATGTGTCAATTGTACGGAGAGCATTACCGATTTTTTGATCGCGCAAAGCGGCAATGCCCATTTTTCGGACATCGTTGAACGCTTGTGCCTTGTCCGTTCCTTTGCCGGCAGCATTCAGGGGTTCCGCGCTTCCAATTTTGTAGAGCGGGCGAGCAAAGCCAGTTGGCTTTTCTTGAACGTAATTTTGTGAGGGGTACACTTCCATCGATGCTTTGAATCCCATATCAACAATCGCGCGTACCTGAAAGGACGTAACCCCTTTTCCTGACAGGCTTTCCGCGATTTTTTCGCCCAAAGCTTGCTCACCATCTGAGTAATCGTTAAAGCTATACAAACTGCTGCTAAAGGCGTCAACGTCTGTCAATGTGAGCACCGGGCTCTCAACCGAGATGGTGATTTTGTCGCTCAGGGTTCGGTTGCGCCACAGCCAACGACCATTAAGAATATTTCGCGCAAATCTTCTGCTAACTTCTTTCAAGCCGTCGCTGTTTTCACACGAAGCAGCAAACTGTTTAACGCCATCTCTGAAGGCAGCGGCGCTTTCGCCAGAGCAAGCGCTTAACGTTTCCCCAAGGGGTAGAAACCGAAACATGAATTCTACGCCGAACGCAGAGCTGGCAACGTCTGTCTTCGCGGATTCGGTGATCTGGATATTCGATACGTTCTTGTCAGCGCCTTTTTTGGATGAGGGTGTGTTTTGGGTGCCACGAATTCCGTGACGAATTACGGGAATGTCGCGCTCTTCACCGCTGCTCATGATGCTGAAAAATCGGCCGTCAGAAATAACACTGGCACGGTTGAAGCTGGCAACAGCTGGCAATTTCTTCAATATAGTGGTCATGAGTTAAACCTCGTAACAATGGTTGGGCTGGGTGATTAAAAATGTGTCGTCGGTAATCCAGGTCGGGGACCAGAATAAATCGTTAAAGTTGATCTTCTTCTTGATGGCTTGTCGGATGCTTTGAAGTTCCACCAAACCAATGAGGGGTTCGCAGAGCGCGTGCAGACAGTTTTCACGACTGCCCTGATTTTCGCTCAATGGTGATACCAGGCCATAGCCTAAAACAGCCGGCGACACCCATCGGTGGCGACTGGTTTCGGCGATCTTGGTCTTGATTTCAGATTCGGATTCAGAATCAAACTCAGATTTGGGGCCTTGGTGTGTACTTTTATCGGGGCGGCCAAGGGCTGCCAGTAAAAGGCGCTCTGTGCGGCCTTTCGTGGAATCCGGTTCGTTTAACGTATGAGTGTCGTCGGTCAGCACAAAGCCACCATGAACTGTCTTTTCGAGCACTGAGGGCGCAATAGGCTTACCTTCTTCAACTGGCGTTGACTGTCCCATAATGCCGGGCATCTCATCGGTTACCACAGGGGCGCCGTAATCTACGATTTGACCGCCAGCCAGCCGGGCTCCGTGCAGTAAGAAAGTCGCCGCATCGCGCTCGATGATGCCATCCGGCGTTTCAGCTTGGTTTGGCGCCAGCTTGAATACGATGCTCCAATGGCCGTTCATGTGCGCGTTTGGTTGCGATGCGTTGCTGCCAAGCGTATTACCGGTGGGTTTCCCTGCTGCGTCGATTCCGTCAAAAAGTGTTGCCCCCTTCATACTCAAGAGCCAGTAATCTTGATCGGTGCTGTATTTGTCCAGGTGCTTATCCGCCAGCAACTCTGCGCTGTGGTGTATCAACATCACTCCTTCAACGATGATGCCTGTGCGCAAGGAAAAAGCCGTGCCCATGAGCGATGCCGCCATGGCCGGCACCAGCGAAATTATCCCACCGGCTGCAAGCGCGTTTGCCCTCGACACTTCAAGATGAGGAAGAATCAGGTATTTAGTCACAGTAGCCCCCAGGTAATGATCGAATGTGCGATGCGCCCGGTGTCTGTGTCATCCAGCCCAAGCGTTAGGTTCTGGCCCTGTTCGTTAATGCCCAAGGAATAATTTTGCAGTGCCTTTGCAAGTGTTCGCGCTTCTTTTTTTAACCAATTTGGCGAGCGAAGTGCCGGGTTCAGCCACGCTTCAAAGCGTGAACCGTCGGTTTTGTCGGTGAATGGCAAAGGTGTAGGTAATTCAGACGCGTGTTGCTCTATTAATTTTCGAGCCCGACCCGCCTGATTGATCCAGGACCCGGCTATTACTTTGAGGTATGGAATTTCGGCTTCGACATTTTTTGCGCCCCAAATTGACGTGCGCTCACCGGTGCCACGCGTTTTTTCCAAAAACGCCTCGTAATGCTGAACTAGAACTTTGGGTATATAAAATCGGACCCCGTTATAAGCAATTCCGAACGCAGCACGCTGCTCTTTGGAGGACTGAGGAAGGTTGTCGAATACCACCGGTCGAGTGAGCACGAACGCTTTACTACCGACGTTATTTGGCTTTGCCCCACCTACAGGCAGCTTTTTGACCATCCCGAATCTCGGCAAATCTTCAAGCTTTTGTAACAACTCGGATTTTTCTTCATTCGTACGCTTTGTGTCTTTGAGTTGCTTGCGGATATCAAATTTCGTGTTGCTGAGTTCGCGACAGTAATGGCTAATATCGGAGGCCACTTGCAAGCTGGGAAGCGGGGTAACGGATACGAACTCGCCGTTTTCTCTGGGAAGCAGGAGTTGCTTAACCCGAATCGGTAGCGGGTTTGGAACCTGAGCGTCTGGAAGCTCACCCCGGCTCATGGCTTGGTAAAGATCAACTACCTGCTGGCGTTCACGAACCGGCAGCTCTACGGCAGATTTAACCCCTGCAGTATCACCAAGCCAATACCGAAGCACTCCGACAGGTTTTGTCGTGTCCTGCTTGATATAGTCCAGTTCAATGCCTTCGCCAGAACCTGTGCTTAGCCGGTCCGCAAGCAGTGTTCTGCCCGAAAGATGGGGCAGCTTAAGGGCATGGGCTTTACCCAGGCGGGCTCCACCTTCCTTGGCTTTGCTGTTTACCACCTTGAAAGAGTAGTGGAAATACAAGGCTTGCAGATGGCGCATCCACTCGTGCGCAAATTCTGCCGGGTTGTCGGGCTGCGTCAGCTCTATTGGCACGTCTTTGACTTTCGGGGCCTTTGCTGGCGAATTGTCGGTAGCGGTTTTTTGATCGTTGGCAAACAAGGATGCTTGCTGACTGTTGCCCTGTGCATTATCCCGTGACATATCGTTCTTCCAGTCGCTATTTCCATACAGACTACCCCGCGTGGATCATTAGAGATATGCTGTAACGAATCATCTGAAAAAATAGCCTTGGATTATTTATGCTTCAGCTTCCGTTCCAAATAGTGACTTTTGCGGCAAGGCGGCTGTTTTACGCTGGCGAGTTACAGCAAAAAAGTCTGGCCGATGCGTTTTGTCTGGCGCCGGGCGCGGCAAGCAGGCGCATGAGCTTGCTGCGGGAGCAGTTCGCCGACTTTATTGACCACGACAAACCGCGAAAACTGGTTTGCGTGAGGCCAAATGAATTACAGCAAAAATACCCATGCGTGAACGGTAATGCGATTTTAAATGAGCTACGAGAACGGTCTGGTCCATCAAGAAATCAAAATGGATTCCCCATGATTGAAGCGCAGCACCGTGGCGGCGCTGTGTGGAACGATGGCGCTTTCGTGGCGCCCACCTTTGACGAACCCCAAACCGCCTTGCGTGTGCCGGATGAAATAGATTACACATCGTTATTGTTTGCCCTGTGCCGAAGCCAGGCTGTTGGAATCAACTACGTCAAACTGAATGTGGATGATCAGCCACGTGATCGTATCGTCTACCCTATGTATTTGCGTCTGCTTGGCGATCACTTGGCTGTTTCGTGTTACGACTACGAGGCTCTGCGCCACTACTCACATGGCTCACCGCCGCCGCTTAAAACCTTTGTTTTGTTCCGTATACTGTTTGTCGAGTCGTTGTACCAGAACGCCGAGTATCGCCGCGTAACGAACGTGATCAATGACCTTACTTATGGCCGCGAGTTGATTCGCCCTTATCGCGTCACATTGAATAGCCAATACAGTGAGAGTCAGCGTTTGGTTATAAGCCGTGAACTCGGCCTTGATCATCTTGGACGTAAATTTATGGACACAGCCACCCTGTTCTTTTTCAAGGCGCGTTTTTGTGGGGCTGTTTCATCGGATAATCAGCAGGGTAGCCCGGGATCGTTGATCTGGCCGCCTGTCGTCGGCGTGGAGTTAACCTGATGTTTGTTACCTTTGTATGCATGAGTGAGAAGAAGTCCATTAGCCGTGTTCGGCGCGTTTTAGACCGCTACGCCATCCGAATCGGCAAGCAAACCTGGAATACGCCGATTACCAAAGAGGCGCTAGACGATGTTTACCGAGTGGTGCGCCAAGGTGCTACGCGGCATACCGCCGTCGCCTGTTACCGGAACAATAGCACTCGGTCAATGAATCTTATCTGGACGGTTGGTCGGCGCGACCAGTTCGGTGCTAACGGCGCTGTTGCGGTCGCGCACAAGCGTAGAGCACCGGCGCCTATTGCCCCTTGGGTTCGCACCGCAGCGCTAGTGGCTCAATGTTCCGGCTTCAATCACGATATTGGCAAGGCCACCTTGCAGTTTCAGAACAAACTCACCACCTCCGCTAAGGGTGGCTCATGTTTTATCCGTGACCGCGTTCGGCATGAATGGGTGTCCCTGGTGGTGTTTGAGCATTGGCGTGACGCTATGGCACATTGGGAGCGTGACGGCCCTAGTGTGACTGAAAGCGCTGATAATCCGCCACGCCTGCATGAATCCTTTCCAGCCGTGCGGCCTGACGCGCAACCGCAGTTATTGAAGGGCTTGCCCGCAAATCCTGTCAGGAATATTCGTAACGCCCTCGATTTTTGCACCCTGACCCATCATGGGTTGTTGGGCGTGGACGCCCGCAATCTAACAGATAAACCGCCCAAAGTTGAGGATACACCCGGCGGGTCAGCGCACGTTCGAACTTCGCAGGAGCTTGTGCGCGATCAGCCAGATTCGCTGTATCGCAATGTGCCCGACAATGCCACGTTCAAAGTGGATACCGAGAAACGGTTGTGGTCGCTCACAAAGCGCGTTTTAAAGCGCAATGAGGATTACGGAGATAATCCGCACTATGCCCGCGGCATTGCCCTTATCGCCAGGGCGGCGCTGATTGCTGCTGACCATGAGGTGTCCAGTCAGCGCTATCCGGGAACAGTGGCTAAACGTGATGTAAAAGCCACATTGTATGCCAACACCAAGCCGCTACCGTCTCGCGGCCACGCAAGCCAGCGACGAGCCTTGGATCAACCGTTGGATTGGCATTTGGAAAATGTCGGGCGAATGGCCGGTCGGTGGGTTCACCGAATAGCCACTTTGAACGATGAATTTGAAGGGCTGACCGAAGGGAGTCGTGCGCAACTTCGGGTTTCCTCCGGTATTGACCGGTTTTCCTGGCAAGATCGTGCCGCCGAAACAATGGCGCGGAGCGTAAGTGACGCGCAATTGGGTAACCTTGTATTTAATATGGCTGGCACAGGCTCTGGGAAAACGCTAGCGAACATCAAAATAGCAAATGCTCTCGTACCCGAGAGCGCGCCATTAAGACTATCCATTGCGCTTAATTTGCGATCTTTAACACTACAGACTGCGAGCAGTTTAAAAAGACAATCCGGATTAATGCCGTCAGAGGTGGCCACGGTTATCGGGGATCGGTTTGCAATATCCGCTTATGAGCTGTCGGGGGCAAGTATCGAGGATGGCGAGCGCGGTTCCGATGATTTTCCAGAACTGGAGAGTGACGTAGTGGGTGGCGACGGTGTTGGTTATCCAGAGTGGCTGGATAAGTGGCTGACCTCGACACAGCGAAAGCGCCAGAAACCCGTGAAAAAATTGCTTACGGCGCCGGCGCTTGTATCCACCTCGGATTACCTTGTTGATGCTGGTGATCCTAGCCGGCAAGGCCGGCACGTGATTGCGTTGTTACGGGTAGCCTCAAGCGATCTGATTCTGGATGAGGCCGATCAATACGACTCGAAAGCGCTTATTGCCATGGCTCGGGTTGTGCAGCTATCGGCGCTGTTCAATCGCAACGTGATTGTATCAAGTGCCACACTCTCATTACCGGTGGTCGGAACTCTGACCGCAGCTTATCTTTCCGGTGTGGCTATGAGGGACGCCCTGAAAACTCCACAAACAGAACCGGTAACGACAGCGCCTGTTTGGTTTGTGGATGATTTTTTACCGACGGAGGTACATCAAATGGATGTCGCGGGCCGTGTGGGTGAGCGCTATGGTGCGCGAGTGCAGCGTTTGATGGACGTTGTGACGCGCCGGCCTGCAGCCCGGCTGGGCTATATTCAGTCTGTGCGGCCACCCACCGCTGATATTTACCCGATAATGGCTATGGCAAACGCAGTAACAAGCTCTATTCATCGGTTGCATAAAAGCCATGGATGGAACGATGAACGTACTGGCAAGCGAGTATCTTTTGGTGTGGTTCGCGTGGCCAACATCAGGCCCTGTGTCGAGTTAGCCGCAGCGTTGTGCGGAAACGGTATATACGTTACGGCTTATCATGCGCAGGATCTCAAAGGACGGCGCTGGATGAAGGAACAACTCTTTGATGACTTGTTTAATCGCTCTGAAAGCGCATCCCAACCCGTTAACCACCCGCACATTCGCGCCATTCTGGATAAAGCGCCAGAGTCTGATATCACCTTTGTGGTTGTGGCCACGCCGGTTGAAGAAGTCGGGCGCGATCACGATTTCGACTGGGCCATAATCGAGCCATCAAGCGCGGCGTCTATCGTGCAAATGGCTGGTCGGGTTAACCGGCATCGGTTACTCACCATAATAGAGCCGAACATTGCGATTCTCGACCGCAACCTGCTCTCGCTGAAAGGCGAGTCGCGATGCTTTTCGCGGCCCGGTAATAACCAGCTTGTCGCCACCAGTGCGCAACCTATGACGCACCAATTGGCCGGCGCGTGGGGATGGATGGATTCAAAGATGCTGCCTATCACCAGCGCCCTTCAATTCGGTCACCAAACGCAAAAACCAGAATTAGCTTGCTTAGACGAAAGGGCTTTTACCAAAGAACTCCTACCTGGCCACAATGCCATGACCGCCGATAAACCCGGTTACTACGCATCGTGGATCGCCACGCCCTTCTATAAAGAATACCGCTTGAGGAGTAACTCCCAGCGTATGGATCAGTATCGTTTCATACGCACCGGGCCCGATTCAGCGTGGGAATCCGAGCAGTTGCACGTATCCGCTCATTCCAACAGTACGGAATGGAAGTCGGTCGCTGTCACTATTGCGCCACCTAATCATGATAACGCTGCAACCCACTTATGGGCATCATGGTCGCTGGACGAAATGGATCTAATTCTCAATAATTTAGAAACCGACGAAGCTTTTTTAACCGGCGCATTCGAGTTTTCAGTGCGAGCGACTTCAGGTCATGGCGACCTTATCTTTAATGAAGCTTTTGGAGGCCCATTAGTGATCCGGTAGAGTTAAGACGTCATGCCAAGACACCTGTTCAACGGCTTGACTCTTAACTTTTCAAATTAAAAATTTATGTTGCTTCATTAAAAAAAGGAGCTACCGGTTAGATTAATTTTGGCGCTTACGCTAGCGCCCCACCACCCGCTCCGTCTCTTCCATCGGCGTATGGCGTACATCCTCACCCTTCACCATGAAAATCACGTTTTCGGCAATGTTACAGGCGTGGTCTCCTACCCGTTCCAGAGCCCGCAGTACCCACATGATCGACATGCAGCGGGATATGTTGCGGGTATCTTCCATCATATGGGTCAGAAGGGTGCGGGCGGCGGCCTGATACTCTTCATCCACCCGTTTGTCTTCTTTCATGACTCGCAGCGCCTGTTCGGCGTCCAGCCGCACAAAGGCGTCCAGGGAATCGTGCAGCATGGCGTGCACATGGCTGCCAATGTGGCGGACTTCCACGTAGCCGAGTGATGTCTGGCCCTCTGCCTCCAGCTTCAACGCCAGTTTGGCGATTTTTTTGGCCTCGTCGCCCACCCGCTCCAGATCGACCACCATTTTAATGACCGCGATCACCAGTCTCAGATCCCGCGCCGCGGGCTGACGCCGGGCGATAATGAGTATGGCCTCTTCATCGATGTCAATTTCCATCTGGTCAACACCACGGTCGCCTGCGCGCACTTGTTCCGCCAGAACGCTGTCATTGGCGGTCAGCGCTTGCACGGCACTGCCAATCTGCGCTTCCACCAGCCCGCCCATTTCCAGAAAACGGGTTTTCAGTTCCAGCAGCTCGTTGTTGAAACGCTGGGAGATGTGATCGCCATACACTTGGTCTTTGTTGTTCGGCATTGTATTGCTCCGTAAATAATCTGGCCTTACCGGCACAGGCAGGCTTAGCCGAAACGGCCGGTAATATAGGATTCGGTCAGCGGATGCTGGGGCGAAGTAAACACCGTGTCTGTTTCATTCACTTCGACAAGGTGACCCATGTGGAAATAAGCGGTGCGGTTGGAAACCCGAGCCGCCTGTTGCATTGAGTGAGTCACGATGACGATGGTGTAGCTTTCGGACATCTCGGCAATCAGTTCTTCCACTCGTGCAGTTGCAATCGGGTCAAGGGCCGAACAGGGCTCGTCCATCAGGATCACTTCCGGACTGACGGCAATGGCGCGGGCAATACACAGGCGCTGCTGCTGGCCGCCGGACATGCCGGTTGCCATGGCATCCAGACGGTCTTTAGCCTCATTCCACAAGCCCGCCTTGCGAAGGCTATTTTCGACAATGTCGTCAAGCTCAGACTTGCGATTTGCCAGCCCGTGAATTCGGGGCCCATAGGCCACATTGTCATAGATCGATTTCGGGAACGGGTTCGGCTTCTGGAACACCATGCCGACCCTGGCCCTCAGTTCAACCACGTCCCGCTTGGCGTCATAGATGTTCTGATCGTCCAGCTCAAGAGTGCCTTTCACGCGGCAAATATCAATGCTGTCATTCATGCGATTCAGGCATCGCAAAAAGGTTGATTTACCGCAACCAGAAGGACCGATGAAAGCAATGACCTCGTTTCGGCCAATATCCAGGCTGATATTCTTGATCGCCCGGTCTGCGCCGTAGGAAACGTCCACATTACGCAGCTTGAATTTAGGGTTGTCGGTAAATGGCTTTCCAACCGTCTTACCTTCTTCAATCACGGTATCTTCGGGCTTGTCTTCCATCAGGGAATCTTTGCGTTTGTGTTCAGGCACAGGAATCGATGCCCCCTTGCCTCGCATCTCGGCTTCTGCGGAAATACTCGGACTCATCGTGTTCATATCATTCTCCTTACCACCGACGCTCAAGCCGCTTTCGCAGCCAGATCGCCAATGCGTTCATAATGATCATGAAGGTAAGCAGCACCATGATGGCGGCGGATGCCAGCTCCACAAAACCTTGCTCGGAGCTGCTCGCCCAGAGGTAAATCTGTACCGGCAACACGGTGGCTGAACTGAAAAGCCCGTCAGGTACATCCACGATAAACGCCACCATGCCAATCAGCAGCAACGGTGCGGTTTCACCCAGAGCCTGAGCCATACCGATGATGGAACCGGTCAGCATACCGGGCATCGCCAGGGGCACCACGTGGTGAAGCACCACCTGCATCTTGGAGGCGCCAATACCCTCGGCTGCCTCCCGTATTGAAGGCGGGACACTTTTGATGGCGGCACGGCTGGAAATAATGATGGTTGGAAGCGTCATTAACGCAAGTACCAAACCACCTACGACAGGAACCGACCGGGGCATTCCGAACAGGTTTATGAATACCGCCAAGCCCAACAAACCAAAGATGATAGACGGTACCGCCGCCAGGTTATTGATATTCACTTCGATAAAATCGGTGAGCTTGTTCTGGGGCGCGAACTCTTCCAGATAGACTGCCGCCGCAATTCCCACGGGGAATGAAATGGCCAGGGTCACCAGCATGGTCAATAAGGAACCCACAATCGCACCAAGAACACCGGCGTTGGCAGGCTCTCTGGAGTCGCCTCGACTGAACAGCACGTCGTTGAAGCTGGTATCAATAATCCCTTTCTGCACCAGCTCGTCGACCCAGCGCTGCTGCTGTTCGGAGAGTTTGATGCTGTACCGAGGATTGTCCGCATGCTTGACGTAGACCGACACCCGATCATGAGTGGGAAACTCAATGGTTTGGGTGGTATTCAAAAGCTCCGGATTTTTTGTCAGTAAATTGCGGATTTCGCTGTCTGCGAAGGTACCCAGAAAACGGCCCAGCTCGCGTTTCTCAGCCGCGCCGGCTGCCTCAGGAACTTGCGCCTGCAAGGCGGCGAGAATCGGCGCCTTGAAATCCGCGTTGGACCATTGGTCTTTATCCGTCGGATCATCCAGGTACATCAATCCCGAATCGAGAGACACGTCCAGGGTGATGGTGGTCTTTACGAACCCTGTATGTCCCTTGCTGATAATGTCGGCGAACAGGATAAACAGGGACGCGAGTGCAATGAAAATCGCCAGAATTCCATACAGCCGGAACCGGCGCTCCTTACGGTACCGGCGTTTCAGCGATTTGCGGACGATCTCCGCCTGAGAACGTTGATCAGTCATACTGTTCCCTATATTTGCGTACTATCTTTAGAGCGACCACGTTGAGCAGCAGCGTGACGATGAACAGCAGCATGCCCAAAGCGAAGGCCGAAAGTGTCTTGGCGCTGTCGAACTCCTGGTCGCCCACCAGCAGTGTCGCAATCTGCACGGTTACGGTGGTTACCGAGTCCAGCGGATTGGCCGTCAGGTTGGCCGCTAGGCCTGCCGCCATGACCACAATCATGGTTTCACCGATGGCACGGGACGCTGCCAGCAGAATACCGCCAATAATGCCCGGCAGGGCCGCCGGGAAAATCACCTTCTTCATGGTTTCCGACTGCGTCGCACCCAGAGCCAACGAGCCATCGCGCATGGTCTGAGGTACCGCGCTGATCACATCATCTGACAGCGATGACACGAACGGCACAATCATGATTCCCATCACCAGGCCAGCGGCCAGAGCACTTTGGGAGGAGGCTTCCATACCCACTATTGCAGCAAGTTCACGGATAAACGGGGCAACGGTCAACGCAGCGAAAAAGCCGTAAACAACGGTAGGGATGCCCGCCAGCATCTCCAGCACAGGCTTTACCGTCGACCGCATACGCTTGCTCGCATATTCTGAAAGATAGATGGCGGACAGCAAGCCAACGGGCACAGCAACCAACAAAGCAATGGCAGAAATCAGCAGGGTGCCGGTAAACAGGGGAATAACACCGAAAGCGCCTTCGGAACCTATCTGATCGATCCGTATAGCGGTTTGAGGACTCCAGCTAGTTCCGAACAGGAACTCGGTAATCGGCACTCTGTCGAAGAACCGCATGGTTTCAAGAAAGACCGAGAATACGATGCCTGCAGTGGTCAACACAGCCAAGGCAGCACACGCAAAGAAGATTCGGCGCAGGGTGGTTTCTACGTTTTTTCTGGCGTTTATGTGGGGCGCTACGCGGGTCCAGGCAAAGGTTGCTCCCAACACTGCAATCAACACAACCAGGATGGCTTTGAAATTTCCGCTCTTGTCTTGCATGGCTTCCAGCAATGAAGCCGCCCCGGTAATATGCTTCGGCAAAAACTCAGGGTTGAGGCTACCAGCTGCCACGTTGCTGATTTGAGAGAGAATCAGGCTTGCCTGTCCGGCCGACTCGGGCCAGGTATCCTGGGGCAGCGATGCGATCACAATGCCCTGAATGACCTTGTCTTCAAAACCGGCCCAGACCGCCAGCACAATCAGTGCCGGGATAGCACACCAAAGTGCTGCACGCGCCGCGTAGTAAAAAGGGAGAGCCTTGAGATTCCGGATGCCGCCAAGGGGCGCTGCCACAGCCCGGGATCGCATATAAGCGAGGCCATAGGCAACCACAGCGAGAACCAGAACCAGGGGCAGAAGATTGGCCGTCTGCATAACAGTCTCTGTGTTGGTGGTTTTAAGTTAACTGGACGCCTATTCTGCCAGTTTGCCGCATAAAAATATTCACACAACCGCAACAAAACAACGCAGGCCTGAAAGCCCGCGTTGTTTTGTCGTCATCCTTGACGTTGCCTGGCCGGCCCTACAACTCGTTACCCGTCATCGGCGCCAGTTCTTTCACTGCTTTGGCAATCTTCATGCGCTCGTTGCGCGGGCTTGGGATCAGGCCTACATCAACCAGGTAGCCGTTATCACCCCAGGCGCCTTCGCTGGTGAACTCGGAAATGTATTCCTGGATACCAGGAACAACACCCACGTGCGCCTTTTTGACGTAGAACCACAGCGAGCGGGCTACCGGATATTGATCGCTGGAAATCGCTTCGGGAGTCGGTTCGACGCCGTTCACGGTCGCGGCCTGGATCTGGCCACTGTTTTCCATCAGGAAGCTGTAGCCGAAGATACCGACAGTTTCCGGATCTTGGGCCAGACGCTGAACGATCAGGTTATCGTTTTCGCCGGCTTCAACGAACGGGCCGTCTTCACGCATGCTTTGACACACGGTTTTGAACTTGTCTTCGTTCTCGTCTTCCATCTGCGCGATCATGGGGAACTGCTTGCAACCGCTTTCCATCGCCAACTCGACAAACGCGTCGCGTGTGCCTGAAGTCGGAGGCGGGCCCATTACGCTGATGGCAATATTCGGAAGGCTGGCGTCGATTTCACTCCAGTTCATGTAAGGGTTGGCTACCAGCTCGTTGCTACCGTCCGGGTTAGGTACATCTTTAGCCAGTGCCAGGAAAATTTGCTTCAGGGACAAGTCGAGCTTTTCCGCTTCCTTGGAGTTTGCCATAACGATACCGTCAGCACCGATACGTACTTCGGTGATTTCCTTGACGCCGTTGGCCTGGCACATGTCGAATTCGCTCTTCTTCATGCGACGGGAAGCGTTGGTGATGTCTGGGTGCTGGGTGCCAACACCTTGACAGAATAGCTTCAGGCCGCCACCGGAGCCGGTAGACTCAATCTTGGGCGTCGCAAAGTCGGTGTTACGGCCAAAACGCTCGGCAACCACGGTTGCAAAAGGATACACCGTTGACGAGCCGACGATGCTAATGGTGTCGCGAGCCATGGCCGGAGCCGAAAGTGCCGCAATTGCGCCAGCAAGGGTTGCTGTTGTCAGAGCTTTATAGAGTTTAGTCACCGTGTTTCTCCTAGGTTGCATCACTTTTTATATCAACATCTGCTGTTTTGATGGCCCAAGACTAGGCATTCTCTGTGACAGGTTTGTGACAAAGGCTGAAATTATCTAAATTCACCATCAGAACCGCGAACACACCTGACAAATGACAGGCGCGGCATTACCATGCAGCCAAACAATTAAGGAATTTGCCAAACTGGCATTCCGCCACTTTTCTTAAAGGCCTGTGTGATGAGCACTTTTGACGACGACAACCCAATGCCCCTCGGCGAGTTAATCCTGCGAATCATTCCATTTCCCGGCGATACCAACGCCAACGGCGATGTGTTCGCAGGCTGGCTGGTGAAGCAGATGGATATAGCAGCGGCCACTATGGCGGCCAGGATATCCAAAGGCCGAAGCGCCACTGTGGCTATGGACCGGATGGAATTTTTGTCGCCGGTACGGGTTGGCTCGCAGGTTGGCTGTTATTGCGAACTGATCGAAATTGGCCGTAGCTCAATGAATATTAAAATAGAAGTGTGGACGATGGACCGCTACTCCGAAGATCGCCGCAAGGTGACCGAAGGCCGCTTTGTTTACGTGGCGATTGATGAAGTCGGCCGTATCCGCGAAGTGCCGAACCAGTCCTGACCCTTGTTGTGTGTAATACCTTGGCCTGCTTTAGCGCCCCGGATTGTTGTGAAACCTTGGATTGATACGATATGGACTTTTTTCAGGCGGTTTTTCTTGGTTTGCTGCAGGGGCTGACAGAATTTCTGCCCATCTCCAGCTCTGCCCACCTTATTCTTACGCCGGCCCTGCTGGACTGGCAGGACCAAGGCGTAGGCTTTGACCTGGCCGTTCATGTGGGCACCCTGCTGGCTGTGGTGCTCTACTTCCGCCGCGATGTGTTCGGTATAGCCCGCGACGGCCTGGCATCCATGGCCCAGCGCCGGATTGTAGGCCAGGGTGCCATGGCGTTTTATCTGGTGATAGGCACCATTCCCGCAGGCCTGGCAGGGTTGGCGTTGCTGGATATGATTGATAACGAGTTGCGCTCACCTACGATCATCTTCACCACCACCCTGATCTTCGGTTTGCTGTTGGGTGTGGCCGACTGGATACCCAAACGCGATCGCTCGCTGGACTCCATTCGCTGGAAAGACGCGCTGATTGTTGGCCTGGCTCAGGCTATTTCCCTGGTACCCGGCACCTCACGCTCGGGCATTACCATCACTGCCGGCCTGTTTCTGGGCCTCAGCCGCGAAGCAGCATCCCGCTTTTCATTCCTGCTGGCCATCCCGATTACGGCGCTGGCGGCGAGTGTAAAAATCCTGGAAGTGGCGATGATGGACGTCGCTGTAGACTGGACGGGGTTTTTGATCGGCGGCGTTACTTCATTCGTTATGGCCATCACCGCCATCCACTTCTTTCTGAAGTGGTTGAATAAAGTGGGCATGTGGCCGTACGTGGTTTACCGGGTGATTCTGGCTGGCGTTATTTTTGCGGTTCTAATGTAGGTTTAGTGCAATGACAATGCCAGAAACCCGGCCCTGGCAACTCGTGCAAACCACCAAAGCCTAACAAGCCTCGAGCGGCGCATACGCCAACACCAGCCACTTGGCACCGTCATCAAAGTTAACCTGAATACGGGTGTGATGGCCGCTGCCCTCGCTGTTCATCACCGTGCCTTCACCGAACTTCGGATGCATCACCTGCTGCCCAAGCCTGAAACCAGACTGCTTGGCGGATTCCTGGCTGAACATGCTTTCGTTGGGCCGCGCCACCATAGCCGGGCGGGTCACCGTATTGCGCAGCCGCACCTCCTGAATACAGTCGCCGGGGATTTCCCGCACGAACCGCGACAGCGCATTGAACTTTTCCTGACCATACAAACGGCGTGATTCGGCGTAGGTGATTATCAGTTTCTTCATCGCGCGGGTAATGCCCACATACGCAAGGCGGCGCTCTTCCTCCATACGCCCCGGTTCCTCCAGCGACATGCTGTGGGGGAACAGACCTTCTTCAACGCCGGCCATGAACACCAGCGGGAACTCCAACCCTTTTGCAGAGTGCAGAGTCATTAACTGCACGCTGTCTTCGTGATCATCCGCCTGGGCTTCGCCGGCATCTAACGCGGCTTGGGCGATGAACTCCGACAGCGGATCAACACCTTCCTCCACTTCATAGGTGGTCAGCGCGTTTACCAGCTCTTCCAGGTTTTCCACCCGCCCCTGGCCTTTTTCACCTTTTTCGCTGGCGTGGTACTCCTTTAGGCCGCTGTCGTCGATGGTCTGTTGCATCAGGCCATGAAGGGTTCCATGTTCCGCCAGCGCGGACAGCTCTTCGATGATCGACAGGAATGTCTGCAGTCCGGTTTTTGCCCGGCCTTTCATCTGGCCGGCGTCCAGCATGCGCTGGGCGGATTCCCACATTGAGATGCTCTGCTCGCCGGCGTATTGGCGCAAATCGGCGAGGCTTTTGGCCCCTATGCCCCGCGGTGGCAGGTTTACCACCCGCTCAAACGCAGCGTCGTCGCGGCGGTAGTGAACCAGGCGTAGATAAGCCAGCGCGTTGCGAATTTCCTGGCGATCATAGAAACGCAGGCCGCCGTAAACCCGATACGGTATGCCCTGGCGCATCAGCGATTCTTCCAATACACGGGACTGGGCGTTGGAGCGGTAAAGAATGGCGCATTCGGCGCGCAGGTTGCCGTCTTGCACCCAGCTGGTGATGGTGTCGGCAATGTAGTTGGCTTCGTCTTGCTCGTTAAACGCGGCGTAAAGGCTGACCGGTTCACCGTCAACGCCGTCGCTCCAAAGTTCTTTACCCAAGCGGCCCTGGTTGTTGTCAATCACCGCGTTGGCGGCTTTCAGGATTAGCTTGGTAGAGCGGTAGTTCTGCTCCAGTTTTACCAGGCGGGCGTTCGGGAAATCGCGCTGGTACTGCTGGATGTTTTCGACTTTGGCGCCGCGCCAGCCGTAGATAGACTGGTCGTCGTCGCCCACCACGGTTAATGGCACGCGGTTGCTGGCCAGCACTTGCAGCCAGGCGTATTGAATGGTGTTGGTGTCCTGAAACTCGTCCACCAGAATGTGCTGAAAGCGCTGTTGATAGTGGGCCAGTAATTGCGGACGGTGCAGCCAGAGTTCGTGAGAACGCAGCAGCAGTTCGCCAAAATCCACCAGGCCACTTAGCTGGCACAGTTTTTCGTACTGGCGGTACACCCTTACCATGGTGCTGGTGAAGTGGTCGCCGGGGTTTTCCTGAATATGATCGGCACGCAGGCCTTCGTCTTTCTTGCTGCTGATCCACCACTGGGCCTGTTTGGGCGGGAACTGGCTTTCGTCGATCTGGGCTTCGCGCATTACGCGCTTCACCATTCGCAACTGGTCGTCGCTGTCCAACACCTGAAAGTTTTCCGGCAGGCCGGCGTCTTTCCAGTGGGCGCGCAGCAGGCGATGGGCAATACCGTGGAAAGTGCCAATCCACAGGCCGCGAGAGGGTATGTTCATCATCTCTTCAATGCGGTGGCGCATTTCCTTGGCGGCCTTGTTGGTGAAAGTCACCGCCAGAAGGCCGGTTGCCGGTACTCGGTTCACCTGCATCTGCCACGCCATGCGGTGTACGAGCACCCGGGTTTTGCCACTGCCGGCGCCGGCCAGAACCAGCAAATGATCGCTTTCTGCCGTCACAGCCTCGCGCTGGGCGTCGTTCAGGCCGTCGATAATGTAGGAAACGTCCATAAAATGTCGCTACTGGTTAAATAAACAGGTCGGAAAGTATACCAGCCTTGAATCGCCCTTGCCGCATGCGGGTGCATTGGGGCAAATTCCATGGGTTTTGGCCAAAAAAACGGTGAGCCGCGGCTCACCGTTTTCGTTCACTCTTTCACGCTTTCACTAGCAAGCGCTGACGCTTGTTTGGCTAGCCGGCGCGATTAAAACCCGCGGGGCACGGTTTGCGCTTCGGTGAATTCAAACAGCCCTTCTTCGCCGCCTTCACGGCCAGTACCAGACATTTTCATACCACCAAATGGCGCCTCCGGCGTGGGGCCGGTGCCAGTGTTCCAGCCCACGTGACCAAAACGCAGCCCGGCCGCGACGCGCTGGGCGCGTTTGACATCCGCGGTGAACACGTAAGAGGCCAAGCCAAACTCGGTGTCGTTGCCGGCCGCGATCACTTCGTTTTCATCGCTAAAGCTGGCAATAGGCACCAACGGGCCAAAGGTTTCTTCCCGCGAGCAACACATTTGCGGGGTGACGCCGGTGATCACCGTGGGCGGGAAAAACAAATCGTCATCGTTCAACTCTGACGGCTTTTTACCGGCTACCAAAGTGGCACCCTGCTCTAGCGCGTCTGCCAGATGGCGTTTCACCTTGTTGTAACCGGCGCGGTTGATCAGCGGGCCGAGATCTACATCGCCGTTGATGCCGTCACCTACGGTCATTTTGTTTACCCGTTCGGCCAGTTTCTGGCTGAAGCTGTCGACAATTTTTTCATGGGCGAAAATACGGTTAGCGCACACGCAGGTTTGGCCGCTGCCGCGGAATTTGTTGGCCACCAGGTTATCAACCGCGGCGTCCAGGTCGGCGTCGTCAAACACGATAAACGGCGCGTTGCCACCTAGCTCCAGAGCCAGTTTTTTCACCGAGTCGGCGGTGTCTTTGATTAGCTGGCACCCCACTTCGGTAGACCCGGTGAAGCTAAGCATGGGCACATCCGGGCTTTCGCTCAGCGCTTTGCCAATCATGCTGGCTTTACCCATCACCAAGTTCACCATACCCGCGGGCAGATCAACGTATTTATCCATCAACGTGAACAGCGCAACCATGGTCAGCGGGGTGGCGCTGGCGGGCTTGATCACCGACGGGCAACCGGCTGCCAAAGCTGCCGACAGCTTTTTAGCAATCATGCCAATGGGGAAGTTCCAGGGCGTAATCAAGCCCACCACACCGACCGGGCGAAAATGCACGGTCCAGCTGCAATCTTTGGGCTTGTCGTCCAGGTTACGAGGGCTCAGCACCTCAATATTTTTGGCGCAGTAATCGAAGAAGCCGGCGGCGTAATCCACTTCGCCCTGGGCTTCGTTTAACGGTTTGCCGTGTTCAAGGCACAAAATACGGCCCATCTCTGCGCGATTGGCGGTCAGGGCATCACGAATGTCTGTTAGCCATTTACGACGGGTTTCCAGCGGGTAAGGCTCGGTCAGTTTTTCGGCTTTTTTTGCCGCGGCTATGGCATCTTGCACCTGTTGCTCGGTTACAAACGGCACCTTGGCAATAACGGCACCGGTTGCCGGGTTATCCACGTCAAAGGTATCAGCAGCGGCTTGTTGCCACTGGCCACCGGCGTATCCGGTTATATTCTGCAATAACGGTGATTCAATCATTCAGGCTCCCTTACATGATAGATAATCAGGCTGTAAATGGTAAATAGCCAGGCTCTACATGATCGCCAGGCTGTTGCGATACCGCTCAAGCTGCTGCGATGCGCTTTGAACGCTCGATCGCAGAAACGCAAATTTTTTATTAACCTTTTCACCAGTCATAGTGGATGCTGTCCGGCAACCTGTAAAGCTGACAGCGCTTTTTACGGGTTACGTTTTTTTGACCCACGCCAGACAGTGCCTATACTCGGGTGAGCATGCACTACCGCTCGCTAAAAAGGCCGCCGTAATATGAAAGCATTTTTTCACCCCGCACAAGATCAGCACAGCCCACAGTCGTACTTCACTCGCGGCCAAATGCGCCAACCGCAAGAGGTTGCAGACCGCACCCGGGAAATGTTGGCGGGCCTGAAGGCCAGCGGTATTCCGGTGCTGCATCCGGCTGACCAGGGCGCGGGCCCCATTGGCAAGGTGCACGATCTGAGTTATCTACGCTTTCTGGAATCTGCCCATCGGCGCTGGAAGGCGATGGGCGATGACTGGGGCGATGAGGTCATGTCCAACATTTTTGTGCACAGCCCCAACGCGCTGAAAGGCGTTCTGGCAGAGGCCGCACGTTACCAGGCCGACGGTAGCAGCCCCATTGGCGAGCACACCTGGGACGCCGCCTACTGGTCGGCACAGACCGCCCTGGGCGCGGCCGACGCATTGATGGCAGGGGAGCACACCACCTACGCGGTATGCCGCCCACCGGGCCATCACGCCCGCCGCGCCGCTGCCGGCGGCTTCTGCTATCTGAATAACGCGGCGATTGCGGCCGAGCGCCTGCGCAGCCGTTATCAGCGCGTAGCCATACTCGACACCGACATGCACCACGGCCAGGGCATTCAAGAGATTTTCTACAACCGCAGCGACGTGCTTTACGTTTCGGTGCACGGCGACCCCACCAACTTCTACCCGGTGGTGGCCGGTTACGAAGAAGAACGCGGCGAAGGCGAAGGCTACGGTTACAACATCAACCTACCCATGCCCCACGGCTCTGATGAAGAGTATTTTTTCAGCAAAGTGGAAGAAGCTCTGACCGCGATGAAGCTGTACCAGCCGGATGTTATTGTACTGGCCTTGGGCTTCGATATTTACAAGGACGACCCGCAAGCCAAGGTGTCGGTGTCCAGCGAGGGCTTCTGTCGTTTGGGCAGCCACATTCGTCAACTGGGCCTGCCCACAGTGACCGTGCAGGAAGGTGGCTATGATTTAGACACCCTGAGTCACAACGTGCAGCAATTTTTTAAGGGCCTGACTGGCTAAGCCCTATTGCGGCAGGGCCTGTTGCGGTAAAGCGGGGTTCCAGCCCGGTCTGGAATTCAGCTTTATCGAGTAGCGCATCGGCAAAAAAACACTTAGTGTAACGCTTCGGCCGCCGGCAATCGGACGAGCACCCGCGTGATGGAGGATGCCGGCCGCATACCAAGGAGTTTTACGACCGATGAATGAACCCACCATCAACGCGTTGGTGTCGCCCGAAGGCAGCTTGGAAATTCTGTCTAATCATGAAGTGAACCGTTTGAAAGACCGCAGCGAAGGCGGCCTTTACAAGCTATTCCGCCAGTGCGCACTGGCCGTACTGAATACCGGCGTGGTTACCGACGATTGCCAGGATTTGATGACGGCCCACAGCGATTTTGAGGTGCGCCTGGTGCCCCAACCCCGCGGCCTGAAGCTGGAACTGATCAACGCACCCCACCACGCCTTTGTCGACAATGAAATGCTGCGCGCCAATCGCGAGCATTTGTTTTCGGTGTTGCGCGACATCGTATACACCCATTCCAGCCCGCTGTTCACCGAAGCCAAGCGGCATCCGCGGCCGGAAGATTTGACCAATATGGTGTTCCACATTCTGCGTAATGCGCGGGTGCTGCAACCAGGGCGGCAGCCAGACATGGTGGTGTGTTGGGGTGGCCATTCCATCAGCCATGAAGAATACCAATACAGCAAAGAAGTGGGCCACCAACTGGGCCTGCGGGAACTGAGTATTTGCACCGGCTGCGGCCCCGGCGCCATGAAGGGCCCGATGAAAGGAGCCACCATAGGCCACGCCAAGCAGCGAGTAAAAGACGGCCGCTACATTGGCATTACCGAGCCCGGTATCATCGGCGCCGAAGCACCCAATCCGATTGTGAACGAACTGGTGATCATGCCGGATATAGAAAAACGCCTGGAAGCCTTTGTACGCCTTGGCCACGGCGTGATCGTATTCCCCGGTGGAGTTGGCACAGCGGAAGAAATTCTTTACCTGTTGGGTATTCTGCTGCACCCAGACAACGCCGACATTCCCTTCCCGGTGGTATTTACCGGCAGGCGCGAGAACGCTGATTATTTTGAAATGATAGACAAGTTTATCCGCAATGCCCTGGGTGACGACGCCGCGAAGCGCTATGAAATCATCATTGACGATCCGGTGCGGGTAGCGCGCACCATGAAACTTGGCATGCAAGAGGTCGAGACCTTCCGCCGCGCCATGCAAGACGCCTACTATTTCAACTGGACCCTGAAAATCGATCCAGTGTTCCAGCTGCCATTCGAGCCAGACCACGCCAATATGCGCGCGTTGGCGCTGCATCGCGATCAGCCGGTACACATGATTGCGGCCAATCTGCGTAAAGCCTTCAGCGGCATTGTTGCGGGTAATGTGAAAGAGGAAGGCGTTCGGAAGGTGCAGGCCCATGGCCCGTTTGAAATTGCGGGCGACCCCAGCCTGATTCAGCCTTTGGAAGCGATGCTGGAACAGTTTGTGGCTCAAAACCGGATGAAACTACCCGGCACTTCGGCTTATCGACCAAGTTACCGGATTATCAACAGGGCGTAGCATGTCGTCTGGCTAAGTTGACGGACACTTTAGCCAGACGTAACAACACCTCACTATTTTGCAACAACTGACCGCGGGATGGCTTATTTGCCGCCTGCAGGCAGACTGGCAAAGTACGCCGCCAGGTTGGCAATATCGTCATCACTCAGTGCCATTGCCTGGCCCTGCATAATGGCCGCCATGCCGCCATTTCGTTCCTTGCTTCTGTAGGCCTTCAACGACGACACCAAATACATCTCGTGCTGGCCCGCCAGATTCGGATACATCGGGATTAACGCAACACCGTTCTGACCATGGCAGGCGCCGCACACGACCGCTTTGGCCTTACCAGCGGCCACATCTCCCGCACTGGCCATCATCGGCAGCGCGGCACTCATTGCAAAAAGACCTGCAACAGCAAAGTGCTTCAATTTCATTAGGGCAACCCTCTCATTTTTTCGAATCGAATGCTTGCAATCGTTTATACGCGAATAACCGCGGATAACACACCTTATTAATATAACGGATTATCGTTATAGCACTTGCCAAATCCTGCTCAAATGCGATCGATCAAGACGCCATCTGCATGTCGCGGATGATAACAGCACCAGCCTGCGACCATAAACCTAAGTTGCTGTTCGGCATCGCGCTGGCCGCTGCACAGATTCTCGCGCTGAAGTTCAGCCCAACTTCGGCCCTGCACCACAGAGCGGCACCAAAGCGCGCACTGCGCGGGCTGTAATGCGGCCAGCCAGTCTGCGGCGCCGGCGCAGCGGCTAAGAATCTGTAGCGCCGGCAGGGTCAGCTCAAAGCCACGATGACCGGCGGCAAAATACCGCAAATCGCGAGAGTCCTCGGCATCCAGTTGCGGGCCGGCTGGCAGGCTGCGCATTACGGCGGCCATCAGTTCCGGCTGACATTGGCCCCATTGGCGACTGGCCAGCACCAACCAGTGTCGGCCCAGGCGCTGCTGTAAATCCTGCACCAAGCGCTCGCCTGCTGCACTGAGCCCGCACACAGCCTGTAACGGATATTCACCACTGCTGGCTTCCTGGCTAAAGCCCAAACGCACCGGCTGCAACCCCTGGCGCTGCCAAAAAGCCAAGAGCGCAGGCGTGCCACCAAAGCTGCTGCCGATATAATCAAAGCCATCCGCTTTGGCATAGGCCTGGGCGGCCGCTATTAAGCGCTGGCCAATACCGCTGCGCCGCTGCGGGGCCGCCACCGCAATTCGTGTTACCCGTAAACTGCGCTGCCGGGCCGCTTGAGGCAGGCCCGCGTGCAACGCCAGCGACTGTGCCAACAAGTGCCCGCGCAGCCGGCGCTGCCCAAGGCTGACCTGCTGCGCTAAGGGCGCTGAAAATTCGCCTTCGCCCTGAGCCCACAACAATCCCACCGTGCGCCCATTCGTGCGAGCGCGCCAGCTGACGGCTGCGGGGTCATCCAACCACTGGCGCAGGTCTGCAGGCGTAGTGCGGTAATGAGCGTCCACCAATAGCCCAAAAGCTTCCGCCAAGTCGTTTTCTGTTGCCTGAGCCGGCTGCCAGCGCTCTACCTCCAACACCGGCGAGGGGTCAGGAGTCTGCTGCTGTGTATTACTCGGGCTCTGTGCCGCCAACAAGAACAAGCGGAAAACCAGCGGCTCCAACGGGTCACCGGCAGCCCATCGCACCGGCTGCGAAAGAGTACGCTCTTGCCAGTGCGGCGTGTGTTGGTCCAATTGTTCGCGAAAGCGCACCGCAAATCCCCGCCCGGCGCCTTCGTAACCGTGAACGGTGGTGGCAAAGGCCACCCTGGGCCAGCCCAGCAAAATACGCTGCAACAGCGGCGCGGCTATGGCGGCGGCTTCGTCTACCATCACAATTTCTGCGGCAGGTTTGTCCGCCAGCAGCTGTTGCGGCAATAAAAATGTCAGGCTGGCGCCGCTGGTGGTGGTCAATTCAGTAGCCGATTGACTTTGCAGTTGAGCTCCCAGGCGCTCACGGGCGTGGGCCATAACAGTGGACACCTGTTTGGCCGAAGGCGCAGTCAGCAATACTCGCTGGCGGCCCTGCAACAGCAATTCCGCCGCTGCCAAGCCTAAAGCCGCCGATTTGCCGCGGCCGCGATCGGCGGTAACCACCAGCGGACGGCGCCGGCGCCCCAAGCCAAAGCGCACCAGTGCCTGCACTAGCTGGTCCTGCTCGGGCCCGCCGCTAACGCAGAAAGCCGTTGCAAGTCGGCGACGACTTAATTCACCCTGCACACGGCCCAGTTCTGAGTTTATGGTGGCGCTCGCTCGCTCATCCCCACTCACATCCAGCCGAATGACGTCTGGCGCATCACACAGTATCTTCGCCAAGCGCCCAGCGAAGGGGTGTTCGCTGGCTTGATCAAGGCCGGTGCGGGCGTAGTCCGGGTCAGCAAATGTGGCCCATTGCACCAGCGGCGGCATCAGCCAGAACCACAGGCCGCCCGCCGTTAATGTGCCAGCCAGCGCCGCCAGCCCGTCAGGCGGGTTGCCACTGAAGCCGTCCCACACCAGCAGGTCTAGCTCACGCCCCAGCCACGTTCTTGCTTGCGCCGGTGTCGCTACGTGCAAGGCCGGCAGAGGGCTGTCGGCCTTGGTGCTAACCCACAAGCCCTGATTTGCACTCAGAAATGGCAGTTCTGCCGACAACCAGTTCAATGCTGCGCTGCGGCTGCCCTCAAACAGCACCAGCCTACGCTCCCCGGCGTGCCGCAGTTCAGCCCGCAGAAGCTGCAATGCGCGGGTGCTGGGTGAATCCGGTGTAGACGTCATAAAAGGTGCTCTTGAACTGCTGAATATGAAAAATGACGACGCCATTATGGAACAGGCCTGTGCCCGCGACCAGTTGCCGATTACAATGGCGCCATGCCACAGCAACCACCCGTTACCGATTACCAGCATCAACCCCACACTGCCGCAACGGCCCTGGCGAATCCAGCGGCACAAATCCCCCTGCCCGAGTTTCTGACTAATGAGCAACGGGACATTATCAGCGCCGGCTTTGAACATGCGGTAATTACCGCGGTCGCCGGCAGTGGCAAAACCACGACCCTGGCCTGGCGTATTCGCTATCTGCTGCACCAGGGACACGACCCCGCCCGTATGCTGGTGCTGATGTTCAACCGCAGCGCCAAGATGGATTTCGAACGCAAACTGCAAGCGGTGTGCGGCAATAGCGGTCTGGCGCTGCCGGAAATACGCACCTATCACGCCATGGGCCTGCGGCTTTACCGGCGCTTTGTGCGGGAGGGCTACCTACCCAATTTTTCCGCTAACATTCTCAGCGACCAGGAAATCAACTATCAGGTGTTCCAGCTCAGTCGTCGGCTAGTACCCGAAGACCTGGCAGAGGAGCTGCGGCGCAACAAAAAAGAATTTATAGAAACCGCCATCGGCTTTATTGACCGGGTGAAAACCAGTCTTTCGCCTGCTGAAATCGTGTTTGAAGACATGGAGTTCACCGAACGCCAGCGCTACCTGATTGACCTGTTCCACAGTTTCGAGCAATGGCGCAAAGGCCAGAGCCGTATCAGTTTTGCCGACATGCTGTACGAGCCGGTCATGGCCATTCACCAGAACCCGCTCCTGCAAAGGCTGGTGGCCAATAAAATGGACCTGATTCTGGTTGACGAGTACCAGGACACCAACGAAATTCAGCACTTGCTGCTGCGCTATGTAGCCGGTGATCGGGCCCGGGTAACCGTAGTGGGCGATCCGGACCAAACCATTTACGAGTTTCGTGGTGCCAAACCGGAGTTTATTCTGCGCCGCTTCAGCGACGAGTTTGAAAGCCCGCTGGAACAAACCCTAAGCTACAGCTTCCGCTATGGCCACCGGGTAGCGTTGCTGGCTAACCATCTGATTCACAACAACAGTGGCCGCAAAGACTTACTGTGCCACGCGCATCCGTCTACGCCTGCCACCATCATTACCCTGCACCGCCAGGACAATGACGCCGATACCGTGTTGCAGCTGTTGCAAGCCATGACAGCAGAACAATTGACCGATACGGCCATCCTTTTCCGGGTATGGAGCCAGAGCGTGGCCATTGAACTGAAACTGCTGGCGCGACAAGTACCCTACCGCATTGATGCCGGCAAAGGAGCGCTGTTCAGCCGCGAAGTGCAGGCCATTATGGCGCTGCTGCAGGTAGTAACCGGACAGCTCAAGCAATTACCCGACAGCGACCGCCTGGAGCTGGCGCGGCAACTGCTGCGGTTTCCCCACGTTGGCCTGAAAGAGCCGGAGCTGGACCAGCTCGCACGCTTTTTGGCCGGTTTTGGCGAAGACTGGGCACAACGCATGCTAGCGATGGACTTTAACGCCCTGGGTCCCATGGCCGCCCGCAAGCTGCGCAAACTGGCAGAAACACTGAACCAGCTCAGTGGCTATCGCGGCCCGGTGGCCGGGCTGATTAGTGTATACGCCGACAGCACCGACCTGTACGACGGCATTCGCAGCCTGGCCCTGACCCACGACAACGCGGAGGAGCGAATCAACACCATTAACGGCTTTCGCCAATACCTGAAAAGCCTGGATATTAACGCCGAAAAAGCTTTGGCCCACCTGCACACTCTGAAGCAACAAGCCGGCGCGCGTCGCAACGACGGGCAAGACACCAAGCCCGTCGGCGTTCTGCTGTCGACCATTCATCGCACCAAGGGTCTGGAGTGGCCGACGGTGATCGTGCCCGGTCTTCAGGAAAAATACTTGCCTTATAGCCCCCGCGCCGAAGACAATCTACGCGCCCACCTGGAAAGCGAACGGCGCTTGTTGTACGTGGCCATTACCCGCAGCAGGCAGCAGTTGCACTTGATTACGCGCCCTGCAAGCGGCCGCCCTCACCTGGACGGCGAACAGGGCCCCAGCCGCTTTGTTGCAGAGTGTTGCTTTGAGCTATCCGATGAACTAGGCGGCGCTTTGCATCAACCAGATGGCAGCAACGCTCTCACGCTGAACGCCCCGCTAACGGCTATCAGCAAGCGTTACGGTCGCCGCGAAGGCATAACCCTGAGCGGCGAAACAAGCCAAGAAGACAATGACCAGCCCCTATGGCAGCGGGAACGGCTGCAGCACGCCATATTTGGCGCTGGAACCGTTGTCAGTGAAGATGAAAGAGCCTTCGAGGTTCGATTTGATAACGGCGATACCCTCAACTTCAGCAAGCAAAGCGCTCACCTCTATTTCAGCACATTAAGTTAACGCTGGTTTAGGTGTAAAAATAATTTTTATTCTATTTTAATCAATATGTTAAAATTAAAATTTAAATCTATACCCGTATAAGTCCTAAGGTAACATTACGTAAGCTTGTTTTGAATTTTGCGCTCCAATAGCCTAATTTAACAATAAGAGTTGACGGCGATCACAAATCCGTAGATTTCCTGAAACTTAATAATCGAAATGGAGAGCGTTTATGAAATTCTTGCGTCCGGTAGCTATTGCAGCCCTTGCCTCGTCTTTTGCAGTTCCTGCATTGGCTGAGCGCCAGGAAACTATTTACCTGAACCCGTTTGCCGGTTACCAGTACTTTGGTGACAAGCGCGACCTGGATGAGTCTGGTACCTACGGTGTCGGCATCGAATATCGCTTTCTGCCGAACTGGGCCGTAGAAACTGTCTATTCGCGCGCTGATGCAGAGCGCAAATACAGCAGTGGCTCCACCGATTTTGACGAAGTACGTGTAGACGGTACCTATTACTTTGCCGGCCCGGATCGTACCTGGAACCCATACGTATCATTGGGCGCCGGTCATGCCAACTTTGACGGCACTGGCCCGTCTACTCCGGGCATCAACAGCGAAGAAACTCGCGTAAACCTGGGTACCGGCGTACGTTACAACATCAACGATCGCGTCTCATTGCGGGGCGATCTGCGTGAATTCCACGGCATTGATGACAGCACTTTCGACACCATGGCGTCTTTGGGCATCAGCGTTGCCTTCACCCGGACCGTTGGCCAGGCAGCTCCCGTTGCACCAGCACCCCAGCCGCCGGCTGATGCTGACAACGACGGCGTGCCCGATACCCGCGACCAGTGCCCTAACACCCCCCGCGGCGCCAAAGTTGACGCTAAAGGTTGTGAACTGGACAGCGATAAAGACGGCGTAGTGGACAGCAAAGACAAGTGTCCAAACACCGCTGCTGGCATGAAAGTCGATAAAGACGGCTGTGAAGGCATTGTTGAAACCATCAGCACCACGGAAATTGATGTTCAGTTCCCGCTGGAAAGTGCCACGATTGGTAATGCTTACGACAGCGAGATTCGTGACATCGCGGACACGCTGAAGGCCGAAAGCAACACCTACGTTGAGGTTGCTGGCCACACCGACAGTACCGGTACAGCGGAATACAACCAGAAGTTGTCAGAGCGCCGCGCAGCATCCGTTGCCGATCGTTTAACGGGCTCACTAGGCATTAACAAAGCACGCGTATCCAGCAAAGGCTACGGTGAAGCCGAACCCATTGCTAGTAACAGCACAGACGCTGGCCGTGCGGCCAACCGTCGGGTTGAAGCTCGCATTCAGGTGCGTCGCTAAGACTTTGAGCTGATCAAGTGAAGTAGAAAAAAGGCACCTTCGGGTGCCTTTTTTTGTTTCTATGTAACCATCAGCGGCCTCTAAAGCCCAAGCTCCCTACTCGCTGAAACGCTCCGGGCGAAATGCATCCAGGCACACCGCCGGCTCCTGATTATCAATCACACTGGCGATCACATCCGCGCTTCCAGCGGCGAGCGTCCAGCCGAATACACCGTGACCGGTATTCAAATACAGATTTTCCCGGTTGCCACGGCCAATGATCGCAGGGCCGTCTGGCGTCATCGGGCGGAACCCGGTCCAGCTTTCTGCACTATCGATGTCGGTGCAACCCGGAAAGCGGCTGCGAACCGCCTTTTTAATGGTCTCAAGACGTGCCTGCGGAATACTCCGGTCAAAATCATTCAATTCCACAAACCCTGTTGCCCGCAAGCGGTCGCCCAAGCGGGTCATAACCACCTTGTATTGGTCATCATGTATGGTGGACGTTGGCGCTTTCTGTTCATCGGTAATGGTTGCCGTCAGGCTGTAGCCTTTCACCGGATAAATCGGCAGTGGCTGGCCCAGGGGCCGAGTCAGTTTGTCAGACCAGCAACCGGCGCTGACGACAACCGCATCGGCGTTAAGATTTTCCCGCTGCCCATCTTTGGTACGTAACATGATGCTGTTCACACGTCGGTCGTCTGCCAGCAGTTGTTCTACGTCTACCTCATAGCGAAACACCACACCTTTTTCTTCACAGGCCCGCGCCATTTCACGGCTAAACAGATGGCAGTCGCCGGTACCGTCGGTGTCATAGCTAATCGCGCCGTAAAGTGGCCCGTTGCCGCTCAGGCCAGGCTCTAACTGTTCTACCTCGGCGGCGTTCAAAATACGTGCGGGAATGTCCATACTACTCAGCAAGCGTTGAGTTCTGCGATAGCCGTCCAACGCCTCCGGCGTACTGGCTAAATGCAACAGGCCTTTATGGGCGCCGTCAAAGTCCAGCTCGAGCTCGTTTTCCAGAACCAGGAAACGCTCGCGGCTGTGCTTGGCCAGGCGCAACATGGCGCGCCTGTTAAAGCCGAAGAGCCCCGGCGACCAGGCGTAACGCAACGTCGAAAACATGAAACGAAGAGTTGCCAGCGACGGCGGCATCCCCATTTTCAGTGGACCGTCCTGTTTTACCAACCAAGGCAGTGCTTTAAGCACCATAGCCGGGTCTGCCCAAGGATACACAACACCGTAAGAACGCTGCGCGGCATTCGCCTTACTGGTTTCATTACCTGCCAGGCTGTGACGCTCCAGAACGGTCACTTGATGGCCGCGGCGACAAAGTTCCCAAGCTGTGGTTACACCAACCACACCACCTCCAATCACCACAACGTGCATAGAACTCTCCTTTGGCTGGGTGAACAAAGCGTAAAACTGTTAGTATTATGACATTCCTTGCCGGCAACGTATTGCGAGTGACCCATGAGTAAGAAGCGTCGTGAAATTCCACGATTTGATCACCCTATCATAGAAACCCACTGCCATCTGGACTACCTCAAAGAGCGCCCGCTTGAGGATATTCTACTGCAAAGTGAGCAGCTGAACATTGAGCGTATTATCACGATTGCGGTCGCTCCGGATAATCTTGAGCGTGTGCGGCAGATGAGCCAGATGGCGCCCTGGATTTATGGCACTCAGGGAATTCATCCCCACGAAGCCGAAACCTTCAACGATGAAGTAGAAGCTGAAATTCGCACCCACGCCGGCGATACAAAAATCGTCGCGGTCGGCGAAATCGGGCTGGATTATTACTACGATCACGCTGACCGCGAGGTGCAGCGCACCGTGTTTCGCCGCCAGCTGCAAATTGCCTGCGACTTCAACAAGCCGGTAGTGATTCACAGCCGCGACGCCGACGAAGACATGATTGAGATTTTACGCGAATTCGAAGCAAGCCTGACCCGGCGCGGCGTGATTCACAGCTTTACCTCCGGCCCCGGGCTCGCGCGCTATGCACTGGACCAAGGCTGGTGCCTGGGCTTTAACGGCATAACGACCTTCAACAAAGCCGAAAACGTGCGGGATATTGTACGCATGTCGCCCATCGAACAAATTCTGCTGGAAACCGACGCGCCGTTTTTGACTCCGGTACCCTATCGCGGGCGTGAGAACGCGCCTTGTTACCTACCCTTTGTGGCCGAAAAAATTGCCGAAGTAAAAGAGCTGCCATTGCAGCAAGTGATCGAGCAGACCTACCACAACAGCTTGCGCACGTTTTTTCCGGCGGGCTGAGGCCGCAAGCGAGTCAGGCTTGCCTAGCCTAACGACAAAAACAGCCCCATGAACACCGGGGCAAAAAACGACAGCAAAAAGCCGGAGGCGATAGCCACCGGCACGCAGGCCAGGCCGCCGCTGCTGCGAATCACCGGCAGAGTGAAATCCATTGAGGTAGCGCCGCCATAACCTATGGCGAGTGCTGGCCGCTTGGCGATAACCAGCGGAATGATGGCCAAAGCAATGATTTCACGCAGCACGTCGTTCATAAACGCCACCCCGCCCCAGGCCGGGCCTAAGGCATCACCAATGACAATTCCCGACAACGAATAAAAGCCAAAGCCTGAAGTCAGCGCCAATGTTTGATGCCAGGGCAAACCTAACACCGGTATCAGCAACACACCCGCCAGCATTGAACTGACCATTAATACCACGGCAATACCCAAGCCCTGCACGTTCATCAACAGCTTGCGCAGCGACAAACCAGCGTTACGAAGCTGCAAGCCAATCAGCAGCAGCAGCAGCATGAGCAGGCCAGTGGCGATCTGATCAATAAACGGTATAGCCGGCAACAGGTAATAGCCCAACAACAAGCCAGCAAGCGCTGCGAGCAAGGGTTTTGCCGCCGCCATAAACATCCGTCGATAGCCCGGGCTAACCGACTCTTCCGCGTTGTTCACCGTCAGCGGGCGCCAACGGTGAAACAGCCACAAGCCACCCATATTACACAGCAACAACAATGTCACCAGGGCCATCACCTGAGTTGCCATGGTACTAAGCTGACTGCCCAGGCCTTCCATTTGCCCTAGCCCCAAACCAAGCATACCCAGAATCAGGTACACCAGGGTTTCTACCGAGTAGTGGATGGTGGTCATCGCGCGACGGTTGGAAATAGAAATGGCGAAACCCAGAAACAGCGGCGCCAGTATCAGCAGCACTCCGGTCAGCATCAGTGCAACTTGCCGTCGGCACGGTCTTGCACCAGCACCCAGGGCGCGATCACCACGGCCCACAACTCGGTATTGTTTTGGTGCCAGATGCGGGCCAGATCCGGCGCAACATCACCTACCTTGCCGCTGGCCAGCCAGTGTTCAAACTGCGATTTGTTGTCGCCAACCAACTCGCACGCCACGTTTAACAAATCGGTGTCGGCAGCCACGCGCACAACTTGCCCGCGGGCATAATACGTTTGCAGGTCATGCCAGTGAATACGGGAGGTTTCAAGATTCAGTCGAGCTTTGATTTCGTTCGCAGATTCAGAAGAAGACATAACGGCCTTGATGGATGATTGTCAGAAATGCGTGTCAAATTTTAACCGATCGCCCGAATGGCAGCCACCGTTAGGAGCCAGACCGTGCTTTAACCGAAACCCTCCAGCCCGAGCCGACGCATTAACCACTTGCCGTCATCACTGTCTATTAGCCCACTTTCGTATAACCCGGCAGCCCGCATAATCACTTTGGACTGGCTCACCGTTTCCCGCGGTAGAAAATGTACAGCGCCGATCAGCTCCCGCAGCGGCAGCGGCAGGCGCCAGTGCACTTTAATCTGATTGCCCAAAGGTTGCGCCCAGTCGGCCAGGGCTTGGTCTATCTCCTCAGCGCTCAAGGTTTTGTCGCCTGAGTCACAGTACTGTTGCATCAGTTTTAACGCCGCTAAGTCTCCGGCCCGGCTCAACAATCCGGCGGTATGGCAAGGTACGGCAGGCTCACCAAGCTTCAATGCCAGCCGGTACGCGCCGTCGGCCACGGCCACGGCCTGAGTCAGCAATTCTTTTGCTTTTTCGGCCAGTAACGGATGCGCCAACTGTCCACAAATATCCAGCGACAGCGCCAGCGCGTGATTCAGTGCCATAGGCACACCCAGAGCCAGAATGGCATCCTTTAGTGTTGTCACCGGCAGTCCGGAGCGGCGAAAAGAAATACTGCCCGCAACCGCCAGTAAACGCGCCGTTACTGAAACTTCGTTACGCCATGATCGCACCAGCTCTGCCGCACTGACATTCTGGCTGCGCTGAAGCAGCTCGATTATTCCAGCGGTGTTTGGGGTTCCGGGTAACTGCACCATGGTGCTAACAGCTGCTGCAATGTGTTCGTTCAGGTTCATACTGACACCTACCTGCCCTTGGGGGAGCAAACTGCGCAGCCGCTGGTGCAATAATTCAACGCTGAACGGTTTACTGACAAAGCCACTGATGCCCAGGCGAGCCGCCTTCAATATGGATTCACGATCGGCCGTTCGGCTGATCATTAACACGGGCACCTCGCTTTGCGAGCGGCGCACACGGCGAATCAGCTCCAGGCTGCTGCCATCGGAAAGGTGCACATCTGCCAGTATCAAATCCGCTCCGTGAACTTCCCAGTGGTCCAAGGCATTCTGCACAAAGCTAAATCCGTGCACTCGGACCCTTGGGTCTACACCAACGCAAATACTGGTCAGCAAAGCAACCATGTTGTCGTCGCTGTCAACAATCAACACATTCATCCTGTGGCCTTTTCCCTTAATAAAACCTACCAAAACGACGCACCTGCCAAAAACTTTCAGACAAGGCTGTGAGTATAAGATCGTAAACTGCGCACGCAACATTACAGCCTTTGATGCTCGCACCGCCACATAAAAAAAAGGCCAGCACCTTTTAGGTAGCTGGCCTTTTGATGATAACGACTTTTAGCAACAGAAATCAGGCATTACGCAGCATTTCCCGAACCACGTAGTGCAGAATCCCGCCGTGACGGAAGTACACCGCTTCATTCGCTGTGTCTATGCGCGACAGTAAATCACAACGTGCGGTTGTGCCATCTGGATAAGTGACCGTCATGGTCAGAATTTGACCGGTCGTGATCTCACCAGACAAGCCATCAATGGCGATGGTTTCCTCGCCGGTGAGCTTCAGAGTTTTGCGGTCTGTGCCTTTCTGGAACTGCAGCGGTATTACGCCCATGCCGATCAGGTTAGAGCGGTGTATACGTTCGTAGGACTCCGCCACCACCGCTCGCACGCCCAACAGGCGAGGGCCTTTGGCGGCCCAGTCGCGACTGGAACCAGAGCCGTACTCCTTGCCGGCGATCACCACCAGTGGTATGCCCTGCTCCTGATACTTCATGGCAGCGTCGTAAATCGGCATTTGTTTACCGTCTGGCACGTAGCGAGTATAACCGCCTTCCACGCCATCCAGCATTTCGTTGCGGATGCGCACGTTGGCAAACGTGCCGCGCATCATCACTTCGTGGTTGCCACGACGCGAGCCATAAGAGTTGAAATTCTTTGGCTCTACCCCGCGCTCCTGCAAGTACTTGCCGGCAGGGCTGTCGGCCGCGAATGAGCCGGCTGGGGATATGTGATCGGTGGTGACCGAATCGCCCAGCAGCGCCAGAATGCGCGCTTCGCGAATGTCGTCGATCGCCTCAGGCTCAGGCCCCATACCTTCGAAGAAGGGCGGATGCTGGATGTAGGTGGAATCGTCTGACCACTTGTAAACCGTGGTTTCAGGGACTTCCATAGCCTGCCAGGCAGCATCACCGTCGAACACGGCGGCGTATTCGGTGCGGAACATGTCGGTTTTGACTTTCTCCACCGCCTCGGCGACTTCCTGCTGGCTCGGCCACAGATCTTTCAGATACACCGGGTTGCCGTCTTTGTCTTCACCCAATGGGTCCTCCACCAGATTCAGCCGCACGTTTCCAGCCAGCGCGTAAGCCACCACCAAAGGTGGCGATGCCAGCCAGTTGGTTTTCACCAGAGGGTGTATCCGGCCTTCAAAGTTACGGTTGCCAGACAGCACCGAGGCTACGGTCATATTGCCATCGTTAATGGCTTTTTCCACAGCATCGGGCAGCGGCCCGGAGTTACCGATACAGGTGGTGCAACCGTAGCCCACCAGATCAAAACCGAGCTTGTCCAGGTCGCCCTGGAAACCGCCTGCGCGCAGATACTCGGTGACCACTTTAGAGCCTGGCGCCAACGACGTCTTCACCCAAGGCTTGGTTTTCAAGCCTTTGGCGACCGCTTTTTGTGCTACCAGGCCTGCTGCCATCATAACGCTGGGGTTGGACGTGTTAGTACACGAGGTAATCGCCGCAATCACCACCGCGCCCGGGTCCAGTCGGGTTTCCTGGCCATTCATAGCCAGCATCTGACTGGAGTGATGATGATAGCTGTTGTCAACACCGACGGCGGTTTGCCCACCCTCAGATTCAAGTGCGTTGTCGTGTTTGTCATTCGTTTTGGGTGCGCCTTCGCCGGTTTCCATCACCAGTTCAAACGCGGCTTTCATATTCTTCAGCGCCACCCTGTCTTGCGGGCGTTTCGGGCCGGCCATGCTGGCTTCGACCTCATCCATATTCAATTCGAGGGTCGCGGTATACGCCGGCTCGTGGCCCAGTTCACGCCACAGGCCCTGTGCCTTGGCGTAGGCTTCTACCAGCTCGACCTGCTGCTCCTCACGGCCGGTCAGGCGCAGATACTTCAGAGTCTGTTCGTCTACCGGGAAGAAACCGCAGGTGGCACCGTATTCAGGCGCCATGTTGGCAATGGTGGCACGGTCAGCCACCGGCATGTCTTTCAGGCCGTCGCCGTAAAACTCGACAAATTTACCCACCACGCCATGGCTGCGCAGCATTTCGGTAACGGTCAGCACCAGATCGGTGGCAGTAATGCCTTCGCGTAATTTGCCGCTGATTTTAAAGCCAACCACTTCTGGAATTAACATAGATACTGGCTGGCCCAGCATGGCGGCTTCGGCTTCAATGCCGCCCACGCCCCAGCCCAGAATGCCCAGGCCGTTGATCATGGTGGTGTGCGAATCGGTGCCTACCAGGGTGTCCGGATAGGCCAGAATTTTATCGCCATGCTTCTTGTGCCACACGGTTTTACCCAGGTATTCCAGGTTAACCTGGTGGCAGATACCGGTGCCGGGCGGCACCACGCGGAAATTATCAAACGCCTGCTGGCCCCAACGCAGAAACTCGTAACGCTCCTGGTTACGCTCCATCTCCATGGCCACGTTGTCTTTAAAGGCTGAAGCATCGCCAAAGTTATCGACCATCACGGAGTGGTCAATCACCAAGTCTACCGACGACAACGGATTGATCATTGCCGGATCTTTGCCCGCAAGCTTAACGGCGTCGCGCATGGCGGCAAGATCCACCACACCGGGTACGCCGGTGAAATCCTGCATTAGCACCCGCGCTGGGCGAAACTGGATTTCGGTATCGGAATTGCGGTCTTTGAGCCACTGCACCATGGCATCAATATGACTGCGGTCTACCGTCACACCATCTTCGTTGCGCAACAGGTTTTCTAACAGCACTTTCAGCGAAAACGGCAGGCGATCAAGGTCACCCAGCTCAGCCGCCGCTTTCGGCAAGCTGTAATAATGATAGGTAGTGTTTCCAGCCTTTAGGCTGCTAAGGGTGTTCAGACTATTCTGACTGTGAAGTTCACTAGACATAGCGCACCTCCTGCGGTGAATGTAGCTCCTACTACTATCGCACCGTTTCGGTAGACTGCAACTCCATAACATAGATCTTCACTATTCAGCGGCTGAATAGTGAAGCGTTAACATCGATGCGGCGTATCCTTTAGGTAACACTTTTGCGACCATAAACAACGCACCCAAGCCAGGCAGGACACAAACACATTTTGAAACACGATTGCCAATATCACCCCGGCGACCCGGCCAAATGGCATTGCGGTGAATGCCAGCTGCATTTTTGCACCCGCTGCATGCCAGATGCTAACGCCAAACAACGTCGCGGGCTCTGCCCCAAGTGCAGCAAGGCAATGCGCTACTTAGGCGCCGCCACCGAAGTGGTGCCGTTCTGGCATCGGCTGGGCGCGTTTTTCCGCTATCCATTCCACACTGATCCACTGCTGGTTATCGCCATCTGCACACTGGTGCCGGCACTGGTACCGCAAAACCTACTGGGCATGTTGGTGTGGCTGTTGCTGGCGCTGGCGCTGATGAAATACACCTACGCCGTTATCAATCGCACCGCAGAAGGCCACCTCAAGCCACCACCGCTGGCCGAGGCGTTTAGTGGCAGCGGCTTTAACATTGTGATTTTGCAGATTCTGGTGTTTGCGCTGATGGGCGGACTGGTAACGGCCGCGGGCATGTTGGGCGGGCCCTTGCTATTAATGCTGACGCTGGCGTTTGTGGTGTTGGCCCTGCCCGCAAGCATTATGGTGTTAGCCATGGAGCGCAGCGTGGGCGCGGCGGTAAATCCCCTGAACCTGGCCACTTTGATCGCCCGCATCGGCAGCCCTTACTTCCTGCTTTACGGTTACCTGATTCTTCTGGTGCTGGCGTCTGGCGCGGCCCAGGATTTTGCCCTGACGCACTTTTCAGACTGGGTATCGCGGCCGCTGGCGGGTTTTCTTAACAGCACCTTTACCCTGATGCTATTTCACATGCTGGGTTATCTGCTGTTTCAGTATCAGGAGGAGCTGGGCTTTGCTGCGGATTATCAGGATGCTGTCGAACCCGAAGACCAGCACCACCGCGATCGCAGCCAGCGCTTTGATGCCGACCTGGACATGAACCTGAAAGATGGCAACTACGATCGCGCGCAGACTCTGCTGTTAGAGCAGCTCAAGCGCGAACCAGACAACTCGCTGCGCATTGGCCAACTCTACAGGCTGCTGGCGGCGCGCAATGATATTCGCAGCCTGCACGCGAACCATCCGCGCATCATGGCGTGGCTGGCAGCGCACAATAATGGCAAGGCCCTGGCAGACTTGCTGGTGCAACTGCAGCAGGCAGACCCACAATTCCGTTTGCAAGACGCCGAGCTTTCGGTAACGGTGGCCGGCGCGCTTTATCGCAGCGGTCACTATCGTTTGGCATTGAAGCTGCTGCAGGATTTTCACAAGCGCTTTGCCGACAGCCAGGCACTGGTGCCAGCCTATCTGCTGGCCGCGCAAACCCTGGCCAACGGCCTGGGCCAGTGGGAAAAAGCCACGGCGTTTTTGGGTTTCATTCAACGCAAGTGCCCGCAACACCCCCAGCACTCAGAGATTCAGCACTTCTTGGAGCAAGCTCAGGAACGCCAGCCATTGCGCGGCCCCAAAGCCAGCTTTAACATAACGAACTAGTGTTCTGCATAGCTAATTCATAAGCCTGTTGAACGTCTGGTGCCACCAGCGTAGCGCTACAACCACTGCCGGTAGTGCTGGGCCTTGGACGCCATCTGGCGTTTTTCAAATTCTGCCACCAGCAACCGACAGGCCTCGCTGACCATTAGCTCGCTGCCCGCGCCTCGCAGGCGCTCAAAAGCTTTTTCTGCGGTGCTCAAATCATGCTGTTTCAGGCTGGCAAACAGCACGCGGTTGTGGTCTTCCGCCGCCAATGGCTGGTGCGCCTCGCCTTTGGCCAGATATTCCCGCCATACCGCAATAACTTGATCAAATTGTTGCCTGCTGAGCGCATCATCCATCCGCTCGCGGCTAAAGTGGCGATACTCGGGCAGATCCGGGCGCAGTTGTGCCAGTTGTTGCTGATGTTGCAGTACCAACGCGCGCTGGGGATAAGCTTCTCGCAAAGCCTCAAAGCGCGTACGGGCCAGATCAAAATCCAGCGTAGATATTGCCGCCATAGCCTGCCCATAAGCCTCGGTAAAAGCGGCATCGTCCGCTTCAGGTTCAGGTTCGAAAAACGTATCTTTCACCTGAAACCAGCTTTTACCCAGCGCTCCCACTAGAACCGCACCTGCCAGCAGGCCGCCAGCGTGGGCCATATAGGCGACACCGGTAGCGCCGGCGTACCAGTAATCGTAAATTTCTTTACCCAGCCACACCGGCAGAATGGCGATAGCCGGCGCTCGAAAATAGTTGAAGTAGACGCCCAGGAAAATGAAAAAGCGGATTTTTTGCAGACCGTAAATCGCCACATACATGCCCATCAGCCCGGAAATGGCGCCAGACGCACCAATCAGCGGCACCAGGCTGCCCGCAGAGAATCCAGTGAACATCAGGCCAGAAAGCGCCCCACACAGCAGATAGGCCAACAGAAAGCGCGTAGCGCCCAAGGCTTTCTCCACGGTAAATCCCAGCAAAAACAGAAACACCAGATTGCCTAGCAAGTGTCCCCAGCCGCCGTGCAAAAACTGATAGCTGATAAGGCTGTGCAACGACAACTGCGCGGGTATCAGCCCAAAACGCTGGGAACTGAGCCGGCCAATAAAGTTGTCCTCAATAAAGCCGCGCTGCTGTTGCCAGCGTTCGCGTTCTGCGCTGGCCCACACCAGATCACGGTTATCGAGCAAATACTGATAAAAGTCGCGGTCCATCAGCAGGGTAACCGCCAGCCAGCCGCCTTTCTGATTGGCCTGTAGATTACGCATCTGCTGCAGCTGGTAAACCGACTCGCTATCACCCTGTTGGCGTATCTTACGCAGCAGGTAATCTTCGTAAACCGGCGCCTCCAGAGCCTGTAGATTATTTTTCAGATACTGGTTAACAGCCACCTGAAGCTTGCGCTGGTCGGCACCCTGATAAAACGTGAACACCAGCACGCAGGCCAGCATCAACCCTAAGGTAATCCAGGGCGGGCGTTTCCAGTTAACAGCGTTTTCAGCGGGAATAATCAGCATGGGTCGTCACATTTGATCACAATTGGCCACCTGTAAGCCGTGTTTTGTCATAGCGTAGCCTTGGTTGTGAGGTTTAATGGCGCTATCGACCAACCGCCTAATGCTGGTATTGTTCTGCGCGCCAATAGTTCGGCCTTAATATCTTAATATATAGTACGGCCTCAAAATCGGGCTTGAAAACCCGGTTTAAGAACCATCGTACGGCGTAAAACATTATCAGCCGGCCCCCGAATGCAAGGAAACCCCACATGACCGTTCTTGTTTTGGATAACCCGGAATTACTGGCCCTCGCAACTCTGGCGGAGGGTTTTCAGCCAGATTCATGCGCCGAGTCACACAAACCCCGTCAGCTGAAGTTCCATTACGGCTACAACAAACATCAGCTTAGCGCCGCCGACATGGACATGCTTACCCGTCACGGCCACTACTTGCTCCGCAACGTTCATCTACATGTGCGCGTACACGGGCATTCCGACGCCTTTGGTAGCGACGACTATGGTCATTTTCTGTCGCGCATGCGGGCCAGCGCCGTGGTACGTTTTTTAATTGAAGAGGGCGTGGATGAACAGCGTTTAAAAGCTGTCGGCTGGGGCTCAGACCGCCCGCTGGCAACACGGGCAGATCACGCGGCCAACCGCCGGGTGGAACTGGAGTACGTGCAACACAGCGTCTCCAGCGCGCTGTCCGGCTAATTTGCCCAGACCCCGGACATTTTTCGACCTAACCGTATACTTGAAACACGTTCAGCAGCAGCAATACGGCGATCATCAGAATTGAGACCCAGGTTAGCAAAATACCCACCATGCGGGCCTTGTGGGGCCCGCCATGGCCCTGGAACATGCCCCAAGCGTGCAATATGCGCCCCAAGACAAAAGCCATACCAATCCAGTAAATAAAACCGTTGGAAACGCCGTTCAGCTCGGCAATACCCAACATCAGCAGGGTCAGCGGTGCGTATTCCACCAGATTACCGTGGGCCCGCACGGCAGCCTCAAAATCGAGATCTTCCGTAATACCCATACCCTTGCCGTATTTGATTCGGTACTTAACCACAACGGCAGACAAAACCAGCAGCAAAATTCCGATAACAGCCGCGAAAACACCGGTTATAGGTACAATCATATTCAGTCCTGTTGATCAATGAAATGCCCGCGCAGGCCATGCCTGCGTCGCGGACAGGTGACGGAAGCTAACTCACTGTGCCTTACTTTCACCCAGCTCGGCAATTGCCTTGGCCATAGCGCTGTGGCAGCGCGCGATCAGTTCGGGTATGTCTTTGTTGGTCATGCCAGTGGTTTCAATGGCCGGTAAAACCCTGAGTGGAACCGGTTTGCGGCGGCCCAGCCAGCCCAAGGAATCATCCTGGTACTGGCCAACACACACCATCACCAGCGGTGATCCGGAGGCAATGGCCGCGTAAAATGCACCTTTTTTAAAACTCTGCAGCCCTTTACCACGGCTGCGCGTGCCCTCTGGGAAAACCCACAGGCTTTTGCGTTCGTGAACAATGGTATCGCCTACCGCCTGCATGCTGGCAACGGATTTGCGCGAGCGCGAACGGTTCAGAATTACGTTGCCACCAAGCCAGAATACCTGTCCGAAAAACGGCACCCACAACAGCCCCGCCTTGCCCACCGCCACCAAGCGCCGCGGCACAACATCCCCCACGATCAAAAAATCGTCGTTATGCTGGTGATTCGCAATCACCACCATGGAACGGTCTTTGGGCATATTCTCCGCGCCGTACAGCGGGCGCTGCATGCCAAGAACTGCGCGCCCGAAACGGGCACATACCCCCGCCAGAATACGGTTATTATCTGGATTAAAGGGCCGCGCCAAATACAGCACCATCGACAGCAGACAAAGCAGTAATACACCCGTCCAGGCCAGTATTTTTCTTAGTAGGGCCATAACATAGCAACTCTGTGTCCGATATTTTGGCGCACAAGTGTACGTCAGCTTTACGGCCCGGAGACAGTCCCAATTTGCTCAAACACCCACACCGCAGAATCCAGAGCGTTGCCGGTTTCGCCAAACAGGGGATGCACAAACAGAATCAGCAACATAACCAGCCAAAGACCGGCGGCATCACGGCCACGCCTCAACCCGGCTATGGTGCGGCGCACCAGCGCACGGCTGAACGATATTACCTGCGAAAAAAATAGACCTGTCATTATCATAATCAGCACCGCCGTTTTGTGTTGGTCAGTTGTGTTAGTACGTTGCGTTGGTAGATTTATGGCAACAGCACTGTATGACCGCAATATGGCAACGACAGCGGGCAACTGTGATCAATTGTGGCAAGCTCCGCAGCACAACCCTTTTGCCCTTGTGCAGCGCGAGCGTCATCACTATCTTAGGTTTACAGCACTGCTCGCCTATTAACCCCTCATCCACTCACCGGGCCACCATGAACAAGCATCTGGCACTGATCGAAGACGAACCCGCCATCCGCGATAATTACCGCGCTGCTTTCGAGCGCAGGGGCTTTTCTGTGTCTACCTACGGTGACCGGCCAGCTGCCTGGCAGGCATTACAGCGGCAGTTACCGGACCTGGCGATTATTGATGTGGGCCTGGGGAGCGAAGCCGAGGGCGGGTTTACTTTGTGCCAGGACTTACGCCGGCAGTCCGCCACACTGCCGATTATTTTTCTGACCGCTCGCGACAGCGACATAGACTCCGTGCACGGCCTGCGCCTGGGCGCAGACGACTACGTCACCAAAGACATGAGCATGGAACATCTACTGGCCCGCATTAATGCATTGCTGCGCCGCGCAGACGCCTGGAATCAGGCCCATCAACAGCCCGACGAATTGCTGGCAAGAGGCAAACTGACACTGAATCTGGACCGCATGAGCGCCAGCTGGAACAACCAGGCCGTTGAGCTGACGGTCACCGAGTTCTGGATGCTGCACGCACTGGCCCGCCACCCGGGCCATGTGCGCAGCCGTGTTCAGCTGATGGACGCGGCCAGCACGGTACTCGATGACAATACGGTGACGTCGCATATCAAACGTATTCGTGGCAAATTCAACGCTCTGGATCGCGACTTCAACAGCGTTCAAACGGTTTACGGCATGGGTTATCGCTGGCACGACCACAATGCCTGAGCGTGCCATTTTCGGCCCAAGCCAAGAGCCGTGCGCGTGGCCGCACTGAGCCTGAAACGCCAGCTGTTGCTGGTAAGCCTGTTGATGTTGCTGGTTCCTCTTGCCGGGGTTCAGTTTGCGCTTGAGTTAGACAACATTCTGCGCCAGCAGGCCCAGCAACAATTGCAGCAACAGGCAAATCGCCTGGCCCTGCTGGCGGGTGATGAGCTGCTGGCACAGCCACCGTTGGCCGCCGGCACGTTTGCTGTTTATACCGCGGCTCAGAATAGCGCCCTCCTGCTTGACGGCTACGCCGATGATTGGCCGGGCTACGATTCCTCCGAGCCGTTCCCGCCGTCGGCGCAGGCACCTCTGTCCGCTCTTCAACCTTGGCAGCAGCTGCCCGGGGCCGCCCCTCAGCCTAGCGCGCTTTACTGGCAGGCCAGCCACAGCGATAAAACCCTGTATCTGCTGATTCGCATTCCAGGCCAGCCACCTCAGCTGTTCAATCCCGGCGCGCCGCGGCTGGCCCACCACCGGTTATTGCTGCAACTGTTCAGTGGCGCCAATGAGCTCCGTATAAACCCGCGCAATCAGGCCTGGTTGCTACGCCCGTCGGCACCCGGACAGCTGCCGGCCCGCAGCGGTGCTAACTGGACCGAAACCGACCCCCGCGTGAACGCGTTCTGGCAACCGGTGGCCAATGGCTGGCAGCTGGAACTGGCCCTGCCCCGGCCTGCCGCGGGCAGCCGCATAACGCTTGCCCTTTATGGAGGCGAAGGTGTGGCTGCTGAAAGTCCGCCATTGGCGCAGATTCCAGCGGCTGCGCTGGTTCGCCGCAACGCGGATCTGGAGCAGACGCTGGCCAGCTGGCTAGACAGCGGCCAACAACTGCGAGTAATGGAAGAATCCGGTTGGGTTATCGCCCGTCAGCAGCGCACAGTCTTAACCAAGCCGGCGACCACGACGGGCATCGAGCCAAGGTCTGCACGCATCGACCAAGCAGATGAAAACGCCTCGTGGCTACAACAGGTAGGGCAGAATCTGCTGAAGGCGCTGGTGAAAGCCAATCAACCCGACTCGATTCTGGTGAATGAACAGCTCTGGCGCCAGTTCCCGGTTAATCTTCCCGCCCCGGCGTTGATGCGTCACAGTAACGATAGCCTGTGGCTGAGCGCACAGGCTCCGGTGTTTGGTGGGCGAACACTGGTGCTGGAGCAATCGCTGGATCAACTGCTGAACATTTCAGGCGCCGCTCTGGGCACCGTACTGGCCCGCAGCTTTCTGATTATTATTGGCTTGGTGGTGGTTCTGCTGGGTTATGCCAGCTGGCTGTCGTGGCGCATTAGCCGTTTGGCGAAATGGGTCACCCAGTGCGTGGATGCCGATGGCCGAATGGCTCCTCAGGTGCCGTTGCAGCCAAAGTCAGGTATCGGTAACGACGAGCTTGGCCAGCTTCAGCAGCGCTTTAACCGGCTAGTCAGCAGTCTTCACGGTTACAACCAATACCTGGAAAGCTTCTCACAGCGCTTGTCTCATGAACTGAAAACGCCACTGGCGGTGGTACGCTCATCCCTTGATAACCTGACTCACTGCGCCGATGAAGCCGAGCGGCAAAATTATCTGACCCGTGCCCAAAGCGCTGTGGCCAGGCTTAGCGGTATTTTGCGCAGCATGAGTGAAGCCACACGGCTGGAGCAGAGCCTGGAAGCCGAACACAAAGAGGTGTTTGACGTGGCTGAAGTGCTGACGCAGGTAACAGCTGCCTACCAGGCGTTGGATCCGCACCACGTTATTGTGTACCGGGGCCCGGAGCACGGCAGTCATGTTTTGGGGTCGCCGGAGCTGTTGGTACAGCTTTTGGATAAGTTAGTCGACAACGCGCGGGACTTTACCCCTGAAGGCCAACGTATTGAGCTGAATCTGCGGCGAGTTGACCAGGGCTGGCAACTCGGCGTATTTAATCAGGGCTCCCAACTGCCCGCCGGGGCGGATATTTTCTCGGCGTTTGTGTCCCATAGAGTAGGCCAGATCAACACGTCTGAACATCATCTGGGCCAGGGCCTGCTGATTGCGCAGCTGATTGCGAACTACCACCAGACCCGCCTGGAGGCGGAAAATAAGAGCCGAAACGGCCTTGACGGCGTGACGTTCCGGCTGGTGATTCCCGCCGCTGAATCAGGCGCGGATATAAATTCGACGCCGCCTTAACCACCGAGTAATCGCCTACTAATCGCTTACTAGTCAACTACCGGCGAGCGCGGGCCGTGCTGACGGAAGAACTGCTGCGCTGTGCGGCCATTGCGGACACCGCGAGCGGTCGCGAAACGAATGGCTTGCTGGTGCAGGGCCTCACGATCGCCAACTTCGGCAAACAACGCATCAATCGCCTGCAAGTAAAGCTCCTGGGAAAACGCATAGAACGAGAGCTGCACGCCAAAGCGATCAGCCAGGGAAATCTGCTCTTCTATAGCTTCAGCCGGATGAATTTCACCCCCGCGACTGTGGCTACTCATATTGTCTGCCATATACTCGGGCATCAGGTGGCGACGATTCGAGGTGGCGTACACACGCACATTCTCCGGTGGCAGTTCCAGCGACCCTTCCAGAACGCTTTTCAGCGCCTTGTAGCTGGTTTCACCGGCCTCGAATGAGAGGTCATCGCAAAATATAACGAAGTGGTAGGGCAAGTCCCACAAATCATCAACAATCTCAGGCAGGTGCACCAGGTCGTCTTTATCCACTTCAATCATTCGCAGGCCCTGTGCCTGATAGTGGTTCAGCAGCGCTTTGATCAAAGACGACTTGCCAGTACCACGGGCGCCCCAAAGCAGTACGTTATTAGACGGCTCGCCCTGCAAAAAACGTTCGGTGTTCAGCGCCAGCGCCTGTTGCTGTTGGTCTACGCCGGTCAGCGACCCCCAGGTAACCGGATCCAGGCGGCGAATAGCACGCAGGCCGGAACGGTGCCGGCGCCACACGGCGGCCGGCGTGGTGCGCCAGTCGATAGATTTGGTAACCGCCATAAGTTTCTCCCTGTAGTCATCTTGAAAGCAGGCACTGTAGCGCAAAGCGGTTTGCTGTAAACAAAAAAAGGCGTGGCAACTTAATGCCACGCCTTTTTCGCTCTTTAGTCGGTCTTAGCAGCAGTCCTTGTTAAAACTGAAACTTCACGCCAACCTGACCGGTGTCGAATTCCGGGCCGCTGTTGCTGAGCTGACCGTTAAAGTCATCTGAGTCGATGTCGATGTCATAGCGGTTATATTCCGCAAACGCCGTAAGGTGCTCGGTTACACGAAAATCCACGCCCACGCCCACAAGCGGGCTGACGTCATCGTAGGTTTCGCTTTCGCCGAAAGCGTCAACATCTAATGACGAAGCAAACGCACCGGCTTTACCATACACACCAAAGCTCTGGGTCAGCGGTAAGCGTCCCACTGCGACCAAATTCACACCTTTAAGCTTGCCATCAACGTCGTCTTTACCAAAATTGCCAAAGTCGATGTACCCGGCTTCCAGCGCAAAGAACGGGTTAAACTGATAACCCACTGCGGCGCCGAGCAGATCGTTATCGTCTTTAAAATCACCACCGTGTGATTTGTAACCACCGTAACTACCGCTGATGTAAGGGCCCGAAGACTCGCGATCTACAGAGCCTTGGGCAAGAACAGTCGGCGCAGCGAAAACGCTGGCTGACAAAACCGTGGCGCAAGCAATACGAGATTTATAATTCATAACGGGGTTATCCTCGTTGTTCGTCTATAAAGATTTGAGTTAAGCATCTTCAACGTTTGCGACGACGGCTTGTATGAAAAGACTGTCGCCAGCACGTACAGCCAGATTAGCCGCCATCGTGTCTTTTTTGGGTTACAAATACCGTAAAAAGCCTTCATCTTCTGTTAACGTGCGAAACTCAATAAAACCCCCAAGTTCGCTCAGAGGAAGGCTTTTCAGGCGTCCCGGGTTGGCTGTTTGATTAAAAAGAAGTGAAAAACCGGAGCGTCGCTATGGCCGAGCTGGATAAACAAAGCTCAGCTCACGGGCGCGATCACATTAGGGCGGGGTATCTGCGACAGGGGTTTGCGGTTCGGCAGGAGCAGTCGCGTTTTTTTCTGGCTGTTCCATCATCGCCATACCGCCTTGCAGCAACAGGCGTCGAAGGCGAGAGTCGTCGTGCCCTGCAATACCGGCTGCAAACGCAATAGCAATGGCTTCCAGGGGGTTGTCTGTAATCGCAGAACGCAAAATCTGTATCGGCGAGCGGGAAGCAGACTTGGCGCTGCCCTCGCTACCGCTTTGATCTTTCGAAGAACGCCCGGGGCTGGCCAGTCGATAGAAAAACAATGCAACCAACAACACGCAAGCCAGCCCGGAAATGGCCATCGCCCCGGCTTGCCCCACCAACGGGGCAAGCGCGAGGGTGCCTGCGTTCACCAGCAAATGCAGCCCGGTAAGCAGCAGCGCCGCTAACAAAATCAACGCCATTACAAAACCTATCAGCGCAGCTGCGGCTTTGCGGATGGTGCTTTTTATAGCGGCAGAATCAAACATAATCAGCGATCGAGCATCTTACCAACCACAATGCCCGCTAGAAACATCAAGATGATGCTCAAAAACGGGCGCTCTTCAATTTTGTGCTCAACGCTTTCCACCGTTTGCGAGCCGGCTTCCGTGGCGCGGGCTATCGCTTTGTCACCGCTGGCACGAAGCTGGTCGAAAATCGCGTGAGTTTCCTTGCTGATTTCGTCTTTCAGATTGCTGGCACTGTTTGCCTGGCCACTGGCCACGGCCTTGGTCAGTGCGGCCAGATCTTCCCTGAGCGCTGTAAGATCGTCTTTAACGCGAGCGTAATCGTCTTGTGCGGATTTGTGTTCCATGTGCTGTCTCCCGACTTGGTTGAGTAATCCAGAAACGTGATGTGTAATCGACTCTTTATTCGGCCCTTCATTCGATTCTTCATTCGACAACGGATGGAGAATGTTTCTTTCCATCAACGCTGACATTGCGGCTGCCAGCTCAAATAACTCTAGCACAGTGGCCTGAAGGCACCATGACAGTCCATTAATGCAACGGCGTTCGGGCCAGACGGTAAAAACCTACTGAATGCCAGGCGACTCCGGTTCATCATTTCGCACTCGCATAAAACTGGCAAATCGCGGCAGGCCGGTGGCGGTGTGGCCGAAATGTTTGAAGGTAATAACGCTACCCAGTGGCGGTGGTTCTGCGCGTTCGGCATCGCTGAAACCGCTGCCAATGCGAAACTCCCTTTTACCAGCCAGCCTCACCCGCAGCGCGCCCATCATCCCCTGATATTTGCCCTTGCCCGGCAGAATGCCAACAACAATCGCTTCGGCGTCGTCAAAGCGCTTCACTTTTAACAGGTCATCCGAGCGACCAGCCTTATAAAGGCTAGCGCCACGGCGCAGCATCAGCCCTTCGCCGCCGACAGCAATCATTTTATCCCGGCGAGCCATCAGCTGCTGATGGCTTCCGGGCCGTTGCTGCTCAACCAAGGCCAGATAGGGTGACCCCGCTTGACTGACCAACTCGCGCAAACGGGGAAGACGTTGATCGAATGTCTGGTCGATCAACGGCAAATCGAACACCATAAAACGCACAGAACGCCAATCCGCATCGACGGGACGAACGGTGCGCACAATGCCAGAAAGTTGTGCGAAATGGCCGCGCCCCAGCCACAGCTCGCCGTCTAACGGCTGCGGCGGGAAATCACTGACAAACCAGTCAGGCGCCTGAAACGGATTGCCGCGGCGGGACCACAGGCGCTCACCGTCCCAATAAGCCCGCACTCCATCCAGTTTTTCGCTCACCCAATAATCCGCAAGCGGCGCGCCCTGCTGATACACATTGGCCAACGGAACCTTCGCTGGCGCACCAAGCACCACGGCCGTCATCAGCGCAAGACTCGCCAACAGGCCTGAACCCAAGCGCTTCGTCCATAATATGCCGGACATTAACAACTCCCTTTACAGCGTTACGTTAATACAGACTGCGCGGCAGGCGGAACCCACTCAGCAGTTGCTGGGTAAAAGGGTTGGTGTTACTGCCGGCGTGCAAGCGGTAACGCATGGCACCCTCATCAACTGTGAATTTAACGTCTACCGCGGTGCTGTCGACGCCGGTTAAATCAGCGTTTTCCAACAGCCGGAACAGCGCCCAGGGTCCCTGCTGCGAAAGACTGCGGGGCGACCTGTTAACTTCAACCGGCACCAGGGTGATGCGGCTTTGCACGTTATCCCGCAGGGTATTGGGCCACACCAGCGGAATGCTCTGCCGCGGCCCGTGGTTAAACTCCACCAGTTGGCCATCCAGATTCATCACGCTGCGGCGCTTGTTGGAGGTAAGGTTCAGCGGCTCTAATGCGAACTCCACGTCCAACGATCCCGACGTTGTAAAGTAGGCACGGCGAATGGCATCCGCGCTGGCCAAGGCCGCCGTTACTTCCCGCCGCAGTAACCCGGCACGAGCCAATGCCCCGGACTGCTGCGGATAATCTTCCACAAATAGTTTTAGCTTCTGGTTATAGAAGGTTTGCAAGGTGCCGCCCGGCGCAAAGAATTGTTCAAAATCCTGCAGCGCCGCATCTCGGTCGGTGCCGGCCTTGAAGGGATAAAACGGAGCCAGATTTTGGGCGAACGGCTGGTACACCTCGCGAAACCACTCGCGCTCTAGCTGCGCCACTGCGCTGTCCAGCAGTACCCGCCAGCTTTCACTGGCCAAGTGGCCGAGCATCCGGTTTAGTGGTTCGGGTTGATAAGCCGCCATTCGCTGAAGAGTGAAGATCGGATCTGCACCTTCCAGGTCTAATCGCGCCCTTGCGGCCGCCAAAGCAGATTTGCCGCTGTCTGGAGCCTCCTGAATATTACGCAGATATTGATGCAGCTCTGCAACCACCAGCATGATTTCGTCCAGCTCGCTGGGGTCTTCGCCTTGCGACAGAGTTAACCGGTTCAAATCACTGAACTGGCGTTCGATGTTCTGCAGCACGGCCAGCCTGGGTGGCACTTGCGCAGGGGTTAATGCCAGCCCTGCCGCTGCAGGCGAGGCCTGGCGCAAATCGTTGCTTAGGCCCGCCGCCAGCGAGGTGTTTTCGCGCAGCTGCTGCAACACGCTTGCCAGAGGCTGATAACTGCTGCCCAAGCTCTCCAGAATCCGTACGCCGTGGTTCAAGTCCTCAAAACGATGGATCTTCAGGCGGCTGAGCGCGCCACGCCAGTGGCGCACATATTCTTGCGAGTAAATGTTGTGCAAGCCGGCCTGCAGTTGCTGTTGATCGGCCGGGCTGAAATCAATGTTGTCACGCCGGCCCAGCACCCAGGCGTCTATCAGCGCCAGCTCGGTTACCCTTCCCGCGCGATCCAAAAACCATTTTTGCAAGCTGTCACGCGTAAACAGAGCCGGTATCAGCATAGGGTTGTCATCACTCACTGAGGGCAAAGACGTTGTGTCAGCATCCACAACGCCGAATACGGTAGCAAAGGCCGGGCCGCTGCTGCGGGCCAGATCCCTCGCTGGCGGCAACTGCCTTGCGGCGGCCTGCTCCAGGTCTCGGTATACCCGCCGTAATGTGGGCACACGCCCAAGTTCATACTGAGCCCACTCTACGCGACCGCTGAACGGCGCCAGAACCATACGAGCATTGACGTCACCGGCCTCAGCCCAGCCTGCCAGATTGGTATTCTCAAGGCCGTAATCCAGATGCGTCAGCAATTGCTCCTGGCGCTCACGCTGACCCGGATACAGGCGCTGCCAATAATCCTGAAGATAGCCGCGAACCATGTCTTTGCGGCGACCGCTGGCGTCATACAACATACGCAACACCCGCAAGTGCTCCAGACTATCGTTGCTGTAGTTGCCGTTGCTGTAGTTTGAATAGTTTGAAGAGCCTAAAGAGTCAGAAAGGCCCAAAGAGCCTGGCGAACGTGGAGATCCGGGTGCGGCCACCATCTGTTCACTGACGGCAAACATCAACGCCGGTAAAAACTGATAGGCCAGCATGTCGCGATAGGCGCCTTCCAGCGCTGGCGCAATCTGATCGCCCCGGTACAGACCCATATCCCGCAGCCACGGCGCAGCTTTTTTACGTTCGCCAAATGCCAGAGTGGCGTCGCGCAACCGATTCAGAGATCCCAGCAGTTCTGCGCCAGACACAGCACGGTCAACATTCACCGTCGCGGTGCTGTTTAAAAACGCCTGCACCTGGGCCTCGACCATCAATGCCGCTTCGGCATTTTTAGTAAAGTAATGCTGCCAGCCGGCGCTCATTAGCCCGCCAGCGGCCAGTGCCAAAACCGCGGCGACTGCAATCTTACGTTGCCGTCTGAAGCAGCGCTGACCTTGGCCGGCCAGGCCCTCCTCCGCCATAAAAATCGACGCAAACAATTGCGACGCAAACATCGGTACCGATCGCCGTTGACGTTGGGCCGGCTGAACGGGACCGGTTAACCGGTAATTGGCCGCAGCCGCCGTTACAAATGCGTCTTCGGGCACGCCTTCCTGGCGCACCGAGGTAAAATAACTGCCGCGCACCAGCGCCGGATTAGAGAAGCCATCGGCTGCTAGCAGCGTAGCCAGATAGGCTTCAAGTACCGGCGCAAGACCGGCCATCTGGCGGGTGAAGGAATAAGCGGCAGCCCGCGTTTCAGCGTTGTGACTGGCGCCCAGCACCTCTGGCAGACGTGCCATCAGGCCCTGCACCAGCTGTTCATAGCGTTCGGCGAACTGCGTTAGCCAACGGTCGTTATCGCCGCCGCGATGAAGTTCGAAGGTAAAACCCAAGGGCTGCTCCAGCTCGGCCTTTGGCCAACTGGCGGCGAAGCTCTCAAAGCCGTACAGCAAGTCCATTTTTGTGAAACAGATGTAAATTGGCAGCTGTGGGCCGGTTTTTTCCATCAACTCACGCAGGCGATTGCGAAGAACGATGGCCTGGGCCTGGCTTTGCGGTTCGCCAGCCATGCTCAATTGGGCCAAATCGATCACCATTAGCACACCGTTGAGTGGCTGATGCGATCGGTTGCGTTGAAGCCAACCCAGAAAGTGCCGCCACAGACGGTGCTGAATCTCGCCGCTGATGCCGCCTTCATTATTCTCACCAAGAAGCTCGCCGGCAGGATCAATCATCAAACCGGTGTCAGCCACCCACCAATCGAAACCGAAGGGATTACGGTCGGTACGGTTGTTACGGGTAACATCGGACAACGCCCAGGACTGCCCGCAACCCTGAATCAGGCTGGTTTTACCAGCGTTTTCAAGTCCCATTACCAGATACCAAGGCAGCCGATAAGCGCCGTGCCGGCGCGAGTGCTTACCCCGTAGCGCAGCCAGTTGCCGGTCCAGCAAGCGCTGTTGTTTGCGCTCGAACGGCAACACTGGATCTTCCTGCTCCTGCGCTACAGCGGTTTGCGATTGTTGGTTTTGGCGTAATCGCCGCGCCAGCATTAAGCCCCACAGCAACGTAACCAACAGCACGGCCGCCAGTGTTACCAAGGAGCGGGCCTGCCAGCTCGCAAGGGGAAATTCACCGTTCAGCGACCAGCGTGGCCCCAGCCACCAGACGGCAGCCAACGCAAGTGCCAGCGCCACAAACAGGGCACGAGGCGCTACGCGACGTAAATGCGGCGTCACCACGGCAACAGTGCGGCCGAGTCGTAATACATAAGTCCACATGGCATCCCTTCCTGCGGTTTAAGGTTAAATTCGATGATTTCAGGCTGGCGGTTCAAACTGTTTCAGTAAACTCGGTTCCCAGGTTTCCAGTGTCCGGCCCTGCAGCTGCTGTCGTAAGTCCTGCTGTTGTTGCTGCGCCAGAGTTATCAGCCCACTGTGTTGAAGTAGACGGTTAGACGCCAGGCGCCAATAAAAGCGTTCACGGGGTTCGCGAGCACTCAGCAAGCCGTCCTCCAAAATCTGCATGGCGGCGGCCAAACCGCAGTCGGCCAGCCGCTCACAAGCCTGTTGATAAGCCTGGTTCCACGGGTTGGCAGCAGCAGGCGTTGATGTGCTGCCCGTCTGTGGTGCCTGCAGCCAGAGCATGGCCTCCGCGCATAAAAACTCGGTACCGTCGCTGAAAGTCAGGTGTTGCAGGGTCGGCAGGCGTTCCACAAAAGCGGCCAACGCCCCACGAATCGCTTCAGCACATCGGCTATGGCCTAATGTCTGCGCCGCTCGCGCACTAAGCCAGTGGCCGTCAAGCCAGAACGGACTTGCGGCTACGCTTTGCTCGATACGCTGCCAAACCTCTCCGTTTGCTGCCTTCGCCAAGGCATCCTGGTAGTCGGCCACCCGGTCCGCACTGATCGCTGCGAGCTCAGTGCGTACACCGTCGCGTGTTGGCGGTGCGCCGCTGATGCTAAACCAGAGCGCATGGCGGCGCAGTTGGTAACCCAGAGGGTTGGCCACGTCTGTGGTGGTGAGCAGTTCTGCAACTTTCAGCAGGCTCTGGCGGGTAGCACGTTCGTTGTTTGGGTCCAGAGTGAGCGAATCAGGGACAATCACCAAGCTCGCTGTTGCTGGTTTGGCAGAATCTGCAAGCGGATGTTCTGCGCTCTTGCCCTCGTTTTTATTGGTCGAGCGGATTGTTTTCGACGGCGCAAAATCGGTGGGCAGTCTGGCCAGTGTCTGTTGTAAACTTTTTACCGGTTCAGCGGGCAGCTGTTGCGCAGGCAGCAACGTTAGAATTCGCGACAGAGCTGCCTGGCAGAATGCTTGCCCATCGCCCTGGCTGGCGTCAAAACTCAGAGCATCGACATGCTTCGCTGCCCGCTGCAACATCTGTTTGAACAGCATCTGCCGGGCCCGCTCTCCCTTGACCCCGGGGTGGGGCCAGGCTTGCGCCCACCAACTGTCCAACACGCCGGCGAGTAGCCACAACGCCAGAGCGAAGCGTTCACCGCCGCCACCTCTGAGCAGACACAACAAAAGAAAGCCGAATACTTTCAGATCTTTACTGCGGTCTGAAAGAATACTGAGCGCTTCCCGCTCTACCTTGGGCCAATCAATAGTGGTGTGTGCCAGCGAGCCCATTTTCATTAATTCCTGGTCCAGAAAATCAAGCGCCGGATCGTCTTCCAGGCACTCGCCAAATTCGGGCCCGGCTCCTTGGTCGAGCGTTCCTAATACCAGGTCTACATAAGGATGTTGCTCAATGGCTTGCATAGACTCTCCTATCACCAGCCGCAGGCGTTGCGCAGCGGTTTGATGGCGCTGGAAAAGCCCGCCAGATCAAACACCAGGCCATCGATTGAGCTGACATTAGCCTGCACTCGCACTTGCGGCATGAGCGCCAGCGTTTTAGCCAGCGCTATGGACGGCAGCCCACGGCCGGCGCTGAGCATGTAGCCGTCGTCGCGCAGGCGCCACAGTGACGGGTCACCGTTGATGTTCACCCGGACCCGATCCTGACCTAACGGCTGCGGCAACATCAGCGCCAACTCGGTAATATTGTTATGGCATTGCAGTACCATTAAAGGCCGTGGCAGCGTGGCACCCAGAGCCGGCAACGTAAGCAGCAAACCAGCGGCCATGCCACTGTCGTGATAAACCCAGCCGTCACGGTTATCGCCAGCCGCTTGAGCATAGGCCTGGCGCCAACGTTCTGAGTTCGGTAGTTGGGGCTCCTCGTGGGCACTCTGAACCGCCAGCGGCGTGGCGAAAACCCCATCAAAACACGCCAGGCGCTGCAAGCGCCTAGGCTCACCGGTACACTCCCGTGCCTGCTCCATTAGCCCGCTGTAGGCGGGCGCAGCGGGCAGCAAAAAAAGGCCAGCCAACGCCCAGCGACAGCATTTCTGATAGTGCGCAGCCGCTTTTTTGATGGCGAGAATCATGGGTGCATCACTTCATATTTCAGGCATTTATGCGCAAGTGTTCGCTTTGGCAATCCCAGGCTCTGTGCTGCCTGGCTGCGGTTGCCGTGGTACTGCTGCAAACGCTGACGAATCAGTGCCGCTTCAAAGGCCTGAGCAGCGGCCTTCAGGTCTTGCACCTGAGCCAGTGGCGGCAGGCCCGCCAGAAATTCACGATCAAGGTTGTCGCTGCGCTGAGCACACTGATCGCTGACTAGCGGGGCAGCGCCGCTGTTATAGGAGCCATCATTAAATGGGTCATCCAGACGAATAACGTCAGGCTGAATATCATCACCGAGTGGGGTCTGCAGACAGGCCAGCTCGATCACATTGCGTAATTCACGCACGTTGCCGGGAAAATCATAGTGTTTCAGCCGCCGCAATCCACGGCTACTGATGCCCTGAGGGCCGGCACCTTCACGCTCGCAGTAGGCACGAATGAAATGGCGGGTCAAAGCTTCCAGATCGTCGGGGCGCTGACGCAATGGTTCAATCCGCAGTGGAAACTGGTTCAGACGGTAAAACAGATCGCGGCGAAAGCGACCGTCATTAATGGCCTGCTGCAACGGCTGATGGGTCGCCGCCACCAAACGAAAATCCGAATGCTGTTCCTGTTGCGCTCCCAGGGGCCGGAACTGTCCGCTTTCCAGTACCCGCAGGAGTTTGGCCTGCAAGGTCAACGGCATATCTCCAATTTCATCAAGAAACAGCGTGCCACCGCGGGCCTGCGTCAGCAGCCCTTCCTGGGCTCGATCCGCCCCGGAAAAAGCGCCTTTGGTATGACCAAAAAGCTGACTTTCCAGCAAGGTATCGGGAATGGCGGCGCAATTCACCACTACCATCGGTCCTTTGGCTCGAGCCGAAAATTCGTGCACCGCCTGCGCCACGACATCTTTGCCACAACCGGTTTCTGCCTGTACCAACACCGCCAGCTGGCTGCTCGCAGCACGCACGGTTTGCAGGCGCAACTCGTCCATCTGCTGCGAATGACCCACCAGCACGGCCGCCAGTCTTTTGGCCCGCTGGCGCAGCAATTGCGCACCCTGCAGATGATCCAGCGAACGTTTAAGCAGCCGGCGCTGCCAAATCTGATCATGGTTACGCAACACACTGACCCATTGATGGCTGATAATCTGGCGCAGGCTGCGGTAGAGCGCCTGCTCGGTCACCCTCGCCCACTCCGGCTGGTCACTGCACAGCACCAACACGCCCAACGTGCGTCCGTCACTGCCAAAAAAAGGTTCCAACCACATGGATTCAGGCCGGCCACTGAGATCAGTCAACGCCTGAAAACCCGGATGTTCCAAGCGATAACCAGCAACCCGCGACAACGCGCAGGGGCGACCGCTTTGTAACAAATGAGCAAATGGGTGGCTGAAATCATCACAGACAAATTCGCTGGCGCCTTGCGAAGATTGTTGATCGACCAGCGCGCTGCAATGCAGAGTGCGGCCGCTTAAGTCCAGCTCTAGCGCCCAGCAGCGCTCCAGGCCAAAGGTTCTTTGCATCTGGCTAGTGGCCGTGCGCAGCAAGTCCGGCAGATTTTTTTGCCCAATCAGCGCCAGCGCCAAGTCGATACCGGTGTGCAGTTCCGTCTGCATCTGTCCCATACCCGATTGTCCGTTTTAAGGTGTGTAATGTGAGGTGGCCGTTCAGGCAACCGTGCCACTGAATCCGTTTTCGCCGACGCTCAGGGTGACCCGCGCAACCGGTTCCCGCCGCGCCAGTTTTTCCAGTAGGGCCAGTGACACTTTCGGCAGCAGTTCGCCCTCAATAACGGCCTCGAGCATGCGGGCGCCATTTTCACTGTGCAGAGCGCGCTCGCGGATGGCGCCAGCAAGATTACCATCCAGCACCACCTCGGCCTGGTAGCGCTGGCCGATCTGCTTGGCCAGTCGCTCCAGTTTGTCCACAACGATGCAGTCGAGAGTGCTGTCGTTCAGCGGCAGGTAAGGCACTACCTGCATACGCGCCAACAGCGCCGGCTTGAAGAAAGCGGCCAGCTCCGGGTAAATCGCTGCGATGAGTGCTTGCGGCTCATCGGCGTTTTGCACAATGGTCTGGTGGCCAAGATTTGAGGTCAGGAAGAACACAATATTGCTGCAATCGATCAACCGGCCTTCGCCATCCGCCATTTCCCCTTTGTCGAAGGCCTGGTAGAAAAGGTTCAGAACATCTGGATGGGCTTTTTCCACTTCATCCAGCAGCACCACCGAATAGGGTTTTTGGCGCATTGCCTCGGTGAGTAAACCGCCTTCGCCAAAGCCTACGTAGCCTGGGGGCGAGCCAATCAGGCGCGATACGGTGTGCTTTTCCTGATACTCGGACATATTGATGGTGGTCAAAAACTGTCGGCCACCGTAGAGCAGCTCGGCTAACTGAATCACGGTTTCCGTTTTGCCCACACCACTCGGGCCCGCCAGCAGGAAAGCGCCCATTGGCCTGCCGGGGCGGCGCAGATCCGCGCGGGCGGTCAGTAAATGCTGATGGATTGCGGCAATGGCGCTATCCTGACCTTTGATGTGGGCGAACAGATACGCCGGCAGGTGGGTGATTTTCTCCAGCTCGTCGCGGCTCATACGGTTGACCGGAATACCGGTCCAGTCGGCGATGACCGCGGCAATCTGACGTTCGTCTACCCGCGCGTACACCAACGGCTCGTCGGCCTGCAGCTGCGCAAGCTGCTGCTCAATAGTGCCGGCTTCTGCGGCCAATTCGGAATCGCCAGCCAGTAGCTGTTCTTGCACCTTAATCAGCCGCTCGACCAGCTTACGCTGGGCTTGCCAACGCTGTTCCAGCTCGCTTGCGGCGACCTGCAATGACGCTAACAATTCGTCGAGTTCTATTTGCCGTGCGCTGTCTGTTGCCTGCCCCAGTTGCTGGTCGCGCTGCAGTAATTCCTGCTCCAAAGCCAGCTGCGCAACCTCGCTGTGGATGTGGCTAAGCTGGCGCGGCGGCGCGGTCAAATTCAGGCTGACCCGGGCGCAAGCGGTATCCAGTACATCAATGGCTTTGTCAGGCAACTGGCGCCCGGCAAGATAGCGCGCAGACAATTCAGCCGCGGCCTGCAGTGCGCTGTCAGCAATCAAGATCTGATGGGCTTTTTCGTAAACCGGTCGCAAGCCGCGCAGTATGTGCACCGCCTGTTGCGGGCTGGGCTCATCCAAAGCAACCGGTTGAAAACGACGGCTCAGCGCCGGGTCTTTCTCAAAATACTTTTTATACTCGCGCCACGTGGTGGCGCCGATGGTGCTCAGTTCACCACGGGCCAGAGCCGGTTTTAGCAAATTAGCAGCGTCTGATCCGCCCTCGCTGTTACCGGCGCCGATCAGGGTATGGGCTTCGTCGATGAACAGAATGATCGGCGTTGCGGAGTTTTTGACGGTATCAATCACGCTTTTCAGACGCTTTTCGAATTCGCCTTTCACCGACGCCCCGGCCTGCAGGGCCCCCAAGTCTAGCCCCCATAGCGCCACTTTGCGCAGGCGTTCCGGCACTTCACCCTGGGCGATGCGCAGCGCCAAGCCTTCCACTACCGCACTTTTACCAACGCCGGCATCGCCCACAACCATGGGGTTGTTTTTGCGCCGACGGCACAAAATGTCGATGATCTGGTCGATTTCCCGATCGCGGCACAACACCGGGTCCAGCTTTTTCTGCCGTGCCAGCGCGGTGAAGTCTTGGGCGTAACGCTGCAAAGGGCCATCATCAACGCTGACCTGGCGGCTATCGGCGGCGGAGCCCTGCTGCGCAATAGTCGGCTGTTCTGCCGAGCCACGGGTGCAGGCTTCAAACTGGCGCCGCAGCTGCTCGCGGTTGATCGGCGCAAGGGTGTCGCATACCTGTGCTGGCAGATAGCGCTGCGGATTCAGCAGCAGCGCCAGCGAAATGGCTCCAGAGCGCAACTGTTGCTGCCCCAATTCGACCGACGCCAGCAGCCAGGCGTCTTGCAGCAGCTCAATCAGCAGCGGTGAAAAGGCTGGGTAAGGCTCGGCGTTTTGTACGCTGCCGGCCAGGCTGTCACCCAGTTGCTGCTGCAACGGCGAATACCCGATATTAGCCTGCTGAAGAATCTGTCGAACATCGCACAGGGGCTGATCCAGTAATTGGAACAGCAAATGGGCAGGCGTTATTTCCGTACCCTGACGGCTGATACTCAAAGCCGCAGAAGCTTCCAACGCCTGACGGCACACTTCGTTGAGGCGTCCGATTAACGCCGGCAGTTCAACCCGAATCACGGTGATATCCTTATCGTGGTAGTTGTTCCAATAATTCATGTACCTGCGCTACACGCTCATCCAGAGCGTTGCTGTACAGGTGAAAGATGCCGCCCAAAGCGAGCACTAAAGCCAGCGCAATACCCGCCAGCGGCCAGCGATTGCCATAATGACTGCGGGCCGGCACACGATTTTTCAGCGCGTCAGCCAGCGGCGCAAAAGCCGCGTCGCCATTAAGAGTGGCCAGTTGCTGGCCCAGACCGCGCACAATGCTGTTGTATTCGTCGCGGCCGTTAGTCATTACTTTGTAACGGCCCTCGAACCCCAGGCACAAGCATAGATAGATAAACGCCAGCATGTCCTTGTAGCGCTCCGGTTCCTGTTCCATCCGCGCCAAAATACCAAACACTTTTTCGCCGCCCCAGGTTTCGTTATGGAAGCGCGACAGCAGCGACTGCTGCGACCATACGCTGTGGGCACCCCAATGCGTCCCCAGCATGGCCTCGTCAATAAAGGCGCAGAGTACGTAGCGGTACGACACTAACGCCGAGTGTTCGTAACCCTGCACCACCAACTCGCGCTCAATAGCTATAATGTCGTCCCACACCTGTTGGTAAAGGCTTTCAACCGACGAATAGTCTGCCAACCGGCGAATCCGTATCACCAGCCCCAGCAATGGCGCCGCAGCGTCAATCAGCGGGTTCGGCTCCAGCCCACGCAGACTGAAGGCATTGCCGTGCATTTCGTTATCCATGGCTTATCTCCGGATAGCCCAGAACTGCATTTCCAGCGCGGGGAAATCACCGGCCACGTGAAAAGCAAAACCGCTGGCGTTTTCCAGCATTTGCCAGGCCTGACTGTTGTCGTCTAGCTGAAAGTACACATAACCGGCATGATACGGCAGCTGACGCGGCGCCACCGGCAACACCACCAATGGAATGCCCGGCAGCTGCAAACTGATCAAATCACGAATTTTTTCCACTGAAGCCACTTTGCACTGCTGCACAAAGCGACTGCGCAGATCGTCTTGGGGCATATCAGCTTTTACCGCCAGAATGAACTCGGCGCTGCCGATCAGGCCGGAATCGTGCAGCGGAGCTACCGTCAGCCCGAACTGACGCTCCTGAAGACTAATAGCCATGGCTTGAGGCTCCAATACCGTGCTCAGGGCCTGGCGCAGCAGCTGTATAAGCTGGCTGAAACAGACTTCCGGCAAATCGTGGTGATAGGGCACAAACGACGGTGACAGCCGGCTCTGATCGGTGAAGGTCACCAGTTCTGCACACAGTTCTAGCAGTGCTTCATAAAGAGTTTGTGGGTGCAGCTGCGGCAACCGTGACAGGTGCAGAAAGCGCGGGTGGTTGCGGTTCATCAGCTGCAGCAACAAAAAGTCTGTGACTTCGGCCACGCCGTTGTGTCCAGGGGACCCCACACGATCGGCGATATTACGCGCACGTTCTTGCATCAGCCCGGCCATTTCCTCCACAAACCGTTGCAGCCGCGGTGCAGCCTTTATGTCTAGCAGCGTAGGAATAAAATTCGTATCCATCACCAGGCTGCCGTTCGCTCGTTGTTCCAGAATGCGGCCAATGGCCAGCGTGCTGTAGGCGCTAAGGTCGTCACTTGCCAGCATCAATCTTGGCGTTACCCGCGCTAGATCAACACTGTGGGTGTCGCCCTGAGCGGTGTGCAGATCGCGGATATCTGTGCGAATTGCCTGGAAGCGCGAGTGCACCGCGGGCTCTTCCGGCCAGCAAATTTCAGCTTGGGTGTTGCTATACAGCGGCAGTGCCAGGTACACCAGCTGATTGGCCACTGAGGTGCCTGTAATTTCCAGCGGCGCCGGCATCACATCGTCGCGAAGCAAATCAAAGCAGGTGCCGTCGGCAAACAATCCGGCCGCATGGACCAAGGAAATCCGGCCAAAACCCAGATATTCATCATTCAACGCCAATGCACTGAAACCATAAAGTGACCGAGACAATGCCAGCGAACGCTGATGAATCTGCTGTTCCAGATAGCGCTGTTGCTGCTGAAAGTGCTGGGGTTTTATAAACAACCCATCACTCCAGACTACGCGATTGCTGCTGGTCATCACGATTCACCCGCGCGTTTCAGTTGCACTTCGCGTTGGCGCAAGTTCACCAACAGGTGATAGCGCCCGCCCAATGGGTCCACTTTGACCACTTTTTTCCACTGCGACTGATTGGGATAAGCGTAAAAAGCGATAACGCCGATAAACCGCGTGTCGGCGCTAACATCGAACGGTTCTACAAACTTGAATTCGCCCGGCACCACGGTGTAATCACTGTGGTCTATGTAATTGCGCCCCAGGGACGACTCCAGGTTGCTCAGCAGCTGATCAAAGTCGGCGGCCATCAGCAACGAGCTATCGCGCAACTCGATAATCTGAAACGCAATGGGTGTCGGGTTCAGCGCTTCATTGGGATTCACGTCTTGTTCGGCCACCATCGCCAGATCTATGCGGCTGGGAAGATCTTCGGCGTAGCCTACTGGAATGTCCGGGTCCCACAGTACCTTGCCGGTTTTGCTGACCACTTTGTAAGGGGTGCTGCAGCCGGCCAAACCCAGACCGAGGATTAGAATCAATAGGTGGCGCGCGATTAGACTCATAACAGGCTTTCTCTTTGCAGTTGACGTATGTGCTGGTCGTAGGCTTGGTCAAACACTTCCTGGAACAACCGCTCAAAGCCTTGCTGACGGCTGGAATTCAGCTCTTGGTAATAGTGCCGGTACATATCCCAGGCCCAAGTATTTTCATCTTCATCGGTTTGCAGGCCGCGACGATATCCGCGAAAACGCTGTAGCAGGGCGTCAGGTGACAACGCGTGCAGGATGGCTGCCAGGCCCTGGCTGGTCGCCACGCGGGTGGCTTGCTGGTGGTGCTCCAGACTGGCCAGACTTTCCTTCACGGCCGCGGGCGCAGACAAGTGCACCGGGCTGCGCTGGCCAGCAAACAGGGTGTGTACGGTCGACGAATAATCGGCCGCAAATCGCAAAGGGTTGTCTTCAATAGGCTGTAAGCGTGTGCGCAGCACCTGGTGCCGGCTGTCTTCGCTTTGATGCAGCGCCAGCAGCCCGCTAATGGCCGCTTGCAGAGTTTGTCCGGCTTCCTCCAGCAACAGCGTCATATCATCACTGTTAGCCAGAGTCAGATTGCTATCAAGGCCCCGCAGTAAGGGCGCCACGCCAATGTGCTGGCGGCTGTCCAGGCCCGTCTTTTGCGATTGAAAATGTTGGCATTCCCCGCCGTCACCCTGCTCTTGCGCTGGGATGTTTACGCCAACATTCGGGCCCGCCAATGACCAGGGCGGCGGCCCGTCAAAAGCAACGGCATCCTGGATCGGAGCTCTCAATATGTGTAGAGGTTCCGCAGCCAGCTGCTGTTCTTTTTGGCCTCGCAGCAAAGGGGCTTCAGCGCTATGCACTAAAGGCTGCTCTGTGAGGTTTTCGGTATCTGGGCCAGTGGCCAACTCCGCCGCCGCAACGCCAAATTCGGCGCGCATGCGATAGATACCGATGGCGATGGTATCGCCCCGCTGTAAGCGGGCCCGCCGCCCTCGCCCTATCGGTTGGCTGGCACTATTAATATAGGTACGGCCACTGCGATCAATCAGGCAATAGCCGTCGTCGGCAAAGCGCACCTCGGCGTGACCGGACACCGCGCCGGTGCGATGGGCCGACAGCCGCCAGGAATCGTTGCCGGCGCTACCAATGGAGCCACCTTCACGGCCAAAGCGGAAGTTTGTGGCGGTGCCGGCAACCGGAGGATTCAGCAATGTCAGCGTCAATTCATCGGTCGATAAGGGCATGGCGTAGGGTCCTGCGGGTTAGTGGCGAATGGGCAAGCAGACATAGGAGCTCGCAGATGCCCTTTCGGGACTTAGAAACGTGGTCCACCCCAAGCGGCCGTGCTGCCCTAGTGCAACCGGCTGGATATCCTGCGGGCGCATGTGCAGCTCCAAATCCCACGCCAGAGGTTCACGCACCACAAATTCCAGCAGGCGAATCAGCCTTGGGTAATCGTCGCCGTTAGGCAAAAAATCGGCGAAACGCCGATGGCAAAGGTTGCCAAGACGCAGGCAGAACTTGCCGCTGCGGTCCGCCACCCTGGCACCCGCCAGGGTGGCCTGACCCAGACTGGCGTTGGCCTGCCCCAAGGCAGTTTGCTGGGCCGGCGCAATATCGACGTTGCGCAGTACCCACTGACGAATGGCCACATCGGCCAAGTCAAAACAATGACCAACAATCTTCGCGACCACATCTGCCGAGCGGCTGGGACCTGCCAGCACACCAGCGCAGGCCAGCAATCTGGATTCGCTCACGGCCAAGGCCTGGCGCCTTTGCCGATCGCCCAGCCCCATCAAGGCAAAAACAGTGTCAGAGAAGCCATCATTCGCGCCTGGGCGGTAGCGCACGTGGTAACGGTATTTGCGCCAGGAGCGGTGGAACAGTGTGACCAAACGATGGTTGAAAAAATCAAGGAAGTGGCGACGCACGCCCAGATTCTGACCGGCCTCCCAGGCCAGGTCTTCCAGGTAATAGCCCGGCAATGGCGACTGCGAGCCGTGCAGACCCAGAAAACTCACCTCCATCTGGTAGGGGGCATGCTCATGTGCAGGCGACAGCGCTGACACCACATCGCTGCCAGGGAACCCCAGGCCCGCCGAGGCTGAAAAGCGGATACGTTCAGGCGCCGGCGAGCCATTGCCGGCCGCGTCAGATTCCATATTATCGTTGTGGTGCCGGTGAATAAGATCCACCAGTTGAAAAAAACTGTAGCGCCTGGCGTCACCCAAAACGGGCTGCAGAACCGCTACATCAGCAGCTGCTGATCGTGCTGTAACGTCCATGTATAGCGTTCCTGATTATCGGTATTCACCACATCCAGTTGGTGAAAAGCATTGATACTGGCATAGAGTGCAAAAAATCGACTCAACACCGTGCCAAACAGGTACAGTTCGCCTTCCGAGGCAAACCCCTGCTGGCTTAAAAACAAGCTGGTGCGAGAGCCTCGTACCGGTAATCCCCGCAACATCCGGTCTAGCGTCTGCAACTCCAGGCGCTTAATGGCCGACTGACGCTGGCGGGCAATTCGCGCAGCCTGCCGGTCAGACAACGCGCGAAAATCGTACAGGCGCATCAACGTGCGTAAAGCCTCGGCGTCTGGAGCCGCTACGTAGTTTAGCGACAAGTTGGCCACCAATGCCCACAGCAACCGCCCGTCCAGAGTCGGCCTGATCGCAGCTGTTGGCCGGGTAATATTGCGAAAGCTGGCGAAGGTTGGCGAGCTTTCGGTGCCCATGCAGATTTCCCCTGCTGCCAGTTGTTCCGGCAGTTGCCTGTTGCTGCACACAAGGCTCAGCGAAATGGCTTCCTGCCGGTTCACGCAGGCGGATTCGTCTGCGCGCACAAACGCCATGTAATGGTCAAAACCGTTGTTAAGCACGCTTTGCCGCGCCCGCAGGTGATAATACAAAGGCGTTGCCTGTTGCTCGCTGTCCATGTCATGGCGGAAACTTTCGAACGGCGTGTAAATGCGCGGAGCATTTCGCCCGGTATGCCCCTCCAGCCAACCTTCAACCTGCTCAACGCTGAACACTTCATAGTGGTCGGGCGAGCGGCTGGACGCCAGAATTCGGTACTCGGTCTGCCGCCCATTCAAGTCCACCGGCTCACCTTCATGGCTGAACAGGTTAATAGCAGGTGTACAGTACAACTGAAAATCATCCACGCCCACGCGCATCTGCACCGGCAATAGGCGGCTGAAATGAAAGCGCAGGCTGATTTCGTCTGCCTGCAGATTCGGCAAACGCGAAGACAGGCCCGTGACGGTTACAAAACGGAAGGCCTCGGGCAGGCTCAGATATTCCTGCAGAAGGCGGTGGCCGGGTAAAGCGCTCTGCGGATAGGGCAACAACGCCTCGTCGTCTGCAAAGCCCGCAGGCCGAAGCCGCTCAGTAGGCAACGGCCAGGCGGTGTCGCCCACCACCAGTTCCATAGCGTCCAGATAGTGGTTTAACCATAAGTAAAGCGTGGAGGCGTTTGGCTCATTCCCACCCAGATAAAATTGCAGGCTATCAAGCCCCAGACCGTTCACCGGCTGATCGCTGTGCACACCCAGCGACACCGTGACAGATGATCGCTGCGGCCCGTGCTCAGCCTTCACCGCGGCCACCGTCAATGGATAGATGTCGAGGGCACGGCAGGTACGGAAACGGCATTGGATCTGGCGATTGGCTTCGCCCACCGGCCGGCTTTTCACTTCAGTGTGGCGCGGCACCCGCTGGCGTTCGCTGATGGCGTGCAGCTGTGGGTCAAAACGCATGATGGTCAAGCTTGGCACAGGGCGCAAGTAGTTGGGCCACAGCAGGTTTAACAGCGAATGGGTCAGCTCGGGAAATTCATCTTCCACTTTTTCCCGTAGCTTGCCGGTCAAAAAGGCAAAGCCTTCCAACAGCCGCTCCACGTCAGGGTCTGCGCTCTGCTCCGACAGAAAACGCGTAAGCTGAGGATGGCTTTGCGCAAACTCCCGCCCTTGGAGCTTGAGGAAGCTCAACTCATCCTGATAGAAACGGTTCAATTTCATTCATGCGCCCGTTGGTGTGTTATCAAAGCTAGTCAGATCACCCGGTAATAGCGTTTGTCGTCCAGTAGCAGATCGATGGTCGCTTTGTCGTCTACCGCTGCCACCCGCAAATGCACGGTTACCTGAAAACGCAGCTGAAGCGGGTTCGCGCCCTGAGGTAATGCCAGAACGTTCACCCTGTTCACCCGGGGCTCAAAGTGTTCGATGCACTGACGGATGGCGTCACGCACCCGAATACCCAAATCAACAGTGCCCAGGGTAGCGTCGTTGAAGTCCAGCAAGCCCAGTTCAGGCGCGCTGGGGCTAGCACCGGGGTGGGCATTGAGTAGGCGCACCAGATGGCGTTTGATGGACTGCACCACATCGCCCAGCTCGTCCAACAGCGGCACGGCCGATTCGCCCGCCTGCTCCAGGCGTTCGAACAGGCTAAGCCCGGATGGCACAGCGGGGAGTGGAAAGTCTGCCTCAGAAACACCGAACATGGTCTATTCCTTGTCCAGCCGGCCCACCAGCGACAACTCAAAATTGGCGCCCATATACTTGAAGTGCGGCCTTACTGACAGCATCACCTGATACCAGCCCGGTTCACCTTCTACGTCTGACACCGTAATGCGGGCAGCCCTTAGTGGTCGGCGGCTACGCACCTCCGCCGGCGGATTTTCCTGATCGGCTACGTACTGGCGAATCCAGGTGTTCAGCTCACGCTCCAGATCCTGGCGTTCTTTCCAAGAACCGATCTGCTCCCGCTGCAACACCTTGATGTAATGCGCAAGACGGTTAACCACCATCATGTAAGGCAACTGGGTGCCTAGCTTGTAATTGGTCTCGGCGATTTTGCCCTCACGGGTGTTCGGGAACTGACGGGTTTTCTGCACCGAGTTTGCGGAGAAAAACGCTGCGTTGTCGCTCCCTTTGCGCATGGTGAGTGCAATAAAACCTTCATCCGCCAGTTCGAATTCGCGGCGATCGGTGATCAGTACTTCGGTGGGAATTTTTGCTTCCAGCTGGCCAAAGGACTCAAACAGGTGCACCGGCAGGTTTTCCACCGAGCCGCCGCTTTGCGGACCGATGATATTCGGACACCAGCGGTACTTGGCAAAGCTTTCGCTCAGCCGGGTGGCCAGAAGATACGCCGTATTGCCCCACAGATAGTGCTCGTGGTCAGCGGATACGTCTTCTTTGTAATTAAAACTGCGCACCGGATTTTCAGCCGGGTCATAAGGCGTGCGCAGCAAGAAGCGCGGCGCGGTCAGGCCCAGGTAGCGGGCGTCTTCAGATTCGCGCAGGCCGCGCCATTTGGTGTAGCGAGGTCCCTCGAAGACCGCTTTTAATTCCTTGATGGCCGGCAGCTCTTGATAGCCGTCTATGCCGAAAAACGACGGCGCCACCGATGACAAAAACGGAGCATGAGCCATGGCACCCACAGAAGCCACATAGTGCAGAAGCTTGATGTCTGCCGCGCCGGGGTTGAAGGCGTAATTGCCCACCACCGCGGCCACCGGTTCACCGCCAAACTGGCCGTATTCGGTAGCATAAATGTGCTGGTAAAAGCCTGTTTGAGTCACATCCGGAGCGAACTCGAAGTCTTCCAGCAGCTCGGCTTTGGTGGCGTGCAGAATGTCTACTTTAATGTTTTCACGGAAGTCGGTGCGGTCGACCATCAGCTTGAGCCCGCGCCAGGACGATTCCAACTCTTGCAGGCTAGGCGCGTGCAGAATTTCGTCCATCTGCGCGCTGATTTTACGATCCAGTTCCACCACCATCTGGTCCACCAGCGCTTTGTTCACCGGCTGGCCTTTTTCATCACTTCGCAGCAGATTGGTGATGAAGGTAGCAACGCCTTTGCGCGCTACCTCATAGCCTTCATCCGCTGGCGCCATTCTGCTGTTGGCCATTACCTGGTCCAGCAAAGAACCCTCCACAACAGTTTCAGCAGCCGTGTGCTGCCCGGCAGTATCAGACATACCAATTCCTTTTAGTACGTGTTTCGTCGTGAGGTTTATATCAAGATTGCGGTATAGCGGTAACCGTTACTCGCCGTCTGTGGCCAGTTGCAGTTCGCTTATCAGTTGCTCCCGGGCGCTGTCGTTGTTCAGCAATTCTTGCAGCTTACTGCGAAACGACGGCACGTTGCCCAGCGGGCCTTTTAAGGCGACCAAGGCTTCACGCAGCTCAATCAGCTTGCGCATCTCTGGAACCTGGCGTGCAATACTGTCGGGGGAAAAGTCTTCAAGGCTGTGAAACGCCAGATTGACCGCGAGGGCTTCGGCCTCTGGATCCAGCTTATTGCCAACACTGGCTGAAAGATTCAGTCCGGCTTCTTTGATCACCGAGCGAAAATTGCCTTTATCTACGCTAACGGCTTTGCGTTCTTCGATAGGGGTGGTTTCGGCGTGGCCCTTAAAATCGCCAACCACGAACAGCTTGAGTGGCAGCTCGGTTTCGGCCTGGCTATCGCCAGTAGCGGGTACATATTTGATATTGATGCGCTCTTTTGGCGCAACAGAACCGTCTTTTGCAGACATGGCTTGCTCCCTGTGCAATTCCTTTGCGATGTTACTTCCCTGATTGCGCACCATCCTGGCGAACAACGGTCTACACTGTACATAGAGAATTCTTGCCCCTCAAGCCAAATTTTGCCTTGCGCATCGAGAATGTGAACAAGGGCAAGTTTTCGCTCAAAGTCATCTCGCTTTGATCCTCCACGTTTCGAACTGTGACGCCAACCACCGTGCCCGCTATACTCGCGGCATCAGCCACTGGAGAGCCACCATGAGTGATCTGAAAACCCAATTTGAACAGGCCGTAAATCAGGTACAGAGCGCCGACGGCGATTTTAAGCCTTCGACGGAAATGAAGCTCGAATTCTATGCGCTGTACAAGCAGGCGACCGTCGGCGATGCCAGTGGCAAGCGCCCTGGAATGATGGATTTTGTGGGTCGGGCAAAGTACGACGCCTGGGCCAAACTGGAAGGTGCGTCAAAAGACCAGGCAATGCAGCAGTACATCAACAAACTCGCTGCGGTTAAGTAGCGCTGTGGGCCGGCCATGAAAACCAATCTGATTACCCGCGAAGGCTATGATTTGCTGCAGCAAGAGCTGGATCAGCTCTGGCGCCACGAACGCCCGGAGGTTACCCGCAAGGTAACCTGGGCCGCCGGCCTTGGCGATCGCTCTGAAAACGCTGATTATCAATACAACAAAAAGCGACTGCGGGAGATAGACCGTCGCGTGCGCTATCTGCGTAAGCGTTTTGAAGAATTGAAGGTGGTTGCCTATTCGCCGGAGCAAGAAGGTAAGGTATTTTTTGGCGCCTGGGTCAGCCTGCTGGACGAAGACGACAAGCCACTGACGTTCCGCATTGTAGGGCCTGACGAAATCTACGGCCGCAACGATTACGCCTCTGTCGACGCACCTTTGGTGCGCGCCTGCCTGAAAAAAGAGGTGGGTGACGAAGTGGCGGTTATACTGCCGGCCGGCGAAAAAACCTGGCTCATTGAGACCATTCACTACCCTTACTGACGTTTCATAAACGCTGACAGCAGACATAAAAAAGCCCCGTTAAACGGGGCAAGGTTCGCGCTGTCTGGAGTCCCAGCTGCTGAATAACTATTATTATACTCCAACACTATTACCAATGGGTGTCGGGGCCGTTACCAGTTGGTCAGAATTGATTACTGAGCGCTACCGTTCACCATAATTAGGTTGTGCACTCTAGTAGCCCGGCGTAACGTTCAGCCAACGCAGTTACATTCACAACGGAGGCTGTTATGAACCGCCAAAAATTACAGGATCTGGCGCTACAAGGTGTCGACACCCTGGGTTACCAGCTGGACCGTTTTGGTATTACCAGTAAGGTAAATCGCCACAATCTGGCGGCTTATCTGATGCACGGGCAGAAACAGCTGGAAGGCGAGTGGGACAGCTTACAGGTGCGTTTTGATCTGCAAAAAGCCCGCTTCGAAAGACTGAGTGAAACGGTTGAACGGAGGGCTAATCGCCTGTTGCGCCCGCTCAAGCGAAATAAACAACAGGGCTGAATCCGCTTTCAGATCATGGTGTCGTTGTCAATCGCAGGGCTAGCAGCGTTGATAGTTTTTCTGCGCCGCTTTCTGCGCTCTTTCACCACCGCCGGCATACGCACGGTAATGGTCAACCCCGGCGGCTCTTTGCCGGGGTGAGTGTCCGTCAGCTCGATGCGGGCCTGATGAATTTCCGCAACCGCATTCACCAGGCTAAGGCCGAGCCCGTTGCCGGGTAAAGAGCGACTTTTACCCACCCTGTAGAAGCGTTGAAATACCCGGCTTTTCTCTTCGTCTGGCACGCCAATACCGCTGTCTTGCACCGAAAATACCGCCTCGTCGTTTTCTTTGCGCACAACAATGCGAATAGTACCGTGTTGCGGGGTGTACTTAATGGCGTTATCAATTAGATTACTGAACATCTGAAACAGCAAATCCCGGTCGCCTTCAATATTCACACCTTGTTCCAGCTCTTGCTCGAAGTTCTGATCTTTATCTTCGGCTACTGCTTCGTAAAGCTCACAAGCGTCTTCCACCAAAGCATCTATTGCCACAGCCTTTACGTCCCCTGCGTTACCACGGCTTTCCAGACGGGCAATTCGCAGGAGGGCATTGAAGGTAGCCAGCAGTTGATCAGCTTCGGCCACCGCACGGCCAGCCTGTTCACGGGCTTCGTCGTTATCCACAGACATCAGGGTATTTTCGAGTTGATTACGCAAGCGGGTAAGTGGGGTGCGCAAGTCGTGGGCAATGCTGTCGGACACATGACGAATGCCTTCCATCAGATACACTATGCGGTCAAGCATCTGGTTCAGATTTTCCGCCAGCTGGTCAAAATCATCTTCGGTACCGCGGTTAGGAATGCGCAAAGACAGATGGCCGTTCATGATTCGGCGCGACGTGGCGTTAATAATTTCAATGCGGCCAGTCGTGCTGCGACTCATCAAAAAGCCGCCCATCAAGGCCAGAGCCAAGGTAATACCCATACCCCAATTGATGGTGTTTCCGATGACTCTTTTAACTTTGGTCAGCTCTTCGACATCGCGGCCTACCAACAGCAGCAGACCGCCCTGCACTTCAAAAATTCGCGCGCGGGCCAGGCGCTCGTTGCCCATCCAGCCTACTGCTTCATCGAGTTTGAAGTTGATCCAGCCAGTTTCCGAGGGGGTGATTGGCGGCCATTGTTGAATGTTGCCGGCGAGTTTGACATGTTCGTCGGTGGTCAGTAGGTAAATAGACTTTGCGTTGGGTTCGCGGGCCACACGCTCACGGATGATGGTAATCAAGCCGTTCACGCCGCGCCCACGATATTGCTCCGCCAGCCCCGCAATTTCGGCTTCAATAGTGGCATCTGTCTGGGCTGTCATAAAACCGGCCGTACGCCAGTATATGAACGCCAGAAGCAAGAACACCGAGGTGGCAAACACCACCATATACAGCAGTGCCAGTTGGAACGACGACGTTCTGAGCTGGCTAAGCAGTTTCACGCAGCATGTATCCGGCACCGCGAACGGTTTGCAGCAGCGGCGTATCGAACTCTTTGTCGATTTTCGCCCGCAGACGACTTATGTGCACATCAATCACGTTGGTCTGGGGGTCAAAATGATAGTCCCAGACTTTTTCCAGCAGCATGGTACGAGTAACCACCTGACCGGCGTTGCGCATCAGATATTCCAGAAGGCGGAATTCCCGCGGCTGTACGTCGATATTCTGGCCTGCGCGTTTTACCGTGCGTGCCAGCAGATCCATTTCGAGATCGGCCACATGCAGTACAGTCTCGGTTTCTGCTGCCTGGCGATTACGACGAATCAGAGATTCGATACGGGCCAGCAACTCGGTAAACGAGAACGGCTTGGTGAGATAGTCATCGCCGCCGCCACGTAGGCCCTCTACCCGGTCGTCCACATCACCCAGGGCGCTGAGAATCAAAATGGGTACCTGATTGCCTGTGGCGCGAACGGTTTTGATGATGGCTAGGCCATCCATGCCAGGCAACATGCGATCGACAATCATAATGTCGTATTCTTCGCTGGCTGCCATCAGCATGCCTGTTTTGCCGTCGTCCGCGTGATCCACTACAAAGTCAGATTCTCGCAGGCCTTTCACCAGATAACTTGCTACGTCGTGATCGTCTTCTATGACCAGTGCTTTCACCGGTATTCCTCCCGCTGGCCTATGATAGTGCTCCAAGGGTACGAATAACCTGGCCGCTGGGCCAGTTACCATCTTGTAAGAGGCTGTCGCCTATGACGACGCAACACTTACAAAAACGCCACCGGGCGTAAAAGCGGCGGTGGCGTTAATTGGCAGAGCCCCGTTAACACTGCATTTAAGCGGTTAAAGTCAGGCCGCTTCTTGCATGTGCAGACGTATTTTCTTCATCGCATTTTTTTCCAGTTGACGGATGCGTTCGGCAGATACCCCATAACGATCGGCCAACTGGTGCAAGGTCGATTTGGTCTCTGACAGCCAGCGCTCGCGCAGGATATCTTGGCTGCGATCGTCCAGAGTGGACAGAGCCTGCATCAGGCGCCCGTTAGAATCTTCAGTCCAGTCGGAGCGTTCCAGTTGGGTAGCCGGATTGCTGCGGTGATCTTCAAGATAATACGCCGGCGCCTGGTAAGCGCTGTCTTCGTCATCGTTCATCGGGCCGTCAAAAGCCGTATCGTGAGACGACAGGCGGCCTTCCATTTCGCGCACCACGCGAGCTTCCACGCCTAAGTCTGCGGCCACTGCGTTTAGCTCATCGTGGCTCAACCAGGCCAATTTCTTTTTCTGACCGCGCAGATTAAAAAATAGCTTACGTTGGGCTTTGGTGGTCGCCACTTTCACAATGCGCCAGTTGCGCAAAATGAATTCGTGAATTTCTGCTTTGATCCAGTGCACCGCGAACGACACCAGCCGCACACCGTATTCGGGGTTGAAACGTTTAACGGCTTTCATCAGACCCACGTTACCTTCCTGCACCAAATCAGACTGATTCAGGCCATAACCGGAATAACTACGGGCAATGTGAATCACAAAGCGCAAATGCGACAGAATCAGCTGGCGGGCAGCATCTACGTCGCCCTCGTGATAAAGGCGTGCCGACAATGCACGCTCTTCATCCACTGTTAAAATGGGTATGCGACTCGCAGCCTGAATGTAAGACTCGAGATTAGCGCCCGGAACCAGCTTGTCCATCAGCTGCAAACTTGTGCCCATGCTTTATTCCTCCGAATCTGTACGCTGTAAAAACAGGCAATGACCTATAAGACCACAAAATGCCCTGAAAGTTCCTGAACGCATCATTAAAACACGGTAAATACGGGTGTTTACAGACTTCCTACCGCCTATTCTAATGGTCTCCGGGCTCCATGTCATCCAAGTGTCTTCGCACCGCCACCCAGGCACCCAGCCAGCCCAGTGTCATGGCAGTGAAAATCAACATTATTGCGTTTTCAAAGCCCAATCCACTCAGAACAAAATCACTGTGATATAACGCCGCTAATCTTGCTATCGGTGCGCTTAGCCACCAAAAAGTAATGAGTAGCAGCAAACACGCCACTAAACCGCCACCCAAACCAAACCAGGCGCCGGTGTACACAAAGGGGCGGCGCACAAAGGCGTCAGTGCCACCCACCAGCTTGGCCACCAAAATTTCATCGCGCCGGCTTTCAATGGCCAGGCGCACGGTGTTACCAATAACCAATACGACGGCAACCGCCAACAAGATTGCCAGCGCCAAAGCAGCCCGCGTCAATAAACCGGCCAGGGCATTCAGCCGCTGCAACCAACCCAGGTCCACTTGTACACGCTCCACTGCAGGCAGGCCTTGAAGGTACTCCACTAAAGCCTCCACACCGTCGGTACTGCGATAACTCGCCTCCGGCGTAATCAATAGGCTGTGCGGCAGCGGGTTCTCCTGCAGAAAATCCAGTGCGTCGGCAAGCCCGGAGCTGACGCGAAATTCCGCCAGGGCGCGCTCGCGGTCTACCAGCTCTACAAACGCCACCCGACTGTCGGTGTCTATCTGATCAGCTAGCGCATTGGCCTGCGGCAAAGGCGTTTCAAGGCCAAGGTAAACCGTCACCCGCGCGCCATTTTCCCAACCGGCACTGACATTCTGCAAACTGGCCAACAGCAGTAACAACGCCACCGGCAGCGCCAACGCAACGCCCATAACGGCCCAGGTCATCATGCTGGACACCGGGTTGCGCCACATGCGCGCTATGCTGTCGCGGGCTACTGTGCGGTGGTGGTCCAGATAACTGCCCGCAACCTGCTTCAGCGGCGAGGCGCTTTGGCGGGCGCCGCCGGAGCGCGGTACCGGTGATTTAGCCATGGTTAACCTCCGTCCGCGGGCGGCCATCAGCCACCAACTGGCCTTGGTCTAGCCTTAGGGTGCGGCGGTTCATGTCGTTAATCAGTGTAATGTCGTGGCTGGCAATCAACACGGTTACGCCCACCTGACTGAACTGGCCAAACAGATTCATAATATCGGCAGACAGCTCCGGGTCGAGGTTACCGGTAGGTTCATCGGCCAGCAGCACCGGTGGTTTATTCACCACCGCCCGAGCAATGCCGACGCGCTGCTGTTCACCACCAGACAACTGCAGGGGGTTCATCTTCTCTTTGCTCAGCAGACCCACTTTGTCCAACGCCGCGCGCACCCGCCGGCCAATGTCACCCGGGGCGACTCCGATGACCTGCAGTGGCATGGCAACGTTGTCAAATACGGTGCGGTCAAACAGCAACTGGTGGTTCTGAAACACCACGCCGATGTGACGGCGAATGTAGGGGATTTGCCGCCGAGGCAGGCTGTTCAACAACTGCCCGCCAACCCATACTTCACCGGCGCTGGGGCGCTCCATCACCATCAGCAGTTTTAGCAAGGTGCTTTTACCGGCCCCGGAATGCCCGGTCAGAAACGCCAGCTCGCCCCGATTAAGAGCAAAGTTTACCTGTCGCAGCGCGGTGTGATCGCTGCCATAGCGTTTCGTGACCTGACGGAACTCGATCATCACAATCCCTGGTGGTTGGCGCTCAAACGTTAGTCAAAAAGAGCGTCGACAAAGGCACGGGCGTCAAAGCTGCGCAGGTCTTCAACCTGCTCCCCCACGCCAATAAAACGAATCGGTAGCTGCAGCTGGCGGGCAATCGCGAACACAATACCGCCTTTGGCCGTGCCGTCGAGTTTGGTCAGAGTGATGCCACTGACGCCCACCGTTTGCTGGAACACCTGGGCCTGGCTCAATGCGTTCTGGCCGGTACCGGCATCCAGCACCAACATGACTTCGTGAGGTGCTGCGGTATCGAGCTTTTTCATCACCCGCACAACTTTTTCCAGCTCGCTCATCAGGTTATCTTTGTTGTGCAGCCGCCCGGCGGTGTCGGCAATGACCACGTCAATGCCGCGGGACTTGGCTGACTGAATAGCATCAAAAATAACAGACGCGCTGTCGGCGCCGGTGTGCTGGGCAATCACCGGGACTTTATTGCGGTCGCCCCAAACCTGCAACTGCTCCACTGCAGCGGCGCGGAATGTATCCCCCGCGGCCAGCAAGACAGATTTGCCTTCGTCTTGAAATTTCTTGGTGAGTTTGCCAATGGTGGTGGTTTTTCCAACCCCGTTCACGCCAACCATAAGAATGACAAAAGGCTTCGCTTGGGCGTCGAGCACAAGCGGCTTACTGACATCTTTTAACAACCCGTGGAGCTGGTCGCGCAGCGCCTGGCGAAGGGCTTCGCCATCTTTGAGCTGGTCGCGCTTAAGCTTTTCAGTCAGCGATTCAATAATTTCGGTGGTTGCGGTTACGCCTACGTCTGCCATTAACAGTGTGGTTTCAATTTCTTCCAGCAGGTCTGCGTCAATCTTCTTGCCCGCCGAGAACATATCCGCCAGGCCGCCGGCAAAGCTAGCGCGGGTTTTGCCCAGACCGCGGCGAATGCGCTCAAGAACGCTAATCTGGGGCTCTGGCTCAACTAACGGTTGCGGTACAACCTCCGGCTTGAACACTGCCGGTTCGGGTACGATGGGCGCCTGTTTAGGCTGGGGCTCAGCCAAGGCGGTGTCGGCCAGCTCGGCGTCAGACGCAGGCTTTGTTTCAGGCAATGGTTGCGGCGCAGGCGCGGCTTGCGAGTCTGGCTGGCGCAACTCGAATGTACGCGGGCGCGGAATCTTACGCCGGCGGCTGGCCAGATCCAGCACGAATAACAAAACAACCAGGGCCGCAATGCCAATTGAAATCCACTCTGCCGTTATAGTCATACCATTGAATCCAAAAATAAGCGGGACAAATTAGGCCGCTATTCTAACAGACTGCTGCCGGTTAGCGAGGTAGCGCACGCGGTGACGCTTTTGTTTTATCATGGGCCGGCCCAAACACCGCCTTTCAGGACACATGCCATGCCTCAGCGCCGCAAATCACCGCGCCCTTTGCCCAAGCAACACGCCGCCGATGGTCAGCGCCCTAAATCGGCCTCTACTAATGGGGGCGTCCAGGGCGAATTACGCATCATCGGCGGCGACTGGCGCAGCCGCAAGCTGACATTTCCAGACAGCGGAGGTGTGCGGCCAACGCCATCGCGCATCCGCGAAACCCTTTTTAACTGGCTGCGTTTCCATCTGGCCGGGGCTCACTGCCTGGATTTGTTTGCAGGTTCCGGTGCGCTCGGGCTAGAGGCGTTATCAAGGGGCGCAGCCCACAGCGTGTTTGTGGACCACACGCCAGAACTGGTCAAAGCGCTCAACAGCAATCTTGCACTTCTTCAGGCCGACAACGCCCGTGTTGTGCGCCAGGATACCGATGCCTTTCTGGCCGGCCCGGGGGACAGCTTTGACATCGTCTTTATTGACCCGCCCTTCCGTCAGGGCTGGCTGACACGATTGTTGCCTGCGCTGGCAGACAACGGCTGGGTCAAACCCGGTAGCTGGGTTTATTTAGAACACGAAAGTGAACTGACGACTCCAGCGGTGCCCACCGGCTGGCAATTACAGCGGCAAAAGAGCGCTGGGCAGGTATGTTACTGCCTGTTTCGTATAACCGACACAACATCAGTTTAAGGTTACCGACACAATTTAAGGTTACCAACACGACACCAGCCTGACGCTGCTTTTTATGACGGAGTGATCACCGTGCCCGAATTGCCTGAAGTTGAAACCACCCGCCGTGGCATAGCCCCCCACCTGGAAGGCCAGACCGTTCGCTCTGTCAGCGTTCGTAATGGTCGATTGCGCTGGCCGGTGCCAGAGGATCTAGCTATGCGATTGGAAGGGGAAGTGATACGCAGCGTGGAGCGACGCGCCAAATACCTGTTTCTGAATCTCGACAGCGGCAGCGTTATTGTGCACTTGGGTATGTCTGGCAGCTTGCGAATCATTACTGACGACAGCGCCGCGTTAACCCATGATCACGTAGAGCTGATGCTGCATTCGGGTGTACGCCTGAGATACAACGACCCACGCCGTTTCGGCTGCTGGCTGTGGTCCTCAAATCCCAGCACTCATCCGCTGATCGCTAGCCTGGGGCCAGAGCCGCTGGCACCCGAATTCAACGGCGCCTATTTATTTCGCCGTTCCCGGGGCAAAAGCACCGCGGTCAAATCCTTCATTATGGACGGCCATGTGGTGGTGGGCGTGGGCAATATTTACGCCAACGAAGCCCTGTTCAAAGCTGGCATTCACCCGCGGAGGCAAGCCGGACGCATCAGCCTTAGCCGCTACCACCGATTGGTCGAGGTGATTCAGGAAACCCTGATGGCTGCTATCCTGATGGGTGGCACCACCTTGCGGGACTTTGTTAACAGCGATGGCCAGCCCGGCTATTTCGCACAGTCGCTGCTGGTGTACGGTCGCGGAGGCAAGCCCTGTTCCGAATGTCAGGCTACGCTGCGGGAAATCCGCATGAATCAGCGGGCGACGGTATACTGCACCCGTTGCCAGCGCTGAGGCCGTGTTCAATCTGCCAAAATCGTTTGAAAAAGCTCAAATATGCTTCATAGTTAACAGTGCTACAGGCCAGCGCTGCTAAACTAAACATTGGCAATACACCCATCGTTGCGGCCGCTATTCAATTAAGCAGCCACACAAAACAGCCGATCATAGCTCTTGTAACTCGTCAGGGCTTATTTCGCTCAGGAGACATCGAATGACCCGCAAGCTGACCCAAATTTTGACGACTGTTTTGAAGACTATGATGGTCGCCAGCCTGCTCTCGTTTTCCGCCATCGGCCACGCCAACACGTTAGATGAAAGCCCATCTGCGCTGGCTATGACGACCGATGCACTGATTGTGCGTCCTTTGCTGTTGGCGACGACCATTGTGGGCAGCGCGGTGTACTTGGTGTCACTGCCATTTTCACTGCTGGGTGGCAACACCGCTGAAGCCGGTGAAGTATTGGTAGCAGGGCCGGCCAGAGCCACATTTATGCGCTGCTTGGGCTGCACCCGCAGCGGGAGCAAGCACGATACCGTTGAGCAACCCGCGAACTGATTCAGCCCGCTTCAACGGCTCTGGGTCAGCACAAGCCTGGGTTGTCAGGCGCAATCAATTGAGGCAGCCTGTGAGAAATTTCACGGGCTCTATTTGTTTATGGTGAACTGGTCAACTCTCGATACGGTGTTTCTGGATATGGACGGAACACTGTTGGACCTGCATTTCGACAACCATTTTTGGCTGGAACATCTGCCGCTGCGCTACGCACAAAAAAACAATCTGCAACCTCAGGTAGCCAAACAACAGCTGATGGCTTTGATTATGGCCCAGCGTGGTTCGCTGAACTGGTACTGCACCGATTACTGGAGCGACCAGCTGTCCATGGACATCAATGGACTGAAAGCCGAGGTGGGTGAGCGTGTGGGCTATCGGCCCCATGTGCGGGCGTTTCTATCCAGCCTACGCGAACGCGGTTTGTATACGGTGATTGCCACCAATTGCCACCCGGACCCCCTGGCCATGAAACTTGAGCGTACCGGCCTGGACACTTTGGTTGACGACATAGTGTCTAGCCATCAGCTTGGCAAACCCAAGGAAGACCCTGCTTTTTGGCAAGCACTGCACCGTGTGACCCCCTACGATCGCAGTCGCACCCTGATGGTAGACGACAGTTTTGCCGTGCTTGAAAGCGCAGCCAAAGCCGGTATCGCACAACTGCTGGCGGTACTGGCACCAGACAGCCAGCAGCCTGCCAATAGCGCTCACCCGCAAATCACCGGTATTCATGACTTCGATGAAGTACTGCCACAACTGCAGAAGCAGCGGCCCCTGCCATCTGCGGGATGACACCGCTATAATCAACTCGCGCAGCAAAAGGTGAGATGACATGGCTACACCCAACAAAAAAGACGATGACCGCGTCAGGCTGGACAAGTGGCTATGGGCGGCGCGCTTTTTTAAAACCCGCGCCCTGGCCAAAACCGCGGTGGAAGGCGGCAAAGTGCGTTACAACACCCAGCGTTGCAAGCCCGGCAAACTGATGGAAGCCGGGGCGGAACTGTCGATACGGCTAGGCTTGCAGGAAAAAATTGTGGTGGTAGACGATATCAGTGACCACCGCCGTGGGGCAGCGGAAGCAGCCCTGCTTTATCACGAAACCGAAGACAGCGTGAAAAAGCGCGAAGACCTGACCTTGCAACGCAAGAGCCTGCAAGCCTCACAGCTTCCGCCGGCACGGCGCCCGTCGAAAAAAGACCGCCGCGACATCGACCGGTTTCGCGAACACAACGGGATATAGAAGGCAGCTCGAAAAGGCAGCCCGCAGACCCCAAACAGCTTTATTCCACGTTTTTTCAGGAGACACACAATGGCGTCCGGCGATCAGTTCCAGCGCTTTATATTTGAAGACAGCCAGATCCGCGGGGCCTGGGTACAGCTGGATGAAAGTTATCAACAAATCGGTCGCCAGGCCCCCTACCCAGAATCTGTGCGCCAGTTACTCGGCCAGTCACTCGTGGCCAGCGTGTTAATGAGCAGCACACTGAAGTTCAACGGTGCGTTGTCATTACAGGCCCAAGGTGATGGCCCTGTGCAAACGCTAATGTCGGAATGCAGCCACGACCGCTTCATACGCGGAGTAGCGCGGTTTGACGATCAGGCCATCGGCGACGGTGATTTCCAACAGTTGCTGGGCGACGGCCGCATGGCCATTACCATCACGCCGGACCAGGGCCAGCGATACCAAGGTGTTGTGCCCCGCGAACGTGACAGCCTGGCAGGCTGCCTGGAAGAATACTTTGAGCGCTCTGAACAAATCGCCACATCGCTGCTGCTGTTTGCCAGCGAAGACAAAGCCGGTGGCCTTCTGTTGCAGCGCCTTCCCGGTCACACCCAGGAAGATGACGAACTTTGGGAGCGCATCAATCACCTGGCGCGCACCGTGGAAGCCAGCGAAATGCTCGAACTGGACAGCGAGACACTACTTCACCGCCTGTTCAACGAGGAAACCGTGCGGATATTTGACGCGGAACCAGTCGCCTTCCGCTGCAGCTGTTCCCGTGAGCGCACAATGAGCGCGCTGGAAGCGGTTGGGAGCGAGGAATGCTATAGCATTCTGGAAGACCAGGGTTCCATTGAAATGGACTGCCAGTTCTGCCATGCCCACTACCGTTTTGACCGTATCGACATAGACCAATTATTTACCGGCCACACCCTGCACTGAGCCGGTGTTGACCGATAACTACAGCGGCCGCAAAAAGGCACCCAGCAGACCTTGATGGCAGTCGTTTTTTATTGCCGCGTCTGGCATAATGGCCGGCCTAGATTGACTCGATTGTTCAGTTTTCCACCGCTTCCGGTGTGGCCCTGGCAATCACCAAGACACCCGAGGGCGAGATCGCAGTGAGCAAATCTTATCAAGAGCTAGGAACAGCACAGCTGGTTGAACAAGCACTGGCGCGTAATGAAGGCCAACTGGCTGCAAATGGCTCGCTGGTGGTTAAAACTGGGGTACGCACAGGCCGGTCTCCTATGGACCGCTATATCGTGCAAGAGCCCAGCACCGCTGATGATATTCACTGGGGCCCAATCAACCGCCCGTTCGACGCCGACAAGTTCGACGCCCTATGGGAAAGGGTCGAAGCTTACGTCGCCGAGCACGATTCTTTCGTGTCTCTTGTGCACGTTGGCTCCGATCCGGAACACTACCTGCCCATCAAGATGACCACCGAGCTGGCTTGGCAAAATCTGTTTGGTCGCAACCTGTTTATTCGTCCGAACACGTATAACCCGGCTGACAAACAGGAATGGCAAGTTCTTAACATTGCCAATTTTGAGTGCGTGCCCGAGCGTGATGGCACCAACAGCGAGGGCGCTGTTATTATCAACTTTGCCCGCCGTAAAGTTCTGTTGGCTGGCATGCGCTACGCCGGCGAAATGAAAAAAGCCATGTTCTCGGTGCAGAACTTCCTGCTACCAGAGAAAGACGTGCTGCCCATGCACTGCTCTGCCAACGTGGGCGACGACGGCGAAACCTGCCTGTTCTTTGGCCTGTCCGGCACCGGCAAAACCACCCTGTCGGCAGACCCGGAGCGCTATCTGATTGGCGACGACGAGCACGGCTGGGGCCCCGGCACCGTATTTAATATTGAAGGCGGCTGCTACGCCAAGTGTATTGATCTGAGCAAGAAGAACGAACCCATTATCTGGGACGCGATCCGTTTCGGCGCCATCGTCGAGAACGTGATGATTGACGAAGAAACGCGCGAGCCGGATTACACCGACGTGTCGCTGACTGAAAACTCTCGCTGCGCCTACCCGCTTGAGCACATCGAAAAACGCGTAGCAGAAAACCTGGCCGGCGAGCCGTCGCACATTGTCTTTCTGACCTGCGACATGACCGGTGTTCTGCCCCCGGTATCAATCCTCAGCAAAGAAGCGGCGGCCTATCACTTCCTTAGCGGCTATACCGCTCTGGTGGGCTCAACCGAGATGGGCTCTTCATCAAAACTGAAGTCCACCTTTTCTACGTGTTTTGGTGCACCCTTCTTCCCGCGTCCGGCCGGTGTTTATGCCGAGTTGCTGATGAAGCGAATGGACGAATTCGGCAGCAAGGTGTTCCTGGTAAATACCGGGTGGACCGGCGGCTCCTTCGGCGAAGGCAAGCGTTTCAGTATTCCCACCACGCGCGCGCTGATCAGCGCCATTCAAAACGGCGATCTGGACGATGTTGAAACCGAGCACTTGCCAACACTGAACCTGAGCGTGCCAACCCGCGTGTCGGGCGTTGACAGCAAACTGCTAAACCCGCGCAACTCCTGGGCCAGCACCGAAACCTACGACGCTAAAGCCGCCGAGCTGATCGGCCAGTTTGTGGAAAACTTCAAAAAGTTTGACGTGTCAGACGCCATCGTTGCGGCCGGCCCAAAGCAGTAAAGCCAAGCTGACAAAAAAGCGCCTTGCGGGTGACGCAAGGCGCTTTTTTATGGTCTTTCAAACGCCTACATTCGCCGCCGGCCCCTTAAAACACCGGCGATCACCAACCCTTTAAGGCAACAGTGACGGCCAGGCCTTGTGGCCGGCAACCAGGGTGTAATGCATCACACCCCGCATTGAGCGCTCCAGTACCGGTCCGTTGCCACCGGCAGACACCAGAGTGCCGGGGCCAGGGCGCCAGGGCTGGTCGGGGTTAAAAATACACAGATCTGCCACCGCACCGGCGCTCAGGCCTGCGTTGCTTGCCACACTCTGGCCCAGCACGGCAGCAGGGCCGGCAGTCAGCGCGCGCAGCAATTGCGGCAGGCTCAGCTCGTTAGCAGCTACCCGCTCCAGGCCAAGCGACAATACAACTTCAATACTCGATAACCCCGGCTCGCTGGCGGCCAGAGGCGCCTGTTTGGCAGCGCTTTCATGGGGTTGATGCTGACTAACAATGGCGTCAATAACACCATCGCGAACACCCGCCACCAGGGCCTGCCGATCGCGCTCCGAGCGCAGTGGCGGGCGCACGTGAAAACGACTGTCAAATCCACTCAACGCGTCTTCGGTAAAAGCCAGCTGGTGCATGGCCACGTCAGCGGTGACCTGAATTCCCCGTTGGCGCGCTTCCGCCAGCATGTCCACGCTGCGAGCGCACGACAGCTGGCTAAGGTGCAAGCGCACACCGGTTTCCTGTGCCAGTAGGATCATTTCCATGACCGCGGTGGTCTCCGCCACTTCCGGAATCCCCAGCAGACCAAGGCGCGTGGTCACCAGGCCATCGTGGGCGTAACCATCGGCGGCCAGCGCCTGATTTTCCGGGCTGAACATCAGCGTTAACCCGAAGGTCTGGGCGTAAGACATGCAACGCCGTAGAACCCGTGCGTTACGCAAGCCCCGTGAGGCGTTGCCAAGGGCAACACAACCTGCCTTCTGCAAACCGGCCATGTCACTGAGCAGCTCGCCTTCCAGGCCACGGGTAACCGCGCCTATGGGCAGCACTCGGACCAACGCACGGCTGGCGGCAATATCACGGATCAGGTTGGTTACAGCGCCAGAATCGTTTACCGGCGAGGTGTCGGGTGCGGCGCACACGCTGGTAAAGCCACCGTGGGCAGCGGCCCGTGTTTCGGAGGCCATATTGCCTTTTTGGCCATTGCCCGGTTCGCGCAGGTTACAGCACAAATCCAGAAACCCCGGGCTGACAATACAATGTTCCGCCACCAAGGTTTCATCGGCTGCTTGCGCCAGGGCGGCGGGACCAAGGGCCGCAATACGGCCATTTTTTATCAGCAAACCGGGGTTGGCCTCCAGCGCACCGGCGCTGGAGGCCGTGGCGCCAATGTACAACTGGCCACCAATGATTTTCACGCTGCCGGCAGAGGGGCGGGAAGACAATTTCATGAGCGCACCTCTTGCTTGGCAATGTCGTTCAAAGCTTGCTGACGCTCAGCCAGTTGGCCACCCATGGCCATGGACATCACCGCCATACGAATGGCGATGCCGTTGGTGACCTGATTCAGGATGACCGACTGCGGCCCGTCGGCCACCGCCGATTCAATTTCCACGCCGCGGTTAATCGGCCCTGGGTGCATCACAATACAATCCGGTTTGGCCAGCGCCAGTTTGGCCCGATCAAGACCGTAAAGGCGGTAAAACTCACCTTCACTGGGCAGAAGCGCGCCTTCCATCCTTTCTTTTTGCAGGCGCAGCATGATCACCACGTCGAGATCTTTCATGCCGCGCAGCATGTCGTACTCTACGGTGCAACCCAGCGCTTCCACATCCCGCGGCAACAGCGTGCCCGGTGCAATCACCCGCACCTCGGCCACACCCAGCTCGTTAAGAGCACGAATCTGCGAGCGCGCCACACGCGAATGCAATACATCACCCACAATAGCTACCTTCAGACCGGCAAACGTTTTTTTATGCTGCCGAATAGTGAGCATGTCCAGCATGGCCTGGGTGGGATGGGCATGGCGCCCGTCACCGGCGTTAATGATGGCCACTTTGGGCGTCACGCTTTCGGCAATAAAGTGCGGTGCACCGCTTTGGGCGTGACGCACCACAAACATGTCGCTGGCCATGGCCTCCAGGTTGTACAGGGTGTCCGCCAGTGATTCGCCTTTAGAGGTCGCCGAGGTACTGATATCAAGATTCAGTACGTCTGCAGACAGGCGTTTAGCCGCCAATTCGAAGGTGCTGCGGGTGCGGGTGCTGGATTCGAAAAACAGGTTTACTACAGTACGCCCGCGCAGCAACGGAACCTTTTTAATGGTGCGCTCGCCCACCTCTATAAAAGAGTCCGCCGTATCGAGGATGTCGGTCAGTAACTCGCGGCCAAGGCCGTCCAGAGTCAGAAAATGCCGCAACTGACCTTCCCGGGTCAGCTGCAAATGATGGGGGCCGGTAGCGATTGCGGTCATGGGTTGCCTGTATAAACAAAGGTGGCTGGGGCGTGGCTAGGGTGTGGCTTGAGTGAAGCTAGGTCTGTTCCAGTTCAATACGCAGCGGATCGGGCCCGCGTAGCTTTATGCGCTGGTTGGTCGCCAGCGTCAGCGCAAGACCACGCACATCTGGCTGCACCGGCAGTTCACGGGCGCCCAAATCAACCAGCGTGGCCAATATAATACTGGCCGGGCGACCATAATCGAAGATTTCATTCATCGCGGCACGAATCGTACGGCCGCTCATGATCACGTCGTCTATCAGCACTACGTCCCGATCGGCGGTATCAAACGGTAAGCTCGACGGCTTTACCTTGGGGTTCAGGCCAATGCGACTGAAATCGTCGCGGTAAAATGAAATATCCAGCTCACCAAACGGTTCCTGCAATTGCAGGCGCCGGGCCAGCTCAGCGGCTAACCACACACCACCGGTTCGAATTCCGATAAGTGCCGGTGAACTTACGCCACGCTCCCGCAACAACTGGCGCAGACCGGCTTCCATTTTGTCCAGCAGTGGCTCTATATCAAGTTGTCCGTTCATAAATCCTCGTCGCAGCGCCGGGCAGGCACTGTGGTTAACATTCGTCAGTTCAACATGGGTTGTTAGATAGGGCTATTGATTAAACCAGGTTTCCAGAATCAGCACCGCGGCGCGATCATCGATACCATCGCGCCCATAATTGCGGCTACCGCCGGCAGCCATCACTTCACCTTTGGCCTGATAGCTGGTCAGGCGCTCGTCCACCATCTCCACGGTTACGTGAAAGCGCCCGTGCAGGCGCTTGCCAAATTTGCGAGCGCGGGCGCACATCTCGTTTTCGCTGTCGTCCATATTGAGCGGCAGGCCTACCACTACCAAGTCAGGGCGCCACTCGTGCAGCAATTTTCCCAGCAAGGCCCAGTCTGGCGTACCATCACGGGCCGTGATCATGGTCAGTGGCTCGCCGCAGCCGAGCATTTCCTGGCCCACGGCAACGCCGATACGGCGGGTGCCAAAATCAAACGCCATAACGCGGCGCTGGCCGACTTCATGCATGGCCTATGGTCTCGCTAAGCTGGTTAATGTCGATGCCCATACTGGCCAAAACCGCCTGATAGCGACGGTTCCAGGGCGTACGAAACAATAGGTCCGGGCTCGCCGGGCATGTCAGCCAGGTATTGCCGCCCAACTCCGCTTCCAACTGACCGTCACCCCAACCGGCGTAACCCAAGGCCACCAGAAATTCATCCGGTCCCTTGGCAGCACCAATGTCGGCCAATATGTCGCGCGAGGTGGTCAGCCAGATGTCGGCGGTCACTTCCGCGGTGTGCTGCCAGCGCTGCCCGGGGTTGTGCAGTACAAAACCGCGCTCGGTCTGCACCGGGCCACCGGCAAACACCGGCAAATCCAGTTCGCCGCCGTGCATGTCGAGCTGTTCAAGAATTTCCCCCAAGTGTATGTCCAACGGCTGGTTCACGGTCAAACCCAGCGCACCCTCGGCGGAATGGTCACAGACATAGATCACCGCGCCGTGAAAACGCGGATCGCCCATCCATGGTGACGCCACCAGAAAATGATTGCGAAAATTGTCCGTTGTATTGGCAGTATCGCTCATCCGGATGTCAGCCCCCGCTGCTGGAATGACCAGGTACGTATGATTTCAAGTTCATCAACATTGCGGCTCATTTCCTCGGGGAATGGCGGATAAGGCCCCGCGAGCCTCACAATGCGAATGGCTGCGTCGTCCAGCAGAGTGCTCCCGGACGACTGTACCACCAGAACTTCTTTCAGACTGCCATCTTTGCGCAGTGTGACCAGCAAGCGCAAGTTGCCATAAAGACCGCTGTTCCGGGCTTCGGCAGGATAATTCATGTTACCCACTCTGGTAACCTTGCTGACCCAGTTCTGAACATACCAGGCGTTGCTAGACTGAAGCGTTGAAGCCGCGGTTACCCGCAGCACACGGGGCTTGCGTGAATAGGCTTGTTGCTGGGCATCCAGCCGGGCTTCCAGACTGGCAATTTCAAGGCTGCGCTGAAGCAGATTTGGCCTTGGCTTTGTTGGCAGCTCTTTCACTTCTTCGGCGCGGATTTCTGGCTTGGCAACCTGCCTTGCACTGGGCGCCTTGGTACTCACCACCGTTTGCTGTTGCACCGGCTGAGGTTCGGGTTGCGCCTGAGGCTCGGGTTGAACCTGCGCCACTTCGGTCTGGTTCAGTTCCACCGGCTGCGGGCTGGTCAGTTCTTTCGCCTGTTCCTCGGTGCCACTGCCCTGCTGACTGGTGGGTGCCAGAAAATCCGCTTTTTCCGGCGCTTTTTCATCGGTGAAACGCGACAGGGTAATTTCCATGGTTTGCGCCGATGGCGGCGGTGTTTCGGGAGCGAAAGTAATGCCCAACACAATCACCCCGTGAATCGCCAAAGCCATAAACAGGGTGAACGAAAACCGGTCAACATCGCTTACCTGAACTGCCATTCCCGTTGCTCTTGAACCATCAAATTAAAGCCGTTTGAAACGATCAGCGCTGCTGCAGCCTTTTGGCAATGGCATCCATCAACAACGCGCTGATATCAATGCCAAAGGCGGCGTCCAGTTCGCGGATACAGGTGGGGCTGGTTACGTTGATTTCGGTCAGGTAATCGCCAATCACGTCCAAACCCACAAACATCAGGCCCTTGGCTTTTATCACCGGCGCCACCCGGGCACATATCTCGCGATCGCGGTCGGTCAGTTCGCGGCCTTCACCGCGGCCGCCGGCCGCCAGATTGCCGCGATTTTCACCGGCGGAGGGTATGCGCGCCAATGCGTAAGGTACGGGCTCACCTTCAATCATAAGAATGCGTTTGTCGCCCTGTGTGATTGCGGGCACAAACTTCTGCGCCATCGCCTGCCGGGTGCCGTGTTCAGTGAGGGTTTCAATGATCACACCCAGGTTGCCGTCGTTTTCTTTAATACGAAATATAGAACTGCCGCCCATACCATCGATTGGCTTCATGATGATATCTTTGTGCTCGGCGTAAAACGCCCGTAAGCGCGCTGAAGAACACGTGACAATAAGCGGCGGCGTCAGATCTTCAAACTGGGTAGCAAACAGCTTTTCGTTGCAGTCGCGCAGCATGGCCGGCGGGTTCACCACCAGCGCGCCCTGCTCTTCAGCGGCGCTTAAAATATAGGTCGCCATCAGAAATTCACGATCGACCGGGGGGTCTTGGCGCATCAGAATAACGTCCAGATCGCCCAGCGCAATATCGTCTTCCGATTCAAAGCTGTACCAGTCGTTCGGGTCCATCCGCACAGTCAGGTTGCGGCTGCGGGCCCGAGCCTGGCCACCATTCAGGTACATGTCCTCCGGTTCCATATAAACCAACTGCCAGCCACGTTGTTGGGCGGCCCATAGCATGGCCAGCGAACTGTCTTTTTTGAACTGGATCCTGTCAATGGGATCCATCACGATACCGAGTCGGACTGTCATAACGTCTCTTTCTATTGTCGGGGGTTTAAAATTACGAACCGGTTTGCAAAGCAGGCCTTTCACATAGTGCTATGCTGAGGATTCAGATGGTATTGTACTCGAGCCGTGAATGCATCTGCAGAAATCCTCAGCCCATAACGTGATGGGGCTGGCAAAAGTACATTTATTGACGAACAAGTACTGTCTATTCGGGCACCTATACTTTATAAAGGAGCGGAGTTCATAGGACAAAATTGTTGTTTGTGCTAGAACCCCGGTTTGCTAACAATACAGTCGCTGAGCGCAAGGCAGTTGGACAATGGACGACAACTTCGGGAACTTGAAAGTCATGGTAATCGACGACAGCAAAACGATTCGTCGCACTGCCGAAACCCTTTTAAAAAAAGTGGGTTGTGATGTCATAACCGCGACTGACGGTTTCGATGCGCTGGCCAAAATTGCCGACTCCAAACCCGACATTATTTTTGTTGATATCATGATGCCGCGGCTAGACGGTTATCAGACCTGCGCCCTTATCAAGAACAACTCCACCTTCAAGAAAACGCCGGTCATCATGCTGTCCAGTAAAGATGGCCTGTTTGACAAGGCAAAAGGCCGTATTGTGGGTTCCGATCAGTATCTGACCAAGCCATTCAGCAAAGACGAACTGCTTAATACCATTCGTCATTTCGTGCCACAGGCGCAGCACTAACTCTGACATTTCCGGAACTCATTGGGGACACCATGGCTCGCATTCTTATTGTTGACGACTCGCCCACCGAGGTGAAGAAAATCACCACCATATTGCAAAAGCACCAGCACGAAGTGCTGACCGCAGACAACGGCGCCGATGGGGTGGCCAAAGCTCGATCGGAAACCCCCGATCTGGTGCTGATGGATGTCGTTATGCCCGGTTTGAACGGTTTTCAGGCCACCCGCCAACTAACCCGCGCACCGGAAACTGCATCAATTCCGGTTATTATTGTGACCACAAAAGATCAGGAAACAGATCGGGTTTGGGGTACCCGCCAGGGCGCCAAAGGTTATCTGGTAAAACCGGTTAACGAGAACGATCTGATTCAGGTCATCAATAGCCTGATTGGCTGATCTTCAAACACGGAGTACGTATGTCTGCGCAGGCTGCCCCCTTTGCTGTTCTGACGAACATAGCCCTGCGCAGCCGGCAATTGTCAGCAGGTCTTCCAGAGCAGGAAAAAGCTGCGGAACAATGGAATGGAATCGGTTTTGTGCTGGCCGGTGAACACTATGTTGCGCCTATGGGCGAGGTTACCGAAATATTGCATGTCCCCCGTTTTACCCAGATACCAGGCGTGCGCTCTTTTTTAATGGGCGCGGCCAACGTGCGCGGCCGATTATTGCCCCTGGTGGATCTTGACGCCTTTTTTGAACTGCCCCGCGCTGCCACCAGAACCCTCCGCCAGCGAAGGGTTCTGGTGGTTGAAAAAGACGACCTGTTTAGCGGCTTGGTTGTCGACTCGGTTCTGGGCATGCAGTATTTCGGTGCAGAGAATTTCACATCAGATACCAGCGGTGTCCCTGAACGTATTCAACCCTTTGTTGCCGGCGGCTATACGCGCAACGGGGAAACCTGGAATGTGTTCTCGGCCACCGAACTGCTTGGCGACGAACGCTTTCTAGACGTTGCACAGCGGTAATTGCAACGCAGTGGTTGGGCCACCAACCCACGACCGTACCCATTTCAATAAAACAGACTTGTCCATTTCAGAATAAAGGCCGGGAGCCAGAAGATGAAAAACAGAGCCGGAAAACTCGGTAGCAGACAAGGTGGCAACAAACTGATTGCCGGGCTGATTACCGTGCTGATTGCACTCACCGCATTACTGGTTGTGGTGCTGTTCATGGTTAACCGTGACAGCCAGCACGATCGCGAATACACGAACACCACCGCCGAGCTGAGAGTGCTGTCGCAGCAGATCGCCAAAAACGGCACCGAGGCCGCCAGTGGTAACGCCAGCGCGTTTGACCAGCTGAGCGACACTCGCGACAGCTTCCGCCAGCTCTGGAGCAATCTGACCAAGGGCAACTCGCAAACTGGCCTGCCCGCCAGTGACACCGCAGCGGCCAGCCAGGTGCAGCAGCACTGGGATTCGGTGCGCGAAAACGCCGACATTATTCTGGCCACCCGCGACTCGGTCATGAACATGCGGGAGGTGACCAACACTCTCAATGAAATCATCCCGCAGATGCAGGTTGAATACGAAGACGTCTCTATGGTTCTTCAGAACAGCGGTGCCCCGGAAGCCCAAATTGCTCTGGCGCGACGTCAGTCGTTGCTGGCTGAACGTATGTTCCGTTCAGTGAACAATGTGCTCTCCGGTGACGAAGATGCGGTGACCGCCGCCGACCGTTTTTTGACCGACGCCACCCAGTTTGGCCGCGTACTGAACGGCCAGCTTGACGGCAACAACGCGCTGGCCATCACTCGCGTTGCCAACGAAGATGCACTTTACGGGCTCGAGGCGGTCGCCGAGCTGTTCGGGTTCATTGCCAGTAACGCCGATGCGGTATTGCAGGCGTCTCCCGATCTGTTCAAAGTTTCCAACGCCGCTAACGACATCTTCGAAAACTCAGAAATTTTGCTCGGAAAATTGTCCGAACTGGCCACAGAGCTGCGTGATCTTTCGGCCGCGCGAGTCATCAGTCCTACTCTTGCCCTTGCGCTACTGGCCGCCGTGATTGCTATCGTCGTGCTCATTGGTTTGGCGGTTTATCGCGAATCCCAAACCCGCCTGACCAAAACCCAGGCACAAAATGAACAGAATCAGAACGCTATTTTGCGTCTGCTGGACGAACTGGCCGACCTGGCCGACGGTGACCTGACCGCAGAAGCGTCGGTGACTGAAGACTTTACCGGCGCCATCGCCGACTCCATCAACTACGCCATCGACCAGATGCGCGGACTGGTGCAGGCAATCCGTGGTACCGCCGTACGAGTTGCTACAGCGGCTCAGGAAAGCCAGTCGACTGCTATGCAGCTGGCAGACGCGTCCGAGCACCAGGCCCAGGAAATTGCCGGCGCCTCGGCAGCGGTTAACGAAATGGCGATTTCTATTGATCAGGTATCGTCTAACGCCGCGGAATCGTCTGCAGTAGCAGAACGCTCGGTTGCCATCGCCAAGAAAGGCACAGACGTGGTGCAGAACACCATCCGCGGCATGGACAATATCCGCGAGCAAATTCAGGAAACCTCCAAACGCATCAAGCGCCTGGGTGAATCGTCCCAGGAAATCGGCGACATCGTATCGCTGATCAACGACATTGCCGACCAGACCAACATTCTGTCGCTGAACGCCGCTATTCAGGCCTCCATGGCGGGTGATGCCGGCCGCGGCTTTGCCGTAGTTGCCGACGAAGTACAACGGCTGGCAGAAAGGTCTTCTGCCGCCACCAAGCAAATCGAAGCTTTGGTAAAAACCATCCAGGCAGATACCAACGAAGCCGTTATCTCGATGGAGCACACCACTGCCGAAGTGGTCCGCGGTGCCCGCCTGGCGCAAGACGCAGGTGTTGCACTGGAAGAAATTGAAAACGTTTCCACGAACCTGGCTGAACTGATTCAGAACATTTCCAACGCGGCTCGCCAGCAATCTTCTTCGGCTTCGCACATTTCCAATACTATGAACGTCATTCAGGAAATCACCTCACAGACTTCATCGGGCACCAACGCTACTGCTTACTCAATCGGTAATCTGGCAGACATGGCCTTCGAGCTGCGTTCGTCGGTAGCAGGTTTCAAACTTCCAGACGAGGACGAAGTAACAGACACCAACAGCAAGGTTCCGTTGGTAAGCTGAGTCTGAATCAGAAGTAGGGAGCCGCAAAGACCAAAGCTCCAGGAAACTAAAAAGCAGCGGGCAACGACGAATAACCGGAGAGGTTATGGGCAATAACCATGACAGTATCGCCCTCGACTGGGTTCGGGGTGAAATACAGAGTACGCTGACTCAGGGCCAGCAGGCTCTGGAAAGTTATGTGGACAACCGTAAAGACACGGCCCGCCTACGCTTTTGCCTGAACTATCTCCACCAGGTGCACGGCACACTGCAAATGGTTGAGCTCTACGGTGCATCGCTACTCACCGAAGAGATGGAAAAACTCACCCAGGCCATTCTGGGCAACCAGGTTGACAGCGAAAACGAAGCCGTTGAAGTGCTGATGCAGGCCATTCTGCAGTTGCCACAATACCTCGACCATATTGACAGAAGCAGTGATGATTTCCCGCTGGTGCTACTACCGCTAATGAATGATCTGCGCGCCGCACGCGGCGAAGCATTGTTATCTGACACCTCTTTGTTCAAGCCCGATATGTCGCCGGCGCGCACCAGCGGTGAAATAAAAGACGACCGACTGCAAGAACCAAAAGTGCGCAACCATGTGCGCAAACTGCGGCAAATGTATCAGTTCGCGCTGGCTGGAGTGGTGCGGGAAGCTGATCTCGACTCCAACTTTGATTACATGCAAAAAGTGATCAGACGCTTGGTTCGGCTGTGTCAGAAAACGCCGCGGGGTGAGTTGTGGAAAGCTGCCGCTGGTTTTGTCGAAACACTTCAGCTTAAAGCCAACCCGGTTAACGCGGCGGTAAAGTCGCTGCTGCGGGAGCTGGATAGCGAAATTCGCCAACTAACAGACAATCCCGGCACGGCCCTGGCACAACCGGCGCCAGAGGCTCTGTTCAAAAATCTACTGTATTATGTAGCCCGCGCCCGCGAACTCGATTCGCCGCGCATAGAAGCACTGCGCACTGATTACCAGCTAGCCCAGGCATTACCTTCTGACGATGATGTAGATGCAGCGCGTTCACGGGTCAGCGGCCCTAACCGCGATGCCATCCATTCTGTTGTGCACGCCCTCAACGAAGAACTCGCCAAGCTCAAAGACTCGCTGGACCTGTTCGTCCGCGCCGACCTGCGCAGCAACGATGAACTGGAAGACCTGCTGCCAGGTTTGCAGCAGGTAGCCAACACTCTTGCAGTTATTGGTCTGGGCGTGCCGCGTAAAGTGGTTAATGAACAGATTGATCTGGTGGCCCAGCTGGTCCGTCAGGATGAGCGTGTGTCCGATAACACGCTGATGGACATCGCCGGCGCCCTGCTCTATGTGGAAGCCAGTCTGGCTAATCTGGGCCAGGACAGCCAGCATGAAGACACCCACCAGCGCGACCTGCTGAACCCCGGTTCGCGGGAGCTGGGGGATGCCAACGGTGCACTGTTAAAGGAGTCCCGCAACACTCTGGAACAGGCCAAATCGGCCGTCGTCAACTTTATTGCCTCACAGTGGGATACCCGTGAGATTGAACATCTGCCGGCGCTGCTGCACAGCATCTGTGGTGGCCTGAGGTTGATTCCGCTTGAGCGTGCCAGCGAGTTGCTGGAAGCCATGGAACGCTACATCAACGACGTGCTGCTGAGCGGTCGCGAGGTGCCCAACTGGCAGGAACTGGATACCCTGGCCGATGCTGTTACCAGCATCGAGTATTATCTGGAACGCTTGAATGACGGAATCCGTGACAACGACAGCGTGTTGCGGGTGGCGGAAAGCAGTCTTGAAAGCTTGGGCTTCCCTGCAGGCAAGGCGTCTACCTGGCGCCCCAGAGCTGACATCAACGAAGCCGACATCCCCCTGGTGGACACGCCATTGCTGGAGGCACCCCTGCTAGACGCCGTATCAGCGCCCATCTTAGACACGGGCGTACCCCCAGACGAATTGTTGGATGACGAAATTGTTGGTATTTTTATCGAGGAAGCCGAAGAAGTTCTGGCGACCATCCACGAATACTATCCGCGCTTACAGCGCAACCACGACGACCGGGCAGCGCTGGCCGAAATGCGCCGCGCCTATCACACATTCAAAGGCAGCGGCCGCCTGGTGGGCGCCAGCAGCCTGAGCGAACTGGCTTGGGCGGTTGAGAACCTGCTGAACAAACTGATTGATCAAACCGTCAAACCCAACGATGACGTGTTTTCTTTGGTCACAGACGCCAACGCGCATCTGCCCCAACTGATCAATGAGTTCCGCGCCGGCAACCCGGAGGGCGATGTCGGCAGCCTGGTTGCTCGCGCCGAAGCCATCACGACCACCCGCCGCGCAGATACCGATACCGATACCGATACCGATACCGATACCGCCATCAGTGCGCCAGTCAGCGCCGCAGACCGCACCGACAACCCGCAAAGCGAGTTGATTGACGACGAAATCCTGGAAGTTTTCATCGAAGAGGCCGGTGAAGTATTAGCCAGTATTGATGAATACATGCCTATGTTGTTGCGGCACTATGGCGATCGCAGCGCTTTGGGTGAAGTGCGCCGCGCCTTCCACACCCTGAAAGGCAGCGGCCGCATGGTCGGCGCCGACGTAATTGGTGAATTGGCATGGTCTGTGGAAAATCTGCTGAACCGGGTGCTTGACGGCAGCCGCAGCATGAGCGACGCCGTTGCCGCGCTGGTTAGCGATGTTATCGCGATTTTGCCGGCGTTAGTCTGTGATTTTGAACAACACCGCACCGCAACCGTTAACACCCATGAAGCACAAGCCCGCGCCCATGCTCTGGCCGACGGCAAAGACGTGCCGGCTGCCACTGGTGCCGTTGCCGCAAGCGAAACCGCCACGGGCGATGTTCTGCAGCCGCCCGAGCCAGGGCAAGAGTCAGACGACGAGCCAGACGTAGATCAGCTTCTGCTGGATATTTTCGAGAGCGAAGCCCGGTCTCACCTAAAAACGGTGGAAGCCTATATTGCCAGTGCCGCAGACAAACAAACCACGGCCTATACCGACGAACTAACACGGGCACTGCATACTCTTAAAGGCAGCGCTCACACCACCGGCATAACGCCCATTGCCGATTTGGTTACCCCCCTTGAGCGCTTTGTGAAAGACGCCCGCACCGAAAACAAACGGTGCGACAGCGGTGCTATCTCCTTGCTAGAGCAAGGCGTGTCATTGTTAAACCAAGGCCTGTTGCAACTTCACAGTCAGCCACTGGCAGAATTGCCGGGCAGCCGCGAGTTCCTGGAGCAACTGGCACAGCTAGCTCGGGCTACCTTAACGGGCGCCAGCTACGACGGTACCCAGCCATCGTCGGCCAATAGCCGCTCCGCTTTGCTAGAACTCTTTCTTAGCGACGACATTAACATCGTGCTTAACGCCAGCACCATACTGGACACCTGGATTGCCAACCCCGCTAATGGCCAGGCCCTTGAACAGCTGCGTCACGAACTGACGCTGCTGACTGCGGCTACCGAAATTGCCGGCTTGGACGACATAGCCACGTTGTCGGCGGCGCTGCAAAGCAGCTACAGCGTTCTGGCTGACAGCGACCTCGAACCAAAACCCGAACTTCAGGCCTGCCTGCACCTGGCTCATGAGCAGTTGATCAACATGATGGACCAGGCCGCCGCCGGGCTGACCATCGACAGCGCAGATCCGCTGCGCCAGCAAATCATGGATCTTACCGATGATGTTCTGGCCAGCGACGCCTTCCTTGCCGAGTTTCAGGAAGACGAAGACCTAAACCCAAACATAGACAACGAACCGGCAGCCGCTGAGACTGCATTTGAAGCACCCGTGCCTGCCTATGCGCCGGATGCGGAAGACGACATAGATCACGAAGTGCTGGAGATTTTCCAGGAAGAAGCCCGCGAGTTGATCGACAGCACCGCCGACGCACTTCAGCGCTTCAGTCAGGACATCAGCAATCACGATTTACTGCGATTGCTGCAACGGGACCTGCACACCCTCAAAGGCGGTGCACGTCTGAGCAAAGTGGGCAGTATTGGTGATCTGGCCCACGAACTGGAAACCCTGTTCGAAGGTCTGGTTCAGCAACAACTGGCAATGTCGCCGGTTCTATCTAACCTGCTATTCAGCTGTCACGACCGTCTGGCCAGCATGGTAGAAACGCTGGAAAATGGCAACAGTCCGCGCTCAGCGCCCGACCTGATCGCAGAAATACAACGTTATTCCAGCAACGCTACAAGCGCCGGCGCCGATCATTCCTCGGTTGCTCTGCAACCGGAACAAAGCCCAGACGCACACGACACCAACCGCGTAACCACCGACCCGGAACTGATGGGCATCTTCCTGGAAGAAGCCTATGACCTGATCAACGCCACCGGCAGCGCACTGCACAGCTGGAGTGAGAATCCCGAAAACAGTATGCTTGCCGCCGAATTGCAGCGCGACGTGCACACACTGAAAGGCGGCGCACGAATGGCGGGCGCAGACGCCATGGGTGATCTGGCACACGCTCTGGAGGATTTGTTCGAGCTGATTACGCGGGGCGAACTGAGGCCCGGGCCAGAGTTGTACGAACCTCTGTTTGCCTGTCACGACCGTCTGGCCGCCATGGTAGAACAAATTGCCACCGGCAAAGCCTGCCCACCAGCTCAGGATCTGATCGCGCAGGTGCACCAGCTGCATCCGCCGCAACAGACCGAGTCTTCAGTGCTGGCTCAAAAGCCTGCGAAAGTGGAACAGGAAGAAGAGCAGGACCTAGAGCCGAAGGCCGTACAGAAAACGCCAGCGCCGACAACAGAACAGCAGCAGACGCCCATTGTTGCAGTGCCCAAGCCAAGGCCGAAGCGCGCGCAAAGCCGCAAGACCCTGCGCACCACGCAAGAAACCATTCGGGTGTCGGCACCGCTGCTTGACGACCTGGTCAATCTGGCGGGCGAGACCAGTATTGCCCGCGGCCGCCTGGAACAGCAAACCAGCGACTTTAGCCACACTCTGGAAGAGATGGCCGCCACAATTGAACGCTTGCGTGAACAGCTGCGGCGCATGGATATCGAAACCGAAACCCAGATTCTGTTCCGCGCCGAAAAAGAGCTCGGGCCCGATTACGATGAAGACTTCGACCCACTGGAAATGGACCGTTATTCGTCTATACAGCAGCTATCGCGGGCTCTGTCGGAATCGTCTTCCGACCTGATTGATCTGCGCCAGACCTTGGCCGACCGGATTCGCGACACCAAAACCCTGCTGGTGCAGCAGTCACGTATCAATACGGAACTGCAAGAAGGTCTGATGAAGACCCGCATGATTCCGTTCGCCTCAGTGGTGCCGCGCTTACGCCGTATTGTGCGCCAAATCAGCGCTGAGCTAGACAAGAAAGCCAATTTTGAGGTGTACAACGCCGAAGGCGAAATGGACCGCAACGTACTGGAACGGATGATTGCGCCTCTGGAGCACATGCTGCGTAACGCGCTGGGCCATGGCGTTGAGGCGCCCGAAGAGCGTCTGGCCGCAGGCAAAGCAGAAACAGGGGAAATCAGCCTGTCGCTGCAACGCGAAGGCGGCGACGTTGTTCTGCGCATGCGGGATGATGGTGCCGGCATTTCTACCGAGCAGGTACGCAGCAAAGCCATCAGTCAGGGCCTGGTCGGCCCAAATGATGTGTTGACCGAGCGCGAGATTCTGCAGCTGATCATGACACCGGGGTTTTCCACCGCCAAGGAGATTACCCAGGTATCCGGCCGAGGCGTTGGCATGGACGTGGTAGCGTCAGAAATCAAACAGTTGGGTGGCAGTCTCGACATTCATTCCGGCGCCGGCCACGGCACCACATTTACCGTTCGGCTACCGTTTACCGTATCGGTTAACCGCGCCTTGATGGTCACCAGCGGCGACAATTTTTACGCCATACCGCTGAACACCATTGAAGGCATAGTGCGGGTGAGCACCTACGAGCTGGAAGAATATTACAAACCCGAAGCGCCGCTGTACGAGTACGCCGGTCAGGAGTATCGACTGCAATATCTGGGCAATCTGCTGAACAGCGAACACCAGCCCAAACTTCAGGGCCAGGCACTGCCACTGCCGGTTATTTTGGTGCGCGGCGCAGAGCAACCTATGGCCCTGCAGGTAGACAGCCTGGTGGGCAGCCGCGAAATCGTGGTGAAATCTCTCGGGCCTCAGTTCAACTCTGTGCGTGGCGTATCCGGCGGCACCATTCTGGGTGACGGAAATGTGGTGGTCATTCTTGATCTGCCAGCAATGATCCGCTCCGACATACTGTCAGAGCAACAGCACGCCAGCGACAAAGCGAACCAGCCGCGCCAGAAACCGCGACTTCACCAGCGCGCCACCCTGGTAATGGTGGTCGATGATTCCGTAACCGTGCGTAAAGTGACGTCGCGCCTGCTTGAGCGCAACGGTATGGAAGTGATTACCGCCAAAGATGGTTTGGATGCCGTAGCCCAGCTGCAGGATTACCAGCCTGATATCATCCTGCTGGACATTGAAATGCCGCGCATGGATGGCTTTGAAGTCGCTGGCTTTGTTCGCCACGACGACGCTCTGCGAAATACACCCATTTGCATGATTACCTCCCGTACCGGAGAGAAACATCGTGAGCGTGCATTAGCCATTGGCGTTAACGAATATCTGGGTAAGCCGTTCCAGGAAACAACTCTGCTAGAAACCATTCGCAGGCTGACAGGTAACTTATGAGCGATAACAACCAGACCCTGGCCTGCGTCATGATTCCGATGATCGGCCGTCAGCTGTTACTGCCCAACGTATCGCTGGCAGAAGTGGTGGACTACAGCCCAGACATCAACTCAAGCGCCGACGCACCCGCCTGGCTGGCCGGCTATCTGGACTGGCGCGGGCTAAGACTGCCGATTATATCCTACGACGCCGCCAGCGGCGGCCAATTGGCACAACCGAATAGTCGCCGCGGCCGGGTGGTTATTCTTAACAGCATCGTCGAAGAACACCGCGAACAGCCCTTTATTGCCCTGATGACTCAGGGCATACCCAGCCAGAATCGTATTAATCAAAGCCAGATTCAGCGCCTGGACAGTCCAACCGGCGTCGCCGACCTGATGGAAGTTGAAGTAGACGGCGAGCGCGCCTGGATTCCCAATCTGGAGTATCTGGAAAGCCTGGCGCAGCAATTACGCTGAGGCCTCACCCAACGATGCGGAAACCCTGGCAGCACCGATGGCAACTGTTATAATGTTTCAAATCTCATCGGATACTTGCCATGCCCGCCCGCGCTTTACCCTATCGCCCCCATAATCATGATCTTTGCGTTGATCAGGCCCTGGCTCAGGCTAGGGATATTTGCCGGCGTAACGAAGCGCGGCTAACCCCCATCAGGGAAAGAGTGCTGGAGCTGATTTGGCAGTCCCACAAACCATTGGGCGCTTACGATGTGCTGGCTCAGCTAAGCGCCGATGGCCACAAGGCTGCGCCGCCAACGGTATATCGCGCCCTCGATTTTTTACAGCAACACGGCCTGGTACACCGTATTGCGTCGCTTAACGCGTTTACCGGTTGCGACCACCCGGGCCAGAACCACTGCGGCACCTTTCTGATCTGCCGCAGCTGTGGCAACGTGCTGGAGTTAGCCGCCCCGAATATAACCGCTGCTATCAACCAAGCTGCCACCGCCGAAACGTTTCAGGTAGAACAGATTACTTTGGAAATTGCCGGCTTGTGCCCACGTTGTCAGAGCGACAGCACTGATCAGCCGACGCCATCATGAGCGAAGTTTTGGCAGAACTGAGCAAGGTATCGGTGACGCTCAATGACCGATTGATTGTTGATCAGGTGTCTTTGAGTATAAAGCGCGGCGATATCATCACCATTATCGGTCCCAACGGAGCCGGCAAAACCACCCTGATCAAAACCATTCTGGGCATCCAGAAAGCCACGTCTGGCTCGATTAGCCTGCAATCGGGTTTGGTGATCGGTTATGTGCCACAAACCCTGAACCTTGAAACCACGTTGCCGCTGAGTGTAGAGCGCTTTATGGCGCTGAGCGGCTGCGACCGCAAAGGTTGTCAACAAGCGCTAGCGCGTACCGGAGTGGCTCACCTTTCGGCAGCCTCGGTGCATCACCTATCTGGCGGCGAGAAACAGCGCTTGCTGCTGGCACGGGCGCTGGCACGCCAGCCCGGCCTGCTAGTACTGGATGAGCCCGCCCAAGGGGTCGACATCAACGGCCAGGCCGCACTTTATGACCTGGTGCGCCAACTCCGAGACGAGCTCAACTGCGGCGTTATCATGATCTCACACGACCTGCATCTGGTTATGGCCGCGACCGACAAGGTTATCTGCCTGAACCAGCACGTGTGTTGCAGCGGTTTTCCGGAAGACATCTCCCACGACCCAGCTTTTATTGAAACCTTCGGCACCGCCGTTGCTGAGTCACTGGCGGTATACCATCACCATCATAATCACCGCCATGACTTGCACGGCAACGTCATTGGCGCCGGCACCGCTGTCAGCGACGGAGCTCTCAGTGATGGCACTCTTAGTAATGGCGCTCTCGGCGAAGAAGCTCTCAACGTCAGTTCATTCAGCGAAGCGAAAGCAGCGCCAACCTGCTCAGGGCACCATCATGATTGACAGCATTCTGGATGATTTTTTCTGGCGTGCGCTGATTGGCGGCCTGGGTGTGGCTCTGGTAGCGGGGCCTCTGGGCTGTTTTGTGGTTTGGCGGCGGCTAGCTTATTTTGGCGATACCCTGGCCCATTCGGCGCTTCTCGGCATTGCCCTGAGTTTTGTGATTCAGGTGCCGATTAATGTCGGGGTGATTATCACTTGCTTGGGGTTGGCTCTGGCGCTGGTGCTGTTTTCCCGCAACAAAACCTTAGCCACCGATACCCTGCTGGGCATCCTGGCCCACAGTGCGCTGGCCATTGGGCTGGTCACCCTGAGCTTCATGCCCTCGGTGCGAATGGACTTGACAGGGCTTCTGTTTGGCGATCTGCTGGCCATGAGCCGCGGCGATCTATGGTGGATTTACGGCGGTGCCGCCACCATTTTATGCCTGCTGGCACTGCTATGGCGCGGCCTGCTGATGAGCACCATTCACGAAGAACTGGCGCGGGTTGAAGGGGTACCGGTAGAACGCCTGCGGCTGGCCCTGATTCTGATGTTTGCTATTGTTATTGCAGTGGCCATGAAAATTGTCGGCGTGCTGCTGATTACGGCGCTGCTGATTATTCCCGCCGCCACCGCAAGGCGCCTGGCACGCACACCCGAACAGATGGTGGCCATGGCGATGCTGTTCGGATTTATTGCCGTGACCGGCGGGTTGGCCCTGTCATGGGAACTGGACACACCGGCGGGGCCGTCGGTTGTGGTTACTGCATTCAGCTGTTTTCTGCTGATATCCGCGGTTGGCGGCAAACAACGTGCATAAGTCGCCTTTACAGAAGGATTCTCGCATCCAAACGCAGGGGCTACAGCGGCTGCATCACTGAATCCCACTGGCGCTTTTCCACTAATTCCATGAAGTCATCACCCAGGCGCTCACTCTCGGCAATCGCGCGACGCCAGGCTTTTTCGCGGCCGACGTCATCGCCCAGGTACTTTTCAAAATCACGACGGTCCGGCAGCTTTCCATTGGGCAAACTCGCCAGATAGTCCGCCGAGGGCGACACCAACAACACATCTTGCACATGTGACGCGTTAGACTTGCGCCAAGGTAAAGGCTTATCAAACCAGCCGGGGATTATCCGGTCGGTAAAGTGTGGATACAGCACAACCCCGGGCTGCTGGTACGGCAAGTCCAGGTGATAATCCAACAAGCCACCATCGCGATAAAGTCCCGCTGGCGCTCCGGGTATATTCGCCACGCCCGACATCACCATCGGAATTGAAGCCGAGGCTAGCAGCGCCGGAAGCAGGTTGTCTTGATTCAGAGCAATGGTGTGGCTGGCAAAATCGCGCAGCTCCTCCAAAGGTACCGGTGTGCGACTGTCCTGCACAATGCCCCGCTCCATAATCCGGCCCAGGTACCGACGGCCCAGTATATTGCTGCCAATGGCGTACAGCAGCCCCAGAGTCAGGCGACCGCGGCTATCGTGCTGCAATAATCCCAAGCTGCGCACCATCATTACGGTGAGTTGGTACTGCGGGTGGTTCAAAATATGTTTTTCTCGCCCACCCAATAACTGTTGCAGAAATTCGAGGCTTTTACGGGTTACCTCGGCGGCGCTGACCCCTTTGGTAAAACGTTGCTGTGTGTATAACTCCGCCAGCAACTCCAACTGAGCAACCGGGTCATCAGACGACGCCACCGCCGCAAAGCGCCAACTGCCGATAGACGAACCCACTAACGCTCTGGGTTGCGGCGCACTTGGCAGCCAGTGGCCAAATAAGGTTTTATCCAGACCGCTTAGCCCCAAGGCTTTTGGCCCGCCGGCAGCACCGGGGATCACGTGAACATCCGCGGCACTCAACGGGTTGTCCCGTAACCGCCTCATGGCACGAGTTCCGGCTCGAATGGTTAGCGCCGGTGTGCGAATATGAATCGCGGTCATGATTTTCCCTTAGTAAGAAATGCTGTCGAGAAGGCCGCAACGTGTCACCCTTATTAAGTCTGGCAAAAAGTTGCGCCGGAGAACACATCAACGATTATTCAACAAGGCAGCGTTTTTTCATGGCCAGCCGTGTTAAATTTGGCGTGTTGAGTGATAACAATAACCAGTGTGCCAAGCCGCAACATTGGGCTGACGAAGGGAACTCTCGGTGGCCGTACCTTTTTTTTTATCGGAAAAATTTACCAGCAACCCGACTTTGGTGGTGATGGGGTTTCGCCGCCAGTTGGTTTATCACTTGCATTTCTGGGCTTGCCTGGCAGTAGCGCCGCTGATTGTGGTGCAGTGGCTTCATCAGAATTATCTATTGTCCGCCCTACTCTTTCTTTTTTGCGCCAACGCCTTGCTGGTGATTGGCTTTTTGCGCTTCCGCCAACACTACTTCTTACGGGGCTGGCTGTTCCCGCTGCTGGCGATGGTCTGCGCGGTCTATTCTACCGCCATTAACGGCCATGCCGGGCTTTACTGGGCCTACCCTGCCATTACTGCCGTATTTTTTCTAATGCCTCTGCGGGATGCCGCGCTCAGCAACTTTGTGTTTTTAGCCTTGATGGCGGTCATGGCTTTTTACGTATTTCCCCTGTCAGAGTTCTGGCGCATCAGCACATCGCTAGGGCTGACCTGTCTGTTCGCACTGATTTTTGCCTGGCTGGTGGGGCGCTTACAGCAGGAAATGACAGAACTGGCCACCACCGACCCACTCACCGGCTGCCGGAACCGGGCAACACTGGCTGAAAGCCTAACCAACCAAATCAAGTTGTGCGAACGCTACGACCGGCCATCGTCCATTTTGCTGCTGGACCTGGACCACTTCAAAACCATCAATGACCAGTGGGGCCACCACACCGGTGACACTGTACTCACAGGCGTAGCACGCCTGCTGAGCAACCGCCTGCGTGACAACGACCACATATTTCGTATTGGCGGCGAAGAGTTCATGGTGCTGCTACCGGAAACCGGCCTGCACGAAGCCTCGATACTGGCCCGTGAACTGGTAAAGAGCGTGGCCGCCGAACCGTTCCAGACCGGCATTCGGGCCACCATCAGCGGCGGCCTGACGCAAGCGTGCGCCAGCGAGACGTGGTCAGCTTGGCTCAAGCGGGCAGACCGGGCATTGTATAAAGCAAAAGCCGGCGGCCGTAACCGTGTTGTACAATTGCCCGGAGGCTCGCCGCCAGCCAATACCGGCCTTGAGGGCAACAGCTGAACCACTATCACAACGTTTACCCATAGAGATCATGGCCAATTTGCCTTAAGCTTCTGCCCTTGCCAGATTCAGAAAACCGGACCCTTATTTATGAGCAATCCCCTGACAGATGATCTTGCTGGCCATTATCGCGCCATTATTAACGGCCTAGGCGAAAACTGTGACCGCGAAGGCTTGAAAGACACGCCTCTGCGTGCGGCCAAGGCGATGCAGTTTCTAACCCGCGGTTATCAGCAGGATCTGAATGACCTGATCAACAACGCCGTGTTCGAATCCGCCATGGACGAAATGGTGGTGGTACAGGACATCGAACTTTACAGCCTGTGTGAACATCACATGCTGCCTTTTATTGGCAAGTGCCACATTGCCTACCTGCCTCAGGGCAAGGTATTGGGCTTGTCCAAGTTCGCCCGCATTGTCGATATGTACGCACGGCGCCTGCAAATCCAGGAAAATCTAACTCGACAGATCGCCGAAGCGGTAGAGAGTGTGACCAATGCCAAGGGCGTAGCCGTCGTCATCGAAGCCCAACACATGTGCATGATGATGCGCGGCGTTGAAAAACAGAATTCGAAAATGAAGACGTCAATGATGCTTGGTCAGTTCCGTAAATCACAAGCCACCCGCCTGGAATTTTTTAATTTGATCAATACCAACCGTTGATCAGGCTCAAATTGGTCTAGCGCTAAGGCGCTAGATAACGTGTAAGACATGCATTATTATCATTTTCTTTGATAGGAGCGTTACACCATGCTCGAGATGTCTGACTCGCAGATTCTCGAAATCCTGCAACAGGTCCGCACCATAGCACTGGTGGGCGCCAGTGAAAAAACCAACCGCCCCTCCCACGAGGTCATGCATTACTTACAGCAGCAAGGTTATCGGGTAATACCCGTTAACCCCCGTTTGGCCGGCCAACAGCTGCTGGGTGAAACCGTTTATGCAGACCTTGAATCACTGCCGGTTGCAGTAGACATGGCAGACCTGTTCCTGGCTCCGCATCGCACCGACGCGGTGATCGACCAGGCCATCGCTATGAACATTCCGGTCCTGTGGCTCCAAATTGGCGTTATTAATCACCAAGACGCCGAGCGCGCGCGACAGGCGGGCATAAAAGTGGTGATGGATCGCTGTCCAAAAATGGAAATACCCCGGCTTATGCCCCGACCCTAGTGAGCCCAATGAAAAACACGGATTCAACACAGCGTGTTGTCGCAAAAGGGCTTTTGCACCCAGCCCTGCCGGTGTTTATCTTCTTTTTATTTTTATTGCTGGCCCTGGGTTTGCGATTTGGCCAAAGCCAGCAAGACAGTCGCCAGATTCAGGCGCATCTGGACACCGAGGCCGAAATAATGGCCAACAATCTACAGCGGGAGTTCAATAGCCTGTTGTTGTCCCTGCGCCGCAACGCTGATCGCCTGCACACCAACAACGGAATTAGCGAAGCCCAGTGGCGCAGGGATGTCCACAACCATTTGCAAGATTTCAAGATTTACCAGGCAATCGAGTGGATTGACCGTGATTTTTACATCCGCTGGATCGAGCCGCCGCACGACTGGCCAGAACTGGTTGGCTACAATGTCGCTTTCAATGCCGAGCGCCTCCGCGCACTGAAGCGCGCAATGCGCACCGGCAACTCTGATGTTTCAGGGGTTATTCCCCTGTACCAGGGTGGCAAAGGGATTGTAGCCTATGTGCCTGTGGGCACCGGCGACGACAACAACGGTTTTATCGGTGCAGTTTTCCAGATAGATGTTCTGGTACAAACTCTACTGAACAGCCGTGCGCTGACGCTGTTTCAAGTCAATATTTACGAAGACGGCAAGCTTGAATCTCAGCTGAATTCGTCGCTGCCTATCAGTGACGAATTCAATAGCAAGATCGCGCTGGATTTACCCACCATGGACTGGACCCTGACGCTGCGCCCTAGCCACACCTGGGTGCAGGACCAACGCAGCCCTTGGGCCTGGCTCACGTTAGCCAGTCTGTTAATTCTAGGGCTGGTTATCAGTATGGCAACGCTGCTGGCGCAGGAAATCCTGCGCCGCAATCAGGCACTGCTGAGAACCCGCAGCCAACTGGACCAGGAGATCGCTCAGCGTAGCGCTATCCAGCAGGATTTGGCCCGGCTGGAATCCACCGACCCTCTCACGGGCCTGGCCAACCGTCGTTTTTTCATGGACGATCTTGCGTTCACCCTGTCTATGGCCGAACGCAAGTCGCGACAGGTGGCCCTAATTATGCTTGGCCTGGACCGTTTTCAGATGCTCAACGACTCTCTGGGGCATCAGGTCGGCGATGAAATTCTCAGCAAGGTAGCAGAGCGCTTAAGCGGCCTGGCGGATGAACGTATTATGGTAGCCTATGCCGGTGGTGACGAGTTCCTGATCTGTCAGCAGCAGGTAACCGCCGTTGATGATGTCATTCACCTTTTAGGCAGAGTACAGCGAATTTTCACCCAACCTTTTAGCCTGCCAGGCAACCCACTTCAGATTACCGCCACCATGGGCGTTGCCGTATACCCGCAAAGCGGGCCAAACGCCGAAACCCTCCTGCGCAATACTGATATCGCCCTGTATCGGGCCAAAAAGCAGGCCCGTAACAGCTACCAGTTTTATACCGAAGGCATGCAAGAGCGGGAATTATTGCGCCTGGAGCTGGAAAAAGATCTTAGCCTTGCCCTTAGCAATAACGAATTTGTACTTTATTATCAGCCTCAGCTAAACCTGCACAGCAACCGCATCGTCAACGTAGAAGCACTCATTCGCTGGCAGCATCCACGCCGCGGATTGTTGGCGCCGGGCGAATTTATACCGTTGGCCGAGGAAAGCGGGCGCATCACCGATATTGGCCGCTGGGTGGTGACGGCCGCCTGCAATCAGCTCAGCGAATGGCGTGGCACCCCTTACCAAAATCTGCAGATTGCGGTGAATCTGTCCGGGCGCGAACTGGAAAATCCTGACCTTCTGGACTACGTACAGTCGGCGTTAGCGACCACCGGTGTGGCACCGCAGCAGCTGGAAATCGAGCTGACCGAAGAGATATTCGTGAGCAATATCCACCACAATCTGGACCAGCTCAAACGCCTGCGGCAACTTGGCGTGCGCTTGGCAATTGACGATTTCGGCGTTGGCTACTCCTCGCTGAGCTATCTCAAAGACTTCCCGATTGACCTGCTAAAAATTGACCGTTCATTCATCACCCAGGTAACTGAGCGCCAGGACGATGCCACCATTACCTCTGCAATTATAAATTTGGCCCACAATTTGGGCATCCAGGTGGTAGCCGAAGGCGTAGAAACTACCAGCCAGCTCAACTTTCTGCGCCAGCATGGTTGCGATGTGGCTCAGGGTTATCTGATCAGCCGTCCGATTCCTGCCGACCAGCTGGAGCAGTGGCTGAAGCCGCAATACGCTGAAAACCCACTCTAACCGCGAGACTTCATGGCCAATTATCTGACCACCCTACAAGACGCTCGTCTGCGCCGCTGGGAACGGTGGAACCGCAATTATTTTCTGTTCGCCTTTACGGCGCTGATCATCATTTTGGTGTTCAGCAGCCAACTGGGGTTGTCGAGCGACGATGACTGGGGTGGGCTGGGCATCATTCTGGTGCTGTTAGTGGCGCCAATAGTGGCTATGCAGCTAAGGCTGACCTGTCCCGCTTGTAGCGAAAAGCTGGGCTGGCAAGCCAAGCTGATGGTTCCGGAACAGTGCAAGCACTGTGGCTGCTTTCTTCGCGCCAAAGGCTGACAACACGTTCGTAACATTTGACCTATGAGCGGCTAACAGGTTTTAAGCTACACTCATCGTAAAAGGCGACGGGGTAGTTTATGAAAGTAAAAGATATGGCCCGTGCCGCTGGGGTAACGCCCGACACTGTGCGTTTTTACACCCGCGAAAAACTGCTGGCACCCAGCCGCGATCCGGCGAACAACTACCAACATTTCTCCAGCGATGATCTGCGCCGCCTGCGTTTTGCCCGGAAGGCCCGCCAGCTCGGTTTTTCTCTGCCAGAGATCCGCGACATTTTGAACCAGGCCGATGACAAACATTCCCCCTGCCCTATGGTCCGCGGCGTGTTTGAACAGCGCCTGGCCGAGGTTGAGCTCCAGATCAACGAGCTGCAGCAACTGCACCAGCGCATGCAAAAAGCCCTGAACGCTTGGCAAGGCATGCCCGATGGCATGCCAGACGGTCATACCATCTGCCGTTTAATTGAACACTGGGATCAGGCCGAACCTAGCCTGACGGAGGAATCCTAAATCATGGACAGCACAACCGCTAACACCGAAAACCGACTCAGCATTGCCGGTGCCACCTGCCAGGGCTGCGCCCGTAAAATCCGCGTGGCTTTAGAACCTCTGATCGCCGACAACGCGGCGGTGGATGTAGACATTGAGCAAAAAACCGTCACCTTGCCCGCAGGCATTGACCCCGCCGACGCCGTCCGCAGAATCACCGAAGCAGGCTACCCGGCGGAGATTCTTCATGCCGGGCCCGCCGCTGCCAAAAGCTGCTGTGCCAGTAAAACAACGTCATCCTGTGACAGTAAAAAATCAGACTCTGAGGAAACAGAGCCCCCTGCACCCAAACCGACCACGTCCAGCAATGCCCGCAACGACAGTAACGAGAACGACGACGGCATTCAGCTGGCGATCACAGGCGCCACCTGCGCGTCTTGCGTCAGCAGCATCGAAAAAGCCCTGAAGTCGGTTAGCGGCGTTACCCACGCCCACATGAACCTGGCCGATAATACCGCCAGCGCCAGCGGCCAAGTAACTCCGCAAGCACTGATCAACGCCATCGAAAGCGCCGGCTACGGCGCCAGCGTGATTGAAGATCCAGACACTGCAGACGAACGCCGCCAGCAGCAAGATCGCAAACGCTACCGCACCTTGATGGTAAAAATGGCGGTCAGCCTGTCACTGGGTGTCGGCCTGATGATCTGGGGCATGGGTTTCGGCTCGATGACCGTTGATGCCGGCAACCAGACTACCTGGATCAACCTGGGCATTCTAACCCTGGGCGTGATGATTGCCACCGGCAGCCATTTTTTCACCAGCGCCTGGAAAGCCTTTCTCCATCACAACGCCAATATGGACACCCTGGTAGCGCTGGGTACCGGCACCGCCTGGATTTATTCCATGGTGGTCGCGGTGTTCCCCGAAGCCCTGCCAGAAATGGCGCGCCACGTGTATTTTGAAGCTTCGGCGATGATTATCGGCCTAATCAATCTGGGCCAGGCCTTAGAGCTGCGCGCCAAAGGCAAAACCTCCGAAGCCGTGCGCCGGCTGCTGGATCTGCGCGCCAAAACTGCCCGCGTGATCCGCGACGGCCAAGAGCAGGACCTGCCCATAGAGCAGGTGCGTAAAGGCGACCAGATTCGCGTTCGGCCCGGCGAACAGCTGCCAGTAGACGGTGTGGTGCTCGAAGGTAACACCCGCATTGACGAAAGCATGCTCACCGGCGAGCCCATGCCGGTCAGCAAAGGCGAAGGCGACGACGTGTCTGCCGGCACTTTGAACACCCGTGGCAGTATTGTGTACGAAGCCACCCGTGTAGGCAGCGACACCGCCCTGGCGCAAATTATCCGGCTGGTAAAAAAGGCCCAGGGCTCGAAGCCCTCGATAGGCCGCCTGGCGGATAAGATATCTTCCGTGTTCGTACCGAGTGTGATGCTGATCGCCATAGCCGCTGCGTTGGTTTGGTATAACCTGGGGCCGGATCCGGTGATTGCGCACATGATGGTCGCCGCCACCACCGTATTGATCATCGCCTGTCCCTGTGCGCTGGGCCTGGCCACACCTATGTCGGTGATGGTGGGTGTCGGCAAAGCCGCTGAATACGGCGCGCTGATCCGCCAGGGTGAAGCCCTGCAAACCGCTGGTAAGATCAACCTGGTGATTCTGGATAAAACCGGCACCATAACCGCCGGCGAACCCGCGGTTACTCAAGTGCATGTAGTAGAGGGTGACGAAAGCCACCTGCTAGCCCTGGCCGCCGGTCTTGAACAGCACTCCGAACACCCGCTGGCCCACGCCATTATGGAAAAAGTCCGGCAGGACACTATCCAACCGGCCGACATAACCGGCTTCGACAGCCTCAACGGCAAGGGCGTAGCCGGGGAACACAACGGCGATACCCTGCGCCTGGGCAACCGGCGCTGGCTGGAAGATGAAGGGCTGGATGTAACCCCGTTGGACCAGGCCGCCCAAAGTATTACCGACAATGCCGGCACCCCGCTGTTTGTAGCCTTGGGCACCCGGGTGATGGGCGTCATCGGCGTCGCCGATGCTATCAAACCGGATTCCCGCGCTGCCATTAAACGGCTGCATCAAGCCGGCATCAAAGTGATGATGGTCACCGGCGATGTGGACGCCACCGCCAAAGCCATTTGCGCCAGCGCCGGTATTGACGATTACCGCGCCGAAGTGCTGCCGGAAGACAAAGCCAACGTAGTTAATGACATGCGCAAAAAAGGCTATACCGTGGCCATGGTGGGTGACGGTATTAACGATGCCCCGGCGCTAGCGGCCGCCGATGTTGGATTTGCCATTGGCACCGGCACCGATGTGGCGATTGAAAGTGCTGCCATCACACTGATGCGCGGTTCCCTACACGGGGTTCCCGACGCCATCGAAATATCCCGCGCCACGGTGAAAAACATTCATCAGAATTTGTTTGGTGCCTTTGTTTACAACAGCTTGGGCATCCCCATCGCCGCCGGCCTGCTGTATCCGCTGTGGGGCATTTTGTTAAGCCCGATCATTGCCGGCGCAGCCATGTCGATGTCGTCGGTCACCGTGGTCACCAACGCCAACCGTTTACGGTTGTTCAAAACCAGTTATAAAATAAACAACTCGTCCAAGCAGGAGCAGAACCAATGACATCTTTTCTGGTCAACCTCACAGGTTTAGCGCTGATGGCCGCCGTCGTCTGGTGGTTCTGGCTCGCCCCAACCGACTCCAAAACACAAAGGTAAGAACGATGAAACAACGCACATTGGCCATTATCCTTGGCGCCAGCCTCAGCCTTGGCTCGGCTCTGGTCAGCGCTGAAACCGAGCGCAACATTCACGTTTACAAGTCGCCCACCTGTGGCTGTTGCACCGACTGGGTAAAGCATCTGGAAGATAACGGTTTTGAGGTAGAAATCAGCGAAGTCGACAATGTTACGCCCGTGAAAATCGAAGCCGGGCTGACACCGGCTTTAGCCAGTTGCCACACCGCGTTTATCAACGATTACGTGATTGAAGGCCACGTGCCTGCGGACGACATCAAACGCCTGTTAACCCAAGCGCCCCAAGCCCGTGGTTTGAGTGTGCCCGGCATGCCAGCAGGCTCACCGGGAATGGAAATGGGCGATCGCAAAGATACCTATCAAGTGCTGTTATTCAACGCCAATGGCCAGACCCAGGTATTCGCCGAACACAACTGATTGCCAGACCGTGGGCGCGCGCGGTTACGCAATGCCTTCCCATGCGCCTCGGGCGGCCTGAGGCGCATGGGAAGACCAGAAAATACCCTTGGTATGCTTTTCGACAACACACACGACAAACACCGTTTTCATCGAAAATAAAGTCCCGCAAACCCGGTTTAACCCGAAAAATAATGCATCAGCCACGCTCTCATTGCCTAACGGGTCTGACTCATTGCTCCTTTACAGTTATACTGCGCGGCAACATTCATTTTTTTATCAGCCAGGTTACTTCATGCTTAATGCCGACGCTCTCAGCCAGTTGCGCCAGCTGAAATCCGATATCGAAGAACACAAAGTGGTTTTTTCCGGCACCGTAAAAGCAACCAATGGCCGCTTTGGCTTTGTTGCCCTGGACGATGGCAGAGATGTGTTTCTTCCGCCCGAGGAAATGCAAAAAGTGCTTCCCGGCGACCGTATCAACATCATCGAACAGGATGTTGAGAAAGGCAAAACCCAAGGCGTGGTAGAAGAGCTGTTAAACAGCTCGCTGGATACCTTCGTAGGCCGCTATCAGGTCAAAGGCAAAGGCCATTTTGTGGTGCCAGAAACAGCGGGCATTAACCGCTGGATTTTTATACCGCCAAAAGAGCGTAACGGCGCCCAGCCCGGTGATTACATATATTGCCGCCTGCACCGCCACCCGATCAAAGACGGCAAAGGCCAGGCACAAGTATTGCGGATAATAGGCCAGGCCGGTGATGCCGGAATTGAACGGGCGCTGACCATGGCCGGTTTTGATTTGTCTGACGCATGGCCAGAGGCAGTGCAGCAACACGCCCAAGCACTCAGTGAAGACGCGATAGCCGCACACAGCGCAGGGCGGGAAGACCGCTGCTCGCAGCCCTATGTCACCATCGACAGCCCGGGCACTCAAGACATGGACGACGCCCTGCTGGCGGTGCCAAATGCCACCGGCTGGGCGCTGTCGATTGCGATTGCCGATCCCACCGCACTGATTGAGCCAGGCAGCGCCACCGAACGCGAAGCCATGCGCCGTGCTACCGCCATTTACTTCCCGGGCGAGCCGCTGCCGATGCTGCCTGACGCCGCCAGCACCCGCTTATGTTCGTTGCAGCCCGACGCTACGCGCCTGGCTTTGGTGTGCGATCTGCAGGTTAACAACGATGGCAGTCTGGGCGATTACAGTTTTCACCAGGCCAGCATCCGCTCCCACGGCAAGCTCAGTTATGAACTGGTTGCCAACTTGATTGACGGCCGCGAAGACGACGACATTAAAGCTCTGTCGCCAGCCGTGTCTAACAGCCTGGACCAGCTGCACCAGGCCGCTACCGCGCTGCGTCGCTGGCGCGTCGAACACGCTCTAATTAGTGGTGACCGCACGGAATTCCGCCTGCGGCTGGACGAAAACCGCCGCATTCGCAGCATTGAACCCACGGTTCAGAATGAAGCCCACCGCCTGGTAGAAGAGTGCATGGTAGCGGCCAATCGCTGCGCCGCCGACTTTCTGTCGCAGCACAACAAAGGTCTGTTTATTTGTCACAGTGGCCTGCGCGCCGACCGTCATGACAACATCCGCAAGCTGCTGGAACAGCACATGCCACAGCTTGCCGAGCTGGACGTTGCCCAGGCAGAGAGTTTCAAAACACTGATGAAAACCGCCGACAGCCTGAACGTGGACGTCCCGGTAAAATCCATTGTCGCGCGCCAACTGGCTCGCGCCGAGCTGGCCTTCAGCCCCGCGCCACACCAGGGTATGGGGCTTGCTGCCTACACCACGTTCACCTCACCGCTACGCAGGTTCACCGACTTTTACGTGCACCGGGTGATCAAATCGCTGATCTGGCAGGCGCCGTTGGAAGAGTTGGATAACAACGCCCTTAGCACGCTTCAGGCGACTCTGATACAAGCTCGCCAAGCCGCCAACAGCGTAGAGAACTGGTTAAAAAGCGACTTTGCAAAAACCTTGGGCGATGATGACATGGGCGGCGTTATCAGCCGCACCATTCCCGCCGGCTTTTTTGTGCGCTTAAATTGCAACGGCCTGGAAGGGTTTGTCAGCTGCCGTGACTTGGATGGCAAATACAGTTTTGACCCGATCACCCTGCGCCTGATTCACAACAAAAATGGCCGTATCTTCCAAATCGACCAGGCCGTTACGGTGCGCATGGCCGGAGTGGATGACGAACGCCGTCAGATCAATCTGACGCTGCAGGAGCCGAAGCAGGAGCCTGTCCCAGCATCCGCGTAAGGCGCTGGTCTTTGGCTTGCCACTGCTCGGCAAGCCAAAGCTTTACGTTGCGGCGGTATTCAGAGTCGGCCATGTAATCGCGGCCTTTAAGGTTGTCGGGAATGGCCACGGTGTGAATTTCCATTTTAATTTCTGACACCTGGCCGCACAGGAACTGCCAGAAGGTCGGCGCACCGCCGGGGTAGGCAATCGTTACGTCCACCAGTGTTTTGACGGAGTCACCCATAGCGTCTAACACAAAGCCAACACCGCCAGCTTTTGGCGGTAACAGGTGAGTGTAGGGTGATTTTTGGGCGGCACGCTTGGCCGGCGTAAAGCGCGTTCCTTCTACGAAGTTCATAATACTGACGGGCGTGTGACGGAACTTCTCGCAGGCGCGGCGGGTTTCTTTCATATCTTCACCGCGTTTTTCGGGGTGCTTTACCAGATACTGGCGCGAATAGCGCTTCATGAACGGGAAATCCAGCCCCCACCACGCCAAGCCGATCACCGGTACCCACACCAGCTGCTGCTTCAGAAAAAACTTCAAAAACGGTGCCTTGCCGTGAAAAACCCGCTGCATGGCCAGAATATCCACCCAGCTCTGGTGATTACTAAGCACCAGATACCAGCTTTCCTGCTCCAGCTCTTTGGCCCCGGTCACTTCCCAGCGGGTGCCTTGGGTGAGTCTCATCCAGCCACTGTTACACGCTACCCAAATTTCGGCCACGCGAATAATCAGCTTGGTGCACAGCACACCAAAACCCTTGTGGGGAATAATCAGCTTCAACAGCGCCGGAATGTACAAAAGCAGGCACCAGGCCAGGGTGTTCAGTAACAACAGCAACGAGTTCAGTACACCAATCACCGGCGCAGGTAAAAAACTGAGCATGGGTTCATTCCATTTTGAAATTTCAGGATGGCTAATCATAACAACCACATTGGGTCTTGGGCAGAGGTGAATGCCTTCTACTGCTACCAGCGTGGTATCGTATTTACATTATTCTGGCGCCAGCTTGTGGCACTAGCACCATACTTCATTATGGCACTGACACCGGATTCCCGCTGATGAACCCTGTTGAACCTTTCAATCTGGACCTGCGCGCCCTGGCTACCTTTTTGGTGGTGCTGGACGAAGGCAGCGTATCGCGAGCCGCGGTAACGCTTGGGGTTAGCCAGTCGGCCGTTAGCCACACTCTGGAGCGGTTGCGCCAGGCTTTGGGTGACCCGCTGTTCGTAAAATCCGGGCGCGGTATTACCCCTACCCGTTATGCCCAGCAGGCCGGCCCGCATATTCGCCAGGTGCTGGATGATTTGCGCGCGCTGTCTTCCGGCCCGCCGTTCAGCCCTCAAACCACAGACTTAGTGTTTACCATCGCCGCCAACGATTATGAGCGCGACCTTCTGTTGCCAGGCCTGCTGGCTATTCTGCGTGCGCAGGCACCGGGCATTCGCCTGCAAGTGATCGCTGCCGGCATTCCCAGCGCCGAGCTGTTACGTCAGGAAACCTGCGATTTGATTGTGTCGCCGCACCCACCGGAAGCCAGCGATATTATGCAACGTGGCTTGATGGCCGACCGCATGGTGGTGTTTTATGATCCGGTCCGGCGCGAGCCGCCTCATACCCTGGCAGATTTTCTCAAAGCCGACCACATCAGCCTGATGCTGGGTTCCGCCGAACAGCCGGGGCTGGACCAAGCCTTGAGCGCCCGCAATCTGCGCCGCACCAAGAGAGTGAGCGTGTCAAACTTCTCGGCCCTTGCCAGCCTTTTATACGGTACCGACATGCTGGCAGTGGCGCCGGAACGTATGGGTCAGCAGCTGTTATCGCGGGCCGCTTGGGTGCCACTGCCGTTCGATTACAAGCCCTTTACCCTGTTGATGATCTGGCATCAGCGCTATCAGAACGATGCTGCCCATCGCTGGTTGCGCAACCAGATAAACGCAGTGGCGGCCACCATGAATGGAATGGCGCAATAATCAATCGATATCATTCATAGGTTGTATGACAACTGACTGGCTTACCCGCTGCCTTTAAATCCGTAAACTGCCTGCCCAAGTCACCGCTTTTACGGAATTTTCCATGCTTGCCTTAACCAGTATCTGGACCACCATATTATTAGCTGCCGCGGTGGCACTGGGGCCATTGGCAACCGATATGTACCTGCCGGCACTGCCGCAGATTGGCAGCGACCTGAACGCCAGCATCGGCGATGTCCAGCTTACCCTGAGCTTTTATCTGGCCGGTTTTGCCATGGCGCAGTTGTTTTGTGGCCCCTTGGCCGACCGCTTTGGCCGCAAACCCATCATGATTGCCGGTTTTTTTATATTTGCCCTCGCCAGTATTGGTTGTGCTCGCGCCACCAACGTTGACAGTCTAATGCTGTTTCGCTTTTTGCAGGCGCTTGGGGGTTCGGCTGGCCCGGTACTGGGGCGCGCCGCGGTGCGCGATATTTATACACCACAACAATCGACCCGCATCATGGCCATTCTGGCCAGTATTATGGCCCTGGCCCCGGCGCTGGCTCCCACCATTGGCGGCGTAATGGTTACCCATCTGGGTTGGGCATCGATTTTTTACGTGCTGGCCGGTTACGCCCTGGCGATGATGGCCATTGTGGCTATCGGCATACCCGAGCCCATGCGCCCGGGATACCGCCAGCCACTGCGGCCCGCATCACTGCTGAAGAACTATCGCCTGATTGGCAGTGACATCAGTTTTCTGGGTTATACCCTGACCAACAGCCTGATGTATTCAAGCCTGTTCGCCTTTATTTCCGGCTCGTCTTTCGTACTCATCGACTTTCTGGGGGTGTCACCACAACATTTCGGGCTCTACTTTGCCTTTGTGGTGGCCGGCTACATCGTGGGCAACCTGCTGGCGGTGCGCTTGGGCAAACGCTTGTTACCCGATCAGATTTTACTGCGTGGTATTTTGTTGGCTACGACCGGTGGCACCGTTATGGCATCATTGGCACTGGCTGAGATCTATTCAGTATGGGCGGTTATGTTGCCCCAAGCGGTGATTCTGTGCGGCACCGGTATGGTACTGCCACAAACCATGGCCGGCGCACTGGCAAACTTCCCGCGCATGGCCGGCTCCGCCTCTTCCCTGTTTGGCTTCGCACAGATGACCATAGCCGCCGGTTCCGGCGCTCTGGTAGGCTACCTGCACGATGGCACGTCACTGGTGATGGCGCTGGTGATTGCGCTGTCTACGTTTGCCGCGCTTGCCAGCTACGTACTTCTGGTACAACGCTTCCCGGCACCGGGCTTCGAGGCGGAAGCCCGTGTTTAACCGGGCACCTGGCGACCAAAAACGTGCAAATGCATCCAATTTAGACTAAAAAGAGTAAGTTACCCGGTATTATAAAATCTGTTTTTCTGACACTTCCATCCTTAAGGAGAATGTTATGAGCAACGTAACACTTGGCGGCGATGCCGTAGAATTGAGCGGAAACTTTCCCCAACCTGGCGAAACCGTCCAACCTTTTACTCTGACCAACAACAGCCTGGAAGACGTCAAACTCAGCAGCTGGGACGGCAAGCGTAAAATTCTGAGCATTTTCCCAAGCATAGATACCGGCGTGTGTGCTGCATCTACCCGCAAATTCAATGAAAAAGCCGCTGATCTCGACAACACCGTAGTGTTGGTGATTGCCGCAGATCTGCCCTTTGCCTTCGCCCGTTTCTGTGGCGCCGAAGGCCTGGACAAAGTAATTTCCCTGTCCAGCTTCCGCAACTACAGCTTTCAGCAGGACTACGGCGTCGCTATGCAAACCGGCCCGTTGGCAGGTTTGTGCGCCCGCGCGGTGATTGTTCTAGACGAGAACAACAAGGTACTGCACAGCGAACTGGTTGGCGAAATCAAAGACGAGCCCAACTACGACGCCGCTCTGAACGTTCTGTAATCTGCCATAACGAGTGCCGGCATCGCGCCTGCGGTGCCGGTTTTTTTATTTTGCGTTGCTATTCAACTCAACGCGCAAGCATCCAATGCCCCGGCGCTTACTGCTACACTGCTCGACTTCATTCAGAACGCACATCCGGATTGCCCCTGTGAGCCAATTAGCCACCAACACCAGCACCGACGCCAGCCTGCCTCGCCAGCTTTACAATATGACCTGGCCGATGTTGTTCGGTGTGTTATCGCTGATGACCTTTCAGCTTACTGACAGCGCGTTTATAGGCCAGCTTGGCCGCGACCCGCTCGCGGCGCTGGGTTTTACCATTCCCATGCAGCAACTGGTCAGTGGCATGTATGTCGGCCTGGGCATTGCCACCACCGCCGTAATTTCGCGCACCCTGGGCCTGAACAACAACGATCGCGCGCGCCAATTAGGCGGACTGGTAGTCATAATTGGCGCTGCCTTGGTGCTGGCGCTGTGCCTGCTGGTGTGGTTCGGTCAGCAACCGATTCTGACCCTGCTGGGCGCCGAGCCTGAACTATGGCCTGTTATTCGCCAATACTGGGCGCCTTGGCTGATTGCAGCCTGGATCGGCGCCATGGTGTATTTCGGTTACAGCCTGTGCCGCTCCCACGGCAACACCAAACTGCCCGGCGCGGTTATGGTGGCCACCAGCCTGCTAAATATAGGGTTAGACTGGCTGTACATCTTTTATTTCGGCTGGGGCCTGCCCGGTGCGGCCTGGGCCACCGCCACCGCCTTCGGCCTGGGCGCTCTGGTGATCTATCCGCTGCTGCTCAAGCGCGGCTGGCTGGGGTTTGATCTGGCCGGCCTGCAGCTGGCCCGTGCTGCGCGCCAGCTAGGCGGCATTATGGCGCCGGCCATGGTCAGCCAGATGATGCCGCCAATGGCCGCGGTGCTGGCCACAGCGCTGGTCGCCAGTTTTGGTTCTACCGCCGTAGCGGCCTGGGGGTTGGGGTCGCGGCTGGAGTTTTTCTCGATTGTGGTGGTGTTGGCGCTGACCATGTCGATGCCGCAAATGATCGGGCGCATGCTGGGCAGGGGTGAAATAGAAGATGTCCGTCGCCTGGTGCGCCTGGCCGTGCGGTTTCTGGTGGTCTGGCAGCTGGCTATTGGCCTATTGTGGCTGCTGGGATCCGCCCTGGTGACCGAATTGTTCACCACCGATGCACAGGTGCAAAGCATTCTGGCCAGCTATCTATGGCGGGTACCGCTGAGCTACGGTGGGCTGGGCGCCTGCATGCTGATGGTGTCGGTGTGCAACGCCCTGGGGCTGCCGCTGCGGGCGCTGGTAATTTCCACCTTGCGACTGTTTCTGTGTTACCTGCCCATGCTCTGGCTGGGCAGCCGGCTTAATGGCATTCCCGGCCTGATGACCGGCGCGCTGGTGGGCAATTTGCTGGCCGGCATTATCGCCTGGCAGCTTTACCGTGCCGGTATGGCAAGGCTATCCGCAAAAAGCAGGCAAGAACCCGGCGAAATAACTGCCCGTAATGCCGGTTAGGCGAACTTCAAACGAAAGCTATCCGGCATGGGCGTTACCTGTTTTTCACCATAATCAAAAAATACAAAACCGTATTTGGCCTGCGCCACTTCTGTGCCGTCCCGTTCGCGGGTTACGCGGAATACAAAATCACCGCCGTAACGATTAAAATCGGTTACCCCTACGTCAAACACCAGGGTTTCCGGGTAGTAAATTTCGGCCAGATACACGGTAGCCAAGTCAGTCACCAGAACTCCCAAACCATTGTGACCGACCTCGTCGATCCCGTGATGGGAAAGAAGCTGCACCCTTGCCTCTGACAGCATGGAAATCAGCGCATCGTTACCCAAATGATTGGCACCGTTGAGATCGGTGCTGCGCACTGCCAGACGAGTTTGAAAACAAAACACCTGTTCGGGAAATTCCAGTTTTATTCGAGCCACAATGCATTCGCCTATGCCGAGAAATGAGGTATGTTGGCATAATCACGCAAAAATCCCAATTGCGTTATATTGACCACTGACTGCTGGTAATTTTATGGATATTCGCCCCGCTGCCACTCTTGCTTTGATCCGCGATAGCAACAAGGGTCTTGAGGTGCTACTGCTACAACGCACCTGGAAAGCCTCTTTTCTGCCGGGCTATTTCGTGTTTCCCGGTGGCGCGGTGGATGACGCCGACCAAGCCTGCCGCACCCACATTGCCGGCCCTGACGATAGCGCCATCAGCCAGACCATGAGCCTAAGCGAGGGCGGCGCAGACTACATGGTGGCGGCATTGCGGGAATGCTTCGAAGAGGCCGGCCTGCTGCTGGCGGTTAACGATAACGGTGAACTGGTCGGCGCAGACCACCCCATTCATCAGTCACGGCAGGCGTTGTTTCGCGGCGACGTGAGCTTGCAGGTGCTGTGCCTGCAACACAATCTGATTCTGCCTCTGGACCGGCTGGCTTACCTGAGCCACTGGGTAACCCCGCCGGGGCCACCGCGGCGCTTTGATACCCGCTTTTTTGTGGCGGTTACCCCAGAAAACCAGATCGCCAGCCACGATGGCGAAGAAACCATCGACCACTTGTGGATAACCCCGCAACAGGGCCTGGCGGAATACCGCAGCGGCGAACGCCTGTTCAGCCTGCCAACCTTGCGCACCCTGCGGGTGCTGCACGATTTCGCCAACACCGGCGAGGTTATGCGCTACGCCCATGCCAACCCGCCCGAGCCTTTGCCCAGCGAACCCTGGCCTGCCAGACGCCGCGATAAAACCATCGTTCTGGAACCCGACGCGCCGGCGTACGATGAAGCCCGCAAGCTTGACCCGGAAGGTGCAGGTACCACTAACGCAGTGATTGTACCCGGCGAGCCGGTAGAAATTGCCGCGGGCGTTATCCGCCTGACCTCACCCAACCCGGGCGTGATGACAGGGCCGGGCACCAACACGTACCTGGTGGGCCACGATCGTTTCACCGTGATTGACCCGGGTCCGGAAGACCCCGCCCACATCGAACGCATTATGCAATTAACCGGTGGCCGTATTGATCAGGTGCTGGTAACCCACACCCATCAGGACCATTCGCCGGCCACCAGCCTGCTGAAACAGCGCACCGGATGCCGGCTGATCGGCCGTGCCGCTCCGGCAGGCGCGTCACAGGACAGCAGTTTCAACCCGGATGACGAGCCCGAACACGGCGACCTGATTGCCACAGACGCCGGCATCCTCAAGGTTTTACACACGCCGGGCCACGCGTCAAATCACCTGTGTTATTTGCTGTTGGAACAGGGAATGCTGTTTTCCGGGGACCACATCATGCAGGGATCCACCGTGGTGATAAACCCACCAGACGGCGATATGAAGGCGTACATGGAATCGCTCTATGATTTGCTGGCCGAACCGCTGAGTTTTATTGCACCTGGCCATGGCTTCGTGATGGCGCGGCCAGAGGCGACGGTAGATTATTTAATTACCCACCGATTGACCCGCGAACACAAAATTGCCCGGGTGCTGAAGAAGCTGGCACCGGTCAGCCTGGAAAAGCTTACCGCCAGCGCCTATGACGACGTACCGGCGGCGATTCACGGGGTGGCCGCGCGCTCGGCGCTGGCACACTTGTTAAAGCTGGAGCAGGAAGACCGCGCCAGTTGCAACGGCGACGCCTGGCATGCTACCCGCCATACCTGATTAGGCTGATACCGGGCGCATTCTGCGCCCGGTCTTTATTTCATGGCGGCGAATTTCTTGCAGCTATTTTTTGGCAATGACCCACACCGCGTGCACGATGCCCGGAATGTAGCCTAGTAGGGTCAACAGAATGTTGATCCAGAAATGCTTGCCAATGCCCACTTGCAGAAAAACGCCCAGTGGCGGCAACAAAATGGCAATCAGAATGCGCAGAAGGTCCATGGGCCCGACTCCTTGTTTGATGACAAAAGCATGCTACTTAAATATTTTTTCAATCCGCAATCTATTATGCCAAATCCAGCAAAAGCTTCATGAAAACGGTATTAAACCTTTGTCACAGCCATATCAACCATCTATAAAGCGCTCTAATCTGTCGACCGTCAGGCTCGGCAAAAGCCGGGAGTCATGATTACAAGAGGTAGTATGGCTAGCAAACACAGGGTGATGATGGCATTTTGGCAGCACTTGGCCAGGCGCTCGCTGGCAAGCGCCATAGTTGTGGCGGGCGCTTTTGGCGCGTTTTCAGTCCAAGCCGACGATAACGGCGGCGCCTTAGTCGCCGACTTGGATACCGAACAGGCAACCGTGGAATCACAACCGGCCGCCAGCCGCAGCGCACCGGACATCGATTTGAAGGACGTCGCGCGGCCACCCGAGCCGCCCCCGGCAGCCGCGGCCGAACCGGCAAGCCCTGACAGCGGTGCAAAGCCGCTTTCTGAGCCGCTGCCAGAGTCGCTGTCAGACTCGATTCAGCCCGCACCCGCGGTGGAGGCCCCAAAAATCACAGCCAGTTTCAGCCTGCTTGGCAGTGATATTCGCCCGGGCATTTCTACCCGCCTGGCTTGGTCTCCAAACATCCAGATTGCCGGTCTGTCGCAGCCAACGCCGGTTCTGGTGGTCAACGGCATCAACCCCGGACCTACCCTGTGCCTGACATCGGCCATTCACGGCGACGAGCTAAACGGCATCGAAATTGTGCGCCGCACCCTGTATGACCTAGACGCGACCAAACTGTCCGGGCGGGTTGTGGGTGTACCAATTGTGAATCTGCCGGGTTTTGAGCAAGGCAGCCGTTACCTGCCTGACCGCCGCGACCTCAACCGGCACTTTCCCGGCAGCTCCAACGGCAGCCTGGCGGACCGTATTGCCCACTCGCTTTTTACTCAAGTTATCAACCATTGCGACATGCTGGTGGACATTCACACCGGCTCGCAAAAGCGCACTAACCTACCGCAACTGCGCGCCGATATGAACAATCCAGATGTAGCAGCCTTCACCCTGGGCTTTGACCGAATGGCGGTGGTGCACAGCAGCGGCTCACCCGGTATGTTGCGCACCGCAGCGGCTAACGCCGGCATTCGCGCAGTGACTCTGGAAGCCGGGGAATCCCACCGAATTCAAGAGCACCAGATAGAAGCCGGGGTGAACAGCCTGATCAGCCTGCTGGAAAAACAGGAAATGATTTCGCGGATGTTTGTGTGGGGTGCACCCGAGCCGGTTTACTATGATTCACTGTGGGTGCGGGTGGATCATGGGGGCATTCTGTTCAGCAAGGTGGCCTTGGGCGACAGGGTAAACAAGGGCGACCTGATGGGCTACGTTACCGACCCCATTACCAACGCCCAGTATCCGGTGCGAGCCACTCGCAGCGGGCGGTTGATTGGGATGGCGGTAGACCAGGTGGTTATGGCAGGATTCGCCGCCTACCACCTGGGCACCAAAGCTGACAGCCCGGAATTTCACACCAGCGGCGAACTTGACCACGCCGACAATACGGGAATGGGAGAGAGCGTGGAAGCTGTAGAAAACGGTGACGACCTCATCGACAACGATGGTTAAACCACCACCCCACCACTCATCGTGAATCTACTCCCGAGCGCTAAGCGCCGCCTGGATACGCTCGATCACCTGCTCCAGAGTGGCTCGCGGGCTGCCAATGTTCAAGCGCATAAAACCGCTGCCACTGGCACCGAACGACACACCCTGATTCATCCCCACGCCGGCTTGCTGCACAAAAAAATGTTTCAGGTCGGCGTCGCTCAACCCCAGCGCGCGGCAGTCCAGCCACATCAAGTAAGTACCCTCAGGGGCGCTCACTTCTACGCCTGGCAGGCGTTGGGCAACCTGATTTACCACAAAATCGCGATTAGCCTGAAGATAGTCCATCAGCTGATCCAGCCAGGGGCCACCGTAGCAATAGGCGGCCTCAAAACCAGTCACGCTGAACGGGTTGCTTTGGGGCATGTGGAACGATTCCAGCACCTTCGCCATTTTCTGCCGTAGCCCACTATCGGCAATCACCAACGCCGACAAACCAAGGCCCGGAATGTTGAAGGTTTTGCTAGGCGCAACGGCAGTTATCAATTGGTCATCGGGGCGCGCAAGGGCCGCCAGCATACGATGCCGATGGCTGTCGGAAAACACCAGATCACAGTGAATTTCATCACTCAGCAGCACCAACTTGTAGCGTCGGCAAATATCCAGCACCGCCGTCAGTTCGGCCTCAGACCACACCCGGCCAATCGGATTGTGGGGTGAACACAGCACCAGCATCTTTGCCTGTGGCCGCGCCGCACATTGCTCCAGATGGGCCAGATTCATGCGGTAGTAAAGGCTGCCGTCTTCCTGCTTTTCCGCCAGCAGTGGATTTTCCAGAACCTGGCGTCCAGTTTGTTGCACCGAACTGAAAAACGGTGGGTAAACGGGCGGTTGAATAATTACCTCGTCGCCCGGGTTAGTGCAGGCCATACAGGCGGCATGTATCGAAGGCACAACTCCCGGTGCCATCAGCACCCATTCGCGCTGCATGCTCCACTGGTGCCGTTGGCGAAACCAGTCGCCCATGGCGCTGTATAGACTATCGGGAAACATCGTGTAACCGTACACCGGATGCCGGGCGCGCTTGATCAACGCATCGGTAACCGCTTGTGGCGCAGCAAAGTCCATATCGGCTACCCATACTGGCAATACATCGGCGCGGCCGAATACCGTTTCGCGAGCCTCCAGCTTTACTGCATGGGTATTTTCCAGGCTTATCAGTTGGTCAAAATCTACGTGAGACACACGACACTCCCTGAAAGGGTCAAAAGCAGGAACGCTCGCCGTTGCGAGCTGTGCCTAAGTTTGAGGTTACAATTGATTGATAGCAAAGTAGCAGCATACATTACAAGGCCCCGTATTCCATGTCTGAAACCGCCGTTGTTATTCGTACGTCGCGACCCAATTTTTTGATTATGGCGCCATTGTGCGTGGGCTTGGGAGTAGCCTTGGCGTGGCGGCTGCCAGAACCTCCGCCGCTGTTAGACACCTTGCTGGTGTTCATTGGTGCGCTGCTGGCCCATGCCGCGGTGAATATGCTGAATGAATACGAAGATTTTAGGTCCGGGCTGGACTTGCACACCCGCCGTACGCCGTTTTCAGGCGGCAGCGGCGCCCTGCCACAGCTGCCGTCGGCGGCGCGCTCCGTTTTACTGGGAGCACGGGTTACATTGGGTCTGGTAGTGGCTATTGGCCTATATTTTTTATCGCAACGGGGCTTGCCGATGCTGATACTGGGGGGAGCTGGCGTTGCTCTGATAATTACCTACACCCGCTGGATTACCCGTTCGCCCCTGCTGTGTCTGCTGGCGCCCGGGCTGGGGTTTGGCCCGGTGATGGTGCTGGGAACTCTGGTAGCACTGGGGGCGCCGATCAACGCCGCGGCCGTCGCGATGTCTGTCATCAGTCTGCTGCTGGTAAGCACACTGCTTTTGATGAACCAGATTCCCGACGCCGAAGCCGATCGCCGTGGCGGCCGTTATCACGCGGTGATTGTGCTGGGCGTTTATAAAGCTGCGTGGCTGGCAGGAGCCATGTTACTGGCCAGTTATGGCGTACTTGCGCTGGCTCTGGTCAGCGGCTGGTTGCCGCCAGCAACGGCGCTGGGTTTTATAACTTTGCCGCTGGCGTTATGGATTACCTTTAAATTACCCCAGGTGGCCAACGACCATCACCGCCTACTGCCGGTTCTGGCCATGAACGTAGCAGGCCTGCTTGCCACACTGGCTTTGCTGGTTATCGGGCTGAGCATGGAACGAGGGTGGTGATCACGCCTTCAGCTCGTTTCGGCGCCGCGAAATATATCAACCCGACGATTCAGCTGCTCGGCCAGTACGGCCAAACGCTGGCTGGCCGCTGCGACCTCATCAGAACCGGCTGATGCTTCTACGGTCGCGTCGTGAATGCGGCTAATGTTGCGATTCACTTCTTCCGCCACCGAACTCTGTTCTTCTGCTGCACTGGCAATCTGAGCGTTCATGTCGTTAATAGAACCCATTTCATTGCGAATACTGGCCAGCGCATCCTCAGCGCCGGACATCTTCTGCACGGTGGTGTTCGCCAGTGAACGGCTGGTTTCCATCACGCTGGTAGCCTCGCCGGCGCCGGTTTGCAGATTACCAATCATCTCCTGAATCTCGCGAGTAGATTGCTGGGTACGCGAAGCCAAAGACCGCACTTCATCGGCTACTACGGCAAACCCGCGGCCGTGGGAACCTGCCCGCGCGGCTTCAATGGCGGCGTTCAGTGCCAGCAGGTTGGTCTGATCTGCAATCGCGCTAATCACATCTACAATTTTCTCGATGCTGGCGCTGTCGGCAGACACACGCTGCACGTTAACAGCGGCTTGCTCCAGCGTTTTGGCCAGCTCGCCAATGGCACTGGCGGTATCTGCCACCAGGCGGTTGCCGTTTTCCACTTCGCGATCGGCCTTTTGGGTGGCAGACGCCGCGCTGGCCGCGTAACCGGACACCTCGTTCACCGTAGCCGCCATCTGGTTCACCGCTGCGGCCATTTGTTCGGTTTCGTTAGCCTGTAAACGAATTTGTTCGTTGTTCCCGTTAGAGGTAGACCGCAACGACGCCGAGGCCGACAGCAGTTCGTTGGCACCGGCGCGCACGTCGTGAATAATCTCTGCCAACTGGCCAACGGTCGTGCGCAGCGTGCCCATTACACTGTCCGGGTAGTCGGTGCGAATGTTTGTATTCAGTACGCCATTTGCCAACTCGCGGATGGCGTGGGCCACATCCTCCGGTTCAGCGCCCAGGGTGCGGCGCAGACTGCGAATAATCAGCCAGGCAACTAAGGCACCCAGCAAAATAGCCATCCCTGTTACGGTCAGGCTCAGCATTGAAAAGCCCCCGGCGGTCTGGCGAACCGCGGCAATACCCGCGGCGACTTTGGCTTCTTCGTGGTCGATAAACGCATTCACCCGCGCCAGCCACTCCCTGTAGGCGCCAGACACTTCATCTAACAGGTACTTCTGAGACGCCATCTGATTGTTCATCGTCAACAGGGTTTCGGTTTTCGCCAAAGCCTCGCGCTCTATGCCTTCAATAGCCCTGAGCAGGCTTCGCTCCTGATCGGTCGCACCCTGTTCGGCAAACAATTGCGCCATCGCGGTTGCGTTCTCCCGGTATGCGGCTTTCAGCCGCTCAATATCCCGAATGTGTTGCTGCGCTGCCTGGGGTGATTGTTCCAGAACCACATCGCGAATAGCGATGGCTCGGTCGTGCACACTACCCCGGAAATTAATGGCGTGGCGCTGCTTTACAGATTCGCCGTCACTGATCTCCGTCAAAGTGCGGTCAATAAAGCCCACACGGTTGTATCCGATCAAGCTGATCAGCACCATCAGTGAAAGGATCAGGCCAAAGCCAGCCCCAAGGCGCTTGGCTACCGTTAACTGACGACTCATACATCACCTCTTTTAAATTAAAATAACTATCATACTTAATTGTACAATAGGTTTTTATAATTTTATCCAATTAAATGTCGTTTTTTGTTGCAGTATTTAGCTGATATTACCAATCATTCCAGAGTGCAGAGTGCGACCCGCTCTACAGGGGCCTGCTATAGTGTTTGTTCCGGGCATCATGAGTTGTTCTGGGCATTTTTTGTTGTGACAAGGAGTTGCCATGAGTGTTGTGCTTCTGTTGTTGAGCGCGCTGGTACTGATTTACCTCAGTATTGGCGGAAAGACGGCCAGCATTGTGCTGAGCGTTGCTACGCTGATTGGCTTGGCCCAAGATGACTGGCATCTCGCCAGCTTTGTCCTCGGCGGGCTGGCCCTGGCTTTGGCGTTAATTCTGCTGAACCCCAGTGACCTCCGACTCAATAAGTTCAGCAGGCCATTGCTGAACTGGGTGCGCTCACGCTTGCCACAATTGTCAGATACCGAAGCCGAAGCGCTGAAGTCCGGCTCGGTGGACTGGGACGGCGAGCTGTTTTCCGGCAAGCCACAGTGGTCGAAACTGCTGGGCGCAAAGCCGGCGCACCTGAACAGCGAAGAACAGGCGTTTCTGGATGGCCCGGTAGAGGATCTCTGCGCCATGCTGAACGACTGGGAAATCACCCACGAGCATTATGACCTGCCAGAAAAAGTCTGGGCGTATATACGCGGCAACGGCTTTTTTGGGCTGGTCATACCCAAAAAAGACGGCGGCATGGGGTTTTCTAACACCGCGCACTCCGAAATCGTGATGAAAATTTCCACTCGCAGCGTGTCCACAGCGGTCACCGTGATGGTACCCAACTCTCTTGGGCCCGGTGAGCTGTTGATGCACTATGGTACCGATGCCCAAAAGCAGCATTATTTGCCACGCTTGGCCGGCGGCCAGGAAATCCCCTGTTTTGCTCTGACATCACCGGTGGCAGGCTCAGATGCCGGCGCTATTCCAGACAAAGGCATTGTGTGCAAAGGCCAGTGGAAGGGCGAAGAAGTACTGGGCCTGAAAGTCACCTGGAACAAGCGTTACATTACGCTGGCGCCGGTGGCCACTCTGATTGGGCTGGCCATCAAAGTGTATGACCCAGACGCCCTTTTGGGCGACAACGCCGATATTGGCGTGACCTGTGTGATGGTGCCGCGGGATACCGATGGCGTGCACGCCGGCGCCCGCCACTTGCCCATGAATACGGTGTTCATGAACGGCCCAACCTGGGGCAACGACGTATTTATTCCCATGGACCAGGTGATCGGCGGCCAAGACATGCTGGGCAAAGGCTGGACCATGCTGCTGGAATGCCTGTCTATCGGTCGCTCTATTTCGCTGCCGGCTTTGGGCACAGGCGCCGGCAAAGTTGCCAGCCTGGCCACCGGCTCATACGCGCTTACCCGTGAACAGTTTGGCCGCTCCATCAGCCAGTTTGAAGGCGTGCAAGAAGCGCTGGAACCCATCGCCGGGTACACCTGGATGATGGACGCCGCGCGCTTGCTCACGGCAGGTATGCTGGACCGCGGCGTACGCCCGGCCGTGCCTTCGGCGCTGCTGAAATACCGCAACACCGACCTGATGCGCATTGTGATCAACCACGCCATGGACGTCGTTGCCGGCCGAGGTGTTATTACCGGGCCACGCAACTTCCTGGCCCGCGCCTACCAAGCTATACCCATCGGTATCACCGTAGAAGGCGCCAACATTCTTACCCGCAGCCTAATGGTGTTTGGCCAGGGCGCCATCCGCTGCCATCCGTTTATTGTTGACGAAATCGCGGCGGCTGGCATGGAAGACCAAAATCAGGCCGCCAAAAAGTTCGATGGCGTTTTCTACCGTCACCTGGCACACACCACCCGCAACGGTTTGCGCGCACTGGTGCTGGGCCTGACCGGCGGCTTGGCCGAACCGGTGCCACGCCAAGGCAACCTGAAATCTTACTACCGCCAACTGGCGCGTTTTTCGGCGGCCCTTGCGTTGATGACCGATGTAACGCTGCTTTCCGTAGGCGGCGGCCTAAAGGCTCGCCAACGCCTGTCCGGGCGCATGGCCGACTGTCTGGTACAGCTGTATTACGCCACCGCAGTGATCAAACAATGGCACGAAGAAGGCTATCCGGAAGAACAACGCCACATGGTGGAATGGTGCCTGAAAACCTGCCTGCGCGACTTGCAGGGTTCCATGCGTGAAGCCATCATCAACTTCCCGGTTCCAGCCCTGCGCTGGCCCCTGCGATTGTTGGTATTCCCCTTGGGCGCGACGAGCCTGAATGGCCCCGACGACCGCCTGGGCACTAAAGTGGCCGCCAGCATTGTCGAAGACACGCCACTGCGCCAGCGCATTCACCGCGGCGCCTACATACCCACAGACAGCAGCGACTCCCTGGGCCGGGTGTTGAACGCCTACCGTCTGGCCAACGAAACCACCGACATGCGCGCCCGCCTGCACCAAGCCGTTCGCAACCGCGATGAAGACGACTTGGACGGCATTGCCCTGCTGATGGGCCACGAACGCAAACAACTGGTCGACTGGGCCTGCGCCGAAGGCGTAGTGAACGCCGATGATTGCGAAAAATTGGAAGAGGCACTCACCGCGCTCTACGACGTTATTCGCGTGGATGCGTTTGACAGCGACGGCCTGAAAGAGCTGTCAAAGTGCGCCACTGGCAAACGCAAAGTGGTCGAGCGCCCCGCAGGACACTGATCGCTGAGCCGGCAATCCCACAAAGATTGTCGGCGCTTTTATTTCGATAGCTTAGTTATTAAATAGGTGCTTATATATTAGATAGGCACTTATATATTAGATAGGTATTAAACGGCATTCAGGCTGACCAAAGCCACGGCTATACTGCCCTGCTGCATCCATTCCGCGTTTTCTGAGGTTATTCATGTCTGGCAAAACCGTTGGCAGCGCCATCTTTCTGCTGGTGATCGGCAACGCCATGGCGCTAATTTCCGATGTCCTGATAAAACTGCTGGAGCCGGGCGCACCCATATTTCAATTCGCCTTCCTGCGCTGCGTGCTAACTCTGCTGCTGCTGTTACCGCTGGCCAAAAAAATAGACCGCCGCCAGTTTTTTGCTGGCACCGGCATTCACGCCATCCGCGCCCATGTTCACCTGATTGGCATGCTGTGCATGATCGTCGCTCTGGCCAACCTGCCCCTGGCCACCGCCAACGCCGTATTCTACGCCGCGCCCATACTGGTGATGCTGTTCTCAGTCGTTATCTTCCGCGAACGCCTGACACCCCTAAGCGTGATTGCCGTATTCAGCGGCTTTGCCGGCATTATCCTGATATTAAGACCCATAGACTTCACTTGGGCGGCGTTTGCGGCCCTGGGCTCGGCGTTTTCACTGGCTATCAACGCCGTACTGGTGCGTAAACTGCCAAAGCAACAGAGCACCGTGCACAAACTGGTCCTGAACTACCTGCTGATTATCCCGGCCGCAGGCGCACTGGCCATCTGGGACTGGCAGCAAGGCTCACGCTGGAGCACCGACCTGGTCATCATCGCCGCCGGCTCCTCCCTGTTCATACTGGGTTACAACATCACCGTACTGCTGGCTTACCGCCAGGTAGACGCCAACCAAGTCACCAGCGCCGAATACACCGGCCTGATCTGGGCGGTGGCCATCGGCTGGATATGGTTCAACGAAGTCCCGGATTTATGGTTCCTGGCCGGCAGCCTGATGATCGTAATACCGCTAATCCTGATCGGCCTGACCCAAAGAAAAAAATACCCGGCAAGAGGCTTCAACCCCGCACTGCGGAATTCAAAAAAATAGATGCCCCAAGAACAAAATGGGGACAGATTTGAAATCTGTCCCCGACTTTCGGCTCGTTACCTAGCCACCAACCCAGAAGCCGCAATAAACCCGGACAACCCGGTCAATACGATCTCCGCCGCCATAGCCGACAGAATCAACCCGCTGATCTTCGACATAATATTCAGGCCATTCTTACCCATCGCCTTTTCCAGATAACCCGACAACCGCAACAACACCGCTAGAATCAGCAAACTCGACACCAACCCCAACAGACCCCCGGCCACCGCCGCAACCTCCTTCAGCTCCGCACCGTAAACCAGAATCGCACCAATAGTCGCCGGGCCAATCATCACCGGAATCGCCAGGGGCACCACCGCAATATCGTCGCGATTGTCATCCGGTAAACCCGTGGCGTGGCTGCGAGTACCATTGTTAACCAAGCTGATGGCCGTCAAAAACAGCAGTGTGCCTGCACCAATGCGGAACGAATTTAGAGTAATACCAATAGCACCAAACAACAGCGGACCGGCAAAAAACAGAATCACACCCAACACCAGCGCCGATATGCAGGCACGACGAATAATCGCGGTTTTCTCGTCCGCCGGCAGCCCGCGGGTTAGCGCCAAAAACATGGTCACCACGAAAAACGGCGCTAACAGAAACAAAAAGCGGATAGAGCTGCTGATGTAGGTCGAAAAAAACAATTCAATCATTATCGAAGAATTCCACAGAAGGAGATTTTGGGCGCCAAGCATAGTCTCCTCACCCCGGATTTGCCGTAAGGAAGTGGACCTACTCAGCGTTATAAAGACAGCGTAGAAATGTAAAATTGATTAAAACAAAACGGGCTGCAAATGCAGCCCGTTTATTTATTCACTCTTCGCGATTTACTGCGTGGCGTTGTAATTGTAAGACTTCACCACTCCGTTGCCATCAAACGTGATAATCAGGTCTTCAGTTTTGTCGTCGCCAAACGCAGACCAGCGATACTTGCCGTAAGTCCAGGTGCGCTTACCGTCTTTCATACCGGTACGCCAAGGCTCACCGAACAACGCCTGCACTTCTGAGCGAGTGGTTTCATTGACTGTAATCTGGTCAACATTGTGGGTGGCAAAATCCTGGCCCACAGATGCGCAACCTGCAAACGTCAGGGTAGTGGCCATCAACACAGCTGCTGAGATTTTTTTCACAAACATCGCCTTAACTCCTGTGGAAACTGCTCTGCATTTTTCAATCTGTATCATAGCGCCAATCGGGTGACAGAAAAAACAAACCCAACCATAATACCTGCAAGAACCCATTATAAGCCGGGGTAAGCTCACCCGCTCTGCGGGCCTGTCATTCAGCACGGAGAGATTCACCTTTGCCTGTAGAAGAACCCGGAAGCCTGCTTATCGCCACTGTTGCCTTCAGTGTGCTGGTGCGGCTGAGCAGCATACTAGGGAAAATGGGCAATCATCACCATTTCCGCCTGATTGTGGCCGTGCTGGGTGTTCTGGCCGCTCATGCTCTGGAAGTATGGATTTTTGCCATAGCGTACTTTGCTATGCACCATACCCTCGGCTGGGGGCTTCTGGTTGGTAACTTTAACGGCAGCCTTCTGGACTGCGTTTACTTTTCGTTCAGCACATTTACCACCGTCGGCTACGGTGACATTGAGCCTATAGGCAACCTGCGTTTTCTGACCGGTATTGAGGGCCTGACCGGGCTGGTACTGGTGGGCTGGAGTGCGTCTTTCCTATTTATGGAAATGCAACGTTACTGGCCACGGCGTTAAAACACCCCCGCAATACATTCATTACTTGAGCTGAATCAAAGGCGCCCTGAAATAGCGCTCCTCTTTTTTTAATAATTGCGCTAAATCAAGATTGCCTTTGTAACAACCATTACTCTTACCGCCAATACGAATCGAACCCTGGAGATTTACTATGTCCCATACTTTCAGAATTGGTGTTTTGGCTGCGGCCGTAATGGCGGTTGCACCGGCTGCTCAGGCTTTTGAAGCTGGTGATTTTATTCTGCGCGCTGGTGTTGCTCATGTTGCGCCGGACGGATCTAGTGAACGCATCAATGTAGCTGGCAATCCGGTTCTAACTGCAAACCCCCGGGTTGATGTTGACGACAACACGCAGCTGGGTATTCGTGCCACCTATATGTTCACCAGCAACATCGGTATCGGCTTGCTGGGTGCTACTCCTTTCAAACATAACATCGTAGGCGCTGGAACACTTGGCGCTGCAGGCAAGCTGGGTGAAACCAAGCACCTGCCACCAACGCTGACATTGCAATACTATCCAATGCATAGCTCCTCGGTCTTCCAGCCGTTTGTGGGCTTAGGCGTGAACTACACGACCTTCTTTGAAGAGAAAACTGACCCAACCTTAACATCCGCGCTCGGGGCAGCCTCCACTGACCTAAAGCTGGATGACAGCGTTGGCGTTGCTGTAGAAATAGGCATGGATTATATGCTGAGTGAGAATTTTGGTCTTAACGCAGCTGTATGGTGGGCTGATATCAACACTGACGCCACCATTACCGCTTTTGACGGGGCTGGCAATGTTGCAGCGCGTACCGACAAATTTGAAGTCGAAATCGACCCAATGGTCTACATGGTAGGTTTCACCTACAAGTTCTGATCCCTTGCGGATAGTCTGCTGAGCAGCCGGCCCAGCAGACTCTGAAAGTACTACCTTTTATGGGGCCCTGTTTTCACACGGTCCAGTTTTTCATTTTCAGATTCTGAACAATCGGGATAGGGGGGAGCCATGAGGCTCCGCCCCTCCCACACCACCCGGCATGCGGGTCCGCACCGGGCGGTTCGAGAAGTTGAGGTCATGAGAGTCTTGGCACACCCAGCCGATCGAAGTAGACAACCGTCAACACGTTGTGGATAGCAGACAAGCTATTGTGCCACCAACGCCGGCTCAGAGCCGCTACCGATTGTGCCACCCAGGGATTTGCGCCCAGGCGCATCAGCTCCCGATAGATCGTCTTACCTCGTCGCCACTGCTTAAGCTGCATAGCCCTCAAGCGCCGACGTATCC
>Ga0314774_1000012_pt1 | contig 198079 bp, 190 predicted proteins | sample MetaGCBIA2018_FD_204515 | JGI IMG/M metagenome (GOLD analysis project Ga0314774, IMG submission 204515) | Cryopeg brine microbial communities from Beaufort Sea near Barrow, Alaska, United States - CBIA 2018 | ecosystem: Environmental > Aquatic > Marine > Coastal | place: USA: Alaska... | reverse complement strand
AGCGGCCAGAACCAGCCGGATTTCATCTTGCCTTTTTGCGGGCCTGCCCGGCCCTGGTGGCCGGCCTTGATCGGCGTTTCGTCCATGGCCAGCACCCGGCTGCGCAGCACGTTGTCGGTCTGGGCAGCCACAATGGGTCGAAGCAGGTCGATGGCCCGCTTCACCAGGTTAGTCAGGGTGCTGCGGCTGACGGTGATACCGGCCTGTTGGATGCGCTGATGCTGGCGATACAGCGGCAGATGGAACTGGAACTTGTCCACCAACAGCCCGGCCAGCAGGCTGACATCGGCCAGGCTGTTGTCCAGCACGTTGAACGGAGCCGGCGTTGTCACTGGCTTCTCGGTTCCTTTACGTCGGAACACCGGGCGTTCGCACTTGAGCACCACATAGCTGGAGGCCCGCTGGGCCAGCCGGTAAGTGGTTTTGGTGCCGATGATGTCGTACTGGTCGGCATCCGGGCCGGTCAGCTCTGGCGGTAACTGTTCGATGACTTCCACCGGGACATCGGCGGTAAAGCGCAGGCCAGTATCATTCAGGCAATCGTCGTCCCGCTGCTTCTTGCCGGTGCCGCGCTGATAGGCTTTAACGATGCGCTTTTCTTCCTCAGCAGGCTTTTCAGGCAGTGGAGCTTCATCCGGCTGGAACAGGTTGTCCTGTTCCGGAATATCATAGACCTGCTTCTCGGATTTGGGACCGAACAGTTGCTTCTTGAACCAGTCCAGCTGGTGTTTCAGCTGACGAATCGCGTCAGACTGTGCGCTCAACTGCTCCCGCAGCAAGGCGTTCTCCTCGGCCAGGGCCGAGAAGGAAGGCAGTGCAGTTTGAGGGGAAGAAGCCGTTGAATTCATGGCTAATATTATACCGCAAGTCAGCCACTTATGAACCTCGAAAGCGCTTGAATTGACGGTATTTTTGCACCTCAATGCCATCGATCAGCAGCTGTAAATCCGTCTGGGTCAAGGCTCGCTGACCCGCGGCGGCGGACGGCACCCGGAACTGCCCCTGCTCCAGACGCTTGGCCCACAAGCAATAACCGGTGCGGTTAAAATACAGCATCTTCATCTGGGTTTTGCGACGATTGACGAAGACGAAATACTGGCCGCTGAGCGGATCGTGTTTGAGTTGATTTCGAACCAGGGCGCTCAGGCCCCGGAACGATTTGCGCATGTCGGTGGGCTCGGTGCACAGCCAGATCCGAGCCTGGCTATCGAGCCCGATCATCCGTTCTGGCTCAACCACAGTTCGACGCCGTTGCCGAGGCTCAGCACAATGTTCCAGCCTAGACCAGAACCAGCAGACGACGAAGCGCCCATCAGTGACGACAGGTCTAGAAATCCGGCCTCGCCGGAGCTCGCGGAATCAGCAGCCGGTTCTTCGGTCAGGCGCTTACGCCAACTACAGAAACTGGCATAGCCGATGTCCTCCTGCTTGCAAAATTGCATGGCTGATATACCGCTGTCACGCTGCTTATCAACCAAGGACTGCCATTGTTCCTGGGGTCGGTGTTTTCTCATGGGGGTAACCTCGTGCGGGGAAATGTGAGGCTACTGTAGAAAGAAATTCATCGGGATGGCAGGACGTCTTGGAATGAACGCTTACTTCCACTGCATAGTTTAGTCAAAAATCAACAAGGATATTCCACACTAAAATTTATTTTTTTTGCTTGCATGTCATATGAATAGTAAGAGTCGATTGCTTTTCTGCATTATTTTCTGATAAAAGACTTGTTTTTTGTTCTGAAATGCTTTATAATGATTATAATTCTTATAAGATTATATATTTATAATAGAATATAAGGATCGAACTATTTTTCGTCAGAATTCCCTGGCGGTCTTAATTTCGTGTCTTTTTACCTTTGGTCCGATCTGCCATTTTAAGCGTCATTAATGACATTTAAGATGCCAATATTGGCATTTGGGCTTGCTTTGCCATGAAGCGATCAACAAAAAGCCTCCCCTCTCCTGCTACTAAGACATGTGACTGCATTTTTTATTTCTCGCAGACTAATGATGTGCACCCATGGTTGCCGACAGAAGACTCTTGAGCATCTAAAAAAACCCACTCATCGAATGCTTTAAAAACTCAGAAATAAGCCTTTTTTGTCGCCACTTTCGATTGGTGCTGCGTCGGCTTTGTTGGGCGTGACGGCTTCTGCCTTACGGCGATGGAATATTGAGGGCCAGCTTTTATCTGCGTTCCGTACCCCGGGTGGTTATTATCGTTACAGCCTGGATTGACCTCCAGAGGCTGATCTCGCCGAACAGCCGGAACGATCTACCCAAACGCATCATTGGCTACGCCTTATTGTCCTGGCAAGGCCAGAATGCCAATCTCGGAAGGCAGGAGGAACGACTGCGAAGCTGGTGTCGAGACTTTCTTTAAGGCGAAGCTGAGATCATCTTGGACTTGGTCAATGGCTTGAGTCATGAAACGTCCGGCCGGCTCAAATACAAAAGGAAAACCCGTTTTGATGTTCACTGGGCAGCTGCGTTATTGATAGGACGTCAAGGCATGGGAAAGAAGGAGCGGTTACCGGGTTAGTTCGCGTGCTCCTAGCCAGTCCCTCATAAGGACTTTAAGTCAGGGAGCTCGATGTAGGACTATCTTCTTTATGAAATAAAATGTCGCCAGGGCTTTTTTCACTCCTTTGTCGACGAATGGATGACCGGTGATATTTGTCTTATTCGGAAGTTCCGTTTTAACCATTTTTAAGAGTTTTTTGTATTCGTTTTTTTGAAATATTAAGCCATGATCACATTGTTGTTTATTTTAGCCTATGGTATATTTTTGTAGAGCTACTTTTCTAAGGTATTTTTCAACTACCCAATGCCTAGTCGTAGGGGCTTCTATGGAACATCCTGCGAGCCAGGTTGACCAGGGGAAGGCCGGTACTCACATCACATTCAGCTTAACGACAAAAAGGAGGAGGGAGCCAGGGAAAGAAAATTGTGCTGAGGCGCAAAAAACTATCCCTCCCCGCGAATAAGTTCAGGGGTATCCCAAGAAAAAAAGATGAAATCCAAATATTCGAGCGACGAGGCGAATGCCTATAAAGAGTGGATGGATGAATTTGAAAGTCGTCTGGACTCGCTTCCTCAGCTTGATGTTGAAACGCATGAAGGACCAATGGCCGCGAATAAAATTCTTAAGTCGGCCACGTCTGTGTTTTATTATGTATCCCTTTTCTCAGCATCATTATTGCTTATTAGTTTTTTTTGGGGCTCAGGACTATCTGCCTGGGCAATTAACTATTCCGGTGACTTCATTAAGCTCTCACCATTTATGGTTAAGTAAAAATGATTAAAAAATCAAACGAAAAAAAGACTACAGTGAAAATAAAAAAAACCCATGAAAAATCGGGTAAAGGTGCTGATCTTGTTGCTGAGCGTAGATCTTTTTATAGAAAATCGCTTTCTCAGTCTAGAATGTCAGCCATTGTTACTGGGGTAAGTGCACTTGCTTTAGTTACGATTGGATTTTTTACGATCGCAACTTCTAAAGAAACGGTTTATTTTCAGATTGATAACGAGAATCGTATTGTAAGTCTAGTCCCCCTTAGTGAGCCTCGGCACTCAAACGCTTTCGTTGCTGACTGGCTCAATAAGTGTATAGTTTCAACATTTGATTTTTACTATGGGAATATGGACCGAAAACTTGATTCGATGAAAGGAAAATGCTTCAGCGAAAGAGGGTATGAGTCCTTAATTTCAGGGTTGAAGGGCTCGGGTAATTATGACGCTATCAAGGAGAACGAACTATTCTCATCGTTCTCTTTCCCAGCAACCCCAGTCGTTGTTCGCACTGCAAGCGACCAGGGTTCCCCCTATAAATGGATGCTTCAGGGGGAGGGGCAGTTGACCCTAACCACTACGACTAAAACGTTTCCAAATACTGCAAACGTCACAGCTGTTGTCACTAGGTCAAGCCTTCTAGATGACAATATTGGCTTGTCTATTGAAAAAATCCTTATCCAGACTAGGAATGTAAGATAATGGCAAAACGAATTTTTAAACCATTAGTGATAAGCAATGCGATCAGTCTGGCGGTTTTCTCAACCCTATTGATGTCAGCACCGCCTGTTTTAGCTCAGGATCCTTTCGGGGCATCTGGACTCGATCAGAGTCAAAGGTCGAGTTCCCAGGGTTCTCGAAACAACCAGGCTCACATTCAGACAATATATCTGGATCCAGAAATCGAGGCGCCTCTAAAGCTTGATGAGCTTGACTACGAGCTTCTACTTTACGAGAGCGAGGCAGTTTCCATTGATGCTAAAAAGCGGGCAGTGGCCAAAAAACTTTACGAAGATCAGGAGTTACAGATATTCAGGAAGGTTCTAAGAGATAAAATGAGAAATGATGCCGTTGGTGAAGCCAGGCTTGGAATTTCAAAATTATCACCAGATGAAATCAGAGTTGTTAGGGAGTTTCGATCCGAAATAACTGAAGCTGAAAATACTCCTTTGCATAAAGTGGAACATCTCATTAGAACAGAAAATGTTCCGCTCACATCTAATGAGCCACTTTCTGTTTACGTGTCGCCCAACAATCAATCAAGCGTTGTATTTTTCGACAGCGTAGGCAACCCCTGGCCTATCGCTGGTGAGCCAATTTATAATAAAGAATCTTTTTCTGCTTTCAAAACTGGAGAAAAGGAACATATCGTTGTTTTTACTATTACCCGAGAGTTCTCCGAATCAAATGCCATGATTAATTTAAAAGGCCTAGACATTCCAATTCCTATAAAGCTAATCGGGACGGAGTATAAAGTTGATACTAGATTAAGCGCCCGGGTACCAAAGTTTGGCCCTCTTATGAGTGAACAGCCGAGTTACAGTGGCGCAGCAGTAGCCACAAAGGCGCCGCCTGAACTTCTAAGTCTTTTGAATGGAGAGCACGTTAGCGACTCCCTTGCATATGACATAACATCTCTTAGTGGAGATAATTTGGGACAAGCCTATTATCGAAATGGACAGCTCTATGTAAGGTCTCGCCACGAGCTTATTATACCTGGGCCAACAGGGTCATCCCGATTATTGTCTGGGCAAAGGGCTTTCATCGCTCCTGCTCGTGAGGACCTGCTCTTAAATGTAAACGGTCGCCAAGTTGAAGCCAGACTAACTAAAGTTGATGACTTGGAACTAACTCTTTCAGCTGGCAAATTTGAAGGCGAGGGCAACTAATCATGTCTCAAGAAAAAAAATCCAAGCTCCAAAATCTGTCCGAAAATCTTCCTGTAAAAGCACGAATTTTCATAGGAATCATGTTTCTCGTTAGTTTGGGTGCGATTGCCTTAACCGTTCTCGGACTTTCCAGTATGGGGAATGATGAAGACAAAAAAGAAAGTAAAATTCAAAAATCATCGGTTAATATAGGAGCTAATTCTGCGAGTGTCGATAAAGCTAAAGTTGGTGATTCTCTCAACTATAGTGAAAATTCACCAAAATCTGAAATTGTCGAAGACGCTCGACAAAAAAAGATCGACAAGGCTCAGAATACCGACGGGGGCGGCTACATGGACCCTGTAAGCATTAATGCTCCAGATTTGGAAAAAGAAGCTGAAGTTGATTTGCTCGATCTTCTAATGGCTGAAAACCGACAAGAAGCCTATAACGGATTGGAAAGAGATGCGAAAAAAAAACCAGTAACGACTGGTATTGATGACTTAAGAAATACTAACAAAGATCAAGAAGATCGTAATCGTCGCCTGGCAGAAATGTCGGCCAAGGCTAATGGCGCGAATATGTCGAGAGGTCAAAACACTCTTCCAGGAACAAATTATCAATATGTAAATCGTTATGGGGGTGAATCTGTTGATGCTTTTATGGCCGAAGAGCTTTCACGAGCGGAATCATTGAGCAATGACATAGCATCACAAACAGAAAAATACAGTGCAACACTTGGTAGCTATTCTACAGGAGGATCTATTTCTGACCTGGGAAAAAGCGAATCTGGACCAGGAGTCGGCGCGGATGGCGAAAGCTTTGGCGCTTCATCTGACCCATATCTTGCGCCCTACCTTAGGGATAGGCGTGAAGACGCAGCGCCTGACTTTGAATCCATGAGGATGGCTCAAGCAATGGCTGATAGAGAGGTCGAGAAACGATTTGGAAAATCCGCATTCGGAGGTTCAGATCAAGATTCTGACTCTCCCTCTGCGGCACCTATATCCATGGGTGGACCGACATATCAGGATCAGCGCATCGAGGCAGGGGAATATCAAGTTGCAGGAAAACCCATAAAGAGTGTTGGCGATTTCTGTTATGCCCAGTTGAATATGCCGGTCAACACAGATACGCCAACCCCCATAAAAGCAACCATTCTTGACTACAATTGTGGAAAGCTAAGAGGGGCACAACTTATTTCGGAGCCCCAGCGCGTAGGAGAAACCGTCTCTCTGGAATTTTCTGTCATGAACTATAAAGGCGAGGCAAAGCCGGTTAGCGCCATTGCTTTGGATCCAGAAAGCAAGGCTGGCGTTATGGCTGACGATGTTAATCGTCATATTGTTTCTCGTTACATGTCACTGGCGATTGCAGCTGGCCTCCCTGGCTGGGCCGATTCAGTAAGGGATACAGAAACCAAAGAAAGCGACAATGGCGATGAAACTACTAGGACCTCTGCTGTTAGTGGTATAGAGCAGATCGCCATAATAACCGGTGCAATCTCCGAGGCTATAGTACCAGCTATGCAGCAAAACTTTTCAAGGCCACCAACCGTCAAACTTAATAATGGCCGGCCGATTCTGGTTATGTTTATGGACGACATCCGAGTTGAATGATTTTTGACACCATGTCTTAAATTACAATATAATTTATATATTAAAATAATATTTTCCTAAGGCGGAGCGTTTTATGTCTGATAAAGATCTGGATAGTCGTACTGAAGGTTCTGATAAAGATTTTTCTGATGTCGAGGATTTTCTGAAAGATGAAAATGACCTTTTCGAAGAGGACGGCGATAGCGCTCTCAACAGCGAAAAAGATACTGACGATTATCAGGACGAACATGATGAGAATGGCGGTTTTCTGAGTGATCCTTCAGATGAGAATACTGAGAGTGAAACTAATGAAGAGCTTCCTGAAAAAACTGGGGACGATGATGATGAAGAGGAGTATGAGCAGGACAGCTCATCTTCTCCTGACGCCAGCAAAAAAAATAAGATAATCATATTTGGTGTCATGGGGGTTGTTGCTATATCTGCGGCAGGATTTGTCGCCCTAGGAGGCGGATCAAAAGCAATAGAACCACCTCAGTTATCTCTTGAGCCTATTTACCAAGCCCCGGAAAAAGTTACTGAAGACTCGGCCATAGAAGTTACGACTGACAGCATCGATAAGATATCTGAAGAGGATCCTTTTCTTTCAGACGGTGATTTTGATTTTGAAAGCTATAACTCAGAAAGTGATTCTGAACCCAATGTTATTGAGGCATCATCTTCTCCGGGTGCAGAGCTAGGATTGGTGAAAGAAGCTCAAGAAGTTAAAAATACAGTGAACAAAGAGCCATCAAAGGCCTTGTCTGAAGATAGTGCACCTCTAGCGTCTGATCGGCGCATTCAGATGATGATGGACGAGTACATAAAAGAGTCTGATTTTGTTGGTTCGGATGATCTTGAAGAGCAAGTCGCCCTTGTAAGAAAACACCTTGACGATAAACTGGAAGAGTCTGAAAAAATACAGGCAGAGCTTAAGGAAAGCATAGAAAGCGAAGCCCTGGCAAACAGAGAGCAGGATGTTGCAATTCAAGATGTTCAGGTTGGTCTTGATGAGGTTCGGATTCAAGTTGCTCAATTGTTCGAATCTATTGAAGAGCCTGAAATTAAGTCCGTTATAGAAGATCCTTACGAAAAGGTCGCTAGCGATCGGAATGTTATTTTAGAACCTAAAATGATTAATTCTTCAAAAGAAAAAGAAGTAATCATTCCTAAAGAAGCGGCGGTAGTGGCTGCGTTTGAGCCAGTGGACCCCCAAAGATCTCGCCTTCCTGGGTTCAAGATTCTAACCACTTCCGATGATGGGCGCATGGCTATTGCAAAGACTCCATCAGGAAAGGTTCAAGTATTCTTTGAGGGAGAACTCCTAAGGGTAAGGGGTGAGGGCTCGTTCCGCGTAACCGGTATGCAAAATGGCGGAACGCGAGTTTTGGTTGGAAACTATTTCTACTTTGACGAGACATACGTCGATATTGCTCCAGAAAAGAAAACGTCACCAAAGAAATCGTCACCAAAAGTAAAAAAACAGAAAGATGGGGTCGAGACGACCGTAAAGGTCACTGAGCCTGACTATATTATTGCTGAAAAAAACCCAAGAGCCGAACATCAGGCTATGGTTCAGAATTTTCAGGACAATAGGGCGCCAACCCAATCTGATAATAGGATTGAATCGAGCTCAAATCAAGCTGAGTGGGCTGAAGGCTGGTCTGTTGTTGGTGGGGAAGTTGGGCAAAGCCGTTACTTAGTGCGATCCCCAGAAGGAAGATGGCACGCGGTTAGGCCAGGTCAGAAAATTTCGGGTCTTGGAGAAGTGTCGAAAATGGATCCGAACGGGAACCTGAAAGTGGGAGAATACAGAATAAAAGGAAAATAATTATTATTATGGTATATTTTAATTAAACATGGCTCGAAATTAAACATTCAAACTGGAAAATAATCATGAATCATAAAGCTCTTAGGTTGACGGCTGTAATTGCCCTTCTTGCCGTTTTCTTTGTTCCCATGGCTAACGCTAATACTCTGGTTACGGGAGTCACAAAAGGCATTGGTTTAATCTACGTTCTTAAGCTTATGGCACTTGCAGCATTTTATTTAGGCGGTCTATTCCTCGCAGGTACCGGGCTGTGGTCAGCGGTTAAATCAATGAAACCAAACTCACAGGAAAACATTGGCGTCGCTATTGGGAAGTTCTTCCTTGGTGTGCTTCTGTGTGTTTTACCTTCATTTATTGGCCTTACTGCTGATACATTTATGGACGGTGGCTCGAATGATTCTAATGCCGGAATAAAAGATGAAGGAAAAGATTTTAACTTCTAAAAATGAAGGGTCGGACAGCGTCCGACCCAAACTATGCACTAAGTTATTTTTATTATATCTGATTTATAAAATGGAAAATAATAATGCGCTATAAGGCCATGAATTTAATAACTTTAATTCAACTTATTGCTGTTTCCTTTGCTCCCATTGCTAGCGCTAACACTCTGGTTACCGGTGTCGAAAAGGGCATTGATTTAATCTACGTCCTTAAACTGATGGCACTTGCGGCATTTTATTTGGGTGGTCTATTTCTGGCAGGTACCGGGCTTTGGTCAGCGGTTAAATCAATGAAGCCGAACTCACAGGAGAATGTTGGCGTTGCTATTGGGAAGTTTTTCCTTGGTGTGCTTCTGTGTGTTTTGCCTTCATTTATTGGTCTTACTGCTGATACATTTATGGACGGTGGATCCACAAATTCTGATGCCGGGATAAAAACTACAGGATCAACGTTTTAATTTCTGAAAATGATGGGTCGGACAGCGTCCGACCCAAATTTTTAGCTAAGTTATTTCAGTGTAGATATTTTGTAATTTAGTATGATAAAATAATTACAGTTTTGTATTGGCTTGTCGTGAAAACCAACTGTCGGTAGTTTTTTGGTCAGCCAAAACATGACTAAAGGTAGTGGGGCTTGAAAGGGAAACATTGAAGGTCCTATTAGCCACGCAAGCGGGAGACGGTGATAGACATTACCGAAGGAAGATGAGTCGCTAGACCCTCGCCAAAATGCCTTTACGGGCTGACCGTCGGGAAAGACCGGCCCTCACGTGACATTCAGACCAACGACCAAGAGGAGGAGGGAACCAGGGGAAATAAGTCTTGCTAAAGCACGACGCGACATCCCTCCCCGCGAATAAATTCAGGGGTATCCCGCGAAAAAACACGATGATTAAAAATACCGCTCCTTCAGACTTAATTTTATCAGTAAAAAGATCAAAGTTCCGTATAGACGACCCAGCCGCTGAACACAGCGATTCTGAGTTTCTTAAGTTAAGGCCTGAAATCCTTGAAAGGGATGGGGATTCTTGTTTTTTTTGTAAATTCAAATCAAAAAAATGGCAAGAAGTACACCACCTTGATAATGATCACAGTAACAATGACCTTTCAAACCTTGTAACCGTTTGTCCTATTTGCCATATGGTCTTCCATATCGGGTTTGCCGGTCAGCGCCAGGCTGGCCGACTGATCTACATAGACCCGTCATACGGCGTAACCCAGGCAGATTTGAACAACCTTGTGCGGGCACTCTGGATCCATGAGTCAGCGAATAAGCTCAAAATGGATTCCCCATCTACCGCCATTCTTGGGAGGTTGAAGCAATATAGTATTGTCGCTCACATGCTTTTGAGCAGCAGCGATCCCGCTATTCTTGCCGAGTACATGCTCTCTAAAATGTCCGATGATGAATATGATCGGCGTGGTGAGATTTTTAAAGGCTTCTTACTCCTGCCCCAGGCGCCTCATTTCGATAAGCAAATAGCTTACTGGCGGTCTGAAGTATTTTCACCACCAAAGGACTGGCAGGCTATTGCTTTAAGCACTCTTGGCAAGTGGGCTGAGAACGACATGGGTGACAAATCCATCACATCGATCTGTAAAATATTGGAAAGGGGATAATCTGTGAAAATCGGCGTTTGCTGTTTTGATGATACGGATGATGCAGAATCCGGCTGGGCATCTGTATCTGGCGAGTCCGCCGAGCGCGTTAGCGGACCAAGCGATCTTGCATCCAATATTCTTTGGGTGACTAACCTGCCCTATTTTTCTCATCAAAAATTGAACCTCAGAATGTCGGGTAATATTTTTGACGATCAGTATTTCAGGACAAAAGTGTCCCAGATTGGTATTGAAAACGGAATCGAGTCAGACCTGAAAAGTCTTTCTGAGTTTTGTTCAGGAATCTTCCATAAAGTGGTTGCTATGGGGGCCGAGCATTTTGGAGTTGACTTATCATCTCCCGGGTATCGGTACCACAAGACCATGTCTTATGGACTTATCCCTGAGCATGCACGACGCCAACCAGAGGGCCGTAACAGCGCTGAGATCATGGAGGCAATAAGTCACTCAACACAGGCCAACCAGGCAATGTCCGGGGTTAAGCGCCCTGCTGGCTCTAGTGCAATCTCTTTGGTCTTTCCTCGCCAAGCCTACGGAAAATGGATGCTTGAATTGCCTCTTCCTGTTAGCTCAAAGTGGGTAACGGTAAAACAGAAGGAGAACTCCACAAAATTTGGTGTTGAGCAGGGTCAGAGGCTTAGAAACACAAGCGCCGTTGTTGAAAGACTGACCAGCTATGGCGAGACCAATGCCATGTTTCTGCGCACCCGGGTTCTTTCTATGGAGCCGTTCTATAGAAACTTCGCCTCGTTTGGCTCAGGAGAAAAGATTATGCGCCGCTGGGCAACTCTGCCTGAGGTTCTTGAGCTTTCCAGGTATGCGAAGATCAGCATTGAAGGCGGATACATGTGTCCCTTGGGCGATCATGACCTAGTTCCTGAAGATGTTTTTGGTGAGAGTGACATGTCTTATGCCAGGGGACTGCTTATAGAGAACGTATGGGCGGCCTTAGCGTCTCCCGTAACCGTTCAGTCAGGCGCAAAAAGAACCGTAATTGAGGCCTACCTGAGAGCCTACGATCGCATCGCCTGTGGCCGTGCCGCGGCCCACATGGCAAGAAGAGGTTTCGTTGTTGGGTCCTACAGTATGGGACGAGTGGTGGTCTTTCTAAGGCCTGGAGAAGGTGAAAAAGTTGCCCGGGCAGCGCTTGATATAGGCTTACTGCCTCCTATGGGTTATCTCAATGAAAGCGAGGAGTCCTGATTATGTCACTTCCTGAATCAGATATTGCCAGTGATGCCCTACCCCAGAATCTTGATCTTAATTTGCAATCAAGTCATATTTTCAAGGTCACCACGGCACTTTCAAGTGCCGGAGTAATGAAGCACAATATAATTACCGAGCTGGAATCAATCGACAGCCTACCTCAGCATGAGCGAGAGAAAGCCTTTGCTGAATTCATGTCCAAAGTTGCCAGCAGAATAGAGAGCCACTCTTCATCAGCATCTAGTGGCGAAGAAGAAGTTTATATCTAGGAAAAACCTATGAGCTTATATCAAGTTTCAAAGTCACTCATGTCCCTTTTTCGAGCTGGGACTTACGATTATTGCAATCTTGAGTCGCCAGACGGAGACTCAAGCTCAACAACTATGGCCACGAAAGATAATGGTCTATGCTCCATGTTTGAGGTTCACGGAACCTTTCGGCATACAGGCCCACAGCGTTTATCTGAAAATATCAGGATGCTGTTCAAGTCCACGCAAAGCGGAATTAAGAATGTTGGCCAACGCATAGATGTTATTTACATTCGGGACAAAGATCGCGGTGCTGAAGTGGCTAAGCTAAAAATTGCGCCATTAAGAAAAGCTATGATGCAGCGTCGACTTGATCTGAATTTTTTCCTGGATGAACAAGAAGAAAGCCTTTCAGAAGATCTTATTTATGAAAAAGTCTATATTTTGCTCACAACAAACCTGTTGTCGCTTGATAAAAACAGACAAGATGAAGCTCTAAGTCGGCGAGAAAATAAGGCTAAAAATCTTGAATCTACAGTTTATAACGGCGATTTCTGCCAGAATATGCTGGCGCCTGTGGAATCCTTACGATCAACGCACGATGCTAATACTTATGCCTTCCAGAATGCGCTCAACAAAATATCTTCAAACACGCTTCTTGACTGCAAGGGGATGGTTCAGGTTATAAGAAAGGAATCTGCACCAAACTTTACGGGCGAGAAGTGGCAACCAAGGATGGCCGGGAATCGTCTGCCGATAAGATCTACCCGAGAAAGCCCCAATCCGTACGATGCTTCACACATCATGTACCCATCAATTGGGTATCAGCTATTTCCCCTGACGCCAGAGCCATGCAAAGACGATCGCTCGATTGTTCAAGTTGGAAACACCTTTCAGGCACCTCTTCTTGTGGATACTCCACCCGCAAGTCCAGATTCGTTCTCTGAATTAGTGGGGGCTCTGCCAAAGGAGGTGCCTGTACGCCTGGTTTTCACGTTGGAAACGGGCCATGATCAAGTCCTTTCAAAGGTTCACAGCAAAAAGAATAAGGCCATGGTGCTAGCCTGGTCATCATCACAGACAGCTGGAATCGTGGATGCGGCGAATGAAATAATAAGCACAGCTAAGAGTGGTGACATTTATGCCTCCTGTAGTATTACCGCCTGCACCTGGGGCGCTGACATACTGGAAGCTCAAAGAAACAAAAATATTTTAGCCAAGACCTTACAGAACTGGGGAGGGGTAGAAGTCATAGAGGAGAAGGGAGACAGTCCACGAGCATGGGCTACATCCATACCCGCCTTCTCGCACAGGGCGCTAAAACTATCACCAGAATTTCCTTATCCAATCAATGATCTTTACAGAATGCTACCAATAGACAGGGTAGCCTCACCATTTGATGGGGGACCGATTCTTTGTAGATCCTTGAATGATACGATATACAGCATATCGCCAACGTCTAGTCGTCAAGATACATGGATTGATTACTTTTTTGCCCCTCCAGGGAGAGGCAAGTCGGTAACCATGAGCTATCACAATCTCAGTTTTCTTTTGAATCCTATTTACAAAACCATGCCGTCTATCGCAATTTTAGACATTGGGCCGAGTGCGGAGAACACGATAAGGCTGATCCAAGAGGCTCTTCCGGAAGACCAGAAGCACATAGCAGCCGCCTTCAAACTAAAAATGAGGAAGGACTCTGCGATAAACCCTTTCGACACGCCTCTTGGTTGCAGACAGCCTATTGTTATTGACGCCAAGGTCCTTCTTGGGATTGTAAAAGCAGTATTGAGTCCGACCGGTGCACTCTCGACTATAGGCATTCCTATGCTCTCTGAGTTTTGCAGTGCACTTGTCGACAGAATGTACGCTCACTACACAGATGAGTCTGGTCTTGATGGTAAGCCAAAACCCTATGAGCCAGGTAAAGACCAAAAGGTCGACGAATCCCTCATCCGAAATGGAATTGCGGTTGATGACGGAAGGACGAGTTGGTGGTCTGTTGTTGATAGTCTTTTTGAAAATAATGACTATGTCTCGGCGATAAGGGCACAAAGATTTGCTGTACCAAATCTTAATGACGCATCCGAGGTCATTTCTGAAGACTCTATATTGAAACGAAGCTTCGGAGGAGTAAAAGTTAACGGGGACCAATTTCTTTTTGATTATGTAAACACAATGCTTCGAGCTGCTGCTCGTGACCTACCTGTTTTAGCTTCTGAAACTGCATTCGATATCGGTAACGCCCGAGTTGTGGCACTAGATCTTTCAGAAGTCACGCCTCAGGGGAATCAGGATCACGAGGTGAAGCAAACCAGCATCATGTATCTGCTGGGTAGATTTGTAGTATCTAGAAATTTTTACAGAAACGAAGATACCGTCGATGAAATACCAGAAATGTATAAGGTTTATCATCGAAAGGAGATAGAGGATCTAACTCAGGCACCTAAGCGTCTCGTAATGGACGAAATACATCGATGTGTTAAATTCGATTCTGTACTCAATCAGCTGGTTCTGGATTGCAGAGAAGGACGAAAGTTCGATATCCAGGTAACCATGGCATCACAACGTCTTGACGATCTTCCAGACGAGCTGGTGGACCTCGTTCAGAATTTCTACGTGATGTCGCTTGGGAATGAGCAGGTTGCAGCTCGCATTATCGATAAACTGAACATCGCTCCTGACGTCGTTTCGGCGATGGACAAATATTGCCAGGGTCCAGGTAAGAGAGGTCTATATCACCTCGTCATGTCCCAGATAAAAGACGAAGGCGAGTCTGAAGACGATGGTAGCAAGCTTGATCATATCGTAAATCTTAAGCAGGGCACTATGATGCTTTTGGGACAAAGTACAACAGCAGAAGATAGGAATGTTCGAAGCAGGATGGTGAAGCTTGTTGGTTTGAGTAATGCCCTTCGCATGATGGCGAAGGAATTTCCAGGGGGTAAGATCAAACCTCATATCGAGCACAGAACCAAACAGGGCGAATTCGACGACATTAAGGGCAATATTTATGATTATTTGTGCTCTGAGATCCTAAGGAAGCACGGCCATATAGCAGGATGATTTAAATGTCGGTTTGTGATTTAATATTAATCATACTATAATTCTATGAAAGCTATTTTGGAGCTAAAACTGTGGTCATTAAAGGTTTAAACTTTCGGAAAATAAAGCTGTTTGCAGTTGTTTCTGCTGTACTGACGTTAACAGCGTGCGCCTCAACCCCGTCAGGTGGTTCTGTAATTGCCAGTACAAACCTGGATTCTTTAAAGGTTCTTGAGGATATTGCCATTGAGGCCCGCCATGAGTTAAGGCTCTTGGCTAAAATGAAAGAAGCTCAGTCCATGAAGGTCATGACTGATGAACAGCATGCCCAAAGATCCTTTCAAGCTCTTGTTGTCCCTCCTGGATTTGAGAGAATGGTCGATCTTGATATAACAGACAAGGCAGAGAAAGTGGCTGAAGCCGTCGCTTTAATGGCCGGCTATGAGTTTACTGTCGTTGGAGACAGTGATGGTCATGACGTTATTGTTAATCTTCACCTTTCAAATGAGCCGCTCAACGAGGCGCTTCGTGAGCTAGGAGCCCAAACAGCAGACCTAGCTACGATTAATGTTGATCAAAATTCCGGGAAGATTTTTTATGAGCATACGGCTCGTCGAAACTTGTCTAATATGCCCAGCTCATGGGGTAACTAAACAATGAAACTTCTTCGGCATGGGCTATCTGGTGCTTCTTTTATTGCCCTTTGCATATACGGGTCTTCAGCGCTTGCTTCCGGGGCCTACTTGCCAATGGAGACGCTTCAGAGCATTGATTCATCCGATTTAGACCAGGAGGAATTTGCGTCATACTCCCCTTCTTCAGAGGACTCTGGAGATTATCGGCTAAAAGTTGTTTCTCAGGCCGCTTTGACAGTGGGTGCTCAGCATGGATTTAATGCTCGACTTGAGCAGAGGAAATCTGAAATAAGGCTTAGAGAAAATATTCTTGATAAGCTTTTTGATTTTCAGACATTGATGACCCTTGCGAGTAGTAACCAGAATGGTAAATATTTAATTCCAGCCATACTGAGTCAGACAGAGGGCGTAAAAGCGCTTTCTAAGGATTCCAAAACGATAAGTATCGCGGAGAGATCCTATGAGATAGTCCGGCCATCACGTCTATCTCTAAGGGCGCCTAATTGGCGTGGTTACCTTCTCTATGATAAAAAAATGGAGACGAATCTCCCAAACAAACTGCTTCTTCCTAAAACGCCTGCCGAGCGGGATTCCTGGAAAAAATCAATAAACAAAGGATGGAAAACCGGCGAACAAATGGCCGAGAGAGAAATGATTCGGCGCCTTGAGAGAATGAGTCAGGATTATTTTGGGATAATGAGGAATATCCGACTTACCATGGAGGGAAAGCTTCGCCAGACCCTGGTAACGTACGATTACTCGGCAACGACCGGCGGCGGTGATAAGCTTTCAGAGAATAATCACACTTATCGCATATCTTCGGATGCAAGCTTGGGTGGCGACATCAGTTCTTGGGAGCCTATTATTATGGATGCAAGAGACTCACTGGCTTTCCCAATTGAAAAGGGCGTTTATATTGACCCCATGGGGAGAAAGAAGTGAGCGATGAAGACCTGAGGTTTCTTGACGCAGGCGTTCCAAACCGATTCACAGAAAAGGCGGAACTCGACAACTTGCTCTATAACTTAACGACCATGGATGGCAGTGATGTCTTTCTTATGAGCGGTCGACCCATTTTTTCTAAGATTCACTCAAAGAAGAAAAAGCTAAGCCGTCGCGTTCTTCAATCCAGCGAAATGAAGGACATTGCTGAAATTATCGGCGGTGAAGGCACGATCTCTGACCTTGGTTCGGGTGTGGCTCAGAATGCTTCTTACTCTTTTGAGAAAGAGATCGATGGCTCCACTAAAAGCTATCGATACCGAGTTAACATGATGCCTTGTCTCAGGGATAATAGCCGTGGCATGACCATCACGATCAGGAACATCCCAACAAAAATACCCTCGACCAGCGATCTTGCTATAGATCAGGATATGATCGATCTTGTGCGAACCTCTCGCCAAGGCATGATCCTTTGCGTCGGAGCGACTGGCCACGGAAAATCCTCTACCTTAGCGTCTTTAATTGCCGACAGGATGATGTTTGACCCTGACAATAGCAACCTGGTCACTTTTGAGGACCCCGTTGAATTTACATATGACTATGTAGACACAGAAATCAAGATGTCGACCCAGCTTGAAGTCGGTCGTCATGTAAAGAGCTTTACAGCAGGCCTTACTGAGGCAATGCGTATGGCTCCAGACCTTATCCTTGTTGGTGAGATAAGAGACTATTTGACCATGCACGCAGCGATGTCTGCGGCCGTTAGTGGACACAGCCTCTTCAGCACACTGCATGCTAACAATATTGCAGAGACGCTTACCAGAATGGCGGGATTCTTTCCTCCCGAGCTACAACACCAAGCGAGAATGGATATACTCAGCTCCTTAAGCATGATCGTTGCTCAAAGGCTTGTCCCAAGTACCGATGGTAAAAGAGTTGCCCTCCGAGAGTACCTTATTTTGAACAATGAAATTCGAGAGAGGCTACTTGATTCTGATAATATGGCTAAAGCATCTGTAGAAATAACACGGGAAAAAGGTCGATTAATGGTGGATCATGCACGTCAGCTTCTTGACGAAGGAAGAATTGACCTTCAAACCTTCAAAATGGCCTCTCAGAACTATGGTTAAAATATGTCTATAGGAGGATTCAATAAAGACATCGTTTTCCTCGGATTTTTTCCTGGATGGGCGGTTATTCCAGTGATGTCTACCATCCCCATTCAAAACTTCAATCTCTTTTTGATATCGTTTCTTATATTGCCTATTTCTGCCCTTATGATGTGGAAGGGGATTTACCCATCCAGTAGCTTCAGGGCCTTTTCTAGTCTTGTTCTTGGGGGCAAAAGATATAACCGTTCGCCCTGGAGAGAAAAATAAAAGATTTGCGATTATTCTAAATGTGATTTAATATTTAACATACAATGTAAGGGAGCAATTATTTTTATGCTAAAGAAACATTCACTTTCAATTGCCGTGTTGGCTGCCCTGGCGGCATCGAGCGCTTCTGCTGGACTTTATATATCTCCAGTGGTTCGTGACTCAGTTGTTATTGATCTTCCTGACAGCAAAAAAGCTGAGAAGGCAGGTTCTTCACGACACCACGCTAATAGCTCATCGAAAAGTTTGCAGAATAATTCTGTAAACACTAAATTTTCTGGCGACTCAGATACGCAGAAGATCCGTGGTCGATCCAATGTACATGGCGAATTTTTGATGGCAGAGGATTCTGTTTCTGCTCACAAAGTTTTCCGATTTGGTGAGAATGTCCCTCTTTTCGTGGCGCTTGAAAAAGTTGTTCCTGATAGCGCTGACTGGAACTTCAATATCGAAGAGGGCTTGGAGAACCACTCCGTTAGCTGGGACGGAGGTCAGACATGGGAAGGGGTTCTTAGTGCTATTACTAAAGGAAACCGCCTAAGCATTTCTGTAAACCACTCAGATAAATCGATTGGTGTTGCTGCTGAGGCCCGGGTGGCTGACGCACTGGCCTCAAGAAACGCTAAAGTCTATCGCCTTAACCCTAAAAAAACTTTACGTGAAAATCTTCGTGAATGGGCCGAGCTAGGTGGCTATAAAAAGGTCGTTTACGCTTCTGAGGTTTACGACGTTGACTACCCTGTCCCTGAGGCCGTATTTATTGGCCCATTGAACGTTAAAGGCGGATCTCTTGACCAGCTACTGACCGCTCTCAATAAAGATGCAGACACCCCACTGTCGGCCGAGTTTAAAGAAGCCAACGGAATTATTGTTATCAGCAAAAAAATAAGTAAAAAGGAGATGTACTAATGCGGCAGTCAAAAATTTATACTGCGCTTGCGACTGCCTTGTTGGCTTCTGGCTGTGCCTCTGTCAACGTGGATTCCGTTCGCAAAGAACAGGCTGAAGTCTCCCGTGACGCTTCTAGAATACTGGATCAGGGAATGAAAATGGCCGCTGACGACAGCGCCATTAGCGTTTCTGACGGCTATTATATAGCTGAGAGACATATCTTGCTGAATGAGCGAGATCTGCTCCCCCCAATGTTTTACGCTGAGACATCTTTTTCCCAGCAGGACCCTGTTTCCCTTGAGGAACTTTTCAGCTTGGTGTCCGGTGAGTTCAGCGTTCGCGTAGAGTTTACCGATGAGGCATCTAAATACCTAGAATCACTCGGTGAAGATCCCGCAGTTACAGAGGGCGACATAAGCATTGATGATGCTTTGATTGATCCGCAAGTGACAACAATCTCAGACCTGATTTCTGATCCACTATCAGGAGTATCAAAGGGACTTCCCGGTGCCGGGACCTACTTTGTTCTTAGTCATGATGGAAATTTGATTGAACTACTCGACAAAATAACCGGAAAGGTAGGTCTTTATTGGGGATATAAAAACAATCAAGTTTCAGTCTTCAGAACAAAATCAGAAAACTTTAAAGCAGACATTAGTGCCATCAACGAAACCTTTCAGTCCACTTTTTCAAGTGGTGCCGGTGAGGAGAATAGTGAAAACCAAAGTTCTGTCAGCTATAACTACGATGACGGCGAGATGATTAGTTCCACAGGTACTGGTGGAACTTTTATTGAGGCTATTAAATCGATGCTCTCAGAAGCTGGAACGGTACAAGCTATACCTGGGCTCAATATCATCATGGTTAGGGACGTTCCCCCTAACGTAAAGATGGCTGGCGAGTTTATCGAGAAGGTAAACGCTGATGCGACTACCCAAATTGCTATAAGAGTAGACATAATTACGGTTGCCGATCAGGATTCAAACAACTTTGGATTTGATTGGGGTGCTTTTTTCAATGGCTCTAGTAATTATGGTTTTGAATTTACATCGAGCATGCTGAATTCCGCAACCTCAAATATGAAAATTGGATTTATTAACCCAACGGGAAATTTTAGCGGATCGGAAGCATTTATCAATGCACTTCGAGAGAGGGGCGTTGTTACAACACACTACCGAAGTTTCGCACAAACATCGAATGGTGTATCAACGCCTATTCTCGATGAAGAAACCAAGGACTATGTTGCGTCACTTACGACTGAAACAACTGACGTTGGTGTCTCAACTCAGACTGACATACAGACTGCTGTAACGGGTCTTGATATGAGCATTCTGCCCAAAATGACCAGCAAAAATAAGATATCCATGAACATTCGGTTGTCTTTGAATGAGCTTGAAGACCTTGAAGAAAGAAATTTTGATGGGAACCAGGTTCAGTTGCCTAGAAAGAGCTCTAAATCATCATTCTTCAGTCCTGTTTTAACTCCAGGAAAAACTTACATGATCGGCGGTTTTTCCAGTGAGCGTCATGACTCTACGAATGCGAGCATCACCGGTGATGAAGGGCCCTTTTCATGGCTTCTTGGCGGCCGCAAAGAGTCATCCGTCAAGAAGGAGCAAACAGTCATCCTTGTAACTCCTCACATTATTGAAAACTGAGGTCAACATGCCTGCAAAGTCACTATCTAAGTCAAAGCTGGCGTATGGGCTAAGCTGGTACCCTTTGACGACGGAAAACTTAAAAAGCGAATCACAGGCTCTAGCCAAATCTGAGGGCAAAAAATTAGGTTCGCTATACACCAACCCATCTGGTGACAATCACCAGGTAGGGCTAACACGTGACCAAAAGATGGCGGGAGGATATCCTTCTGCGGCACTTTTTGGCCAATTAGTCGATGACGGTATCATTTTAGAGAGCTTTGGGAAAAACAAATATTGGTTGTGCCTTGCTGTCGGAGGCCAGGTTATTATTGGCTACGATGTCATCATTACATCCGAAGAGGTCAAGAGAAAAATCACGGAATTTTTTGAGGGACAGGCTTCTATTTCGGATCTCCCTGAAGAATTTAGAATAATTTCTGATGAAGCATCGATTGAGCTATTGCGAGATTGTCTTGGCGAAGAGCCTGAAATAAACAGCATTGCTGAGCTAGTGTCCAGCTCAGGGCTTAGTTTTCCGGGAGATTTTTCAAGACTAAAAATAAAGCCAGTTGCAGGAAACAATGTCTCAATAATAGCTGGAGTTGCCGTAGTACTTGGCGTTTCTGGATATGTTTTGTATGGTGGCTCGTCACCGAAGCCCACTGAAGATATTGACATGTCAGGCCTGGCCTCAATGATCCAGCCTACAGAGGATGCGAAAAAGCCAGAGGTGATAGATCATAAAAAAGTGAAAGAAGAAGCGATGAAGGTTGCTGTTGCTATAGCTATAGCTGAGGAGAAGGAGCACCTGTTTGATACTTATAACAAGACCTCTGCTTATAATGTAATCAATAGCGTATCTGAACACATCGAGTCACTACCACTTGTAAAAAATGGATGGAGACTATTCTCTGCAATCTACACTAGCAGTGGAGATAGTTCCCCATATGTCTCGTGGGTATCTACATCCGGATCGCCAGTAGACTTTAAAGATAATTTTGGTGCTTCAGAAAACATTGATTTTTCAGGTAAATCAGGTCGCGTTTCTTTTTCTGTTCCTGAGGCGGTTTCTAAAAGTAGTTCAGTGGACTTCTTCTCAGAAATTGATGGGTCCAGTAAAAGTGTTCATGAGTTAATGACTGAGCTTAATAAGCATAGTGTTGTTTGGGAGATGGGGCCACTAGAGGTTGGGGCTCGATATGAAACATCTAAGGATATCGAAGCTATTGATCGGGATAAGGCAAAAAGTCCGAACCTATCCTACTCACTTTCAACAATTCGTGTGACCGGGAACAGTATTCATACTTTAAAAAAGATTGCGAGCGTTTTGGAATCTAATAAGGTTGTGCTCGCAAAAACACTGAAAATTGAGTTTAACGGCACAATTGCCTGGGAATTTAAGGGGATATTTTATGAGTTTTAAAAAAACGATCATAGCATCTGCCGTTGGAGTTATCCTTGCTACTCCCGTATTTGCTCAGGATTCAGGATACACCGTTTCTGAAATGGACAATGTCGCTCAGAAAACCATAAATCTACAGCAAGTTCGTGAGCTAAGGCAATTGCAGAGGGACATTAGCAACCTTGAAAAACCAGAGGTAAATGAGGGAGAGTCTGAAATAGATGACCTCAAAGAAGCTCTTGAGATCTCAACACTTACTGCTGACACATTGTTGACTAAGAATTACGGACTTCAGTTAACTGTCGATAATCTAAATAGTCGAATTGCGAAATTTGAAGACCCACAAAATGTAGAGTCCATGCATCACCACATTTTTGTGACTAGAACATACTCTTCTAAAGGAAATCACAAGGCGACCATTTTTTACGACAATTACTTCAATGACCTTGCATCTGGCGATGAGATTGCGAATGGTGTTTTTATCTCAAATATTGATAGTTCTGGAATTGAGATTAAAAAGCCTAATGGCGAGACCTATAGAATACTAAAAACAACCAGGAAAAGAGCTGTTATTGAGTCAACAAAGTCCAGCTCCGATGACGCCTCGGCCCCATCAAGTCCTGAAATGCCAGGGCAAAGCCAGATAATCCCATCCTTTTGATAAAAATGGGGCTGAGCCCCCATTTTTATCTCTTTAGTTTTTATTTATTGGGATAGGGTTAAAAAACAACGCACTGGACTATTCCATGACAAATTATATTTTAAAAGAGATTAAAAGTTTTTTTAAAGCGGAAAAAAAACACCCTTCTAAATTAGATAAAAAGAAAAATAAACCAATTTCTTTGAGCGCGTCTGAGAATGACAGTCGAAAAGTAGAACACACTGGACATGAAATTAGCTCCAGTGACTTAGTCGCATCAAAAAAAAGGCACTCGCCGGTTCTAAAAGCAACCCTATTGTCACGTCGGGAGGAAATACCAAAACACGAAAAAGTCCTTACCTCCCAGGGCGGAGGCGTAGAGATCAGTGACGACCTTAAGGTTGAATATATTGCCTTACTGACCTCCGAGGAAAGTGGTTCTGTTATTATTCTTTGTGAACAATCTCTAGCCGAAAAAAGAGTAGACAATAACTTTTTATATGTCGTTGAAAGCTGTAAGAATGCAGGATATAAGTCGTTCAAAAAATATTATGCAACGTCAGATATAATAAAAATTATATATGAGAGCAGTACTAAAAAAACAAAGGCAGAGCGAAAAGAACAGAAAGACTCTATCCAAGGCAAGGTCTATGACTTGATCGGAGAGGCGTTACATGTAGGGTCTTCTGACATTCACATTGAAGTTCGAAACACTCACGCTCAAATCAGATTTAGGGTCAACTCCAAGCTAAGTACCGTTCATGAATGGCCGATTGACGAAACACGTCTTTTTTCTGGCCTTATTTACCGTGTTATCGCAAAAGAAAAGGATGTGACATTTAACGAAAAAGAGCAGCAGTCTGCGATTATTGACATTGTCGTTAATACAATACCCGTAAGGATTCGTCTGAATACGATGCCAGCCTATCCTGGCGGTTTCGATATGGTGATGCGAGTTCTGCGCATGGGGTCTTCGACAGGAAATGTTGACATGACCTCACTCGGCTATGCCCCTGATCAAATTGAAGATCTGAAAAAGATGATTGCTCGGCCAACCGGTGTAATCATTATTGCGGGAGTTACCGGCTCAGGTAAGTCAACTACAAACTCTGTCATGCTTAAAGGTGTCATAGACAATGAAATGACGCCGTCTGGATGTGGTATTAAGGTTATCACTGTTGAGGACCCTCCAGAGTATGAAATACTTCATACGACTCAGGTTCCCGTCAACTCAAACCAAAAGATGGATTCTGGAAAAAGCCCCTTTGCCGCGGCCATGAAGGCAGCTCTACGTTGCGATCCAGACATTTTGATGGTTGGCGAGGTGAGGGACAATCAGTCTAGCGATCTTCTTGTTCACGCGGTTCAGTCCGGGCACCAAGTGTACACGACACTGCACGCACAAAGTGCGTTTTCAATAATTCCAAGACTTTCAGGAATAGGAGTAGATAAGTCTGTTATCGGTACAGCGGGGTTTATTTCAGGCCTTGTCTATCAGTCTCTATTGCCATTGACATGTAAAGATTGCGCACTTTCTTTTAATGAATATGAGTCACAATCTAAAAGTCCAGATAAGGTTGGTTTGCTTGAAAGGGTCAGTGACCTCTCCTCTAATGGATATGGAGATAATATTGTTTTTAGAAATAAAGATGGATGCAAAAACTGTAAAAATGGAATAGTGGGTATGACAGTTGTTGCTGAGACGGTTGTTCCTGATGAGGACATGTGTGAATTGTTCGCGGAAGGAAGAACGAACGAGGCGAGAAGACTGTATAGAATGGATGGCGGAAAGTTTATTGTTGATCATGGTATTGATAAAGTTAGGGAAGGACTATGTTGCCCTGAAGATGCGGAGAAGCGGCTTGGCCCACTTATTCCAAGTAGTTTTTATGCGGACCAGGATTTAAAAAAATCCAGACCTAAACCCAATGGTTCTATTAAAAAAACTGATCCAATAAAGCCAAGATCTGAGCATAGAAAAAAGAATCAAGCAGAAGATCAGGGTGAATCAGAATACCAGTCTCCAGATCTAAAAAAAGATTTAAGTTCCGCGGAAATACTCCGTCTCAATGAAAAAAAATAGAGGGAATTAATAATGAGAATTCCATTTCTTGATGGCCTGGCATCATCAAACTACTATTCTCTCAACTGGTGGCAAGGAATCCATGTCAAACTTTTTATTTCTCAGTCTGACAGGCTTTCTCTTTTCAAGAAAATTGGAAAATATGTTGAAGAAGGAATCGATTTACAGCAAACGATCGAAAGCATGTCTGATGAATATCTTAGAAATGACAAAAACGATGTCAAAGGACTTTTGCTCTCAGAGTGGAACGGATCTCTTACTCAGGCGGGAGAGGATTTTTCTGAGGCGATATCGGACTGGGTAGGTCCAACAGATGCCATGATGATTAAGGCAGGGGAAGATGGAGGAAATCTTGTCGAGGCTCTGAATAACGTCATTCAAGCCAATGAGAGCCAGGCTAAGATCATATCAAAGCTTAAAGGTGCACTTGGCTATCCTGTTTTCCTTTTGCTCGCGGCATACGGCATGATGTGGATGGCAAAACTAAAGATCATTCCCGCATTCGAAGGAATGATGGACCCATCTGAGTGGCCAAGCAGCCCTGCTGACTTCCGTGAACTAACACTATTCATAACCGATAATACGGCACTTATTCTCCTTGGAGTTGCCACGGTAGTTTTTTTGATCAAATTCAGTATGGCGAATCTTGTCGGGCCCATAAGAAATGTCCTCGACAGAATTCCTCCATGGTCAGCTTATAAAAAAGTTAACTCCAGCCTTTTTCTGATCACGTTATCAGCAATGATGGCAACAGGAACCGCTGCCTACGATGCAATAAAAACACTTAGAGAGTACTCATCGCCTTATGTACAGAAGAAGCTTGATCATATTCTCGACATAATGGATCAAGGTGACGATCTTGGTGATGCCCTAGATGAATCTTTTTTTGACAACGAGGTAATGATGGATATCCGCCTGTACACAAGAGGGGCTGCTTCGACGGATGCCATGGTTGAAATTGGCAAAGCATCTATTGAGTCAACAATAAAAAGCATTGAGGCATTGGCAAATACGGTTCGGTATATTGTTATGGGGCTTGCTGGGGGCTATATGATCTGGATGGTTACGGGGTCCCAGGCCATCACAACGACACTAAGGGCTTCAATTGGTGTCTGAAAAAAAAGTTTAGTATAGTTATTTTTTATTGTAATATTGTAAGTGTGACCAACCAAGGAAGTTATTTATGAATATGGAAAGAAAGAATGGCGTTAACCGAGCTTCTCAAGGCGGTTTCTCACTCATCGAATTGATGATTGTACTGGCGCTGGGTGCGGTTATCCTGTTTGCCGCAATTGGTAACTATGGTTCAACCAACTCTCAAGCTCAGACGGATGCTGAAGTTAGAGCTCTAAACACGCTTATACCACTGGTAAAACAAACATTTGGTTCTGCCCAAGGTAATTACACCGGCCTTAGTAACGCAATCATGCTGAGAGCCGCTAATTTTCCAGATACAATGAAAAGTCCACTTGGAACACCTAATATTCGTCACTCATGGGAGGATGACGGTATTGATTTAGACGCAAGTGGCGCCAATGATGAGTTCTTCACTATTACCTATAAGGACGTTCCAACAGGATCCTGTCAGGATGTGCTGACACGAGTGTACAAGTTTTTCATTGAAGTTACGGTCGGCGGTGTCACTGTAACCAACATCGGTGAAATCTCAGATGAATGCGAAAAGGGCCCTGCCCCAATTGTAATGAGAACTCGCTAATGATTACCCGGGATGCGATGGCATCAATCACAGATCTTTTCCTCCCGCTGGAAAAGGTTGAAGGAACGTTGTCGTATCCCGGGCCAATAATGTGTTATGAGTCACTCAGTGATCACATAGATAAAATTAAGTCAGCCGTTATTTCAGAACACAAAGAATCATCAAGATTCCGCATAAGTGTCGATGGGAACTCCTATCGCGTCACTAGAGCAAGCACTCCGGACGGAGATTATTTGGCCATGAGGCGCTTGCGGCCTGAAATAATGGATCTTGAGAACATAGGTTTACCTTCAGAGATCCTAAGACACCTGCGTAGTCCAGGGCTTTCTGAAGGTGGTCTTGTTATTGTTTCTGGTCAGTCCGGGAACGGAAAAAGCACGACTTGTGCCTCCATCATAATTGATCAGCTAAAAAATTATGGCGGTGTTTGTAACACCATAGAATACCCGATAGAGATGATGATGACAGGCATGCATGGCGACGGATTATGCATCCAAAGAAACGTTGAAACCCCAGATGAATTTACCCAGGGTATATCTGATGCGCTCAGGTCTTATCCATCGAAATCAAGAAACGTTCTTTTTATTGGTGAAATACTGGACTGCCATTCAGCCGCAGCTGCTCTGAAAAGCGCTATTGACGGTCACTTAGTCTTTACGACAATGCACGCCGGTGGCGTCCTGATGGCTTTGGAGCGTATCGTTTCCCTGGCTTCGCCTCATGTGGGTAACGAAGAGGCCAGGCACCTACTCGGCAGCGGCCTGAGAATGGTGATCCATCAAAAATTGGTTGAGACAATGGGAAGGACATCACTCAGGGCGAACTTTTTGATCGATACTGAAAGTGCAGCCATGGCGATACAGGCCGGAAAAAGCCTAAAGCAGCTTTCGACGGAAATTGGCCTGCAAAAAAGACGATTGCTTAACGGACAGACCATAGAATCACAACGAGATAAAAAGGCGGGATCACAATGAATGCCAGCAAACAGAAAGGTTTCACACTTATTGAGCTTATGATCGTACTGGCTCTCGCTGCTGTTGCGTTCACCGGCTATGTACAGTCCATGCAACAGGAAGCCAACCAGTTAATGGCAAAGAAACTGGGAATGACGGAAGTTTTTGTTTACAACAATGCGGTTCAAAAATACCTGACGGATAACTCTGCGCAGTTGCCAGCATCGATTGTCGGAACCAATGTTGGCCTTGACTGGCTAAAGTCGACTGCTTGCGGGGGCTCCGCATCAGCGGTCTCATCCTATCTTCCGTGCCGATTCCTTGAAAGCACTGGCGGGAAAACCACAGTCGGTCAAATGACATTCACAACGGTCATATCACACACCCCTGTGCCCACAGCGACTGCTCCAAAAGGCTTCCAGGCCAGAACCGTTCTGTCTAATTTTGTCGGAAATGCGGCGGGACAGACAGCTTCTAGCACACTCGGCCTAGCCGCCATGGTGGCGTCAACCACTTTTCTGGGATCAGATTTTGGAGGAGGTAATTCACCAGGTGCCGTATTCTACTGTCCGGACCTGAATCCAATGCCCCCTGGACTCGCGCCCTACTGCCTCTCCGAGCGAGATCAGATCGTCTCTTACGCCTTTAACAATGGCGCTAATGATATCTGGCTGAGGGTAGATCACGGAAACGTCTCGAAATCGGTTATTGAGTACAATGAAACACCTGATGCTGATCCCTCCATACAGGCCAGGATTGATGATATTGACGCCAGAAACAATCGGCACTTACGCAACGTTTCAAGGATTTATAACCTAAACGACGCAGGCCTGAATGCCGGAACAGAAAACCTTATTATCGGAAAAAGAACGGGTAATGCGGCCGTTGTTTCTGGGCTTGCGACCTTTGGAACCAACGGAGTTATTATTGATGCCGACATGAAAGTCCTTGGTGAGCTCTATGTAACAAGCAAGATCACGTCTGAAAGTGACATCGAGTCAACAGGGGGTTCTGTAAAAGCAGCCAACGACGTTGAAGCAGGACGAGACCTCATCGCAGGAAGAAACGCACGGGTAAATGGCTGGATAAGCGCACAGTACTTTGAAGATTCGAATAACAGTGCTTTTGTCCTTGACCCAAACAGTGTTTCAACTCTAAACAAGGTTGACCTAAATGAAATCGAGAGTATTGGAGACAATATAGGGATAACCGCCAATAAAGTTGAATTTAAAAATAAATCCGGCGTTGGCGGAAGCGAGCTTAACTTAGAGGGCACCGTTGATGTATCAAACCTTATGGTCATGAAAAACGGTACGGCATATCAGCTTGAGAAGCTTCTACCAAACTTCACATTGGTACAAACAAATTTAGTACAGCATGATGGTCTTGTTTCACCTGGATACATGATTTCCCAGTGCGGTTCGGTCGGAAATGTTAGGGTATTAGTTCAGCCATTACTCGACGAGATAGTGACTAGAAATGGGACAGGAGGGCAGTTAAGGTATGTTATTAAGTCCGGAGCAAATTTTCAATACAAAGCAGAAAATCTTAGCTACACCGTTGCTTCGAACAGATGGGCAAGTAATTCAAGAGCGATTCTTGCTTTCTATTGCATAAGATAATTTTCAATTAATTACGACCGTGCTATAGTTTTGATAGAAAATGCCAGGAAGTGCTCAGGGACGAAAAGGGGTAATGAAATGAAGAGCAAAATGTTAGTTGTCAGTTTTATTTTGTCTTCTCTTGTTGTGTCGACAGCATTTGCCGGCCCATACAGCAATCAAGATGCAATGGGTCGACCCAGTGCCAATATATCCTCCATAAAAGATGAGCCGGGAGGAGACCTTCCGCTGGGTTCCCTTTGTGGACTTCACATGGCATCACTAAATAGCGACAGAGCAAATGAACTTTGTCAGGGGCGGAATCCTCGGTATGGTTGCCCAGCAAAGTTTACACAGCGGACGCTTGGATATTTTGAGGCTGGCGGAGGCCGCCGAGCTTGGATGACATGCGTTAAAACGTCAGCTTAATATCATGACAGGTATCAATAATATTAAGGATTCAACTTCCCTTAAAAACTAGGAAAATTAAGCTCGCCTAGTTTTTTATTTAGTCAAAATAAGTATTTATTAGCTAATGTCATTCGAATTTTATTGTTTGAATTTATTCCCTTTCTCACACTTACCTAATCTTGCTTATTTATTTTTATCTTGAATCTGTAATCTGTAAGGCTCTGGCAAAGATTATCGATTTGACCCTCGATAATTTCATTATGGTTATGCTATAGTTGTTATATAGAATTTAAGGAAGTGCTAAAGTACGAAAAGGAGTAATAATGTGAAAAAAATAATTTTGATTGTAAGTTTTGTTTTGTCTTCTCTTGTTGTGTCGACAGCATTTGCCGGCCCATACAGCAATCAAGATGCAATGGGTCGACCCAGTGCCAATATATCTTCCATAAAAGATGAGCCGGGAGGAGATCTGCCAGCGGGCGCCCTTTGTGGACTTCACATGGCATCACAAGGTTCATCAAGAGCAAATGACCGGTGTCAAGGCAGGAATCCTCGATATGGTTGCCCAGCAAATTTCGTAAGACGGACTCTTGGATATTTTGAAGCTGGCGGAGGCTACCGAGCTTGGGTTACATGCGTTAAAACGTAAACTTATTTCATGTTCCTGGGCAAAAAAAATAGCATCGGTCGATCGACAGAAGAATAATTTATTTTTTTTCCTGAAGTAAAAGGTAAAATAGAATAATAGTGTGATATGAGACTCGACAAGCTAAGCTCGCCGAGTTTTTTCTTGGATCAAAATAAGTATTTCTGAGCTAAGATCATTCAGTTTTCTATTGTGTAAAGTTATTCCATTTCTGATATTTACCTCATCTTGCTTCTTTCTGTTGATCTTGAATCTCTCATCAGTAAGGCTCGGGCAAAGCTCATCGATGGGCTCTCCGATAATTTCTTTGGCGTAAAGCTTGGAGAAGCTATAAGACTTTTCCAAATCGATGCCAAGAAAGGCTGAAATCTGCTTGAGACTTGAACCCTTAATGAGCATACCCGCAAACGTGTCAATCGCAGCTTCTTCTATTCCATACTTTGTAATAAGTGCAGTAATGCTCATGTTTTCACCTTTCATTTTTTGTCGATTCTCCTCCACTCCATCTTATTTGTCAATGTGAAATGTGCTATACTGCTGCAATAACCAAGGAGATTGAGAATGGCTGTCAAGAATAGAGCACACCAACGCATCGTATTTCACGACTATGAAACTGAAAATTTAGACAGCAAGGTCAAACAGGGAGCAGCAAAGCCAGTTGAGTACGCGGCCGTGGAGGTCGACGAAAATCTGAATGAGCTACCCGACGGTCGCCACCATAAAATCATCTCCCCTTCTTCGGACGTAATCGGAAACCCCTACGCCTATCTTGTCCACGGTATAGACACCGACATGGCAAGAAAGGTCGGAATGTCGGAGTTTGAATTTATTGAATGGCTAGGGCAGCTTTATCAAAAGGGCCCCAATACGGTCATTTCAGGCTTCAATACGATGAATTTCGACGATGAAGTGACTAGGCATTCTCGGTTCCGCAATCTCCTGCCGGCATACAAGCCAGAGTTTGAGAACGGCAACTTCAGATTTGACATCTTCAAGGTCGTACAGCTTGCTTATGCCATGGCGCCTGACATATTGGAGTGGGCAAAAAAAGCAGACGGCTCTGACAGCTTAAAGTTAACGGATCTGACAGCCGCGAATGGCATTGACCATCTTGATGCTCACTCGGCACTGAGCGATGTCGACGCCACTATCTCGCTGGCTAAATTGATCAAGGAAAGGAAACCAGACCTTTGGCATTATGCGCTCTGGCTAACAGATAAAAAGAACATCAATTCCATGCTGCGAGAAGACGGAATTTTGCTCAGCACCAATACGGTCTATGGTCAGGCTTCCAAGTACACAAAGGCCATATACCCCCTTATTATTGATCCCAAAAACCCCAATAAAATGCTTTGTGTCGACATGAACAGCCCAGACTTAAACATGCTTTTTGAACATTCACCTGAGAAGCTAAATAAATTGCTGTTCACATCCAAATTGGATCTTGGTGCAGATGCTATGGACGTCCCCTTGCTTGACGTTACTGCTAACAAGATGCCGCTTGCAATCCCAGCCACCAATCGTGTTCTTGAGGCAAAACAAGATGCCTTCAAGCTCGATATTGATATTATTAATAAGAACATGGAAAAAATCCGTGGTAACCAAGAGCAGTTAAAAAAGATTGTTCAGGAAACTTACACCTCAGATATGGGCCCAGGTCCAAGTAGCTCAGCCCATAAGCTCTACTTCCTGCCCGGGTTCCCTACTCCACAGACCTCAAGGCTGATGTCTGAACAGCACCGTGAGGGTGATGATGGAAAGGTTAAGTTGAGAACTGCCAACATTGCAGCATTGGCTGCAAAGACGGATACGCCAGATCTATATTACGACCTTGCCCTTCAGGCTAAATATAGAACGTGGATGAGCGAGTGTTTCAGCGACCCAACCACATCACCCGCCGAGATTGTAGACTTCGCCGATTACCTTGTTGAGAAGCTTGAAAAGGGTATAGATGAAACCTACACCTTTGACCAGTTCGATACGGACATGCTGGCGATATCCAAAGAACGGGTTCTCAGCCCCAAGGAGAAGAAAGTTCTGGAAGCATTGTCTGGCCGTACCGATGATCAAAGGGCCATGGTTGAAAACTTAAAGATCATGAGTGAGGAACTTAGGCCAGCCGCAGAAAAGGAAAAAAAGAACAGCCAGCACTACCGGCTGATTAAAGGAGGACCAAGAAACCCAGTGGGACCAGGAATGTAAACTCTCTCTGCCTGTACAATATAGTCCCCTACCCCCATATATATGGGGGTTTTTTTGTTTTTAGCACAATATATTGTTAGTCAAGCATTTTTTAATTGACACTTAAGATTTTTATCACTATAGTATTTGATATAAACAAGGAGTATACGTTATGTTTTACAAGGTTATTGAGGGGGCAGATAGCGCTGAGCTGGGATCTTATATCGTTGCTGAGACAGCATGGTACATTGTGATCTGGTGCCTGATCGAAGCGTTTTTGATCGAAGGGCTGTACCGGTTCCTTATTGTTTCCATCTCAAAAACGGTTTCATTATTTTATGATCTGGGAATGGACACAATCGCGTCACTCATGAGGTGGCTTTTAGATCCAGTTTACTGGTTCCACTTCCTGGGAAGCGGTGGACTTTTTGACTGGGTGGGTCGAGGTCTGATTCTTTGGGCCTGTACTGGGCTTCCTCTGATCGTTTACCGGACCTGTCGATAATAACGCCCCAGGAAATGGGGCGTTATTACATGCCAAAAGACTGTGAGAATTTTCGGTGAGTCTCAACCGACTTAAGATCATTATTCTCAAACTCTTCGTTTCTTATCCATCCTGACCGGGTTAGGCTCCTGAAAACTCGGTCTGTCACAGAGTCACCGTCTTCACCAATGTGTAGCTCTTCCTCTATAGCTCTAGCAACGCTAGGCGCCATCAAGTGAGGTGCTGTTGTTTTTGCCTCATTCAAAGCACCGTATGACCTTCCATTAAGAGCGCCTTTAGGTGCGAATTTATCTGCTATTTTTTTTCCATGCTGACCCAGCGTACTCGGACGACCAAGCCCCTCTTCGACCAGGCGCCTGACGATTAATTCCTCAGCACCATAACGCCTGTAGGCTAGAGTTTCGTTCACCGCCTCAAAGCATGGAATCCCCATCGGCATGAGCTCGCTATCCCAGGCCCGGTTTTCCCGACCCTCTGTCGACTTCGCATAAGACCTCTGTGCAGATAGGTTAACGCCCTCTCGTTGCAGGCGAAGCCACCCCTGGTTCTCTGCGGCATCGCCGCTCAGAATTCCATTCTCAGTTACAATCTTGTACCCACTTTGAACCATCGCATAATGCCGCCAAAGTAGGCTCATCAAGGCGTCTTTGCTATTTAGAGAGGAGATAGGTGAAAATGGGTTCGAATCCATACTAAGTGGCATTATGGCTTCATGTGCATCTTGCTTGCCCGCCTCAGGATGCCCTGCAATCCCCTTCCCGTGTATACCGCAATCAGTAAGTTTTTTTGAAAGGCTTTTCGCTGACTTTGGGCTCATGCGTCGTGAGTCTGTCCGAAAATAGGTGATCCTACCCTCCCCATATAACTCATTAAGACTCTCATAGATTTCTGAAGGCTTTGAGTTAAGTGCTCCTGGGAAGCGTGTCATAACATCAGATAGGCTCAATCCCCCAGTCATAATTTCCGTACTGGTCTTAATGCCGGAAACCACTGGTGGGGGGAGTGACTCCATGCGCCTGAGTATTTGATCATTGTTCAGGCTTACTGGGGCCCCTACGTAAATATCAGTCTTTCCAAGAGGGAATGACCTTCTTACGATCAGGTCCTCCAATGGCCTCTTGGCAATCGATGATAGTATCGGGGTTATAATTCGACCTACAGAACCTCTTAGGTAAGGCTTCCTCTTGGCTGTGTCGTCATCCACCGAGAACTGACTGAAGTTATCGAAAATTCTTCTTGATACACCTCCTTCTGCTTTTTTGAAGTCAATCGGACATTCCTGTGACAAAGCTAAAGTCAGGCCTTCAGGGTTCAGTGATTTTATGTGGATCCTCCGTACAGTTTTGCCAGAAGACTCTGCGAGTCTCTGGATATGCCAGGCTATGACTTCCCCCTCCACATCTGAGTCTGTGGCAACAAATATCTCGCTGGATTGATTGATTGAATTGACGATTCTCCCAACGATACTGGGCCTTATTGGGCTCCACTGTATGCGGCCCTCCCGAATAAACTGAGCCGGATCAATCGGCTCAATGTCAAAAAGGCGACCGATTGTCGCCTCTATCCTCATTTCCCTATTGATTCCCCTAAGAAGTTTATTCAGATGAACAATCTTCTTAGGGCTCTCAATAATAATGAGATCGCCTGGCGGCCTAGTCTTTCTTGAGTCCACCAAAATCCTCTTTCCCTGTAATAACATCGTTGGCATCTAGACTTATATCAAAGCTGTCGAGCCCTGTTTTGTCCTTGGAGTAATCAAGGGCTGCATCCACCCCTTCTTTCATCTGATCGTTTGCCGCATCGACCATAGGCCCTGTGACCATTTTCACCAGTGAACACGCATCTAACCCATTGAGGCCTGCCCCGAAGTCAGGCATGCCTGGAAACGACAGCCCGAGGTCACAATCGTTAGCTTCAGGGCTCTCGTAGTAAAATAGTGAGTTTTTTATGTCGGGATTTGCATCTATTTTATTGTCGCATAGAAAATCAGACTTAACTTTGAAAAAGTCTTCAACGCTTTTGGTTCTTTCGGAGTAACAGAGACCAGGTGGCCTCTTTATTTCCGGTATGTCTTCATCGACGTTATTTTCTTGGGCAACTGCAAAACCCTGTATTGCAATTGATAAAAACAAAATTGAAACTGATTTTTTAATCATTAACTCTTCCTCCAGAACAAAAAACTGAAACCAGAAGCTTTAGGCGTACCATCAACTGAATTCTTTCAGTGACTATCTTGGCACACCTGGCTGCATTTTCATTTGACGTGTCATTTTTCATGGCTGATTCACAATGCCTGTATACGATTGTACTCCAGCCAATAGTTATTTCGCTTTCAAGCCCACTATCAAGCCATACGAGGGCAGCAACATTATTCTTAAGAGACATGCTCGAAAGAAGCTGTACTAAGCGCTCGATAAAATCATCTGAAGGGATTCCTTCCTTAGTGAATTGCTTTATTTCTGGAATTATAGAGGCCATTTCCCTATAAAAATCAGGAAGTTCTTCGTAACCAAGAGTCCAGCTTTCCCTTTTTTCAAAGAGGCTCAGAAGGTCAATTGCGTCAGGGTCTGCGTTCTTCCAGAAGGACTCTTGCATTTCTGGACTAAAAATATCTTTAGAACTCATGTCGGACGGCCTATGTTTTAGGTATACTTTTCATAGAGAATTATTTAATAGTATGATTGTATTTTACATCATAGAATTTTAAAGGGATAGAATAATGAAGTTCAATGTGCCTCCCGCGGTTAGTCGCTATAGCGACCTTAAAGAAAAATTATCCTACATGAACCCACAGCGAGAGGCGGGAGGGGCTCTTTTTGCAGCACGCAAATTGCTACTTTGTGCAGTAGATTTTGGTATCGACATTAAATTCAACGCCAAGGCAAAAAATCGTAACCCTGGCATTTACGCAAAACCTATTTTTAGTGCTCCTGAGGTGTCGGCGCCATGAAAAAACAGAGCTCGAATACATTTAAGCCTATAATATTATTCTTTTTTGTTACTTTTTCATCTCCGCCGGTTTTTGCTGCAATGGTTGCAGACGCTCCAAATTTTGGTGCTCAGGTATCCGAGACCATCGGCAATGTTATTAGCTGGGGTAAAGAGAAGGCGATTATGACTGCTGACATGGACCTTAAGTCATTGCTTTCAAAATTCAATATCGATGCTATGAACAGTGGCTTTTCCAATTTGATGGCGCGAACAGGACGGATGTACCAAGAGATTCAAAACAATGAGCTTTTGGAGAAAATGTTACCTGATGCGGATATTTGCGGAAATGTGAGCTATTCATTGCACAGTGCAAATGTTGGTTGTTCTATGGACGAGCAGGCCCGGGATAGAACTTATGACGCAGTTTCTGACAATTTGAGATTTGGTCTCAAAGGAGACGATTTTAATAGATACGCTAAGGCCAAGGTCACTAAAACGATAGAAACATGCAAAAGCATTACCTTAATTGACGGCGAGGACCTGGAAACAGCCGCAGAAAAACTTCAATACAGTGACTGTTTTCAAGTTGGAAAACTAACTGGCGGTGGTATATCCGGATCAACACTTACTGTTAATGAATCTGAAGCAATGGATAAGGCTATAGAAATCATGGCCGGCGCAGTTCCAATGAAAAAAGGTTCAGCGTCAATGAAAGAAGGATCTGATATTTACAATATTACAGTTCTTCAGGAAGGCAGAAAAGAGAACCTAAGATCTCTTGCCATTGCTTCTCAGCATGAAGTTAAAAAGTGGTACGCACCAGTAGAAAAGTCTGACGGTGAGACGGAACCGAGTGAAATGGCTGGACTTGATGGATGGGTCTCTGAACGGGGTGCTGGATGGGTAATGAGGGTCGGTGGAGGAACATTAAAAGAAGATGCTAACGGCAATGCAGTTTCTCAGCCTACAGCAGAAGAAGATACGAGAGCCTACCCTCCTGAGCTGGCGAGGAAATCGCTTGAAATAGATCGCTGGACAGCTGTCCTCCAGCTAGAACAGTTTAAAAGTCAACTTAGAAGAGAATCACTAAGCGCAGCCATGCTTTCACTGATGGTAGAGCCAATCTAGTCAGGAATTAAAACGATGGACGTTTCTAAAATTACGTTGTTCTTTTCTAGTATTGGATATTTAATGATATCCATATCCTTTTTACTGGGTCTATATTTATGTGGCCAAGCTATTTGGATGAAGTTTGGTCAAATTGATAAGACAAAGAATACGAACAACCCAAACTCTGCTTTGTGGACGTTTGCAGCTGGGCTTCTTTTGCTACTTTCTCCAGCTTTTTATGTAATGACGATAAATACGTTTGCGCCTGGCTGGGACAGCTCAGTAGCGTTATATAACGTTGATGAAGCAGCTATTAAGAACATTAGTTCTGGCGATAATGCGATGCTGTCTTTTCTTCCTGTAAATTCAGTTCTTGTTCTGACAATGTTTATTTATTCAATTGGTCTTTACGCGTACCTGAAGGGGCTTTACTTATTCAGGTTTGCAGGGACTATGGGTCAAGACGGCCGCACCCAGGGTGGAAGAGCGGCAGGTCATATGATCGGCGGAATAGCCGTCCTTAATGTGCAATGGCTATCTTGCCAACTCCTCTCTTTTTTCATCGCCCTGAACTACTGCTAAGGAATATTTATGGGTTTTATCGGTATTTTCAGAAGCATTCTTCGAAAAGAAACCGTTGGAAGATCAAACCTTCCAGGTCTTGTCAGGGACATGCGCAACGATTCAGTAAAATATCGCAAGGAAATGGTTCATAAGGATGCTCCGGCAGTTTCCAAATCTGTAACAAAGTCTGAATTTGCAAAGTCTTATCGAAACCTTCAGATTTCATCTGTAATTTCAACAAGCTATTTATGTGGGCTTTCTGCATATATGGCTCTTAGGCCTGAATTGATGCTAATCGTTACGGGATTGGCCATGGGTATCGTTGGGGCTTTATGGCACTTCTCCTTTGTCATAAGGGGTTACCGCGCCAGAGAAGTGGCTGGAATGTGGGAAAGCAGGTTTGATTGCCTAATTACTAGTCCATCCGAAGTTTTCGATGCTTCGATCTCTGATCCGCTTGTTCTTTTTCCGATGTTTAAGCCGTTATCCTTTTCATCTGTTAAAATAAATAAAACAAGGGGTGTATAAAATGGCCGACAAAGTTCTAATAAGGCAATATTTTTCAATTTTACTTTTTATTTTCATGGCCATAGCATCTGTCTATTCGTCCCCGGCGTTCTCAAATGAGTCTACTGGCGGCGGAATCGATGTTCAGCAGGAAGTTGAAGGGATCTTTAATTACCCTGTCCGAATAGAGGGCGACAATCTTGAGTATGCGCATCTTTGGATGAAGCAGATGCTGGGGGGCTTTATTTTTGCTCCCTGGAATCAGATGGGCATCGACAACGGAGCATATGACGCCAATGATATAACCGTTCTATCCAAGGCCCTCGGCTTCACAAATGTTCTCTCTATAATTCTTTGTTTGGTCATCATCTACTACATGGTTGTCGGTGGCGCAATAAACACAGCTACTGAAGGCGAAGTTCTTGGGAAGCAGTGGAACACCCCCTGGCTAATGATTCGAACATCTGTAGGATTTGCACTGATAACACCGCTTAAGGTCATTGGGGGTATGACGATGTCTTTCTCTCAAGTCGCCGTCATTTGGCTCTTGATGATAGGCTCTAATGCGGCATCGGTTTTGTGGACGATGGTGATTACAGAAATAACACAGGGAACTGAAATTATTTCACCGCGGTTTGAAATTGGTGCAGCAAAGACTGCTGATTTATTTAAAATGATGGTGTGTACGGATTCACGAATCCGATCGAGAACTGATGACTATTTTGGAGATGAACCTTCTGGGAATGGTTTGACCGCCGGACAGAAAAGTCAGGACGTTTCGGACAGAAAAACTATCTATGTCATTGACTATACAACTGGAAAACCCGATAGGGTTTTATCGTCAACTGGTAGCGGTGGCGGTGATTATATGTGGGGGAACGAGGATTTCCAGTTTGATGAGGGACGAATTCCTACATCCTTCAAATTCGGTCCTAATGGAGAGTGTGGGTCCATTCCCTTCCCTGTTATTAGCGCTGATGTCACCGTGGATGTTACCGCCGGAGAATATGCTAACTTTAACGAGTCTGACAACAGCCTGGCTGACGACTCACGGGAAAACAGCTATCTTCTTGGGTCTGAGGGGGTTGCTGCCCTGAACTACAAATCTCAAGCGATTCAGGCAGGCGCTTTAGCTTATGCCCGTGAATTGGTGAAAATAATTAATGATCTCCAGCCTGCTCTTAATGAACTCGCCGGAGATGATGATGATCTTTTTTATGGCGACGTTATTGATGAGCTGACTGACAGTAATCCAGATGTTGGAAGCGCTGGGTTCAAAGCTTACTACAATGGCTATGATCACTTTAAAAAAGCAGCTCGACGTTACGCCGTTGATATCGTACCTGCTGTGCATAAAGAAGCTTCCGGAAGTCCAGCGGTAGTTCAGAAAATGTATGATGAGATGGCCTACGGCGGATGGGCGGTTGCCGGGCTTTGGTTTTATGAGATCAGTGCACTCCCTGGACTGACCTATAACACGGTAAGGACAGTGCACGAATCGATAATGCCGGAGGCCATAGACTTTTGTTGGATTTTTACGTTCTGGTCTAATTGTAGCGATATGGAAGAGGGTGCCGAAAAAGGCTATTTAATTGCTGATATGTACCTAGATCGCCTGACAAAAGACCGCGATGTTGACTTCACGACGCCGATGGATGCGTCTTCTACAATATGCTCAGACAAAGGTGGTTGTAGTGGATCCGGAGGGGCAACGGACAGGCTTGCAATCTATCTCGCACGCATGCTGCTTGGAGGGCTAGGAGATTCCCCAGAAAACGCTAACCCAATGGACGATGGAGGGGGACTGAGCTCGCCATTTCTTTTTGCTGCTGAGATTGGCCATACGATGAACTATGTTGGAAGTTCAGCAATTCTGGCTCATATTGCAACGACTGCCGTAGTGAGGACAGTGGCTGACATCAGGGATCCGGCAAATGGCGACATTATCGATAAAGTGACCGGATTAGTGCCCGGCTCAAAAGTCAAAAAATTCTTTTTCGGCTTAATACAGAATTCTTGGACATCTGCTCTATCCGTCGGAGCATCCATTCTTGTCATGATCGTAATGGGCGCTATGAGCTCAGGATTCCTTCTTGCGTATGTTGTTCCCTTCATGCCGGTCATGACATGGATTATGATGATGGCCGGCTATATGCTTACTGTGGTGGAGGCAATAGCAGCAGCGCCTCTGGCTGTTGTCTTGCTCTTTACCCCAGAAGGACAGGGTATCGCAGGGTCTAGGTTTGAAAGGGCCTTGCAGTTAGTCGCCATGTCTATTCTAAGACCATCATTCATGGTTTTAGGCATGCTTGCGGGACTGACCGTCTCTTTTGTTGCCTTTGGGATGATGAATACCTTTTTCTTTAAGGCCGCAGAGCATGTCCTGAGCGGAACGGTATTCGACATATTTGCTATTGTGATTCTCTACGTTTCGGCGACTTACCAGCTTTGTAAATTAATGGTTGAGTCCATGCATCAGCTACCGGACAGAATCGGTGAGTGGTTTGCGGGTGGTGTTAGCCGTCAGTTTGGAGAAAGCCGAATCGATGGCAGCGCAGAGGCAAGTCTTGGTAGTTTAAGTTCGCAGATGCAGTCTCTTCCTGGTGCCGTAGTTCAAGCACAAAAGTCTGCTCTAAATACTGGTCAGAATTCGAACTCTGGCGAAAGATGATCAGATAGAATGTGCTTATCGGTCATTTATTGGGGGTCATTAATTTGTCCCCCCTTTTTTTTGTCAAAACAAATTGCCAAACTGTCCATGTTGCACTAAGATCTTTATCAGATGTGAAATAACCTTCTTGGGAGTTTTAAATGGCGACTTTATCGGATAAAAATGAAATTAAGGCGGCAGTCATCCATGTTTTGGCAGGAAGCTCTGGCGATCTTAGCCCAGGGGAAATTGCCGACGTACTGTCTATTAAGCCAGGACTTGTCTCCCGTGCTCTTTTTGAAGCCAAGAGGCAAAAACCTCCGATGGTCTCTGTGAGCGAGGAGAACAAAAATAAGTTTACTTTTGTGGGTGATCGGGATTTTCTTGATCCGCTTCCTGATAATGTCAGCATTTCTGTGAAAGCATCGGGGAAAAAAGTTAGCGACTCACCTCCCATGGATGCCCAAGAAAAGCATTCTGCGGCAAAGACTTATCAGTCGAAAAAGGTTTCCCTCGATTTATCAGACATTGATACTGAGGTGCTTGGCCTGTTTCAAGATCGCAAAAAGATTGCGAGAAGCTCTATTCAGGATAAGTTAGAGGAAAATCACTCTGCGAGTGAAATTGACCAATCCATAGACACGATGGTTCAGAAAGGATACTTCAGCAAGACAACGATGGACGAGTTTGATGAGGACATTCTCGACGTTACTGACATTGGGGAAAATGTCATTTCAGCACTTTCTGAATTAATTGATAAGCCAGTTCAGAAGTCTGAAACACTACCATTAGCCAAGGGCCGGAAATTTCCGGGCCGGCCATCGGGTGAACGCGATTTCTCGCTCCTCAGGAAAAAGATTTTGGAATATGTCGCTCTTCGAGGTGATGTTTCTAAGTCTAACGTGGCGAAAAATCTGTCACTGGAGCTTGATAGCTTCGGCCGAGCTACGATCGGCAAAGAATTTCTGAATCTTATTAGTGATGGCTCGCTTGAAGTAGGACAAGATGATTCTGGGAGCCAGAGGCCAGGGCTGTACAGAATAGCCAATAAATCACCTGAAAAAGTTGAGACAGAAGTCAAAAAGGCTGAAGCAAAAAAACAGCCTGAAATTCCTGATGTGAAAAATGAGAAGCGCCCTGTAGTCAGGGAGGCCGCCCCCGTAGAGCAGCCAAAGGAATCGGCGAAAGTAGAGCTGAAAATGGACTCTCAGAAAGTGAAGGGTCTGAAATCTGACTTGCAGCGCGTTATTGGTGAGGATACTCCTGGTCTTTCCTCAGAAATTGGCGGACTTTTTGACCGAGTTCTTGAATATGTTGAAGAACTTGAGGGGCGGGTTGAAAGGCTCAGGGCAATATCCAAGGATGTAATAGACCGAATCTAGGAGCTTTCTTCTACAACCTTAGGCCAGTCAGTATGACTGGCCTTTTTCTTGCCTTTAGGCTTCCCCAGGCGCCCTTAAGGTCAAATTCAGCTCCATCAATAATTCCTTCTGCTATGGATCCTGTGCAAACAAGGAAGGGGTAGGTAATCCACCCTGACTGGATAAACTCCTTGAGGGCCATTTTTGAAAGATATCTTTGCCGCTGTGGTTTTGTCATAGGTGAAGGGATTGGTGAATCCTTAAATTCCCCTATTATTATTGACAGCTGGTCCTCACAAAACTCCTCCAAGGCATCGTCGTCACTGAAAGACAATACCCAAAAATCTAATGGATTCCCTGCGGCATGACTTGATGCTATTTCTGTGGAGACACTTTCAGTCAGAGAGCTAATTTTATCCTGGTCAGACCAAATCTCCAGGAAACCTGAATCTTTAATGGCAGAAATGCTCACTGGCGGACTGGAGCCTGGGCCAAAAACGCCAAGAATAATGAATCCATCACTATTAGTGGGCTCACGTCCTGAAATTTCAGCCAGATCATTTTTGGTTATAATTAAGTACCTGGACTCCACGCTCATATCCCAATTGCTCCTTCTTTCATGACGAGGCGTTCATTTCGAGTTTTATCTCTGCGAGCCGATTTTATGGCAATTTCATCTTTGCTGATTCTTTGCTTATTCCCCATCTCTTTGTGAAGTGATTTCATCCGCCCCTTACTAAAAACCCCCGGAGTTAATCTTGGCTTTTTTAAAAGATTTTCAGACCTCTCAATTTTTGCTTTTGTGTATTTCAGCACGCCCTGATTTATTTCGTTCTCCAAGAGCTCCATTTTGTCCATAAGAAAAGAAAGCTGTACGTCATTGCCGTTTTCAAGGGCGTTTTTTGTACTCATCATGGCTTTGTTAATAAGTTCCTGCGTTTTTTCCGCGCTTGTTCCAAAATCTGTCATCCCGACGTCAAAAGACCTCACCACTATTGTTCTCAGAACATCGTCATGGGAAAGGCTTTTATAGTTGGGATTCATGAAGTAGTGGCCTTCAGACATGAGCCAATTACCAGCGATAGCCAGTGGCCTGACGAGTAACTTAAAATCCATCATACTTTGGGGCTTCATGGACCGCCAGAGGCGGCCAAGACTTGGAACGGCTCGTATAGCACCTTTTATCGTTTTTCCTGACCTATAAAAATCATCATCGCCTATCATGCAGATCAGCGTCTCATTTTGACCGTCTTTTTCATCACTAATAAAAGGGTGAGTTGGCAAATTGGAACGAATGCCACCATCTGCGTATTTTTCACCCTCGTATTCAACTGCTTTAAATACGCCAAAAGGTATACTCATTGAGATCCTTACCGCTTTGCTCAAGGGCATCCTCTGATACCTTTCACTATCTCCATTGGCTGTTTCTAGCTCAGCCCGATGACTCAAAGAAATTTTGTGAGAATCCATAAAATCCCAGGCGCCCGTAAAATGCCCAACTAAACACCCAGTGCAAGAATTTCGTTTCTTTCTGTCTTGCTCTATTTCTGACTTCTTAATCGACACAGGACCGCCATTCTTCTCATTATTGACTGGAGAAAATAGGACTTTCCCCCATCCTTGATATCGGCTCATTGTTATATGAAGCTTCTTGAATCCCAGATCTGGTGTTGCTTCGGCAAGAATTTCTAGCTCCTGAAAGTTCAGATTTCTTTTATATAATGAGCGCTGTGATTCGTAGGCTGGCTTTGAGATGTAGCTTCGTATTAATGATTTGTTTGAGAACTGTGACTTTCCTCTCTCATTGGCAATCCAACCAATGCTGGCGATGTGATGAGAAGGCATTTGAATGATGGCATTCAGGGCGGTTGTCATTTCCCTTCCTTGGACATCGCTGAGCTCTGAAAGTTTGTCCCATCCCGGGGAAGATGTCTGAATCAAAGATCCATCATTTTGGCGTGCAGACGCTATGAGGTCTCTCTTCCAGGCCTTGGTTCCTATGGCGTGGCCTCCATCAAAAGAAATATTTTTGAAGCTATGCGTTGCCATTATCGAAAGAAGAGAGAGTACATTTCTTTCAAGCATCTCATCGGCCTGGGTTGTTACCGAAGGGAGAATTTTCTCAAGGTCGCTGTTACTTATTTTATCAAGACGATCCTCGATCATATCCTCAAGAAAAGCGGTTATTTTATCCTCACCAAATGCTCTTCTGATAGTGAAAATCATTGATTCCCGCTCAGTCAGAAATCCACTAAAAGGATCAATTGGCTTTTTACCAAAGAAATTACGAAGCTTTGAAAGCACTCGGTGTTTTTTATCCGCCTCTTTTTCAGCCTCTAATATCCATTTTTTTACAGGTGAGTCTTGGAGTCCGATAAGATCGTCACAGAATTCTGCAATGGCCTTGAATGGCAGTGTTTCAAGATGCGCCAGCTGCTCGACTCTCCATCTCTTCTTTTCCATATCGTTTTCAGGTTCATTTTCATGGAGAAGTTTTACTGAGTAATCAATTATGTTTCTCATCAAGCTTTCTGAGAACGCAGACAAGTATTTAAGCTCGGCATTCACTTGCGCTGAAAACAATCTTTTCGTTATATTTCTCTGAAGAATGTTGCTCTTTACAGCCTGGCTTTCGTCCATAAAATGTGCAAAATTGTTCGATTTAACAATATCTTCTATTTCGTTTGGAGTATATCCGAGAGCAACAGGCAGGCCAATTAGAGCCCCTGCACTTGCTCCTGACACCGCTTCAATTTGGTCATAAAGATTCACATTTTTGTTATTTGGATCGTTTGGCTTTATTCGTTCCAAAGCCTTAAGAACCCCTGCACTCCCCTTTCCTTTCTCCCCTCCACCGGAAAAAACGATATATTTTACATTATTCAGGTCCAACCTATTGAATATCCTAGATGCCACATATTTTTGGAATATTTCAAGGTCATCCAGGCCAATTGCTTCGATACACGCACCAAACGTTGAGGGCATGTTTTCATCGAAAGCATCGGTTGGGATTTCTCGAATATTTTTGTTGGCAAGAAGCTCGTCGTAACTTCCAGTCAGAAGTTCAGTAAGATCGTCATCGGAGAAGGACAGCGCCACGTCTTCAACATAGCGAGCAAGCTCCGACATTGTTTCGTAATCACGCATAAAAGCGTAGGTGCGCTTCCACTCCCAGAGGGTTACCCCGCCCACAAGAGTTGCCTGTAAATTATTGAAAATTTTCATCGACGAAATAACCGTTATGAAGTGACCACAACTATACCATAACGTTATATTTTACAAATAAGGCTTGACGGTCACAACGCTGAAAGGCTTTTTGACTACCGGGACCCTCGCCTTCGCGAGTGTCTCAATAAAGGTGACTTCTTCCGGCCGCGAGTAGTTCAAGTTATCACCACCCAAACAGGTCTGGGTGGTGTACTGATAAGAAAAAAGCTCTGATTACTAGGCGGCCTTTTCATCCAGACTGTAGTTGTATGGGTCTTCGATTATCCCCGGGCCTATCAATACCGAGGCAGGGCCTATTTCTGGGGCGTCAAAAAGAAGCTCTTGAAGACTTTTCTCGACGATGGACCTAAGTCCGCGTGCACCTATTTTCTTCTCAAGAGATATTTCTGCCACTTTATCCAAGTACTCTGGGCTAAAATGACAGTCGACCCCTTCCATTCTTAACATCTGCTTATACTGATTAATTAGTGAGTCTTTCGGCTCTGTTAGAATTCGAACCAAGTCTTTTTTATCAAGATGGCTGAACGTCGAAACGATTGGAAGACGCCCAATCAGCTCTGGTATCAGACCACATTTAACCAGGTCATCTGTAGAAACGTTGCTCATATCGACAGAGCAATCCTTATCGTCATCAAAAGAGGCTGAAAAACCTATCTTTTGATTTAAGGATTTATCCTTCAACTGTTTTTCAAGGTGAGGAAACGCTCCAGCACAGATAAAGAGTATATTTTTTGTGTTAATCGTTTCTGTTGGTGCAGAAGGGTGCCTTCTTCCTCCGCCGTTTGTCGGAATCTGCATTTCCGAGCCCTCAATCATTTTGAGGAGTGCTTGCTGCACATCTTCACCAGAGACATCCCGGGTGATGCTAGGATTTTCTGATTTTCGGCAAATCTTGTCTATCTCATCAAGGAAGATGATGCCTTGCTCGGCTCTTTTAATATCGCCTCCAGCCTGCTCTATCAATCTCTTAATCAGGGTTTCAACATCACCTCCGACATACCCTGCGGCCGTCAGGGTATTGGCGTCACCAATAACAAACGGGACGTCTAGTGCCCTTGCTAAAGTTTCTGCCACTAGGGTTTTACCACTTCCGGTGGGACCGAGCAGGAGAAGGTTGCTTTTGCCGAAAACAATCTCTGAATTGCTCTCCATGGCATTAAGCCTCTTGAAGTGATTGTAGACCGCTAAAGCCACCTTTTTCTTGGGCTCATCTTGGCCAACAATGGATTCATTGAGGACTGCTAGAAGTTCTCTTGGCGTTCTTCTTGGAAATGCTTTTTTGGGTTTCTTACTGACATCACTAAGCTGTGAACTAAAGGCGTCTGCAATAATACTGCTGCAATTTCCGCATACTGAGGCCTGTCCATCAGGGGATATTACCTGTGGCTTATCCTTCTCTGGTGTGGTTTTACAAAAAGAACAGTTTTGGGCGCTATTTATTTCAGACATTAAAATATGTACTCCATTTTCACAAGAGTATAGTTCGCAAGCCATTAATTGTCAACGAGGTTTTACCCATAATTTAGTTCTTTCACTTTAATGTCATTCTTCCTTTTTATAAGACTTTGCTCAATCTCGATATCAACCGGAGGCATTATCGTAATAAGTTCTTCGCCCATGCTTTTGATTATTAGTTCACGTACAATATCAACATTATTTTTGTCTGCCAAAACCATTATTTCGTCGTGAACCTGTAGGCAAATGTATTCTTCCTTAAGGTCTGGGTGGTTTGTGATAGCAACATCCAGATTAACCATGGCTTTCTTTACAAGATCCGCCACAGTTCCTTGCATTGGGGCGTTGATCGCGCTCCTGAGCATCTCATTTTTTCCCTTGGCATCTTGTGATGTGTTGTCAAAGTATATTCGTCTTCCCATCCCATTAAGAACAAAGCCCTGTTCAGAGGCATGCTCTTTAAGGCAATCTAGGTACCCCTCGATCACCGGAAACTTTTTGAAGTAGGCACGGATTACGTCCCTGGCTTCTCTGGGCGGAATGCCCAGCTGACTTCCAAGGCCATACTCAGTAATTCCATATATAAGTCCGAAATTAACTGCTTTTGCTGCCGTCCTCTCCGCTTCAGAAACATCACTTACTGGTTTATTGAAAACTTCAGCAGCTGTGGCTTTGTGTATATCTTCTCCACTCCTAAGGGCATTCTGAAGTTTTGAGCAACCAGATAAAGAAGCCAAAACATAAAGTTCTGCTTGAGAATAGTCTGCCCTAACAATAAGTTTGTCTTTCGATGCCTTAATGGCCTCTCTGACGTCGTTTGCATATTTACTGTGAACAGGAAGACCTTGAAGATTTGGATTGGAGCAGGACAGTCGTCCAGTGGACGTATTTGACTGATCAAATGTTGCGTGAAGAGATTGAGTAGATTTCCTGACGTGTTTTCTGATTGGATCAAAAGACTTGTTAACGATCAAGTTTATTTCGCCATATTCTATAACACTCCGAACCACTGGGTTTTTTTCTGACAATAATTTGAGAGCGTCTTCACTCACTGATGCCATATTTGTTGCTGTCATTTTAATAGGCTTAATTCCAAGTTCACCGAAAAGCAATTCTCTTACGTCTTTGTCGCTATCTAGTGAAATCCTTCGCCCTACCTTTTGTTCAATGGCTTTTTTCATTTTGCTGGCTTTTGTTCTTAATCTGCTCTCGTTTTGAGCAAGCATTTTCATGTCAACAGGAAGTCCTTTCACTTCCATCTTTGCAATTATTTTTGAGATAGGCCTATCCCGCTCAATGTATCCCCTAGCGTTCTGCTCCGATCCGGGGGCATTCGCCTTAGCCATAAGATTCTTGTGTGCAATCATTACATTTTTTGAGGCTGAGTCATCCTCACTCTGTCCAAGACTACTCATCAGGTCTTTGATGCTTGAATTTTTATTCCTAGCATCAAGCGCATAGGCCATAATGATCACGTCATCAACTGGCGAAACCATATCTATGCCCGAGCCCATAAGGTACCCATGCAGTAATTTTGAATTATCTGTTGTGATTACATTTCCGTGCTTGTTTAAGCTTTCTGAAATGACCTCTTTAAGCCTGTCTTCAGATCCTCTGAAGTTTTTCACTTTTATGGTTTTTGCTTCATTATTTTCTGAGGTTAGCTCAATTTCGGCAATATCTTCAATCATTTCAGGCAGAGACAATGATATTTTTTTAGATTCTGAAATATTGTCCCCTTTCAGGGAAATTGCCAGGGGCGTACCTGCCGCTCTTTCAAAAAACGTGTCTACTGCAATAATGGATGCCAACTGCCCGTCTTCGATTGACATATCAGATTCTGTTGGTGTCATCTCTTTTTTTATGTCGATATTCGCGCTTATTTTGCCTTTAATTTTCAGTTTTCTTTTTTCAAGAATGTCCAAAACGGCAGGTGCCGTAGCTTTCATTTTTTCCCACAATGGGTTGGACATCGCCGGCGAATTATCGCTACGCATGATAGAGGCCAGGGAACCTTTTTGCTCAAGCCAACCTGCTGCAATCGATGGTGTAATGTAGGCCCAAGGCTTTATGCTTGCCTCTTCGGACCCTGAAAGGTAAAGAAAGTCCATCACATTGGCGGGTGCGAGACCGGTCTGTTGTACCAGGCTGTCATAGCGGTATCTTTTAATCTCAAGAGGACTTTCAACTTCAATTCTTTTTTCGGCTGACAGCGCGGATAGAGAGACCGGGTTGTGCGACACGATTAAGACATCGTTTTCTGATCCGTATTTTTCGGCGAGCATGCAGATCTCATCGACCTCAAAGCCAGAATCTAAAGTCTGTATACCATTTTTCAGCACGATCTCTTTTAGAGTTTCGCTTTCAATTTCACCTGCAATAGCACCCACATTACCCGTGGCGTACCTGGCGACAAGCTTTCTTAGGTCGTTATCTGAAAGTCTTTCGAGACTCTTCGCGTCATAGATGATGATCATTTAGGGGTACCAGTTATAATTTGGGCTTGCATATTCTACACCTTATATTATAACAGATCTCCAAAAATTCTCATTCCCACTCGATGTTGTTCTTTGAGATTATCCCAAGTTCGAAAGTATTCCTTTCAGACGCTGGAAGTGCCTCTCCTTGATCATCAATGGCCATGATCACTGCTTTTTCACAATTCGAAACCAGCTCAGCTCTTTTCTTGGTGCAGAATATTCTTATGGCTACAACCTCCTGCATTGGCCCCATGGTCAGGATTATGAATATTCCAGCCTGCCCATTGATCGTGCAGATTGAGTCAATTCTCGATGAGTATATAGAGTCGAAAAATATTTTCGGGATGCCGATAAACGCTCTTTCCTCAGAGATTTCTATCCCAAAACTTGCACTTAAGGTAGTTGATAATATGAATGTTTTTCTTATTTTTTTGAATTTTGATGAAAATCCTGGTTTGAAGTTCTCAACCTCATGGGCCACCATGTCTAGAAATGACATTTCAGGATACTTACTAGCATCATAAGGCTCTCGGATCTTTGTTCTTTGAGATTTTGACATCATTTCCATCCTATAAAATTGCCTATTTTTCCTTCATTCATTATAATTAAAACTATGGTATATTCAAGGAGGATATTTTTAAAACCGGCAATCCATGAAATACGTGATTTGTAGAGGCCGCCTTATTAAGCCCAATTGATTAGTTGAGTTGATAATCTGGGCATGCCCAATAAGCATTGCACGTTAACTCAGGAAGTTGTTGGCTAGGGCAATCAACATTAAAACCAATGATAAAAAGGAGGCGGGGTCGGGGAAAATAGGTTGTACTGGCGTACGACGTGCTATCTCTACCCGCCCTTAAGGACGGGGTATCCCTCGAAAAATGATGACAAATTCTCGATTTCCAACTGAGCTTCATGGTCGATCATTGAGCTGTGCTGAAGAGCTTTTTTCTTTCGTGTCAGAAAACATGGGTATCTCGTCATTTCACACTCCTGGTCTAGGCTCTGGTGTTATGCTTCAGCACCTGCTCGACTCAACTGCTTGGCTTTCTCCACTTATGATGAGGATGGATATTGAGTCGAAGACCTTAACTGGTTCTGGCTTATGGTCTGTTGATTATAAGCGAGATAGTGACACATTGTGTGGGATTAATGCCATCGACAAAGATTCTGCTGAGGTTTCAAAACCACCCAGCTTCATAATTATGGCCCTCTGCAAACACGCCATCCATAAGACATTACAGATCGACAGAGAAAAAAAAGAGTGCAGCTTGCGGCCACTCCCGATGTATTACCTTTGCAATGTTAAAGAGGAAGATGGTTCTATTTTGGAGCTTCCTAGCGATGATATTGTTTTTTCTGTTGAGTTTAATGGTATTGCCATAAGCTATTTTAATGCCTTATCAAGATACCCTGGATTTAAAAACGATTTTCCGTCTATTTGAGTGTTTATTGATGAAAAAACGAGATTCAAAGGAAAGCTTTCTTCTTAACTCCGCACTTGGTAAGGCCAAGAGCGCTATTAAAGACAAGATGTCTACCCCAGATAGGCATGTGAGATTCATGTCTGCTTTTTCTGAGTATCACCCGATTGTGTCTAAATGTTTGGAATCTGGTGGTCTTAATTCTGACGATTTAATAAGCCTTGTTGGAAAGCAAAACCGATGGCATAAAGAAGTTAGCGATCATTTTGGATACGACTACGACTCTTTATCGAACGCTCCTCAATTGGTGAGTTATGGACGATCAATCAGTGAACTGGTTGCCGAATCCAAAGACACTAACCAGGATGAGTCATCCATTATTGCTGTTGCAGATAGGGTTGATCGGATAGTTCAGGATGGAGGACACATAGAAAGCATCTTGGAATCCGGTGATACAGGGATTTCTGAGGATGTTCTTGTCTCCGTAAAGCTGGCCGCTTTTCCTGAATCTTTTAGATTTGATCGAATTTTAAGAGGCGTTGGGGTTACTGACGAAGACAGATCAAAGAACCTCGGATTGCAGATCACTGTCGGTGTTGAGTTGGCTAAAGACCTTGCTTACAACTATGACAAGGCAGGAAGTGTCTGGGACCGAGAACGGCTTTTTGTAGGAAGTTTGCCTCACTGCTTGAGCATTGTTCAGGTAGCCTGGCTCGATCTTCTTAAGTTATCACTTCCAGGCGCCCTTCTATCCACAGAGCCATCTTTTATATCTGGTCATTTAAAGCTTTTGACTGGCTCAATTCTGGATCAGGACATGGGGTATGATGACATCCTTTTTTCTAGAAGAGCGCTAATTGAACAGATTGCTTCTGTTATCTCAAAAAAGCTTTTCTTTGACAAAAATTCCTCATTAATTTCGAATGACATAAACCTTTCATGTGCATCCTTTCGACTTTCAAGATTTGATGAAATTCTATCTGAGTCATGGGCTGAAGCCTGTGATGAATTACTTGATCGTATTTCAAAAATGACTGATGAAGAGAGTTCTAATTTCATGCAAGGAGAAGGCCTTAGGCCAATGACACTTGATGTGTTTTGGTCGATTGTTGACTCAAAGATAGACGCCTCTTTTCTTGACATTTCCTTTGCCCCTTCTATTCATGAGCTTATGGAAAGATCAGGAAAGCTTCTTGTTGCCTTGTGGGGCTTATCTGACACCATTTGCAAGATTCGAGAAAACGGATCCTAGGATAGCTTCATGAGAATAGTAAAGGCACTTAAAATAACTTCACTAATTGGCATTCTTGCTTTTAGCTCGCCTGCAAGTGCTTTTCCTGATCTTGATCCACTTAAACTTGGGGCCGAAATAGCAAATGCTATCTCTAAAATGAAGGAATGGGTTGAGAAATCTGACATGAAGAAAAAAGCTATGAGTCTTTCTGGAAAAAATTCCGAGCTAGAAGTGGACGCAAATAATAGCGGATTTGCAAATCTTATGGCTAGATCCGGGATGAGAACAGCCGATATCGAAGGTAAAGATCTGGCTGAAGCAATTTCTCCTTCTCCTTTTCTTTGTGGAAGTGTTTCAGCGTCATTTTCCCTTGGGAATTCCGGCTGTGAGGAGCAAGAGGAGATTTCCTCCAAGTCTATATCTAGTGTTGTATCAAGAGGAGCTTTTCAGCAATCTAAAAAGCTTGCGGCAATAAAGGCTGACGTTTTGGTGAAGAAGATAAAGGACGGGCATTCTGATTTATTTTCTGGTCCTAACGATACTAATTTGAATGAAGAATACAAGCCGCTGTCATTAGATCCATCATATTTAATGAGCTCTTCGAAGGCGCTAATGAACCTATCGAAAGAAGAATACGAGGCGTCAACCAACTTTATTGAGCTCATTATCCCAGGGATAAAATTTAACAATAGAAATGTCGATGACCTAAGTGATCGTGAATTGCTTGAAATTTCAGAGGTAGAAATTCCAATGCTTCTTGCTAAATCAATATTTGAAAATATTTTGATTCAGAGAACCCCTCAGACTTCGTCCGGGACAGGTGATGATCAGATATCTAAAATGGCGGCATATCAACAAGTAATGGATGACTTCAACAATCCGAACGCCGTTGAAGCCATTGGTAATGGAAACACCACAACACCGACACAACTAATTAGAGATCAGGTTTATAAGAAAGTTGTAAAAGCCAGGCTACAACTTGATCAATTCAAGTCATCACTGACAAGTGAGTCAGTCGAGTCAGCCATTTTGCTACAGCTGCTGAAAAAAGGTTGATTCTGATACTATTGATTTAAAATTGGAGGAAAATTTTATGGCTGAAAATTCATTATTTAGTGATAATCAAAAAGAAATAATAAAACAGTACATTGAGAACACGTTCATTGAAAGTGGACCTGGGCTTTCTATAAACCATGAACAGGTTCTGAATAAGGTTATGGATGATCCACTTTTTTTCTCAGAAGAGGGTTTTTCAAGGCCTGAACTTGAGTCGAATCCCGAATACCAGCAATTCCTTGGTGACTACTTTACTTCCGGTCGCCACCAGCAGCTTCAAAGCTATGAAGGTCTTCAGGAGTTTTTCCAAGAAAATGCCGGAATTGTTCTTAAAGATCGTGATTTCTCTCAAGAGCTTGATGGAATTCATGAAGAAAGCTCGTCAGATTATTCCGGTTACCATGGCTCATCGAACCCCGCTAAAAAAACTCCAGAATCACGCACAGATACCATTCAATCCGGGCCAAATGAATCTACTGAGGTACCCGAGGATTCCGTTTCCGGTAGTGATCAAGGCGATCAAGGCGATCAAGGCGACCAAGTAGATCAAGGCGATCAGATTGATGATCCTGAAGACAAAAACACTGTTTTCACCAATGAGATGCGGAATAAAATTGTAAGTGATCTTAGAGATACTAAGCCCATTGAGAACGAAGGTAAAAGCAAAGAAACTGAAGGACTGAATCCTGATCAGTTAGCGGCATTAAGATTGGGTGAGCTTCATCAGAAGTTTTCGAGCCAAGTTGGTGCTGTTGGGGCTATTGGAACCCAAATTATAAATGTTGTAGGGAAAACTTTTCTAGAGTTTATTGGTGATTCGACAGGTAATGTTATCGGTGTGCTGGGTAAAAGTGCTAGAGCGAGAAGTGACAAAATAGCAGAAGAGAGTGGTCGTTTTCCGAATGCAGCTTCTGCATCTAGAGTTTTAGATCGGCGATTGGAACAAATACGGAATGATGAAGCGAAACTTACAACCATGCTAAGCGATCTTGATAAAAATCCTAGCTCGGTAGATCTTCGTGCCGGTGTATTGCAAGGCTCAATTGCGCTTTCTAATAAAATAAGTAGAACGGCTGACTTGGCAGAAAAAGCCGGAGACATTTCTCCTCTATCAAAAGAAAAGGCATCTGTTCGGCTTCAAAAGCATTCTACGAAATTGAAGAGCACAATGGAGGATCAAACAATAATTAATCCTGATAAATACCCATCTTTGGCCGCTTGTATTAAGACCATGACTGATAAAATTGCGTCTGTCTTTGGTATCGGGAAGAAGGGTGCGGAGCCTTCTCCGACCCCTTCCTGATGGCCTTCAGTCATGAAGCCTGACTGAGATCCCCTGACCCAGCTAGTTCACAAGAGTGGCTGGCAAAGGGGCAAGACTCACAACTTTTACAAAATGACTCTGGTTTCCTGATGTCGACTTCCCTGCCCTTCATTCCAGACTGAATCGACTTTAAGTACTCTTTCTTTAATGTAATGAACCTCAGATTTTGGCCTCTAACTCTTTTCCTGAAAGACTTACTTTGATCAGTTATGTCGAGCTCTCTCAGCTTTCTTCCTATCCATTCCTGCTTTGACCATCCAGGCATTTCTGTTGAATAGTTAATGACGTAACCGGGGTCCATCTCTCTTCTCAGCTCTAACATGACATGGGTGATCGAAAATGATTCATAGCCGTGGATCACTAGTGTTTCAACAATGTCTTTTAGAACTTCAATTGGTGACCTGAATCTATTCTTTCTCTTCGCCTGGGCTGACAGTGACCTCTCAAGATCTAGAATAAGATCTTCGTCGCCTGACAGTTTCGCCATCGTTCTAAGAGGTTGCGATATTTCGTCTTCCCTGTTTGATTGTTTTGCTGATATCACCATATAAGTTCTGTGCACAAGGTCGACGTTTTCAAAGGCCCAGCTATGTAGCCTATTCCTCAAGTCCTGAAGCTCTTCTTCCTCAACAGTTTCTCGCTCTTGGAATTTTTCAAGGGTGTCCACATCAACTTTACGCGTGTGAACGTGAAGCATCCTGCTGCCAAGAATGTCATCTACGCCCTTCGTGTTGCTCACTATCTTTATCCCAAAGAAGTTCATTATTTCCGTTCGCCGGGTGCTTGGGTTAGTCACCATGCGGATTGCGGTTGACTTCTTATAGGAGACTTTAAGGACCTGGGCGATTTCGCTGAATTTTTGTTTTCCCCCTGGGCCTGCTTTCGAGACACCAACGGACTCCAGGTCATCGATAGCGCAAAGGCCACCACTTTCATCGATAAGTCTCATCATGGTTGGAGCTGTCACTTGGCCGATGAGCGTCGCATTAGCGCTCATATCAACCATCGCTGATGCCACTTCTGACTTTCCAGATCCTGGGGGCCCCATCAAGAGGATAAGGGGTACTGAATCGAAAATACTCTGAACATATGTGGCAACAGCTGTAATGGCCAGCAGAGTGTAGTCTGAGTCCAATGGCAGCCAAACTCTTGATCTTATGTGCTTTCTGAACGTCTTAATTGCTTCGGAAAGTTTTATTTGCTGGTTCTCTCCCTTCAGGAATTGGTCAATGTACTCCCAAGACCAAGTTCCGTGTGAATTTGGTCTTGGTATGCTGTGAATAAGGGTTCCGTCGGTCAATCTATAGACATCCTGACCTCCGTCACCATCTTGAAGCCTGTCACTCTTAACTATCTTCTGAAGCGTTCTGTCTGAACGTATGACAACAGTCTCCACTTTTTCTGCTATTCGACTATCGTCCCCCTTCTTATGCCTTTTCCCTATTACGGTTTGAACAGGGTAGTAAAGGAAGCCATTATGGAAGCTGTTATTGATATCAACAGGTCGATATGGACCTAGCCCCTCTTTGGCTCTGTGGACCTCCATAGGGCCTTCGTCAATGATGTAATCGTCGTCTTCATAAAGGCCAAGGTTTTTCCTTGCCTCAATCTCAAGCAAACTCTCGTCCAATTCTTTGTTAACAATGGCCTGACTCAGATCGCTCTTTTGTTCGGTGGCTTTCTTGCTGATTTTCTTCGTCTTTTTTTTCACCAGTTGCTCATCTGAACTAGTGGAGTAACCTGTTTTTGCGTGAAGTTGATCGAGTGTCATTAGCCATTTTTCGATCGCCTTTTGTGAGTCTGCCGGCTTTACGCCTATTTTAGACAGCTCCCTACGTAAACTTTGAATGGGAATTAGCGGCTTCGAAAATATTTCAGCAAGAAAAGATTGGTCGTCATAACCATTTTGCTGAACAAAAATGTCGATTATTCTCCACTCCAGGTGTCCCATTCCGACGCCGTTGTCCACAGCAAATCCCTTCAGGTCACAAACACGAACACCGTCTATATCCCATACCCTTGAAAGCAGAGACGAGGGAAGCCTCCAGTCCTCAATTATGCTAAGAAGCTTGTGGATCATTACTGAAAAAACTCCTTGCTGGTACACAAAGGTAAATTCACCCTTTAATATCAGCTGAATAGCGCTGAACCATTGTTGGTCCGGTGGCTAATTTGTGGCTCAATATTAGTAAAATGAATCCCATAATGCAATTAAATATAAAACCCTGGTTCTCTACTGGTACACATAAAAATCTGTTTTTTTTCATACCTTTAAAATAATTATGTACCAGTAGGATGTAAGATTTTTATACGGCAATAACATGCCAAAGGCCTTCGAATTATTATCCTTTATGTCTTTATGGAACTTTACGCTGAAATACTTCATCGGCGTTCCCTGCTTCACTAATCTGATCCTTTTACCACGACCTCTGAGAATATACTGGCTGACCGTGACACCATTAGATTTAATCGCGATCTGTCAGATTTTCTGTTTTTATTCCTAGGGGGATCCAGACAGAATAATTATGGAATTACCGTTATTTTTGAATAATTCTGAATGACTTTCTTGATCAAATCCCGGGCTGTAATTCCTTATTAGGTTTTTTTCGACGGAGTACTGAATCTTCTATTTTGTCATCTCGGGCTTCCTGGCCAGCTTAACTGGCTTCAGATATTCCTCCTGAATTCGGCATGAAACCTAAATCTATCCCTATGACCAAATCAGTCTTTTCTCATTTTTAGGTCATGTATTTTTAAACCAAAAAGACGATTATTATCTTTTTTGATGCCTTTAGTCCTTTCCGAATTCACTTTACATATTTGAAGCCATTAGTGTTTTCCCGCTGAATTTCCAGGCTTGTCAAATAGTCCAGCTAAACTATTTTAGCTACTGGAATCAGCGTCTTAGCTAACTAATCACCTGGCATTAAACGCCCTCCCCTGCCCTGTTTTTAATCACTTTAATTAAAAATAGCTGACTATAGATGGACGATCAACTTTGGTGGGTCGTCACGACCCAGGCTGGTTTTTGTTCGGCGCAGAACCAGGACCCCTTCGAGATTTCTTAATAGTGGGTCGTCACGACCCAGGCTCGCACCTTCCGAAGATACCCGTGGTTGAGAGTCAAACTGATGCTTTTGGTGGTGGGTCGTCACGACCCAGACGGACTTTGCCCATAGTGGGTCGCCACGACCCGGGCTTGTTTTTTTTTGGCTTGGCACTAGGGCCGGTTCGAACTTTATTAATAGTGGGTCGTCACGACCCAGGCGGACTTTACTCATAGTGGATCGCCACGACCCGGGCTTGTTTTTTTTGCTTGGCACTAGGGCCCGTTCGAACTTTATTAATAGTGGGTCGTCACGACCCAGGATGGTTTTTGTTCGGCGCAGAAACAGGATCCCTTCGAGATTCATCAATAGTGGGTCGTCACGACCCAGACGGACTTTACTCATAGTGGATCGCCACGACCCGGGCTTGTTTTTTTTGCTTGGCACTAGGGCCCGTTCGAACTTTATTAATAGTGGGTCGTCACGACCCAGGATGGTTTTTGTTCGGCGCAGAAACAGGATCCCTTCGAGATTCATCAATAGTGGGTCGTCACGACCCAGACGGACTTTACTCATAGTGGATCGCCACGACCCGGGCTTGTTTTTTTTGCTTGGCACTAGGGGCCGTTCGAACTTTATTAATAGTGGGTCGTCACGACCCAGGCTCGCACCTTCCGAAGATACCCGTGGTTGAGAGTCAAACTGATGCTTTTGGTGGTGGGTCGTCACGACCCAGACGGACTTTGCCCATAGTGGGTCGCCACGACCCGGGCTTGTTTTTTTTTGGCTTGGCACTAGGGCCGGTTCGAACTTTATTAATAGTGGGTCGTCACGACCCAGGCGGACTTTACCCATAGTGGGTCGCCACGACCCGGGCTTGTTTTTTTGGGCTTGGCACTAGGGCCTGTTCGAACTTTATTAATAGTGGGTCGTCACGACCCAGGCGGACTTTACCCATAGTGGGTCGCCACGACCCGGGCTTGTTTTTTTTGCTTGGCACTAGGGCCCGTTCGAACTTTATTAATAGTGGGTCGTCACGACCCGGGCACACTTTATTAATAGTGGGTCGCCACGACCCAGACTCTCATCTTACGCAGATATCCGTGGTTGCGAGTCAAACTGATGCTTTTGGTGGTGGGTCGTCACGACCCAGACGGACTTTACTCATAGTGGATCGCCACGACCCGGGCTTGTTTTTTTTGCTTGGCACTAGGGGCCGTTCGAACTTTATTAATAGTGGGTCGTCACGACCCAGGCTGGCACCTTACGCAGATATCCGCGGCTACGAGCCAAACTGATGCTTTTGATGGTGGGTCGTCACGACCCACCATCACAGACCGCCGAAAATAGGGAATGTCAGCGAGCAGGGTAGGGCGCCTTCATATAAATAAAAACAACCCAGAGGAGTTGAGATCAAGACCTGGAAACTGGCCCAATAATAGTGGGTCGTGACGACCCATTGAAATTGACGGAGCAAGTAAAAGTACAAAAAAAGTTAAAAGTGCGTCGTTTTGGTTTTTTCCCCATAAAAATAGGGGAAATTTTAATGTTGCTAGAGACTGGACTGAGACAGAGTAGGGATCGAAAGAATGCAGTGGCGCACAGGAAAAGTCTAAATGATTGTTTTATATGATTTTTTCTCAAATTATAGTGGTGTGCTTTTTGGTTTCCACTAAGTAAACAGAACAACCAAAAAGCACACCTTTAGACATAAACTTCTTTTGTTTCAGTATTTTATGATTATTTCGAACTTTTCGTAGATAGAACCAAAAAACACACCTTCAGACAGAAAAAAAACCATTAAACACACTTTTAGAGCTACTAAGTAACCAAAAACCACACCTTTAAGACTCCTTGGAAACCAAAAACCACACTTTAGGACGTTAAAGCATTAGATCCCTGAGAAAAAAAGTTTGAATAAGGCGACAAAAGAACCAAAAACCACACAGTAAAGCCCTTAAAACCAGTAATTATAACCAAAAACCACACTTTTAGCGGAATTGATGACTCAGAAAGATGAACTTAAATCATTGTTTTAAGGCACATTACTTTCTGAAAGTCCTCAAAGAGACGAGAGAATAAACCCCTATATATTATGGTTCTCCATATTATTGAGATCTAATAGCCAATCGGCAATAACCTACATAAACGAAAAAAAAAGGCTATCAGGGTTGACGAACACACAAAATCACCTAAACTATTGCCCAACGGTAGGTTATTACGCACTACGAGCCCTACGTTTGGTAGGCGAATGCAATCTGAGAGGTTGATGATGAAGATATTGACAGTCGCTAACCAAAAAGGAGGCGTCAGTAAATCAACCTCCGTTCAAATTATGGCACCGTACTGCGCCGTAATTCTTGGACTAAACGTCATGCTCCTGGACTTTGATGAGCAAGCAAACCTGTCGCTAAGATATGTAGCAATGCGGAAAAGTGAGACAGGGGAGTGGATACCTGAAGACCATCCTGAGGCAGAAGAAATATTCAGGGAAGATCCTGAGTTTCCTGGCTACAGTACATCAACAGACATAATCAACTGTGGAATCGTGTACCCGTACCCAACCAACCATCCAAGAATAAAAATACTTCCTCCTCACGGAGGGCACGTAAAAGAAATTGCATCGAAAGCAACAAACGAAGAGATTCAAGCGTCACTCTATAATTTTTTCAATTTACCTGAAGTTATAGATATGAATTGGGATATCGTGATCATAGACACGCCGCCAAGCCTAGGTGCACTAACATTGGCTGCAATTCGCGCAGCAACTCATGTTCTAATACCAGCAATCCTAGAAACAAAATGCATGGAGGGACTAACGGGCATCCTAACCAAAGTAAACATGGAAAACAGAAAAAAACCAAAATCAGAGAAAACCGTTATTTCTGGAATCCTTCCAACTCAGTACCAGAAACAACAACCCCTTCATAACTATTATTACGATTTCTTAAAAAATCATCCAACTTTCGGCCCCATGGTTCTTCATGAGCCTATGTACGCTCGGTCCGATATAAAAACAATGGATGAAAAAATAAAGAATGGATCAGAAATAAATGCGATAACTCCATTCGACAAAAGTGCCTTCAAAGCAAAAAATAGACGTGAATGCGAAGACTGGTGCAAAGCCGTATTCAGCCGAATTTATGGGGCTGAAGAAGTTGAAAAAATGATACGAAACCAGGCTGGAGACGTTAAAAGTGTCGCCTGAAACAACACAAGATCAAAAGCCAAAAAAAATAGGCATTGGCGTAGGGAAAAAACGACAATCATTGTCTGAAAGGTTCGCCGGAGATGTGACTTTATCTTCCGCAGCTGCACAGATTGAAGAAAGTGACGACGAAGGCCAATTTTGCTCTCCTCTACCTTTGATTAACGTTCACCCGGACCCCAACAATTCACGTGCAATCGTAGGATGTTTGACGGAAATTTCAGAAGAAATAATCGCTAAAGAATATGAAGGAAAACGAATCTTTGACTACATAAAAGATGAAAAGTTTGATCTTTCAAATATTTCCTGTATTCACTTCATAGACATTAAAGAGTTAATGATGTCGACTGGATACGAGGAAAATGAAGTCCATGAAAAGTGGGCTGGGATTTTATTTCTTGCTCGAAGCATATATTTCAACGGGCTTAAGCAGCCTATCGAAGTACGACGAAACAAAGAATCTCGAAACACCTACCTCATTAATTACGGGCATAGACGTTTTCTGGCTAGTAGGCTAATAAAAGCCAAAACTATTCGTGGTGTTATAGCGAATTCGGACACTAAACAAGACGATCTAAGCACGTCAATGACCCGATGGGTAGAAAACCGTAACAAAGAAGACCTGACTTTCTGGGAAGACTATAGGGATATAAAAAACATAAGAGAAGGGTGGAAGCAACGTTATGGAAGGTTACCTTCAAATAGGCAGATCGCACCAAATTTAGGTATTAGTCGTAAAGCTGTGGATAGAATTACTGCTGTTGTAAAAGCAGAAGAAAATGATCTGCTGACTGAGAAACTGATTTTGGCTATCAAAAATGGCTGGATATATAGAGAACATGTTCCAGTTATAGTTAATAGAGCCATTGAAGAGAATACCGGTCGTGAAGGTATAGACACACTTATAGATGAAACAATGTCGAGTATTGGATTCGAGATAATCGGAAATAGTACCGGTGATCCGACAAGTGATAACATTAAAACAATAAAAGAAGATCAGCCTTTTAAAAGAACCCAGAGAAAAATAAGTGCCACTATAAAGATAAGAGATCTTGACTTTGGCAGGAGGATTGTAAAAGCGTTGAGTACAGAGTTCAAAGAATTTGGTGATATAGATATTAATGAGTTAAATAGCATTAGCGATATCAAAGCACTACTGAAAAGGTTGACTTAGATGATTACCGGATCGACAAAAGTTTCGGTGTCAGTTCGAATAAAGCATTCGTTGCTCGATGACATGAAAGAGGTATGGAGAGCTAAGTACGGAGGTAAAGGTAGGTCAAGATGGATAGATGAAGTTGTAAAAGAATATCTGACAAATGAAAATTACTTTTATCAGCAATCAAATTTCCTGGATCTTTCTGATATCTATGCTTACCAGTTTATCTTAGAATTAAAAGACGAAGGATCTTTGACTAAGCACGACGAAAATATTGAAATAAAAGTCGGTGAAAAAGTAAGAAGCAAAAGTACAATCGATGATCCAATAGCGAATGAAAAGTTTAGCTTTACACCAGAGGCAATAAAGCTACTTAAGAATTCCGAAAGAGATATTGCATTAATGAAGTCTAGAATAAAGATTCATGATCCAAGAGGATGCATAATAAGAACTGCCATAGAGTATGGTTTGGTGCACGATCAAAAATCAATTCAACACACGATCGATATTTAATTGGAAAGTGTCATGTCGAGCTTTGCTAAAGATATTAAGTCAAAAGATAAGAAGTTGTCTATAGGCTCAATACAGAGCTATAAGCCATTATCTAAAAATGCTTCAAGGCTTTTAGACCACATGATCGAATATGCCATTGAACGTCACAAGGCTGGTGAGACAACTCACATAATGACCTTTGACGAGGTCGTTGGTACATTTGGATTGTCGTCAACAAGCCATAGGGACTACATAAAAGCTAAGATTAAAGAAGTACAAGATCTAGATGGTATTAAGTGGGACTTCCTTGGTGAAGAAAGAAAGTTTATTGATTCAGTGAAAGAAATCTCAAGAGGAGATATAGATCGGCTAATCCAGCGAACGTCTTTCAAATCCATAGTTGAAACAGAACACTTTGAATCCATAAATATTGAAAGAATAATGTTAAAGAACAATAAGCAAGAAAGAACCAAAGCATATTTGAAGCTTGTAGATGAAATGCTCGACCTATTGTTTCCTCTTTATATAGGAAACACAAAAATGTTTGAATCCCTCGACATACACAAGTCAAAAGTTAGCTTTTCGCTAAATAGGCACCTTGTAGATATTTTTATGAATCCAAATGTTTATGGTATTCTTGACCGATCCATAAATTTCATGTTTGTATCCCCGTATTCAATGAGGCTGTATCAAAACGCCTGTATATACAGGCATCTCGGAGTCACACCCTGGTTCAGCATAGATCAAGCTAAAATGATTTTTTGCATAGAGAAAATAAAAGATGACGAAGGAGAGTTTCAATTCAAACACAAAGTTTACTCTCAATTTAAAAGGAATGTTATTGGTTACGCTATTAAAGAGTGCAATAAGTTCAGTAAAGAGCTACGAATTCCATTTTCAATAGATCTTGAAGAGGACATATCTATAACACCTGGAAAGTCTGTTGACAGAGTTCGTTTCCATATAAAGCCTAACCAGGAAATTAATCTTGACTCTATTGAGTCTGATCCTGTACTCGGCGTTAAAAGCATGCTTGACGAGAGTGATTTAACAATAACAACCTCAGAATTGACTAATGTTGTTAATGAAATGAGCAATCTAAAAGTCAAAAAGCCAGCCGCTATAGAAGATGTTGAGTATGCGTGCACACAGCACGGTGCAACATACGTTGGTCTAATGAAAAACATTGAGTACTGCAAATCACAAATTGAGAAACGACGAAAAATCGGAGGGGAACCGATTAAGCCAGGCTACATAAGAAAAGCAATAAGAGATGGGTACATCCCTTACGAATCTGATGAACTAGAAGATATAGAATCAATCGGTAAAAAACAAAAAGCAATAAAGTCAGAAGGTGATAGTTCGAGGAAAGATCCTGAAAAACTTTATTTTCTAGAACAGTTGTTGTTGTTCTCGCAAGTTGTTCTTGAGGGAAAGAACGAAAAGTACAGTTCCTTGATCGAAAATCTTAGCAAGCGTGATCCATTATTGAGAACTATGGTAGCCATGGACACCGTTACAAAAGAAGTTATTGCGGAGAGGCTTCTAACAATACCGGACGAATCTTTTAGGAAAATAACAGGGATGGTGAAAGAATTTCAGAAACCTGAACTAAATGATTTTTTCAATTAAAGAGGGGAGGGGAGTGGTGGCTCCGTTCCGCACCGTAAACGATCGATAATCAGCTCATCTCGAAATTTCATATCTCGCCGATCCATCAGGCCAATTCGATAACGTGGCTTCCGCGTCTCGAAGCTGGAGCTCTCGGAGGCGCTGTCAATAAGGCCTACAGGCAGGCACGTTCATCCGCTAAGTCGGGCCAATGGAAACTTCTTGCCATAGCCTCTGGCAGCTGCAAGGCCGCTGATCAATGTCAGATGGATGCCTTAAAGCTGAGGCAACTAGAACAGCAGTTCTGTGCCAAATCTCAGAAACAGGCGATAAGGTCAGCCATGCGAAATGAGTCGAAATACGCAATCCCAAATTCCCGTACATGGAACAGGAGCAGCGTCAGTACATTTTGGTAATATGAGGTAATCCTTTATGGATGTGGACAGACATCCTATGAGCAGGTTCCGTCAGGTTAGCAGGGGGGAGGAGAAGGTACCCCCTGGGAAATCCGCGAGGCTGTTGCGAGTGGCCAACCATCCAAATCAATATCCTCTGACAAGGACAATACGCCTTAAATCCAGGCCTCCAAATCCGCTCTTTATGATATAATTAGTCTCATAGAATAAGGAGCTATCTGAAAATGTCTGATCAAAAGAAGAAAACTATAGCTAAGGCACTATTTTCCGAGCATTCGCTGGGAGAAGGCCTGCTGAAAGGTTGGTGGGCTCAGCCAAGCCCAGATCCTAAGTCCCCTGGGATTCTGGTCCATCGCTACATCGAATCTCGTAAAATTTCCTCATCACAGGTTTTTCAAATTGGTGAGGAAACCCGTGGCGGGAGGCTATCTCTTGATACCAAAAATGGTTTGGTGACCGTTGGGGATCACTGCTTGCCTTATTTTGACGTAATAGATTCAAACCTGGAATTGCTTCCTGGCTATGCCCGAAAAATAGCAACGAGGAAAGGGGAGCCAAAGAAGTTTATGGCAGACACCGATGGGAAGCGAATTCCTCTTATTGAAGGTGAAAAAGCGAACGGGCTTGGGATGGTCACAGTTCTTGATAGTGGACACATAAAGCTTGATGGAAAGATTATTCCTGTGGCGCCTAAAGTCTTTGAGATCATGCTTCTTGCGCAAGACAAATCTGAGGCGGGAGGATATCTCGCGTATATGAACCTTAAACAACCAGGTTCAAGTCGGAATATGAAAAACGGTATCCAGGGAGTCTATTACCCGTCAAAAGGAGAAAAGCCTGCAAATTTTTCTGAACGTGGTGCTGACGGGGAATTTTATCAAACAGCTAAGTTCTGGAGTACCGAATCAAGTTCAAGCAAAGCCTTGCCTAATGAAGCCCAGAAGTCTCAGCTCGCTGATCGGATGGTCTCTTTTGGGGTCAAGCTTGTGGATGCTATTTCTGACATTAATGATGCCTGTAAGAACGCTGGAGCGACCTACAATAGCCTGCTAAAAAACATAGAATATTGTGAGAAGAAGTCGAAAAATGCGATAAAAAATAGTTTATCCGAAATTCGGCCGGGTTATGTCCGAAAGGCGGTGAAAGAAGGTTTTGTTCCACACGGACCGGAGCAAGGTAAATACTCAAACGTTCAGGTTCGTCCTATCGAAGTTGCTAATAAAGAGAAAGAAATTTATCGTGAAAAAGAGGCGTTATTGAAAAAAGAATTAACCATAGAAGAAGACCTTCGGCTTTCTGGAATCGATGGTGTCGAATTTTCTGACCATCCTCTTTACGACCGAAACGATGCACCTAGAGTGAAAGAGCTTGAAAAAAATCTCCAGGAAATTCAGTCTAACGGCTGGAAAAACTACTTGTTCACTTTTCTTCAGGGTGAAAATACAATGCATCGAGAAAGAAAAAAAGAATCTAAGAAAGAACATAAGAATGAGTCGAAAGGCCCTTAAGAAGGGCCTTTCTTTTTAGCTAGAAATGCGGCAATTCCCGTCAGTGGGAGTTCTTTTGATATTTCATCTTCGGCTTTATTGATTTCAACATTCTCATTCTCTTCCACTTTTTTGTTATTAAATCCAGCCTCAATATTATCACTTGGCCCATCAATTATTGATTCTTTGACATTATTTTCATCATCAGTAATTGACCGAGACTCTACTTTAACTTCAGATTCCGGATGGTCTAGCTCTAAGTCTAGTTCTAATACATCACTGCCACTACACTCAATATCTTCGCGCATAGTACTGTTAACTGAGGCTTCATTATTATCTTTCTCAGAGATCTCTTTTTCCGTTTCGGAAGGGCTTTCGGAGAAAAAAGGTATTTCATCATGGTCAGAAATGTCTTCAGTGACAATTTCCTGCTCGTGTTTTTTTACGTCAATAGGACTTCCAGATCCAGTAGCGATCCACATTGCTCTATCGACATAGTCTGATAGAGCAAGAATACCGTCAGGCTCTTCAATAATTACTCCAACACTTTTAATTTGGGCTAGCTTTATTTCCTCGCCCAGAAATGTCATTGAAAATCCACCCTGAGAATTTAGCTTTGCCGGGTCTCCTAATGGCTCTCCGAGCTTGAAGTGCTTTGACAGCAGGGTCGTATTCGTTTGTTCAAAATAGGTTATTCTGGATAGTCCATTGCACACTCTTGGCCTATCCTTGTAATAATACGTGCCCTCAACGAATGAGTATGCATTACTCTCCCCATAGGCTCTATTGGCATACGGCCCGGAGTTGAGTCTCATTATCGGCCAAAAGTCCCAGCTGGACACTTCATCACTGTAATCTTCAGGCCAATCTTCAAGAAGGCTTTGAACCATTTCATAGCCTGTCTGATACCGACTTTCAGTCACTATGAATCTTCCCAAGCATTCTATGTATGAGTTTTTTATAACCTGGCCACTAGGGCTGATTGCCCTTACTGCAAGACCTCCAATCAGACCTTGCTTTGAGTGTCTGTCGACCAAAGGTGCACCTTTCTCGCAAAATCCTTTTCGATCTCCAGCGGACACGCTTTCCATTTCCTCTGGAAAGTACGTTATAACAGGATAACTCCAGTTTTTCGGATCATTGATTTGATTTTCATAAGACGTAGCTTCAGCCTCCTGGTTATTTTTCTTAGCCTGAGCCATCAAAGATCTGAGTTTCATCACCTGGGATGAATTTTGCTGAATCATGACTCTCGATATACCGGTCACTGGTCTTGGACTTAAAGAATCTGTAGCTATGACATCCGCCCATCGGGCGATGTAGACATCCAGGTTTCTCGCATTGTCCCTGCCTTCTTTTTTACACTTCGAAAGGAGGAGTATCCCCTCCGGGTTGTCCGGGCCATTGTCATCTGTGGCGATGCAGGCCATTTTAGCCCGGTAATCGTTCCTGGCAAACTCGGATACAGAAGGAGGGTTTTCTCGTTTTAGATATTTTTCGTCCAGTCGAAGTTTAACGTTAATCAAGTTGCCCTGAACGGTCATCCCCACCATTGAGTGAAGTGCATCATCGCCCCTTTTATTGTAGCTTCGTGGGTAGAAAATGATCGTTGATCCCTTGTATTCCTTCATTTTTAACCTCGGTTCTTATTTCTCTAGACTTCCCCCTTATTCACAGGGGGACATCATGCTCTACGGCTTTTTTTACGGGCCTGTCTGCCTTTGGCTGATTAACGAATGCCACAAAATCTTCGTCATTCTTGGACTGCTCAATAAGTTCAGGTTTTTGTCTTTTAGGGATTTCACCGTGCTTTTTTTCCAGCAAACCAGCTACTTCACTAAGAAGGTCTTCAAGGGTTTCACTGGTTATATCTACAATCTCGCTTAACATTTCAGAATCTGGATTGTTTTTGCTTCTACTTACATTGAACCTGTGCTGTGCGGTAGTTTTTGTGTATTCTTTTAAGTCAATACCGAGAGCTTCAGCTTTTAACTTTAGCATTTCAGGGTCATATCCTTTTGACCTAATGGCTTCCATCTTTCCACCTTCATCAAGGAAAGATTTAAGCAGAGCATCATTGTCAATTTTATCTATCATCTTTTGCGAAATGGAAAGCGCAGATATTTGAATCTTGCTGGATTGATCTCCAGAATTCTTGTCAGGGGTCATAAGCTCATCAAGGCTCACACCAATTCCTTTTAATTTGTCGAGTATTTTTCTTTTTGTCTCAGTAATTATCTTTTCCGAAGAATTTTTTAGTGAAGATGCGGTCGCGAGTCTCAGGGCGTCGTTATGAAGGTCCAATGGCACATCTCTGACGCTCTGGAAATTCTTTGAAAGCTCTCGCTTCGGCGTCATCCCAACCTTTACTGATTTGTTCCAGAATTCTTCGCAGGCTTTTTTTACGTCATCCTGAATCTCGTGAACTCCTTTGACCTCATGCATCTTCATCGTCATGTAGGGGTCAAGAACAACAAGTGCGTGGTTGTCAATTTTTATTCCGATTCGTTCAAGAATCATATTCATGTAGGCAAAAGAGGCCACATCAGACACTGGAATCTCTTCACCATAATCGTCAGCGGTTTCTTGTTTAACCGGGCACTTGTAGTTTACTAACAAAAGTTCTTTTGTTGGTGCCTGAAGAATATCGAAGCCAAAAGAAGGGCGAGCCCAGGGCATATCTTCTGGCGTTTTTTTCATGAAATCCTCAATCGCCCCGCCATCATCAAAAGGAGTTAAGTTTAGACCCGAATACCTTGCCCTGAAAATTTCAATAACATTTTTTCTCAGCATAATAACCCTGAGAAGCGCACTTGCCCCCTCATCTTTCGGGCTGTATTCTTTTGGCAGTTCGGCACAGGTTTTCTGGCGAAAGATTTCTTTTGCTGATGTGAAAATTGGAAATGCCCCAAGTGATTCCTGGTAGATAACAGCTGCTTCAGATGGGACCATTCCTGACAGCTTGAAAGATTCTCGCCAAATCGACTTCATTAGTTGATGGGCTATGGCTTCATCAGTGAGGTGTTTCGCTTCTGTTATGATGTTTCGATAACAAACCACCGCGGCATTGGAAACCCAGTCATCGATAATTACGGGGTCATTGGCGCCACCGTCCCGGCTTAGAATCATCGACTTAACCTTCTCAATCGTCGTTTCGCTACCCTTGATGCTTTTCAGTAGTGAGGTGACTCTGTTTTTTTCTTTTTCACTAAACATAATATTTTTCCCCATATTTTTTGAAATTATACCACAATTCCAATTAATTCACCCTTGAGCTGAAATAATTTGATGGATGGTATGTTTTAGGGTATTATCCGGCTCTCAAATGGAGATTTTTAATATGTCCGAAGCGCTCGTTAGCTATGAGCACAACCCACAGTATTTTCAGAGGCTTTCCTCCTACCGTGGTCTTCCGCCCTTGTGCCGATTGTTTTTTAGGGAGTTGCTGGATCTTGTTTGGTGCTCGGAATCCCACTTTAAGCGTGAATACGATCTTACATCTATAGCCTCAGAAATGGGTTTTGAAAAAAATGAGGTAGAGGACCATGTTGGCCGGCTCGCCGCTGAAGAATGTGAGCTTGTAAGTTTTTTTTATGACCTTGACAGCTCGAAACTAATTATCTCAGTTCCCTATCTTGAGAGGATTCACAAAAGCGCCATAGAGAACCTTAATCGATCCCGTCGTGACGACATAGCAAATGACGTACGGGCTTCTTCGACAGTCACAACCCTTCAGAGGGTTTGCGGACACCGTGATAGCATCGATCCAATCGTGGGCTACCTGACATCGTCTGAGATACGAAGAGGCTCTTCTGGGTATTCTGGGTGGCTTCCAACGGCTAGATTTCTTGATGCGGGTGAGGTTTTCTATATTCGCAATGTTCTTCTTTCAACCATTGCCAAACGCTTTCCTGATGAGGATCTCAAGCGATCCTTTACAGAGATGTTTGACTATCTGATTCGCACTCCCGATAGGCGGCCCTTCTTGCCAACAATGAATAGATTCATTTCCGGCTGGCTAGTCAGGCCTAGAGGAACGACCAAAAGGTTCGCTAATGTTTCCGAAAAATCATTCAGCAAAGAAGAAGATGCCTTCGCGGCCTTGCTTGAATCACAGCTTTCCGAGGACAACTGATGTCTGATCAGAAATTAATGATGGCCTTACATAAATCATTTTCCCCCCATTTTAAGAAAATGACACAGCGTTACTCTGGGTACCTGATGAGAATTGAGTCTGATGAAGCATCTTCATTAGCCTCCGCAGCAATGCGCTACATAGCAGAGTTTAAGAGCGTTGGGGTGTCACCTGAAAATTTGGACTCTCTGGCCTCTGTCATTCTTGATCGTCGGGAATTTGCCACTCGTCCCCCGGGGTCCAGGGAGTTGGCGTTTAAGATTAAGGATCTCGCAGAGGCTAGGGGAAACCCTGTTCTGATGGCAATTTCTAGCTTCTACGAAAGAATGAGGACTAGATATCAGAGACTTTGGGTTTCTCAGGAAGACCGGGACCAAGTCATAAAAGGCTGGCTTGATACGGCAACCAGGTATGGAGCTACGTTAAAGAGTATCGAATTTGCAGAGGAAAGACTGGTCAGGGACCCTGATTTTAGAAAATACCCCCCAACGACGGAGGTGATAGACCAGGCGATTCGTATTGCCTCTTATGACGAAAGCCTGCCTTTGATTTCTGAAGCTTATTCTTTTGCAGTCACATGCTCTGACTCATGTCATCCAATTATAAAGAAATCTCGAAGTGGTTTTGGTGCTCATCTCCTCAGGACCAGGACTGATATGCGCGTAAAACCTGACTTCGAACAGTATTATGCTCGTATTTTGGATGAGTTCCTGAGCGGAAAATTAAGGCTTGATGACAGTCTTCAGAAGCAAGATTCTGTCGAACAGGTTTCAAATGAAGAGCCCCTCACCGCTGAGCAACTTATTAACTTTTTGAAAATAAAATAATGACAGCAACATACCTTAGCGAAAATGTATCACAACATCTCGGGAAAGTTATTTCTTACGAATCCTACTCAAGAAGTTCGTGCCCCCAAATGCGGGCGGATATGGCTCAGAGTGCCTGGCTGGCTTGCCTGGAGTATCCGGCCGACAGTTTAGATGACTGTGAGGATGAGAGGGAAGTTGTTCAATTACTGAGGAATTACTGTGTGGTTCCGACGGTTTCTCATTACTACTGGAGAAATCAGTCTGTCGTATCTTGTAGTAGGCCGAAGAAGGGCAGTCTAATACCGTCTAACGTCAGCCACGATGATGCTCTTGGCGATAGTCACAACGAAGACAAATTCATATTCTCATCAGAAATCCAAAGATTAAATTTAGAACGAAAAATATTCTGTGAAAATATACTTTCCATAAAGGTAAGCGACCTTCTTCCGGAAAGAGAAGAACAGATTATACGCAATAGGTTCTTAACGGAGAAACCCTCGAAGCGTCGTGAAATTGCAAAAAATCTTTGTGTCTCTGAAGAGCGAACACGTCAGCTAGAGAATCAGGCGGTAAAACGTCTAAGGCTTGTTATTAAGAGGGATTTCGGGCACCTTTCAAATGCTTGATATAAAAAACGTTATGGAATATAATTCCTTCAGTTAAAACTTTGCGAGAAGAGATGAAGCCCATTAGAAATGTGTCCTTTTTTAGTTTAAATTTTTCTTTGGATTCGGTGATTCCGGGTGCAGAAAAACTGGCTATGACCGCAAGAAAGTTTAGCTTCACTGATCTTTCTGGCTATGAGGTGCTTTCATTTGGATTTTTCCCACAGTCTGATTTTAACCGTGAATGGTTACACGAAACGGAGGCTGGTCTTTTCTTTTGCGTTAAATTCGCAAAGAAAAAACCTTCAGCATCTTTTGTAAGGGAAGTTTTTAACCAAAAACTTAAAAAACAAAAAAAATATACGGAACAGGTTAGTAGAAAAGACTTAAAGGCAGAAATAGAGCGGGAATTAACACTAAGAGCCTTGCCGAAAATAAGCTACGTTCAGGTTTTTTTGTCAAAAAATGGATGGCTTTTTGTCGACTCTATGAATGCTGAAATCCAAGAACTAATTGGAGAGCTACTAAGTCAAGTCATCCCTGGATGTAAAGTTAAGCCAGATCTGACACCACCGACCCTTCCAGCTATTTTTAACGCTCACTTACGCGGCCAGTGTTCTATCCCCAATGGGTTCGATGTTCATAGAGACGTCTCTCTGATCACAGACAGTCGACGGACAATAATAATCCCTTTTTCGAGTTACATTCAGGTTATTGGTCTTCAACCATGCGAAATAAAATATATCACCATTAAAAGCTCTAGATTGTCTTTCAGATGGCATGCAGACGGCTCGATTTCTGAAATTGAAAGACTGGACCGGGGTGCTGTTGAAATAGCGGACATACAGAGTATTCATCATTTAATAGCAGAGTGGTATAACCACCAAAGAGATTATCATGCTTTCGAAAAAAATTAAGCCAACCGGTAAAATTTACACAAAAGATGTGGTCAAATATTTAAATGACTTTCGTCAATCTGAAGCATTCTGCGTTACACTTATTTATGATAAAAAAGGATTGGATTCAGGTCTCTATGATCATGCGACCATAAATCCATCAAAAATATCCTTGAAAGTTTCGTCATTAGTGGCCAACACCATAAAATCTAAAAGCCCAGGTGTTATTTTATCTTCCGTATTTAATGGCGATTTTTCCCGTCAGATTGTAGCTTTGCACTGGTTTCACGATCAAGGATATGTGCTTGTGACACAAAGAGATGTGATGGCGGCGACTTTCGAAGAAAACCCCGGTGCGGCGGCTTCTATCAGAAAGATTATTGCTTATGCTGGAATCCTGAAATAGTCATGGGTTCCAGAAAAGGTGACTTTTTGGGCTACTTATACGCAATGAAAAATCCTTCTCAGCCCGGGAAGTACAAAATTGGCTGGACAACCAACCCTGCTCAACGGCGTGCTGACCTTTCTGGTACCGCAGTTCCTGATCCTTATGTAATAGTTCTTTCCTATCCCGTTAAAAAAGCGAGAAAAGCAGAGAAGCTTGCATTTTCATTGCTTAATGATTTTAGATATAATGAACGTAGAGAATTTTTCTGCTGCGACTTTGAGAAACTTCTTTCTGTTCTCAATGCCGTTCAGAGACATATAAACATGGGCGTTCCATTACCTAGCTCTTTTATTTCAGATGATGAAATTGATCGTCTTCAGTCACGAGATTTCGCTAAGTCAACTACCCCGCCCTAAAGGACGGGGCTTGTAGAGAACATCCTACAGGCCAGGTTGACCAGGGAAAGCGGTAACCAACCCGCTACGTTCATCACAGGTCGTTAAGACCGACTCCGGAGTGCTTCCTCAGCTCCGGACTCTCGAAGACCGGGATCACGCTGGCGCAAGGTAAAACGCCGAAGGTTCTGGTCGCCGCGCAAGCGGGAGCCGGTGGTGGACATTCCCGAGGGGAGATGGATCGCAAGATCCGCGTCACAAGGCCCGTAAGGGCATTTATTTAAAGGAAAGAAATGTCGGTTTTTGTACTGGATAAACGCAAATCACCTTTGATGCCTTGCTCGGAAAAACGCGCACGGCTTCTTCTTGCCCGTGGGCGAGCGGTGGTGGTTCGCGTTTATCCCTTTGCGATCCGACTGAAAGATCGAATTGGCGGGACGACTCAGCCGGTTCGAGTGAAGATCGATCCGGGCAGTAAGACCACCGGAATTGCGGTGGTCCGAGAGAACGGACAGAAGCAACACGTTTTGGCTTTGATGGAATTTATCCATCGCGGCCGTCAGATCAGCAAAAGTCTGGAACAGCGTCGAGCGTTTCGCCGTCGTCGCCGTAACCAACTTCGGTACCGGGCGCCCCGATTCTTGAATCGGACCAAGCCGAAAGGCTGGCTCGCACCGAGTCTCCAGCATCGCGTGGATACCACCCGAAGCCTGGTGAATCGACTTCAATCCCTGGTGCCGGTGACGGCCATCAGTCAGGAACTGGTGCGTTTCGACATGCAGAAAATGGAAAACCCTGAGATCAGCGGTGTCGAATACCAACAAGGCACGCTGCTGGGCTACGAGATTCGCGAATACTTGCTGGAAAAATGGGGTCGCGAGTGTGCCTACTGCACCGCCACAGAGACGCCACTGCAAATCGAGCACATCGACCCAAAAGCCAATGGCGGATCCAACCGGATCAGCAATTTAACAATGGCTTGCCAACCCTGCAACCAGGAGAAAGGCCGTCAATCACTGGTCGCTTTCTTTGCCACCTCGAAGCGCCTGAAGCATCATCAGCCCAGGCTGGCGCTCGTATTGAAGCAGGCTAAAAAGCCATTGAGAGACGCTTCAGCGGTCAATGCGACCCGATGGGCACTGCATCATTCCCTTAAAGCCACAGGTCTTCCGGTTGAAGTGGCGACAGGCGGAAGAACAAAATACAACCGGAATCGCCTGTCTATTCCAAAGACCCACGCCTTGGATGCGGTCTGCGTTGGCGAAGTTGAGCAGGTTTCTGGCTGGGAAATCCCAACCCTGTCGATCAAGGCCAACGGGCGGGGCAGCTACAAGCGCACCCGTTTAACCAAGCACGGTTTTCCACGCGGTTACCTGATGCGCCAGAAACACGTTCAGGGTTTTCAGACCGGCGATATGGTCAAAGCCATTGTTCCAAAAGGCGCAAAAGCGGGCATCTGGTTAGGTCGTGTCGCGGTCAGAAAAACGGGTAGCTTCAATGTTCAGACATTAAACGGTGCCATTCAGGGCATCTCTTACAAGCATTGCACCGTCACACAAAGAGCCGATGGCTACGGCTATCACATTCAAACCAACGACAAAAAGGAGGAGGGAGCCAGGAAAAGCAAGTCGTGCTAACGCACGACGCGCTATCCCTCCCCGACCTTAAGGACGGGGTATCCCGCGCAAAATGATGAAAAATAATTTAAAATTAGCTTTGGCTTTTTTCCTTATGGGAGCTCCAGTAGTTGGGCTCGCCGATGCAACCTCGTCTTTTTCTGACGATAAGACAGAAGGGACATTACAGCCTCTTTCTGCTTCTGATAGGGCATTTCCTCTCAGCTGGTATTCGAGTACAAAAGGAGTGCACAAGGAGGCCGCTGACATTTATCCTGGCTGGAGCAGTAAGGACTGGCTCAAATCAACCTATGAGCAGAGACAGGATGTTTTTCTCCGCTACCAATTTGATATGGAAAGGCTTGACGGTCAGTCAAACTATGATGAGGCAGAGGCAAATTTGATACGAATAGTGGCTAGCGCCTATCCAAATATGGCTAGTTATTGGACGGACTCGGTCATCCATGATGATCTTCGGATTATTCAGTCTGATGGGTTGATTAATTTGAGTCGGGTCTACATCAGCAAGTTCGAAATGGGCGCCTATCAGGGAGAAAGAGCTGATTATTATAGCGTTGATCCTGATGATTATGCCTCAGACTACACCGCCCTAAATTCAATGGAGCGAATGAAAAAAGGCCTTTCTCCGGTTGGTCCTGACGGTGCGCCAGTCGTTCTTTGCCGTCTAAACGATGATCCGCGGGCATCTTACTTCGAGATTGAGCAGAATTTGGCAGGTCGTCTACTTAACGCGATTTCATCGAATATGACTCTTGAAAGAGCGTGCCTGACCGACGGAATGATGTCCAGTTACTGGAAACAGAGATTTCTACGAATCAATAAAGGAATTCCAGAAATCGTAATAAATTGACAGAAACATGTTTTTGTATTATAGTATCACAATAATTAAAGGTGATATTATGGGCGTTGAAATTCCAGTAAGGTACAGAAATTCTGTTTCAGAAGAATCCCTATTTTCTCCTGGGGATGTGATTTATTCGATATTACCCTCAACAGGCGGGCTGATCCGCTATATTATCGATACGGATATTGGCTCCAATATATATATTGTCTTTAGAATAAGTGACAAGGGGGAAAAGTCAGGAACGTCAATCAGACTGAATGAACGCCTGGTTGCAAGTTTTAAAAAAGATTTTCTGTCAACTAACTTAATGTCCCTATGCAAAAAGGATTTGTTGTAGTGAGCGACTTTAGCAGTGAAAAAGAAAAGCAGGCGTTCATAAAGTCTCTCGAAAACGCTTTTGAGACTGTCTGTGGTGACTTTGGGCTCAGCTTTGGAGGCGTTCGAGGATGGATGTCCGATGATGGGCTAGTACTTCTGAATATGAGTGCTCACGTAGAGAATTTTGATAAATACTGTGCCCAGATGTATCTGAAAAATGCGGATGACATTGGGCTTTCTCCTGACTGGCTAAATACATCAGTAAGAAATCCTGAAACTAACAGGGTCCTTAAGGTTGTTGGTCTCGATGTTGATGGAGGCGATAAGTGCGTGAGGGTAGAGGCGGAGGATGGAGGTAGATTTCGAATCTCTCCAGCACAACTTTCTACGCTTATGATCGGCGTATAGTTATTATTTAATCGAAAATATCTAGATTGTAATCCGCACTTTTTTCAGTTTGATATTTTAATAATAAAAATAATCTGACTGAATGTTAATAGCTCGTATTGCTGGCGAACTCAATAATAAAAAAATAGTTCGCCAGCACACGTTTTAATTTAAGTCTTTTATCTTCCCGGGCCTGATGAGCCTATGTCAGCTTTATCTTTTGTTTTCGGCTCTATATTTTCCTTCTTATTGAAATCATTAATAGAATTGCAGAGTTCTTCACCAAAAAGCGCAATCTTGGCATCACCCAGGCCGGCCTGTTTAAGGGTTTCATTTGACGCGGGTCTCTGGTCCTTAGATATTTTGTCAATAACGGGTTTTGACAGGATATAAAAATCAGCAACTTCCTCTTTAATTGCTTTTTCTTTTACCCATTGCTCAAGCGCATTTCTTTTTTCGTTATCCAGTGTGCCCCCCTCATGCATAAAAACCTGACCGGAATAATGTCCTCCTCCAGATGCCCTATGGGTCAATCCCTGCATTGCTACTAGCGATATTTTGCTTCCTTGAAGCCACTTTTCACCGGAATCAGTCAGACTTAGTCGGCCGTCATCGGCGTTGATAACAAGTCCATCATGCTTTATTTGATCGATTAGTATGGAGATATCCGTAGAGCTCCACGTGCTCAGGGACCCATACCCAGGAATGCCCGCTAGTGTCTTGCCTTCTCTGTTAAGTTTACGCTCATGTGACCGTGAGTTTATTCCTAACAAAAGCTTCTTAACGTTTCGATCACTAGCCTCGAATGGAAGCGCTTTAATTAGCGTAAGAGCGCTATCAATTACTTCATCAGGAAGCCTGTTGTTAAATTTATTGCTTTCAGATATTTCATTTTTGCAGCTGTCGCAACCGCCACAATTAGTACCATCCTTATGTTTTTCACCAAAGTATTTGAGTAAAAGGTTCCGCCGGCACAACTGCGTCAGGCAGTACCTCTCCATAACACCAAGTTTGGTTGCAGAATGACGACGAAATTCATTCAGGTAGGACAAATCCATGTCTTTTTGCATGTCGACAAATCCAATAGTCATATTGTTTCTATACTGATTATTGGACTTTCCCTGGCTATTTTCATCCCCTTTTTCTGGGAGAATTTCGATTAATCCTTGGCTACTAAGAATTTTTATAGAAGAATTAACCTTGAAAGCATTTATGTCAGCCGCTGATGGTGCGCTATTTATTATCTTTTCCATCTCCCTGTCGTTTATAACCAATGGTTCTGTCTGGGGGTAGCTAGCAAGAACTGATCTAACTGCATAGATGATTTCTTCATCTGGATAATTGCTCCGAATGAAAAACTCCTGCAAGCCTCGATCATTTGGGCTATAAAAGATAACTGCCTTCGATGGCGACCCGTCACGTCCAGCCCGACCAGCTTCTTGATAGTAATTTTCGAGGTTTGAGGGCATATGAACGTGAGCTACGTTCTTAATATCTGAAATATCGATACCCATACCAAAAGCAATAGTAGCAACCATTGCCAGTGTTTTTCCTGAGGCAAAGTTGTCTTGTGCTTCTTGTCTTTCTTGGTTGCTCATTTTGCCGTGATAGAGCCCAACAGGAACGCCTTGGCGTTTAATATATTGCTGTAACTCTTTTGCTGCGTTTATAGTGGCCGAATAGATGAGCGTTTTTTCGCCCGGGTGGCGCCGGACAAATTCAGCTATTTCCTCATATTTGTTATTGACTTTACGAACTTCAAAATCAATATTAGGCCTGTCGAATCCACCAACATACAAAAAGGCATCCTCGGGCATGCCAAGACTTTCCATGATATCTTTTCTAGTTACTTCATTTGCAGTTGCGGTAAGACCAAATATCTGTATCTTTTCCCCCTGGGCTTCCCCAAGTTCATTAATTTTTCCACCAATCTTAGTATAATCTGGCCTGAAATCATGCCCCCAAGTGCTAATGCAATGGGCCTCATCAATCGCGACAAAGCTGATTTTGATATGCTTCAGGTCTTCAAAGAACTCTTCGTTAGCCAGTCTTTCTGGGCTTGTGTAGATAAACTTAGCGCGGCCTTCCCGAACTATTTTTGAATAAAGATGTTTTTCTTCTGCCGACTGCTCGTTGTAGAAGCAGACTGCCTCAACGCCTTTTTTTCTGAGGGTATTTACTTGATCATTCATTAAGGCAATAAGGGGGCTAATAACGATCGCGGTACCATCTTTCATTATCCCAGGAATTTGGTAGCAAAGAGATTTTCCTCCGCCAGTCGCCATGATTGCAAGGCCGTCTTTGCCTTCTAGATTGGCCTCAATAATGCTCTTTTGGGCTGGTCGAAACTCATCATAACCAAAAATATCTTTAAGCGCGTCTTCTGGCGTTGCATACTTCATCGTGATTGACTCCATAATATGTTCGTCGTATTGTATACTTAAACCTTATTTATATCTATAATCCCGGAAATTAACCAATGGCCCTGACAGAAAAAGTAACCCCTATCCGAAAGCGGTCATTTCCGAGTTCTGACCGTGAAGTAAAAACGCTTCAAACTGCTGTTCACTCTCTTCGGTGGACTCTTCATGTTCCTCTTGTAGGCGATGCGCTAGGATTTGGGTATCGCGTTGTCAGTGAGATGGCAAACCCAAATCACCCAATCTCAGAAGGTTCTGTCGCTGCTCTGACGGGACTTTCCACGGTTGGGGAGTTAATTTCATCCAAGATGTCTGAAGGTGGACTTGATCTTGACTGGGATGAGTGGAAAAGCTCCGTTTCTGCCTTTATTTACCGAAAACAGTTCTCCATTCATCATAGCAAAAAAGAAGATATCCTGGCCGAATACCAAGACGTTGTTTCTTTTCTTGGTAGGGGACCTAATGACGCACTAGAATTCCAACGTGCAAAGACCAAAATTTTGAGGCAGGAACGCCAGAGCGAATCCGACATACTTAGAGGTGAGTCAGCGAGTCTTAGGCTGCGAAACCAGGAGCTGGAGAAGAAAAAATTTGTTCTTGACGAAGAGGTCACGGCCCTAAAATCAAATATTGAAATTCTGACGGCTGACTTGGACTCTGCTAAGGGCTTTTCTAGTCGCATTGAGTCCGAGAGGACCACCGATCTAGCTAAGGCTGTATTCGATGCTGAAAGCCGGGTAGGGGCCTCAATGAAGGCCCATTTCGATTCTGAGATGGCCGAACTGGGACTTGTTATTAAAGGATTAAAGGAAAACCTGGAAAAAGCACAAAATGAAGCAGATCGGTCAAACGAGTTGGCTGAGTCAAGGTCAACCGATCTGGCTTCGGTTAATACTCGCTATAAGGCTCTTGTTATTGAGCATGACACGCTGGTATCCCAATACAGCGAGTTGAAGACAGCATCTGAGCGTGGCGATGAACAGGTTGTAAGTCTCTCAGCTAAAATATCAGATCTGAAAATACAGCTGGAAGAAAAAAGCAACCTTCTCATTAATGCCAAAAACCATGCGCACAGTGAAACCCAAGAGGCTTTGCTTGAAGACATAAAAATGCTTAATTCCGAGATATCAGGGTTGAGCAGCTCTCTATCGAAAACCAAAAGAAGCCTGCTGAAACTCGAAGCGATGTCTGGGCGAATGAAGGACTATATCGCCTTCCTCAAGTCCGAGCGAGAAAAACAAGATCAGCGGCTCTCTGAAAGGGAAGGTCAACTACGTCAGGCGATGAGAAAGGTCACCGATCTTAGGAAAAAGCTGACGACTACCTCTCCAGAGGTAGGCTCACTTAGAAAACAACGAGGCCTGGCGATTAGTATCGCGGTTTTTGCATTAATGATCGCGTCTTACCTGATTTTTGTATGACCTTGTTAGCGAATGGCCTGACCCTGGTCGGGCTCATTACTCAGGCGTTTTGTAAAACTCTTCTGTATCGCAGCTTTTAGTACGGTGTCTCTCCTTGAGCTTCGGGTGTTTTTGGCACCCGCGGCCAATACTTCACGATTTCCCGCCATGAAAAGCTCATTCTTGCAGCGAGTAATTGCAGTATTAAGGAGCTGTTGGTCAATCATATTTTTGTTTTCGCGTGCTATCGGCATCAGTAAGAAAGGGTACTCAGAACCCTGGCTTTTGTGAACTGTCATGGAGTAGGCAAGTCTCAGGCTTCCCATTTTGTCGATCGGAATGACAATTTCGCCCCGCTCATCGTCAACGCTCATTGTTATTGACGGTTCTTCATTACCCCCGGATCCTCGGTAATCAATTTTTATAATCTTTCCAACGTCACCGTTGAACAGATTTAGCTCATAATCGTTTTTCCCAGTCTGCATGATTCGATCATCGAGATGAAACTCCCGGCCAAACCTCTCGATACTGGGCTTTTTAAAGGCCCCTGGGTTAAGAATAGGCTTAAGTCTCATGCTTAAAGCATCAGCGCCCGTCTCCGTACCCAGTTGAGGTGATAAGCATTGGATATCATCGACTGGGACACCTCGTTTTACGGCATCAGAAGCCTCTTTTGCTATCGCTCCAGCAATATCGCTGCCGCTTTCCATATCAGCCCATCGAAGATTCCCGTCCGGTCTTAGGTCCGGGCACTTCTTATTCATGATTTTTACAGCAGCCTTACCGATATCGCTATCCGCGGCGAATCGGTTACTTTTTCGAAGCTTTACACAAGGAATAGCGTCAGATTCAATGAGGTCCCTCATAATAGCGCCTGGGCCAATAGATGGTAGTTGACCAACGTCACCAACAAGAATCAGCCTTGCGCTGTCAGGAAGCGCATTTAGGACATCGCTAAACATCGCCTCATCAACCATACTGGCTTCGTCAAGAACCAGAGTGTCTACCTCAAGTTTATTTTTTGCATGAAACTTGGGCGGCTTACCGGGCCGCATGCCAAGCATGGCATGAAGAGTAGACGCCTGCTCCCCGGTGGACTGTTGCATACGCCTGGCAGCCTTGCCCGCTAGGGCACTGTATAAAATCATCTCATCACCATTAAAATGCCTTAGTGCAGCGGCCACCTCTTTTATTATTGTCGTCTTACCAGTACCTGGGCCACCGGTAATAACTGAGACCGGATTCCTTACACAGGTCTTGATGGCCAGCTTTTGCTCAGCGTCCAGATCAAAATCAGATACTGAAGGGGGTAGGGGGCCTTTATTTTTAGCTCCCCCCTGAGACAGTGTCACTAGGCGATTAGTGATAACCCTTGCAACATGGATGCTCGATGGCCTTGAGATAAAGTCACCCGGGCCATCAAGCTTATAGAGTCGATAATCAATCAGGGGGTCTTCTTTTATGAATTGCTTAAGGTTCGCATGGTCAATTTCGAAGATGGGCCCAAGCTTCCTGCTAATGCTCTCAAGTCTAAGGATGGTATTCCCCCTCGACTCTGACCGATCAAGCTCGTTCGCTATTAGCTTCCTCAGTCTTTCCTTGGACCTATCGCTCACTCCAAGGTCTCTAGCAACCTCATCCGCCTTATTGAAGCCAATCCCTCCAATCATTCCGAGTAGGTAGGGATCTTTAAAAAATAGCAGTTCTGCATGTGACCCGAGAGAATCGATAGAGCTCATGGACTGTCTGTGAGAAAAACCAAGGTTTCTAAGAATAGCGTATGGCCGCAGTCTGGTGACTGCGGATTTCCAGGTTCTTGTAGCTCTCTCTGCTATAGGCTTGTCCAGGCCTGATTTCATAAAAGCGTCTTTATCTTTGAGCAGGTGATCTTTCCAGTCGGACCCGAAAGTTTCTTCTAAAGCGTGTAGCACCATTCGGTTTAGCGGTTTGTAGGGGTGTCCACAAAAGAGGTCCTGTAAATGGTCTCTGACTTTTTCCAAAGACGGAGGGTAAATTGCCGAGGCCAGGAGATCCCCTTCATCGTTCTCTTTCCCAACAACTTTCAAAAACTGCCCGACAGATGTTTTAGCCTTATGGAAGATTCCTTTTACAGAGATGAACTTAGAGGCATTATTTTCGGACACCTTCATCCTCAGGATCGCATATCCTGTATCTTCATTGTAGAAATTGAGGCTAACTACAGGGCCGAGGTAGGTCTTCATTTAATTACACCTATGGTTTTAATGAATGGTACCACAGGTGCTACCTATTCATTTCCTTTTGAGACTTTACTTTTTGCTATATAATTGGTATTATAGTATAAAATTTGGAGGCAATATGCCCTTACGCATTATCGAAGAATATAAACCAAAAACTGACGCCCAGGTTCATGAAAATCCTATTTTGAATCGAGTTTATCAAAACCGTGGCATTACCGGTCACGAAGACCTTGACTACTCATTGAAAGGGCTTATTTCCCCTTTTGAAATGAAGGGTATCGATGACGCTGCTGAGCTTCTTATCAAGCACATCCTCAACGACTCGAAAATACTGGTCGTTGGTGACTACGATTGCGATGGTGCAACTGCCACAACAATCGCGGTTCAGGGACTGCGGATGCTCGGTGCCAAGAAAGTGGGCTTTACGGTTCCTGACCGTCTGACGCAAGGGTATGGGCTTTCCCCATCTGTCGTCAACGGCATCGCACACAAGAAGCCTGACCTGATCGTAACCGTCGACAATGGGATTGCGTCTTTCGATGGCGCTAAGGCCGTCAGTGAGCTCGAACATAAATGTGATTTGCTGATCACCGATCACCACCTTCCCGCTAACGATGGCACCATTCCAATTGCCAAAGCCGTTGTTAACCCCAGTCAGCCAGGCTGTGAATTCCCCTCCAAAGCGATCGCCGGCTGCGGCGTTATCTTTTATGTGATTACGGCTTTACGAATCAGGATGCGTGAGAAGGGGGTTTTTCCGATGCTCGGTATTGAGGAGCCGAACATTGCGCCCCTGCTTGATGTTCTGGCGATTGGGACTATTGCTGATGTGGTCCCTTTCGATAAAAACAATCGGATCATGGTGAATGCGGGCCTGGCTCGCATCAACGCAGGTATGGCCCGGCCGGCCATCCGTCATTTGCTGGAGCTGGGTAACCGTGAGATCGGCAAGATCGTAGCAACTGATGGTGGCTTCGTTATTGGTCCACGTCTTAACGCAGCCGGTCGCCTAGCTGATATGAGTATTGGGATTCGCTGCCTACTCAGTGAGGATGACAACGAAGCCTGGCTTCTTGCCCAGCGCCTGGACGACCTCAACGCCCGCCGCAAAGAGATGTCTGCCAATTCCGAGGAGGAGGCCCTGGACATCATGGAGAGTGAGAATATCACGTCTGAGGCTAATGGGGTCTGCCTATACAATCCTGACTGGCACGAAGGCATTGTTGGAATTCTCGCGGGCAGGATAAAGGATAAGCTAAACCGACCGACCATTTGTCTGACCCAGACCCATGAAACAGCAGTTGTCAGTGAAGTTGGCGTTCAGGCGCTGAACGGACAGTATGACGAGGCTTCCAAAAATCTCAATGAAATGCTTATTGAGAAGAAGGAGGAAGATGAACGCAGGATGCAAATCCATGCAACGCGAGATCCCAATGCTCCGGCGCCAAAGCTAAATCAAGAGACCGATGCATTTGCTGCCATTGAGTTTCTGAAAAAAGAAATCGATGCAAAGGCGGAGCCTCGACGAATTCAGACCATTGTGGATAAATACATCAAGAAATTCGGTGAGATCAAAGGATCTTGTCGATCTGTTGAAGGCGTTCACCTAAAGCATGTACTGGATACTATCAACAAGAATCACCCTGAGGTATTAAATAAGTTTGGTGGTCACGCAATGGCCGCGGGTGTAGGCATACGAATGGCGCATTTTGAAGCCTTCCGAGGTTATTTTGACAAAGAAGTTGCTAAAGACCTGACCGATGAGGTTAAAAACGGCAAGCTACCGGTGGATATCATCAATATGGATCCATCTTTAATGACACTTGAGACTGCCGAGCTACTCTCATCCGCAGGCCCTTGGGGACAGCACTTTTGGGCTCCGAGTTTTGGCGGCAAGTTCGAGCTGGTTGATTTTAGGGTGCTAAAAGAAAAACATTTAAAGATGCAGGTTAAGCCTCATGGCAGTGATACGGTATTTGATGCCATATCCTTTAACTGCGTGGAAAGGGGCTCGATACCCATCAGTAAAGGTAATATTGTTGATCTTGTGTTCAAGCTGGACGTCAATGAGTGGCGCGGCCGTAAGTCGGTTCAGTTGATGGTTGATTTCGTTCAGGATCCACAGCTGATTAAAGAGCTTGAAATGATCAAAAAAGAGCATGACGAAGTCAAAGATTCGTCGATGCTGGATGGCGTTGAGGGTGACCAGAAGCGGCGTCATCGCGAATTCCAGAAGAAAATGCACGACTCACTGGTTTTATGAGCAATCTCCATGTAATTGTGGCGCCGAGCTGCTCAGGAAAAGATGTTTTTGCCAGGCACCTAATTGATACCGGGCATTGGGACCTGGTGGTGAGTGCCACCACCAGGCCTCCACGGGCAGGTGAAGTTCATGGCATAAATTATCTTTTCCTGGATGATGAAGATTTTGTTTCGATGATAGATCGTGGCGATCTTTTGGAGCATGCGAATTTCTCAGGAAAATACTATGGCACACCTAGCTCTGAGCTAGGTAGGATCAGATCCTCGGGGAAAATACCGCTGGCAATCGTTGAGCCAAAAGGTGCCCGTTCGATACAAAACTGGTGTGCCAGCAACAATGTTCCGCTATCATTAATGAGAATAGATGCTTCTTTATCAATATTGACGAAAAGGTTTTGCGATCGGTTTTCGGATGACGTGGAAAAGGTTAAAAGTGATTCTGGAAAAATTCCGGATAAGCTTGTCTCCTATTATGCTGATCGTCTGGCATCTTCATTTTTTACGGAGCATAGCTGGGCGTCAATTCTCGATTATGATCGAGCAATACCGCTCATGAACACCGAAGATGAGGGTAGGGTCCAGGCACAAAAATTGACGTCATCCGTTTTGGAGGGAGGCCATCAGTTCAAAATTCCTGAGAGTTCAGGCCCCTTAAGGGACTATGGAAGTGGTACCAGCAGATCAACAGAGAATTACTTTATTCAGAAGGTCTCCAGAGTTCTTCATCAGGGGGCGTCTTCGAATTTTCCTTCAGATTATATTCTCCCGCTGATTACAGACATACAAAAGCAATGTGAAAAAACGTTTCTTTTAAAATACCAAGCCTGATAAGGAATTATTTTAATGAATAAAATTGCCATTTCTCTATTAGGGGCCGCCATGTCAATGGCATCACTGCCAGCCCTGTCGGCGCCGACAACGGACAAAGAAAGCCTGGTCGAAATACAAACAAGATCCGAATTTGTTCGGGGAGATGTTCTCCAGTCGAATGGTTTTGTTCATATTCGAGAGGTCACCGACAAAGCAGACAGCGGTGATAAAGCGGCAAATTTGTTGCTTTCGAAAATGTATTATTATGGCGTTTACTATAATGAGGATGTGTCAAAAGCGCTTGAGTATGCCAGCCAGGCTGCGGACCTTAGCGAAGTATCCTACCTGTGGGATTTGAGAATCAGGCAGATAAACTCTGAGGTCCCTCATGATGATTGGATGGAAGCGGCCTTCATGGACGTTCCAGAAGCACTTTTTGTTGTCGGAAATCATTACCTTGAATATGGTCCAAATCAAGACATGGACCTGGCCTGGTTCTTTATCAGCCGATCAGCATCACGAGGTTATGAGCGTGCAGTCGATCAACGAATGGAGATGACCACCTCTATCCGAAATGAAATGAGCATTTCGCAGCGAATTTCAGAGGCTCGTGGTGGATCCGTCGAGGGTCTTAGGGAGCTTGGAGAGGCTTATAATGGAGGGCTTCACGCCGAGTATAGAAAACAAAAATCTGAGGAATTTTCTGAGGTTGTTCGTGGGTTCCTGAGTCGAGAAAAATAAAATAATAGAAAGGCTTTCAACTACGCTACCTAGAGGACTTTGTACCCCGGGATAAACGATGAGTCGGCAGATTATCGTCAGGGGTCCAGGCTCAGATTTGATTGCTAATGGTACGATGGTAGAAATAATTGTTGAGGTTATTAAAATGCGCAAACCAATTTTTGGGCTTTATATCAATCTTGACGAGCGCGGCGACTTCAATGCCGATGTTCGGGATTTTAATGATAAAACCATCTTTGAAATGAACGCAGAATCGGCAAATGAACTTGTTGAAGATGGATTTCTAAAGAATCCGAGGGACTCCGATGAAGTGGAGTCTTATCTTAGGGAGTCTGGTGTGATCCCAAAAAACGGGTTTGTATACGGCATGGCTCGATTCGAAATGCATCAGGAGCGACTTCTGAAAAATAAGAATGACGCTTCGATGTCGCCATAACCAGATCAGGAATGCAAAAGACCACCGAAAGGTGGTCTTTTAGTTTGTGGCTTAGGATGATCGACTATTGTCAGGGTGATGCTATCCCTGATGTTACGGGAGGGTGAAGGCTCTTCATCTTCGCCATGCCTGAAGAGAAGGTGAATTTTAGTTTTTTCTTGAGTTCCTTTTCTTTTTCTTTTCGCTCATTTTCTCCCATTCCCATAAGCATTTTCTGACACCGCTCGTCCCGATCAACAAGCAGATCAGCTACTTTAAAGGCGGCTTTTCTGAATTCATCGCCATTGATTGGCTTATTTATTTCATCGGTTATTTTAAGTATAAAGTTCACGCAATGGTACGTTTTCACGCTGTCACTGAGTGCATTTTCTTCGTTCATAACCGAATGCACAAACCTACTCCAGTTTGTTGACGCCTTGCCTGATCGGTCTGTTGCTGACCTGTAATTGCTAATCGCAGATACATGGCGGTCTTCCATCTCATCTGCATAAGAATCCGCTTCAGATTTCTTTTTTGATCTACGATTGTCTATTTTACCCGGGAAGTTCATTGCCGACTCATTCCGTGTTCTATAGTAGACAACGGCTTCTGACTTTGCTTGATCCAAAATGCTATCGAATTGCCCGAGAATACTGTGAAGATCTCTGTTGATCGGATTTCTTCTTGATATTTTATTGTAGGCTGACTCAATCAGCTCAAAAAGCTCACCTTCGGTGTTACCCGCTTTCTTTCCTTTGACGCCAAAAAGAGGTTTCGATGAGTCATCGATGGCGGCCCGGTGAAGAAATAGAACCAGGGATTTTATGTCAATGTTCTCTTTGCTACTAATCAACTCTCTCCAAACAACCTCTTTGGCAAAATCGTGTCGACTGTCGTGTGTTTTTAGATCCTCTATAAAATCCGAATGCCTGCTTCTGTAGCCTTCGTATGAGAAGTCAACGACGCGGGAGGCTTGGTTTTGATTAACCAGGTCCCCTGATGCGAAATGCATTTTTCCTTCAGCCTTAGGGAGGGCACCAATCTTTGCCGAAAACTTTTTTGTGGCCTTATTGTCCTTGTTTTTCTTCAGATCGCTCATGTGCTCAGCAGCAATTCTTCCAGCATCCTCAAGGGTTAGAGACCGGCCAATATTTCTGTCGAAGAAATGATCAATCCCAGCGTTCGGATTGTGGCTGGGGCGGTAATAACCCCTTGAAGCATTCGAGCAGCTGGGGTCTGCTTTAATAGGAGCCGCTATTTTGTGATAGGTTTCCGGCCAGTCTTCAGCTGGAATTGGCACTGCTAGTCGAACATAGACCCTGAACTTGTAAGGCGTATCCTTTGTATAGCTGTGAGTACTGTGGACAATGTAATCAAAATCGGCCAAAACTCGCCTCATCGCCTCAAGGCCACCCGGGGTATCAAGGTCCCATCCTCCAATGGTTATTTCTCCAAATGTCCCATCGTGACGGTAGTTATTTTTTTTGGTTGGAGTCCACGGTTTGGGTATCATCTTGCAGGGAATAAGAGCCTCAACATCACGCTTATCTTCGGTGACCTTAACTATCTGCATGAAGTCTGAAAACTGGTCCCAATCCATCGCCGTCTGGGCATTTTCTATGTCCACGTCTTCGATGTCCTTCAATAGGACGATAGGGATTGATTCTTTATTGAGTCCAAGCATGATTTTTCCTGTAATTAATCATTCTATATGGCTAATTATACCATAAGTGGGCTAAGCTGGGCGTATTGCTCGCGACTAATTAATCTCGTATAATAATTAAACTAAAATAGGAGAAAAAAAATGAAGTCTGAACTTCCACCTGGCAGTCACAATTTCATGGCTTTAAAATACATGGACACTTTATTTATATCTTTCGGCTTAATTATTGCGGGACTTGTAATTTTTCAAAACATTTTGTTTGAACCAAAGGCTTATGACTTAAACGATGCGAGTAGTCTGGTTCAGCCTGAAGTTAAGACCGAGGTTCAGCCGCACGCCGTACTTTCTCTTTACAAATCGATGTATGAGAAGGGCTTTTTCCCGACACATGGTGAAAATGAGCTCAACTATGTCAAAAAAGGCAATTTAAGCTCAATGTCTATTGTGTCAGATAGCAAAACAGGAAAGCTAGGAATCAGAATCGATGGAAACTTGGTTTTCGGTGCCTATTACCCAGATGGATCAGGCCTAGATGCATACGGGCTTGGGCATTTGATTTTTAACTATAGTGAGTCACAGCGTCGGAGTATCCAGCAACACGATAATTCAGTAGGGGAAGAGGTTCACAAAAAAAGTGTTTCGAAAATAAATGAAAAAAAAATCACTCAGCTAAAAACAGATATCAGTAAGCCGGAAGGCGGAGAGGCAATTAATCCCGAGGTGACTAACGAAACTGAATCAGCAGCTTCTTCCGAATCAAAGGACGTCGAAAATAAACCCAGTCTCTCTGGCGATCAGAAAGAACGACTCCAGAAAATCATGTCCAGCTACTACAAAAAATCGGAATCTTCAGGAGGCAAAAATCCATCCGAGCCAGGGCCAGCAATCGACTCATCCGACCCCTCAGATGCGGCTGTTGAAGCGGCTCCGAATATTGCCAAGATAAACGTGGAAAAGATTCAAGAATCAAAGACGGCGCTATACTACATCGGAAAACTTCTGCCAAAGGCTGGTTTTAATAGCGATGGTGAAGTAATGACAAAAGAAAGAAAGAAAGCTCAAGTAAAAATCATGATAGACAGAATTAAGACAGCAGGAGAAACATGGTCAGTTTATTATCCAGCCAATGGTGAAGTTAAGAAAACCATTGCGGTATTTGGCGACCCAACCTGCCCATATTGCAAGAAGCTTCATGAGCACATTCCAGAGCTTCAGGCTAATGGCGTTGATGTTTATTATATGTTTTACAATAAGAACCTTTCCCCTCAATCTGTAGGTTCAAGAGCTGCTGTTAACTCAGACAGGCTAATGACTAACGTATGGTGTTCTGACGACAGTCCCCAGGCTCTCAATGATGCAATGAATGGTTACGCCATAAGGGATCAGTCTTGTGATGGACTGAAAGAGCAGGGCAAGACAAATTACCCAGGAAATTCACACTGGTTAATGGGAAGAATTATTGACATGAAAGGTACTCCTTATACAATTACCGATGGTGGTGAGATTGTTGTCGGATTTAGCAACCGATCGCCTCAGCCTAGAACATTCCTATCCAGAATTGGTTTGTAGCAAGTCGCGAAAATAACACATTATTTGCCTTTTAAAAAAATAGGCCCAGATATTAGCTGGGCCTATTTTTAATGAATCAAAACATAGAAAAAACTGAGCCGATGAGTCGGAATTAAATAACTTCAAAAACCTGGCTCGATGGTCTTGCCTGATGTTTTTGATATTCGTTCCATAAGCTTCCTGTGGGACTGGTAGTCCTTACTATTTGCTGGAGCCAGGATGAGCTGATCTCCTTCAAAAACCTTTGTTCGCTTAACCTCAGATAGACTCATCGTATCAGTTTCGTGAACCACCCCTTTAATTAATAGTTCATTATCAACCGTAAACATGTGCTGTGCGACATGGGCGAGGATAAGGGTGTCTTTGAGGGCAGCATGTTCCTCACGATCGGTTGGATCGATTCCGTAATCGCTACAAACCTGCTTAATTTCTTCACTAACCTTCGGATTGTTCTTTATTCCCTCTAGGCTGGATGTATTGATGCCATAAATCTTAGAAAGAATGTCAAGGCTATTCCTTTTTCGTGGCCTGATGGCGTTAGCGCTTTTCAGAGTACAGTGGAATTTATTGGTGTCACTCAACTTGGGCTCGCCAAGTCGTTCATATTCCATATCAAAAAAAGACTTATCAAATTCGGCGTTGTGAGCGAAAACAACAGAGTCACCAATAAAGTTTTTGATTCTCTTAGCAATGTGTTTGAATTTTTGAGTTTCTTTTATGTCAGCATAAACTTGGCGATATTTTTCATATTTTACGCCATTTTTTAGTTCGTTTCGTATCGACTCAGTATTCCATTTGTGGACGGCTTCCGCCTTCACGTCCACTTCCATTTCCGGGTCCACTAGCTCATGAAAAACCCGACCTGTTATTTTTCCATTGATCATTTCAACCAAAGCTATTTCAATTATTCGCCCAGTTATCGCGCTAATGCCAGTGGTCTCAGAGTCGGCGAACACAGTACGCCCGGATAGAACTGATTCAGACATTTCAAAAATCCTATTAAGTTATTTGTATAACTGCAAGTATAGCATGAACAAAGATTTGAGCTGAAAACCGGAGAAGCAGACCCCCTGGCCCATCCATCGCGAAGCGAGGGCTACATTACAAGGTCACTAGATATATGTTTTTGACCTTGCTGCTGATCTGTATTGTCAGTCATGGGGATATCAGTCATGGGGATATCAATCATGGGGATATCACGGAATTGGGAGAGGTGACCTTCAAAAATAATCCGAGAATTGAACATTTCACCATCCCGATTCTTGGTACAGATGGCCTCAGCAATATTTTTATCCCTTGTGTCTGGATCATAAACAACTTCTCGATAGGTGAATATGATAATGTCCGCATCCTGCTCAATCGCGCCTGTATCTCTAAGGTCTGCGTTTATAGGGCGTTTGTCTGGACGCTTCTCAAGGTCTCTATTCAACTGAGATAAAACGAGGATAGGAACGCCGAGGTTCAAGGCCAGCGCTTTTATCATCTTAGAAAGTTCACCCAACTTATCATTCTTTGTGGACCCATCAAGACCTGCGAGGCTACACAGCTGAAGGTAATCTAAAACAATAAGGTCTAGCGGTGCCTTGTCGTTTTCCTGTTCTATGGTAGTCGCAAAAAACTCCGCCGTGATACCGCCTTGATCACAGATATTAATGTCCCATTCAGAAATCCGATCGGCGGCTTCTTTTACTCTTTCAGCTTCCTGCTGTGAAAGCTTCGCTTTCTGCAAATGACCAACATTAACCTGTGCTTGTCTTGCTATGATCCTCATCATTAAAGACGCACCAGGCATCTCTTGACTGAACACTAGAACTCTTTTTCCTGCTATACAGGCACTTTCTGCAAAATTGATCGCAAGAGTTGTTTTTCCCATTCCAGGACGGCCGGCTATGACGATGTATTTGCCAGGCATAAGGCCATTCATTTTGTCATCAATATCTTTGAAATTTGTCTTAAGGCCTTTTACATCTCCTTCAATGGAGGCTCTGTCCGTAAGCTCCTGAAAGAATAATGTGACAAGCTTTTTCCCGTTATTAACGAGAGTAGTTCCTCGATAAGCTCGTTCAGCTATTTTTCTGTTAGCCTGCTGAATAGCCGTCGTAAGGCCCTTGAGCCCATCCGATTTCTGGTCTCTGATTTGCTCGATAGCGCCATCGAGTGTTACTTCCGCAAAACGAGAGGTGGCTTTCTCATGAACATTGTCGACGTACTGCCCGAACTCTTCCTCATCTAAAGTTCCGTCCTGAAAATCCAAAAATTCTTCAAGGGACTCATCATCATTAAGGAATGATTTAACCGATGCAATGGTGACCTTTTTTTTGCGCCGATTAAGGTTATCCATAATTTCGAATACCCGTCTGCAAAATTCGTCCTCAAAATCCATGCTGTCGAGCTTGAGGCTTGCCAATCTAATGAATTTAGGGCTGTCAAAGATAGACCGAACAATTATTGGTTCGAGGGTTGAGGTATCTTGTCTCATTAGTAGTCCTTTTGAATTTGCATCATACTACGTGTAAAAATAATTCTGGTCAACGATTCCGAACTGACTATAATTATGCAATAATAAGGCATCTGAAATCTAAGGACTTGCTATGTCTAACTTCGTTCATCTCAGGGTAAATTCTGATCGCTCGCTGACCAATTCTATGGTTTCTATCGGCAAGCTTTTAGACGCGGCCGAATCTCAGGGGTCTTCTGCGATTGCCCTTTCAGATCACATGAATATGTTTGGGATGATTTCTTTTTACCAAAAAGCTCTCTCAAAAGGGATTAAGCCCCTATCATCCGCAGAGATTCGAATTTCTACCGAAGATGGTTATGCCGTAATGACGCTTATTGCTGTCGATAAAGATGGCTACAAAAATCTGATGTCGATGATTAGCGCGGCTTACGAAGATGGATTTGTAGACAATAAGTCAAAGGTTCCTCAGCTTACACGAGATCTTATAGAAACTTACAGCTCAGGTCTTATTGCTTTATCTGGAGCGAGACATGGCCCTGTAGGCAAAGCTCTTATGGAGAACGACGATCAAAAAGCGCGTGATGAGGTCTCCTGGCTCAGCAAAACGTTTGGGCGGGATAACATCTTCATTGAGTTGCAGCGCACAGGGCTCCAAAAAGATGAGGATCATGTCCACCTTGCGGTGAAGTTAGCCAGGGGCCTCGGCCTACCCGTTGTTGCGACGAACCCGGTTCAGTTTCTTAGCCCGTCAGACTACAAAGTCCATGAGATCAGGGCGGCGATATCTGAGAGCATTACGGTTAGTGAATATCGTCGACTGTACGGCGACCGATACACACCGCATATGTATTTGAAAACCGCCGATGAGATGACTGACCTATTCGATGACATCCCTTCGGCTATTGATAATACCGTTGAGATTGCTCGTCGATGTACAGTGGACTTGGAATTCGGCAAGAATTATCTTCCTCAATTCCCTGTGCCGGAAGGACAGACTGAAGCCAACTATCTGAAGAACGAGTCGGAAGCTGGTCTCAACAAGAGACTTGAATTTGAGTTTGGAGACCAGGCTGACAGTGTTCGTGCTGAGTATGACAAGCGCCTTGATTATGAGCTTAATATAATTAATGGAATGGGCTTTCCTGGCTACTTTCTGATCGTTTCAGATTTTATTCGCTGGTCAAAGGAAAAAGATATACCTGTTGGCCCTGGTCGTGGCTCCGGTGCTGGATCTTTGGTGGCTTATTCGCTTGGTATCACTGACCTTAACCCACTGAAATACGATCTTCTTTTTGAGAGGTTCCTTAATCCTGAACGGGTTTCCATGCCTGACTTTGACGTCGATTTCTGCATGGATCGTCGGGATGAAGTTATTGAATACGTCGCAGAAACTTACGGTCATTCTTCGGTCTCACAGATCGTCACTTTCGGAACTTTGGCTGCGAAAATGGTCGTCAAGGACGTTGCGAGGGCTCTTGGCTACCCTTATCGGGTGGGTGAAAAAGTCTCCAGGCTGATACCAAACGATCCAGGAACGAAGCTTGCTGAGGCCTTGGAAGATGATATGGCGTTCAAGGCAATATATCAGGAGGACAGCCAGGTCCGTGAGATTGTTGATTATGGGCTACAACTTGAGGGACTGGCGAGACAGACAGGAAAGCATGCTGGCGGTGTCCTTATCGCTCCAGGCAAGCTGACTGATTACACACCGACCTACAATGACGCGGATGGTGGCGGATTCGTCAGTCAGTACAATATGAATGATGTGGAAACTGCCGGCCTGGTTAAGTTTGATTTTTTAGGGCTTCGCACACTTACGATCATTCAGAACGCAATCAACGCAGTTAATGCCCGGGCTGATCGAGAAGACCCACTCAATATTCTTGGCATTCCGCTTGATGATGAGTCTGTTATTGGAATGCTTAAGCAAGGCAACACAAGCGCAGTTTTCCAGCTTGAGTCTCCTGGCATGAAGGGGCTACTTCGCAGACTCAGACCCGATAGTTTCGAGGATCTTATCGCCTTGGTCGCGCTTTACCGTCCAGGTCCTCTCCAGTCAGGCATGGTCGATAACTTTATTAACAGGAAGCACGGTAGGGAAGAAATCAGCTATCCGGATGCGACCTATCAGCATGAGCTTCTAAAGCCTATTCTTGAGCCCACCTATGGGATTATTCTTTATCAAGAGCAGGTGATGAAAATCGCCCAGGAGCTTGCTGGTTACTCGCTTGGTGAGGCTGACTTGCTGCGCCGTGCCATGGGCAAGAAAAAAGCGGAGGAAATGGCCAGTCAGCGTGATTTCTTTGCAGCTGGTGCGAAAAGCAAAGGTGTTGATCCTGACTTGGCCATGAAGATTTTTGACCTGGTTGAGAAGTTCGCGGGCTACGGCTTCAACAAATCTCACTCAGCTGCCTATGCTCTGATTTCTTATCAGACGGGCTGGTTGAAGCAGCACTACCCTGCGGAATTCATGGCTTCTGTCATGTCATCGGATATGGACAAGACTGAAAAAGTTGTGGGATTTATCGACGAAGGCCGCAGGATGGGTATTCCGATCATTCCACCTAACATCAATTATTCCGATCGACATTTCAGGGCCCTTGAAAATGGAAGCATTGTTTATGGCCTTGGCGCTATTAAGGGCGTTGGTGGAAAAGCACTGATCAAGATTACTGAAGAACGAGAAAGTAACGGAAAATACAAAAGTTTTTTTGATTTCGTTAAGCGGGTTAATCCTAACAAGCGTGTTTTGGTAGCACTTATCCGGTCAGGTGCTTTTCCAGAGGATGAGTTTGGGTTCAGCCGTGCCACGTTAATGGCTAATTACGAAATTACCCAGAAGGTGGCCAGGGACATTATCAAAGGAAAGAAAAACGTAAAAGCTTTGGGTGATCTGTTTGCACAAGATCAGTCGGACATGGAAATCTCTGACATTGATGGTTTTGTTGAAAAAGCAGAATTCCAGGAGCTTGAAAGATTAATGGGCGAGAGAGAGACACTGGGTTTATTTCTAACCGGCCACCCAATGATCTCCGTTCGCAAGGAAATGCCAGGAATCTCGGAGAAAACCCTCTCAGAGATCACGCATTCACCGTCAGATCGATCTGAAGACCAAACTACTGAAAACAATGGTCCGACGACGATCGCCGGTGTCGTAATGGACTTTGAGGTTCGCCAGGACACCAGGGGCCAGACTGCAATCGTAAAATTTGACGATGGCACAGGGCAAATTGACGTGCGGATCTACAACCAATACTTCGGGGAGATTCAGCACCTTCTAAAGAAGGATGGGATACTCAGATTTGAAGGGAAGCTTGTAACCAATAAAAAAAATGGAAACCAATACTTCGTTGGAATCAATGCATCCAGTCTTAAAATGGTTAGGGATGCAACGTTCTCAGGGGTTGCGGTAGATATTGACCCATCATTGATGGACAGTTCTCTAAAGAAACAGCTCCAGGATATTATCGATGATCAGCCAGATGGCCATGGCCAAGTTTATCTGAGAGTTAAAGCTGGGAATGATTCACATTTAGTTACTATTGGAAATAGACCGGTCGATATAACTGAGGATTTACTCCATAAGCTTAAGTCCATTTTTATGGACAGCAACGTTAGTTTCGTCGAGCGCCAACAAAGAGGTCCGAATGGTACGGTCTCGAAGGAGAAGAAAAGGCTAAGAACAGATCTTCTTGAGGAAGGAAGGCTAACCAAAGAATCACGAATGGCCGAACGCGCTCGATTATTTTCACAGCTGAGAACGGCGCTTTCATCGTGAACCTTTTATTATCAAGGTTCTCTAGCATGGGACGAATAGACAGTTTCTGTGCTGACGATGGGGCTGTGATCTCTTACAGAGTGATTGGCGAGGGTGATCCAGTTATTCTTGTCCATGGTTTTGGCATGAACAACACGCACTGGATACCCTTTATTTTCAGCCTTAGAGGAAAGTACCAGTTTATTATCCCTGACCTCCGTGGGTTTGGCCTGTCAATATCCTCATACGGTAATTACGATGACGTTTTGGCTCGGCATGCTATGGATATTGATTGCCTAAAAACCAGCCTGGGTATCGATAAATTCACATTAGTGGGGTACTCATTGGGCGGGCTTTCTTCGCTTAGCTATCTCCAGATGTACGGTGATCATTCCCTTTCAAATCTTGTCTTGATCGATATAATGCCAAAACTCAGTGTGTCTGAAGATTGGGAATGGAGCATTTTTGGCCATGCCGGAGAGAGGCGAATGGCGATCTGGCGTGGATTGGCGAAAAGGCTGCACCGAGAAATAGGGCACGCCGCTTTTGAGCGTGTTAATTTTAATGATCTCACTCCAAAATCGAGGCTTCTTCTCGCCAGGACTCTCGGGTCTTTTTTTTCCGACGCTGCTGGCAAGGATTGGGCTAGCAAGGTTATTTCCCGGATGACGCACTATCGGTCACTTATGGATATAATTTATCCAATGAAATATTGGAATGTTTTTTTTGACCATGCCATGTCTTTCATCAACAATGATTATGACTTCAGGCCAGTAATCCGAAATTCCTCGGTACCTACTAGCATTATTTCAGCTGCTAATTCTCAGGTTTTTCCTTACGATGCGCAATTAACTATGGCCAAGGAATTTCCAAATGCGAAGGTCCATACTCTAATGAAAAGCGGTCATATGATGATGCTTGATGAACCTTTAAGGTTCTTTTCTATTATAAGGTCCAGTCTTGAACAAAAAAGATCCTGAAAATATTGTGGTTTATTTTAAATCCTGATAACACTCTGGCCTTGCAGGATTTAAAGAACCCCAAAGTAGGATTGAATAATATTCCGAGACCAAGACCCAACTGACCCTCCCGCGCCAACAGTTCCATCGTAGAATTAAGTTAAAAGTTTATCATTTTGAATTCAGCAATTTTTCTTCGAAAAGGCCCAATCCACTGTTTCCCTTTTATTGATCTGATTATTTCTGGATTCGGTTCATCTTCTTCTGTCTGATAGTGCCTAATAACATGATCTCTTACGAGGCTTCCCATAAATTTCTCATAGTACTCGTCATGCCGAGTGTTGATTGGGTTTTTTCGTTCGATACTCACGATCGTAAAACTAATCGTTTCATAGTCTTCAAAATAGGATGCGCCAAGGGCATTCTGTATAGCGTTTCTAGACGATCCGCTTAATTTTGCCGATGCTAACATGCCTGTTACTTTCACCCGAACCGATCGAGATTCTGGGATGATTTTTGTTTTCCATTCGAAATAAATTTCATCGAGTGATTCGGCCACAGAGGTCCAGTCTACTGGCTCTTGCTGTGATGGGTCCTCTTCGCTCAACGGCATTTTCTTTGCTTGATCTAGAAACATTCCACACTGTGTATTAATCAGCTTTGTTTCAATAGCAATGCCTGCATTTTGAATGTCCATCAGCCAATCTCTCAGAAGATAGTTGAACCTACTTTCAAACTTAGTAAGGTTTCTTTTGAGTTTCTTGGGTGATTTGCAGCTTGTGTGGTAGATGTTTCTTGATTGGCTATTGAGCTTTTTCATTCCTTTCTCCTTTTTGAAAATATACCACAGCAATAATTATTCGACAACGATGACAATTTGTTTTGACAGTCATATATTTTAGACTGTATAATTACTGCAATATTTTGGAGAAAGTTCATGACAAAAGGTACTTCAGTGACTATTGATAAAATTCTATTTAGCCTTCTGGATGGGGCCAATGTTCCCCATAAGAGCAAAGAATCAAGAAATAAAGCAATTTTTCGTGATTTTCACGGTCTTGACGGCGGTGAAGGAACGACCCTTGAAGAGCAGGGAGAAAGCAATGGAGGGCTAACGCGGGAATGTGTTCGCCAGATTGTCAATAATATTCAGGCTCAGTTTTTTCTTGATCAAAAAGAAAAAGTAATGGGCCAAAGACTTATTGATATCGTCAGAAATCGTATTCCCTGTGCACTATCATCACTGCGGGACGAACTCATCAGTGAATCTTTGATATCTGAAAGCATCGATTCACCTGAGGGGGTTCTTAACCTCTGCATGTCGGTGATGAAAGTAAAACCTATTGCCCGTTACCAAAACGTAAATGGTACCACTTATGTGGTTCCTCACGATAAGCCAGGCCTTATAAAGAAAGTTCAATCGGAAGCATTGAAGGTGGTTGGAGGATTTGGTGCCTGCTCTATTGAAAGCGTGGTAAGTAGACTTGGAAAATATAGTGACTGTTCACCTGTTTTTGTAAAAGGCGTTCTAGACTCAGCCTTGCCTATTACCTGGCTAGATGAGAGTGAAAAGTGGTTTACCACGGGCACCGACTACACCAATTGTTTTGTAAGACGGATTGAGACTGTTTTCTCTGTTTACGAGCGCGTCCCTGTAGAGACCCTATACCGTGTAATGGCAAGAAGCCTACGTCAGATAAAGATAAACTCAAAAACATCTCCGGAGTACAAGGCATTTGGGATGGGTGCCTTAGGTGAGATTAATGAAATAAGAGCTTCGGATGGTAAAGAGTTACTCAAGAGAAAGCCATCGATCAAAGAATCTAAGATGCGCATGGCTTTCGATATTAGCGTCTTCAAATCTTTATTGAAAACCATGCCCGGGGTGGCTTTGGTCGGCAGTAATCAGGACGAGGTCACAGTCAGGGCCTTCTCACTTGCTTCAAATGGACCTTCAACGGTCGAGAAAAAGATTCTGAAAACCTTATCGAACTCGGAAGAAAAGTCGATGAGAGAGTCTGATATCAAGACTTCAGCTGGTCTTAACGATAAAGAATGGTATGGATTTATCGCGGCAAGTAACTTCTCCCCGCTGCTCTCCCGTGTTGATCGTGGGCAATATACGTTGATTGGCCAACTTTCTTAATAAAAATATTTATTATCCCTGTATTGTTGGCAATAAAATATTTAGCCACTATGTTTGATTGAGGTCGATGCTAATGAAGATTCTGTCAATTGCTGCAATGCTAATTTTTAGTTCAACAGCAATTGCAGAGTCGGTGCCTTTAGTAGAGGGTGATATTTCCAATGGTCTTGCAGATCAAATTAATCAAGCTAATGGAAAATTATTCAAACTTACGGCCATATCAGATCCTGGTGCGATCATGTGTTACAGGGCTGGCGTACGCGGGAACAAAACCGCTTCTACATATGCCTTTATCTTGGTAAAAAGCAAAAAGTTTTCTGATGAATATAGCGATGCTTATCAGCGTTTTATTGATTCAAACATGTCTCCTTCGGAGGCTCAGTTGAAAATGCTGTCAACGCTTGATGGAAATGAAAAGGCACTTGAAAACCATAAGTACCTTGTCAGGGCTCCTGTTGCTGCCTTTTTTTGTGACCAGCTTCTTTCGAAAAATCCGGAAGAAAAAAAAATAATTAACTCTATTATTAAAAGAATGAGAGGTTCTGAGTGAGCAATCTTGCGAATCAGTTGATTTCTGATGAATTAATTGAAGCGATGGAAAAAAAAGGTGTCCATGACCGCATTGGACTGGTTTTTCATTTTCCGAAAAAGTTCAAAGACTTCCGAAAGCGAGATACCTCGCTGGCGGATGTACTCACTCAAAGCGGCGTGGGTTCTGACGTATATTTGAGAGTTAAACTCATGAGCTCGCCGAACTTCAAGACAGGAAGCGGTAAGCGACCTACGATGGTTCTCGCGAACGTTAGTGACGGAATTAGAACGTTCCCCATCGCGAGATTTGGTAACGCCTTTGTTTGGCGTCGCCTAAAAGCTGGAGATTATATCCATATTTCCGGCAAAATTTTTATGGACGATTTTAATGGTGTGCATTCGGTTAAAAATCCGGATCTGGTTCCTGCTGATATGCAGGGGAAAATTGCACCTATTTACTCCCCAAGAGGCAAAGATTTTAATTCTGAACAGGTTTATACGGCCGTAACCGTTGCTCTAGAAATTCTTTTGAAGCAAGCTGAACAGCGTGTTTGCGAAGCTGTTGGCCTAACGTCCCCTGACATTGCATGTGCTGTCACTGATGATTTCAGAAATGTTTCCGAGATTTTAAAAGCCATGCATTCTCCGGTGAGTATTGCCCAGCTTGACGCTGCTCGGCGGTCCGTAAGAATGATTAACGCGCTGCACGTAATCATACAGATAAAAGAATCACATCACAGGTCACCTCACGAGCGGGCCTCTATTTCTTATGCTGTGGATGAAATAAAGCAGGTATTAAAAAATGTGCCATTCACCATTACTGATGAGCAAAAAAGGTGTGTTTGGAATGTGACTCAACAGCTCGCTTCCAGAGAGCCAATGGACCATCTGATTTATGGCGATGTAGGGTGCGGAAAGACCGTCTCATACGCGATTCCGTCTATTCTTGCCCAGCATCACGGAAAGCAGGTGGTTATTCTTACGCCTAACTCACTGTTAGCAAAGCAAGTGACAAAAGATATCAAAGAGTATGGTCCAGAAACGCCATCGCACCTGGTGATTCGTGGCGTAAAAAAGAAAGAATTGGATAAAATTGATCTTAAAGAGAGGCCTATAATCGTAGGAACCTCTGCTGTTTTCAAGTTTCTGACCAATAATCCTAACTTTGACGGAGTTGACCTTCTCATCTGTGACGAGCAACAGAAGCTTGGAACATCTCAAAAAGAAATATTAACTCACCCGTTCACCAACATTATAGAGGCGACAGCAACTCCTGTCCCTAGAACGGTCGCACACTCTCTGTATGCCGATAAGGCTGTTTCTTTTATTGAGAAGGCTCCTGTTAAGAAAGATATTAAAACCGTGATCGTCCCCCCAAGCAGTAAGCGCAAGGCTTTCGAGCTCATGAAATCATTCATTGAGTCGGGCGATCAGGTTGCGGTCGTTTGCCCAAACCGGGTTCAGCTCTACACCTGGTTCGACGCCCAGATTACGTCTGAAGATGATGAGGATATTCTCCTAAGCAACCTTAAACAGGCAGGCTTGAGCAAGATTGAGATTCAAAAGAAGACCGGGACAAACTATCGGGTTCGGTGCCGCCAAAGGATTACAAACATTTTTGAGACCAAAGAAGAGGCCGATGAAAATATTGAAGGCGTAAAGGTTACGAAGTGGGAGGAGGTTCAGGGCGCAGAGAACGCACTTGAGTCTAAGCGTAACGTTATTGCCGTTGGTGAGCTTTGGAACGAGATGTACCCTGGAAGAGTTGTCACCATTCACGGCGGTATGACTCCAGATGAAAAGTTAGCGTGCATGGACCAAGCAATGCAGGATGACTGCGCTGTAATTGTCACATCCTCTCTTATTGAAGTTGGATTGACATTCCCCAGGCTTAGAGCACTTCTTATTCAGGCATCAGAAATGATGGGCATATCGACCTTGCACCAATTGCGTGGCAGGCTTGCCCGCCACGGTGGGGATGGGCTTTTCATGATGGGAATAAAAACAGAATTAGAAGATACGCCCGAGAAGACCATTGAGCGTCTTGAGGCATTGGTTCATGAGACCAGGGGCAGTAAGCTTGCAGAAATAGACATGTACCAACGTGGTGTTGGTGACCTCCGTAAGTCTGGAGTGATCCAGTCTGGTAATGTTAAGGGGTTATTCCCTGACCTTAAAATTCTGCCATCTGATCTTACTGAATTTATGGCTCGGACAGAGTTCTTAAAAAGAAAGTCTGAGGGGCCAATACTTAGCTGATTCTGAACAGATCTTTGCATTTGAACAACTAAAGCGAAGATATTTCTTCGCTTTTTTATGTCTTTTTTTATGTCTTTTTTTGTTGACATTCATATTTTTTGTCACTATGGTTTCATCATAGTTATCGGAGAGGTGAAGGAAAATGAAAAAAGGCGAAAGCGTTCCAAAAATCAACATCAAAACTCGTGAAGCTGCGAGGGCGATTCTCATAACGAACGATCTAGAAGATGAGTACTTGGCTCTTCTTAACCTTCCGGAGAGCGAGTCTGATTGGAGCGATCACGAAGAGAATGTCGCGTTCGTCCGTGATATGCGAATGGACGCTGCTCTGCGTTTGGTTGATACGGAGCATAAGATTGCCTCGTCCTCAGGTCCCGGCCTGAAAGAGTTAAAGGCAATCAGGCGAGATATCTCGCGGGAAATTAATGCGATGCCGGCAGCTGGGTCAACCTACGAGGAATGGGAAGAGCTGTCAGAAGATGAGCGATCCACTGGCATTGGCCGTCCGCCTCTTCCAATCGAACTGTCCTTACTGAGGGCCAGAATGGATCGTAAAGAAAAGATGAAAGAGCTTCGTGCCGTTGAGAAAGAGGTTGGAAGACCACAATTCTCCGAAGATCAGATTGTCGAAAAATACCGGGATGCCACAGAGAAGACGGGCCGAAAGCCCATAAACCTTCTTGGCGCCTTGGATCGAGATATTAGAAGCCTCAATGCCGAGATCGAGTTTCTGAAAACCGATGATGCAGAGGTGGATTATCAGGAAAAGGTGGCCTCGGCAAAGCACTCCAAAAAGGGCAAGCGGTACGGCCGGCCTCCAGAGCCAGTAAGTGAGAAGCTTGAGCGCTTGTCTTTAAAAAGAGACAAGATCTCTGAGAAGCGAGCAAAAATCGAGCTAAGCCTTGGTCCCGTTGAAAAAATGGAGCGACAGATAAAGTTGAAGAGGGATGACATCTTCAGTCTTCGCAAAAACCTTAGGAACCGTGGCATCGACCCAGAGGGAGAGGAAGCTTCTGGTACCGATGAGGGAGTGATCCTTGACAAAATGCTTTCTGATGTCGAACGCCTTAAAGGGCTGGTCGAAACAATGAAAAGCAGCTCCGACGATAAGGACTTCCTGGCGAAGCAGCAGCAGAAGATCTACGAAGAAGAAGCTTCTCGAATCAAGCACAGCAATCGTGATCTTCGGAAGAGTGCAAGGGATCGTCTTGGAGTAGGAGACATCAACGAGTTAGCAAGGGACATCGGTGTGACATCCTAGTTTTCTGTTAATCGAAAGTGCTCGGAATTTTCCGAGCACTTTCTACAGCATTTTTGACATTCCTCTGTGCATTATTTTTTCCTCTTTTAATTCTTTTTCCATGAATTCTGTAAATACTTCGGGCTTTATTACTTTTCTAATGGCATTTAGCAATGACAATGGGTCAATGAGAACGTCTGGAGGGGCTATAGACAAAGTCTTCAGCCCAAAGGATAGCAGATAGGCCCTGTCTTTTTTTGTGCACGTTTTGCAGGCTCTAGAGGCGTATATGAAGAAGGCTCCGGCGTGACTGGCCGGGCCATTCCTGTATTGATCACAAATCTTGGTCTTTTTTTCACAATGTTCCAGAGGCCTGCCGTCTTGAATGAAAGCATCGAAAACCCTCGCTGCGGAAAGGTATCCAGCGACCCGGTAGATTGAGCTTGCTTCTGGTGTGTCGAATAGATTTTCACTTTTAAGAACGTCTTTTGATACGCTAAGAATCACATGGTTCTTGCTTTCAACATCAAGAAGACGATTCTTATCGACAGCTATTCTCATCCCGTCACTGAAATTTGAGATCTTATCGATAAAGGGGGTGTAGAGACGTATGCCAGAATGTGTTGTTAATTGCTTGCTGATTTTGATTTCTGGCCAGGCCTCGTAATCATCGTCACAGCTAACTGATTTTTTTCGTGGGTGATTGGCCGTACTACAGGCTTTAATTATTGAGCTATCTTCAATGATGAGAGGCAGTTTTGACTCCAAGAGTCTCCTTAAACCTAGGCCGTTAGAAGGAAGCCCGACGGTCGTGAGTGAGCCCGTCGTGTCCTTACCCATGACAATAAGTGCGTTCAGGTCGTTATTTACTTTTTTTTCGTCTTCTTCAGTGAATCCTACGAAAGTGGCAGGAAAAGAAGCAGGAGGAAAAAAAAGTAAAAAGCTAATCAGTAAGAATCTTATTACCCTCATAATTTATTGTCGATCAGGCTCATAGTAGAATTTATTTTGAAATTCAGTCCAAAATTTCTTTTTCAGGATTTCCGAAAGACCCAGGCCTTTTTTGTCCAGGCAGAATCCCTGAGCGCCAATCCAAATCATAAAACAAGCCAAAAAACCAACACCCATTTGATATTCAAGCGGGATCACAAGCAGCTTTCCGCCTGCCATTATGGCCATTAATTGATCCTTATAGTCGGTTAACGGTGTGCCAAAAGCGACACTTGTCGCAGTGTTGACGATAAGATCGTCAACCCCGTTATTTATGGTTAGCGCGACAAAAAGCAAGATCAGTCCTGCCGTAATAAGTGCCGAATAAATGGCATGCTTCATGATTTCTATCTCACATTTTTGGTTCTGGTGGCATAACTGATGCGTGTTCGTAGCCGCTCGGAGCATCTCCTTTTGTGGACATATTTTTAGGCCGATCACTGGCTGCTCTTTCCGCCCTAGCTTCCTCGACAGAGGTTTTAACGATAGAGGCCCTAACTCCTGGAGGCATAGAATCCCAGATTGAAGGATGGGAAATGCTCAATCCTGCCTGTTCGGCTCTCGACTTTGGTGGTTTTATTGTTCCTTTTGCAAGCGACTCTGTGCTTTTATTCAGAGCTCTGAACAGTGCTGCATCAGCAGTATTTTCCGTTTTGAAATGCTTGGAGAGTATGTCGTGGTCAATTTTCAGCATTTCGTCAGGAGTGAGCTGAAGTCTTGCGAAATCCTGCTGAGCCATTTCGTGCTCTTTCGTCCCCTTTATTTTATCGAGACGCTGCTCAATTCTTTCATGTAGGTCTTTTGCCATTTCCTTTGGATCTAGAGCCTTCTCTGGATGCTCGTTATCCAAAAAATAATCTCTCATTTCATCTAGCTGATCAGCTCTGGCGTCAACCAGGAAACCCTTAAAATATTCCCCTTCTTTGATTAGATCTCTTGACCGGCTCTTCATCATTGAAGTCGATTTTTCAAGATTGTGACAAAAAGCATCTAGCTCCTCGGGGCTTGAATTGGTGTTTCTAAATTGTGGTTTTGAATCTTTTCCTCCATTAATTTTAAATAAGTTTTTTATCATTTCCATCAAATGATTTAATTCAACTTTAAGGGATTCATCCTTTTCCATCTCTATCACCTTTCTTTGACACGATGTATTTCAGTGTTAAAATTATATTTCAGTGTTTTCAACCAGTCAATTTAAAAGCCGGAAAACCATGAAAAATGTCTCGATTTATATTATAGCAAATTACAGAGAGGGTAAGACATCCCCGTGGGAGGTGTTATTTCTTGATGGAAAGAATGAAAAGACGTTGGTGGGTGAAGATAAGGCGAATTCGGCTGTCGAAATATCAATGATTGCATTTAAAAAAGCGCTCGGCTGCCTGACCTTTCCTTGCCATGTTTCCGTTTATGCTGACCCTGAAGGCTTACGTGATCTGGTCATGTCTGACAAATCTCCAGAAATGATTAATAAATTAATGAATAATGTAATCCAGCTTATATGGTTAAAGCCCAATGATGTAATGCCAGAAGTGGCTGATATGAAAAGAAGGCTACAGTATGGAAGTTATTATAAAAAAAAACCATCTCAATCACCAATATATCTTGTGTTTCAGCCAATAGTTAGGCTATCAGACATGAGTATCGTTGCCTATGAATCTCTAATGAGGTTCAGCAACAGACCGCCATCAGACACACCGCTAATTATTTCAAGTTTAGAAAATCGAGGCTACTCAAGTGTTATTGATAAGCGTGTAACCAGAGAACTTTTTTTATACCTAAATGACATCAACTTTGCAATAAAAAGCGGTGTTCACCTCAACCTGTCGGCTCAAAGTATATCATCACTTGATTTCTCAGATTGGTTCCATTTGGCGTTAGGTAAGATCCCCGACCCGACGCGATTGACGATCGAAATTACAGAAACGGCAAGAATATCAGATCCCTTCGTTGCAATAGATTTTGCAGAAAAGTCTTTAATGATGGGCGTCTCATTGTCGATCGATGACTATGGTACCGGCAACGCTACCGAGAAAACCCTTAAGATGCTGCCTTTTGAAAACATAAAAATCGATGGCAGCTTCATAACAAGCTGGAAAGTAAATCCAGAATCTTTGGAATTCGTTCGCCATGTTGTCGAAATAGCCAGGGCCACAGGCGCTACCACTACAGCAGAATTTATTGAAGATGAGGAGGATTTCCTTATAGCAAGACATCTAGGCGTTGATTTCGGCCAAGGATATTACTTTGGAGCCCCACAAAAAACGCCATCAAAGATAATTGTCGGATAGCCTCGGCGGCCCCGGAAGGACCGAGGCAATGGACCAGGTCGAGCAGTAGCAACGCCCCTAGTATTTTTTAGGGATGAGGTGAGAGAGGCTGAATTACTGTTATACGAATCCATACAACAGGGCATTATGAAATTGGAAATCATTAAAAAAATAATTATGGCCATGATTGTATGCCTTTCTTTTTCGCTCTTAGGTTGCAATACCTCGGCCATTTACATGGACTCAGCGTTCAATCCCCCTGTTGACTGGGGAACGCACTATGTAAAACCTGGTGAGAACATTGGCACAATCGCATGGCGCTATGGCAGGGACTATAGAGAGCTGGCTAGTGCGAATGAAATTCGCCCACCCTATACAATAGCCATAGGGCAAAGAATCCGCCTAGACCTGAAGGGTGACCCAAATGCTTATGCCGATTATACGGGGGCCGTTGATGACGTAGCCTATGCTTCCGTGCCTGGAGATCGGGAATCAGCAACTGCTGACGTAGTCTATGAAAAGCGGCCGAACAAATATTCGATATCAGACACTTTGACAGGAAGGAGTGTAAACGGCTTGGTTTGGCAGTGGCCTACATCTGGACGTATTGTTTCCAACTTCAATATTGGAAGGATATCTAATAAAGGTATCGACATTGCTGGTAATGAAGGCGATCCGGTATACGCCGCAGCAGATGGTCGAGTTGTTTATTCAGGTTCCGGGGTGGTTGGCTATGGGAATTTAATCATTCTTGATCACGGTCCAGGATTGCTGAGCGCTTATGCGCACAATAGCTCTATCTATGTCCGGATAGGAGACGCTGTCAGGAGAGGAGAGGTCATATCCTCAATGGGCAGGGTTGGAACAAGTGAGGTTAAATTGCACTTTGAAATTCGTAAGGGTGGAAAACCAGTGGATCCTACGAATTTCCTCCCATCTTCCTAAAAACAACCCCAAGAAAGCCTCTTAGGGCCGAAGGCTTTATTGTCCCCTGTAGTCTTACCGCAGATGAAAACAGCATCACCCATCGGTATATTGAAATCCAGTGCAGCAACGATAGTCTCATGAGACCAAAGTAAAAGGCCTTTTGGTCCTTTGCTGATAACGGAGGGCAGTTCATTGATCTGACCGCCCTCAAGAGTTATTAGCCACTCATCTTTTTCATTCTTGGCAGTCGAAACAAAATCAATTACTTCCATGGTTGTCCAGTTATCAAAAGTGTCATTTTATGATACGTAATATTTGTTTTATTGCAATAAAAAAGGGGCATAGCCCCTTTTAATTACTTAGCCCCTTTTAATTATTTTGTTTTTGTAATTCGCTTCCTTTCCGGGGCTCCCCCTCGTCCACCTCTTCCTGGTTTGGAGCCGGCGGACGTCTTTTTACCCCCGCCTTTCTTGGTTTTTCCTTTAATTTGCTCAGCGATAAAAGCGGAACAGGCGGCTGCATTCTCAAAGATTGATGGGTCCGGCTTCTTACCTTCAGGAAGCTCCTCCGCCAGTTTTTCGGCAAATTCTTTTTGCTTGACTGACGGTTTTGCTGATGCCCGATACTTATCGATGTTCTGCTCAATGTATTCAGAGCACCGCTTAGAGCTGACTTTTAGCTCGTCCTCTGTAACACCACCGCATTGTTCCATTATCTTTCGGGCTAGGCCAATTTGCTTCTCGCTGGGCGGCATCGGCGCTGCATTTTCACCCAAGTGCTCATCAAGAAATGCTTTTGCTTTATTGAAGTCCTTTAGAGTCGCAGGATCTGCTTTTATTCCCTTTCTCTGCGAAATAGTTTCAATGGCTTTCTTCATTTTTGGGCTAACAGATCCTCCGCCAATACGCTCTCCCAGGTCACCATCATATTTTTCTTTCATTTCTTTGATCAATTTTTCGATCAGCTTCGTTTGTTTTTCAACGAAGTTATCGCGCATTCTTAAGGCTTCGGTGTCGTCTGTTATTTCACAAATTTGGGCCAGGTAGTCCTCCCACACCGCGGATGTTTCAGGAGAACTCATCCAGTCGGGTACGGCTTTAATAACAGCTCTTCCTCGCTCAGTTGGTATATAGTTATCTCCCTGCAATACGATGTAGTTTCTCGCTTCCAGTGTTTCAACAATTTTTGATCGGGTGGCCGGCGTTCCGATTCCGTTCTCCAATTTAAGCAGCGCCCGAAGTCTCGGGTCTCGAATTTCTTTGGCTATAGACTCCATGGCCGCCTGAAGTGATGTAGACGTGTACCGGGAAGGCGGTTTGGTCATACTTTCTTTTTTAATCGCCTTGTGAAGCTTTGCGGCGTCACCGTTCTTCATCGCGGGCAAGTCAGAACTGGAGGTCAATTTTTGGTCAAAAAAGGCGGAAAAACCAGGGTCTGCCAGTCTTTTTGCGTTTGCTTTGAACCTGGAGTCTTTGGTTCCAAGAAGGTCTAAAACAGGAATACTAAATACAACAGATTGTGTCGAGAATGTCGCCGGAGGCAAAATTGCTGAGATATATCGTTTACAAACCATCAAGTAGGCCTGCTGCATCATTGCAGAAGTGTGTGCAACTTTCTGCGTTTTATCGTTTTTCTTTTTAGGATGCATCAGCTTTAGCTTTTCGTCGCTCATAGCCTTCGACGTTGGAATGATCCCATGGTGTTCCATTTCTACTTTAACAAAAACCTTGGGTAAAAACGGCTTGTATTTTTCATGCTTTCCATCGTGTATCTGGCTGGCGGTGTTGGCTGCCTCGGAGAGTTCCGAAATTCCGGAAATAGCGCTAAGCATATCTCTTCTGTTTTCAGGATCGTGATAGTTAATCGGAAGCTCAGCTTTTGAGGTTCTGGCGTAGGACGTATAGCCCTGCTCATAGAGGTCTTCAAGAATGGTTTGAACCGATCCGCTTTTGATTTTTAAAACACGCCCAATATCGGTCTGTGCATCGCCGAGAGAGTAGGTCTTTTTAGGATGAGTGGCGCTGGAGCTATCTTTATAGGAAAGCACCGTGGCCTTCTCTGCTGCCTCTTTTAGCCTCTGAGTAAAGCTGGCCACCTCCTCCTTTCCGACAAACAATGGCTTATCCAAAGGCACCTCGCCCTTGTCATTGGGTGGTTCTTTTGAGGGCTCCCAGTGAACGCCCAAAGGCTCAGAGTCGATAATCTCCTGGGTTACGCGGGCATCATAAGTCGCCTCAATAGTAGCGTTATCCTGGTTCGCTGGTGAGAATATTCCAGAGATCTTAAAGTGAGGAATAGAGACGAAGTTCTCGATTTCTTCTTCTCTTCGGACAACCATTCCAAGAGTCGGAGTCTGAACTCTTCCAACAGAGGTTGTTCCAGCTTGGCCGCGACCTTCACCGAGTGCTTTGCCGAATTTTCCGTACTTTGAGTAGTAAGTGTACGCACGTACGGCGAACATAAATGCCCAGTCCGATCGGCCGCGAGCTTCCGCGGCCCGTGCCCAGGATTTTGTTCTCTCAGGACCTCTGATGGTGTCAAACGCCTGTTTGATGCTTTTTGGGTCCAGCCCAGCAGCGAGCCAAAGTCTGCGAACCGGTCCGTCCCACCCTAGATGATCAATGATAGACCACCCAACATGCTCACCTTCTCTATCTGAGTCGGTCCCAATGATGACCTCGTCGGCCTTTTTAAGGTGAAAGCCTATTCTGTCGAGGTAAGCTTCAGACTTGGCATGCTGAGGCATGTTTTCGTCCTTGTTGATTTTTTTTCTATAGTCCATTGGGATAGGCACCAGTTGATCGGTACTCTGCCAGGACAAACCAATAACAACTTCGTCAGGTGTCATGAGCGTTAGCAGGTGACCTTTCGACCATACCGCTCGCCATTCTTCGCCATCACGCATCATGACTGCGTAGCCCGACTTCATCTCCCAGCCAATCTTGGCGGCTATAAATGATTCGACTTGAGATTTTTTTTCGCAAATTACGAGTTTCATCAGTTTGCGCGGGATACCCCGTCCTTCAGGTCGGGGAGGGATAGCGCGTCGTGCGTTAGCGCGACTTGTTTTCCCTGTCTCCCTCCTCCTTTTGGTTCGTGGTTTGAATATGATAGCCGTAGCCATCCGCTTTTTGAGTGATAGTACAATGCTTATAAGAGATGCCCTGAATGGCACCGTTTAATGTCTGAACATTGAAGCTACCCGTTTTCCTGACCGCGACACGACCTAACCAGATGCCCGCTTTTGCGCCTTTTGGCACAATGGCTTTGACCATGTCGCCGGTCTGAAAACCCTGAACGTGTTTTTGTCGCATCAGGTAACCGCGTGGAAAACCGTGCTTGGTTAAACGGGTGCGCTTGTAGCTGCCACGACCGTTGGCCTTAATGGCTAACGTGGGTATTTCCCAACCGAACAATTGCTCGATGTCTCCGACGCAGGCCGCATCCAAGGCGTGTGTCTTTGGTGCATCTAGCCTGCTTCGATTGTATTTTGTTCGCCCACCTGTCGCCACTTCGACCGGCAGCCCTGTATCTTTAAGAGCCTGATACAGCGCCCATCGGGTCGCATTGACCGCTGAAGCGTCTCTCAATGGCTTTTTGGCCTGCTTCAATACGAGCGCCAGCCTGGGTTGATGATTCTTTAAACGCTTCGAGGTGGCAAAGAACTCGGCCAGTGATTGACGGCCTTTCTCCTGGTTGCAGGGTTGGCAAGCCATTGTTAAATTGCTGATCCGGTTGGATCCGCCATTGGCTTTTGGGTCGATGTGCTCGATTTGCAGGGGCGTGTCTTTTTCGCCACAGTAAGCGCACTCGCGGCCCCACTTTTCCAAGAGATATTCACGGACTTCGTAACCTAGCAGTGTGCCTTGTTGGTATTCGACACCGCTGATTTCCGGATTGGCCATTTTCTGCATATCAAAACGCACCAGTTCCTGACTGATGGCCGTCACCGGCACCAGGGATTGAAGCCGATTCACCAGGCTTTGAGTGGTGTCCACTCGATGCTGAAGGCTCGGGGCCAGCCACCCCTTCGGCTTGGTCCGATTCAAGAATCGGGGCGCCCGGTACCGAAGTTGGTTACGGCGACGACGGCGAAACGCTCGACGCTGTTCCAGACTTTTGCTGATCTGACGGCCGCGATGGACCAATTCCATCAAAGCCAGAACGTGTTGCTTCTGTCCGCTCTCTCGAACAACCGCAATGCCAGTTGCTTTACTGCCTGGATCGATCTTCACTCGAACCGGCTGAATGTCTCCACCGATACGGTCTTTCAGTCGGATCGCAAAGGGATAAACACGAACCACCACCGCTCGCCCACGGGCGAGAAGAAGCCGTGCGCGTTTTTCCGAGCAGGGAATCAAAGGTGATTTGCGTTTATCCACTACAAAAACCGACATTTCGTTCCTTTTAATAAATGCTCTTACGAGCCTTGTGACGCGGATCTTGCGATCCATCTCCCCTCGGGAATGTCCACCACCGGCTCCCGCTTGCGCGGCGATCAGAACCTTCGGCGTTTTACCTTGCGCCAGCGTGATCCCGATCTTCGAGAGTCCGGAGCTGAGGAAGCACTCCGGAGTCGGTCTTGACGACCTGTGGTGAACGTAGCGAGTTGGTTACCGCTTTCCCTGGTCAACCTGGCTTTCGGGGTTTCCCCTTCAAGCCCCGTCCTTTAGGGCGGGGTAGTTGACTGGTTGCTCACTATCTAATGGTGTAGACACGGTTTCTGGATTTCAGTGCTTTTATTTTACGTCTCGACTCTTCAGCCAAATCTCGATATATCGGCAGTAGCCTCGACATGTATTTTTTATGGTGACGGGGCGTCTTGGAGTGATAATTGCCGACCCCGCTCCATAATGAATCCGCCCCGTCGATCTTGGTTTTCAAAAAGTAGGTTCCAACAATAATATTTGCGCAGGCGTCTTTCGCCAAACGCTCAAAGGTTATGGAGGGAAATGTCTTTCGCAGAAATTCAATGTTGGATGAATTCACCTGCATCGGCCCGAGGTCATAGGTGTCATTTGTGTTTTTCATGACTGTTCCTGGCCTGCCGCCTTCCGTAAGCATGACGGCTTTCACCACCAGCGGATGAATACCATAGTGTCTGGACGCTCTTACGATACAACTGTTTGCGACGGCCCAGTCGAGTGGTTGTTCTTGAAAATCGATTGCCTCAGGTATGTCCATCGTAATCCTCCGCATTGTATAATAGAAAAAAACTACCACTTCTGCAATGCTTTTTGCTATGATTCCGTCGGGTTGGGGGTATTCTGCTATAATATCAAAAGTAAAATATTAAAGGGTGAGGCCGTGGACATTTTCGCTGAACAGCAAGAAAGCACATTATCAATGGATCTTAACGAGATTCATTCAGAACTAAACGAGCAACAGCGTGAGGCTGCTCTTTTTATCGATGGGCCCTGCATGGTTAACGCAAGCGCTGGCTCGGGGAAAACAAAAACACTAATCCATCGTGTTGCAACTCTCATTGCTAATGGGATACCTCCAACCAGCATCATGATGGTTACGTTCACCAATAAAGCGGCAGCAGAAATCAAAAATCGTCTTGAAACGATGGTAGGTGAACACGCTCAACACATTACTGCTGGAACATTTCACTCGGTTGTTTTTCAGAAAATGATCAAGCAATTCCCAGAAAGTAAAACGATGAGAGATCTTGGGGTCGATGTCGAAAAATCCACAATATTTAATGAGGATGACTCAAAAGACATCATGAAAGCGGCCTGGAAAACGCTTAGTCCTGATGAAAAAGCAATGGCCAAGGACGCGGACTGGACAGCTAGAAAGGTAATGTCTTTAATGGGGTATGAACGCTCGATGGGGCGAGACGCTGAAGCTTTTCGAAAAACAATTGAGCCTGGTGAAGAAGATGAGGTTTTCAAGAATTTCACCTACCGCATGTGGATCGAATATAATAAGGGTTGTCGTCTGAATAATGGTGTCGATTTCGATGATGTTCTGCTTTTTTGTCATCAAATGCTCAAGAATGAGCCAGAGTTATCAGAGGACATATCCCGTCAGTACAGGTATTTAATGCTTGATGAGTATCAGGATACCAACCGAGTTCAAATGTCCATAATGGACTCGGTTGCTAAGTACCATAACAACATCTTTGTTGTTGGGGATGACAAGCAGAGTATTTATGGTTTTCGAGGATCTGATATTAGCGTTATTCTTGGCTTTAAGAGGCGGTACCCGGGAGCCAAAATGATCGTTCTCGACGGCAATTATCGGTCAAAATCAAAAATCCTTCAGGCAGCGAACGCTTGTGCTTTAGCCATGCCCAGCAAACTTACCGACGGCCAGGTTCTTGGCATGCAAAAAGATGCCGATGTTGGCGGGAAAGTAAGCATTGTGGAATTTGAGTCTGATGACGCTGAAGCCGATATGATAACAAGAGCAATTATTAGAGATATTAATGGTGATGAGAAGCACGCAAAAACCAAACCCAAACAAATTTGCGTGCTTTATCGACAACGATCATTACGACTAAAGCTAGAGGAGCACCTTGTTAAGAAGAAGATTCCCTACAGAATTGTCGGAGACCGAAGCTTCTTTCAACGATTAGAGGTCAGGGACATAGTCGCTTTGATACGGTTTGTATTTAGAGATTGGGACTCGATTGCGGCAAAGCGCATTCTTAAAAATGCATCATTGAGTTTTTCGGATACAAAATGCAGTGACATGATGATGGAGAGTGGAAAAAACGCATGGGCAGTTATAAGAGCTGAGTCAAAAACAACGTTAAAAAATACAACCAAGCCGACTAAAAAGGCGTCTATCCTTCAACCCTATACAGATTTATGTAAATCAATTCAGAATGGCTATGAATACGGTGACCTTCCTCACGAAACGAGAGAGGGTTTAGCAATGCTTTGGGATCAGGTGTTAAGGCCCGGCGTTGAAGCCGCCGCGCAGAGGTCCACCGGTGGCGACAGTACGGCTATGGAGACCCGTGTTGGTCATGTTACCCATATTCTTGACCGGGTTCAGTCAGACCTTGAGGCAGGACTCGATATCGATGAAGTTATTGATGATTTAAGCATGATGGTCGAAGCTGATGAGCAATATGACCCAAATGAAGAGACAAAAATAAATTTAATGACCATGCACGCATCAAAGGGTCTAGAATTCGATAACGTTTACATGATGGGCCTGAACAACGTCACCATGCCGACAGAGGGTGTTGAGCCTGAGGATATAGAAGAAGGCCGTCGCCTCTTCTACGTTGGTATGACTAGAGCACGAGTGCAGCTGGCTTTGAGCTCTGCGCGACGTATCTTCATGAACGGTGCACCCCTAAAAGTTAAAACAACAGAATACGTTAGAGAGGTTGAGCAGGGGACTTCGTTTAAGCGAATAATCCACCAGAGTCCAAAACGATATTCTTCCGGACCTGGATGGTAGTGATATATTAATTGACATGGAAAGATCAGAGCCCTATAATAGCTAACATATTAAATAAGGGGCTCAGCATGACTATTCCCACGAATAAAGGTTCAACGAGTGCGGCAGACTTGCCAAAATTGAGAAAGGATTATGAGCGCCAGCAGGCAGATGTAATCCGTTTTCAGACGCAATTGGAGTCGGTCGACAACCAGCTTAAAGAACTCAAGGATAAGGCAAAGACTGAACTTTCAGTATCCAGCCTTGAAGAACTTCGTAATCTTACGAAATCTGAAATGAAAGACCAGTCACAAAAAATTGAGAGTTTTCGTAAGACCCTAGAAAGGCGTTCGACCATTATCGATCACGTCAAAGAAAGTCTCGCCGGACTGGATCAATAATTATGTCTTTAGTAACTCAATCTTTGGAAAAAGCCTTCCGAGAGCGCCAACACCTCGCGGAAGAGACGAGTCGGCTGGGTGGGCATTTTGAGGCACTGTTTGAGGACAAGGCAAGATGCATATTGTCCATTGAGGAGTCCAGGGGCTACTTGGAGCACAAGGACGAAGTTCAGTCTGTCCTTAAGGCCCTTCACAACGAATCTGTGGAGCAGACTCGTGTGCTTTATGAGGACGTTCTAACAGGTCTGCTAAAAGATATCTTTCCGAACGATTCTGAAAACAGTCGGGTTCACCTGAATCTTGGAGTTAAACGGAGTCAAGCGGCTCTGAGTGTCGAAGTGTCAAACGAAAAAGGAAATCGGCGCGATGTTTTTTTGGACAAAGGAGGGTCAGTAAAAAGCATTATTGCTATTGGCCTACGATTTATTGCTTTGAGCCGATCGAATCGCCGCCGCCTGGTCGTTCTCGATGAGGCGGACAGTGAATTGAATCCACTTTTTATCCCCCGTTTCGCCAAGATGATGGCTCAGCTTGCGTCAAAAATCGGCATGCAAGTGATTTACGTAAGTCACCATGATCATCGAGAATTCGAAGGTCACGCTCGTATTATTCGACTGACGCGAAAAAACGGAAAAGTCTCTGCTGATGTGATCAGTGATAATGCAAATTCTGATATTTCCGGCTGGGAAGGTGAAAAAAACATTGGAATGCTGATGGACGGAGCGGGTCTTACAGACATTCGACTGGTGAATGTTAAGCAGCATGAAAACACTATGATTGAGCTCTCACCTCTTGTGAACGTTATCGCCGGAACGAATGACGTTGGAAAATCGACCATTATCCAGGCAATTGAATGCGTTGCCAGGAACAAGGGCCGGGAAGGTCTGATCCGTGACGAGCAAGACAAGCTTCGAATAGAGATAGGAATTGAGGGCGGTCAGAGGATAATTTATCAATATAAGCGCCGCGGTTCTCGAAAGACCAAGTACAGCTTCTTTGATCACCGTAATGAAAATATTGAGGAGTCACGCGATGGCATCTCCTGTCCAGACTGGGTTCATGCAAATTTAGGCATGAAAATGCACAAGAATCATGATCTGCATATTGGGACCCAGGCAAACACGAATTTCGTCCTGGACCCTAATATCAGTGAGCACAAACGAGCGGAAGTTCTTTCTTTAAACCGCCTTAGTGGTGACTCTCAGAGGATGATCGAAGAGCATAATCGGCTTATTGATCAGCACAAAAAAGAGACCAGTCGATTTAAGAAAGAGCTCTCAAGAATCAATTTAAAGCTTCGTGAGCTTTCCGTTATTCAGGACGTCGTACAAACACTTCCTGAGCTGGAAAAGGAAGAGCATGAGATTAGGGCGATTCAGAAACGAATTGATAGCATGGGTGAAAAAGATTCAGCTTGGTCGAAGCTTGAAGCCAAAAGGACGGCGTTATCCTCTATTGAAAGTGCTCCGCCGGCCGACTCTGATTTCTTGAACGACATCCATAAGGTTGGTCAATTGCAGAACATCCTGGCCAAATGGAGTGTCTTGGATAAAAGGCGATTAGTGCTTTCCGATGGACTGAGCGAAATCCCCGTCGAGGCTGCGGTTCCTGATGAGAATTTAGCTATAAAAGGCATGATTATTACTGGCAAGAAGTGGTCTTCACTTGAATTTAGGAACGCCATGTTGTCTGAAGCTATAGCCGATCTTTCGGGCATAGAGGTCAGTCCTGTAGCGGATGAAATCTCTTCCGCGGCGCCAGTCCTAAGTGATCTCGAAGGTCTTTTTGAAAAAAGAAAAGGTCTGATGAATGGATTTTCCAGCTCAAGAATAAAGCTTGAAGAAATCCGGGCTAGCTTGGATGAACTTATTGGTGAGGCCTGTGTTACTTGTGGTCAGACAATTTCAGGAGAGCATATTCATGACTGACGACATCGGTGACCAGTGCAGAGAGAATTTTCGAGGAATTATGCTGATAAATGCTTTGCATCTTTCAGTGAACCCACCTCCAATCAGAGGGGAGGAAGACTATTTCGAGCGGATCCAGAAAAAATTGACGACTGCGTTAGAAAAAAGCGTTGAACTTAATCTTCTGCCTATTATTTGCGGGCACATGTCTCAGCGCCACTGGGACATGGATGTATTTAAGTTCGTTTTTAAGACAGTTTCCATGTTTTCCCATGCGCTTATAATTGGTCATGGAAACATGCTGACAAAAACGGGAGACTTGCGTCCAAAAAGCATTCTTGACTTACTGAACTCAACGGGAGAGTCCGAAATTATTACTCCGGCCTCACGTAGGAATTTCACCATTTTTTGCTTTGAGAAAGAATACCATTTCACATTGGACTCTGATGGAGGGTTCCATGTTTCAGTTGAGAATGATGACGGATCAAAAGAGATCCTGGCAAGATCTGATGACCTCCCAAGTCTTGCACGAGTGACCCAGACTTCATCGATGAAGTCTTCGAGCGTTGTCTTGATTCAAGAAGGCTCTATTGAGCACCTGGTTATCGACGGGCGACCGCCAATTTTGAGCGATGCGCGTTTCGACGTATCAGACATCGAGGACAATTTTTCATCAGAACTTGTTTCCAGGCTGTCAGAAATGCTGGCCATGCCTGATGAAGAAGCACCTCAGAAAACAATTAACGAGAAGCTACAGACTATTTTTGAGGCTCTTGAGACGTCTCAAGACGCCCGGGAAATAGTTATTAAGCTCCAGGAGCACGCTGGAGCTTCAATGGATTAGGATTGACATAATGGCATACTAGCTGTATAATTAACTAATATTAGGAGATAATTTATGCATCTTTTGTTAGTTGATATATACAGTGTGATTGAAAAGGTTTGGTGTGAACTTAAGGCAAAAGGCCGAGTTGAGAATGAGGGGCAGGCTTTTGTTGACGGCGTCTGTAGTAGCCTCAATTTAGCAGTGGATTACATTGAGCCTAGCCATATGGCGGTAATCTGGTCTGGCATTGGTAGCAGTGACCGACGAAAGAAAAACCCGCTGTATGCAATTGACAGGTTCGAGCTTCCGCTTCATGCCATTCCGTACCTCAGGAATCTATGTGTGTCTTTATCTGAAATGGGGATAGCCGCCATAAATTCGGACGGTAAAGAGTCTTATGATGTCATGGCTGTGATCTCAGAGAAGCTTTCTGATCATCATGTCACGTATATGACGCCAGATGACCGCTGCTGGTCTTTCGTCACAGAGAATCATACGGTCAGATGGCCATGGGCGCCTGAGGCAATTCGCCAGGAAATAACTCCAACGGTTTTTGCTTCCATTTTTGAGGAGCAGGGGATTAACCCAGGGCACTATCTTGGCTATCTTTTTCTAATGCGACTTAAAGGTATTGGGCCAGCACAAGCTTCCGCAATTATCAAAAAGCACACTGACTTGAAATCTGTGGCTGAAAATATGGATGAGATTGGTGGGCGAGCTGGAAAATCCATTCGTGCCAGCATTAAGACCCAGGGTCGGCAGATATACCATGATATTTTCCCAATGAAAATAAAATCACTGGGCATATCGATTTCTCAGCTTGCTCTGGGCCAGGATCGATTGGCCGCTTAGATTCAAAGGTAATTGGCATTCGGACCGTTGTGTGGAAGAAAAAACTCACTATAAATTGAGAAAAGTTTAAAAGGGGCCTTGGCCTCTTTTTTTTCATAAGTTGTGTCCTTTTTATTTTAAGTGCATAATTATGTATGTTGATACATCATGATTTTATGCCTTTTAAAGGACCTATAGATGAGCGGTAAAGATAACTTCATTTTTGTTGGAGAGGATGACGGCTATGCAGAGTGCAAGCAGGTTACTTCCCTCGGAGACACTTCTCGTGAGCCTTCTCAAGCCAAAGCTGGCGAAGTAAGCGCCATATCACTGAGTTCGAAGCAATCTAGAAGCTTCGGCTACCGCACTAATGATGGGCCTTATGTTGCCGGAGATATCCGGAATCCCGACACTACGGCCTTTGATGACTACCCATTCAGCGCCATGAATCGTGTTGTTGTTGCCCATACCCTTCGCCAGTCTGGCATTGATCCCAATGCAAAAATTGTCATGTGCTCTGGGCTTCCTTTGAAGAAGTATTACATCGGAACAAAGCTGAATAAAGATTACATCGGACGAAAAAGGGAAAACCTGCTTCGTAATGACGTTGTGGCCGTAGATGGAACGCCAATTCCCAAAGTTTTTAAGCACTACATTGGCTGCGAAGGCATCCTGGCCTGGATTGATCTCGTTATCCATCGCAACGCTGACGGGCACCTTGAAATGGATCGGGACCGTGCTGAAAGCCGGATCGCTATCGTGGACATTGGCGGTCGTACCACAGACATCGCGCTCATCGATGGCGGTGAGCTCGACATGGAAAAATCCACGACCATCGATCAAGGAATGCTCAGCATTAAACAGCAACTGGCTGAGCAGGTCCATGCGAAATTTAATGTCCAGGTAAACATGGGCGCATTAAATAAAGCTATGGAAACTGGAAATATAAAACTTTTCGGTGAGGAAGTTGATGTTTCTGATTTAATTAAGCAATCAAAACAGACGACGCTTTCCCGGATTGAAGCGGAGACAAAACGTCTTCTCAATAATGCTTCTGACATTGATGAGGTCGTGTTTGTTGGTGGCACTGCCGCCGCAGCATCTGACCTGATTGAGGGCTGGTTTAGGAACCAGGTAATTGGTGATGATCCAGGTTTTGCGAACGCACGTGGTGCGTGTAAAAACGCAGAGCTGATGTTTCGTCGTTAATCAGTCCTTGAGGATCCTATAATGCGACATCGCATTACCTGCCCACTGTACGACGAGCACCCTAAGCACCTAGAGGTGATTGACCACCTCAATAGGTTCAGTAGGAATGATCGTGGGAGAGAACTGTCAACGCTTGCCGTTGCCGGTTTTGCTGCGCTTTATGGCCAGGGCCGGTCAGCACATCCTCAGTCACTGGATTTAGATTTCGCAGAGCTCTTGCGCAACATGCTCGCTGTTCAGACTGGCTCTTCCAGTCACGTAACGGACCAGAATGTTGAGCCCTCCCCGAGTCAGAACAAACCAAAAATAAAACCAATTCCAGAAGATGAAAAAAAGGCGGAAACCAAGAACCTTGGGCGTCCGACTCAGTCTTTGCCTGCGAAGAATGCCTCCTTACCTCTGCCAAAAAAAGTTGGATCTCCCGTAGGAGATGATAATGACTTGGTGGATGAGGACCCAGCCATCTCAAATTATGATCATGACGACGACGACGATGCTGATGCACTGTCCGTTATAGGATCAAGATTCGGACTCTAACTATGGACAATAATAATGGCTGAAGATCCCAACGGAAAAGTAAATAATGATTCGGTATTTGTTATTCTGGCAGTGGCCGCAGTCGCTATCGTTATCGTTATTTATTTTAACTTTCACGTCATAGCAAACACTTGGCGATGGGTTCGTTTCGGTGAGCTGTATTTACTTCAGTGGATTCCTGCCTTTAATTTTCCGTTCTTAGGGACTGTCGATTTTGGGAAGTCAATTATTTTCCTCTCTTCTGTGTCTGAGTATGGAATTACGCTTAGGCAAATAACAGTATTCGATAACATTTACGCTCCGTTTTTTGGGGTTCCAGCAGCGTTGTATCTTATTTTTAAAGGTTTGACCCTTAACCATGTCAATCCTGAACTCAATAAAATATTCGACATGGAATCGGCATTCGCGCATTTCGTGCCTATCTACCCACATCTGAAAGAGATTTTTGATGCGCACCCTGAGAATAAATCCATTCACTACAATCGCAACATCGAAGACTCTTATCGATGGGGGAAAATGGTAAACCCTCTTCCGTTTGCGACAATGTCTCCGCCCCTATTGCTAGAGGAGGAGGCTAAGAAAAACGCAAGTTTTAATAAAGCCATCCTAGAGGGCGGGCTGTTCGATGAGGATTTGGCCGAGCGTGCTTTTCAAAAGCAGATGGGCGACTACTGGCAGGGTGAGTCCAAACTGTCCGAACATGAGCTAATAACGTTCCATTACATAAGGGGTCAGCTTCCTGTCGATAACAGCCGGGTTGAACCCTTTGTCAGCAAGGTCTGGAACGCTCTTGTTCGAGTGAGCGCGAAAAAACCAAGAACGGATTGTCCAGTGATAAAGCGATTCAGCGATGAAGAAAATATCCTACTCAAATCCTACTGGAGCGCTTACGAAAAGGACTTTAAGAAAATTGCCAGGATAACCAAGGTCAATGAATCTGAGCGTATCGCCATTATAAAAAAGCTTAAAAGAGACGATATTGTTCTTTCTCTGTGTTCGGACAAAAGCAATAGGTTTAAAAAAGACTATCAGAGAATTCGGGCGGCTAACATCATGGGAAGTCATGCGTATGTCAGAACAGGACTTATGCAAATGAACGAAGATGCCTGTAAAGGTGGAAGGATAAGCCTTGAGCCCATCAAAGGAAAGGTAAAACTTGCTTCAAGAGAGCTTTGGTTCGGACTCAAGGCATCCGGACGAAGAACCAGCTTTCCTGAGTCCGCGGGAATATTCGCTCACTGGCTTTTAGAGCAGGATCTTGGCCGTCCGGTTTCTGCGCCCTGCGTTCAGGAGGCGGTTGAAGCTCTTAGATTGTCTCTTAAAATTGAGGAAGAATAGCAATGAGTAAACCAAGTAGAATTTATGGGGTAGGCGTCAATGAAGACCTTGATCCTGGGATCCTTAGAAGGGACATTCGTCCTCTTCGCGTTAAGTTTCAAAATTTTTTCGCCGACTATGGGGGCGTGGTCGTATTAATTATCGGTATAGTAACACTTATTAACGCAGTTATTCCACTTCCTATGGTTCCTAAGTTTTTCGAGCTTTCCTTCCTGGCAGGAATAGCCGCGGCTGGATATGCCAAAAATCAGATTAGAACGTACCCACTTGTGGCCCCTATAGAGGGTGGTGACAGCCAAAAGGCCATGGACAAGAAAGGCCTTTACCTTCTTGGTAACGAAACAGACGACTACCGAAATCTCTGGCTTACATCTTCTGAGATAAGAACACACATACTTGTTTTCGGAACGACCGGATCCGGCAAAACCCGATTCTTGCTGGGACTTCTTTATCAGTCGATGATCAGTGGTTCAGGGGCCATGTATACCGACGGTAAGGGGGACAACAGCGTGTGGTGGCTGGTTTATTCGTTCGCACGGCGAACGGACAGAATCGACGATTTGTTGCTGATAAACTACCTGACTGGTGGCAATAATCAATCCCTAAATAAAAATAAATCAGGGAAAAAACCGGACCACCGAATTTCAAACACGACAAATCCATTATCTCAGGGCACCGCTGAGCAACTCCGATCTCTGCTGGTTGGATTGATGAGGGAATCCGGCGGAGAGGGCGAAATGTGGAAAGGCCGGAGCTCATCCATGCTTAAGGCACTACTTGAAACCTTGACGGTACTTCGTGATGAAGGTGAAATAAACCTTGATGTTGAAGCTGTTCGTGATTTTATGGTTTTGGACAGAATTCTTGAGCTAACTCAGCGTGACGACCTACCTGAGCTCACTATTATATCCCTTAAAAAATATCTTCTTGAACTTCCGGGCTTTACCGAGGAAGACGCGGATGTCGGCGTCCTTAATCCAGAATGCTACAAGCAACATAATTTTTTGACAATGCAATTGACAGAAGTTATGAGTGACCTTTCTGGAACCTATGGTCACATCTTCAAGTGTGAGTTAGGAGAAGTTGATTTCAAGGATCTTGTTTTTAATTCCAGAATTTTGTTTGTCATGTTACCAGCCCTGGAAAAGGATCCGGATGCACTTGCTGGCCTAGGTAAAATGATTGTCGCCGGAGTTCGTGCTGCACTGGCACCAGCTTTGGGTGAAGATGTTGAGGGGTCTAGGAGTTCGGTTATTGAGGTTAAGCCAACGAACTCCTTGGAGCCCTTTATCCTAATCCTGGACGAGTATGGTTATTACGCTGTAAAAGGTTTCAGCGTTGCCGCGGCGCAAGCTCGGAGCTTGGGGGTTGGGATCGTTTTTGCGGGCCAGGATTATCCTTCCTTTACCAAGGCATCCAAGGAAGAGGCCGATGCAATCGTCGCAAATACAACGACCACGATTTGCATGAAGCTTGAGGATACTGGCGATACAGCGGAACTTATCGTAAAACGAGGAGGTAAGACAGACGTACAGAAGGCAGCAGGGTACGAAAGAAAGAGAGATGGTATCGATGGCTTTAAGGACCAGGGCGCTGTTCGATCTGAAACGAATGATGTTATCGATATTCGTGATCTTGTGAGTCAAGGGCAAGGAGAGGGCCATGTTATCCGAGGTAAGGATGTTTACCGAAGTCAGCTTTTCTTTGCTGACCCTTATGAGATTGAGGAGGCCGAGCTTAATAAATTCCTTATGGTTAACCGCCCAAAGCGTGCCCTTCTGGATAACATTAACGGGGCATTCGATAAGATTGAAAAACTTGTTAAAGGCGAAAATAAACCAGACGAAAATCTTAAGTTCGATTCTGGCTTAAATGATTTGTTCCGTGATTATCGTTTGTCTTTTGGTCGACAAGATAACCCGAAGGAGTCCTCTCAGTTCGCGGTTGGCTCCCATTTCTTGAGAGTGACTATTAAAGATAAGTTGGACGAAGCTAAACAGCAGAAAGCGTTAAATCCTGAAATTTCCGAGGAAAATAACAAAACAGAGTCAAATAATGACCTTGTTGAGCCTTCTAGCCAAAATCCAGAATCTCAGACGGTTACCAATGACAAAAAATCCGGAGATCAAGATAATTCCTTAAAGCCTAGCCAGAAAGTGGCAGAAAAAGCCGTTTCCGACTATGAGACCCTGGAGGCCCTGTCCAATGAAGCCCCAAACAACTCGATCTCAAGTCAGGCCCGCGCAGCCAGCGAGGAGTTTGAAGCTTTGCTCGCAAAGACTGTTACCAGGGTGGTGCGTCGTGAGTCTGAGACGCCGATATCGGCCAAAGAACAAGCACAAGGCAGCCCCATGAACCAGGTAAGTCGGATAACTGAGTACGATGACCCCATGACGGAATTCGACATTATTAGCGAGAGAACAAACGCCTACCCGAGTGGCGAGACGCCAAGAAAGCCGGAGCAGGATGAAATAATGAGCTGTCTGGCCAGCGTCCGAGATGACTTAAGGAAAAAACCGGCATCAACTGAAACGATATAAGAAAAACCTCCGAGAAGGCAAGCCGTTTGGGTTAGGTGTGGCTGGCACTGTGCCAGTCCCAAGATTCCCATGAAGGTTGTTTTGTGAGGCTTCATCGCATTCTGAGTTGGTTTTCCGTGGTACATTGGAATTTGGCACCGCTACCGAATCAGGAGACATGCTTTGCCAAAACTCAGACCAACCCGACGCTTGCTTGCTGAGCCTGAACATGGCCGGGGCAAAGCTCAGATCGTTGATCGACCGGGGCAACTTGCCCACATACTTTGGGCGGCATCCAGGGGCGACCTGGGACACCGAAATGCAGCTGTCATCTGGATGTTGTTCGGGAGCGGAATGAGAGTTAACGACGTTGCTCACCTGCTAGTTTCAGACGTGTTCTATTTGGTCTGGCGTTAAGCCGGCCAAATAAATGTTAGAACAGGGTTGCAACAAAGCCCTGTCAGCGATATTATGTTTATACGGTGTTATAACATTTGAGGTCAAAATGAGAACCACAATTCGGAAGATCGGCAACAGTGCAGGCGCAATCCTGCCAGTATCAATTCGCGAAAAACTGCATCTGAATGAAGGTGATAGTGTCGAGATTGATGTTCAGGGAGGGCAAATCATTATCAAACCCTGCAAGGTCAAACCCAAGTACAAGCTCAGCGAGCTGGTAGCGCAGTGCGACGAAAACGCACCCTACCCTGATGAGTTGCGTGAATGGGATGAAGCTCCGGCAGTTGGCCAGGAGGCTCTGTGAAGCGTCCTGTATTCAAGCGTGGAGACATTGTTCGCGTCAGCCTCGATCCAACCGTGGGGCGCGAACAGCAAGGTGATTTTCGTCCCTGTCTGGTGATCTCCCCGGTCGAGTTTAATAGGCTCGGAACAGCTCTTGTTGCCCCTATCACTCAGGGCGGGAATTTTGCTCGGTTTCAAGGTTTCGCTGTACCCCTGACTGGAGCCGGAACCGAAACCCAGGGCGTTGTCCTCGTAAACGCAGTCAGATCTCTTGATCTTCAGGGGCGAGGCGCGAAGAAGGTTGAGCGAGTGTCAGAGGAAATTATTGATGAAGTTCTGGCCCGCCTGGCAGCAATTTTAGAAAACTGATTGGAAATCGACAAAGAGGAAAACAGTTACCCATGGATAACCATACAGAAAACGACGAGTTGCATCTTTATGGCGAGAGCGCAACGCACGCAAAAGCTATCATTCAGTTTGCTCCAGAAATTTCCGATGCAATTCAATCCGCAATCAATGAAGCCTGGCGGCCCGGCGAGAGAGAAAAACTCGAAGCGTTGCAGGTCCTGTTAGACCAGCTACATAAAGCCATGAGTCATGATGACGATCTGGAACCGGGCCCCTCGCCGGGCTAAAAATGACCAGACTCTCAAATTGTTCGCCGGGTACGAAGAATTGGTACCCGCTAGGTAATTGGAAAACGAGAAATGACAGAAAAAGCGATTCGGGCGCTCAATGCGCTTAAAGCACAACAGCATTACTCGACCCTGATGCTCGAAAATGAGGAAGCGCCGGTCGAGACGAAAGGCGTCTTTGTGTTCGGGGGATCAAGCGCCAGGGCGCCCGGAAACAGCGGCAAAGGGAAGTCACGGTTGCCAAGGGTGCTTTTGCGTGAGGCTCAGGAAGAGATGGAGCGCTGCGAACCCTTCACAACAAGGATTGCAAAGGCAATTTTGAAGGATGGTCAGGTGACGGTCGAAACGGCGGATGAAGACTGGTTGCGAGCGCTGCTGATTAATTCGTGAATATGGGAATCCGAAAGGAGGTGAAAAGTGCTGTCATTTCTGTTGATCATTTTTGGGACGGCGGGGCTGACTTGGTTTGCCGTCGAGAACAACGTGTCGAATGCGGAAGAGCTTTACCAGGCAATGGGCGGAACCGGAGTTCTTATACTCCTAATCGCTTTTGTGGTCGCGCAGCCGTTCATGTTTATTGGGGCAAAGAAAGCGGCTGCATGGTTCAGCGACCGCTTTGACGAATGAAATCCATGATGGGAAAACGGAGATGCGCTATGTGCAACAAGAACGAATTGGCGAATGCGCCTGAGAGCGTCGGTGAAGCGATCCGCGCAAACACGAACAACCATGTGACCCTTATCATGGATGAAGCTCACCAGGCGGTGCCGTCCAGCAAGGAAAAGGTTGAGCACATGAAAGAGCTTCGCAGCAAGTACAGCGATAAGCCAAAACACACCTGATTGGAATCCGATATGAGTGTTGAAGCAGCGATGATTTTGGGTGAAGAACATTGGGAAATACGCCTCCCGATTGGACTTTTCCCAGACAAAGCCACGGGACAAGAGGCGCTTGACAGTGCTGATGCCACGCTAACGATAGTCGCTGGATGCCCCGGATTTACTCTTACAGTCAATGGCGTTGAGCGGTTTGTAAGAAGCGAGAATGTTCAGATCCGAGAGCTGAACAGGGAGGCGCTAGCTCGCCTGGGTGCGCCGATTGATGTTTCGACCCAAAACGGGAAGGACAAGGCGCTAGAGTCGTTGAAAACAATGGACCCGGCCTATGTGGTCAAGGAAGAGGATTTCACCCTGTCTGAGAAGACTTTGTTGGATTTCATTAATCGATATGGAGAAGGCTATCGACCTGATCATATCGGAGACGAAATTTTGTGACGATTATGAGAAACCGCTCCGTTATGAAAATTGTGAAGCATTGCCTTTTTGTTTATGCCGCCCTGTCATTAGCGGCACTTACCTTGATTGTTAGCGATAGTACAGGCTTTTCAGTCCAACTTTTTGGTAAAGACACCCTGCCTTTTGGGGTTGATAAGTGGCTCTTTCTTGTGGCGGTGCTTGGACTATTAATCGGTGTTTTGCTGGCGTTGAATCCCAGCAGCGAAAGAGACCAAAAACATACTTTGCAACATGGGAAACCGAGACGGTGGTTCGATGAAGATAGACCCTGCTGCCAAGATGATGCGAATCGTTCGGTTTCTTCCCAACGACGAAGCGCGAATGTATGAGCCGGTTGAATTCACTGGTAAAGACCCTTCGGCTTCTTGCGATATGTATTATCGCCGCTGCCAAACCTTCGGGGGAGTCGCAAGCGAAAGCGCCAACGCAGATGGTATCTGTGATCTTCTCGATGGCAAAGGTGACATCGTTGGAGATTTCTACATTAACCAGAAAGGTCTCAGGTATCTCTACGACGCTTTGGGTACCCGAGTGGAACAAAGCGAATGATTGGAAACCGAATGAGTGATAGCCCTGAAAGCTCGGCGGCCCTTGAGCGGTTGATGGAGAGCAATGCCCGACTGAGCAAAATGCTTGAGTTGGCACACGCTGAAAATCGCATGCTTGAAAAAGAAATTCAGTTATCGAAAATCAAAATTTCTGGATTGCAGGCCGGAATTAACTTTTCAGCCACAAATCAACAGGCCTCAAGTGCCCAGGTGGTAGGTACCATACTTCAGGCGATGATTAGCGAGCATGGTACTGAAGACGCTTAAAAGCGCAAACAAACGATTGGTAGGGATACGACTATGCCAAGCACACTTGAACAACTCGCACGAGCCTGGCGCGAAGAAGCGAGTCAGAAAATTCGAAAAAAGCTTCTGAACCAGAGTCCGCGCAGTAATCGTAAGTGGCGTGAGATGGTGGGTAACGAACCTCTGCGCCATCTTCCTGCTCTGACAGAACGAGCAGTTCACGCTGGCATGCCGCAAGCGGGCCGGATGCTGATCCTATGTAATGAAAAGGCCCATACTGCTCGCATGGGCCGCCTGTTTGCTGAATATGCCGAATAATTTTATAACCATGGGAAACGGTTTATGTGGATAGCATCGTTGGTACTCGCGTTAATAGCACTCACCTACTCGATATGGGTCAGGCTCCATATTCGCAGGCAATCACGAGAAACGCTGGACCGGTTGCGCGAAGAGGAGGATGAGCTTCGCTCGAAGTTAACTGGTGAGCAACTGGCATATTTCGACAAGCATTTTGAGCAACATGGTATTGCGCGGAAATAGGTAATGGGAATCCGAGGATCGACATGATTGCAGACGAATTTGAGTTCGAAAATGGTGTGGTCGAAATTCATCTTGAAGAGCGACTGGATGGCCAGAACGAGGTGTTTGTTGTTCTTCCGCGATGGAAAGGCGGCGGTCTGGCAAACGGATTTATGAGTGCGCAAAGCAGTTGGTAATTACAATAATTCTATCGTTTGTGAGAATGGGCCGAGAAGCGGAAGCGTTTGAAGAAGGATTTAGACACTTCGTAGCGAAATTCCCAGGTGCACCGGCAGTAACCGTACAGGAAGGCGAGATTTTCGATATGAGTGTCTTCCTGGCCCGTGTCGACACTGAATTGCGCTGGTCGCTTTAAGCCGTGGTTACTTCAATAATTGGCTGAGTATTGAACAATACTTGGTGTTAAAAAAAGCCACACTTAAACCAAACGCTTTTGCCGGAAGGGGGCTTTTTCTTGACTTTATGGCCCATTCTGCTTGACCAGACTTCCCTGTACCAATATAATTGATGCCATAAAATATAGTAATCGTGTATAATATTAGACATGAAATATTCTGCTTCAGGCATATTAAACAGAGGTCTTTGCTATGAGTAACGCCACACAGAAACTTCAAATCAAGCCGAATGGTCTTGTTTTGTACCCAAGGGAATACTTTATCGACGAAGCTAATCCCGAGAAAAATTATGTGAGGGGCGTGACTCAGAAAGGTAAGGATGTTGTCATCTATCTGTGCCCAACGGATCAGGCTATCCAGGCCGTAAAAGGTAAGGACGGCGCCACACTTCCGTCTATTGAAGAGTTCGCTGAAACTCGACCGACCTCAACCCGCCGCTGCGTGGCCTCTGAAAACAACTCTTCTGAGGCCCCAATGGGTGTTCTTTTGGCGGAGCAGGTTAAGCCACTAAAAGGTGATTTTTCTTCTGATCATGGGAAAGGTACATTTGTGGGTACCGCGGAGTGGATGAGCATGCTCCAGCAGCAAGATTACTGCCCCACAACAATCGGACCAGGCTATATCGATGTTTCGTTTGCTCCGCCTGACCAGGAAACCAAGAAACTAATCGCTGTATATGACTCGCTAAACAAGCGGCGCCTGTTATCAGCTACTGGCGAGGCTGCGCTCGATACAGAAGAGCAGATGGACAATCTTCAGCGTGAAATCATCGGTGCTCGTAAGGTTTTCTTTTCAGCGGTTACTTTAAAGCCTGATGAGACCATGTCTGCTGACCTCGGTGATAGCTTTGGAATCAGCGCTAATGACCGTATTCAGGCCTTTACAAACATGCTTAAAGGCCCTCTTGAGAAATACACTGAAGGTGGTCGGTACGGTGGCGCCTTGATACGGGTCAGAATTGGAGACCAGGTGTCTTCTCGTTTGTATGGCTCAGTAGAGATGAGATACGACGGCGCATCCGGCGGTGTTCTACCGTTTGAAGATCGATTGCAACGTTTTTTGAAGGCTTTTGAAAACAGGGATCTTTTGAAGGCCATTCGCAATCCAGTCCGACGTCCTGATCCAGTGATGATGGAAATCATACCTGTTATGAGAACCAACATGGGACCTCGATCGGTTGATCGTTACAAAAACGACCTATTGCGCCTGTCCGGATCCAAAATAGCCAAGACTTACATTAATCCGGATTTTCATCGAATGGTCGGTATTGAGGATATCTCCACCAAGGGCGGCTACGTCTACTCACTCATGGCTATTCGTAATGCTGAGGCGACTAGGAATGGAAAAGGCAATGTATTGGTCAGCGCCTTTCATTCTTACACGGCGCCTATAGCGAATGCGCTCCTTATTAATCCCGAAGATAACCGATATACGTTTTCTTCTCCAGCGCAATCTCCAGCTAATAAAGCGCCTTCTCAGACTTCTGGGATGAACCCTGCATGAGAAATACCATATCCAGAATTATGGGTTCCAACCGAAAAATTGAACACTACAGAAAGCGATCGATGGCAATCAGTTCTGGCGAAACAGCGCCACAGGACCCAACCAATGGCGTCGACCTTTCGTCTGAACTCGCTGTTGATTCGGCATTGGCTCATGTGGCCATTTCAGCGAATAAAATACTGGGCTTATCGCCTTATGAAGTTCAGTTGATGGGCGCTATGGCTCTCATTGATGGGAACATCGCTCAGATGCAGACGGGCGAAGGGAAAACCCTGGTTGCTGCGATAGCATCAATTGTATTAGCTTGTGGCGGGCGATCAGTGCACCTGATGACCGTTAACGACTACCTGGTAACCCGGGATTCAGATCTGCTTTCACCGCTAGCGGAATATTATGGCCAGTCGATTGGTGCTCTAACAGAACACCTCTCTCAGTATGAGAGACAGGCCTGCTATGAGAGCTCAAACATCATATACGGAACGTCATCCGCTTTTGCCTTTGACTACCTGAGGGATGGCAGGGCCTACTCTCTGGAAAACCAGGTTCAGAAATCCGCTCTGGACGTGGCCATTTTTGACGAGGTCGATGCCATTCTTATTGATGAAGCTCGCGTTCCAATGATTCTATCCGGAAAAGGAAATCTTGGTTCGGATCGGCTCGATTATTTCGCCAAAAAACTCACAGAAATGACCGTTCGATCATGTCTTCAATCGGACATTGGAAGTGCCGATGAGCATGTTTCGATTGTTCGTGAAATCAAGAAGCCGGTCATTCAGGAGTCTGGGTACCATTGGCTGGAACGGGTTTTGGTCGAGGATGGACTTATCGACAGCCCTTCTGAACTTTACGCTTCCAATGGAAAGTCTTGGCTCTCTGATATAGAGAACTGTCTTCAGGCACTTCACTGTTATCGGAATGGGCGTGAGTATCTGGTTAAGGACGGTAAGGTTGTCATCATCAACTTATCAACGGGAAGGCTTGAGGATGGGCGCCGCTGGAGCGACGGACTTCACCAGGCTATAGAGGCTAAGGAGGGTGTTCAAATTAAACCTGACAGCCAGACTCAGGCCCGTATAACGATGCAGTCTTTCGCTCGCCTTTATGCCCATATCTCAGGCATGACGGGCACGGCAGAGACTGACAGGGCTGAATTCCATTCTACATACGGCCTTCCGGTTGTTGCTATTCCATCACATCGACCTAATCAGAAAGAGGTGGAGCAGGATCGTCTCTATGTTCAAGAAAGCGACAAGCTATCTTCGGTTGTCGATGACGTCTCGAACTGTGTTTCAAGAGGTCAGCCTGTTCTGGTAGGGGTTTCTTCACTGGAAAAAGGTGAGGCCTTATCTGCGCTGTTTAATAAGTCGGGTATTGCTCATAACCTTTTGACGGCAAAATCCCACGAGAGGGAAGCTGAAATAATAGCCAATGCGGGTGTTTTTGGGGCAGTTACCATCGCCACTAATATGGCCGGACGAGGAACAGACATACTCCTCGGTGGCAGCTTTAATGATAGTGAGGATAAAGACTTCGATAGATGGTCAGCCGATCGGGAGAGGGTGGTTAGTCAGGGCGGACTTCGGGTCATCGGTACAGAGAGGCATGACTCAAGGAGAATTGACCTTCAGCTCCAGGGCCGGGCCGGGCGACAAGGTGATCCAGGGAGCACCGCATTCTATCTTTCACTTGAAGATGACTTATTCAAGCAGGTTGACATCCGGTCTTTGCATTTTATGTTTCGAGCTATGGGGGTTAATGATGGCTCGGGGCTTTCTCACAAAAGCGTTGATCGTGCTATTGAGAGGTCCCAAGGGCTTGTTCAGGGTCGCCATAGGGACCAGAGAGCAGGCCTTGAGTCAGTGGACTCTTCTGATGAGGGTCAGAGAAAGGCAATCATGTCCATTCGACAGGGGTGGCTTGAGGCTCCTTCGCCGAAGTTTGAAATGACTGATCTTTTTAGATTATGGGTAGGTGGAACTTGTCGAAAACATATTAATGGCGTCCACGTTAAACCCAGTGATGTACTGAGCGGAATTGCTTCCGATGTTAACGAGGTGATGGGGATTTCCTATGATTTGTCCGACATATCATTCTCTTCTGGAGATGAATTGGCAATAGAATCAATCACCGAGGGGTTGATGGACTTCGTTTCTAATCAGGTGATGGAGGAAGATGGCGATTATAAGGCCAGGATTTCGATGCTTCAGGCGATTGATGACGGTTGGGCCGAGCACCTTGAAACAATTCCTCATATATTTCGTTCTGTGCAATTGAGGAGCATGGCCCAAAAAAAACCAGAACTGGAATACTCTCGTGAGTCACACCATTACTTTAATGGTATGATGGACGTTATAGTTGAGAGAGCAATTACAATATTGATATCTAACTACACGAGTTCAATAGAGCAGGGACTAGCTGCGTAGGGAGCACGTTAAATTAGGACGACACCTCTGAGGATCAGGCAGTGGATTATATTCAATGGCATCCATCTCATACGGATCGAATCATGTCCCTCTAAGGAGGGCTGAGCTGTTTTTCCACTGGTTATTCAGACCCGAAAAATCCGGTTTTTGTTATTATAGTGTAAAAAATTGAGGGGAAAATGATTAAACCTGTGAATCTTGAAGACGCCATGGGCGATCCGGACATTGAGAGCATTGTCAGTCGATATGGTCACGGGGACTGTCATCATCTGACGGCACACCTGTGTAGAGTCTACAACCTGAAGCCTTACCTCATAATCGGTAAGGACAGCGGTAGGGATGTGCACTCCTTCGCGGGCTTTGGCAAGTATACTCTGGACGCTTATGGGATCAGCACACTGGAGAAGACTCAGTTCCGATACGGAAAATTGTGCCAAAGAACCCTAGGTGAATTTACGGCAATTGTTCCTGTTGATCGGCAAGCGTTCCTGTTGATCGGCAAGCGTTCCTGAGTGTTCGTGACAAAGAAATGGATAAAGACGACTACCTCGACGCTGAGGCACATTTTGACATACTCCTGCCAGCCCTGGGGATTACCAAGGAGCAGCTTCACCGAATTGGGCGGGAGATAGAAGTCAGATCCCCTGCACCATGATCGATTGGCAGGTTTCTCATTTATTGGGGCCAAAGCGTCGGTTTTACGATCTGGATCTGAGATTTTGGCACTAAAGGAACGGGGGATATCTGGCTATCAAGACCCGAAAATTCCGGATTTTGTTATTATGGTGTAAAAGTTGGAGAATATTTTTATGAATAAAAATCGGAATACGATAACCTCAGTGGTTTCATCAATTTTTTTGGTTTTCTCTCCACTAGTATTTTCAGTGGCGAGTGCCGGATGGGAGCTACCTCCAGATCAGGAGGCCAGGGCTCACGGGGCAAGCAATGACAAGGAATACCAAAAAGCAAAGAAAACTTATGAAAACGATGAGGATCATGCAGCTGTCGTTGCCGCCGAACAAAAAGCTATGGAGGAAGAGAGTGCTGATGACTCAACAGGTGCGACTCTAGACTTTTGCATTTTAATGGTTCCTTTTAATGGTCCATCTAAAGTACTTAAGGACGAAGAATGTAAAAAAGCTGTAAAAGCAGAGTGTAGTATCTCTCGCAGGGGCACCATAAGACCTTCAAAATGTGCTGTTTTCCCGGCGTCATTTTACTAAACCTTAGCGTGAAAGTTGCTAGCAGCAAATAAACTTGTTTTCAGGATTTTATAATGATTGATCCTATAGTTTTTTTTAAGATTGTTGATGTTAATGGGGTCAAGAAAAGCATAAGAATAAGCCTTATGGATGGAGAGGAAAATAAGCCAGTCTCATTTATTGTTGCCTCTGCGGAGACAATGAGCTCTGCATCAGTCTATTGCTGTCCTTATAGAGATCTAAAGGTATTAGAAAAAATTGTTCCGATTGATATTAGGATTGAGCTGGTTGATCGAAAAATAATTGAAGATGAATTTGGCGTTAGTCTTTTAACTCCAAATACAGAAATTCCAGAACCACCAAATGTTGATCGTATAAAAATACTGACCCTAGATTTATTCCAAGGCCATGATATTGTTATGAGAAAAGCAGAAAAAGAAATAAGGGAACTACGAATATCACTTTTGAGGCGTTCAATAGCATCAACAATAACAATGGCTTGCTCAGTCAATAGTGCAACCTACCAGGCGAATAAGAAGACGCATTTTGAAGCGTTTGACAGGCGGCTGTTTCCAGTTAGTCTAGATGAAATAAAAGGCTACAACCTTATTATTTCAATGGAAGGTGCTGATGAGAAGGCAAGTTCAATATGGCCTAACTTAAAGTCCTTCAAGGTCCCGAAAGATCAATAGGATACTAAAAAAAATATCATTAAAAAAGCGCCAGAGGTAAAAAACCATGGCGCTTTTTAGGTTGGGTTAATGAGCTACTGATCTTTAGCGAGTATCTCCATGGCAACAACATTTGATTCATACAGTGCCGTAAACGGTGTTTCTCCATTCCTCACAAGTGTTCTATAAAAGGCCTGTATCTCTTGATACGGTGGGACGTACAAATAGCCTTCCTCAAGCGTTAGTTTATGAGGATACATCAAGCTGTCTTTCTTCATTGTTTTGTAATTAAAAAGCTCAAGAGATGATCCAGCTCCGACGATAAGATCTATTTTATCCTCATCGTTTAATTCATTTAGTATCGCCTTTATATCAGACTTATCTGTAAGTTCAGAATTGTCCTGAGCAAAAATATTGGCTGATGATAGTAGCAATAAAAAACAAACTGTCAGTTTTAACGTTATTCTCACGCTGATCTCCGATTATCGATGTTAGTTTTTTCTCTCGAAATTCTTGATACTAGCAAAAACAGAGCCCCAAATAAGGATTAGCCCTGCGGCTACCATGGCAGAAAAAATACTAAGGGCTAAGCTGCCCCCAGAAATATTGTGCATGGCCGCTGAGGCCAGGCCAATGCCACTACACGCTGAAAAAATAGCTCGGTTTAGATTCTGACACGAGATCATTAGATCTTCATCCGATTTGCTGAAGAACATTTCTATGACATTGTTCTGCCGATATAAAATTGCAGCATTAAAAAGTCCAATAAGGACGACTGACGAAAGAACAGCCCACCCCTTAACTCCAGATGTGATTATCGCGTTTACCATAAATATGTTTATTGCAACTGTGGCAAAAGCGGGGACGCTTTTTTCAAAAAAAAGCCTTGCCCAAATACTTGTGTTTGTCATTAGTTAATCCCCTTGACTTTAAAATTATTATAGTCATGGAATGCCAATTCGTCAACAATTTTCTACATATAGACATTGTCTTCTTAAATTAACTACATTTTGTGTCAATAGATTATTCTTAGTTTTTCAAACGAAATGTTTCGTTGACTTTATTCGAAAGCTGAAGCTTTGTTTGTCCATCGATGATTTGACCCTGTATTTCACGAGCAATTTCAATGCCTTGCATTCTAGCTGCCTTAAAAACAGAGGATTCAACAGGCTTGTGAACGGACCTTAAATCTACGTCCTTAAGGTAGGCCTTCTTGATGACGACCTCATCATTACCCAGGTTGTCGAGATTAACCTCAAAGGTCATATCTGCCATGGAATCGGTTCGATAGTAATTATTTTCAATCTTAAATCGTCCAGAAAGCTTTAGATCGCCTGACTTTGTTATTTCTGCATTGGTTACATTGAAAGACGAGGAAACTTCTACTGAAGGCCCGTTAAGCTCATGCTGATATGAAACGAAATTCTTGTCCAATTGAGAATTGGATGTAATATTTTGCGGAGTTGAGATGCTGGCGGCGCATCCTGCAATCATTATTGAGCCCAAAATGAGGGATATCTTTTTCATCAGTTTGCTCGGGATACCCCGTCATCTAGGGCGGGGAGGGATAGCGCGTCGTGCTTTAGAACGACTTGTTTTCCCTGGCTCCCTCCTCCTTTTTATCGTTGGTTTGAATGTAATGTTAGGGCCGGTCTTTCCCGGCTGTCAGCCCGTAAGGGCCTTGTGACGCGGATCTTGCGATCCATCTCCCCTCGCCAATGTCACACGACGGCTCCTGCAAGATGCTCTTTGCAGCCCGGAAAACCTTCGCGCCTTTACCTTTGCGCAGCGTGATCTTCCGATTCTAGTGCCTGGGACTGAGGAAGCATCCCAAGGTAGGTCTTGACGACCTTCGTGTAACGTAGCCCCTCAAAAAGCGGGCTTAGGCTGGTCAACCTGGCTTGCAGGGTGTTCTCTACAAACCTCGCCCTTTAGGGCGAGGTAGCTAACTGTTTTCTTCAAGATAATATAACCTATATAATATGGGAAAGACTTGAATTTTGTCAAACAAAAGGGCGCGATGATGGGTAATGAAGAAATGCTAGGGTATCGTCTTAGAATAGAAGTGGATCGCACGATCGCTGATTTTCTTTTCACATCACCTCTGTCAGTTTTATCAACTGTTCTCCTACAGTGCCGCCGACCTTGGGACGGCGAACAGTTTACCCGCATGAAGGGTCGTAGCCTTGGCCTAGAGTGGTCAACCATGAATAGGCAGATATATCATCCGCTATGCATAGATGCGTCCTTTCTTGCCTTTGACCCGGTGGACAAAAGGCCTTTTTTTACTGGGGATATCCGAAGTTACCGAATACCGATTGAAACAGCTGATGCCGAGTGTATTTCTGCCGACCATATTTTTAAGACAGAGGCATTCCAGCGTGGTGTAACCACCATCTCAAAACGGCTGGCGGACTGGACCGACTCAGATCTGGATATTGCCCGTGTTCTGACGATCTTTGCGAGCCAGATGCCTTATCATCCGTTCTGGAAAATAAAGTCACCTGGCGGGCAAAAACTGGCAGTTCGTTAGCTATGCTTCTTGCGTCTGCATGTTCTTTTTGGCTTCCTGTAGTTTGACCATTAATTCGATCATGAAGGCGAATCGCTTTTTTGTATCACCCATGGGATGGAAGAATCGGAAGCCCATTGATCGTTTTTCGATGTCCGATGCAACGTCGCTCAATGCAGCCTCAAGTATTTCCCGATTGCTTTCTGAATTCGCCTCCATATACCCCTTATTGTCTTCAATGATAGCTTTCGATATCCCTAGCATTCTAGAAAAAAGGCGAATTTTTGTCATAGATATCAGAGAATCGGTTATTGACGGGATCTTTCCGAACCGCTCTTCCATTTCGCTTTCAATTTCCCGGATCTCTCCGAGTGTTTCGGCTGAGGCGAGGCGCTTGTAGAACGTCAATCTTAGGGCCTGTTTTTCAATGAACTCATCGGAAATATAGCCAGAGCTATTAAGATTAAGGTCGATTTTCCGATCTCGATCGAGCAGGCTAAGATTTGATTTCCCTTCCTTAAGGGCGGCCACCGCTCTCATTAAGATTTTTGAGTACAAGCTAAAACCAATGGTATAGATATGGCCACTCTGTTTTTCGCCAAGAAGCTCGCCGGCGCCACGGATCTCCAGATCATGGCTCGCAAGTAAGAAACCATCACCCAGTCTTTTGGCCCGAATGAGAGCCTTAAAGCGTTTTAAGGATGTTTTCGGTGTGTTCTCAGGCTCAGTGACGATATAGGCATAGCCCTGCCGATCTGACCGACCGACTCTGCCGCGAATCTGATGGAGCTGGGAGAGCCCTAGCCGTTCAGGCTCTTCGATTAAAATGGTATTGGCTCTTGGGACGTCAATTCCAATCTCAATAACCGTCGTACAGACCAGTACATCAAATTCATGTCGGGAAAAGGACAAGAGGATTTCTTTCTGAGCGTCATCACCCATTTTCCCGTGTATCGTTTTTACTCGTGCCTTTGGGGCAATAATCCGAATGTAATCAGCTCTCTCCTCAAGTGTCTGAGTTCGGTTGTGTAAAACATAAACCTGACCACTTCTAATGAGCTCCCTCTCGATGGCCTCTCTGTATGTACTATCTTGAGGCCTTGCCATTAGCGTCCGGACCGAAAGCCTCTTTGACGGAGGCGTGGCGATAATGGATATGTCTCGAATACCGCTCAAGGACAGTGTTAGTGTCCTCGGGATCGGTGTAGCGGTCATATTAAGAATGTTGACGGATCCGTGAAGTGTGCTGATGAGCTCTTTGTCATTAGTTCCAAATCTGTGCTCTTCATCAATAATAAAGAGACCAAATCGAGAAAAAAGGTCTTTAATCCTCAAGGCGCTATGAGTTCCAATAAGAATAACCGGGACATCGCCATCAAGGGTGTTCTCAAGGTCTTTTTTTGAAACTTCATCCAAATGAACCACCCTCGCATCAGCCTCATCAAAACGATCTAGAAAGGTATGGTAGTGCTGACTGGAAAGGATAGATGTGGGTGCTGCGACGACCACGCTTTCGCCATTTTCAATAGCGTGGAAGGCAGCTCGAAGTGCCACTTCGGTTTTACCAAAGCCGACGTCGCCGACGATCAGTCTATCCATCGGCTGAGGTCGACAAAGATCCTGAATAACGTCGGCAAAGGCCTTGTGCTGATCTGTCGTTGGCTCAAATTCAAATCCGTTGCAAAATTTGTGATATTTCCACCCGGGATTCTTGAACTTTTTGCCCAGTGAGTTCTTTCTTCGATCTTTCATTTCAACCAAATGCAAAGCTGTCTGCTCGATATCTGCAACTGATAATAAAAGGTTTCTTCTCCATTTTTTCGAGGCCATAATATCTAATGGTATTTTATTAGCGTCAAGGCCCCCAAACCTTGTCACCATGTACAGTTCGTTCATTGGGACAAAGCCCGTCACATCTTCAGCGTACCGGATCTTCAGCATCTCCTCTTTCTGGCCGCCCATGTCCATCGTTTCAAGCCCAGAGAACCGACCCACGCCGTACTCAAGGTGCACAAGGGGATCGCCGTCACGAAGACTTTCAAGATCTTGCATTTTTTGGAAGTCGATAGTCCTGGAAAGCATTGAGTCCGATCCAGACACAACATTTCCAAAAATCTCACGATCAGAAATTACGGATAGCCCATCTTTTGTTTTAAAGCCTTTACTCAACCTTCCCAAGAGGATTTTCGCCTTTCCAGGTGCTTCATTCCACCACCTGTCACCATGGAATCGCTCGCACTCTATGCCGGCCAGAAGCATTAGTTGCTCGACCTGGGGAATCCTGGATTCATTACTGACTACGACAGCCAGTCTTTTGGATTTTGAGCTTATGGTTGCAATCATCTCAGCAGTTTTGCTTAGATTAGGCTGCCTTTCAGCCTCAATCTCTGTTGATTCTGGCACGCAGCCAGGTGGTAACGATGAATAAAGAATGGTCGATTTCTTTAGGTCGATGGATTTGAGAAGTTCATCCGGCCGGCTCCAAACCTGAGATGGCTCTGGAACGACCCTATTCATGTCACCTGTAACCTCCTGGTATCGTCTGTTGGCCTGAAGCCAGTAGGCATCATCGCCCGGCTCGTTGTCGACAAAAAACCAGTGGCTATCGCGTGTCCGACAAATATCGTAGATGGTCGATGTTGACTCTGAAAGCTCAGGGATAAAGTATTCCAGGCCACTGGCGTGCCTGCTCTCTTTCAGTTCATGAAAGACGGGATCATCCATGGGGTTGATTGTGGTATTGGATCGTATAAAGCCCCTGACACGGCGAAGTGCACGATCATCAGTGGGGAACTCATAAGCCGGCATCAATACCGCGAAATCGAGTTTGCTGACGTTTCTGTTGGTCTCAATATCAATAGTGTGCAAGCGGCTAATCTTGCCATCTTCAATGTCAACTCGAATGGGGTTATCCATGCCAATCGGGAAAATATCGAACACACCAGAATTTCTCACATAATTCCCAGGTTCTGATAGATCAAGCTCTTCTCTCTCGTAAGCGTTGTGCTCAAGAAACCCCTGGAGATTCTCGGGAGCGGTAGCGCGCCCGAGGGACAGTTCAAAACGATTATTTTCCCAGAAATCTGGAGATGAAACCTTGCGGTTCAGCGTAGAAATAGAGCAGACAATGAGGCGGCCATCAACCTTTCCTTCGGAAAGTTTTGACAAAATACGGTTACGTCTAGATCGTATATTGCAGTGAGGATTCTCCAGGTCGTATGGCAGCGTTTCTGTGTCAGGTACAAAAATCACAGAGCGTGCCTGAAAAGCGAGAAGGTCACTATTCATTGCCTTTGCGGACTCTTCAGAATCACACACCACAAAATGCTGACCTTTTTCAGGCATATTCTCAATGATAGCCAGTGCAGAGTACGCCCCGAAGCAACCTTTAATAGATTGGAAATTGCTCATTGTTGACGATGTTCCTCAGTGTATCTAAATACGTGGATAGACGATGCTATTGGCACCTTTTCAATTTTTCTGTCTGACCGCCCCAATCGGAGCTGCTGACTTAAGGCAACGCCATCATCTAGGAATTTGGTCCTGACGGAAGACTCTCCCTCTGGTATGAGAATAGGAAGGCCTGGTTTTACTGTTCTTCTCGTTTTGTCACAAAAAACGATATTGGCTTTCATCGACGCAGAATGCGGTATGACCTTCGCCAGAATCTCATTGGCAGGCAGGCTAGCTAACCTATCCATCTGTAGACTCAGGTGAACTGGAGGGTTATCTGCTAATGCCTCAATAGATCGAATAGCGTCTTTACGAGTTATCCGGACGACAGATGCACTTTTTGATGACCAGCTGTAGCTAATGCTCTCAGGCCTTTCCTTAAGAATGCAAAACTGTCGATATAAATGGTTAATAGAAAGTCTTCCAAGGCTTGCCTGGTAACGCTCATTTCTGGGCTCAACCTCACCCGTTTTGAGAAATCGGCTATAACGCTCATGGGACTTCGTGTTTTTCTGTCTTAGTTTTTTCATTTCTTCTTTGAAGTTGGTCTTGTTCGCATTGAGCTCACAAAAGTATTCCAGGGTCTCTTCATCCGCTTGAACAATGCCCGGATAGCTACGAGTCACTCGTCCATCATCCCCATCTTTCATCTCTATGTCAGAAATGGCATTCCTTAGCCTCTGTAGGGTCTCTACGGAACGATCTACAATAAACATTGGCCAGTCTGGCATTTTAATCTGAAGGCTGCTTTGATTACTTGAAACGCGAATGTCGCAGTCTTCGATAGAAGACAACAGATTATTCAAAGATTCCTGAGCTTCAAAATGATCCATAAAAAACCCCATCAAGCTACGAAGCAAAATAGGGCATTTTTTCATTTTTGTCAATGAAATGTCTGAAAGGACTTACCTGTGAAGAGGAGCTGTTTTTTGCCACTCTTTTACTTTATGTCGACCATCTGCAATGAATTTAAGTCTTTTTGCTTCCTGTGAGCTCAGTTGGTAGATTCTTTTTATCTTATCCCTAGTCTCTGGGTCGAGTTCAATAGCGGAAAACTTGTCAATGTATATGGCCCAGTTTTTTATATCCTCAAAGCGCTCCTCTGGCACCCATCGGTGCTCAATGTCAGCAAGCGTCGGAATAATCCATTTGCCTATATTGAATATTTCGTGCTTCGACATGACCAGGATTTGCTGGCAGATCAGCATCTTGTCGTTTTTATCGTCGACATCCTCGCTGAGAAAACTGGCATTTTCCAAGACATATTTATTGCTGAATAAAGGTGAGCCGAACAGGGTTCGATAAATCTGTACACACAGGGGAAGGTGGGGAGACGGTTTATCGAGCGACAGCTTCTCTGATATGAACTTTTCAAGAAAGTCCTGCAAGTCGTTAGCCCCCTTGATCAGCTCCGGGCGCGAGCTTATCTTCTGCAATAGGGGTCTTACGGACTGTGACACGTATTGTGCATTTCGGATTTGCAGGTAGATTTTTAGGCCGACTTTATCGTCAAAAGTCAGTTTTTTTTTCGAATTAAGAGGCTTGGTGCTAACCTTGTAGGAAAGATTGATATCGAAAGGAGGCTCAAGCGCCAATATTTCGTCGTTTTTTCTAATGATTGCGATACTTTTTGCTTCATCGAAATGCATTAACTCATAAATATCTTCTGTCATGTTGTCGACCTCTACCTCGTGCACTATGTAAGTAAGAAACCAGATATTAAGAGTTATGATATCATATTATTAAGTTTTGAAAGGTAAAAACTTATGGACAGGGAAGAGACCAGAAAAGTCATTAATGACTACAATCAAGCAAAGGATCCAATGCTTCAGTCTGAGCATTCGATCAAAAATGTTTTGGAATCAAAGCGAAAGCCGGTAAGCCTGTTGGTTGCGACTGACGGCTGCGCCAAGGGCGCCAAACAAACGCCCGACGAAAAGTCATTCTGTGGGTGGGGCTTCTCTGGCGTTCTTGAATACGCGAGCGGCCGCACTGGAAAGATCCAAAAATATGGGCACCTTCTCAATGCAACCCCTAATGTCGCTGAGCTAACGGCAATAGAACAGGCCCTGTTGTTTATTGATAGGCCGACCATTGTTGATTTGGTGGTCGATTCTTCCGATGCAATTTACTGGCTTACCAGCAAAGATAATATTCAGTCCGAGATTGAGAATCACCGTGCAAAACCCAGTCACGAGGTTTCTAGAGAGGACAAACTCAAGTTCCTTGAGATGCTTGTTGTTGAGCGCATACAGCGAGCACTAGAAAACCCTTTGATCAAAGGCGCGAGAATAAGCTGGGTTCGCGCACATTCGCTAGAAAAAGTCGCCCCAACTGAATACCCAAATCCCAAAGAAGCGGATAGCCCTTCAGAGAAGCTTCTTGTGACGAAAATATTGCTAAACCACATGGCGGACTTGCTCGCAAATGATGGCGCTAGAAAGGCAATTCGTAAAAGCCTTTATGGTGTTACTAAAACTGCGCCGGACAGTGTTGATCGAAGAAAAGTCCTGGTCACCGTTCGTAAAAATTTATTCTATAGTTACAATGTTCGCAATGAGGCCATCGATTTCGTCGCCAAACAGAATCCAGGGTTTCTGGATCAAGACGCCTTGAATGCACTTTTCACGGGTCCAGAACAAGAAGCTATATGTGAGAAGCGGGTCTTAGACGAGCAGCGGATGAGCAAGCATTTCAGCGACGTTCCTAAGGATCGTAGAGATTTTTTAATTGAACAGGAGAGGAATAAGCGAAACCTGGCGTCAGATCTCTTGCAAGAAACAGAGGCTCCTCAGAATTCTCCTGGAAAAATTACCAGAAGTGATCAGGGTCCGGCTCTTTAGCTACTGTCCTAAAATCCTCATTCGTCGCAAAAATAAGTTTGGCGACGAATGGACTGGATTTTCAGCACAAACTTTTCTGCTCATATTTGAATAACAAGGGGCGAAGCTTGGGCATTAATGTTGACAAGAATAATTGGTTTCGACATAATAAAATTCATGAAATATTACGAAGTAAATTGTATCCCGGGGCCAGCCAAAAAGAGAGACTCCTGTTTTACTTTTTGATTGGTGGTCACAGAAATGTGGACACTTATAATGTATTTTCTATTTTGGAGATGGATTTGTGAGCCCTGACTTTTACGATTTATTTACTATTTTTACTTTCATGTTTTTTTTTGGTGTTTGGGTAAGGCAAACATACCTTGTTATGGCGTTATTCATCCGCGTAGAAGGAATGAAACCCTGGAAGGAAGTCCCAGCTCGTATTCAGGGGGTTCTCTGGACCGGTAGCCCAAAGCCGGGTAGGTTTTACATTTTCAGGAGTATCTTTTCAAAAATAGTAGGGCGTGAAAAGTTTCACTTCAGAGCGATCTATAGCGTCGGCGACGCTTCCGTCGCATGTGATACATTTTCTGCACTCCCATCGCTTCGCGCTTCTGATCGAATTTTCTTGAGAAAATTAATGCGCGAAGGAAATGAAGACTCGACTATATTTCAAAATCCTGAGGATCCTCTTGATTGTGTTCTATTGCCGCCCGACAAACATTTTATTCGAGGTTATGCGGTGCGTCACCTAATTCTTACTGCACTGATTTGTGCATCAATTGCTACCTTGGTGATTTGATATGGAAATGATTCTGGGCGGTGCAGTGGCTATTGGTCTTGGAGTTCTTATTATCAATATAGCAATTTCTAGTGCCATGGAAATAAATTCAGAAGTTACTACGTTTCGTGATGAAGCTATTAATGAAAAAGGTTTGTGGAAAACTGTAGTAGGTTTTGTCGAAGAGATTGGTATCAATATGGACTTCCCTGACGTTATCTTTTCGTGGCCTAAAAAATATCAGTTCGAATCTGAAGGTGAATATGATATTGCGATTCAGAATGCCAATGAATTGGCTGAAAGGGCTGACATGGCCAGGCAAGTTTTTGGGGGAGTACTTCTGAGGTATAACTATTTTGATGCTGATGGAGTAAGTTATTCATCCCGCACAATTGGCAGTTTACCTGAGAAAGAAAAAGACATTAAGATAGCCCTTTCAGTAAAAGTAGGAAGTCCTATTGAAGTAATCTATAAAATATCAGAGCCCTCTACTTCTTTTCTACGGAAAACAGATCCAGAAACTTACAAGGAATATTTAAACTTTCTTATACGAGCGTCCTATGGCCAAGCAGCCGGGGGTGTACTTGTCATAATACTTGGTGTTTCCGGTATTATGTACGGACTTTCAGCATAACTATAAAGCTCACTGGTCCTTGATTACACCATTTCCACAATGGGCAATGGATTGAGTTAATCTTTACTCCGCCTGACACTACTGGCAGTCTGTTCTACTTGCGATGTAAGTCTTGGTTCTTTGCGTCAGACTGATGTCGTATTTATTAGAAACAATAATCCACTGACTAAGATAAGAGCAGTGGATGCTTTTTATCACAGGCATCCAGTCTTCTGGGCCCTTGTCACTTTTTGAGATATTGGCAGAGGCGAACGATAATACTAAATTAGCTTTGTCATTCGCAAATATCTCTTTTTTTATGTTTGACCAGCTCCGGCCGCCAGCCTTGCTTACATAGGAGAGGGGTACAACGTGATCGACATGGACTTGACCTGTCTTATTTAGCACCCTACCTGTATAGACTCCTACCCATTGGCCTCTAAGTATTTTTCCCTTCTTATCCTTTATTACTTTTGTTTTTGAGTTGTCCTCAAGCATCTCGTACCGGGTATCTCTGCCGTCCTTATCCAGATCCGACCAGTGCTTCCAGCTGTCTCTGTTGTAGGCGCCAATGGCTGTTTGCGTACCTCTTTCAACTCCACTTTTGTTTACTGACTCTCTAGGTATTTTATTAACATGACAATGGCGGTCGCCGGTCTGACTGTTGGTATGGCATCCGTCTGAGCCATTCCTGCCAGAGTGTGCAAGTGAAGCTGTTGGCCATACGAACATTGAACCCAGGAATATAACCAACAAATGAGTTTTTTTTAAATTGGCCATGTTTGTCTCGATCTTTGGTTATTTTGATATAATATATTTTATATCATAAAAAGGATTCTTCCAATGAAAACGAAATTTACAGGCAATTTGCAGGTTGGCTGGGCCAATATTAATGAGCCTTCGGTATACCAGGATGAAAAGCTCGGAATTCTCTGCTTGCAACCTGGAAACTTTCCAATTGAAGTAGAGTTTTCGGACGGAGTCGCGGTTCCAGGAACGGCGACATTCACCATTTGTGCAACAAGCGACGAGAGTGGAAGGTGGGGACGTGTCTACGAAGTTCAGCATGCATTGAATGCAGATAATATTAAAAAAGAGCTTGAGAAGTACCCCGGGGCAGAGGCATCATTTTTCTCTTTCGTTGATCACAAGAACGGAATGGAAGTTAGTGATTTCACTAAAAACAATGATGTTATCGAGGCTCACAAGTACAGATCTGAATACGCCAAGAAGACACATAAGGCAATCAGTCAGATGACAATGTAGTAAACGAAAAATAGATGATTTTGACACTCCCCTCCCTTATTTCACCTTGAAAGAGGTCAAGCCTTAGGATTAAGGTCAGGAAATGTCACAATACTGAGATTCAACTGATTAGTTTCAATACGTGTCCAGCCGGTATGCTTAGAAAAAACAGAACAAAAACCAGACCGGAAATGACCTTCTGTTCTTTCCTGATAACCTCATTTGATTTCAGTGCAAAATACAGGTGAACAGCGATTAGGGCCGTAAAGATTAAGTAGACGGGTGCATTTCCAGTTGCCTTACTGCCATAATCATTGAGGTCAACTTCCCCAAAAACAGAAGTTACAATAGCCGCTAAAAGTATTGTTATAATCGGCGATATGATGGCCCATGTGTGAAGGGTCACTACTCTCCGAAATAAGGGCCAGGGCTTATCAGTCCCGCCACGAAGCCAGGCAACCATAGGGTCGATGCTTGAGGATAGCAGAATGTATGGAATTGTGGTGATAGCAACAGTCGGCAACAGCAGAATGCCATAGTATCCAAAGAAAGGAAGACACAGCAATGAAATACCGAGAGTCATAAGAAGCATAACTTTTAAATTCTTCCCCACCGTCTGGGTGCTCATGTATCGGTAAAAAGAGGGTATCCAGAATTGATTTGTCAGGACAATTGCAAAAACGTTAAATATCTTATCCTTGGAAGATCGCTCAATCGACATCAATAGTGCTCCATGTTATAATTCCATAATGATAAATAAATTGATCATTTTTGTCAAAGGGAATAAGCATGGCCAGCTCTATTGCCGGAATAGGCAGCAGAAAAATCTCAGCAGAAGTAAGCAAAAATATTTTTACGCTCGGGTTTCTGTTTGCATCATCCGGTGTCACTATTCGTTCTGGTGGGGCACCTGGAGCCGACACCTCTTTTGAAATGGGCGCTGTCGCCTACCACGATTTAAAACAACGCTATCCAGACCTTCCAGGCGAACTCGCCAGCAATTACCTTCAGGTTTTTCTTCCCAGTTATCGATTTTCCAATCGAGTTGCAGATGAGGCCGTCTACTTTCATAAGGCCACCCGTCCGCTGAGCAAGAAAGCCCAGGACATGGCCTCTAGTGTTCACCCAAACTGGCCCAGGCTGAGTGAATTCGCACGCCTGCTAATGGCGCGAAACTCTCATCAGATATATGGCCTTGAGCTCATTGATCCAGTAGAAAAGGTGGTTTGTTATACTCCTGACGGTGCAACCAACCTTATTACGTCGAAAACGGGTGGTACCGGGCAGGCCCTCAGACTGGCTAACATTCATGGCCTAGAAACCGGACAGGAAATTCCCGCGGAAGCCAACCCTGACAGAATACCTATTGATAATCTGGGGGACCCCGAGACCATGAAGCGCTACCAGGCCAGGATCAATGCAAACATTGAGCGCTTCAAACCCTGGGTGGATATTTCAACACTCTACGAGAAAACCTGTAAGGAGCACGCCCCTGGATTTCTCCTCGAAGAGGCAGACCTGCTATCTGATAAGGCTTTGTCATCGACGGATGTGTTGATCCACGGGGCTAATTGTCAGCACAAAATGAAAAGCGGTTTTGCCTTACAGCTTGTCAAAAAGTTCCCTGAAGTAGTGCCCTCAGATTTTGCGACACCCAAGGGGGCTGGAAAGCTTGGAACCTATTCATCAGTGAAGGTTCAGCACAATGGTCGTGAACTAATCATTGTGAATGCTTATACTCAGGTATCCCCAGCCTCTTACAAGCAGCAGCAAGACGAATCCCTCGTGGTTGATTACGAAGCTGTCCGTAAGGTCATGAACAGCATCTCCAAGGATTTCCCTGGAAAGAATTTTTCAATGCCAAAGATAGGCTCTGGCCTGGCAAATGGATGCTGGCTGTCGCTTGGCCATATTATTGGAGGTTCCTTTCATGGAAAATCTCTATCGGTCTATGATTTCCCATCGAATAGGCCTTCTTTGAAGAAGGCGCCTAATCCTGAAAGTCAGAGAGGGTTTGGTTTTTGAACTTCCCCCAGTTGGATATTAGAGATTATTTTGACGCTCCCTTCCTGAAAGAATTCTTTAAAGGATTAATATTTCATTTTTAATTTAATAATATCCAATTTATTGTTGCAATTCAAAAAATAATGCACTATAATTATTGTCATGGAAAAGCGAAGAGTTGATTGATAGCTGAATCCCATTGAAACTTAGAAAGAGGAAGTGGGCATGGGGCTCGGGCGGAAAAACGTCTGCGACAGCTAAATCTGTAAAGTCGCTCCTAAGCGAGGCTTGGAAGCAATTGTTCACTAAGGCGCCTAATCCTGAAAGTCATAGAGGGTTTGGTTTTGAATCCCTACCAACTGGATATTAAAAATGAAAAAAAGTAATATTTTTCTAGCGATTATTTTGGCTTCAAGTTCTTCATCGGTTTTTGCCGCTGATTCTTTTAATGCACGATCTATGGCGCTTGGAGGAACGTCCGTTGCAACAGGGGGATTCGGGGTTGCCTCGGTCAGCCCTGCCATGACGGGCTCTTTTGACGAAGATGACGATTTTGGTACTCGAATTAACTTCGGAATCGAAGCGTCAGACCCAGATAGTTTTTTAGATGAAATTGACGTGGCTAAGGATGAGATTGACGTATTTCAATCAAAAATTGATGCGGGAACGGCCGCACCTGGTGATGAAGACGCAGCACTTGACGCAATCAAATCCCTTCAGGGTAAGGTTGTTGATCTTGGAGTTGGCTTAGATTTTCAGGCTGCCATTCCAGGGTCCTACTTGGGTGCTGCTGTTTTTGTTGTTTCAAGCGCTCGTATTGGTATCGATTTTTCGTACGATGATGCAGATGAGACCAATGTGATTCTTGGTCAAGATGCTCTTGAGTCTTCAGTGAGATCTTCTGGGTACGGAATTACAGAAGCTGGCGTTTCCTTATCCCATACGATTGAAGACCTTTCGTACGGAACGCTTACTTTAGGCGTCGCTCCAAAATATCAACGAGTCGACCTGATCGACTATGAAGCCTCTGTTTCTGCTTTTGAAACCAGTGATATCAGAGATGATATGGTTAATGAGACAGGGTTCAACGCTGACCTTGGTGCTCTTTACAGCTTCGGTGAAAATTCAGAATTTGCTACTGGCCTCGTTATTCGCAATATTGTGAGCGTTGATGTCGAAGGGAAGTCCGGCGAGACTTTTAAAATTCGACCGGTACCAACGGCCGGATTTTCGTATGATAACGGATGGATTTCATCGTCCTTTGAAATCGATGGCGCCAAAACCTACGGATACGGGCTTATTGAGGACTCTCAGTTCGCTCGGGCCGGTGTTGAAATTGACGCCTTCCAATGGGCGCAGATAAGATTCGGCTATCGGGATGATATTTCCGGTGGTAGGGAAGACGTTGTTTCCGCCGGACTTGGTCTGTCCCCGTTTAACGTGGTTAATATCGATTTGGCAGGGCTCTATGGCAAGAACGACACCTACGGTGTTGCGTTGCAGATCGGAGCTAGATTCTAAGGGCATATAAGAAGATCCCCCACGAAGGTGGGGGATAGCATAGGTTTTGTCTGTTTTTAGTTTCTTTCCATTCCAACGGGGCCTCTGTAGAGCATAAGGGTCGCCTCTGTAAGTCCCCAGTCAATCACTCGAACAGCACCCGTTTCCGGGTCTTTCCCCCAGCTACTGGCGCGCATCCAATCACCGACAACGAGATCTGTGTCCTTTACCAAGGTATTCAATGTGCTAAGTTTTGGGATATCCTCAAGAGAATCCCAGTCTACCTCCTTAGCGGCTGCTAACATCCACTTGTACGGATCCTTTTGGTCGCCGATGGCGTTAAGCCAGAATTTAAGCTCTTTAAGGGTAACCCCAAAATCCTCTGCTACTTCTTTCATGCGAACAGGATTGAGCTTTGGTGCAATTACCCAGTATCCATCATCACAAGCTTCAATTGGCGGATTAAGCACATCCTCATACATAGTGGCGAGGCCAAAATCGCTTTCAGTATTATTCTGCTCTATAGGAGCTTTAGATTTTTACTGCAATACGCTTTCTTCTGTCTATGAGAAGAGAGCTCGTTGATTTTTTGCATGTGTTCATGGAATTTAGTCATAGTGTCTCCTTTTTAAAATTATACCATGACCACAAATAACTCAATTGAATTTCACTTTGCGCGCTTTGACTCAAAAATATCGATGCCTTCAATGGCTTTCATCATTTTTCGCTTGAGAGCATACTCTTTTGTAATGGCTCCTTTGGCATCCTCGACCACTTCTTTCTCATTCATAATGTAAACAAAATCGGCTTTGTAGGTGCAGATTTTCATGCCGTTTACACAAAGATCGTAAGGAACCTGGAGGCGTAAGTTGCTGATTTCGCCAATTCGTTCGAGGGTCTTTAGTTGGCAATAGCGCTCGCCTTCCCATTTGGAGTCAAAAAGGATTCCGTCAATTCTGGTTTTTTTGTTGTTGTATTTTGATCGCTTCTCTTCTGGAATATTATTGCCGCCAGAGATCTTGATATTTTTGTCTGTCTGGCTAATTTTTGAGCGCCTGAACCTTGCCTGGCCAGAAAGCTCTGACTCAAGGAAGTCTTTTGTAGAAATTCTTTGCCCAGTAACCATTTCAAGAGTCCCTAGTGATCGATTTGATATAGTAGCGTGTATGCTATTATTTAAGCAAATCAGAGGAGAAATTTTATGAGCCAGTTATTCGAAAAGATGAGATTCATGGCCGAATCCATCATTAAAGAAACCAAGGATATGGATACTCCACTGCTGAAATATTATCAGAATGATTTATATGATATTGATAAAGATATTATAGACAATGATGCTGTGCCAGGTGATGAGTACATCTGGTCCATCAAGGGTTCTGGCCATGGTACCGATCTGTATCGTTTGACTGGTGACGTAAATATGCCCTACTTGATTGGCAACGCTGGCGAAAACGGGCGTTATTTCCACATTAAGGTGACAGATATTGGAAAAGGCGATATCACTCCTGTCACTAGGGATAGGGCGCTGGAATTTTCAGAAACTAAGGCAAATCCAAACCGCGTTCCGCGTCGTCAGAATTACTATAAGGCCATGGAATCACTTATTGGCCTTAAGCACGGGCATTCAATCACAAATTTTTCCATTGCAAATAACTTTTACCCAAATGAAGGTGCGGTTAGCGTTATGAAGGTAGCACCTATACGGCAGGGGGTAATGGTTTATATGAGCCAAATTAAAGCCGACACAGACGACGGTAATCTCGGGAAAACATTTAATAATGCATTTGATAATCAGCATTTGAATTTGGATTCCGCGACCAAAAAAGAATCAACGTTTCATCGTATCAAGACGCCCAGAGAGGGGTTTGCTATTATTGAGGATATCACTGAGCGTCAGTACAAAAATGCGTTAAAAAAGATTGATAAATCGCTCACAGCTGACGTGAATCCATCGCCATAATTTAATTAAGATAAAAAACAATCCCGGCCATCGGCCGGGATTGTTCGTTGTGCTTTTCTTTAATTTTAGACTGAAAGACCAGATGTGACCTCTGGCTGCTTTATTTCAGCTGCGGGACCTTTGGCCAAAATCCATGATTTTATCTTGATTGCCTCTTCGGCATCGCTCAGCAAAATAAGCTGTAATCCATCAGATGACAGCGCCTCATTATCATCAAATTGTAACGGTCCTTGCTGACTGATTTCCGAGGCGCCCAGGGTGCTGCAATCCGTCAGATACCCATGTGTTTTTATGTGACTTTCGATAAAACCTTTCAGAACAAAATCCTGCCAATCTACTTCTTTTCCAAACTCATAGGAGTTTATCTCGGATTCGTCAAAAAACTCGACTTCTGCATGATTATCCAATCCAACATCGATTGTTTCCGATCTAGATTCAAAAATTGCTCGTGCCAGTCTATTTCCCGACTCGCTGACCAGCGATATTGAAAGCCGGTCATCTGAAAGCCTTTTTGATTCTAGTGTGAAGCCGTATTTTGCAGTCATTTCCTGCTTATTCAGTTCTGCTGATAGTCTTTCTACAGATTCATTGGTGCTTTCACCCGGCTTTGCCTGGATGTCTTTGATTCGACCAAGATGACCGTCAATCAACTCAATATTCCGAATAGGCTTCACTAGACGAACGTACTCCATGGGGATTTTCCACACCCTGAAGCCAGACGTTCCCGGAGATCCGTTTGATATTTTTTCCATTTCTTCATCGATTTCATAAACGGGACCCAAAAACCCGTTTACTTCTTCCATTTTTTCTTTCAATTGAAGGTCTCTTTTTTCCTTTCGCTTTTCGTCACCTTCCCTGTTCTTCCTTGATTCTTCCATTAATCGCTGATGATTAGCTTCATCATCACGGCGTTTGTCTGCAACAGGGGTGTGATCACCAAGAAATACTGGCTCTTTTAGCATTGCATCTCTCGAAATAAGAGAAGCTTCAAGGTAATTGTCATTAGCATCAGACACCAGGAATCCTTCAACGCCATCCGCCCTAATGAAAGGAACTTCAATAGACGATGGCTTAAAGATATTCCAGTTTCCCTTGACCTTATTAGGGTCTATTTGTATTTCGTAACGCCCAACACTACCATGATTTTTCTCGGTTTCTTCAATCAGTCGCTTTACTTCATTCTGGCTGTATGACATGACATATCCATCCTGTTGCTGTGACTTAAATATACCATACTGGAAATAAACTAAAGCCAATTGGCCAGGGTTTTATTTTGAAAGCCTAAGAGTTTTGCCGGCTTACGCCAGAAATAACCAGGGTCTCTTCTTTCTAGGCCTACAACCGAAGGTTTTTGGTGGCTTGGTGTTAATTAGTTATCCACAGAATCTGTTGATAACTTCGCGTCTTTCCATATTAAAAGCTGTTTTGGCCAAGGAGTACTTAGGACCAATCAGTCTGGCTATTTTTTGATCAAAATAGTTAAAGTTTATCGCAAAAGTGTAAATGCTTTGGAATTTATAGATTGACAGGGATACAATTAATTAAACTCATGAAAAGTATTGGGCCGGATTATGTCACTTTTGTGCCAGCCATCAGAAAAAGTTGAATTTATCATCTCGGATGTAGAGAGGGGGCTCCTTCCCGTGCGGGTCCATTTTGACGGCACAGAGACAAACTCATTGTTACTTTCTTTAGGTTATTTTGCGGAAACCTGGAGTGTTGTTTTCAGTGATATTGGACTTTTTGATCCGTTTCAGCTTATCCATCGATTTGAGATCCTGGACCTTTTCGATTTTTTTGTAATCAGTAATGATTTGACGGTAGAACGGGAGGGCGCCTTATTAGGCTGTCTGACTCTATTGAAGGAATATTCGAAAATCAGAACATTCGACCTGGATCGTCCTGGCTGGCGCAGGTTTGATAAGCAATCTCCTGTTGCGTCCGGGCGTTACTTTTTAGGCGTTTTCGAGGATGCTAGTCTTTGCAGTGTTCGTCTTTCAGACTTTGACGCATCAAAAATGACCTGGAAAGAGACCATTACAGGCGATACGAAGCCGACGCACTGGTTGGATACTATGGGAGAGGACATCCAGTCTTTGACTATCCCAGTCCTTCAGGACACGGCTTAATATCAGTAGTCAATTATGATCGGAGGGTTGGTCGGGCGGTACCTTGAGGTATTTATGCTTGCATTAACGAAGTGAACATCATCCTGCATTATTTCACCGTACCCTTCATGTATGTGACCAAAGATGTGTATCTTTGGTTTCACGCGCAGAATGGCATCGAACAGGTCTTGGCATCCAACATTCAATAATCGTGTTTCATCGGACACTTCATCCAAGATCCCGTAGGCCGGGCCGTGTGTGATCAGAATCTCGGTATCTTCAGGGATCATCGCCCATTTTTCTGCCAGATCTTTTCCTCGATTCAGGTTGAAAGCCCAGTCAAAGAAAGCTGGCTGCCATGGTGAGCCATAAAACTTTATGCCTTCAATGATGGCGGACTCGTCTTGTAGGTAAAGACCATTACTTAATATTGAACGGCACAACGCGTTGTCCCATTCAAAACACCAGTCATGATTCCCTGCAATGACGATCTTATGCTTGTGTGGCTGAGCGCCAAGCCACTCATTAAAGTCTTCCAGGCACTCAAAGGTGCCTTGTCCCGTAATATCTCCGGCGTGCACCAGGATGTCTCCGTCGGGGATATTTATATCGTGGTAAAAGCCGTGGGTGTCGCTGATGGCTACGATGCGGGGCATGGTCAACGTCCTGTCCTAACGATTAAAGAAGGTTTTGTGATCAAAATTACTTGTTTGGTAGCGGCAACCGGACTTGAACCGGCATGGCCTTTCGGCCGAGGGTTTTTAAGACCCTTGTGTATACATTCCACCATGCCGCTGTAACTGGTGCGAGAGAAGGGACTTGAACCCTTATGACTTTCATCGGAGGCTTTTGAGACCTCTGCGTCTACCAAATTCCGCCACTCTCGCAAAAACGAGCCCATATCGGATCACGATTTTGGATTTATTAAAAAGTATGAAATACGGTGGAGAAGGGAGGAATCGAACCCCCGTAGCCCTTACGGATGGCATCGCTTTCCAAGCGAGCCAGTTTGGCCACTCCTGCACCTCTCCAAAACACTTTACAACTCAACTCTGGTGGGCGCGGAGAGACTTGAACTCTCAAGGGCCGAAGCCCACTGGATCCTAAATCCAGCGCGTAGACCAATTCCGCCACGCGCCCAAAAAACGTTACAAATCAATAACTTATCTGGCGGTGGATCAGAGATTCGAACTCTGGGGCCCGCTATTAACGAACCGCCGGTTTTCAAGACCGGTGCCTTAAACCACTCAGCCAACCCACCTTAACTTTTTAGAAATCATGCCTTCCTTGTCGGACACATGACCTCATTAACCTTGAAGATATTTTTCAATATGAAATGGCAGAGAAGGAGGGATTCGAACCCTCGGGCCGACTTTCGCCAGCCTCCTCCTTAGCAGGGAGGTGCCTTAAGCCACTCGGCCACTTCTCTAAAAACTATTTTATTCTGGTCGGGATAAGGAGACTTGAACTCCTACGCCGTTTCCGGCACTGCCCCCTCAAGGCAGCGTGTCTACCATTCCACCACATCCCGTAAACTTTTTATACTAATAAATAAATTGGCGGAGAGTGAGGGAGTCGAACCCCCGGACCCCGTTAAGGATCTTCAGTTTTCGAAACTGACGTATTCGGCCACTCTACCAACTCTCCAAATTTAATGTAAGAAAAGCCCGACTATTAGCCGGGCTTTTCTTTGCCCGGGAGTCTCGAAGACTCCCGAACACGGGGAATCCTCTCATCTTATGAGAGTGAACTTAAACTCAGTGATAAAGATGACGCTGAGGTGCTCATTGGATTCGCCTTTTAATTTATTCTATGTTTAAAAGTATAGTAACTTTTCCTCCGGGTGTCAATCCATTACAAATAAAAAAACATTTTATTTTTTCCTTATTAGCAGGAGAATAATAGTCACACCAAAAAACTCTTTTCTGATATACTAAAATCATAAATAATAATGAGGGTTTTTCGTGAGCTATTTTTTCGTTTTCGACGGTGTGGATGGGGCAGGTAAGTCAACACAGATTAAAATGGCTGCCGACTTTCTTACTGGCATGGGATTTGATGTCGTTCAGACCCGAGAGCCAGGTGGTACACCAATGGCCGAGGAGATTCGAGGCGTAATGCTGAGTCCTCGGTCAGAAAAGGTCGACCCAAACACTGAGATGCTGTTGGCCTACGCTGCACGCCAGCAGCACCTGACAGAACGGATTATCCCTGAGCTGGAAGCTGGAAAAATTGTACTCTGCGATCGTTTTAGTTCATCAACCTACGCCTACCAGGTATGTGGCAATGGGGCCGACAAAGACCTTTTCGGGTCGCTTGAGGAGTCCATTATTCACGGAATCGCTTCGCCTACAGGTTACATACTTTTTGACCTTGACCCTGAAGTTTCTGCCCAAAGAGTAGATTCCCGCGGGGCAAAGGATCGGATAGAAAAGAACGAGGAAGATTTTTTCGAACGCGCTCGCAGCGGTTATCAGGAGTTCTTTCGAAAGCAAGAATCCCGATCTCCAGGTTCAGTTAAAATGATTGACGCAAACGGATCCATCTCAGAAATAAAGAGTCTGGTTGAAGCTGGACTGTCCGAGCTTTTACAGAGTTCCCCACAAAAACGACTTGCGATCAAAAAAAGAAACGACAAAGCACTCACAATGGGTTGATGGATCTGGACGATTATTATGACAAAGAAACTAGCAAAAAATGCCCCCGGGCGAATCGACCTGATCACGGACCTCGGTTTTGATGGAGTCAAACACGAGGATTCACCGGCGGACTTCGAGAATGCAGAGGCAAAAGATCCGGTCGTAGTTACAAAAATAAAAGCTGAATCGTGCTTTTCGAATATAGGGCCATGCGAGCTTAAGGTTATCACCCGAGCCCTGGAGGTCTACGCCAGGCTTTCCATGGCTCAGATTGATATCATCGGTACACTTGCGGCCGAATCTCACATTCCCGTTTCCGACAGTATTCCGCCAGAGGCGCACCATGCTGCAATTGCCTCGTTCAGTAATGTCGCCAATGCGCTACCAAGGATTCTTGGCCATACTGGCGCAGACATTGGTATTTTCAGTGATAACGTATCTTGCGATGGCAAGCTAGCCTGGGACCTTTATAGATTTTTTAGTGACCCGGAGGCCTTTAGTGAGTTTCTTGCCTCCAACGAATAAATATATTAATCGTTATGCTTTTTTAAAGCGAAAGGTGGACAAATAATGAATGCCTTTCATATAAATAATGCGCCAAAGCAACGATGTTTTACTCAGAATTGTGGCCGATGTGGCGCCGCGATGACATGCGACCTCGAACTTGGAAAATCCACCTGTTGGTGTTTTTCAGTAGACCCAGTTCCAGTATCAGAAGATGATTTTGGCAAAGAATGTGTGTGCAGAGATTGTCTGTCAAAAACCCTAAAGGCTAGCAAGGAATATTAAATGACAGTTGAAATTGCAGTGATCGGAGAAGCGGTTGTAAGGACTCATAAAAATGGTTATGTGATCGAAGAGAAATCAGCTCGATCCAGATTTTGTGGCAACTTTCGCTCAATCCTAAGGAAGATTGAATGGGAAGATGCGGCTAATAAGCTTGAAGCCTTTCGCGATGAGTTCTATCAGATCTCAAAGGCTAAAGGACCGCTTAGGATGTCCTACCCTGGACTGAAAGGCGCCCATAGAAGTTGGGATTTGCCAAAGAATCAGTGTGCAGAGCTTTTTACAGTTTACTCAATGCAAAGTCACCTGGCTCAGTCCGACACGGGTGAGAAACGCTGTTTTCCAGGCAATCAGGGCCAGGCTATTGGCCTGATGATTGAGGCAGAAATCGAGGAGGCGGCTTTGTCTAAAGGTCCTTTTGTTGCGCAAGAATTGCTCATTGAATTCATTGAAAACTGCGCCATGAAAGCAAGAAAGGCTCTTGACGAGGCAGAAATGCTCGCACCTTCGGAGTCTTCAGCTGACGATGAGGACGATGAAGACGATGCAGAGGAAAACGAAGCGGTCTGAATCCATATGGGCGGGACCCTGTCCAAAGATGACAGAGCCCAACTCCCGCACTATTGTAGCCTACAACTAATTATTGGAGGCTACTATGGGCATTCAGTTTCGATCAAAACTATTCGAGCTCACTGAATACGCACTTGCTGAAGCCGAGCTGTACGGCCATAAGATCGTCTCCGGTATGAAATCGGCGAGCAAGGCTAAACCGAACTCCTGTCTTGGTTTATCGCCAACCGAACTGATGGTTGTGTGCCTGGCCTCTATCGAAGAGGAGAGTCGTCCGGTTACAAGGGAGGCATTCTTGTGTGCACTGGCAATTTTGATGAGCGATTCTGAGCAGGAAAAAGTACTTAAAAAATATCTGGGCTCTGATGAGGAGTTGGTAATCACAACATGCCCCGAGTCCGGTGTCCCATTTTTAATGTCTCCCACGGATCTTGCTAGCCTCTCTTTTCAATTTTGTGACTCAAAGATAGCCTTCAAAATGCCTAAGGGTATTGTTGCATTGGCTATTGAATCACTCTGTGTTTCGGGGAAGAGCGATCACTATCAGGGACACAGAGAAATGGCGTTGTTCCAAGCCGGTCGTGTTTATACATTAAAGTCCGAAGGCAAGGATTTTTCAACAATCGCGCCTGCGGTAAGCCTGATGGCCGCTCACGTAATTCTTTCCGGTGGAGGAACCTCCGTCAGTACGTCGATGGCTCAGTTTTTCCTCCACGGGTCACTTAATGCGGTCATCAATTTTAAGGGCTTCAATAAAAAGTCTGGTCATTTAAAAGGGCCCATTCCGAACCTGGAAAAACTTCATTAATAGCTTGTTTTTTAGCTTATTATGATGCTTGTAAATATTTTAAATTATGGGATAATGCTTTGTCGCCTCCGTTAATCTGAAAGATTGACCTGTCGTCATGGCTCCACTTAATTTATCCAATCTTTTGGTCGCTGTATAAGGTTAATACTCAAATGAAATACTCATCATGGCCAAAATTATGAAGATCACCGGATCGGGTCCTGTCATTACGACGTCGCCAGGGGGGCGATCACACGTAGATTCGGCTGTGCCTCAAAAAAAGGGCACCCTCGTGTCAGAGATGGATCCGGAACTCAGCAGTATTGGTCTCTCAGAAGCCGTATCAAAAAGCCAGGATGTCGATATTTCCCTGGTTGAGTTGGTCAAAAATCAGATTTCTGAGGGAAAATTATCACTCGACCCCAAAAAACTGGCCGAGGCAATTATGGATATGCATACTCGATGAGCGCAAAAAACTTACTTGGCATTGTCGTTCGAGGTATTCGTTCCGACTTAAGCTTGTGTGGAAAGTTGGAAGTATTTCTTTCAGAGCAAAGAAAGCATCTTTCTATGGCTGAAACTGATCTTCTTGAAAAAGTGAACCTGGAAATTGAAGAATTAACTCTCAGTTTAAGTAAAAGCTCTCAGATTCGAGCCGAAGCCATGTCAAAATTTGGATTGGCTCCCAATAAATCTGGCATCGAATCTCTGACGAAAAAACTGCCTAAAAATCTTGCCGAAGAAGTTTCGGAGCAATTTTTAGGGCTAGAGAAAGCAATTGAGCGGTGTAGGGCTGTTAACGACCGAAATGGCGAGGTTCTGGCAGGGCAGAAGTCGATGATTGACACCCTTCTTGGCCGGGATGCTAAGCCCTACGGAGAGACTGACTAGTCCAGTCGTCATTCTGTATCTGCTCAGTTCTTTTCTCCCTGGCGGACATTTTGTCCGCCTTTTTCTTTTGAATTATCTGAAAAGCCTTTACTCTACCGAACTGTCGGATCAGCTTCTGCTGCTCAAGCACAATGTCTGCGTTAGCAAGTGCAACTTCCTGCTTTTGTGACTCGACCATTGTGCCGAGTTGATCTCGTATTTCGTATCGGTTTTGAAGGAGCAGGCTGCTGGCCTTCAGGGGCTGCTTCATTGCATCACGAACAGCCTCAAGGTTTTTCAGCCTGTCGGACTCTATTTCTTTTTTTCTTTGCTGTTTCACTTTTTCAGCACCAATCTCGTCAAGCCTTCTCTGCTCGATAGTCAGGTATTTATTTAATATCAAGATAAAACTCCCTTCATCATGGCTATGCTTTCATCAAGGTCTGACTTCTCATGCGTTCCCTGCTTGAGAAAATTGACCATCGCCGGATACCTCTGTACCGCTTCGTCAGTTTCCGGGTCTTGACCAGGAACATAACCGCCAAGTGGTATCAGATCCTTTATTGCATCATATTTTGATAGCAACTTCCTAATTCTCGATGCATATTTCTGGTGGTCGCCTTCCGTAACCTTTGTCATAACCCGACTGATCGACGCAGGAATGTCGATGGCGGGATAGTGTCCGGACTCCGCCAGCTCACGGCTGAGTATCACATGGCCGTCAAGAATGGCTCTGGCTGCATCCGCTATTGGGTCTTGCTGGTCATCACCTTCCGCCAGAACCGTGTAAATCGCTGTCATCGTGCCGATTCCGGCGCCGTTTCCGGCCCTCTCCGCTAGTTGCGTCAAGGCGGCAAATACAGAAGGGGGGTATCCGCGTGTTGCTGGAGGCTCACCAATCGCGAGAGCCAGCTCTCGTTTGGCCTGGGCATAACGAGTGAAAGAATCCATCAATAGCAGAACATCCTCTCCCTTATCTCGGTAGTATTCAGCCAGACGGTGACAGACTTCTGCGGCTCGCATTCTCATCAGCGGAGACTGATCCGCCGGCGCCGCGATAACCACAGAACGCTTCATGCCCTCGGGCCCAAGAGAGTCTTCAATGAATTCCCTAACCTCCCGGCCGCGCTCACCAATCAGTCCCACAATGATGATGCTGGCCTTGGTGTAGCGAGTAATCATGCCAAGAAGGACACTTTTACCCAGGCCAGCTCCGGCAAAAAGACCGATTCTTTGCCCTTTACCGGTTGTAAGCATCGAGTTTATGGCTTTGACGCCCACATCGAGAGGTTCGATCACAGGCTTCCTGGTAAGGGGGTTAGGCGTTTCGGTCCAAAGCTTGATCATCTCACCGCCAGGCTCTGGTCCGCCGTCCAGGGGCTGCATAAGGCCGTCAAACGTGCGTCCCAAAAGACTGTCCCCGACAGGAATTGAGAACTCTTGGTTTAGGCCTGTCACTTTTGCGTTCGATGCCAGGCCGCTGATTGCGCGGTAGGGCATCAAAAACGTTTTATCTCGTTTGAATCCGACCACTTCAGCCAAAATTTTACGTCCAGATACTGTTTCAACATGGCATCTTTGCCCAATCGACAGCCGGCAACCCACCACTTCAAGGGTCAAACCAGTGACGCCAACCAGTCGGCCACCGACCACTTCCTTTGGAATGGACTGAAGGCTCTCAAGCGCCTTTGCAAACTTAGGCGAAAAATCAGGTGGTTGCGTCATTCAGATATTTCCTTTCGAACATTTTCCACGCAAGATTTTAGCCTTTCTTCGCTGTTTACTGTCATTTGCTGCTCATCGCTTTCGACGCGACAGTCCCCAATTGAGAGTTCCGGATCGGCCAAGATCATATAATTCCCAACCTTGCTGGTTCCTGTTCTGGAAAGGCGATCGTGATCATCCTTAGAGACGTAAATAGTCATCTCTCCTTTCGTGGAATCCATCTGTGACAGTGCATCTTCAATCAACTTCAACATTTGACCGGAATTGAGTGTCAGCTCAGCATGGATAACCCTTCTGGCAACCTGCTCAACTAACAGGCATATATTGTCAGTGTATTCACTCAATGAGCGCTTACGGGAATCATCGAGTTCTCGCTGGATTGCCTCAAGGGTTTTCATGGCCGGAATGAAGAGCTCTCGACCTTCATCTTCCCCCTTGGCAACCCCTTCTTTTCGACCGTCCTCAGTACCGGAGGTAAGCCCCTGGACTCTTCCCTCGGAGAGGCCCTGACTCAATCCTTTTTCAACACCCTCATTGAAACCATCTTCGTATCCGTTATGAAACGAACTTGGCTCACCTGACTCTTTTGCTTCCAAATTTGCCAAGGAATTGAATCGGTAACTTCTGTAGTTTCCCTTGAGTTTATTCATAATTTCGCGGAAACCTCCGTCCTTTAAGGCGAAGAGGGGTAGCGAGCCTTGCGTCAACACGACTTGCTATCCCTGAATCCCGACTCCTGTTTTTAGTGGGTTGAATGTTATAACCGTAGCCAATTGCGGTTTATTTAACCGCTTACTCAACGACCTTTTCTTCAAATATTTGGTACTGAATAGTCCCGTCCTCATTCAGCTCTCTGGCCAGAGTCATAAGGTCTTTTTTGGCTTGATCCACACGGGTGACGGTAACACCCCCCATCATGTCGATTTGCTCAACAATGGATTCACTCATGCGCTTTGGAAGCGCTCCCAGTAATGCTTTTTTGATCGCCGGATCTGACCCTTTCAAGGATACGGCCAGAGATTCATTGTCGAATGCTTCGACAAGAGCTTGAAGTGTCTCGTCGCTTTGGCGAATAAGAGACTCAAAGTCGTACATGTTTTCAAGGACACTTTTCGCAAGATCTTCACTCTGAATCTTCAGCATTTCAATCAAGCTGGCTTTGTCACCCTGGTAGCGGTTAATGATATCGGCCGCCTGCTTTACACCATCTACTTTCGCAGAGCTCTGACTAGAGATGAACTCCATGCATTCTTTGACTGTTATTTTCAATTCCTCAATAACGTTGTCCCCAACATCCGTCATCTTGGCAACCCGGTGTATCAGGTCGTCATGATTTTCTTTAGGGAAGTGAGCAAGAACCTCCGACGCCGATTCAGGAGGAAGAAAGGCCAACAAAACAGCTTGCATCTGAGAATGCTGAATACTGAAAGACTTTGCTAATGTCTCTGGTGGTACCCACTGCAATTTCTGGAAGTCTTCACGAAGCTCATCTCCATAAATCCCATCAACAAGGTCCTGGGCAAGGCGCTTACCCAGGGCTAGATCCAGCGTCTTCTCAAGGAAAGACCGCGAGGCTTTCCCAATGCCGCTATGCTCGCTGAACTTATTGAAAAAATCCTGAATTACATTTCTGGCATTGTCGGTTGGCACGCCAGAAAGTTTCGACATGTGGTTTGATAGTTTAATGACCTCATCGCGGCTCATTCTGCGGACCACGTGGGCGGCAGCCTCTTCCCCCATAGACAGGAGAAGAATGGCAGCTTTATCCATGTTTGATGTTTCAGGCATTGGTTTCATTGTTTGACTGCTCACTTTCATTGATCAGGTTTTTGACGATGTCGGCAACACGTGGCGTTTCTTCTTTAGCGAGCATTCTTAGATGATCAACCTGAATTTTAAGCTCCGATCCTGGAGGTGGAAGGTCCATCGTTGGATGCGCATGCTTCATTTTTTGCGCGATCATCTGACTATTCAGCTCTTCTTCTGAGGTTGGATCCTGATCTTCAGCAGATACTTCTGTAATCTTTTTGTTTTCCGTCACTTTCTTAACCAAAGGGCGAATCGCAAATATCAGCAGCAAAAGGAACATTAAAAATCCAAATCCGTACCGGATCATGTCTTCGTACTCAAAGAAATAGCTAATCACTGATCTCGCATTTTCTTCCTCAGGCTCTGCTATTTTTGAGAATGGCGAAAGCTTAAAAGTAATACTGTCTCCCCGGTCAAGCTGAATGCCTGAAGCCGAAGCGATCATTTCCTTTAGGTTTTCTAACTCTTCAGCAGACCAGCCACCCTCAGGTTCTGCCAGTTTATTAATAAGCACAGAAACAGATATCTGGTCGATTCTTGATTCGGCGTACTCTTTTTGAATGACGGAGCGTCCTGTTTCAAATCGTCTGCTGTGCTCATTTCTGCGATTGATCTTGTCTTCCTCACCAATGAGGTCTGCTTCGCCTTCTGGCATGGGCGGCTGATTGGACAGTGCTCCGGGTATGCCGCCGGCCATAGTGTCTATAATATTGTCTTCAACAGCGCTTTCGCTCGTCATGAAAGGAGCGCCGGTTAATTCTTCACGTGTTTCTTGAATTTTGGAGAAATTGACGTCTGCGGCAACTCGAATTCGGAAGTTTTCATTCCCGATAATCGGAGACAGCATGTCGCCAGCCCGACGGGAGATAGACTCCTCAAGCTGGAGAACGTACATCATTTGCCGATTACTCGCTCTTCCTGGCTTGTCTGCGTGCAGACCTGCGGATAGCAATCGGCCTTTTTGATCAATAACGGACACTGCCCCTGTTTTTAGTCCACTAATGCTTCCTGATACCAAGTTGACAATAGCTTCTACCTGGTCCGGCTTTAGATTAACGGAAAGATCCAGAACGACGGAGGCGGTCGGTGACAACTCATCCCTTCCCACAAACAGTGTGCGCTCGGGAATAGCAAGATGAACCCGGGCTCTCGTGACGCCATTGATGGTCATAATTGTTTTTGCAAGCTCACCCTCAACGGCGTAGTTGTATCGGTTGTTCTCCATAAATTGGCTGGTGCTCAGCCCCGACATTTCCTTGAGAGTCTCAATTCCTTCAGGGGCTTCTGGCGTAACGCCGTTGGCGGCCAGTTTCATTCTGGCAGTCGCCACCCGACTTTTGTTAACAAGAATATCACCAGAATCTTTGTCGAGCTTGAAATCGATACCTTCTGATTCAAGAAGATCGAGCATCTCTGCGGTGTCGTACCCCTCTTGTTGGCCATAAAGTGGGACAAATCCATTATTACTTGTCCAAAGAATAATAACGATCGCGGCCGCTGACAGAGCGGACAACAGTGCGATCATCGCAATAGGCTTAGCACCATCACTCATCGGGAGAGTTTCGGTAAAAAATACCTTCATTTTCAGAAGTATTTCTTTTGGGAATTTCATGAAATCGGATGCCTTATTATCTTGAGACATTAAATATTTCCTTAAACGGGCATGCGCATGAATTCTTCAAACCCTGACACTATCTTGTTTCTCGACTGGACCAACAAGGTGAAGGAAAGGCCTGCTTTTTGGCTGGCAATCATCGCACCGACCAAATCGTCACTTTTACCCGTTTCGACCGCCGCCGCTCTCATGCTTGATTCGTGCTGCTGGTTGTCGATACTTTTCACGGCTGATTCCAGAACTTCCGCGAAATCAACTTTTCGGGTCCCTTCAACGTTCTGAGACTGTATCTGACTCTGATTTTGAAGCGCTTGTGCGACCTCAACCATCGAATTATGTGATGTTATAGGCTGAATATTCATTACTTACTCGTCCTTTAATTGAATTTTTGACAATTGTTTTTCAAGTTCCTTCGCCTGAATTTCCTCTTCATATTGAGGGTCTGGCTCAGTAATAACAGGGGCGTCAGAGCTATCTTCTTTCTCAGGAGTCTCGCCTCTAATGATCCTGATCGTAACTTTCCTTGCTGTATTCACCCCATTGACGATATTGCTACCTGGAATGGTTAATCTCTGGCCGTGAGCTCGTCCTTCAATTATTGACTCGCTAATCCCCCGCTCCTTAAGAGCAGAGACTACGTCTGCGGCTCTCTCCCTGGAGATTTGAAGGTTTCCAAGCCGGGTTCCGGATTTGTCGGTGTAGCTGTCTACAAGGATGCGAGAGACTTTGTCATCAATAGCCACGTATTGTGTGATGTCGTCAATCGCCTTCATTTGAGATCTTGAAAGGGAGCGTTGCCCGGGGGCATAAAACAAATGCTGATCCCTAGCGTCTTCTATGGTCAGTGGCGATAAGGTCTTTTGGCATTTTCTGAACTCATCAGCGGCATCTGCCCAGCTAATGGAGGGTATGATAATGGCGTCTTCACCATGAGAAACCCACGTCCAGGTACCAACGTCTAATGCTCTAATCAGTTGTTTTGTAGCGCTGGCGGACAAGTGGTAGGCGCCATTGGACTTTTTCATCTTCTGCCGTTTTCCGCCGGCCTTATCTTGCCAAGGTGCATTGATCCATGTCGCTCTACTTACCCCCTCTAAAGAGGCTGACGGTGAGTAACTGGCTTTCAACGACTTTCCGGCAATTCTGTTTATTGATAGTCTTCCATAAACGGGCGCGACTAAAGACACTTCGCAGCCGAACAGATCCCCTTCATGGCCCCACCTAACCTGGTCCATAGGGACGATGTTTGATCCAGCGTGAATTGGTCCAGCCAGAATACTGGCTGGAATAGCCAGGGCTACTGCCAGCCTGGCTCTCCAGTTTTTTTTATGGGCGTGTGGTTTCATAAGACCATAGGTTGTTAGTTTTGATGGCAAGAGAATATGTTACTTTTACAATTATGCAACAGTAAACCGATATCATCCAGCCAATTAATTTAAGTCATGGAATTATAGTCACATTTTCTTTCAGTATCAAGCTTTTGGCAGAGGTGATTTCATCCCCCATAGGTGGGGGATGAAATGGCGCCTGTGAGAGGGGGTTAGCCTAGGTGGCCGACAATGTTGACCTGGATGTTCTCAGGGACTTCTTTCACCGAGAGGATATTCAGTCCGACAGCAAAAGTGCGGGCATATTTTGCAAACTGCGGCCTGAGTATTGGTTTCACTAACAATATTGCTGGCATACCATGCTTTTTAAGCTCATCGCGCATTTGAGGCATGACTTGTTGAAGCTTGCCTAAAAGCTCAGTTTCAATATTAATTTCATCCATGGTAACCCGGCCATTTTGCTGTGACTGTCTCAGAGAAGCCATGAAGGTACTCTCCAGTGAGTCAGAGAGAGTAAACACTGTCAGCTCGGGTCTATCCCCATTGATTGAGTGAAGAATGTTCCGTCGCAAAGCCAATCTCACGTCAGAGGCTAGAAGCAGAGGGTCTTTGCTGTTTTCGCAGCTTTCTATCAGCGTCGTTGCAATGATTTTTATATTCGAAAGGCTGACTCGATCTGCCAGTAGGTGCCGAAAAACCTGAAGCAACTGTATGTCTTTCAATTGAGCTGAAAGCTCTTTTGCCAGTTCTTCCGACATGTGCAGGAGGCGCTCTTTAATTTGAACGACGTCATCGTGACTGAATATCTTATCAATATTTAGCCGAACAACACGATTTAGGTGTGTACTGATAACGGTTGAGCTATCCGCGACAGAGTAGCCGAGGTTGAGCGCCCTTGAGCGCTGGTCCGGGTCGATTAATACTGCATCCATATCAAAAGCAGGCTCTTTCACCAATTCACCGTCTATTTTATCGTAAATGCTGGGTCCTTCAATGGCGAAGAGCTTGTTTGGATAGACTTCTCCGCGGGCAACTGGGGCTCCATCGATACTGATTTGGTACTGGTTTGGCTTGAGATCTACGTTGTCACGAATGCCAACTTCCGGCATGAGGAATCCCATTTGCTCAGACAGCGTCGTACGTGTTCCTCTTACGAGCGTCGGCAGTAAGGATTTTTTGGAGGTGTCCGCCAGAGGTACCAGTCTGAATCCCAATTCAATCCTAAGCTTACTGACCGCGGGTATTTCTTCCCAGGTAAGCTGGGGGTGCTTTTGCATGAAGCGGTCAATTTCTTTTTGGTCGTCCTGAACTTCCTCAACCGGAGTGTCTCGATACTGGCTCCACCCAACGGCGGCCATAATTGCCGAAAACGTTAGGAATACGAACGATGGCATTCCGGGGACGAGGCCCAGACAGGCCATGATGACGGCAACTGTAAAGATAACGCTCGGAGCGGCGAGCATTTGATCTTTGATCTGTGTCCCAATTGAAGACTCATCGGTAACCCGGGTCACCATGATGGCGGCTGCGGTGGCGAGTAAGATTGAGGGTATCTGCGCGACGAGTCCATCACCGATGGTCAGGAGGGCGAACAGCTGAAAAGCTTCGCCGCCGCTGAGACCGTGTTGTGTCATCCCGATCAGTATTCCGCCAATAAGATTAATGATCAGAATTAAAAGGCCGGCAATCGCATCGCCACGAACAAACTTGGACGCACCATCCATGGAACCATAGAAGTCTGCTTCTCTTGAGACTTCCTGGCGCCTTTCTCTGGCCTGATCTTGAGTCAGTGAGCCGGCGTTAAGGTCGGCATCAATGGCCATTTGCTTTCCAGGCATGGCATCGAGAGTAAATCGAGCAGACACCTCTGAAATGCGTTCGCCGCCTTTGGTGATAACCACGAAGTTGATAATCATCAGGATGATGAAAATAACCATACCAACCACATAGTTCCCGCCAATAACGACTTCACCGAAGGATTGAATGACCTGTCCAGCGGCGTCCGGGCCGGTATGGCCATTAAGAAGAACCACTCGGGTTGATGCCACGTTCAGACCCAGCCTCATAAGGGTCGCAAGCAGCAGAACCGTTGGAAATGACGAGAACTGAAGGGGCTGTTTGGTTGCCACGGCGACTAAAAGAACCATGACGGCCATCACTATGTTGAACGTAAACAGCATATCGATTAGCCAGGGTGGCAACGGCAATATGAGCATCGCCAGCATGCCCATCAGGACAATCGGAACTGTTGTATAGCCTTTTGCTGCTTTAATGTTCACAGGGTTGTTCCTATCGCTTAAGGGATTCTGGTATTTCTAAGTTTTCAGGCAGCTCGGGCAATGTATTATTTCCGGCCGCTTTCAGGTGGTTCAGCTCCATGACGTACCTAAGAACAGTAGCAACGGCGACATAAAGGCCTGTGGGTATGTCTGTATCCACGGGCGTTGAGTAGTAGACCGAGCGAGCAAGCTCCGGAATCTCAACAATCGGAGTGTCGAACTCATTGGCGACCTTCCGAATTTGCAGCGCCATTTCATCCGTACCTTTTGCAACAACATAAGGGGCGTCCGCCATCTCCAGGTTGTATTTTAGAGCTACGGCGTAATGTGAAGGGTTCATAATAACCACATCGGCATCCGGAACCCGTTTTCGAATTTGCTGATTGGACATCTCCGCCTGGATCTGTCGAATCCTTTGTTTCAATTCCGGACTGCCCTCACTGTTCTTATTTTCGTCCTTAACTTCTTGTTTGGTCATCTTGAGCTTCTTCGTCATAGACCAAAGCTGAAAAGGCACATCAATCATTGATATCAATAACAATCCAAACCCGAGCCCCATTATTCCATAGGCTAAAATATTAGTTCCGTTTGATATTGCCATTCCTAAAGACATTTTATTCATCTTCAGTATTTCATCGGACTGAGTCCAAAGCGTCCAGACCATAATGCCCAAAAGGAGAGACACTTTAAGCACGGATTTTCCGAGCTCCGTCAGACTATTGGCTGAAAACATCCGCTTTATACCAGCAATAGGGTCCATTTTGCTGGCTTTTGGCATCAACGCTTTTGAGGACCAATTCATTCCACCAGGGATCATGCCTGAAACAAAGCCTATAAGCCACAGTATTACAAAGAAAGGTAAGAATGTTGAGATTGCCAGAGACCCGGCATTGCCTAAATAGACAAGCATCATCTCTGGGTTCATCACAGCTTCTCTGTCCGGCATGAAGTTCTGGTACATGAGCTCACTGGCGAACTGCTCCATGGCCCCTGATGAGAGTATGAGCATGCCACCACCCAAAACCAGAGCGGCACTCTGAACCTCTTTTGACCGCGCAATTTGACCGTCTTTTCGGGACTTGTCCTTCTTTTGCGTCGTGGGTTCTTCCGATTTATCTTGTGAACTGTTGTTTTCACTCACAGAGGAACCCCTGATACCAGCAAACGCATTTGATTCAGGACATGGCCTGTAAAGTCGTGGTACCTGGACGGTACGCTAGCAACAGTGAGAAGTATGCTTATAAGACCCATCAGCATGCTGAGGGGGAAGCCAAGGGCGATAATATTCAGCGAAGGGGCGGAACGGTTCATAATACCAAAGGTTATATTAACAATGAGCATGGCGATCACCGCAGGCATTGCCAGAAGTAGGGCGCTACCAAAAGCCCATCCTAGCAGGCCAACGACGCGCAGCAGTTCAAGATCAAAAATGGAACTGCCCGGAGGCCAGGTGAAGAAGCTCTCAACAACAATATCAATGGCAACAAGATGTCCGTCTCCGATAAGAAAAAGAAAAGATCCAAAAATAATCAAAAGCTGACCCACAAGAGGAATCGCCTGGCCACTCGCCGGGTCATTCATTACACCCATGGCAAGACCCATCTGAAGAGACAGTATCTGTCCTACCAAAGACAGCACGGTGAACAGAATTTGAACCATAATGCCAAGAAGAGCGCCTAGAAGAATCTGCTCAATGGCCATCACTAAAGCGGTCACCGAGAATGGGTCTACAGAGGGCATTTTAGGAAGCATTGGTGCGAGCAGCACCGATATTGCAAGCGCCAGCAACACCCTGACTTTGACGTTTTGCAGGCGATCTCCGAACAAGGGCAACATCCAAAGCAGAGCGCCAATCCTTAGGAATGGCCACCATACAGATCCCAAAATAGAGGTAATATCCGACCCTGTCAGTTCCTGCAATGTCATCCAATATAGCCAGGGATGTTGAAGAACAAGTTTTCAAACATGGTTTTAAGGCGTTCAATGATCCAGGGTCCTGCCACAACAATCATGGTAAGAGTGACCAGAAGCCTGGGGAGGAAGCTTAGCGTTTGTTCGTTAATCTGAGTGGCCGCCTGAAAGACACTGACGATTAGGCCTACAATCATACCGGGCCCAATGAGAACTACCACGATACTTATGATCATCAGAACGGCTTCAAAAATAATCGATAGCGCGATGGATTCAGTCATTTTTACCCAAAACTGTTGGTTAGCGTTCCGACTGTCATTGACCAGCCATCCACAAGTACGAAAATCATCAGCTTGAACGGCAGCGATATGATCAGTGGTGATAGCATCATCATACCCATCGCCATTAGCAGGCTAGCGACGATAAGATCAATAACAAGAAACGGGATGAATAGCATAAACCCTATCTGGAAAGCGGTTTTTAGCTCTGAAAGAACAAACGCCGGCAATAGAGCTGAAAACGGTACTTCCGCTTTTGTCAGTGTCAAAGGCTCATCGGCGATCTTAAGCATCTGTTCCAGCGCTTTTTCATTAGTTTGCCTGAACATGAAATCGCGAATTGGAACCTCGGCTATCGCGAAACCTTCCTGAAGCGTGATCTCGGAGTTATCCATGGGGACAATGACGTCCTCATATATTTCTGTCCACACCGGCCTCATAATCAAGATCGTCAGTGTTAAGGCAATTCCAAGAAGAACCTTGTTCGGTGGGCTTTGCTGTAAGCCAAGGGCTTGCCTGAGAATAGACAGAACGATGATAATCCGGGTAAAGGGGGTCATCATCAATACCATGGCAGGAAGGAAGGACAGCATTGTCATGAAGATCAGAATCTTCAGCTTAATACTGTAGTCTTCGACCGTGGTTCCATCCGTGACACTGAAAAGAGTAAGGTCCTGGGCCATAGCGATATTTGGGCCCAGGATAGCGGCCAGGATAAGGAAGAGCTTCATTTGGTCGTATTTGCCTCGGCAATGACGCCACTGTCGATAATTTCCAGAAGTCGCATGCCGTATCTGCCATCGACGACAACCACTTCTGCCCGGGCAAAAAGCTCACCGTTAGCTTTTACATCCAGAGGCTCGCCAACACGCTTATCAAGCGCAATGACCTCACCCGGCTCTGCGCTTAGAAGATCTCCTATGGTGACATCGGCGCTATCGACTTCAAGAGTCAGGCGAACTGGGATATTTTTCAGCAATCCAATACTGCCTTTCTTGGCAGCCGGCGCCTGACCCTCTGAAACGTCGTCCGACAGAAAACTGTCGAGATCATCATTTCCGTCTTTCATTTTATTTAGCTCATCCAGGTTCTCATTATTCGTATCAGTATTACTCATTGATTCATCCCCATATTTCGGTCAATTCGAAGTCCAAGATGGCCCTCGGACTCAAAGATTTTTCCAGACACACAAACCACACCACCGGCCGAGGCCATTATTTCTGGGTGCATATCAAATTCAATAATATCGCCTTTTCTCAGATCGTTAATGTCCGAAAGACTGAGGGATACCGATGCGATTTCAGAGGAAAGGTGAACTGGGGTTTTCTCCAGCTGGGCTTCAATTTGATTGCGCGTGAACTCAGTCGCCTCTTTTGAGTCCTTCTGTTTACTCAGTGAGGTTGGCCAGCCTATCAAGAAGTCCATTTCCCAGTTTTCGCCAGTTACCGTGAGCGTGGACCAGAAACAGTTTTCAGTGTCTGGATTTTCAGCCCAGTCGTTATTCCAAGATGCTGTCTCGACACCAACCGCTTCAGACAAGATGCTGATGGAGGCATTGAATAAACGGCTTATCAAACGTTTGTCTGTATCGGTAATATCTCGTTTTGTTACCGACTTTTCTGAAATGTCGTTTGGGATTCCTGCAAAAAAAAGCTCTGAGACAGAAAAAACAGATTTCTTGCTCATGGCAAACAGAGGCTTGATTCCTTGAAAAGACTCAGATTCTGCCTCAACCCAAACAAACTCCTTTGAATTCTGCTCTTCTGACCACTCACTGCAACCAATTTTTAGCGCGGAATAATCAAGAAGCAGGCGCATTTCCTGAGACAGCCGCAGCGCTAAATCTTCTGAAGCATCTTCGAGGCTTTTCTTTAAATGATCGTGACGGTCGGTTTCTCCGGACAGATCAAAAATGGGGAGCGACTGGCCTTTCTCCCTGGAGATAAACGTTTTTCTCCTCTTGCTTACTGAAAGGCTTGCCATGACAACGAGTACTCCATAATTTGTCTATTCTTTAAGATCAGATCCGTTCCGCGATCCTGACTCTAAGGATGTGAGAGAAACGTTCATTTAAATATAAAAATGTTTCAGTTTTGCACTTTTTGACAAGAGCGCCAAAGTGCTTTTCTATGCACCTTATGGCTGCTCTTCTTCGTATTATAAGATGGAAATTATATAGAGTTATTTCTTTGTTAGCAACGTTTTTATGATCAATGTGCTCATCGGGTTACCGGTTCGTTACTGAAAGCCGCCTCTTTCATCTTATTAATGGCGCTGTCGCGCTGACTGTTATCAAAAAGACCCAGTAGCTCGCGCTCTGCGGCTTCGGTCAGAACCACAATTTCGATGCGTCGGTTGGAACTGTCGAGCGGGTCATCCAGGTTGATAAGGATCTTGTCGGCCATGCCGTTCACCTGAACCAGATTGCTTTCCCCCATTCCACCGTAGGTAAGAACTTTACGGGCCATATTAGCCCGCTCTCCACTGAGCTCCCAGTTACCATACTCTACACTCCCAAATTGGGCTGAGTCGGTATGACCGGACACCACAACTCCCTGCTCAAGCCGGCCAATCATGGGTCCAATATTCATAAGAACATCTTCAAAGAAGTCATTCATTCGAGTTCCACCGCGCTGAAACATCTGGCGGTCATCATCGTCCTGCAATCGAATTCTAAGGCCCTGTGGGACGATTTCAACAGACACGTTATCAGCGGCGCCCATTCGAATGCTCATCGCTTCTATAGTGTCTTTAAGCACCTCCAGGTTCTCATCACTCTCAAAGCTACCATTAGCGATGCTTTCAATCATTTCATCATGGCTTTTAAGAATGTCCTCTTTCATATTCGACAGGCCGCCATTATCCATAATGTCTTTGGCGATACCTTCAATCAAGGATGGGTAGCTTTTTATGTCCAGAGGGACAACGCCACTCTCGAACTTAAAGGGGTTTGGCCCCCCATCAAAGACGGAGTATTCTCTCAGGGTTTTCGAGACCATTTCCCGCTCACTTTCATCGGCTGCGGATAGCAGCCAAAGAACCATAAAGAAAGCCATCATCGCCAGGGTAAAGTCAGCAAAAGCGACTTTCCAGGCGCCGCCACCGCTCCCTTCTGTGTTTCTGGCGCCTGATCGTTTTATGATTATTGTCTGTGCATTTCTCATTAACTGCCCTCAGCCGTATCTTCGTCGCTTGATGGGCTCTCTTTATTGTTTTTCATCCAGGATTCAAGCGTCGCGAAGCTAGGCTTGATATCCAGTTCCATCACACGGCGGCCGGCATCCACAGCAACAATCGGAGGCTTCGCTTCCATGTAGGCAATGATTATAGCCTTGACGCCTTCAAGCTGTGATATCTGACGATGAACTTGGTCGTGCATGGCGGAAGCTAAAGGCTCCATGATGCAGTAGCAAAGGAAAATACCAATAAATGTTCCAATAAGGGCTGCGGCAACGTGCAAGCCAATGGCGGCGAGTGGCCCATCAAGATATCCCATAGTAATAACTATTCCAGCCACAGCCGCCAAAATACCAAAGCCAGGCATGGCCTCTCCGGTTTTATGAAGTGCTTTTGACGGTTTAAGAAGGTCATCCTCAATGGCCATAATTTCTTTCTCAAGCAACCCTTCGACTTCGTGGGACTGGGATTTCCCCATACCAAGGAGCCTCAGGTTATCGGTAATAAAATTAACGAGAATAGGCTCTTGCAAAAGGTGAGGGTAGTTTTTGAAAAAAGGGCTATCCCACGCATTATCTACGTGCTCATCCAGAGTCTTTAGTCCATCTTTTTTGATTTTTCCAAGCATAACGTACATTGCAGAAAGGAGCTCTTTGGCCAATATTGCCTCATGCTTACTTCCGGCAAAAACACCTTTTATCTGGTGGAGCATTTCCTTCAAAATAACTGTTGAATTGCCCACAAATAAAGAACCAAGGCCTGCGCCCATAATCATCAAATATTCAGCGGGCTGCCAGAAGGTAGCAATGTTTCCTTTAGCCATCAGAAAACCACCGAAAACGGTCGAGAAAATAATGAACAGGCCAAAAGTAATACGCATAGTCAGTTTTTCTCTTTAAGTAATATATTCAGTTTCTCAAGGCACTCTTTGTGAATCTGGCAAACGCGGGGCTCTGAAACCTCCAGAACCAAGGCGATTTCTTTTATGTTCAGGTCTTTTTGATAATACAGGGCAATCAGCAGACGCTCTCTGTCACTCATTTTTGACAGCGCCTTTTCCAGCATGATTTGCTTATCGGTCCTGCTCATTTTTACGTTATTGTTCGATTCTTTCAGGTTTGTCATCCAGTCTTCTAGGCACTGCATGCTTTCAGCCTGGTCTGCGTAAATAAGCTCATGGACTTTATCACTCGACAGGCGTGTCCTTTCGGACAACTCCAAAATCGACGGTTCTCGACCAAGCTCCCTGTACATATTGCGTCGGATCTGGTTTAGTTTATGAACGGCCTGTCGTACATTCCTGGGGCGCCAGTCTTGGCTTCTGAGTTCATCAAGTATCGAACCTCGGACACGCAGAAACGCAAAGCTCTCAAAATGCTCATCCGGCTGACCGTATCGACGGATTGCATCGAGCAAGCCCATCAAACCAACCTGCTCGATGTCCTCCATACTAAAAGAAGCCGTCACCTGGCTCCTCAAGTGGGCTGCGGCCCGCTTGACCAAATGCGCATACTTTGACAGAAGCAACCCTTCCTGCCTCGCATCTGAGCCATCATCTTCGGTATTCTGATATCCACCCAGCATACTTCTACCTGTTACTGAATAATGACGTTAGTGAGAAGTATCTTCTCAACTGAAAGCTCTTTTCCGTAATCGCTGGCGGCCTTCACAAAGGCGTGCTTCAACTCAGACTGTAGTTTCGTTGGATTGGCAATTTCTTCTCTGGCTATGGATGGCCCCTTTCCTGAGAAATAGACCAGGATCGCATTCCTAAGCACAGAATCGAGTTCTTTCGCCTGATCCTCAAGGCGAGGGTCGTGACTTACCAAGGCAAGCTCAATAACCATAAAGCTTCTTGCCGTTCTCTCTGATAAGCCAACAACGAATTTTTCCAAGGGAAGAAAAGTCGGTTCTTCGTTGAGCACAATTTCAGGAACAACTTCTTCTTCCACATCGGCGGGAGGTGATATTCCAGGTATATTAACAATACCATTGGCTGCGGCCCAATATCCACCTCCGGCCAAGGCGCCGATTAATATTAGGATAATAAACAACACTTTGTTTTTACCGCCTTTCTTTTTTTCGTCTTTATCTTTATTTTTTTCATCACTCATGATAATTAACCTTATGCTTTTGTGTTTAACCAGTGACTTTTGTCTTGAACGCTGGTACTAGAAAAGGATTCAGGCAAGGCACCATCATCGGAGGAAACATCCATCTTGCCCTGACTATTATCGTTTTTCCCGGGGCCACTTTCTGAGTTTGAGCCTTTCTTACTCTCGTTTCCGTGACTCACCTGGACATCGACCTGTCCATTTTGCTGTGCAAGATCTAATCGGAGTCTTTCCATGTGTTGAGATAACATTTCACGGATTTGGGGGTTGTTGGAGCCAATCGTAACGCTTATTTTATCTCCATCCATCCTAACGGAGAGATCTAATCGGCCCATTTCTGGAGGATCAAGTCTGATCGTAGCCTCTTTTACGTTTTGGTTGATCTGCATATTCAATCGATCGCCCAGGACACCGGCCAATTCTTTTCCCCACTGAGGCGTATTCGGCTTCACAGCAACCGGCGCCCACTCACCCGTCGCTATTTTCTGGGCGCCGGCAGCATCCATAGAAAATAGAGACAAACTGCTACTTGTTCCTTTAGCCTCCGATATGCCACCTGTAACATTGCCGTTAGAGCCTAACAGCGTCATACCCTGAAGACTGTTTTTTAAGCCTTCACTGTCTGCTCTCATTAGCAGACCTTTCTGCACCATCTTTAGCCCATCGGGCAGAGGGCCATCTTGACGATCAAGAAGCCGGACCAGGTCCGCTTTCGGGTCCTTCCCTTTCATGAAGTCAATGTTCGCAATTCGACTGTCCGCCACCGTTGCCTTATGTCGATCAAGCTGAATTCCTTCAAGCGGAATCTCTTTACCGAATCTTTGTAAAATATTCATTGCCGGTAAGCTTTCAAGATCAATCTTCGATTTCGGGGCGGGCGTTCGCCCCGCCAGGATACCAGGGGAACTCACCACTTCCTCTTTTAAGCCGTCAGTAGGATTATCTGGTCGCAATTCGGCTCTAATTTCTTTTTTTATTTCACTATCAGGTTTTTCTAGTCCTGTTTTTTGCTTTAATCCATTGATAGGTTCTTCTGTCTTGCTCGCGGAAAAACCCTCCAGAGATGGTGCTGCGGAACGTGTTAATTCGCTAACTTTAGACTGTATGTCAAAAACTAAGGGCGCAGTTTCCTTTGCTATCTCTGGCTCAATTTCCGGATTGATAGCTTCTACGCTTTCGCTTTTCATTAAAGATTCAGTCGCTGCATCTTTCAGCGATAATGACTCTGAAGGCACCAAAGAATCAGTGGAGCCTGATGGGCTGGAGGATTCTGGTGAATCACTCCCTGCGACCAGGTCCTTAAGTCCAGAAACAGCACCGAGAATTAAACTGCCAATACCCTCGGAAACTTTCTTGAAACTGAGCGCTATTTGAGCTTCAGATTCCCCTGTTTCTCTGTTTTTTCCGATAACCCCGGGGTTATGGTTTTTTTGCGCAGTGTCTACGCTGCCAATTGAACTCATAGTACGGAACTCGTTTGCTCGTAGGCCTTCAGGCCGTCTGAGTTTTCTTTGAGGGTTTCGATCTTGCTGCCGACCATTTTCGATTCTTTTTCAATGCTTGCCATTGAGAGCTTGTGTGCTTGCTTGAGCCTTTGGACCGATTCGTGTTTTTTTTCCTGCGAGGACAGCGTCGCCGCAAATTTTCGGATTTGTAGATCAACACGAGAAACATCAGCCCAACCTGACTCTTTAGTGGCCCGGACTAGCTTGTCACACAGGATTTTTGCTTCTTGTTCCATACTCATGATTATATCCACAATAATTCAGTGCTCATAAAAACGTTAAATGACACAGTTCCACCATAACTATATTATTCTATTACAAAAAATAATAATATCAAAATAAAGCGCAACAAAAAAGGCGGAGGTTTTCACCACCGCCTTTTTATTGACGTTTATTTTTATTAGGCCGCCGATTGCGCGATACCTTCCCACCCCTCTTTTAGATTCCTCATGACTTCTCGAACAGGACCGAGCATTTCAACGTCATTCTTTACGCTGGCATCGTACACCTGTGTGCCCATGAAGTTGTAGTAGTCCCTGAGCTGCTGGGCCAAGGCTCCACCTTTTTCCATATCCAGGGAAGCATCCAGGCCATCCAAAAGTCTCATGCACCTGGCAACAGACTCGGTTTTTCGCTCATTGTTTTTGGCGCTAATATGTCCTTCTACGCGGTCGATTTCATCGATAAACCCGTTGACGAGCATTAGGACCTGTTCAATGGGACTGGATGCAGCGGCTTGCACCTCTACATTGGAATTCTTGTAGGCATCAAAGCCAGTTTTATCACTCATCATTTTGCGCGGGATACCCCGTCCTTCAGGTCGGGGAGGGATAGCGCGTCGTGCGTCAGCGCGACTTGTTTTCCCTGTCTCCCTCCTCCTTTTTGTCGTTGGTTTGAATGTGATAGCCGTAGCCATCCGCTCTTTGTGTGACAGTACAATGCTTGTAAGAGATGCCCTGAATGGCACCGTTTAATGTCTGAACATTGAAGCTACCCGTTTTCCTGACCGCGACACGACCTAACCAGATGCCCGCTTTTGCGCCTTTTGGAACAATGGCTTTGACCATGTCGCCGGTCTGAAAACCCTGAACGTGTTTCTTGCGCATCAAGTAGCCACGCGGGAAACCGTATTTCGTCAGTCGAGTGCGCTTGTAGCTGCCACGACCGTTGGCCTTAATGGCTAACGTGGGCATTTCCCATCCGAACAACTGATCCACTTCGCCAACGCAGGCCGCATCCAGGGCGTGGGTCTTTGGAATAGACAGGCGATTCCGGTTGTATTTTGTTCTTCCGCCTGTCCCAACTTCGACCGGGAGTCCTGTATCTTTTAATGCCCGATACAGCGCCCATCGGGTCGCATTGACCGCTGAAGCGTCTCTAAGAGGATTTTTGGCCTGCTTCAATACGATCGCCAGCCTGGGTTGATGATGCTTCAGGCGCTTGGATGAAGCAAAGAAAGCGACCAGTGACTGCCTTCCTTTTTGTTTGTTACAAGGGTCGCAGGCCAGCGTCAAATTGCTGATTCGATTAGAGCCGCCGTTGGCTTTTGGGTCAATATGTTCAATTTGCAGGGGCGTGTCTTTTTCGCCACAGTAAGCGCACTCGCGGCCCCACTTTTCCAAGAGATATTCACGGACTTCGTAACCTAGCAGTGTGCCTTGTTGGTATTCGACACCGCTGATCTCAGGGTTTTCCATTTTCTGCATGTCGAAACGCACCAGTTCCTGACTGATGGCCGTCACCGGCACCAGGGATTGAAGCCTATTCACCAGGCTTTGAGTGGTGTCCACTCGATGCTGAAGACTCGGTGCCAGCCAACCCTTCGGCTTGGTCCGATTCAGAAATCGGGGCGCCCGGTACCAAAGTTGGTTACGGCGACGACGGCGAAACGCCCGGCGCTGTTCCAGACTTTTGCTGATCTGACGGCCTCGATGGATCAATTCCATCAAAGCCAAAACGTGTTGCTTCTGTCCGTTCTCTCTGACCACCGCAATTCCGGTGGTCTTACTGCCCGGATCGATTTTCACCCGAACCGGCTGAATGTCGCCACCGATACGGTCTTTCAGTCGGATCGCAAAGGGATAAACACGAACCACCACCGCTCGCCCACGGGCAAGGAGAAGCCGTGCGCGTTTTTCCGAGCACGGCATCAGAGGTAATTTGCGTTTATCCACTACAAAAACCGACATTTCTTTCCTTTCAATAAATGCCCTTACGGGCCTTGTGACGCGGATCTTGCGATCCATCTCCCCTCGGGAATGTCCACCACCGGCTCCCGCTTGCGCGGCGACCAGAACCTTCGGCGTTTTACCTTGCGCCAGCGTGATCCCGGTCTTCGAGAGTCCGGAGCTGAGGAAGCACTCCGGAGTCGGTCTTAACGACCTGTGATGAACGTAGCGGGTTGGTTACCGCTTTCCCTGGTCAACCTGGCTTATAGGGTGTTCTCTACAAGCCTCGCCCTTTAGGTCGGGGTAGTTGACTTATCACCTTTAAGCGAACATATTCGATGTTTGTTGCATTTGTGAGATCGTTGTCTGCATAGCGCTAAATTGGCTAATGTAGCGGTTTAGCTGCTGTTCCATCCGCATATCAAAACGACTCATTCTGTCATTCAGGTTGTCAAGATTTGACTCAAGGCTGGACTTTGCGCTATTTAGCATCGCATCGTTGCCTTTTACAAATGTATCTAGACGCTCGCTCAGGGTTTTTATCATTCCTGTTTCACCGCCGAGTATCTCTGTCAGCCCATCTGGGTTGGTTTCAAGAAATTCTTCTAACTTTTCACTGTCGATATTAAGCCGTCCTCTTCGGTCGAACTCAATCCCCATCTGACCCACATTGAAATCAGAAACGGTACGACGTATCTGATTTGAAAGCACTCTCGTTGTTGCATCTCCGGTCAGACCGTTGTTTTTGCTCCCGTCGATTGCGAGCATGACCGCATTGTATTTGTCGACAACGCCTTTCAAACTCTTTTCTGTGGCCTCACTGTCCTGTCCCACCTTAAAGATCAGGGACTCTGTCGGCTCCGCGTGTACCTTGCTAACGTCTATCTTTAAACCATCAATGACATTATCGAAGGTATTGGAGGATGAAGTCAATTCTAGCGCGTTATTTTCACCCATATAAATAATTGCGTCTTTTGCCTGACTGATGACGGTTTTATTATCAATGGAGGTCTGAATGCTCGCGATAGCTGGGTCACCGTTAGTGGAAAGAGTGAGGTTGTTTGCCGCGCCGGTCTCTTCTGACCCTATCATCAGCTTAATGCTGCCGCCGGTTCGGATAATCGAGGCTTGAACTCCCGTGTTGTCCGGGCTCGAATTAATGGCACTACGCAGATCCGCAAGGTTTGCGCCTGGCGATAATGTGCTCAGGTCAATACTGAACTCACTGCCTCCTGAGCCTAGAGTAATAATGCCTGAGGCTGGAAGGGGATCGGTTTCAGAGGCAAAATCCAAGGTAACCTGGTGTGCACTCGCCAACTGGCTCACATTGATTCTGTATTCTCCTGTCGCTACGTTGCCACTGGCTTCTATTTTAGCGTAGCCCTCTTGGTTCTGGGTGACCCCGTATTCCTCCAAGGCACTACCTTTAGAGAGTTCTTTAAGAACTTCCTGGAGGTCATTTATTTTTGTGGTAATGGTCGAATAGGCACGAATTTTGGACTGAAACGTATTCTGTCGGCCGTTAAAATACGAATCTTGAGACGCTCGGTCAGCCTGTATAAAGCTTTGTGAAAGTTGACGAATGTCGGTGCTTCCAGAGATCATGACTATAATCCTTTTTTAGATGGAAAACCCTGCTGTAGGCCAAGGCATTCACTTTAAATGTTTTTGAAATACGAATAATAAGGCGAAACTCATCGTTGCGTCGATTCCACTTTAATTTTCAACTAAATTCAATCAGGTAAATATCCATCCAGCTTTGGTTTTCTCTTGTAATTTTAAGTTATGGTCAATAGTTATAAAAACTATTGACCATAAAGACACAGGTCTATTTTTTAATTTTTACAGCAAAAAATACAGAGTCAAGCTCAACCCTTCACTTTGACGGAAACCCTCTCTTAAGCGGGTCGAATGAAGCGTAAAATCTGTTAAGGCGTGGTGAACGGATCCGTCAGCTCGGTCCAGGCTGATCGATTCGTGGTATCGCCAAAGCCCAACTGGCCGTTATTGTTATATCCAACCGACCAGATGCTGCCGTCAGTCTTGAGGCCGTAGCCGTTATAGTGTCCGGAGATAATTTCGGACACATCTGACAGGCTTGTGTAACCCCAGGTGGACTGGTGTGTCGTGCCGCCCCAGCCCAACTGTCCGTAGGTGTTATACCCCACCGACCAGACGCTGCCGTCAGTCTTGAGGGCGTAGCTGTGAGCGTTTCCAGAGGTAATGACGGACACGTCGGACAGGTTGGCGTAACCCCAGGTGGACTGGCTCGTCGTGCCGCCCCAACCCAGCTGGCCGTAGTTGTTTTTCCCAATCGACCAGATCGTGCCGTCGGTCTTGAGGGCGTAGGCGTGAGTGTCTCCAGAGGTAATGGCGGAGACGCCGTACAGGTTTGCGTCACCCCAGGTTGACTGGTCCGTCGTGCCACCCCAGCCCAGCTGGCCGTAAACGTTATCGCCCACAGACCAGACGCTGCCGTCGGTTTTCAGGGCGTAGCCTTGATAATCCCCCGTGGCGATGGCGGACACACCGGACAGGCCTGTATCACCCCAAATGGACTGGTCTATCGTTCCATTCCGGCCCAACTGGCCTTTGGTGTTCTGCCCCACCGACCAGACGCTGCCGTCTGTTTTGAGGGCGTATCCATAATAATTCCCTGCGGCAATGTCGGACACGTCGGACAGATTGGCGTAACCCCAGTTTGGCTGGTTTGTGGTGCCGTTCTGACCCAGTTGGCCTTTGCCGTTAAACCCCACAGACCAGACGCTGCCGTCGGTCTTTAGGGCGTAGCCGTGATAGCTCCCGGCGGCGATGGCGGACACGCCGGACAGGCCTGTGTCACCCCAGGTGGACTGGTTTGTCGTGCCGTTTCGGCCCAACAGACCGAAGTTGTTAGCCCCCACCGACCAGACGCTGCCGTCGACCAGCGCATAACATTGGACGTACCCGCACTCGATCTGCGAGGCCCCAGCAGGTGCGGGCTCAGAAGCAACCATCCCCTTGATGGGTATCATAAAATGATAGCTTTGCGCCTGAGCAACAGCCGACGCTGCCAACAGACAGGATAGGGCAGTAAGCGATAAAAAATCTTTTTTTATTGACACAATAACCCCTGCCGCTCAAGAAAATACACCTATATTTAAAATTATGTAATATGTTAATGTAAAAGTCAATATTTCAGGTCGTTTTTAAGGCTAATAATGTCCATTGTTTTTTAAAAAAATGCGATCTTAAAATAATGTGCGATAGCCAAGCTTTGTTTCCTGGGCATCATGCTCTTAATATAATACTGAAAGAATTCAGTCACACTTAAGAAAAAAGCCCCTGCCATAGGCAGGGGCTTTTCATCAGCCTGATTAACCGCCCCTGATTATCTCAGTAGGGAGCCGATCAACTGAGTGGTCTGGCCTGCGTTAGACAGTACAGAGATGCCAGACTGCATCAGCATCTGCTGCTTCGACATCTGAGAAGACTCAACGGCGAAGTCAGCGTCCATGATACGACCGGCAGCATTTTCAGTGCCCTGAGCCACGGACGCCAGGTTGTTGGCGGTGTGATCCAGGCGGTTGATATTAGCACCGAGCTTGGAGCGCATCCCGCCTACGTCAGAAATGAAGGTGTCAACAGCGCCAAGGGCAGTAGTAGCGTTTGCGCCAGAAGTAACATCACCCAGAAGCCCGCGAGAAGTGGTAATAGCACCCATCTCAGTCGTGGCGTCAAAGGCAAGAACCTCAGTAGCTCCAGCACCAATCTGGAAGTTCATGGCCGCGGCGAGCTTTCCGCCTTCAAGCAGCTTTTCACCACCGAAAGAAGTTTCGGTCATGATCCGAGTAACCTCGGCGGTAAGCTCGGTGTATTCACTATTAAGCGCAGTACGGTCGGCGGCAGAGTTAGTATCGTTGGCAGACTGCGTTGCGAGATCTTTCATGCGCAGGGCGATCGAGTTTACTTCGTCCAGGGAGGCGTCCGCAGTGCCAAGCAGGTTGGTAGCATTCGCGACGTTGTCCTGGGCAACACCCATACCACGGCTCTGAACGGTCAGGCGGTTTGCAATCTGAAGGCCGGCAGCATCGTCCGCAGCGCTGTTGATACGGAAGCCTGTACCCAGACGTTCCATCGCGGTGGAAAGCATGTCACTGTTCTTGTTGAGACTGTTCATCGCAACGCTTTGTGCGAAATTCGACTGAATGGATAGCATGGTAGATCTCCTGATCAGGTTTTTTCGTCGATAAGCTTAGGCTGACCGACTTTTAATTGGTTACATCTAATTCAAGCGACAATACTATCCAATAAATTAAGTATAATATTGAAATATTTTTTATTTATATTTAAATCAATTGCTTGTATATAAAAATCCCCGCTCTGTGGCGGGGATTTTAGTCAGCTTGATCAGTATCCTGAATTATCTCAGGAGGGAACCGATCAACTGAGTGGTCTGACCTGCGTTAGACAGTACAGAGATGCCAGACTGCATCAGCATCTGTTGCTTCGACATCTGAGAAGACTCAACGGCGAAGTCAGCGTCCATGATACGACCGGCAGCATTTTCAGTGCCCTGGGTTACAGCGGCCAGATTGTTGGCAGTGTGATCAAGACGGTTGATGTTTGCACCAAGCGAAGACCGAAGAGCGCCTACGCTGGATATGAACGTATCCACAAGTCCCAATTCCGCGGCAAAGTCGGTGCCATCGACAATACCTGTGGTGGCCGTGTATGCGCCAGAAATAGCGGTAACAGCAGCCGAGGCGTCAAAGGCCATAACTTCGGCTGCACCAGCGCCAATCTGGAAATTCAGGGGGCCGGTGCCAAGCTTTCCACCTTCAAGCAGCAATTCACCACCGAAAGAAGTTTGAGTAGAGATGCGGGTCACTTCCGCTTTCAGTTCGGTATATTCTGAGTTCAGGGCTGTACGGTCAGCGGTCGAGTTAGTATCGTTGGCAGACTGGGTAACCAGGTCTTTCATCCTAAGGCCGATGGAGTTCATTTCGTCCAGGGACGCATCCGCAGTGCTAAGCAGGTTGGAGGCATTCGCGACGTTGTCCTGGGCAACACCCATACCACGGCTCTGAACGGTCAGGCGGTTTGCAATTTGAAGGCCGGCAGCATCGTCCGCAGCGCTGTTGATACGGAAGCCCGTACCCAAACGCTCCATCGCGGTGGAAAGCATGTCACTGTTCTTGTTAAGACTGTTCATCGCAACGCTTTGTGCGAAATTCGACTGAATGGATAGCATGGTAGATCTCCTGATCAGGATTTGTCGCCGGTAAACTTCTTATTGACCGACAGTTTCAGTTTTATTGCTTACAATATAAATAGGCGACAAAACCATAGCAATAATTAAGTAGATCGGAGGCTCTAAAATAAAAGTAATTATAATCAGTCAGTTAGCGATGATGTAACCGACTGCCGAGTCAGGTTCGCTTGTGCACTGAGTGCCTGTAGTTGGATTTTGAAGTCCGATCTTCCAATGGACTGACCCGTCTCATAACTCATTGATGTCATTTTTTCAGCGCTTACGCTGTTCGACAAGCCCATTTTTTTTGTTAAAAAAACGACTTGCTTCTGCTCTTCCACAATATCGGTTCGATGGCCGTCAATCTTGCCAATAAGACTCTTTATTATTACTCGGCTGTTATCGGCATCGCCGGATCTTAGGCTTTCAGAAAGACGACCAATTGCATCCTCTTCCGGTTTGAGTCTAATATTAACGGGATTCCCGGCTGGCACCCTAATACCTTGACCCTGGAACATCCACGGAGCATCAAGATCGATTTTTTTTCCAGATACCTGTAGTTGGCCGCCTTCGGTCATTGTTGCCGTTAGACCGTGATACTGGAGCTCCCTGGCGACCATGGTAAAGTTTTCGTTCTGAGATTGCCCTTCACTGTATTCGAGCTCAGACAGACCTCCATTTGGCAGACGAATGACCAAGGACTCAGATTCTGGACGTTCTTTCAGCAGATCCACACGGTCAAGGATGTAGTTTCCAATCGGAGGGTTCTTGGCCAATTCCAGATTTCCGTCAAAAACGGGACTACCGCGCATGTCCTGGGCAAGCCTGTCGGCTTTGACGCTGATAGCCTGAATATTGACAGTGCTTTTCGTGGTTAGCTTCGCAATGTTAATCAGACCTTGCTGGTAGCGATCCAGGAGCTCTTCCTTGCCTTTCAATCCCACCGCTTTTTCATGGATTTGGGTTATCTGCGCCCACTGAGCATGGCGCTGAACACGCATCGCCATCTTATTCTGTGGAATGAAAACGTCTTTTTCGAACTCCGCCTTTTGGTTGGACGTTCGGTTGACTCCAGAACTATGAAGAGGGCCCGCGGATTGACTCTGCGGGCCCTTAACATTACTAATCGGGATTTGTGCCATGAAGTCTCGTATTAGAGGTAGTTAAATAGGGAAAGCTGGCTGACTTTCGAATAGGCTTTTTGGGTAGTGGTCAGTGCCAACTCAACTTTGTTCATTTCTATGGTCGCCTCCGCGTAATCCAGTTCACGGATTCTTCCGACGATTTTACCATTAGCAAGGGACAGATCTGCTTGCGCAGACATAGTGTCATTAGCCGACGTTATTTTGCCACCAATACTCGTCAGTGTCTCACCGATTTTATTCGTAGCGTACTTAATACCATCAAGCAAATCAGGTCCCGTGGCCCCTATGGTTGCACTCCCGCTTTCCACGTCGGAGATGAACGCGTCGATATTATCGAACATGTTCATAGTACCACCAAAGAAAATATCTTCAACGGTTTCGTTTCCCGCTATGGTTCGGCCTTCGGAGACCGGGACATTGCGAGTCAGGCTGTCGCCTTGGTACACATAGCCAGAACCGGTATCAAAAACAGGGGGAGTAGCTGTTCGGCTGCCGCTGAAGATGTAACTGCCATTGCCGTCTTTTGCGTTGGCAAATGAAACAAGGGTGTTCTTTATTTCACGAAGCTCGGCGACCGACGATTCCCTGTCCACCTGATTCGCAGACCCATCAACAGCCATCAGCACCAAATCCTGCGCCCTAAGAAGGACATTGAAACTGTTGTCCATGTAGCTTTCTGATTTCTCAAGATTACTGATTACGTTTTCTGAGTTACGTTTCCACTGGGTGAAATTTGCTTCTTCTTTATCGAATCCCATGAGCTGAACGCTGCCCATTGGGTCATCAGAAATCTTATTGATGCGATTGCCGCTCGACATCTGGACCATGAGATCGGCGTATTTTTTATCCTGCGCCTGAAGTCCCTGAAGGGCGATTTGACTGATTTGTGCTGTTCCAACTCTCATCGGATCGCTCCTAAAAGGGTATTGAAGATCTGATCGGCGGTGCTGATCACTTTGGCGTTGGCCTGGTAGGCCTGAGTGTAGGTCATCAATTTAACCGCCTCTTCGTCCTGATTCACACTGCTGATCGAATCGCGCTGAAACTGGGCGCTTTCCAGAAGACTCCGGCTGGCACCTGCCTCGGCCTGTGACGCGGCGGACTTTATCCCGAGTCCACCCACCAGGCTATTAAAGGCGTCGTAGAATCCATCTTTAAGAGAAATCATGGAAATCAAATTAGTGTTATCACCAGGGCCACCTGCCGGCGCACCGAAACCATCATCACCGATAAAGGCAAGTTCATCCGGAGTAATAGTATCAGAAACCCGGAGGGACCCTGCCTCTCCCGGGGCACTGTAGGTGAAAAGAGCAGCACCTGGGTTCCCGTTCAAGTCAAAACCTGCGGCCAGCTGGTTGTTCATATCATTTGCGAAGGTTTCAGCCTGAAGGTTGAGGTCAGACTTCATACCCACAAGGCTGTCATTTCGATAATCCATTAAGGCGCCTAATCGTCCGCCTGAATCGTCCGCCGAAAAGGTTTGACCATTCATGTCCAGCGTCAGGTTTCCCGCCGTCATGGACAAGGTCGAAGTACTGGAACCAAGAACGAGTGGCTGCCCATTGCTCAAGTTAACGTTAATACGACCATCATCCAGCTTATAAGTCCTAACATCCACCTCGTTCGCGAGCTGATTAATGAGGTTTTCGCGCTGATCCTGAAGTGATGACGTATTCGCCCCCTTAGCATCGGCATTGGCGATCGCCAGATTTAGCTTTCCGATGTTTTCGGTTATTCCATTCAAACCTTTAACAATACCTTTTGCCTCATCCAGTATCTGGCGATCCTGGAGATCAAGACTGGTGGAGAGCTGGTTGAACCGGCCGGCAATAGAATCTGCCGAGGCAATGATCTGCTGGCGGGAAGCGGTTAGGTTTGGATTGCTAGCGGCTCCGTTCAGGCTGGCAAAAAACTGATCGACCCCCTCAGAAATGGACAGGGATTTGCTGCCAATAATGCCCTCAGCCTGGCCGAGGAGCGTTTCCATTTTATCGTGGTATCCCACCTGGCTTCCTGCTCGCCAGAGCGCGGCCGTTGAGAATTCGTCAGCAATACGGCGCATGCCTGAGACCTCAACTCCATTGCCGGGATTAAACCCCGCAGAACCATCCGAACGGGCTACTAGAACTCCCTCTTGACGAGTAAATCCGGGGGTATTGATGTTGGCGATATTATTACTGGCCACGTTCAGCATTTGCTGTGAGGCGCTCAGGCCAGATAGGCCGTTAACCAATAAGCTCATGGCTTAACTGCTCCGTTAAAATTTACAGTATTCAATGGGAGTGGCAATGATTTCAGTTGAATATCCATCACACCTTCTTTAATGGTAGGTGAATTTTCAAAAGATTTCATCTCATTATTTAATTGACCGCTCAGTTGCCTAATCATGGCATCTGCTATTCCCAGGTTTCCTTGCCTGGATAGCTCCATAGCCATCTGCGTATCTGCCATCTCACTGTAAAATTTCTGATCCTTGCTATTAAAAAGACTGTCTTCACCCACAAGCGCTTCGCTGGCATCGCGCATGCTTTTTAGCGTCATTTGTAAAAAAATACCTTCGAACTGTTTGGCCGCTTCCTCAAGACCCTCTTGGCCGCGAAGGTTTTTAAGATTTGCGGTATCCTGGTAAAATCCAGGACTGGGTGCGGATACTCCGATAGGGTCCATACATTACTCCTTAAATAACAACCAGATCACCTTCCAGAGCTCCGGCCTGATCCAAGGCCTGGAGTATCGACATAATGTCGCTCGGGGAAGCTCCCAGGCTGTTTACTGCCCGGACAATGGTGTCCAGGTCTGTGCCTTCAGGCCAAATAAACATGCCTGGCTTTTCTTCTTCGATATTAATGGTTGATCTACGCGTAACCGCCGTCCGAGCGTTTCCTCCAATGGCAGCATTAGGCTGATTGACATCCAGGTCCTCGGTAATGGTGACGGTCAGGTTGCCGTGGCTTACTGCCGACTTGTGGACCTTGACGCCTTGACCCATGACAAGGGTCCCCGTCCGGCTGTTGTAGACAACCTTTGGTCGTTCTTTTCCTATGTCGATATCAACATCTTCCAGCATGGACATGAAGACCACACGCTGGCTCGGAGACTCGGGGACGCTGACATCCACCCGGCCTGAGTCCCTTGCCAAAGCAACGTCAGGACCAAATAGTTTGTTGATCGCCACTTCGACGTTTCTGGCCGTCCGATAATGCGGCGTTTTAAGGCTCAGCGTCAGTTCACTAATCTTGCCCGCGCCCGGTATTTCTTTTTCAACCGTCGCACCGGAAGGAATAATACCAACGGTTGGGATATTAACCTGTATTGATGAACCATCTCGACCGCTGGCACCGATACCCCCGACCACCAAATTTCCTTGGGCGACGGCATACACATCACCATCAACACCAAGCAAAGGCGTAAGAAGCAGCATGCCTCCCGCAAGGCTTCCGGCATCACCAATGGATGACACGGTGACATCGATTTCCTGGCCGGTACTGGTCACGCTGGACAGGCTGGCATTGACCGATACGGCCGCGACGTTGCGCAATTTTGGGTCCACGTTTTCTGGAAGCTGGACACCAAACTGCTTCAGCATATTGGTCATGGACTGGCTCGTGAACCGGACTTGATTCCGATCACCGGTACCGCTAAGACCCACAACCAGGCCATACCCGATCAACTGGTTTTGACGAAGGCCTTCAACGTCTACAATATCCATCAACGGCCTGGCTTGGGAAACAACTGATACGGAAATCAGTAAAAGGGCTGAAAAAAATCTGATTTTCATTAATAGTCCACTTGTCAATTTGTTTAACTGACGGCTTGTAAATTGTTACTACAACATACTATCAGTAAAAATAAATAAGTCCAGCGACCACAACAAGAAACCCGGACACACGGCCGGGTTTCTTGTTAAAAGGGAAACCAAGGACTTTGAAGCATCTTCGATACCCAGCCAGGTTCAGATGAGTCGGCGAGGGATCCCCGCCCAGCATAGGTGATCTGGGCATCGGCAATTCTTTGTGACGATACACGGTTATTCTCGTCAATATCATCGGCTCGAATGATGCCCATAAGGCGAATGTATTCATCGCCCTGGTTTAGCTTCAGCCACTTTTCGCCCTTGATGACAAGAACGCCGTTAGCCTTTACTTCTGAGACGGTCACGGTAATAAAGCCAGACAGCGAATTTCTCTGGTTCGCATTTGCTTCGCCAGAAAAATTACGGCCTGCATTAACGCTAGCCGCCAACTTATTTACAGTGGATATTCCAAACGTTGGCGCTTCAATGCCAATGTCAGTGGTTTTTCCCATGGAGGCGCCAGAGTTCTTTGAGGACTTGGTTTCCTCATCAAGAATAACGGTGAGCACATCCCCTGTTCGATACGCTCGTCTATCCTTGAACAAGCTCATGTTCTGGCCGGCAGCGTATAGGCTACCAGGATTTGCTTTGACAGCATTGTTTTCAATGAATGTCGGCGCCCACTTTTCATCCCCCGGTTTCGGGGTCTGAAGAGTCTGGGGCACTGAGGCACAGCCAACCAGCGATACGCTGGCGGCTATTACGGAAATAAGTACGCCTTTCACAAGCGGGTCCTTACATTGACTGGCTTACAAAGCGGAGCATGTCATCGACAGCCGACACCACTTTGGAGTTCATTTCGTACGCCCGCTGAGTGGAGATCATATTAACCATCTCCTCAACAACCGCGACGTTCGAGCCTTCCAGGGTTCCTTGTTTAACAGCGCCTAAACCATTTTCACCCGGGATACCTTCAACAGGTGCGCCCGAAGCGGCGGTTTGCCTGTACAGGTTCCCGCCACTGGCCTCAAGGCCCGAAGCATTGGCAAAGTTCACCGTAGTAATCTGACCAATCTGTTGTGGCAGTGGGTCACCAGCAACCGATGCCATCACTGTTCCATCGGAACCGACGGTAACGCTGGTGGCGTTATCAGGGATTTGAATCTGAGGGATCAGTGGCAGACCGTCCATGTTAACTACCAGGCCTTCTGAGTTTCGTGTGAACTGACCGTTTCTGGTGTAGGCGGAATCACCATCCGGGCGTTCAATTTGGAAAAATCCCTGACCTGCGATCGCCATGTCCAGTTGTTGGCCGGTTGTCTCAAAACTGCCGGTGGTATGTACTTTCTGGGTTCCGTTAACACGAACACCGTTGCCGATCTGGATACCCGTGGGCACCTGGTTCTGAATGTCTTCCTGGGCCCCCGGCTGCTTGCTGATCTGATAGAACTGATCGCTGAACGCAGCCCGGTCACGCTTAAAGCCAACCGTGTTGACGTTTGCGAGGTTGTTGGAGATGGTTGTCATCTTAAGGTCTTGTGCTGAAAGACCTGTTTTAGCAATTGATAAAGCGTTGTGCATAGGAATCTCCTGTTAGCTTCCGCGGACCAATCGGCTACCAGCGGCGGCATTTTCGTCAGCGGTTTTCATCATCCGCACTTGAATTTCAAAGGTTCGGCTTAGTGACATCGTCGACACCATTTCATCCACGGGGTTAACGTTTGAACCTTCCAGGTGACGGGATAAAACAACAACGTTGTCGTCCTGTGCAACCTGACCGCCATTACGCGGTCTGAAAAGCCCGTCCGTACCTTTGGTCAATGTTGCCGGGTCCGGATTAACCAGCTTCAACTGTCCCGCCTCCAGCTGTCCTCCACCAGGTGCGGTAATTGAGATGGAACCGGAGGAGCCTATGTGAAGTGACTGATGTTCTGGAACGTTAATAGCCCCGCCGTTACCCACAATCTCTCGACCCTGAGAACTTAGACGTCCTTCAGCGTCGAGCTGAAGATTGCCAACCCGGGTATAGGCCTCATTGCCGTTTTCATCCGTGACCGCAAAAAAACCACTACCTTTGATGCCAACATCCAGATTGCGTCCCGTTACATCAAGGGATCCTGGCGTAAAATCTGTGATAGGCACCTGGGTTTGGCTAAGAACCGTTGCATTATGGCCAGCCCCTTTAACCTCGTGACCCAGTGCGCTTTCAAAGTCTCGTCGAAATCCAGTGGTTCCTGAGTTCGACAGGTTGTTGGCATGAATGCTCTGCGCCTTCATGGTGTGCAGGGCGCCGCTCATCGATGTATAGAGGTAATCAGACATCGGCTGCTATTACCTTATGGTCTGGAATAGGGTTTGTGTCATCTGATCAGACGTCGACATCGACTTAGCGTTAGCCTGGTAATTTCTCTGGGAGGTCATCAGACCCACGAGCTCATTGGTCAGTTCAACGTTTGACTGCTCATAGGCACCTGATGTCAGCGTTCCGAGTGTTCCAGTTCCAGCTTCTCCGGTCACCGCATTGCCAGAAGAAAAGGTTTGAGTCCATGTGGTCTGTTCAGACTGCATCAGCCCCTGCGGATTGGTGAAGTTAGCCAGGGCGACCTTACCCTGGATAGTGTCCCGTCCGTTGGTGTATTGAGCAATAATGTCACCTTCGTCTGAGACCGAAATTCCGGCCAAGTCACCCGAGGTGTATCCATCAGTACTGTTTCTGGAGACTGAAAACTCACCGGCATACTGGGTCGTTCCAGCCATATCCAGGGCAATATTCATAGGGTCCGCGCCAGCCGGCGCATAAGCCAGGTTCACTGGGGCTACGGGCGTTGCCATGGTGCCATCAGTGTTGAACGTAACGTTCTGTGTTGAGACCATGGAGCCACCGATTTCATAGTGCGCCGTCCAGTCGTTGGCTGCGTCCTTCACCATGTACTGAGTCATCGTATGTGTGTTGCCCAGGGAATCGTAGAGCTCACTGGAATACGAAAAGTTGAAGGTGTTAGCGTCCGTCTTATCAAAAGGCGGCGCGACGGGGATTATAGGTGCATCTGCCTTGAAGTTAGACTTGAACTCAAGTGAGGTAGAGGCATTGGCCGGGATGCTTGATGAGCCCACTTTCAGGTCAACCAGCTTGCCCGCTTCCAGTACGCCAGTAACGTCATTGACGCCATAGCCCTGGAGCTTCATGCCAGAGCTGCTGATAATATTGTTTTGGTTGTCCGTTCCAAACATGCCTGCCCGGGTGTACTTGGACTGGCCACTGCCATCTTTGACCATGAAGAAACCTTCACCAGAAATGGCCATATCCAGCGGCCGGCCGGTGAATTCTTTGGCGCCGTCTTTTTCAAAGTTCTGAGAGACGCGAGTAACTTCCACGCCACCTGGAGAGCCTCCAGCAACAATCGCCGAAAATTCTGTACGGCTAGACTTAAAGCCGGCCGTCGCCGAGTTGGCAATATTTTGAGAAATGACATCCAGCTGCTGTGTGCTGGATCGAAGACCACTAAGACTGATATTTAAACTCATGACTTTTCTCCAAGGAATTCATTGATACTAAAAAGGGAAACAAGGCCGATGCCATCAACGTTCAAACGGATGTCTGAGCCGCCATCGGAGGGGACAATGATTTTTTCGACAGTGCGCGTTACTGACGGCTGAAAATTCTTGGTGGTTTCGCCGTTAAGGGCGACCACTTCAAGAATGTAATCACCTTTTTTCAGTTCTGGGAGAGTAAATTCATGCTGACCTCCGATAAGCGTTCCCATATTTACCGACTCAACGATTTTTCCGCTGGGGTCTCTGGCAATCACCTGAACTTCTTCCGCGGACCCGGGCATGCTGAAGGAGCCCTTTACAGTGTCGTTTTCTTTCAGGCTGATTTGGTCCGTTGAAACACTGACGTCCTTACCGACCAGCTGGGTGCTTTGTAACACTTGCAGCGTGTCCATAAGAATGTTGTTCTGATTCTGGAGCTGACTCATGTTCTCAATGCCTTCGACCGTCGACAGTTGAGCAAGCTGGGCCACGTATTCGGTGCCATCCATAGGGTTAAGAGGGTCCTGGTTCTGTATTTGGGCAACCAGGAGCTGTAAAAACTCATCTTTCATCTGCGAGGGTGAGCTGGATTTTATGGCGTTGTTAGTCACCGACCCCAGACTGCTGGATTGCAGAGCGTTAACACTCATAAAAGCACCTTATTATTTTCCAAGTTGCAGGAGACCCTGCTGCATGCTGTTTGCACGACTGATGACATCAACGGATGTCTGAAAAGACCTCGATGCCGACATCATGTCTGCCATTTCCTCAACAACGTTCACGTTGCTGTAGTAAACAAAACCCTCTTCGTCAGATATTGGGTTGCCCGGCTCGAACCGTTTATCCGCTTCGTTTGTAGAGACCGCAATGTCGGAGATCCGAACACTGGCTCCACCGACTTCTCCCCGACGTTGTCCTGGTTGGGACTCAAGACGCTCAAAGACACTTTCAAACACCGGCCTCAAAGCCTTATAGGCGCCTTCTTCGGTGCCGGATGCGCTGTTGGCGTTCGCCAAGTTGGAGGCGATGGTGTTCAGGCGCGTTGTCTGCGCCTGCATGCCACTGCCTGCAATTTCATAGATTGAATTAAATGACACGTATTTCTTCCTTATCGTCCAACGATTGCTTCACGAAGACCACTGATCTTGCTGTTCAGAAAGGTCAGGCTGGTTTGGAAATCCATGGCGTTTTGGTTAAACGCCGCCTGCTCAATGCCCAGGTCCGCCGTATTGCCGTCCTGAGACGGCTGCATTGGAATCCTGTACTTTAGGCTGCCGCTAAGATCCGTGCTCGGTAGCGGGTCATTACCTCTGACTTGGCCCAGCTGGCGGTCGATGTTCTGCAAGGTCGCCTTGAAGTCAAAATCCTTGGCCAAATAGCCCGGGGTGTCGACGTTCGCGATGTTGCTAGAAATAATCTTCGCCCTTTCAGCCCTCATACTGAGCGCGTGCTGATGGACGCCGAGTGCTTGATCCAAATTGACTGGCATATATAATTTAGCTCCAATAATATCTATGCTACTATTTAAACAGTTTTTCTGCCACCACTGGAAGACTTTTTATTAACTTAACGGCGATAAAGGCCTGATAAATGAAAAAACTCTTCCAAACAATGCTTAATATATCACCTGCTATGGTCGCTTTGCTTTTTATCAGTAGTTTTCTATTATCTACCAAACTGAGTGCATCTGGCAATAATTATGACATTGAAAGTCTCGTCCACGATCATGCCGAGCGTCAGGTTTTGTCTTACGCAAAGGGCAGGGGATGGGTTAATTTTGACTATGAAGTAGAGCCATGGGTTCCATCCGGGTTAATAAACACCTGCAACCAAGGCCTCAATGTTTCCCCATCTTCACGCTCCGATCGTCAGTGGGGAAGGATCCCGTATGAAGTCACCTGCCAGGAACCCACCTGGAATCTCCGCGCCCGAGCGGACGTTTCTCTGATCGTCCCTGTTGTAACAGCGCGACGAAATATATCCCGCGACGAACCACTGGGCAACTCGACCCTAAAACTCTCTAAGGTTGACCTATCCCGCGTTTACACTGATTTCGTGACGGACATCCGACACGTTCGTGGTAAGCGCGCACGTAGGACGATTCGACAAGACCAAGTGTTATCCATGAATCAAGTGATTGCCCCTTACCTTGTAGAGGAAAACGATCGCGTACTGATCCAGGTAATGGTCGGAGGGATAGAAGCTTCAATGATCGGCATAGCGCTTGAGTCGGGATCAAAAGGGCAGGGCATTCGGGTGAAAAACACCTCATCCACAAGGATAATTACAGCTTGGATTTCCGGAAAAGGCATTGTGGATACAAAATTTTGATCACAATGCAGCCATCACTATAGTCGCCTTCATAGTCTTTACCCGTTCAGTCTTCAAAAGGTCTTTAGACGTCGGCCAAATCAAGATTTGGAGGGTCCAGGGGCATTCTCTCGCAGGTCTTGCCTCGCCCAATTTTCAACATACCATAGTTTAAAATATTAGATAGTTTGATCGATTTCTGGTATGATACTGGGTATTGATAATAGGCCTGTCTCACACGATAAAGGTATGGATCATGACCCAAGAAAGCAGACCGAGAATTTATCTGGCCGGTCCAGAGGTGTTTCTTGACGAGGGCATTCGAACGCCGATCCTCAAGAGCAAACAAGCGATCCTGGCGGATCTTGGCATGGTGGGTGTCGATCCCATGGAGAGTAATTTTCGCCTTCCAAAAAGCATGTCGCCCTCAGACATGGGTATTTCCATTTACCGAGCCAACATTCAGATGATGAAAGGGTGCCAGGGGTCCATTGTGAACCTAACCCCCTTCCGCGGTGTCAGTGCTGATGCGGGTACCCTTTTTGAAGTGGGCTACCTGACGGCCATGGGCAAGCCCATGATTGGATTTACCATGGCACAAGGAGACTACGATACCCGTTTTTCCGTGGGGTCGAAGGGCGATCACGAGGGGGTCGACGCCAACGGCACAATGATCGAGGCGTTTGGTCAGATCGACAACCTTATGATCGAATCGGCGTTTATCGTCGGTGGCGGCAAAGTCATCCGCTCAAAAAAGGGGATGGCAAGCGATGTGCTTTTTGACACCAATGTGTTCATGGAGGCGGCCAATTCACTGGCCGGCCAAATGATGAGTAGAGGCTTTCTGTGACGCAACTCAGCCCATTCCCCTCCAAAATGCTTAGACGAACAAAAACCGAAGCACAAAAGAATCAAGAAGAGGCGCTGATCCATGGCTGACCGGAAAATCTACGTTCATGTTAATCAGCATGTGTTCCGCCGCAACATCAAAGAAGACATCAATGAGCCGGCGATTACCGTTAAAAACGGGAAGGAAAATGCCTACACTCGGTGCGTCCGTATTAAGGGCCCGGTGCGGGTGGAGTACAGTGGCAATGAAAAGACCCTTTTGAGCTGTGGGGCCAGGGTTGCCATTACGACACGATTTGGCGTTGAGTTGGATGCAGAGCAAGCTGGTACCGCGGGTTCTGGATGCACCAGCATTCGCATCCTGCGCGATGAGATTCGATCAAACAGAGTTAAAAACCAGATGGCCCCGGTGATTGAGGTCGAGGGCGAGAACTTTGAGTTTGGTTACGGCGCCTGGATTAATGGGGATGTCCTGGTCCGCCAGTATATGAACGATGGTCGTTTGTGCATGTCGATCGAGACGGATTCTGACGTGACGGTTGACCCTGTGCCGCCGGTTGAGAAGATTCCCTTGGCCAAAACGGCGTAGTTAATTGGCATGACTCGACGGGGATTATCTGTCGTTGCTTAGGCAATTCCACTTAAAAAACTAAAAAAATAATAATAAGGCCGCAAGAAGCGGCCTTATTTAAATCTGGCGATCTGGGTTCAACCCGGCGCTGGTGCTGTTGAGGCCATGTCTTTATTCACCTTTGCTTTAAGCTTTTTTTGGTTGGCGTCCTTAGCCTCAAGTCGCTGATCGGGACTATAGGACTTGTTAAGAACAGAGTCCATGGCCTTGGCCACTTTGGTCATGACAGATTTCACAGTAAATGTTTTGTTTTTTTTCTGTTCTTCAACATGGGTTTTCTCTATCTCTTGAACCATTTGTGTAAATTTTGCCGTGTTGCCGTAGTCACGGACATAGGATTGAGAGTTTTTGTAAAAATCCTTGAACATGGCCTGAACGTCAGGACGTCCATTCGTAATTTCCATCAACTCCTTCTCAGCGACCTTGATAATCATAGCGGCCATGGTTTCTGCGACGATTTCTTCAACGGCATACCCTAGCTTATCCCCTTTAAGACTGGGCATTCGGCCGTTAAGGTGCATTGTTGAATGACCAAGTTCGTGCGCAACAACGGCAAGATAAAAAACGGGGTTCGTAAACTGCTCCGCTGCTGGGATTTTTACTCTATCAGTGCCAGGATGATAGGAGGCAGAATTGCCACCCTTAGTCACTTCAAGGCCCTGACGCTTTATAATGTCGTCGACAAAATTATTAATGTAGGCTTCGACGGAATCTTCCGGGTTAAGTTCTCTTGCCTTTCCTCGGCGCAATTTAACAAGGCCATCGACTTTTTGTTTTTGATCGTCAGGAAGGAAGGGGTAGAGGTCGGCCATTGAGTACGTGGGTGCGCTGCCAAAGCCCGTAATAACTTCTCGGCGCTGGAGGTTCATTCGGGCAATCTCGTCAGTTGTGGGCCGGCGATGGTCCCCTTCGGGAGACTCCCACTGAATACCGGTTGGGTACGTATAGCGGTTGCCCATTAGCGGCCGAAAGATACTGAAATGACTCCTATTGCCTTCCTGACTAAACTCCGTTTCATATATCTTTTTGACGTCAAAAAGTTGACAGACCTGACTTTGAGTCATTATCAGAGGCGCCATTTCAGAGTCATAATTTTTGGTCGCGTAAGCAATCATCCACTGATTAAAACCACCCTGGTACACATAGCGCTTATCTTCACTGAGGTACTTGAAGGCGCTTTCCGCCTTGAGCATATTCATAACCCATGGTTGTGTAGCGCTTACGTCAGTAGAAGTCGCCATCTCCTTCCAGAATTCGAGTATGTCAGACTCAATGTCTGAACGCATCAGCTCCGCACGGGAAGGGCCGTAATCTTTTTTCTTGTAGGGCTTTTTCTTGCTTGATGTTTTTTTTGGCTCAGTCATGATCTCACCTTTGATTTTATTATCCACAGTATACCAAAGATGATAAAAACTACTTAAGGTATTGACAAAAATAATTCTTGTGATATAATTATTTTAACAGGTAAGATGAATAAATAAACGCAATTTCATTACCTATCCAAGGTGAAATAATTAAAAGCAGGGGCTATCCGGTTACCTGCCTAAAACAAAGAAGGGTTTCCTATGGCCGAGCAAGAGAAAGATCAGTTGATTGAAGATGGTGTAGAGGAGTTCCTCGAAAATGACGAAGGCACTTGCGCATGGGTTGGTGAGACAGAGCCTCAACCCCTAGCCCCCTAGGTCTTATGTTTTCGTTTACCAAAACTCGCGAAAAGCCCCTTCCTTCAGGTAGGGGATGGATAGCGAGGAAGGCGATAGACTTCCTTCTTTTACTGTCCTTAAGGCTGAATGCATAATTTGATCATAATAATAATTATTTTCAATGCTAGTATTGATATTTTAATTGATTTGCACTATAATTAATAATATGAATAAAATACGAGTCA